>Ga0209825_1000035_pt1 | contig 137725 bp, 124 predicted proteins | sample EN8Hudsemesocosm_FD_184631 | JGI IMG/M metagenome (GOLD analysis project Ga0209825, IMG submission 184631) | Methane-oxidizing microbial communities from mesocosms in the Hudson Canyon - EN8B Hudson Canyon (SPAdes) (version 2) | ecosystem: Environmental > Aquatic > Marine > Cold seeps | place... | reverse complement strand
CTAATGCTGCTGCCATCATTAAGTTTTCGGTACCCGTAACACTCACGGTATCCATAAAGATGGTTGCGCCCTTCAATCGACCATTGTTACGAGCAATGATATAGCCATTTTCAACATCTATATCTGCGCCCATTAATTTTAAGCCGTGAATATGCAAATTCACTGGTCTGGCGCCAATTGCACAACCACCAGGTAATGAAACTTCAGCGTGGCCAAAACGAGCCAATAATGGTCCTAAAACTAATATAGAAGCACGCATCGTTTTAACTAATTCATACGAAGCGCGACATTGATCAATAGTACTACCATCAATCACTAATTCATTATCACTTGACCAATGAACTTTAGCGCCTAATTGGCTTAAAAGTTTAATGGTGGTTTCAATATCATTTAACTTAGGTACGTTACTAAAAGTAATAGGTGTTTTAGAGAGAATGGCTGACATTAATATGGGTAAAGCAGCGTTTTTAGCGCCTGAAATGGTCACTTCACCGTTAAGAGCCGTACCACCTGTTATTCTGAATGCGTCCAATAGAGTAATCTTATCTAGTTAGGAAATTTAAAGCGGAAGATTAAACATTTTTTCACGTTGCCAAACTGACGTTGTGAATGTTTTAATCGATACCGCATGAATTGCACCAGACTTAATCGTTTCTGCTAAAGGTGCATATATTGCTTGTTGTTTTTTTACTCGGCTTAATTCTCCAAGAAAGTCTGCAACAGCGATCACTTTACACTGTGATCCATCAAATGCAACATGTAACTCATCAAGTTCAAGGGCATCGTTAAGTAATTTTTCTATATCTGAAACTTCCACATTTATCTCCGATTACTGATAAAGCTACTAATCAGTTTTTGGTAAGAACATATCAACACGACTTAATTGAGCTAACTTAATTAAATCTTTTGGTAAGTTATCAAAAGTTAATTGACAGCTTTTCTTAGCACTTAATTCTAACATGGCTAATAACCATGCTAAACAAGCCGTGTCAACTTTTGAAATATTCGTTAAATCAAAGATTACATTCCCTGACTTAATCAAATGTTTTGATTTTTTTTCGAATGAATTATCAATAGTTAATAACGTTAATTCTCCACTAAAAATAATTCGTGAATCTTTTTCAATAAAACTAATTGGTTTCACTTCAATTCCTAATTTTCACAGAAATAGCTTAATAACGCTACTTAAAAACGATTTCTTTATCGCTTTTTGTTTTTAACATTTCAGTAACGTATGGCAAACCTTTCTGACGTATCAAGCCACTAAGTTCGGCTTGTTTACTATCAAGTAAGCTAACACCTTCGGCCACCATATCGTAAGCTTTCCATTCGAGTGTTTTTTTATTTTTTCTTACTCTGAACGAAATATCAATTGGCGGTCTATTAGGATCTAAGACTGAAGTTCTAACGGCAACTACTTTGGCTTTGCTAAAATTTTTCTCTGGCTCAAACTCAACTTTTTGTTGTTTATACAATGTAAAAACTTGCGCATATGAGGTAACCAAATATTCTCTGAATACGGTAACAAAATCAGCTCGACTTTGTTTAGTTGTTTGCTTAAAGTTTTTAACACCTATAACTTTTAACGCAGCATAGCGGTAATCAACATAAGGCATTAATTCTTCACGAACGATATTTTTCAGTATATCAGGCGTTTTTCTTATTTCGGTTTGTTCATCAGCAAAACGCTTAAAAGTCACCTTTGCCACTTTTTCTATCATGGCATAAGGGTTTTTCTTATCGACAGCTTTTGCTGTTACGCCAAAGCTGCTAAATAAAGCTACCGCTACTATTGCTGTAAATAATTTTTTTATCATTTTAACATTCTCCATTTACGAACCTAATCGTCACTTCCTTGACTGAATAAAAACTGTCCTATTAACTCTTCTAATACTAAAGCTGGCTTAGTATCTTCAATAAAATCACCCGCGACTAACGTATCTACTGATTCATCAATAAACCCAGGTAGTAAACCGATATATTGCTCACCTAATAAACCTGCCGTTAAGATAGATACCGAGGTTGCTTCAGAAAAGTTATTGTATTGTGTATAAATATCTAGTGTAACAACAGGTGTATAATCTTCTGAATCAAGTGTAATGCTGCTAACGCGCCCAACAACAACGCCGCCTACTTTTATAGCTGACCTAACTTTTAAGCCACCTATATTATCAAACTTAGCATAAAGCTTATATGTTTCACTATTACCAGAAATACCGTTATTAGCCACAACTAGAGCAAGCATAAGTAACGCCGCAATACCTAATGCAGCAAAAAAACCTACCATTAATTCAACTTTCTTTGACAACATGTCTTTCACCAAAACCTAAAAATAAAAAATTATTATAAAATTAACTAACCGCAAATTTAACTAGCAAACATTAATGCCGTTAATACAAAATCTAAACCTAAAACTAATAACGATGACTGCACAACCGTTGAAGTAGTTGCTCTACTAATCCCTTCAGATGTTGGAATACAATCATAGCCTTTATAAACCGCTATCCAAGTAACAACAAAAGCAAACGTAATAGATTTGATTACCCCATTAAGAATATCTTTTTCAAAGTCAACTTGGTCTTGCATTACCGACCAGAACGTTCCGCTGTCAACACCTAGCCATTCAACACCAACGAGATGACCGCCTAAAATACCGATTGCAGAAAAAATGGCTGCGAGCAAAGGTAAACTGATAAATCCAGCCCAAAACCTAGGTGCTATAACTCGACGTAATGGGTCGATTGCCATCATTTCTAAACTAGACAATTGTTCTGTTGCTTTCATTAAACCAATTTCAGCAGTTAGTGCTGAACCTGCTCGACCAGCAAATAACAAAGCAGCAACTACAGGCCCTAATTCGCGCAATAATGATAATGCGACCATAGGACCTAAACTACCTTCAGCTCCATAGCCAACCAGAATGGTATAACCCTGCAACGAAATAACCATGCCAATGAACAAACCTGACACCATAACAATCATCAAAGAAAGTACACCAACGGCATATAACTGCTGCATCAATAAAGGAAATCCTTTACGGAAATTAGGCACATGTAACAATGCAGAAATTAATAAAATAATCGCCCGACCCAAACCAGAGACCGTGCCAATAATACTTTGCCCTAAACCTAGTAAACTATTCATTATAATGGTTCCTTACCAAGTAATTCATCTTGATAAGATGCAGCTGGAAAATGAAATGGTACTGGTCCATCTGCTTCACCTTGAATAAATTGCTGAACCAATGGTGATGTTTGTTGGCTTATTTCTTTCGGTGTGCCATGACCAATAATTTTTTTCTCTGCGATAATATAAATATAGTCCGCGATACTCATCACTTCAGTAACATCATGCGAAACAACAACTGACGTTAAACCAAGAGCTTCACTTAAGTCTTTAATTAAACGAACAATGACACCCATAGAAATAGGATCTTGTCCTGCAAAAGGTTCATCATATAATATGAGTTCTGGATCTAAAGCTATTGCTCGAGCAAGCGCAACTCTGCGTGCCATACCACCTGAAAGTTCACCTGGAGCCAAGTTACGGGCACCGCGTAAGCCAACAGCTTCAAGTTTCATCAGCACCATTTTCTCAATAAGTGATTCAGACAATGTGCTATGTTCACGCATAGGAAAAGCGATATTGTCATACACACTCATATCGGTAAATAATGCGCCACTTTGAAACAACATACTCATACGTTTTCGTGCTTCATAGAGTTCACCACGAGATAACGTTGGGATGTTCTGTCCGTCAAAAAGTATCTTCCCAGAATTTGGCTTTAATTGACCGCCAATTAAACGTAACAAAGTAGTTTTACCAATGCCACTTGGTCCCATTATCGCGGTAACCTTTCCTTTAGGGATCGACAAACTAATATCGTCATAGATCACTCTGTCATCGCGCTTGAATGTAAGGTTTTGGATATCGACCAAGTTTTCTAGCATAAGATTTTTGTAACGTCACTGTTTGTTATTAACGGATTTACAGGAATTTTACATGAGCAATCAAATAACGTCATTAAAATTGCGTTAAAAATGTAAATAAAAATCGTAAGAAAGCGTGTTAAAACGTAATAAAGTGTAAGTTTTAACATTGCGTTACAAATTTATACCTTATAGTAACCCTCAATTTGGCTAATTTTTAGCTTCTAAATATAAAAAACGGACTTTTTAACATTTATTTTTGCTGATTCGATTATTTTTCTTTGTTTTTCTTTCACAACCAGCGACAATTTACCCTCTCAATATAGGAGCCCTTAATGTTAATACAGATTCTAATTTTACTTGTTTCACTTGTTACTTTGGTATGGAGTGCCGATAAGTTTGTTTTTGGTGCCTCATCCCTAGCAAGAAATTTTGGCATCTCACCCATGATTATCGGTTTGACTATTGTTGCTATGGGGTCTTCAGCACCAGAAATGATGATCGCGGCAACGGCATCTTTAGACGGCAATCCTAACTTAGCTATTGGTAATGCGATTGGTTCTAATATTGCCAATATTGCTTTAGTTTTAGGTATCACTGCATTATTTCAGCCACTAATGGTTTCTTCATCTACAGTAAAACGTGAAATTCCACTTATTCTTTTTATAACTGCTTTAGCTTATTGGATGTTGTCTGACAGTTACTTTGGTTTTAATGAAGGCTTATCGTTAATGATTGGGTTCTTTGTTTATATTATCGCTTTACTTCTAATAACGTTAAGAGCAACTAAAAATACTGCCGTTGACGACCCACTCATCATCGAAGCAGAACAAGAAGTACCCGAGGCAGTTAGTAAACCTATATCAATACTCTGGTTAGTCGTTGGTATGATCCTATTGCCAATGAGTGCTGTTTATTTAGTCGACTCTTCAGTTTTTATAGCAAAAGCTTTTGGCATTAGTGATCTTGTAATTGGCTTAACGGTTGTTGCCATTGGCACTAGCTTACCAGAGCTTGCTGCAAGCATTATGAGTATCATTAAAAAAGAAGATGATTTAGCATTAGGCAGTATTATTGGCTCTAATATCTTTAATATTTTTGCTGTTCTTTCTCTTGCTGGCCTTATTGCGCCAGGGGAAATAGATTCAGACGCGGCCAATCGCGATGCACCTTATATGCTAGGTGTTACAGTATTGTTGTTTATTCTGTGTTTTACTCGACGTGCTGGAAATTTTCGTATTACCCGTGTAAAAGGTATGTTATTGATCGGTGCTTTTGTTGCTTATCAACTATTACTTTTTAGCCAACTAAAGCAATAATATTCATAGTCGTTATTTTAATACAATAGAAAATGGGCAGATGATGAACAATTTCAAACAACTCGCATTGGATGTTATTCATATAGAACAACAAGCTATTGCAGAGCTTAGCCAATATATTGATAAGAATTTTGAAGATGCTTGTCAGTTAATGTTTAACTGCAAAGGTAGAGTTATTATTGTTGGCATGGGTAAGTCAGGCCATATTGGTGGAAAAATTGCTGCGACATTAGCCAGCACAGGTACCCCCTCATTTTTTGTACATCCTGGCGAAGCAAGCCATGGTGATTTAGGTATGATAACTAATGATGATGTTGTCCTCACCATTTCACATTCAGGCGAAACAGGTGAAGTTTTAGCTATAGTACCCGTGATAAAGCGCATTGGCGCAAAACTTATTTCTATGACAGGAAAACCGGCCTCAACCTTAGCGAAGCTCGGTGATATCCATTTGTGTGTAGCTGTATCACAGGAAGCTTGTCCACTTGGTTTAGCACCAACATCCAGCACTACCGCAACACTTGTAATGGGAGATGCACTCGCTGTCGCTTTATTAAATGCTCGTGGATTTACCGCTGACGATTTCGCACTTTCTCACCCTGGTGGTAGTTTAGGTAAACGTCTATTATTACGTCTCAATGACATTATGCACAGTGGTGATCGCTTACCTGTAGTCAATACTAAAGCTAAAATTAAAGACGCCTTAGTTGAAATGTCATTGAAAGGTTTAGGTATGACAGCAATAATTGATGATGAACATCAATTACAAGGATTATTCACTGATGGCGATTTACGTCGCATTCTTGATGAACGTGTTGATATTCATAACGACAATATTGAATCAGTGATGACTAAACACCCTACTGTTGCTCATCAGGATATGCTCGCTGCAGAAGGTTTGAAAATCATGGAAGACAAAAAAATTAATGGTTTAATTATTGTTAATGATAATAATACTCCTATTGGTGCAATGAACATGCACGATCTCTTAAAATCAGGAGTTATTTAGTATGAACACATTATATGGCGAAATCACTGATACCGCATTTGATGCAATGAAAAAAATTAAACTTTTGATCTGTGATATTGATGGCGTTTTTTCTGATGGCCGTATTTATTTAGGTAACAATGGTGAAGAATTAAAAGCTTTTCACACTAAAGATGGATACGGAATAAAAGCATTAGGCGCCAGCGGTGTTGATGTTGCGGTAATAACAGGTAGAACCTCAAACATTGTTGCAACACGTATGTCAGCGTTAAATGTAAAATACATAGTGCAAGGCGAGGAAAATAAATTACCCGCATTAAAGAAAATGGCAGAAAAATTAAATTTATCTCTCGATGAAATTGCCTATATCGGAGATGACATGCCCGACCATGAATGTATCGAATATGTTGGTTTGGGCATTGCTGTGCAGGACGCTCATCCGAGCATTTTAAACATTGCCAATTACACAACATTCAACCGTGGTGGCTTTGGTGCTGTTCGAGAAATTTGCGATTTAATTATGCTAAGCCAAAATACTTTAGCTAATGCGAGTGGCGCCAGTATATGAATCGGCTCTATAGTTTAACCCTTGTGTTCTTTCTAATCGCGGGGTCTATTTATGGTATTATTGAGTGGCGCAATGCTGCTGTACCACAATTACAAACTATTGATAAAACGATTTCGCCAGACTTTATTGCTGAAAATTTACACAGCAATGTTTATAAAAGTAAAGGGAGTTTAGCTTATGTTGTTGATGCTCATAGAATGGAGCATTACCCTGAACTAAATATTACCAACTTTGAGTTCCCTCAATATACACTTCACCCCAAAAATAATGCTCCCGCTTGGAAAGTCTCTGCAAATGAAGGCATATTGTATAATAACAACCGAGTAAAACTTGAAAATCATGTTCGTGTGATGGCGACAGATCAAAACAGTTTATTGCAAGAAGTCCAAGGAAAATACTTTGAACTTGATCTAAAAACTAACATCTTAAGCTCAGAACAAGAAATTAAAATTATTGGTAAAGGATTTACCATCGATGGTAAGGGTTTAATTGTCGACTTAAACACCAACCAAATGACACTAACTAAACATGTGAAATCCATTTATGAAATTGTTAAAAAATAGCCTACTTTGCTTAATGTTATCAGGCACCCTACTTTCATCAGCTTTCGCTGAAAAATTTGATATGTCGCAAAAAATTGAAATCGACGCGTCAAAACAAGCGGCGGATCTTAAAAATAAAATTTTCAGCTATATCGACAACGTAGTTATTACCCAGGGTTCATTAATCATTCATGCCGATTTAGTACAAGTGCTTACTCAAAGTGGAAGTGAAGAAAAAACCTATATTGCGAAAGGTAAACCAGCAACATTTGAACAAACGCTAGCCGATGGTACTCCCCTTAATTTGCAAGCCGATGAAATACGATACGAGCCTGGCAATAATTTAGTTATCATTTCAGGAAATGCTTTATTACAGCAAGAAGACAGTGAGGTCAGTGGTAGTAAAATCACTTACAATATCGACACTCAATATGTAAATGCTGAAAGTAAAAACAATGAACGAACTAAGACAATTTTTCAGCCTAAAGAAAAAATAGAAGCGAAAATAACTGACGCCAGTAACTCAGGAAAAAAGTAATTTATGAGCATAAGTACACTGATGGCGAAAGGCCTTGCCAAAGCATACAAAGGTAGAAAAGTCGTTAAAAATGTAAGCATGCAGGTATCAGCCGGACAGGTAGTCGGTTTGCTGGGTCCCAATGGTGCAGGTAAAACCACTTCTTTCTATATGATTGTAGGTTTAGTCGAAAGCGACAACGGTGAAATCATCTTAAACGGTGAAGACCTTACATTAGCTCCAATGCACGAACGTGCAAGAAAAGGCATTGGATACTTACCGCAAGAAGCCTCTATTTTTAGAAAACTCAGTGTTTACGATAATATCATGGCCATATTACAGACACGAAAAGAATTATCTGATGCAGAACGTGAAGAAAAATTAGAGCATTTAGTAGAAGAATTTAACATTGGTCACATCAAAGATAACTTAGGTATGAGCCTATCAGGTGGGGAACGCCGTCGAGTAGAGATAGCCCGAGCTTTAGCTGCTGAACCCAAATTCATTTTACTAGATGAACCTTTTGCAGGTGTTGACCCAATTTCAGTAGGTGATATTAAAAAAATTATTCTACACTTAAAAGAACGTGGCATTGGCGTGTTGATCACAGACCATAATGTACGAGAAACTCTCGATGTGTGTGAACATGCCTATATAGTGAGTCATGGCGAACTTATTGCTGAAGGTAATTCAGATCAAATTCTTGCAAATCAACATGTAAGAGATGTATACCTTGGTGAACAATTCACGCTATAGTAGTCAATAAATTAAGAATGTCTTCGTATGAACTAAAACGAAAATGTTCAATTAAAAATAATAGGAAGTTAATGACCTAAATGCGCCCTACTCTACAACTCCGCATAGGACAACAATTAACCATGACGCCACAATTGCAGCAAGCAATAAAATTGCTGCAATTATCGACGTTAGAGCTTCAACAAGAGATTCAAGAAGCCTTAGAAAGTAATCCATTATTAGAAATGGATGACTCTTCAACTAATGCTCAAGAAAAAAGTACTGATAACCTTGAAGATGCTCATACCTCTGGTAGTGGCGATGTGAAAGAAGTAAGCGCTTCTGATGGCAGCGAAGACTCTGCGCCGACCATAGATGAAATCACCACAACTGAAGCAATGGACAAAACAGATATCCCTGAAGAATTAAACATGGATACAACTTGGGATGACAATTACACAGCAGGAGCTGCTAGCTCAAGTTCAGGCCCAGCTTCAGAAGACTATACCTACCAAGGCGAAACTCAAGACTCAATTCAAGATCACTTGCGCTGGCAAATGGAGTTAAGTCCGTTTACTGACACAGACCGTGCTATCGCTATGGCTATAATAGACGCCGTTGATGATGCTGGTTATTTGACCGTTACCAGTGAAGACATTTTAGAAAGTGTTGCCATTGAAGATCTTGAACTTGATGAAGTTGAAGTCGTGCTAAAGCGTATTAACCTTTTTGATCCTATTGGTGTCGCCGCACGTTCAATTTCAGAATGTTTAATTATTCAGCTCAACCAATTTGATCCGACAACGCCTTGGTTAGAAGAAAGCAAATTAGTTTTACGTGATTACATTGATCTTTTAGGCAGCCGAGATTACCGCACCTTAATGCGTAAAACTCGACTTAAAGAAGATCAACTTCGTGAAGTAGTACGCCTTATTCAAACACTTGATCCTCGACCTGGTGACAGTGTGATCAAAAGTGATGACCAATACGTTATTCCCGATGTTTCTGTTGAAAAGAAAAATGGCCGTTGGATAGTCGAACTTAATCCTGACACAGCGCCAAAACTTTCAGTAAATCAGCAATATGCTTCTATGACACGGTCGATGAAGTCATCTGCTGACACACAATTTATCCGTTCGAATTTACAAGAAGCCAAATGGTTCATCAAAAGCTTAGAAAGTCGAAATGATACCTTACTCAAAGTTTCAAACTGTATTGTTCAACGACAAATTGGCTTTTTCGAGCATGGCAATGAAGCAATGCGCCCAATGGTGTTGAATGACATCGCTGAAGCCGTCGATATGCATGAATCTACTATTTCCCGTGTAACCACACAAAAATATATGCACACTCCGCGCGGTATTTTTGAACTGAAGTTTTTCTTCTCAAGTCACGTTAGCACAGAAAATGGTGGCGAATGTTCATCAACCGCTATTCGTGCATTAATTAGAAAACTAGTGGCCGCTGAGATCCCAGCAAAACCACTAAGTGATAGTAAAATGGCTGACTTATTAGCCGAACAAGGAATAAATGTTGCTCGACGTACGATCGCAAAATATCGTGAGTCACTTTCTATTCCACCTTCTAATCAACGAAAAAGTTTACTTTAACGAAAAGATGAGGAATTAAGCTTATGCAAATTAACCTTTCTGGCCACCATGTTGAAATTACCGAAGCTTTACGAGAAAGCGTCAATACAAAGATGGAAAAATTGACCCGACACTTTGACCATATCAATAATGTTCATGTAGTTCTCACTGTTGAAAAATTAAACCAAATTGCTGAAGCGACTGTTCATGTCAACGGTACTGATTTACATGCGAAGGCTCAAAATGCCGATATGTATTCCTCTATTGATAGCCTTGTTGGTAAACTTGATAAACAAATATTAAAATACAAAGGTAAAACGAATCAGCATTAATGCTGTTTCACGCCTTTCCTCTAACCAATAAATGTAAGTAAGTAGAATAATGAAGTTGCAAGATATTCTAACCCTTGATTGCACCCTATGTGCTGTCAAGGGAACAAGTAAAAAGAAACTCCTAGAAATAATTAGCACAACTGCGGCAGATAAAATCGAGAATCTCGATACTCATCAATTATTCGAAAGCTTAATGGCTCGTGAAAAAGTAGGATCTACAGGCATAGGTAACGGCATCGCTATTCCCCACGGTCGTTTATCAAATACCTCACAAGTTATTGCTGTTTTGCTAACAAGCGAACAAGCCGTTGAATTTGATGCGATAGATAATCGTAATGTAGATATTATTGTTGCATTGTTTGTTCCCGAAGAAAGCTGCCAACAACATTTAGACACCCTGCAAAGTATCGCACAAATATTTAGTGATAAAAAAACAGCAAAAAAAGTGAGAAAGTGCACAAGTTCCCAAGAAATTTTTGACATCATAAAGCATGCTCCACATTAATAAATTCAATATAAATTCAGGAATATTTAAATGAAACTCATGGTAGTCAGTGGTCGCTCTGGATCAGGTAAAAGTGTTGCATTACGCGTGCTCGAAGATTTAGGCTATTACTGCGTAGATAATATTCCTGTAAATTTATTACCTGCATTGGCGCATACCGTTATTAATGATTATGACAAGGTAGCTGTCAGTCTAGACGTACGAAATTTACCAAATGATCCTAATGACGTTTCAGAAATACTAGACTATCTCCCGAAAACGGTAGAACTTGATATCCTATATTTAGATGCGGATGATTCTGACCTGATTCGTCGCTTTAGTGAAACGCGTCGTTTGCATCCATTGATCAAACAAAACATCCCGCTTGATCAAGCTATTTCTTTAGAGAAAAAGCTACTAGAACCCATTTCAACACGCGCCGGTTTGTATATAAATACAAGTCAATTATCACCTCATCAGTTGTCTGATTTAGTGCGTGAGAGAATTTTGGGAAAAACCTCTGCTTCGATGGTTGTTGTTTTTGAATCTTTCGGTTTTAAACATGGTGTACCGCAAGATGCAGATTACGTATTTGATGCGCGCTTTCTTCCTAACCCCTTTTGGGATAAAGAGTTGAAAGGCTACACAGGTTTAGATCAACCCGTGCAAGATTTTCTTGCTAGTCAGCCAATAGTCACTAAATTTATATGGCAAATCAATAGTTTCATGATGACTTGGTTACCACACTTAGAAAGAAATAATCGTAGTTACATCACCATAGCTATTGGTTGTACAGGCGGTAAACATAGGTCTGTTTATATTGCTGAGTTATTAGCAAACAATCTTCGTAAAGAGCGTAATGATGTACAATCTCATCACCGTGATATCAAAGTAAAAAGCACCTAGTTGTAATAGAACATGGCAAAATATAATAAAGTATTAACCATTAGTAATAAGCTAGGCTTACATGCTCGTGCTGCAACCAAACTTGCTCAGCTAAGCCAGAAATTCGATGCTAAAGTCACGATAAGCTTAGAAGGAAAAGAAGCTGATGCAGGTAGTATTATGGGATTAATGTTACTCGCAGGTGGTTTTGGCAAAACGGTTGAAATAATTACCCAAGGTGAAGATGCCCAACAAGCACTTTCTGATGTATGCCAATTATTTTCTGATAAGTTTGATGAAGGTGAGTAAGAAATAATTACTGAATTAAAAATAGAGTTAAGTTATTATTCATTAAGCTATTTTAGCAAAAAAATGTGGCTATAATAATTATATAATTTTCGTTTACTGCGGCACAGGAAAACTTTATGCCGGAAATTTCAGAGCAAAAACAAAATCATCAACGCCTGCAACAAGTCAATAATGCACTTGGTAGCGGCATGTTTGTGCACGTTCGTAAATTACTACAGAATATGCCTGCCTATGATATTGCTTTGATTTTAGAGTCTTCTCATCCAAAAAGTCGTGCAGTGTTATGGCAACTTATCGATGCTGATAATCACGGTGAAGTTCTCGAAGAGCTAAACGAAGAAGTTCGAAAAGGCATATTAAAAAACATCCGCCCTGAAAAATTAGCTGAAGTAGCTGAAGGGATGGACGTTGATGATTTAGCTGAAGTTTTACGTACTCTACCTGATAGCGTTTATCAGGAAGTTTTAAGTGCCATGGACTCGCAAGACAGAGGCCGAGTAGAAGCCGCTTTATCATTCGAAGAAGATACCGCTGGCGGTATCATGAATACAGATACCATAACAATACGTCCTGATGTGACTGTTGATGTGGTATTACGCTATTTACGTCTGCGTGGTAACTTGCCCGAAGCTACCGATTCTTTTTATGTTGTTGATCGTAAAAATCACTTTATTGGTGCTGTTTCTTTAGCGGCAATCATTACCGCCAAGCCCGAAATTATTATTTCCACATTAATAAACAAAGATATTGAAGCGATTCAAGCGCATTTATCTGATAGTGATGTTGCACAGCTCTTTGAAAAGTTTGATTGGTTTTCTGCCCCAGTAGTTGATGATAAAGGCCGATTACTTGGACGTATCACCATCGATGACGTTATTGATATTATCCGTGAAGATGCAGAACATTCAATGATGAGTATGGCGGGCTTAGATGATGAAGCAGATACTTTTGCCCCCGTATTAAAAAGTACTCAACAGCGTTCTATTTGGCTAGGTGTTAATCTTATTACTGCACTGCTCGCGGTTGCTGTATCAAGCATGTTTGAAGGTATATTAAGTCAACTCGCTATTCTAGCGATTTTGAATTCATTAGTCCCAAGCATGGGAGGTGTTGCAGGTAATCAAACATTAACATTGGTTATTCGAGCTATCGCCCTTGGCCATGTTGGCGATTACAATGCCAGAATACTGTTACAAAAAGAACTTGCGGTTGGTTTTCTTAATGGCATTATTTGGGCCACTTTAATTGCAACTGTTGTTGCTATTTGGCAACAAAACTTAATGCTCGGTGGCGTAATAGCTTTTGCGATGCTAATGAATTTAACTGCGGCTGGCATAGCAGGCGTTGCGATACCTATATTTTTAAAACGTATAAACATTGATCCTGCTTTAGCAGGTAGTGTGATATTAACAACGATCACTGATGTGGTAGGGATATTTGCTTTCTTAGGTACTGCTACGTTATTGCTTACTTAACTCACTTTTAAAAAAGCGAGTGGTTAATTAAAGAGACCTTGAACATTATCAAGATCTCATTAAGTTTAGGTTCCTATACTAAATTCAAAATGACAGTGCCTAATTAGCTACCAGCAACCTGCATTTCTTCAATGAGTAATGAACCCGTTAATATACTGCCTCGTAAATCGACATCACTACCAACAGCCACTAAGCCTTTGAATATATCTGATAAATTACCAGCAATAGTTACTTCTGATACTGGATAAGCGATTTCACCATTCTCAACCCAAAAACCAGCAGCACCACGTGAATAGTCACCATTAACGACATTAACGCCTTGTCCCATCAATTCTGTAACTAGAAATCCAGTTCCCAATTTCTTAAGCATTGCATCAAAGTCTCCACCATTGGCTGAGCCTTTGGCATTAATTTGCCAATTATGAATGCCACCAGCATGCCCTGTTGTCGTTAGGCCTAACTTACGGGCAGAATAACTTGTCAATAAATAGGTTTCTAAACAACCATCAACGATAATCTCGCGATCTATAGTTTTTACCCCTTCACTATCGAAAGTGCTACTCGCTAAACCTTTAAGAATATGAGGACGTTCACTAATATTTAGAAAGTCAGGGAATACTTGCTTACCGATAGAATCCATCAAAAAGGATGATTTACGGTATAAGTTGCCACCGCTAATTGCGGCAATGAAATGACCAAAAATACTATTAGCAATATCTGAACGAAACATTACAGGTACTTTTCCTGTAGGAAGTTTCTGGGCATTCAATCGAGATAACGCTTCTTTTGAAGCTTGAATACCAATGGCAATGCCATTATCCATTAAATCAAAATCACGATTGACCGTGTAAGCATAATCACGTTGCATATCATCACCTTCAGAGGCAATCATTACACAGCTTAAACTATGGCGTGAACTCGGATAACCAACAATTTGACCATTGGTATTGCCATACACTTTATATCCTTCAAAACTGTCAAGTGACGCACCATCAGAGTTAGTGATTCTAGGGTCAAAAGCTAAAGCACTATCTTCACACTCTTTTGCCAATTGAATAGCATCATCTGTTGATAATACTTTAGGGTGATATAAATCTAGATCAGCCGGTGACATTTCAAGCATATTCTTATCTGCTAAGCCTGAGCATTCATCAACGGAAGTGTACTTGGCGATATTCACCGCAGCCTGAACGGTTTGCTTTAATGCTGCTTCTGATAAATCAGCCGTAGAAGCACTTCCCTTTCGACCTTGCTGATAAACCGTAATGCCTAAAGCACCGTCATTAGTAAATTCAACGGTTTCTACTTCGCCTAGACGAGTACCAACACTTAAGCCTTGCTGACGGCTTATAGAAGCTTCTGCCGCATCTGCGCCTAGCGATTTAGCTAACTCAAGTACCTGAGCAACACGTTGTTCAACTTGCGATATTTGTTCTTTCATCGATTCTTTAGGGGTCGTCGTTTGAGTCATAATTTATTGTTTTCTTCTATAAATGCGGAAATTAGAAAATATGCACTGTATACCATAAGCAGTTACGCGTATAATAGCGATAATTATCACTTTAATAATGAATATTATGCCCGACTCTTCAAACGATATCGATGAATTAGATGAAGAATTAAAAAGTAAATCTGAAGTAAAGCGCGAAATGATCCAATTGCAAATCTTTGGACAAAAGCTAATAGATTTATCTAAACATCAGCGAAGTAAAATCCCGTTTACTGTAGATGTAAAAGACGCCTTAATTTTAGCTGATAAAATTAATAATAAACATGAAGCGTTACGTCGTCATGTTCGCCATTTAGCTAAAATTTTATCTGAAACTGATTTAGAGCCGATTAAACATGCGCTTGACGTGATGGCTAATAAACATCAGCAAGAAACAGCAAAATTCATTAAACTTGAGAAAATGCGCGATAACGCGATTGATCAAGGAAGTGTTTTTATTGAAGCTTTGCTTTCTGAACATGAATCAATGGAAAGACAAAAGCTACGTCAATTGGTACGCCAAGCCGCAAAAGAGAAAAAAGCTGAAAAGCCTGGTAAGTACTTTAAAGAACTTTTTGAATATTTAAAGTTTCATACTAAAGCCATCAACGAGTAATGTTGATATAAAAAAAACCTGCAAAAGCAGGTTTTTTTATAATAATGTCTTGAGTGCTATCAAAAAATTACAAACATCTGAACCAAATACCCTTAGGTACTTAGAAATACCTATTGAATAGCCAGTAAAAAGTTATCTGTTTCTATTTAGTTGCACGTGATACATATTCACCCGAACGAGTATCTACTTTCACTGTTTCACCAATTTGAATAAATAATGGCACACGAATAACGGCTCCAGTATTTAATGTTGCAGGTTTTCCACCTGTACCAGCAGTATCACCTTTTAATCCGGGATCTGTTTCTGTAACATCAAGGTCAACAAAATTAGGTGTTGTTACTGTGATAGGAGAACCATTCCATAAAGTAATGGTACAAATATCGCCTTCTTTTAACCATTTAACGCAATCTGCAACGGCTTTTTCATCAGCTGCAATTTGCTCAAAGGTCTCATTGTTCATAAAATGCCAGAATTCACCGTCAGCATATAAATATGCAAGTTCGGTTTCCATTACATCAGCGCCTTCGCAAGACTCGCCTGATTTAAAGGTTTTTTCTAAGACTTTATTAGAAATAAGTTTACGAATTTTTACGCGACTAAAGGCTTGGCCTTTTCCCGGCTTTACTAATTCGTTTTCTAAAATGTTACAAGGTTCGCCGTCAATCATTAATTTAAGGCCAGCCTTAAATTGGTTTGTACTAAAATTAGCCATATTAATGTTCTCTTATACTCAAACAGATAACGCAGAGATTTAAATTGAAATTAGAAATGCCGCAGATAATAACCCAAATCAGCGATCAATTGCACACTTCTTGGAAAAAAGAGTTAAGTAATGTTGTAACTGATCCTAAAAAGCTTTTAGAAATGCTTGAAATTAGCGACGAGGATTACTTACAACACTTTTCAGCGCGAAAGTTATTTCCTGTTCGTGTGCCGCAGCCTTTTATTTCTAGAATGAAAAAAGGTGACTTTTCTGACCCTTTACTCATGCAAGTAATGCCATTATCTGATGAATATATTATTACCAAGGGCTATTCAACAGACCCGTTAGAAGAACACGATACTGTTGCCGAAGGCTTATTACACAAATATAAGCATAGAGTATTGATGATTATAAAATCAGGCTGTGCCGTTAATTGTCGCTATTGTTTTCGTCGGCATTTCCCTTACGATGAAAATAGTCCGAATAAAGCTCGTTGGCAGCCTGCATTAAATTACATTGCAGATCACCCAGAAATCAACGAGGTTATTTTCAGTGGTGGCGATCCGCTTATGGCAAATGATGAACATTTACAATGGCTGATTGAGCAAATCGAACCTATTAAACATGTTAGTCGTTTACGTATTCATACCCGCTTACCCATTGTTATTCCCCAACGTATAACAACTACTTTAGTGAATATGTTGTCGCAAACTCGATTAAAAGCAACGATAGTTTTACATGTTAATCACCCCAATGAAATTGACGATAATGTAAAAAATGCGATTGATAAATTACGCACAGCAAGGATCCCATTATTTAACCAAAGTGTATTATTAAAAGGAATTAATGATGATGCAGACGTTTTATGCCAATTAAGCGAAGTACTTTTTGACAGTGGTATTCAGCCTTATTACCTACATATGTTTGATCCTGTGCAAGGTGTTGCGCATTTTGACATTTGTGAAGACAAGGCAAAAATAATAGTACAAAAAATGATGGCTACATTACCGGGTTTTTTAATGCCTAAATTAGTAAGAGAAATTGCTGGAGAAGCTAACAAAACGCCAATCAATTTGGCATAATAACGTTATTATCAAAACAATATTTAATATAGAGACATTATGAGTGAAACGGTCAGTAAACAACTTGTTGAAAATATTTCAATTATTTTAAAGAAATCATTAACCGCTGATGCAAACTTAGCCGAGTTAAGAATAAACAAACAAGCAGGTTTTGGCGCTATATTTAAAGAAAATGCAGGTTTTAAATGTTCTGCAAATACTTTCCAGCCGTATGTGGAAGAAGTCGCAAATGATTTGATTTTTTGGCAAAAAACATCAGATCAACAAACGCTTATCGACACAGTAAAAAAAATAGAAAAGCTTTTTACTGTATTAGCTAATTTTGAAGACAGTGCTAACGTTAGCCATTAATTTAGTTGCTTTATTACAGAAGCATAAATAAAAAATGCAGCCACATGGCTGCATTTTATTTGCATTCATAGTAGTAATACTTACTACTTCACAATGTCTACAAACTCATCTTTAAACCAATCATCAAGTAATTTTTTCTCATAGCCTAATGATTTATTTCTATATCTAGAGCTGTTACCCATCATAAAGTTCATATCTTTTATATTTACATCGCCACTTTGAATTATTGCTTGTTCTTCATTTATCAATTTATATGAAAATTTTATACGTGGAAAATAAATCTCTTTAATAACTCTTATATCTCGCATACTGCTAGAGTTTACATCACCTGCTAGATCAACATCTGTTACATCAATTTCAAGTTTTTGAGATTCAGGCAGTGCCTTAGCAAGCTTTAACAGATGTTTCTCAAGTTCCTTGAATGTACTTTCTCGAAAGCGCTTCTTTCCTTGGTTTCCAGAGTATATATCTCTATATTTACTTGGTTCTGTCCAAGTCACTTTTACATCTGCAGCATGGACTGAAAAAGTTCCAAAAATAGTTCCACTGAGTCCTGATACAATTAATAACGTGAGTATTGATTTAATCATCATTTATCCTTTAACTATAAAGTTCATTTGTATTTACTTCCCGTATTAGAGCTTATTAATTAAATAAAATACGTATTAATTTGTAATCATCTTGAATACAATTGTATTTAACATTATTTAAAAAACTGCAAGAGAATCATTTTCACAACAGCTTCAGTACGTTCTTTCCTCTCAGCTGAATTAAAGTTTTCTTGAACAAACCCTTGAACTGCGCCTCTCCATACCCGTTGGTTACTTTTTGCATCTTCCACATAGATTAAAAAGCTCCCTTTTTCAAAAAGGGCATTTTCGCTTAATCCAGGGGTAACACCAAATTTATCACTGATGTTTTTATCTGATAAATCTTTAGATAAAGCGACACCAAAACCAACATAAAAATCAACAGAGGCATTATGTTCAACTCTTCTATAACCCCTTTGTGAAAGCCCTTCGGAGATTGCATTGGCATAAAGTTGGTAAATAACGTCGATATCTTTAGAGTCTAAAGAAGCACCTTTTACATATTTAGGAGATAAAGAAAAAGTGCTGCCAACAGGATATTTAATAGGTAAATCCCAAACACTTGACAGGGATAATTGACTATAATTATTAGCCGAAGGCTTTATTACCTGTACACATGCTGAAAGCAAAAAAAGTGAAAGATATAATATTATTAATGTTGATTTTTTCATTTTTTCCTTGAGTAATAAATGAATATGAACATATTTATATATTACCTAAATATTTAAATATGTATAGAAAACTCAGACTTTATTCTGAAACAAATTGTACTAATTAAAACCAACAATTTTATACTCTCGAGTATAACCATGTCTGAGATTAAAGAGGATATTTTGAATAATAATTTAAATAGCGGATACTTAGAGAAGCAAGAGCGAATGAGTTATTTAGTCAATACTAACGATGCCATACAGCACAATTTCGTCCCTTTCCTTTTGCCTTATACAACATATCGTCAGCCAACTTAAATGTCGCTGCAGAACACATTAATGGCGTTGGAAAGCTATTAACACCACCAATACTAATTGTTAAATAATTACTCACAGTATTCTTTTCGTGTTCTATCTTCAGATCCTCTACAGCTTTACGACAAGACTCCATTATATTAAATGCATCTTGAGCTGGAGTGTTTGGCAGCAACACCGCAAATTCCTCTCCCCCGTAACGAGCAACAAAATCAAAAGGCCTTTTTAATTGCTGAAAAATTACTTGTGCCACCTTTTTTAAAGCTTGATCTCCTGCTGCATGCCCGTATTGGTCGTTATATTCTTTAAAATAATCTATATCAATCATAATCTGAGATAAGGGGGTGTTTTCTCTGACAGACATCTTCCACTCAAGATCGAACATTTCGTAGAACTTTCGACGATTAGGAACACAAGTTAACGAATCTACATTTGCTAACTGCTCAAGTTGGGTTCGCTGCTCAGCCAATTTTAAATGTAAATCAACACGCGCACGAACAATATCAATATGGAAAGGTTTTTGGATATAATCGCAGGCACCTAATGCCAAGCCTTGACTTTCATCAACTACATCTGTCAAGCCTGTAATAAAAATAACGGGAATAGCAGAAGTTTCTTCATGCTTTTTCAGTTGCATGATAACTTCAAATCCACTCATTCCCGGCATAATAATGTCCAGCAAAATAACGTCAGGTTTAAACTTAATCGCTTTTTCAATGCCTTGCTCACCATTCTTTGCCAGAACAATATTAACTTTTGATTTAAAAAGTTCACTTAAAATTTTAAGATTAGCTTTTTCATCATCTATGACTAAGATACTTTGACGCTCAGGCTTTAAATTTTTCATAAATTACTTTCCAGCTATACTGCGTTATTACGCAAATATCGATGCTACATTACTAATGGCTAATTTGAGCATACAGTTTGTCTGCATATTCTGAAGCATCTTCATACTCAACATTATCGACCAATTCAATTATTTTGTTAATACTAACTGAATATTCACTATCCTTACACATTGCTTGTATTGCGGGTAAATGTTTTTCCACTGAAAAATCAGAAGTCGCCAGCAACGGTTTTATTTTATCCAAATCACTCAGTAGTCTTTCGATTGAAAATGGAACAATTAACTCAGTTTGAGTGATATTAACGATACGACCAAGATCTTCTAGAAGTACATCTAATTCCTTTAATGTTATATCAAATAAGGTCTTACTTGATGCTCCTTCTAATAAAGTATATTCCAGCTCTTCACATAATGTCGATAATTCAAAAGCTCCAATATAAGCAGAATTCGACTTTAACGAGTGGATAATACGATGGAGTGTTTCCCAGTCGCCTTCTAGATACAACTGTTCAAGTACCTCTTTTCCTTCTTGGCCATTCACAAAATCGTTAACTAAACCCAAGTAAAATTCAGCATTGCCTTTCAAATTACCCAAGGCCAAATCATATTTAATTCCTTTAACCTTCTGAATTAACGATAATTTCTCTTGAATTTTTTTAGGAATATCAACAAGTGAAACAGCAGCGATATCAATATTTAATTCTACGTCAACAGGTCTATCTAAATGGGAGTCAACCGCTACATTCAAGTAGCTTATCAATGTTTTATTCAGTAAATCAGGATCAATCGGCTTAATTAAATGAGTATTCATACCAACCTCTCGACTTTTGTCTACATCACTTTGCATCGCATGGGCAGTCATCGCGATTATGGGGAGATCAACCAGTTTTAAAGTCTGGCGAATTTCTTTAGTGGCGGTTAACCCGTCCATTTCCGGCATCTGAATATCCATAAGCACTAAGTCGTAAGAAGATTGTTGTAATTTTTCTAAAGCAATCAAACCGTTTTCTGCAATATCTACCTGAACGTTTGTATCCTGCAAAAATCCTAACATTACTTTACGGTTGAGGACATTATCCTCCACTAATAAAATATGAAACGAAGCTAAATCCGGCGCAGCAACTTCAGTTTTAAAACTGCGAGGGGATTCTTTCACAAGAGGTGTTAGAACATTAAGAATTGAATCAATTAATATCGTTTGATTAACAGGTTTTTCAATAAATCCTTGAATAGCAGTGCCATTGATGAGTGGTTTCGCCGCATATTTGTCATAAGCTGAAACCATTAGAATATGCGGTGATTTCTTGATACCTAACTCACTAATATGATGCGCAACTTCAATACCATCCATATTGGGCATTCGCCAGTCCATAAAAATAATATCATAGTAAGTATCATTATTTTCAGAGCGCTTAATTAGCTCAAGTGCCTCTTTACCTGATTCAGCTTCATCAGCATGAATACCTAAGTCATGAAGAAGTGACTGTAGTGCAGATCTAGCCAATGGAGTATCGTCTACCATAAGCACCTTCAGCCCTGATAACTTATTTTTATCAACCAATGTTCCCGAAATGAAATCCACTTTTTCTACTAAAGCGGTAAAATGAAAAGTAGTTCCTTTACCTGTTTCACTTTCAAGCCATATTTTTCCCCCCATTAATTCACTCAGCTGCTTTGATATAGCTAAACCAAGACCTGTTCCTCCATATTTTCGCGTCACAGAATCATCAGCTTGAGAGAAGGACTGGAATAATCTAGACTGCTCTTCTTCAGTCATGCCAATACCGGTATCAATAACAGAAAATTGCAACATTAACTGTTGCTCCCTGTCTTCTTTAATCTGTAATTTGATACAGATGGTGCCTATTTCAGTAAATTTAACGGCATTACTAATTAGATTAACAATAATTTGCTGAAGCCTGTAAGAATCTCCAACAAGCTTGGGTGGTATGTTTTTGTCTACATTCAGAATTAACTCAAGGCCTTTATCATGAGCCTTTAAAGCATTCAGATTGATTGCTCGACTTAATAAATCTTCTAATGAGAATACACTTTTTTCAAGAGTTAACTTACCCGCTTCAATCTTTGAAAAGTCAAGAATCTCATTAATTAATACAAGTAGACCTTCTCCTGACTCCAAAATATTTTTAATATTATCTTTTTGTGCATCATCCAAGTCTGTTTTAAGTGTCAAATGGCTCAAACCAATAACCGCATTCATAGGTGTACGAATTTCATGACTCATTTTTGCTAAAAAGTCAGATTTAGCTTCACTAGCGGCTTTTAACTTTAAATTAGATACAGCAAGTTGTGAGGTTCTCCGCTCAACCTTACTCTCTAAGCCCTTATTTAGTTCTAAATTTTCTTCATTAATCAAACTAAATTTATTGGCCATAGCAAAAGCAAGTAATACAGATTCCAAGGCAAAACCAATAAGGCCCAAAAGATAGCCGGTGAGACTTAAAGGCGGTAATAGGTCAAACGTAATCAAATTATTAAGCATATTCGGCACTGATAGGGCTATATATGCCAATACAAAATATCTTGCAGGCATGAAACCAAGTCGCCAAGAATAAATACCTGCATAAAAAGCTAGCAGCACATAAATACTACTTACTATCGTTAATAGCCAAAAACCTGTGCCAGGATCTGCCATAACAATAGGTATACAACAAATAACAAAACGAGCAAAATAAATAGAGATTTTATTCAGTTTTGGATGAAACTCTTTTAATTTCAAAAAGTGTGTATAAAAATAAATACCAAAGATGATCATTAAAGCAACACCTAACCAATGTAGATGTGAGTAAGAGTCACCAAACATTCGAGGAAAAATCAGTTGGAAATGAGTCCAATAGAAAACCCATGATCCCGTAAACAATGAATAGTAAAGGTGACTTACATCTTTAAAGGCAAGGTATATCAAAAAATTATAGATGCACAACGAGAGACCAATCCCCAAACACAGTACAACAATTAAATTTTCTAGTGTGACTTGATCTTTAAACGCTTCAACAGGTGTAACACGTATGTTCAGTGATAAGTAAAAATAACTACTTTCAATAAAACCAATAATATAATGCTGTTCACCTTTATTAAGAGTGATGTTATTACCGTAATGATAATCGTATTGAGTAGGATAATTTTCTCCTGAGAATACCTGTTGCATACCGTTTTGAGAATATATGGAAAAGCGCATTTCCTCAATTAACGTATTGTAGGGGTAGAGAACAAAATCACTGTATTCCGATTGGTTGTCAATTTTGATTACAAACCAAAATTTATCTCCACTGGAGTTGATTTCCGCTGGGGGTAATACTTTTTTATCTTTAAGCCATTTAGGTATGTCATCTAAGGTTGCGGGTAACTTTACATCGTCTGCTTTATAAAATGTGACAAGATCGCTAAAATCTCGATCTACTGTAGATGAGTTCAATATTAGCGATTTCCCCTTGGTAGCAGCTACATTGAATGACACGAAAAATGACAGAGCTACACACAACAAAACTTTAGTATATATGAATATTTTTCTTAACATAAAGTGTACCAACCTAATAATACTTAAGGCGCTAAACAGTAATAATTAAATAGCGGGAGTTTTTAAAATCGCCAATTTATATCAAGGCCATAATGTCGAGGCATAGGCATAATATAATAATCAAACATAAAAGTTTGCTGTGCATTAATTGCATAAACGGGCTCATTGTTCTCTTCAATATTTTTAATCCACAGTGAGATATCATAACTCTCATCTAATGATGACCAAGTAAACCTCGCATTCGACTGCATATAACCGTCAGCTTTAATTCCCTCATAACCATAATCATCATTATAAGCAGAGAACCACTGTTCACTCACATATTGACTATTTATGTGCATTGAGATCTCTCCCCAACTCCCCCTAGCTGCAATATAATTCACTGCAATATTCATATTTACACTAGGCGCAGATGGTAGCTCGTTACCAGAAAGGTCAACAGGTAAACTCGTGGCGGGGTTTGTTAAACTTAGTTCATCATACTCAGTATCTAACAAGCCAAGACCTATATTAATTGATAAGTCCTCTGTCAGTAATGCGCTAAGCTCTAATTCAGCACCATAGATATATGAGCTGCCTGCATTTTCCAAAAAACGTACAGCACCAACAATATTAACCAGTTGTTGGTTTTTATAATCATTGTGAAATAGTGCACCATTTAGCTGTAAGCGATTATCCAACCAACGAGACTTGAGCCCAATTTCGTATGCCTCTACCGTTTCAGGCTCAGCTACAGTCAATTCAGTTGTGCTGAAGGTTGCGCCACCATTAAAAGCACTACTACGATATCCCTGACTATAACTACCATAAAACATCAACTCATCGGATAGTTGATATTTCAATCCCATACTACCGCTTACTTTGTCATTGTCGTAACGCTTATCTGGCTGATCTACAATTAAATCATAAGCGTGATTAGCATCATAATCGCCCAACCATGAATACACATTAGAAAGTATTCCTTCATCCTTGGTGTAGCGCAGCCCCAAAAAGCCTTCTAAAGATTCATTAATGTCATAGGTTAAGTGAGTATAAATAGCTTGAGAATCACGCTGTTGTTGATAACGTTGACCTACGGTAAAACCACTTGTTGCTAGAGAAGGGTCAAAAGGCACGCCTAAGGATTCAGTGAACAACAAAAAACTTAAATCATTTTGAATATTCATTTTATCGTGGCTAACAAATAAACCAACAATAGCATTAAGATCACTATCGAAGTTCGTGGTTAAACGCAAATCTTGTGACCACTGTTCAATCTTGCTACCCCAATCTATTTCAAGAATTGAGACGGGTGAACCATCACCATTCTCATTTAAAGCTTTACCCTTCGACCAAGCTGTTACAGAGGTATAATCAATATCTTTTGTCAGCGCACCTTTTACTGTTAAATTAAGGCTATCTATTTCGGTTCTATAAACACCTACTTTATCTTCTGAACCCTCAAAATCATCATAGTTTTTATTTATTCGCTGTTCTATCGCACCACCACTAAAAAATCCCGCCACATCATAACCATTAGGACCTCGCCCTTTAGCAATAATTCCTGCTGTATTGCCAAGATTCTTACCTGACTGCAAACGTAATGTTGCATCAATATCATCTGTTTTATAGCGTAATGAAGTACGAAGAGCCCAGTTGTTAATCTCGCGTAAATCTTCAGCACCTTCATAGTAATTTTCATAAAACCCATCACTGTCGCTATAGGTAAAAGCGGTTCTTAGCCCCAAGGTATCATCAAGAAATACGGTTTCACCTGCTCCTGAAACCCGTAAATTATTATTATTTCCATAAGAAAAATGTAAGCGACCATTGCGCTCAAACTCAGGTGCACGGCTTGTAAAATTAATAGCGCCAGCGGTCGTATTTTTACCGTAAAGTGTTCCTTGTGGGCCACGTAAAACTTCGGCACGCTCAATGTCAAATAACTGTGAAGCCTGCATAAAAGAGGCCTCAACTGATGACTCATCTACATAAATACCAACAGGACTAGATTGATTAGTATTAAAGTCCATCATACTAATTCCACGTAAAGTAAAAATAGGCTGCGCATCACCATAGGGTTGTGATATTTGTAGATTAGGGGTTTGTTGAGCAATATCAGATGGCAAGAGAATACCCAAGTTCGACAATGATTGTCGATCAAAAGCAGAGATTGATACAGGGACTTCTTGAATATTTTCAGTGCGTTTCTGTGCAGTTACCACAATAACGTCTAACACAGGATTTGTCTTTGAGACTATTGAATTTTCTGATGGGAATGAAACAGGCACCTTTTGATCAGATACAACTAATTCATCCGGCATTTGGGCAGAAGAAAAAAAAGATAATAGAAAAAAAGATGCTACAAATTTTAAAGAGAAACGCGTAGGAAACACAAGCATATTATATTGAAATCCAAAAAAAACCTGAGCATTTACTATAAACATGCAACAGACTAATTTCAATGAACAATACCTTCTATTTAACGCTATAAGAGCATACATTATGCTTTTCCTTATAAATAACATGAAAATTATAATGTTTTTGTTTGTTATTATATGATTTAAACTTAGTCCATAAACCTAGTTATCAATACCAATCTATGTAATTCCCCGAACACTTATGCTTTTAAACTCATATAAAGGATAGTACAAATCATATTTATATTTCTGAAAAACGATCCTAATAAGTATCTGAATAACTGACATTTACTCCTATTAAAAAATTTGTTTTTACAATATATAAAGTTTAGAGTTTATGAGCGCGTCAACTTGAACAATTTTTCATTTTGATATCATAAAGTTATATTAAGGACATAAGTATGAATAATAATCTCCCTCCCTACATTAACTATCCAGGCAATATGATTATACACCCGCCCTGCAATATGGATAATGCCGATATGTATGGCTTTTTTGTTAAAGGAAAACTTGAAGCGCTACAAGCGAGTGTAGATCAATGCATCAATACACCTGCTAATGGCAAGATGCACTTTAAAGTGTTATCACCCTCCATCATGCTAACATTTACTCAAGTTGGGAAAGTTGCTCCGGTCAATCCTCCCGGTAAAGATTACGGTTGGTTTCCTGAAGGTGATGTTATCCCTTGGATTATGGTTGGCAGTATGGTCGAGCATAATGGTAAAGAAAAACTTGACCATATATTCTGGTATCCCAGATTTACTTGGGTAGATGATGGTATGGCAATGATCACTGGCAGAGAGGTTTTGGGCTACCCTAAATACCTCGGTGATATAATTATGCCTAAGAAAAATGGCGACCCGGCGACTAATTTTAGCTGTAGTGTGAAAGCTTTCCAGCCTTTTAATGTCGCTACAGAAATGGCGATTCACCCTCTTATTGAAGTAAATCAAACCAAAGATGGACCCGTAAAAAAAATAGAAACAATTTTTGATTTAATTGAACTCGCCATTAATACAAAAGACCTGCTCGATTTAGATTTAGCTGGAATAAAACAAATTTTAGATATATTTAAAAAACCAGGTGTTGATCAACTATTTCTTAAACAGTTTCCTGACTGTAGAGGTGATAAAGCGATATATCAGGCAATAATTCACGCGCCAGCCGCCATAAAAAAAATTCATTCAGTCGAACTGCTTGGTGGTCAATATGAATTAACCGTACAACAAGTTGACAGCTTTCCTTTGGTGGAAACACTCGGCCTCACACTTGGAGACCAACAAACAGTACTGCCTTTTCATGTTAATTTTGACTTTGTTATCGAGAACGGAACAGAGTTGGTCAATAACTCTGATATGACAAGCTAGTATCACCTTTATCAGTGCATACTGAATTAAAAAAGGCGCTAGCCTCAGCAGTTTAGCCACTGCCGATGTATATGAGCAGCAAGGACGCTGCATTACAATAATTTAATAGAGCTCTTAAGGTACTAAAAACTAGGAGCAATCAATTATGGAAATAAATAATGTCTAAAATTACAAAAAGTTCCTCTGATAACGTGAATACTACACCCGAAAAAATTGCCATTTTAGGCACTGGCGTAGCTGCTATGACCTCTGCTTTTTATTTAACAGACCAACCCAATTGGCAAGAAAAATATGATATCACCGTTTACCAAATGGGCTGGCGTGCTGGTGGTAAAGGCGCAAGTGGCTGTAATGCCGAATATGGTGAGCGCATTGAAGAACACGGTTTACATATCTGGTTTGGTTTTTATGAAAATGCGTTTAAAACAATACAAAAAACTTATAGCCTCCTAGACCGACCAATAGGTGCCCCACTTCGTACTTGGGAAGAAGCCTTTAAACCTCACAGTTTTGTAGCATTAGAAGAATACATTAATGAGAAGTGGGAAACTTGGCCTATTAACTTTCCTACTAACAATTTAGTACCAGGTACTAGCGTTAAAAGCTCAAGTCTTTGGGAGTTATTACCTTCGGCCTATTCTTGGATCAATGAAGCCATTGATGAATTAGAAGTTCACCTAATTGGTAACCATGCTAGTCACATTGAAAAATGGCTGACAAAACTATCTAAAGAAATTGGCAAAGAACTAAAAAATATAAGTCACGCAACACTTCATTTAAAAGAGCTTATAGATTCTTTACCAAAGAAAGCTAAAGATCATGATAGCGCAGTGATTAATGATATCTTCATGTTATTTAAAGCATTTAAAAAACTTAAAGATTTATTTCCACTGATTTTAGATCCCATACTAAATAATCTACCTGGCGTACGCCGTTTATTCATTATTATTGATTTAGGTCTCACAATCATTATCGGTATGATTGAAGACGATGTTTTCACCAAAGGATTCGATGTTATAAATAACTATGACTACAAAAAATGGTTAATTAAACATGGTGCCAATGAAAAATATACGGCCAATTCTGCCGCAGTTATCGGATTCTATGACTTGGCTTTTGCCTATGAAGATGGCAGTGAGAAAAAACCCAATATAGAAGCTGGCACTATGCTTAGATCTTTTCTTAAGATAAGCCTTGAGTTTCGGGGAGCCATTATGTACAAAATGCAAGCAGGAATGGGAGACACAATATTCGCTCCTTTCTATCTAGCCCTCAAGGAACGTGGTGTAAAGTTTGAGTTTTTTCACAAAGTGGAAGAATTGATTCCTGAAGGAAATACCGTTTCAACAATTAAGTTAACAAAGCAAGTTAACCTAAAAACGGGTGTTGCAGAATATAACCCTTTGGTAGAAGTTTATGGGCAAGATTCTGTAAAAGGAACGCCACCTCTCGACTGCTGGCCCAGCAAACCAAATTATGATCAAATAGATCCAACTCAAGCAAAATTATTACAAGAAAATAATATTAACTTAGAGTCCTTCTGGTCAAGTTGGGGAAAGATCTACCAAGAGCGTACATCGAAAGCCCTCCCCGAAATCACCCTGAAAAAAGGGGTGGATTTCGATAAGATTATTTTTGGTATTTCCGTAGCGTCATTACCGCATTTATGCCCTAAGCTATTAGAAAAAAGCGAGCCATTGAAGCTCACCACTGAAAAAATAAAAACAGTCGTCACTCAAGCTTATCAAGTATGGAATAACGTTACTCTGGAAGGTTTAGGATGGTCTCATAATCCTAAGTCTGATCCTACAGCACAACCTGTTTTATCAAGTTTTGTTGAACCCTTTGATACTTGGGCATGTATGGACCAGTTACTTTGTAGAGAAGATTGGCCAGCGACCCATCAACCCAAAAATATCGCTTATTTTTGTAATGTAATGCCTGTCGACTCATTTCCTCCTGCTAGTGATTCAAGCTTTCCTGCCCAGTGTTACGACACGGTTAAGAAAAATGCCATGAAAAACCTTACAGAGGATATTTACAACTTATGGCCAGCAGTCGCCCAAAAAGGAGAATTTAACTGGGATATTTTGGTAGATATTCACGATAAAAAAGGTGAACCTCGTTTTGACAGTCAATTCTGGCGAGCAAATATTGACCCAAGTGAACGCTACGTTCTGTCTGTTGTCGACAGCACAAAGTTCAGACTAGCTACTGATGAAAGTGGTTTTGATAACCTTTATCTGACCGGTGACTGGATAAAAACAGGCTTGAATGTTGGTTGTGTAGAAGCGGCAACTATGGCTGGCATGCAAACATCGAGAGCAATTTGTGGACACCCAGAAAGTATACATGGGGAAAGTGATTTTTAATTAATGAGTCATTCACTATCGAAAATAGCATTAGCGACTGATGATTTCTTATGAATTTCAAACAAAAAGCCCGAATATCGCTATTCGGGCTTTCTTTTCAATATTTGGTTATGGAATTAAAATATATCATACTGCCACACAACCTTAACAGATTGATTTTAACATAAGATTAAAAGTAAAATAAAACATCCTACATTATATCCTTGACCTAATAACTCCTACTAATTGCTGAATTATTTACTAAAACTCAATTTAGCTTTTAAAGCGCCTATAGCAAACTAATGATAATTATTGTAATGAGATACTATAGATATCAGCACCACTTAGGCCTTGCATTGTAACAGCTACTTGATCAGTATCTATCGGTGAAAAAGCACGATAGTTACGTACGCTAAATACAGGAAAGGTCATTATATCTTGTTCAACTCCGTTAGTATCAATTCGAACTAATTTATCAAGTTCTTGATAACGCTTTAAATAATGTAAGGCGTTATTTAAATAAAAGAAGCTTCCCCAGTCTTTGCTGTTCAAATCGGGTGTGACTCGATGACTTGTTGTTTTGTCTTTTGACAAATAGAAGATGCCATCAACATTTTCTTTACTGTAATAAATGCCACCATCTGGTGATTCAATAGCAAACATTCCATGATCGGCAGTCACTAACTCAATTGAATGGTTTATAAAGCTATAACGATAAATTCCCCAGTCACCATCTACGTTAGATGAGAAGAGTATAGACTTACCATCCATTGAATAGGAAGGGTTTCTAACATCACCCTCTATTTCAAACAACTGTGTTTGCATTCCTTCAGGCAGAGTTCCATGAAACATTACAAATTTTTCTGACTTAGGTTTTTTAATTGAGACTACAAAGCTATTTTCACTAGGTGACACCGTAGGAATCGTAACTTGTCCTTGATTAAAGGTAAGTTGTTTACTGGCATTCTTATCTTTAAGCCATAACTCCCAGCCTCCAGATCTATTTGATAAAAAGATCATCGCTTTGCTTTTTGCAACATACTGACCGTATAAGTCTCGTGATGAAGAAGCGAGCTGTTTTATTAACTTCCCTGAATCTAACGAATGTATTGCAATATGTTCTTGAGCAATATGTTGAGAAAAATAAAGTAATTTCAATTGCTCATCAACAGCAATAGAACCAACCCCACTACCTCGATAAAACTCCTTAATAATTTTACTTTTCACATCGTATTTTGAAATAGCAAAAGAATCTTCTTTGGATGAGTTATAGTAAAAAGCGTTATTAGCATGGTCCCATGCCAAACCAATTAATGTATTTTCATTTTCTACAATAAGTTGCTCTTTACCTGTTTCATCTATTGAATATATTGACGAATTCAATCCTGTAGAGCGAACAACTAGCATTTCCTTACTATCTGCAGCCCATTTCATCATCAGATCTTTTTCTCCTGCATTTGGAAAGCTGTAAGGTTTGAACGTTTTATCTAAAATATGATAGACAACAACAGCAACACGATCTGGGAACGTCTTAGCGTAAGCTACTTTGGTACCGTCTGGTGACCAGTCAAGGCCCTGAAAAAAGCCTGAACTCATACAATCATCAGCTATTAGTTGATCGTTATTGCCAATAAGTTCTCGTATATGTAATGAACAACCATTTAGATCGTCTTTTCTAAAATAAGCCAGTGATTGGCTGTCAGGTGACCAAGAAGGGGAAACATCATGTTGATTAGTCATTGATACTTGGCGGAGTGTCGGGTTTGTAGTGCCAAGCTCCTCAATAAAAATTTGCGATTTTTTCTTATTTCTTCGCCACTGAAATGCTAAGAATTGACCATCAGGTGATACGGCGGCTTGTTCTTCAACGCCCTCAAAATTAGTTATTTTAGTTGGCATCGATAGAGGAGTTTTCACGGGTGCAATGACATCATTTTCATTATTAATAATGATTATAAAAATAGCCGTTAGCGTGATAAAAAATAAGCTTAAATATTTAATATACTTATTCTTAAGTGAAGAGTTAACCTTTTGAATAGCTTTAGGTAATTCATCTACAACTTGCGGTGTTGCTATCATTTGGTAGCCCACTTTCGTTACTGTTTTTAAGATAGCTTCGGGATCTAAGCCTAATTCAGAAAAAGACTTTCGCAGGTGCCAAATTGCATTACCTGCCCCCCGCTTACCTACTTCAATGTTTCCTAGCCAAATTTGTTCAATAGCTTGTTCTTTAGTAACGGTTGTACCAGAGTGAAGAATTAATAGTTTTAAAAACTCAAAAACTTTTGCAGGTAAAGTAATTGACTGCTGTCCAACACGAATCGTCATATCATGACAATTGATAATACATTGATTAATCTGATATTTATGATGAGGTAATGTAATCATTCTTACAGATTTTATTCCTTAAAATTGAATATATATCTAGTTGCTTTTAGCGTATAGAACATGATTTCAGAGAATTGATTGCTCGATATACTATATAGCTAAAAGCTATTTGCAAACATTATAATTTTATAATAATAAAAATTGTTGCATCCTTTATTATTCATGTTAGCTAGCCGTGTCTAAACAAATCGGTGAAATTTAATGATTTTTACACCTCAGAGTTAGCTTCACTCCAATTAGTCACCTCAAAAAAGATTCGATTCATAACAAGTCATCATCAAAAGATTCAAACACAAACTACTGATAAATAAGAAATTGAAAAAGAAATGAAATAAAAATGAATGATAATTGAAAGCCCTCCCATTGCCTGGCCCTTAGTTACTATTTATTAATAGAGCAAGATCAGATTTTAGCAGCTAAAAACGACAACTAACAAATGCTGAGATCTGAGTTTCTTAAATCCTAATAAAAAGAAGAGGCATAAATGATTTTCAAATCATCAACCGTCGCTTTAGTTATTTCATCGGTGTTAGCTGTTTCAGCTAACGCCAATGATGCACAGAATGCTAATAATCAGCTTTCTGTTGGAAAAATAACTAACAGCTCACAAGAATTGAATACAGATGTAAAAAGCCCATTTGTTATTTCCAAAGAAAACACTGGTGTTTACTTAATCACCCTTTCAGAAAAAAGCGCTTTAGATGCTTCATACGCACAACTGGGTAATAATAGAAGCTCAGTTGTTACGAAAATAGAAGCTCAACAAAAATCCCTACTTAAAACAATTCGTAGTTTGGATGCTTCAGCAGTTTTAACCCGTAAAGCACGATTAACTGAAAATGCGCTTTATGTACAAATTACTCATGAGGCTGCAACGCAATTAACCAATAACACGCACGTTATCAATATTGAATTGTTAAGTGAAGAGCCAAGATATTCATCTACGGATGAGTTCAAAAAATTTCCTTTCTTAAATATTAAAGATGCTGGGGATTCTGTTACCGTTGCTATAATTGGTAATGGTATTGACTATACACATAAATCTTTAGGCGGTAATGGTGACTATGCTAGTGCATGGGCTAATAGAAGTAATGCGTGGGATGGTTTCCCAACTGATACCGTTATTGGCGGTTTAGATTTTTCAGCGGATGGTGAAGGTTATCATTCGATTGATTACAATCCGATTGAAGACGCTGCTGATATAAACGCTATAGCAGGTGATATTCCATCAGGTACTGCAGTAGCGGCACAAATTTTAGCGCATGCGCCAGACGCAAAAATTTTATCTTACAAAACCTATGATTGGGCAAGTAAGTATTTCTTCCCTGTTTTAGACGTTATTATTGATCCAAACCAAGATGGCGACATTAGCGATCGTCCTGACGTTATTGTAATGAACGCTTACGGTAACGGTGCTTTTTATGTTGAAGACGACACAAACGGTTCTTCAGTAACAAGAGAAATAAACCTAGTTCGTCGTCTTTCTGCTGCAGGTTCGCTTGTTGTTGTTGGTGCAGGCCGAACTTATTACAACTCATACTTTAATCTTGCATGGCGAGGTGCGGTGCCAGAAGCATTAACGGTTGGTTCAGTAAACATTAATGATGAAAGTGTTGTTTTGTCCGACTTTACACCAGCTGGCCCTACACGTGGGACACATCAATTAAAACCTGAAGTAGTTGCACCAGCAGAAGATATAGTTGGTCCTATTGCTGGCACTGGAGATGTTGAAGGAGAACTTCCTTCGCACACGACTTACGCAGCAGCTTATGCGGCAGGAACAGTAGCGAAAATTTTAGCTAACTACCCTGAGCTGAGCCCATTAGAAGCTAAAGCATTAATTGCTAATACGGCAATTTCTACTGGAATTGTTGGTTCAACAACCTATCTTGAAGAATTAGACCGCACGGTAACTACTGTTGCGGAAGTTCCATTTATGGGAACAGGTATAGTGAATGGTGACATTGCTATAACTGCTGATGCAGTTGTTTGGGAAACAGGAAATTACCAACCTGGTCTTGCTTTTGGCTTTGTTGAAGCATCAACCTCAGCGGCTGTAAGTAAAGACATTACCATTAAAAACTTAACTGATGAAGTGCAAACGTATTCATTAAGTACATTCACTTCGGGTGAAAAAAGCAATAATGCTGCAGTGAGTTTCATTTACCCTGAAACCATTAATGTACCTGCAAATCACTCTGTGGTTTTCAATGTCACTATGGTAGTTGATGCAAGCAAGTTAACCGAACAAGGCATGTCATCTACAAATGACTACACCATCGCTAATTTCACTAAAGAAAATGTTAATGGTTACATTGTATTTAATAATACAGATGAGTCATCTGCTCAGTTAAAAATGCCATGGCAAGTTTTCCCAAAAAACGCTCAACCATTATTCAAAAGTAACCTTCAGGAAAGTTGGGAAATTCCTTATGAAGCCAATGATTGGATAGATCAATTATGGGCTGCTTGGGCGAGTGCACTTAGTAATCTGATTGACCTTAAAAATGAAGGCGTAGCAACAAAGACAATTTATACTATTCCTCTGATGCATTCTTCACCAGCTATTACTGACAGCAAAGTTGGCGGCCAAGGGCACATGCTTAAAAACATTGGTGCCAATGTTTTTGCTGACCAAATGTGTGAATCAGGTAAAAAATTGAGTGTTGCAGTACAAATGTTTGATAAATGGGATATTCCTATGGCAGAACATTTTGATAAAGCAGGTCATTTACTCACTTATTTTAGTATTTATACTGAAGAATATACCGAACGCATGGGTGCAGATCCAATTGCAATAGATAGTGATAGTAATAGAACTGATAATGACGTACTTGCTTATATTGAAGTTTTCATTGATAACGATGGCAAACCTCAAGCTGAATTTATTGATTACGACAAAGAATATGAATGGTGGAACCCATCTGGACGTTTTACACCTTCAACACTTGGTACTGATGTAAGTATTGGTGACGATACAGTAGTTGCTAATATTTGTTTAGAAGAGTTGTATCACGATGATATTCAGTCACCTGAATTATGGGATGGCGAATTAGGTTGGCAGTTTGCGACTGACCGTGATGCTGCTCCAGATTTTGATGGCGAAATGATCATCTACAACCCTGTAATTATGGGACGTTCTTTTACTGAAGTCATTGACCATACAGGCGAATTTAACTATCCACCATGGACTTACACCAACTGTGATCCAAATGGTACTGATTGGGGTGGTAACCCTTACCCTGAAGATTATTGTATCGAAGAAAAAAATAGCTTTCTTGGCTCTCATACAGGTATTGCTAAGTTAATGGATGACGAAGAAGCTGAATTAACTTGGTCTAATAAAGTGGTGTTAGCACCAGGAGAAATGGCACGTTTATCGGTAACAACAGTTAATGATTGTGATGCCAATCTTGTGCGTTTTGAGCCTTTTATTCCAAATAAAGCGTGTGGCCCAGGTGTAATGATATTTGAACTTGGTACTGATAGCACAGGTTTTTCTAGTACCGATTTTGGTGCTGACATTGGTGTTAAGCCTGGTCAAGGTTTTCATATTTATGAAAATGCTGAAAATGGCACTGTGGTAGGTAAATTAGCAAGCTATGCGGTTCGTTTTCTCTCTCTAGATGAACATAAAGGACCCATTTATTTGGTGAACGCATTACCGGGTACTCCTTTTTCTGTTGATACAGATGGCACTATTACTATTGCTAACAGTGATGCTTTAGATTACGAAGAAACCAAATCGTTTACTTTAAAAGTGCAAGCTGATTACGTTAACCGTGATACTCAAGTTGTTGATGTTGTGATTAAAATAAATAATCGCAATGACGTTGCTCCAATGGCAGTTCAAGCCTTAGCAGCAATTTCTGGCCAAGTAGGTCAAGCCTTACAAACATCACTCTCTGATGATTTTACTGATGCTGATGGAGACGGTATTACCTTTAGTTCAAGTAACTTACCAACAGGTTTAACACTTTCAAGATCAGGGGTTATCTCGGGTATTTTACAAACAGCTGGTAATTTCCAAGCAAGCATTATTGCGAGTGACGGCGTAAATGAAACGCCAGCAACTGTTAACTTTTCAGTTTTGCCTTCAACGCAAGTATCAACGCCTGTAGCAGACAGTTCAACGAGCAGTGGTGGCAGTACTGGCATGTTATTCATGCTATTTGCAGGCCTTGCATTTATTAACCGTCGAGCACGTAAGTAATTTAAAATTGAGAGGCCAAGGTCTCTCAAAGAGGAATATATTGTGAATTTCAAACTAAATAAAATCGCCTTAGCGCTACCAATGAGCTTGTTAACGCTTGGCGCAGTAGCGGCAATATCTGTAGATGATATTCCGAAAGTTGAGCTTTCTAAGGTACAGAAAAACAGTCAAATAAAATCAAACAAACAGTATTTTGAAAACCGTTACTTTGTTTTACTTGAAGATGAACCACTTGCATTATATCAAGGTAATGTTAAAGGCTTTAAAGCCACAAACGTTGCTGCATCTCAAGGAATTAACAGTGTTAATAACGGTAAGTTGAATTTAAATAGTTCAGCTTCTGTTATGTACAGTGATTATCTTGCTACAAAGCAAAACCAAACAATTGCTAATATCAAAAAAACGTTAAAGCGTGATGTTAAAATTGAAAGCCAATTTAAAATAGCGATTAACAGTTTGGTGATGGATCTAAAACAAAATGAGGTGCTAGCTTTACGTAAAATGCCTGGTGTTTTAGCGGTAGAAAAAGAAGAAATGCAGCAGCTATTAACGGATGTTGGCCCTCAACATCTAGGTGCTCCTACAGTTTGGGACAACGCTGGCATTGTAGGTTCAAAAGGTGAAGGTCTGATCGTTGGTGTTTTAGATACTGGGCTCTCTTCTTATACATCAAAAGGCTGGAGTGCTGGTGACTTTGACAATAAAGACTTTCATCCTTCATTTGCAGATGTAGGGGTTGATGGTTACGACCATACTAACCCTAATGGCAAAGGTGTTTACTTTGGTGACTGTGTTGAGTCGCCTTTCTGGTGTAACGATAAAGTTATAGGTGTTATCTCATTTGAAGGGATGAAAGCCTCAGGACTTTGGGATGCACGTGGAGAAACTGGACAAGATGATCATGGCCATGGAACACACGTAGCTTCAACTATTGCAGGTAACCGTGTTGATGGTGTTCATTATCCAACGGTTTATGCAAATTTGGAAAGTGAGTGGAGTCATAAATATTATGATTCAGAAACTGCAGTTTCAATTAGTGGTGTTGCACCACATGCGAATATTATCGCATATAAAACTTGTTCAGTAGATGGCTGTGCGCCTAGTGCTGCTGTTGCGGCAATTGAACATGCTATTGCCAACAATGTTGATGTTATTAATTATTCTGTTGGTGGTGGTGCTGATTCTCCTTGGTTTACGTCTGATGCATTAGCATTCTTATCTGCACGTGAAGCTGGAATACATACTGCTGTTGCTGCAGGTAATTCAGGCACCAATGAAGAAAAAACGGTTGGCTCTCCGGGTAACTCTCCTTGGGTTACAACGGTTGCAGCGCTGAGTCATTCACGTGATTTTACTGCTGAAAAAGTAGCGACATTCTCAGGTGGAAATGCTGATTTAGGTGCTCTAATAGGTAAAGGTGCTACATCAGGTCTTGCAACACCTACTGAGCTTTTTTACGCGGGTGATTTAGAAAATGCAACTGACGCTGAAACAGCAGGTGGTATAGGCTTTTGTGGTGATTATTCATTACCAAGCAAGTGGGATGCAGATTCTATTGCAGGTAAAGTTGTTATCTGTCGTCGTGGTGGAGTCGACTCAAATAGTGAACCATTATCACGATTATCAAAAGGTTCAACAGCATTATATTCAGGTGCAGCAGGGATGATATTTATCAACTCAGAAGATGCCTACGATAATGTTGAAAATGACCTTCATGTATTACCTACTGTTCATTTAAATAAAGCTGATGGTGAAACATTATTAGCGTGGCTAGCTGAAGGTGCAGATCATCAAGTAAGTTTTACGGCTTCAGAGCTTGAACTTAATGATGAAAAAGCGGATATAACCGCTAATTTCACTTCACGTGGTCCTGATTATTTCACTGATGATTACATGATCCCTGATGTTGGTGCGCCAGGTGTAGACATTATTGCCGGTGGTTTAGGCGATTATATGCAAAGTCCTAATTTAGATGTATGGGAAAAAATTGGCGGTGAATTCCGTTTTATGAGCGGTACCTCAATGGCATCTCCTCATATCGCAGGTATGTATGTATTGATGAAAGCAGCTCAACCAACTTGGACACCAGCTGAAGCACAGTCTGCATTAATGATGACTGCATATACCGCAGTGAAAGAAGATGATGACTTTGATGGTGAATTAGCCCGTGCAGATATGCACAGAACAGGTGCTGGTAGTGCGCGAGTTAATTTAGCAGTAAATGCTGGTTTAGTGATGAACGAAACGCGTGCTGGTTATGAAGCAGCGAACCCACAAGCAGAAGAAATGGGGATCAGTGGCGATATAGCTGGCTGGCATGGTCAACCACATCAAATGAACATGCCAAGTTTATCTAAAGGCAATTGTTTACTGAATTGTGATTGGGATCGTACTTTTAAAGCTACTAAAGCAGGTTCATGGACTGTGAGCTTCGAATACTATAACGAAGGTTTTAGTATGAGTGCAGACACTAGCGAGTTTACCGTTAGTGAAAGCGAAGAAATCTCACTGACTTTCTCTGCTCAAGCTTCACAAGGTTTAAATGTTGAATGGGCAAATGGACGCGTTGTATTAACACCGAGCGATAGCTCAATGCCAGTACAAACTTTACCTATTACCGTTAACTTTATTGCGGGTGTTGCTCCTGAAAAAACACACGTTATTGCCAAGCGTACTAGTGACTCTGTTCCGGTTTCAGGCGTAATGACTATCGGTACTAACGACTTACAAATCAGTAAATCGGGTATTGCTAAAGCTGATATTTATGAACTTGAATTAATGCGTGATGCTACGAATGACATTATTTATCATTGGGATAACCCTGAAGATAAAGCGATGTACGCAATACCTTTAAATATCCAAGCAGACTCAAAACGTTTAGTGATTGAAGTATTAGAAACAACATCACCAGATATTGATCTTTATGTGGGTATTGATTCTAACCTTGATGGTATGCCTGATTCTTATGAAATACAGTTAATGCCTTACATGAGTGCAACGGAAACAGCATTCGAAGTTATTGATGAAATTTCACCTCGTAACGACACTTATTGGGTGATTGTACATAACTGGGCTGAAGGACCTGCTGAATTGACTGAAGACCAAATGATTTGTGCAGAAGGTCAAGAAGCGGATGAAGGTATGGAATGTGCTGAAGCGCCAATAATGGATAGCGTAAAATTAGCTATTACTAATGTTGCTCACGACGATGACAGTTTAACCGTAACAGCGCCTATATCAGCAGAACCTCTTGAAGAAATAGCTATTCGACTAGCTTGGAATCAAAAAATGTCTGAAGATGATATTTATCATGGTGTTTTCTGGTTAGGCACTTCGGCAGAGCTAAATAAAAACATTGGATCTGTGAAAGTGAATATGCGTCGTGGTGAAGATGATGTGCAAATATCTACACCGTCAGTTAATGGCGATAAGCTGACTTTTGCAGTGAATGTTGCAAATAATAATAGTGGTGAAGAACGTGTTTATGATTTCAGTGTAGAACTTGCTGAAGGCGTAAATGTTGATTTGTTGTTCTCTGATAGTAGTACAGCAGTTACCAATATGGCAATGAGCGCTTCAGATATAGAATACAGCTTTGAAGGTAATGTATTAACTTGGCAGCATACACAAGCTGTTGATGCACCATCAGTTGCATTTAGCCTAGTGCTAGATACCGCTAGTGTTGTAGGTATGGTTGATGCAACGCCAGTTATTGAATCTAAAGTTGGCAGTAGCGATGAAATAGAAACATCTGTTACAGAGTCTATATTTATTGAAGGCCGACCAACGTTCAGTGCTTCAGCTTCAATGACTCTAGTAAAAGAAGGTGAACCTGTAACATTAACAGCAACCATTATAGATGCCGTTATTGAAAATCCTGAGTTGTCTTACCTATGGACGCAAACTTCTGGGCCATCAGTATCATTTTCAGGAACTGGAAGCTCAATTACTTTTGATGCACCTAAAGTATCATATGACCAAACACTTACTTTTTCATTAGTTGGCTCCAATGGTTCAAAAACCAGTGCAACTGAAGGTGTTAGTGTAAATATTGAGAATAAAAGCAGTGGCGGTGGCACTGGTTTAGGGTTCTTAATATTAACGTCATTAGGATTATTACGTCGTAGTAAATAAAATGTTGATAGCAATAGGTCTACATATTGAAAAAATTTTTAATTGATAGGTCACTCACTATCGCAAATAGCATTAGCGACTGACAATTTTTTATGAATTTCAAACAAAAAGCCCGAATATCGTTATTCGGGCTTTCTTTTGAGCTTAGATGATTCTGTAATAAAAATCATATAATACCGCCTACTTCGAACCTAACTATTTTTTATTAAATTAGAAAGAGGGAATGAGTTATTACTGCCCCCCACTTTATATAGCCCTGAATCCTAAGATATTACGAGCTATTAAAGTTTATTTACTAAAATTTCAATTTCTCGTTACATAGTAGACGACATCTATAAACTAAATAAAATACATTGTATTCCCCCACCCTAAAGATCTGGTCATCACTCTATCCTTCTATTTGTTAAACGTCGGAGTAAAAAATATGATTATCACCTTGTGATCTATTATTGATCTTGATGCGTATAAAAATTAAATACTAACAAAGGTTTGATTATATGAAAAAATGGCTTATTAAATATATTTCTAGTCATTTGACTGCAATTGTATTACTTCCATGTTTCCTTTTATCTGGCGTTATTTTTTATGACGTATCCGTTTCCCTAAAAAAAATGTCTGACGCAACACAGGTAGAAGCCAACGCCTTTTTAGTGCACAAGGTATTAAATTTAGTTCATGAGACCCAAAAAGAACGTGGGAGTTCCGCTGGCTACTTAGGCTCTAAAGGCAAATTATTCAAACAAGAATTAAGTAATCAACACAATAATACTGACAGTAAACTGAATGAGTTACGTAAATCAATTAAAGAATATGGCGCATCAAGTACAATCGAAAAGCATGTAAATAAATTTTTTACATCATTTAATGATATCCAATCAATTAGAAACTCTGTAACAAACTTATCAATCCCCACCTCCGAAGCCATAATGTTTTACACAGATATTAATAAGGATGGCTTATCCATAGTTATTGAAGCAGGCCGCCTAACGAGAGATGCATTAATTGCAAAAGAATTGTTTTCAATTTACAGTTTTTCAAGTGCTAAAGAAGCTTCAGGCATTGAGCGAGCTGTTTTATCAAATGTGCTAGCCTCTGATAATTTTACTGCTGATTTAAGATATTTACATATCAAATTATTGACCGAGCAAGATGTTTATATTCATGAGGCATTAGATGCCTCTCCACCTGTAATGCATAATATTTTTGAACAAGCCTTAGAAGCACCTGAGTTTAGTCTTGTTAAAAAATATAGAAGCAGTGTTAAAGATAAAAACAGTGACTTTGACATTAGCCCTACAGAATGGTTTCAAGCAGCAACTCAGCGTATAGATAAACTAAAACAAGCAGAGGAAAGTGCACTACTGCTAGTAGATAAAACAGCTAAATTAACTAAAAAAGAATCGATTACCTTATTGGTTGTTGAAACGTTAATATTAATTATTGGCTTAACGATTACATTCTCATTATTTATCTCTTTAAGAATTCGCCATCAACAATCGGATAAGATAGTAAAAGGTATAAATATTGCCGTTAAGGAACGGAATTTAACCGATCAAATCGAAGTAGTTACCTTTGATGAACTTGGTAATGCAGCTGCTAATATTAATACACTGACGCAGCAGTTCGATGATGATTTGGTTGAATTCCATAATTTGTCAAACCTTATCTCAAATGCAACACACGAAACAGCTGCGGCGATAAATCAAAGCCAAAATAACCTTATTGAGCAAGAAAAAGGTATTCAAACCATTGCATCTGCAGCAGAACAAATGAATGCTAATATTCTGCACATTGCTGAATCGATGAATGATAATGCCCATGCAGCGAAGCTAGTATCTGAACAATCAATAAAAGGTCAAGAAGTCGTAAGAGAGGCTGTTGTTGTTATTCGAAATGCTTCAGATGATATGGAAAAATCAGCGACTTCAGTCAATACGCTCAATGAACGTGTGGGCAATATTTCAGGCATGGTGGACATGATTCAAAGCATTGCAGAACAAACTAACTTGCTTGCCCTTAACGCGGCTATTGAAGCGGCAAGAGCAGGAGAACAAGGCCGAGGATTCGCAGTTGTTGCTGATGAGGTGCGTAATCTTGCGCAAAGAACTCAACAATCTACCCTTCAAATATCTTCACTGGTCACTGAGCTACAACAAAGTTCAACACAGGCTTCTCAGATTATTATGCATGGCAAAAAGAATGCAATTCTAGCGGCTTCAAAAGCTGAAAAAATTCAAACGTCTTTAGGGGGCATAGTTGATTTGGCAAACCAAGTTGAAAAAGTTACTGAATCCGTTTCAGAAAACACTCGCCAACAAAGTAATGCTATCGATGAAGTAAGCCGCAATATCACAGATATATTTAATACCGCGACAGAAAATGTTGCAGGGGCAGCACAAATATCAATATCCGCATCAGAAATTGCAGCTTCCGCTACAGAAATGGATAGATTAATAACACGCTATACGATTTCTCAAGAAACTAAATAATTCAAAAGAATTTAAGCTTGATGCCATCGCATTAGTCGTTGATCAAAATTATTCTCGGGCTGAAGCCGCTAGAAATTTAGGTGTTAATCCCAACATGCTTGGTCGATGGATAAAAGAAGCTACTTAATAATTTAGGCGACAACTGTCTTGAAAAACACCTATGGCATTGATGTAGACGAGCCTATAAACGAATTAACTATTCGATTATTTTTAATGAGCCGTTTGTGGGTTGAAAATATTTCAGAATTAGAAAACTCAGCGGATATTTATTATTCATTTGATACAGGTTTATAAATATTAACGTGAAAGAAATTCGTTATAAAAATTTAATTGTGCCTCCCAAACACTTTTAGGATTAAAATAACGCTCTACTCTTTTTCGGCCATTAATCCCATGCTGTATTTTGATTGTTGGGTTTTTCTCATAATATTTCACCGCATCAGCCAATGCTTTTATGTCACCAGGCTTAACGAGTATACCTGTTTCGTTATGAGCAACAGCGTCTTGAATACCAGCAATATCATACGTTACTACAGGAACTTTCAATGCATTAGCTTCTGCAGTAACAAGGCCAAAACCTTCTCTATATGATGGAAAAAGCATAACATCGAATAACGATATATAAAGTTCTGGTTGGTTGGTTCTTGAAAAATATTTATATGGAACATTTAACTTAGCATCTAAAAAACGATTAAAATCTTCCGATGTTTCATTAGGACCAACAAAAATAACCAATAAGTTAGCTATTGAGGTATTTAAGCTATTTGCAACGTCAATAATATCTAACAAACCTTTATCGTTGTTCATTCGGCCTAAAAAGCCTATAACAAACTTATCATTACTTTTTAATTCTCTCTTTAATGTTAATACTTCTTCTTTTAAACTTTCAGGATTAAAACGCTTTACACAATCGATACCGTTTATAGAACCATGATGTAAAGTAGATATTTTTTCAGATGATATTAACTGGTTATCAATACACAAACCTTTTAAGCTTTCACTCACGCAAAGTACTTTATGTGCTAAATAAAAAGGAACCTTCTCCATTAAAAGCGTAAGGCCCGGTATTAACTTATTCCATTTTAATGAAACTAACCCATGTAAATGAAAAACAATATTACGATGATTTAACATCCTACCTGCCATTGCGCCTAACAACCCTGCTTTAGGGGTATGTAAATGAATAATATTGAATTTTTTTATTTTAAATAATTTTATATAAGAAAATAAAGCGATTAGATCTTGAATGGGGCTTATATTCCTAACAATTGGAATGATATGAAGTTCAACAGTAGGAAACATAACTTGTAGCTGCTCGACAAAACCGTCGTCAGGAATGGCAAAAGACACGTTGTGCCCTTTACTCTGAATATATTGAACTTGCCCATTAAGAAAATAATAAGCGGATTGAGATGACGAAAAACAATGACAAACACTAAACGACATTAATTAACCTTATCTTCAGCATTTGCACTAGCATGAAAGCTTATATAACCATTAACATGCGTACCAAAACTGTCTACTTCTGCTTGAAGCTTTTGCAAAACATCAAGACGTTGTTCGGTACTTGTATTTCTTAAGCTTAATAATTTATCCGATAATTTAAGTAAACTAGCGATAGCTGTAACCACTATTTTAATAAAAGTTAAAAAGGTAATTTTTACTTTATTACAAATACTTAAATATTTAAAATACCGAGTAAAAATTAATTTATACCCATTAAAATATGCTTTTATAGCTTTTTTTGGAGTTACACTACTTTCTTCACGATAAAAATAAAGAGGGCTTTTGATAAAAGCTACCTTTAGATCGTTTTTAGCAGACGCATCTATCCACAATTGAAAGTCTTCCATCAATCGAGCATTTTCATTATATCTATTTCTTACATACCAGGATTTACGTACTAAAATAGTGGCATGACCTATATCGGCGCGGCCAAAAATAGCATCAACAACAGGTAAACTCATTCTTTTTTCTTGTCCTGGTAACCTATAACCAATAACTTCATTATTATTTGTAATAGAGCATAACCCTGTAGCAATAACATCAACATCAGGTGTTTTATTCAACAATTCAACCTGTTGCGCTATTCTATGTATAGATACCAAGTCATCAGCATCCATTCTCGCTATATATTCACCTTGAGATAAATCAATTAATTCATTTAAGCGGTTAGGTAACCCTTTATTGGTGCCGTCGCTGATGACCCTTATTCTTGAGTCATCAAATGAATTTGCCACTTCAAGAGAATTATCACTTGAGCCATCATCAAGTAAAATAAGCTCAAAGTCGGTAAATGTCTGGTTAAGAATAGAAGCAATGCTCTCTCTAAAAAACTTACCTGGATTATAAAAGGGAATGCCAATACTAACTTTCATTAAGACCAACTATTGGGTTAAATTTATAAGGGGTTAAGTTACTAAACGTTGTAGTGGTTAAGTAAAAATACATTGTCATTAGCACTACAGCACAGAAGATAATAATATAACGCGTATTGTTATCTCTAAAACTATAAATCGTCATCGGCAATAAAAACATATTCATTTGAATAAAGTAAATACTCATTCTTAAAAAGCCAGAAGGGTCAACTTTTAAAACAATAGACAATAAACTAATGAGCGTTCCTAACAAATACAAGGCTAACAATATATCAAAAGTCCGATTAGCTAGAATACCTCTATTAGCAATTCGACACATTAAAAACCAACAAAATAGTAAAATATTAAAAGTAGAGACAACTAACCCACCATGAGCATCTTGTTTATCTCCATAAGATGAATATCGATTATCTATAGATGATGCTAAATTAATAAAGCTTTGAAAAAAAACCACAACAAAAAGAAACACGAAAATAATAAAGCCTATTTTTTTAGGCCTAATATCGTTTTTAAAAATAAAATAAAGCGGTAAACAAATGATGATAGATTTATGAAAAAGAAAGCCTACAAATATTGAAATTATGTATTTAACAGGCTGCTTTTTAATGATGAAAATTACTGATATAGAAAATATAGCAATTGCTATGGCTTGCCGATTGCCATTTAATTGAAAATAATATGGCCCAATAAAGAGCAGAGTAAAAAGCGATAATGTTTTTAAATTAAAATACTTTAAGCTGTAAAAGTAACATGCTGTAATAATTAACGAGCTAAAGAGAAAAATAATAAAAAAATCTTGAGTAATGAAATGGCCTAAATAATTAAGAAACCAAAAACCTGCCTCACCTTGTTCACCTATAATAGAAACCATACCTTCATAGGTTTTAATTTTATTATAAAAATAAACGTAGGTTGATGTATCTGTGCCTATTTTAATATGTTTAAAGCTAGTAAGAAAAATTAAAGGGATTGCAGATAAAACAAAAACTGACGCTATCGCGACACGATTAAACTTAAAGTAATAGCCAATAGAAACAAAGCTTAAAGCAAGGGCATTTACAATAAAGTAAGGTAACACGCTATTTTACCAGCTCTTTAGTAGGGTTCATCAACGTATAAAGCTTTTTTAATTCATTGGTATTATTATAATCTTGTTTATGGCAGAAATAACTTAAATCTTGCCTCTGTTCTTTATTTTCATATAATCCGATAATATTTTGAGCTATTTTCTCAATCGATGACTCACAAATAATACCATCAACGCCATCAGTAATTTGGCTTGCTGCTGTAGGATAATTGGTAACTAAAATAGGTTTTGCTAAAATTTTAGCTTCAGAAACCGTTACTGCTTTTCCTTCATAACGGGATGGCTGAACATACAAATCACATCCCTTCATATAAGGATAAGGATTGTTTATTTTTCCTAATAGAATAAAGCTTTTTTCAAGTTTATATTTTGTTATTAATTTTTTTAGTTTTTCTTCATCAGGTCCGTAGCCAATAACAAACCATTTAATATAGGTATATCCTTTTTGATGAACTAAATCTAACGTTTTCACGGCTTTATCAAAAGCCTTAGGATGACATAAGCGACCAACAGATAAGAGTGTAAAACATTCTTTATTAAACACATAAGAAGGTAGTTTTTCAAGCGACATTGTTTTAATAAAATCAGGAGACGTTATATTTTCAACAACCGTTAACTTTTTTTGTAAAGATGGGTACTTGTTAACAAATGCACGGGAGCAATCATCCGATATAGAAATAATGTGATCAAATTTATCCCACATAATTAAGTCAGATTTAATATCAGTTGATATAGCAGAATAATCTGTGTGTATCCAAGCTATTTTTAATTTAGCTTTAACTTTAGTTGCAACATAATCATGTGGCCATAAGTAACTAATAGCAACGTCATATTCTTTTGGTACTTGAGGAAAAAAAGGTAAACAAAACTTCCAAATTAACTGTGTTTGTAAATAATCTTTTTCTTTGACTTTACTGAAAAGCATACTAAATTTAGCAAGTACTCGAGAAATACCAATAAACCATTGGTTGGCTTTAAATACTTCCTTAATTGATTGTCTAACAGTTTTATATTCCACTATCTCATCGAGTAATGTTGCCTTAGGAGGAAGTAATTCAAGAAAGTCTCCTGTTTGACTAAAAAGAAAAAGCTCTACATCAAACTGATTATAATCAAAGTTATTTAACATACTTAATAAACTTCGTTCAACACCACCAACTTCCATATCAAATGATGAGATTAATAATTTCTTCATGAATTAACCTATGTAAATATTTATCACTTTATTAGAGCTTGTAACTTGTTAAAGTTAGAAGTACCCATTAATTTTATGATAATACTTTTTATTATTTTTTTATATTTAAAGGAAGGTGAAGCCCAAGTTGCTCCGAAATGATGCACTGCATAAGTTGTTTCATTCGAGTAATCAACTTGAGTTAAATAATCATAAGGAGAAAATTTAAATCGATCTAATACAGTAATTATTTCATCTGTATTTGTAGTAAGGCCTTGTACTTTACCATCAGTATTTAATCCATACTGTTCGAGTAATGCCGTTACCTTAGCAACATTTGTTGTTAGATCGCACTCTCCGTTAATTAAGAGAAAACGTCTGTCATGATACAAATTCATAAACTCTTTAATAAATTCAGAATTTTTCATTGCACAGATAGTGCTCGTCGCAATATAGTTTTTTTCTTCAAAACCTAAAACAACATCATTATGAAGTAAGTCATCAAATACTTTAAAAACTTCCACATCTGTATCTAAATAAATCCCCCCATGCTCATATAATGCATATAAGCGAGCATAGTCACTAACAAAAGCATATTTTCTCGCTTTATATGCTTCTTTCACATAATCGTTAATCTGAACATCAAAATTATCTTCATTCCATTCGATAATTTGATAATCAGGAAGCATGCGATGCCACCCTTTAATATACTCAGATACGTCTTGTGGTTTGTCGCCCTGTCCAAACCAACAATAATGTACAATTTTAGGGATTGTCATTTTTTACCTTTTATTCAGAAAGTATATTATTAATACTGTCTGAATGTATTTTTTAAGTTTAAGTAATATTATCAGCAAATGGTAAGAGTTTGGTTTTTTGTACTAAATAAGATTAAATTATTTTTATATGAAAGTAATAATTCATTATGTTTTTATGCTCTAATAGTTTTATCAGCTGTATATTTATAAAAGTAGTATGTTAATTAATGAATAAGGCATTATTCATTAATGCTGTGGTGGCATCAAAATTATATGCTGAACTCATATAAGTGCCTGTCGATAACGTATAGTTGAGAGCATAACACGATTATTGCCCTAACTTATATCTATGGGAATAACGGATTGAAAAGTGGCTACACCTATATCACATATAATGCATTATCATTTTGATTCAATAGGTTAGCTGATTGATGAGCTTTTTGTAAACGTTGTGCATAGTTGTATCAGTTTTAATGGACAAATTAGTAGATACGCTAGATTCAAAATCTGGTTTCTTCGAAAGTGACAATTCAAGTCCCTCTTCGGCTAGCATTAAAATTCTATGAAAGAACCTTCTTTCAATAATCATCACCTATAAGTTTATTATTCTAATGGCTTAAATCAGTATTCAAACTCAGTTATAAAAACAAATAATTCTAAGGTATTAATAAAAATCGTGTTTTTGGAATTTAAATTGCATGATTTCCCAGTCCGAGTATCGCTACTTTATTATGAAAAACCGCCTTAATGGGTTGTGTTTGCTTTATAGGATTATATTGCATTTTTTTATCTGTATAATGCGGTAGATTAATTTTTAGATAGGTAATCAGGTGATGAATAAACGATTTGAGGCACTTGATGGTTTTAGAGGGCTATGTGCTTTATCAGTAGCAGTATTTCATCTGCATTGGCTCAGCTCTATTAGTGAATGGGGGTTTTTCAGAGGAAGTGCGATTTTCGTTGAGTTCTTTTTTGTTTTAAGTGGATTTGTTCTCACTCACGGTTATGGATTTAAGGAAAACCTTAACTTTAAAATATTTATGAAGGCTAGGTTTTTCAGATTATATCCATTACATTTTGTTATGTTTATTTTAGTGATCTTCTTTCAGCTTATTAAAGTGTTAGCTTATAATTATAGTGGAGTAAGTTTTGCTGGAGAACCATTTACAGGGGCATTTTCTTTTAGTGAAATGATACCTAACTTACTATTAATTCAATCTTGGACTCCTTTTACAGAACATTTGAGCTTTAATTATCCTTCTTGGAGCATTAGCATCGAGTTCTACATGTATGCTCTACTTTTTATCTCCATTACCTTATGTAAATCTAACCGAGTAATATCTTGGTTTACAATTTCATTAATTGCTTTATTTCTAATTTTCTTGGAATCTGAAATATTAGTATCCCCTGTTTTACGTGGGCTTTTTTGCTTTTTTGGTGGTGCTTTTACTTATGTTATATATAAGAAACTATCCCATTTAAAACCATCATATATTTCAGGGAGTATCGTTGAAATATCATTGCTTGTATGTATTGTATTGATTGTTCAGTCACAAATTGAGTACCGTTTAATTTTCGCTACTCTTCTCTTCTCTTTTACGGTGTTATTTTTTGCTTTTGAATCAGGTGTTTTTTCAAAATTGTTAAAAGTGAAGCCATTGCAATATGCTGGTAAGTTATCGTATTCCATTTATATGACTCATGCCGTTTTATTTATGTACATTGCAGCGACGTTCAAGGTACTTGATAAGTTCACAAGCTTCGAAATGCTAATAGTAATTGATGACCTTGAATATATGGATTTGGGCAATGATATTCTAAATAATATTGCAGTTATTTTTATTCTTGCTGTTGTCATTTATATCTCAGGTTTAACTTATAAGTACATAGAGCTTAAGGGGCTAGAATTAAACAAAAAATGATTCCGTCAAATCACGGTTTTACAGGGTGAGTCCAACCTTAGCTCTTCAAAATAGAGGTGTTTTATATCAACAGATTGTAGGTATCATTGGTTGTATTTTTTGATAAACCCTTTCTTTTTTCAACATCTCTGCAATATATTATACGGCTTCTTTGATGTATTCTAATTAGGTCAAATCTGTTATTTTAATATTATATTTTGTGTTATTTAAGTACTAATAAGTGCTGTTAGTTTTCATATGTTGGAATAAAAATAGTACAATTGTGTTCTGGATTGAGATGAAATTGTTCAAACTTAAGTAATTATACTGAAAATAACGGAGTTCTTTAATGGATGATGATTCATTTCATATATGTTTATGTGAAAATAAAATTTTAGAAGACGTTTTAGATATTATAAAAAATGCATTTACAGTCAAATATCTCACTTTATTTGAATGGTCAACGAAAAAAGAAAACATTGAAAGGTTAAATCTGTCGTCGTTAAAATATGGAGGCTTCAACCCTAAGACATCAAAAATTAATGTGATAATATACACTGCCAAGGATGATGTTGGTGGGAATAGCCCAGATGATGTACAAAGTCAGATAAAATCAACTTATGAACAGTCTGTATTACTAACATCTAATAAAGATGACTATGACTATATATCACTCTTGATGTTTAGTATTGATGAGCTTAATAAATTTGAAACATGCTCTCAGTGGGCTCAAAAAATTAAAACGACAAAGAGAGACTTAATCGCTGCTGAGGGTTGGCCTTCTTTTGAAGAGTGCTTTAAATCTGTAAACCTAACTAATAACTGGGTTGTTTTACGTAATTCAGAATATTTGCCTGATAATTTTTTTGGAAATGATAAAGATGTTGATCTTTTATGCGAAAATCTAGAGAAATTCGTTAAATCTATAAATGCCCGTAAAAGGCATGATGGTATATCCTCTTATTTTGTCATTATTAATAAAGTTGACGTCGAATTTGATATTCGCTATTTGGGCGATGATTATTATGATAAAAACTGGCAAATTTCATTATTGAAAAACAAAATCGTTAGCAGCCAAAGTGTACCAGAACTTAAAGATGACATTGCATTATACTCCGTTTTATATCATGCACTTATCCACAAACAGCAAATAAAACCTAAATACCTAAACCTTTTTACGGAGTACTTTAGTAAGCCTTTCGAAGAAGAGAAAAATTTAGAGTTTTTATTGAGCAAGTTAAATAATTACATGACACTAAAAGAATATAAGGCTGTTTATCCATTAGACTCACTTTGCCTTTATTCTTTTAATTATAATAATTTTAATTTTATGACTAGTAGGTATAAATATAAATTAAGTGAGCTAAGGATAGATGTAGTAAAAGTAAAAATGTATAACTTTTTACTAAAGCTGAACTCAAACATACTCTCTAAACTGACTCCTAAATCCATCAGAAATATTATTTTGCGTGGATTAACCAAAAATGATTAGCAAAATTTTGAAAGGGCGAGAGTTTAGCAATATTGCTTGGCTTATTTCAGACAAGGCAATACGACTATTTCTTGGATTATATATTTCTACTGGTATTGCTAGAACATTAGGACCTATTGACTACGGTATTTACAATTATGCTATGGCAATTGTTGCCATTCTTGGTGTGCTATGTAGTTTAGGTTTGAATTCTATACTCATAAAAGAATTCGTGAAAAAGAATGATAAGTCGGAATCGATTTTAATAAATGCAATTATAATGAGATTGGTTTTAGCAATTATTGTAGTAATAATTGTTTTTATCTGGTCGAACGTTGCCGAAGAAGGAAATGGAAACGTAATTATTGCCTTTATGAGTATCTCTCTTTTATTTCAATCTTCATTTGTAATTCGATCATGGTTTGAAGCTAAAGTACAGTCTAAGCAGGCAATAATAGCTGAAAATATATCTTTCGCTATTTGCTCAACCTTAAGGGTGTATTTTATTCTTTTTGAGCCTTCTATCCTTCTATTTTGCTCAGTTTTTGTATTGGAGTCTTTTATATCCTCAATATTACTTATTTATTTCTTTAGTAAAGATAAGGGACAAATATTTAAGATTGAATTTGACAGTTCAATCATGAGTAATTTACTAAAGGATAGTTGGCCTCTAATTATTTCCTCGGCTTGTTGGATTCTTTACACCAGAATTGATAAAGTCATGATTTCCAATATGTTAGGGGATAAAGAAGTAGGCATATACTCAGTAGCTGTAATTATTTGTGATATTTTATGCATGTTACCAGCAATTATTGCATCATCTTTAATTCCAAAAGCATTGAGTCTAAAGAATAAATCCAATATAAAGTATTTGAAACGGTTTCAATTAACTTATGATTTAGTTGTTTTTGTAGCTTTATTCAGTATTCTTATTGTTACATTTTTTTCCGATTGGATTATTATGACCTTATTTGGTAGCGCTTACTCAGAAGCTTCAACTGTACTTAAAACATATGCTTGGGGAGGGCTATTTTTAACGATGATAATGGTCAGTGGCCGTTATATGGTGCAAGAGGGCTTACAAAAATTAATGATAGTTAGGCACGCTTTAGGGCTTACAGTAAATGTTACTTTAAACCTTATTTTAATACCTTTATATGGAATGGAAGGAGCAGCCTATGCTAGCTTATTTGCATTGATGCTATCGGGATATTTCTTTGATACTTTAACAAAAGCCACTAATATTTGTTTTAAACAAAAAACCAAATCGATTTTTTGCAATTCCTTATTCTCTATTGCTAAAAATAAATACCGGAAAATCTAGATATACATTATGGAATACAATATTCAAAAAATTGAGCATATTGCACCTAAAATAACATGGAACCGCTTCGATCTTGCATTTAAAATAGCATACCTAGAAGAGCTAGATAAAGGCGTTTACGATGGTTTTGGTAATGAATGCTATTCAAAACATATAGATGCATTTTCATTAGGTGATTTTACTGAACCAGGAACCCCAGAAAAAAATAGCCTACAAAAGTATTTAGATACATTTGAAAAGTTGAATTCCGATATCAAAACTAAAGGTTTTGATATCGGTAAAGGAAAAATACCACTCGCAACTGATGGCTCTATACTTAATGGTGCGCATAGAACTAGCATAGGACTTCATCATAATTTGTTATTACCTGTAAATTATACCGATATCGAACCTCAAAAATTTGATTATAAGTACTTTAAATCTAGAGGTTTAAATGAAGAACAGTTAGATTTTGCGGCTTTAAAGTATATTGAAAATTCAAATGAAATTTATCTAGCGATAATATGGCCTAGGGCTAATTGCGAATTTGAAGAGATAGAGCATTTTTTTTCAAAAGTCATATATTCTAAAAGAGTGTCGCTTAACTACAACGGAGCACATAATTTATTAGCAGAAGCTTATGAAGGAGAGGCTTGGTTAGGTAATAAAAATGAAAATTATCCGGGAATTAGAAATAAACTTATTGAATGTTTCCCCAATTTTAAACCTGTTTCGATATGCCTTTTTCATGAAAAAAATATCGAGCAAGCTTTACTTGTCAAAGATAAAATTCGGAAGAAATTCAACGTTGGTAAACATGCCATTCATATAACTGATAATGATCATGAATCATATTCAATAGCTAAGTTATTATTTAATTATAACTCAATACATTATCTCAATAATGCAAAACCTAATTTATTCAAAAGTAGTATATTCGATAAATATGTTTGCAATCTAGCTGATTGCAGAGATCATTTATTACCGATACTAGGCCCAAATGTAACACTCAGCTTATATGGATTTCATAATTCAGAACGTGTTGATATTATAAGCGATTTGGATAACAAAGTTTTAAAAAATTACACTGTAACAGATGAACAACCGCAGCATACTTTCAATTCTTTCCCGCCACGTTATTATTTTTATCATAAAGGAGTTAAATGTTTAGCTCTTCAGGAAGTAATAAAAGATTATGGCCGAATTTCCAATGTATCATCGTTTAAACAGCATTATATTAAACTGAATATGTTGTATAAGTTTTCAGTCAACAAAATGTCAAACATACTTTTTTGTAATATCAACTATTTGAAGTTGAAATTTAAAATTAAATTCAGAGAAAAATTAGGCCTATTCCTAAGAAAGCTAGGTATAAGTGAGTTTTTGAAGAAAGTAATTTTATATTTTAGGGGGTCTTAATGAGAATTGCTTACCTTTGCCTTGCGTACGATCAATTTGAATACATATCAAGTTTAGCTGAGTATTGTAACGATGAATCGGACTCCTTTTATTTACATGTAGACTCCAAAGTGGTTATACCTGAATTTATTTATCAAGATGTGAATATTCAATTGATAGAAGAAAAAGATAGACTGAGAACACGCTGGGGATGTATTGAAATTGTTGATGCTACAATCGAGCTTATTAGGTTAGCTCAAAGTCAGGGGGATTTTGACAGGTATATTCTTTTAAGTGGCCATGATGTGCCATTAGTCACTAAATCCGACTTGAAGAAACGCTTAATTCCCGATGTTAACTATTTGGCTGTATGGACTGAAATAGTAAAGAATAAAAGAAATATCAGTCATCATAATTTGTTTAAAAGGCATTGGTATAAAAGTAAATTTACCAACTTACGTGAAGGTAATGGACAAAATAGTAAATTAAAACTTCATTCGTGTAATCTTCTAATTAAGTTAATAAAATTAATACCACTCGATAAATCAATATTTAATTATCCTAGTTATTTTAAAGGCTCGCAATGGTGGTGCCTAACTCAAGAAGCCGCAAGTTTTGTTGTAAAAAATTATACTGAAAGTACCTGCCGAGAGCAGTTTTCACAAATGCATGCTCCTGATGAGTATGTCTTTCAAACAATATTAATGAATTCCTATTTTGCAGATAAAATAGATGCGCGTATAACACAATTGAATAAAGCACAAGGTATCCACTATATAGCTTGGGGGAATATGGGTAATCTTTTTCCTTTAAAACTAAGTGATCTTATTGTCGCTAAAAAGCTTGGCCTCTCATTTGCGAGAAAAATAGACTTTGACCAAATAGCAAAATATAAGCATTATATTAAAAGTTTAATGTAATGCAATCAGATTTACTAGTGGTAGCCTTGTCCATTATGAAATGAGTCTGAAGTAATTACGCATTATTATTTGAAAGTATTTTTTAGGTAAACCTTACATTATTTTTTAGTTAAAAATAAATCTACTGTTATAAGTTTGCTCTTATATTAATTTTACATGAACGCACGGCCAACAGCACCCATGGCTTATATTTGCATTCACTCTAGTTGCACTCTATAAAAAGATAAATAATGAAACTTTATGAGCTATCATGAAGCGAACTGAACAAAGATAGATAAAGAAAAACCCGTAAAACATAGTTTTACGGGTTTTTCGAAACGTTATGAATTCCTATGAAATCATAGGGGGATGAGTTACATCATACCGCCCATTCCACCCATACCGCCCATATCAGGCATTGCAGGAGCGCCAGCATCTTTAACTGGTGAATCTGTGATCATTGCTTCAGTTGTTAACATTAGGCCTGCTACAGATGCAGCAAACTGTAATGCACTACGTGTTACTTTAGTTGGGTCAAGAATACCCATTGCTAACATGTCACCGTAAGTAGAGTTACCAGCGTTGTAACCAAAGTTACCTTCACCGTTACGAACTTCGTTTAATACTACTGATGATTCATCACCACAGTTAGCAACGATTTGGCGAAGTGGTGCTTCCATTGCGCGAATTGCAACGTTAATACCGTGCGTTTGGTCTTCGTTAATACCTTCAAGGTTCTTGATGAGGTCAGCAGCGCGAACTAAAGCAACACCACCACCAGCAACAACACCTTCTTCTACTGCAGCGCGAGTTGCGTGTAATGCATCTTCAACACGTGCTTTTTTCTCTTTCATTTCAATTTCTGTTGCTGCGCCAATTTTAATAACGGCAACACCGCCTGCTAATTTAGCTAAACGTTCTTGTAATTTTTCTTTATCGTAATCTGATGAAGAATCTTCAATTTGACCACGAATTTGCATTACGCGACCTTGAATATCAGCTTCGTTACCAATGCCGTCAATAATCGTTGTATTATCTTTAGTGATAACAACACGTTTAGCTTGACCTAAATCTTCCAATGTTGCTTTTTCAAGTTCCATACCGATTTCTTCAGAAATAACAGTACCTGCTGTTAACGTTGCGATGTCTTGTAACATTGCTTTACGACGGTCACCGAAACCCGGAGCTTTAACAGCCGCAACTTTAACGATACCGCGCATGTTGTTAACAACTAATGTTGCTAAGGCTTCGCCTTCAACATCTTCAGCAATAATTAATAGTGGCTTACCCGCTTTTGCAACACCTTCAAGTGTTGAAAGTAATTCGCGAATGTTACCTACTTTTTTATCTACTAACAAAATGAATGGGTTTTCTAGTTCAACCGCACCACTTTCTTGGTTGTTGATGAAGTAAGGAGATAAGTAACCACGGTCAAACTGCATACCTTCAACAACGTCTAATTCGTCAGTTAATGCTTGGCCTTCTTCAACCGTAATTACGCCTTCAGTGCCCACTTTATCCATTGCTGTTGCAATGATTTTACCAACAGTTTCGTCAGAGTTAGCTGAAATTGTACCTACTTGTTCAATGGCTTTGTTATCGCTACATTCTTGCGATAACCCTTTAAGTGCTTCAACAGCTGCAATTACAGCTTTGTCGATACCACGCTTAAGATCCATTGGGTTCATACCCGCAGCAATAGACTTTAAGCCTTCATTAACAATAGCTTGTGCTAAAACTGTTGCAGTAGTTGTTCCGTCACCGGCTTCATCATTGGCTTTAGAAGCAACTTCTTTCACCATTTGTGCGCCCATATTTTCGAATTTGTCTTCTAATTCGATTTCTTTAGCAACTGTAACACCATCTTTAGTGATCATTGGACCACCGAATGATTTGTCTAATACTACGTTACGCCCTTTAGGACCTAATGTTACTTTTACCGCGTCGGCTAATACATTTACGCCACGTAGCATTTTTGCTCGTGCGTCGTTACCAAATAATACGTCTTTTGCAGCCATGTTGTTTCTTCCTATATTTTGTTAGTTTGTCGAGCTAAAGTCCGACATACAATAATTTATGCACTGCAGGTTGAGGCTTAACCTAACGAATGTCTGCAGTTTATATAAAGTTATTAAAATGTTTAAATTATTCAACGATTGCTAAAATATCTGATTCAGAAAGAATCAATACTTCTTCGCCGTCAATTTTTTCAGTTTTCACGCCGTAGCCTTCACTGAAAATAACTTGGTCACCAACTTTTACGTCTAACGCGCGTACTTCACCACTTTCTAAAATACGGCCATTGCCTACAGCAACGACTTCACCACGTGTAGATTTTTCTGCAGCGCTTCCTGTTAAAACAATGCCACCCGCTGATTTTGATTCTACTTCTTTACGTTTAATTATTACGCGATCATGTAATGGACGAATGCTCATTAATTTTTCTCCTGAGAGTTTGTTCGCTCTCAATAAATTTAAAATAAAAGGTTAAAATACTTTGTTGCAATTAAAGATGGGGGTTTTTTAAAACTTCACAAGCCCCGATATTTATTTTTTATTCTTTTCGTTCATATTCACCTTCAAGCGTTTCACCTTGATGATGTTCGATAGGCTTTTCTTGAAAAGTTGGTTGTTCAAAAGGACTTTGTGTAAATGCATCTGATTGATCAGTATGTACCGAACTTTGGTACGTAAAACCAGTGGTATTTTTATTCATCACGAGATGTGTCTGAACTGATTTTATCAACATGCCACGAACACTGGGTATTAATAGGGATAATCCAAAGAAGTCAGTAACGAAGCCAGGGGTCATTAATAATACGCCAGCAACGAGTAAAAGTAATCCGGCAACAATTTCATCAGATGGCATTTCGCCTTGCGCCATTTTAGCTTGGACAGAATTTAAAGTAGCAATACCTTGTTGCTTAACATTTTTAGCACCAAGCCAAGCTGTTATGATAACAATTGCTATGGTTGGCCAAACACCAAGCCATGCGCCCACATTCATGAGAACCATAATTTCTATAATAGGAACGACAATAAAAAGAATAAATAAAAATCGAAACATTGTAAATCTCGCTAAAAAATAATATTTAGTGAAACATATATGGGGTTGCTCAGGTCTTTTTCAAGCATCAGCCAAACACAACATAATTCTTATGATGATTAATTATTTATTTCAATTAAAATGATTTAAGTTTTTGTTAAGGAATCTTCGTTAATGTTTCAAATAATTATGTGTACATGCCCTGATATTGAAAGTGCAAAAATAATAGCAACACATTTAGTTAATGCAAAACACGCAGCTTGTGTAAACATCATACCTAATATTATTTCAGTGTATCGCTGGCAAGACAATATTGAGTGCGATGAAGAGGTACAGTTAGTTATAAAAACACATACGGCCAAATTTAATGATGTTGCAGATGAAATAAAGCGTTTACATCGCTATGATACCCCAGAAATTATCGCCATGAAAATCCAGCAAGGCGACAATACTTATTTAAACTGGATAACTGAGTCTTTAAAATAATTGTTATGAAAAAAATTGTATTACTTTTTTGGTTAGTACTAACCAGTTTCTTTTTACAAGTACCCAATACACAAGCGCAGGAATCAATTTTTGATACTTCATCATCATCTTTATTCAGTAATGATGATGAATTTCTAACCGTTGACCAAGCATTTGAGTTTAATTTTCATCAACAAGGTAAACAATTAGAAATCACCTTTGATATCGCTGAAGGGTATTATTTATATCGTCATCAGTTTAAGTTCAGTGTTGAAAATGCAGAAATAATTCCCGTTGAATTACCGAAAGGAGAAGATCATGAAGATGAGTTCTTTGGTGTTCAGCAAATATTTACAGAAAAACTCAACTTTGTTATAGATATTGCTAGCATCGGTGATAACGCTAATATAAAAGTGCGTTATCAAGGCTGTGCTGAAAAAGGGTTATGTTACCCGCCGAAAAAGAAAACTGTTGAACTATCAAAAATTACTGTTGATACAGAAGCAGACTCAAACAATATTTTAGCAGCGCTATCAGCTCCTACAGAAACAACTGAAAATACCAGCGAACAGCATCAACTAGCCGATATGTTAAAAGGTGACAATATTTGGCTAACGCTGTTAGCCTTCTTTGTAGGTGGCTTACTACTTTCATTTACGCCTTGTGTATTTCCTATGTACCCGATTTTAACCGGTATTATTGTTGGGCAAGGCGATAAATTATCAACAAAGAAAGCCTTTCGATTATCATTTTTTTATGTTCAAGGTATGGCTATTACCTATACGTTATTAGGTATTGTTGTCGCATTAGCGGGTGCACAATTCCAAGCAATGTTTCAACACCCTGCGGTATTAATTGGTTTAAGTATTTTATTCATATTTTTAGCACTCTCTATGTTTGGCATGTTTAACCTTGCACTACCAAGTAGCTGGCAAAACAAGCTCAATAATATCAGTAACAGTCAAAAAGGTGGTTCATATTTCGGTGTAGTGGTTATGGGGGCTATTTCTGGCTTAGTCGCATCTCCTTGTACCACAGCCCCGTTGACTGGTGCTTTATTGTATATTTCTCAATCTGGTGATATCTGGTTAGGTGCATCTGCGCTATACGCATTAAGTTTAGGTATGGGTATTCCGTTATTAGTGTTAGGTAGTTCTGGCGGTAAATTATTACCAAAAGCTGGCACATGGATGACAGTAATTAAGAATGTTTTTGGCTTATTACTATTAGCCGTTCCTATCTTTTTAATGGAAAGATTTTTACCTGAAATTGCAACCCAAGCGATGTGGGCAATATTAGTCTTATCAAGCGCTGGTTATTTTTATACCGTTAATCAACAAACTCAAAATAATTTTTGGTTTGGCGTAAGAAGTATTGTGATATTTTTGATGTTCTTTTGGGGGGCTAGTCAAGCTTATCAAATAGTAAACCCTAACCAACAAGTTGCTTCAACACATCAGCAAACTGAACAGCAGCACTTTAATAAAGTGAAAACACTTGATGAGTTATTAAGTGAAGTAGAAAAAGCTAATTCACAAGGAAAAACAGTGATGGTTGATTTATATGCTGACTGGTGTATCGCTTGTAAGGAATTCGAAGAATATACTTTCAATGATCCAAAGGTGCAAAAAGCATTAAATAATAGCTTATTAATACAAATTGATATGAGCGACTTTGACTCTGTAGAAAATTCAGAGTTTGCAAAAAAATATCAGGTGCTTGGCTTACCATCGATTCTTTTCTTCAATAAACAAGGCAATGAATTAACTCAGCAACGAGTAACAGGCTTCATGGGAGCTGAAGAATTCACTGAGCATTTAAATAAAATTCTGTAATATTTATAAACATTATTGCACTTTAATTAGGTACCAAGCCTGATTAAAGTGCTGATATTTTCCAATAACCATCAACAATTTTTGTATCAATAAAGTCCATTATTTCTATTTCAGGTATCGGTTTAGAAAAGTAATAACCTTGAATAATATCACAGTCGTTTTCCGTCAAACTGCGCAACTGAGCACTGGTTTCAACACCTTCTGCAACAACCATTAGACCTAAGTTTTTTACCATAGCAATTGTCGACATGATAATTTGGTAATCAGCACGATTATCTAACATACCAAAAACAAAACTCTTATCTATTTTAATAACGTCTACAGGCATTTTTTTCAAATAAGCTAGAGATGAATAACCCGTTCCAAAGTCATCGATCGCAAAACTAAACCCTACATCTCTTAAAGCATTCATCATTTCAATCGCGCTATCAATATTTTTCACCAAGGTTTGTTCTGTAAGTTCAAGTTCAAAATGCCCGGCTTCAAGGGAAAACTCATCGAGTAAATCAATTAAATAATAGGTTAATTTTGTATCAGCAAATTGCCCTGCAGATAAATTTATAGCGATACGTACATCAACTAAACCTCTATCTATAAACGTTTGACAAAGCTCAAAACAGCGTCTAATCACCCAATATCCTAGCTCAATCATGTGTTCTGAATTTTCTAATATTGGTATAAAGTCTTCTGGTGATACCATTCCTCGTTCAGGATGCTGCCAACGTAATAAGGCTTCAAAACCGAATAGCTTTTTCGTTTTTGCATCTAATTGAGGTTGCAAACTTAAACTAAACTGATTTTTGGCTAAAGCCTGCCTCACTTCACTTTCCATCATGACCCTAAGGGCAACTTTCTTGTACATTTCTTCATGGTAAATATGATATTTTGCGCCACCATTATCTTTAGCTTCATACATGGCAATATCTGCATAACTAATTAAATCTTCTGACTTTGTCATTCCTTCATGAGCAAAAGCGATACCTATACTCGTGCTGACATAAAAAAGGCTATTTTGAATTTTAATAGGTTCTTTAAACGCTTCTAGAATTTCTTCAGCAACAAGAACTGCTTCATTTTCATTATCTAAATGACCCAATACAACAACAAATTCGTCACCACCAAATCGGCAAGCCATATCAACTTGCCTTATACTTGAACGTAAACGATTAGCCGCTTGAATTAATAACTTGTCACCATCTGTATGGCCATGGCTATCATTTACTTTTTTAAAGTCATCTAGATCTAAAAACAAAACGGCTATTTGCCCTTCACTTCGTAACACATTCATAAACGCTTTGCGCAACTGATAGTTCAGCATATTACGATTAGGTAAACCGGTTAACAGATCATACATTGCGATATTTTCGAGCTCTTTGGTCTTTTGCTCTACTTCAATATTCAATTGCTCAAGCTCAAAACTTAGTTCAGTTGCGGCATTTGCTAATATATCTAATTCATCAATATATGTGCCTTTACGTTGAATTTTGGTTTGACGAAATTGATCAAATTTTTTTTTTGCTAGTAAAGGTAATACATCTGACAAGACCAACAATCGTCGTGTAAATGGACTAGCAACAAAGTGAACAACAATAGCTAATGCAATAAGAATGACTAAAGTAAAAATCAAGAATTGCAAACGATTGTGCTTATAATTATGTGTAAAAGTCGTTACATCATCAATAAGTGCAAGGTAATAAAAACGTCCATTATTATTGGCCATCGGAATTAAATTAATAAGATAACTGTAGTCATTGACTGAGACTTTTATACCTTGAGTTTTCATCGTCTCAATGTTGAAAAAGTCTTGGCTTGAAAGGAATAGTTCACTTACTAATTGAGTATTTGTAGAAGAAATAAACTGAGCATCTGAAAGCTTGATCTTTCCTTTGCTATCAATGTTAGATAAAGGGTTACTAATACTAGAAAAACTTAACATGGCGACATCGTTTTCAAGTGCTCTATTAATAGACACTATCATATCAACAAGTGATACTGTCATAGCCACAACAGCCATATCCCCTTTTCCATTTAGTACGGGGACTGTTATCAACTGTACACATTGCGCTTGGCAATATAATGAATGTTCAGGTTGTTGTAGTTTAAGTACACTTTCAATACTTGCCTGAACAAATTCAGGAATAGGAATAGGATTAGATAAGTATAATTTTTCATTATCACCAGAAACCAACCAAACATTTTCAACATTTTGATTCATTTGGAGCGTATCAAATTGAGCGGAGAATTCTTGCGCTAAAACTTCAAAATTTTGTTGCTCTTTTAAACGGACAATATCAGCAAACGACTCCAACCAAACGCGTAATGGTTTTCGTAAAACGTCATTTTGCACACTAAACTGTGCATTGCCTTTACGTAACATATCACTTTGATATTGAGTGAACTCTTGATTTAATCGAGATAAAGATAAATAAGAAAAAATAGCACTTAATAATAATAAAGCACCAACAACTAAAACTAATAATTTTACAGGAACACTGATAAATCTTTTTTTCATGATGACAACTCGTTAAAACCAATACATCAATTGAACAGCCCACATTTCCCATCGCTCTTGATTATTTACAAGAGGATTTGGTAAAACAATAGGGTTAAGTCTGGCTGCACCTTCCACCCAGTGGTATTCAGCATTTACTCTTAAATTATGAGTGAAATCATATGAAAAACCCAACATTGCATCATGCTGATAACCAAAATAACTTGGTACTACTCCAAAGCTAAGCTTTTCTAATTCATAACCTTTTTTATCATCTTTATCTGCATAGAACAGATCATAGCGACTAATCAACGTTAGTTTTTGGTCAACTTTATAACGCGCTTGAAAAGAACCACCTTGGCCAAGGTTATCTTGATGAAATTGTGGCGAATAGAAGCCTTCTGTCAAAAATCTTGTTTGTAAAATTTCAGTAGTAAATTCCCATTCCTCACCTTCATACAATGCGTTAACAGTATAGAACTGAAAGACAAAACGTCCATCAACAAAAAAATCTCGTGTTTCTCCATCATAATTAAACTCAGAATCTAACAAGGTTAAGCCAAATTTCCACTGGGAAAAGACAGGGTGCCAATAAACACTGACCTGACTATCGAGATCATGCTCTATATTTCCTTGAGCCAAGTCACTGAGAATTACTTCTGCATCATCACTGTTAATTGTGCTTTTACCTCGACTAAAATTAAAATCGAATTCGCCATATTCATCATGATTATAATCCAGTTTTAATGCTGCTCCATCGCCACCCATAGCAATATCTCGGAACCCATCAAAATAGGCTCCTTGAGGTAAAAGGATTGAAGGACGTGCAAAAGGGATGTCACGTGTGCTTGAGTGAAGCCAATGAGTATTTTTGATGCGTCCGATAAATAGATTCGCCTGCCACTTATCTGAACTATATGCATTCCAATCCATCAAAAAATAATCAACACGCAGTCCTTCGTTATATCGATTCCCCCCATTTAGATAGACAGCCTGTGCGGCAAAGCGGAAATCATCGGCAAACTTATACGATGTGTTGAGGCCAATTTCAGTTAATTCTAGCGAAAGTCCATCCTCATCATTCACAAAATTACTACCATCTACATCAATAACACCTTGTGCGACAAATCCATGTATTTTAAAAGACTCGGCTGATTGGTCATCTTGAGCTAACGAATTAAACGTAATCACTCCTAATAAACATAGTAATTTACAATTCAATTTATTCATCAATTTTAAGCAGGTTGACATCACTTACCTCATCAATATTTTCAATATAACCAATGGCACCAGTTGTTGACTTAACAGCTTGGATTAATTCTTTTTCACTCGAGACAATCGTTGGCGCAACACCCATTCCTGAGAATGTTAACTTGTTCCAGATACGATCTAATTGATAAGGAAACAAGCGAAGGGTTTCTTTACAGAATTTTTGGTGAATTGTATTTGTACTAGACAACACAAAAATAGTGATAGGCACACCATTGGCCCATCTAACTTGACGCATAGAATAAATACGCCGTAATTGGGTTGTTGTTATTGACGCTGTATCAGCGGAGATATTGGTAATAACATCCACAGCATGGGTTACTGGACTGCCAAAAAGCATGACAATAACCATTAACCTAAAGAGAATTTGGTTGATAACTAAATCCTTGTTAATGAGAAGCGCATAGTTATTTGTATGTCTAGCGAAGAACATAACAATAGCTATTTAAAGTTAAAAAAAATACAAAGCAGCCTGCACACCTACATGCGCCTGTACATAAAAACGACTAAGCCAATGAATTAACTAATAAATATAGGTATTGATAGTGTAGTAAACTTTTACTAAAACACAAAACTTTATCATCAACTTATCAATAAAAAATTAACGATAAGTGATCAGACCAGTATTTTGCTGCTATATTCTGCGAAAACACTATAATAATCGCCTAACAGCAGAAATTGTTCGATTTTGTTATTATTTATTCCATCACTCATGTTTTTATGTGATGATAATTATTAATTTGCTTTTTAATAGGTTTTTCTCAGACAATGACCACAAAGTTTAAAGTTTTAGTGTTAAATGGCCCTAACTTAAATATGCTAGGGAAGCGCGAGCCCGACATTTATGGCGCGCAATCGCTAACTGACATCATCGACAATTTAACGTTACAAGCTTTACCTCTGGGTATTGAATTAAACCATTTGCAATCAAATGCTGAACATCGACTGATAGATAAAATACATGATGCGCATAATGAAGTGGACTTTATTGTGATTAACCCTGCCGCATTTACTCACACAAGTGTCGCAATACGCGATGCATTGCTTTCTGTAGACATTCCATTTATTGAAGTTCATCTTTCAAATGTACATGCTAGAGAATCATTTAGGCATCATTCGTATTTATCAGACAAAGCTATAGGTGTTATTTGCGGCTTAGGCGTAAACGGATATAAATATGCACTAGAGTCGGCATATACATGGTTAACTGAGCGTAAAAGTTAACTAACAAATAACCAAGAATGGCTAGGAATTAGCGGTTCTATTTAAACTAACATTACACATTGATAAAAAGGTATTCCAATGGATATTCGTAAAATAAAAAAATTAATTGAATTAGTACAAGAATCAGGAATTAACGAATTAGAAATTTCTGAAGGTGAAGAATCAGTTCGTATTTGCCGTGGTGGTACAGTAGTACAAACTGCTCCAATGATGCATGCAGCTCCGGTTGCAGCTGTTGCGGCACCTGTTACTGCTGACGCTGCTGCACCTGCGGCTATTTCAGGCCATGTTGTTCGTTCTCCAATGGTTGGAACTTTCTACGCTTCTGCATCACCTGACTCGCCAGTTTTTGTAGCCGTTGGTCAACATGTTAATGCTGGTGATACTTTATGTATTCTTGAAGCAATGAAGATGATGAACCAAATTGAAGCTGATAAATCTGGTGTTATAAAAGAAATTCTAGCGAATAACGAAGACGCTATCGAATTTGACCAACCGCTATTCATCATTGAATAATCCCATATACATCAACGCATAAGGGTCATTCTATGTTAGATAAAGTTGTTATCGCCAACCGAGGCGAAATTGCACTAAGAATATTACGTGCATGTAAAGAGCTTGGTATTAAGACGGTTGCTGTTCACTCAACAGCCGACAGAAACTTAAAGCATGTATTATTAGCTGATGAAACCATCTGTATTGGTAAACCATCAGCACCTGACAGTTACCTTAATATCCCTGCAATTATCACTGCAGCGGAAGTTACGAATGCTGTAGCTATTCATCCTGGTTATGGTTTTTTAGCTGAAAATGCTGATTTCGCAGAGCAAGTTGAAAAATCTGGCTTTGCTTTTATTGGTCCAAAAGCAGAAAGCATCCGTATCATGGGTGATAAAGTTGCTGCAATAAAAGCAATGAAAGTTGCTGGCGTTCCATGTGTACCTGGTTCTGATGGTCCACTAAACGACGATGAAAAAGCGAATAAGGCCCATGCGAAACGCATTGGTTACCCTATTATCGTTAAAGCCGCTGGTGGTGGTGGTGGTCGTGGTATGCGTGTTGTACGCAGCGAAGAAGAATTAGTTGACTCTATTGCTTTAACTAAAAGAGAAGCTGGTACTATTTTCAAAAATGACATGGTTTATATGGAAAAATTCCTTGAAAACCCTCGTCATGTTGAAATTCAAATAATGGCTGACGGACAAGGTGGTGCTATACATCTTGGTGAGCGTGATTGTTCAATGCAACGTCGTCATCAAAAAGTCGTTGAAGAAGCACCAGCACCAGGTATTACGCCTGAAATGCGCGCTAAAATTGGTGAGCGTTGTTGTAAAGCTTGTATTGATATTAATTATCGTGGTGCTGGTACGTTCGAATTCTTGTACGAAAACGGCGAATTCTATTTCATTGAAATGAATACCCGTATTCAAGTTGAGCATCCAGTAACTGAGATGATCACAGGTGTAGATTTGATTAAAGAGCAATTACGCGTTGCTGCTGGCCAACCTTTATCTTACACACAAGATGATATCAAGATTGCGGGTCATTCAATTGAATGTCGTATTAACGCAGAAGATCCACGTACTTTTATTCCTTCACCGGGTAAGATTACACGCTTTCACCCACCAGGTGGGTTAGGTGTTCGTTGGGATTCTCATATTTACGCTGACTATTCTGTTCCACCACACTATGACTCCATGATCGGTAAATTGATCACTTGGGGTGATAATCGTGATGTTGCTATTGCACGTATGCGAAATGCTTTAGGTGAATTAGTGATTGACGGTATTAAAACTAATATTGCTTTGCACCAAGATATTTTAAATGATCAAGGTTTTGTTAATGGTGGTGCTAACATTCACTACTTAGAAAAGAAGTTATCTGACACTGAATAACCTTTTCGTTCAATAAAAACCTGCTTCGGCAGGTTTTTTTATATCAGTGAACATTGGAAATACTTTAATTTTAGAATGACTAAAAAAATTAGCTACAAGGCGCATGATATAGTAATAGCTGGCTATTAGGATTGAGTGCAACGCAGTAGATGAAAGTTTTAGGCTTATAAAAACAAGCAGTTTGAATGATTACTGGTATATAACTAATAAACTATCTTTTCACGGAAGGAATACCATGAAAAAAATTATACTCCCTTTTATATTTACGCTCTTATCTGTAAACGTTTACGCTGAAGCACCACTAGTTTCAATAAGTAATCACGACCAATTTTTTGACAATATAGCTGCTTTTTGTGGCAAAGCTTTTGCCGGAAAAGTAACTGTGGACAATAGTAGTGGTGATGATTTTGATAAACCTTTAATTATGCATGTACGCCAGTGCAGTAAAACACAACTACATATTCCTTTTCATGTTGGTGATGATTCATCAAGAACTTGGATTATAACCAAAACAGGATCAGGACTTTCTCTTAAGCATGACCACAGAAACAAAGATGGTAGTGATGACGACTCAACTATGTATGGTGGACATACTAATGATGCAGGCTGGGCACAAGTGCAATCTTTTCCTGCTGACCAATATTCAAAAGAACTTTTTGTAAGTAGTGGCATTCCACAATCTATTGGTAACACTTGGCAAATTTATATTTATCCAACGAAGTTTACTTATCGGTTGATCAGACAAGGCAGAGAGTTTCGTGTTGACTTTGATTTAACTAAACCTATTTCTCCACCTAAAGCACCTTGGGGCTATAAATAATTCAATTTTTACTTATACCCAATCACCTCAGAGCTGTTTGGGTATATAATAAAAAAAATTTAACATTGATATAGATTTATGACTGACTTACTTGAAAAACCTTTACCACCAGCCGATGGTGAATGTTGCGATAGCGCATGTACACCTTGTGTTTGGGACAATTACTATGCAAAACGTAAAGAGTGGCGCTTACAACAAGTTGAAATTAAAGAAAAAAACATCCAAAAAAGTGAGTGAAATTAATATCAATATATTTTTAAGCGATACTTTGTATGACTGAATTAATAGAAAAACCCTCTCTTCCAGCCGATGATGATTGCTGTGGTGGTGGCGCTTGTTGCCCTTGTGTATGGGACTTCTACTATGCAGAGCATGAAAAATGGCGCTTACAACAAGTTGAAATTCAAGCCAATGAAGAAGTCGTCAAAGAAATAGATTCAGATAAACGTTAACTCAATGAGATAACTTTTTTTACTAATTTATTGATACCACTTGCCGCTTCAACAAGCGACGTCGCTAGCATATAAGCAGGTGTTGAAACTAATTTTCGCTGCTCATCAACAATAATATCGTCAACTTCACAATCAACATGCGCTAAACCACGATTCATTAATGACTCAGCTATATCACGGTCTTTGCCTATAGTTCCTTGAGCATCTTCACCAAAAACAAGTGGGATCATTGCCGGTGCAATGCACATAAAGCCAAGTGGTTTCTTCGCTTTGATAAAGCTTTGTGCCGCGGTAAGCACTTCATCATTGATTTGATAATTTTCGGCATCTAGAGCAAACGTACATAAATTTTTTGCCGCACCAAAACCTCCAGGGAAAATTAAGGCATCAAATTCGTCTTGGTAAAGCTCTGTAATATCTTCAATGTCACCTCGAGCAATACGAGCTGATTCCACCAATACGTTACGCGTTTCATCTTTATTCACTTCGCCTGTTAAATGATTAATCACATGATGTTGATTAATATTAGGGGCGAAACAACGGTATGTTGCACCTTCCTGCTCTATAGCTAATAGCGTTAATACACTTTCATGAATTTCACTTCCATCATAAACGCCACAACCCGATAAAATAATCGCTATTTTTTTCATATTAATCCTTAATTATTTTTCTTTGTGTCATATTAGGCAATTGACATAATAAAACAACCACAATCGAACACCACATTAACAAAGCGAATGGAACAGCAGTACCGTCGTAAAAATAAGCTAATATGGGGCCAGCTAATGCGCCAATACCAAAGCGTAACGTTCCTATTACTGCAGTTGCTGTGCCCGCTTCTCTTGTAAATTCTTGCATAATAAGCGCATCTGCATTTACAGCAATCATTGATAAACTCCCCATTAATGGTAATACAGCCAACGCGGTATAAATTAACGAAAATTGCAAGAAGTTCACTACAACCAATAAAGATGAAAAACATAAAGCCACCATTAAGCCATACGCCAACATTCTTTTTGAGCCTTTACGACTGACTAAACGCGTATTAATTAAATGTGCTGTCATCAATGCTAATATGTTGATAGCAAATAGTAGGCTAAATTCAAATTCTGATACGTTGAAAACAGTCAAATAAACAAAAGGAATTGCTGTGATATAAGCAAAAAAGGCCAATGACACTATCATTGAACTGACAATATTCAATTGCGATTTCTTATTTGAAAGTACAATTTTATATCGCTGTATAAAGCTCACTGGAGCCAAGTTTTTCTCTCGCTTTACTTCGGGTAAAAAACGATAAACTAACAATAAAACGATAAAACTATAAACAGCTAAACTTAAAAATATAAGCTCCCAACTGTGTAAAAGTAAAACAGCGCCAATGCCCGGCGCGATCATCGGCGCAATCATCATGATCATCGACACATAAGAAAAACCTTTAGCGGTATCTTTACCATAACGCTCTTTTATTGTTCCAGGCACAACAACTGTTGCAGCACTACTGATAAATGCTTGTAGAAACCTTAGCGATAAAAACTGTTCAATACTGGTTACAAAAGCTATCGCTACGCTCATTATAATAAAGCCAGAAATACCAAACATAACCAATTTTCGCCTACTGCGTTTATCCGCTTGAGGGCCAAAAAATAGTAAACCCAATGCATAACCTAGTAGATAGATACTTAAGCTATTCTGAATCATTGGCATATCAGTTGATAACTGTTCAGCCATTATAGGCATTGCCGGTAAGTACATATCAATTGCTAAGGGAGAAACAGCAATAATTGCCGCCAATAATGGTAAAAGTAGTTTTAAAGATAACTCTGCTTGTTCTGTGATTTTCAGGTTATTCATGACTTTTCCGGATAATCGTGAACAAGCTTGCCAAGCTCGGCAACTGCTTTATCTACTTTTTCGCACCATTTAACACCATAACTGATACGCATAAAATTTTTATATTGGCCTGTTGGAGAGAATATTTCACCGGGTGCAAAGCTAACGCCTTTGGCAATAGCCTGTGTAAATAATTGGCTGGTGTCCACATGAGAACGACAACGTATCCATAACACACTGCCGCCACGAGGTTGTGATATACACACTTCTTTGGGAAAATGTTCTGCTATTAAAGCACGCATTCTTTCACAGTTATAACGTAGCGTTTTTCGTAACACTTGCAGATGGCGATCATATTCTCCACTCATTAAATAATCTGTCAAAGTCCATTGTTGCAACATTGGGGTTGAACAAGACTGCGCGCGCTTAATACGTTTAGCTGCTTCCTCAAATTTACCCGGCAATAACCAGCCCACACGATAACCCGGCGCTGCTGTTTTGGAAAAAGATGAACAAGTTATAACTAAGCCTTTATTAGAATAAAGTTGTGCGGGCACAGGACGCTTTTCTGTAAAATATAAATCACTGTATACTTCATCTTCGATCAGCGGAATATCATGTTCCTCTAATAAACCTACCATATCTTGACGTTGCTGATCGGTCATCATAGAGCCTAGAGGATTAGATATAGCGGTCGAAAACAAACAGGCTTTGACAGGATGTTGCTTTATCACCTTTGCAAGTTCATTTACACATACACCATCTTCGGTACAGGTATAAACTTCTAAGGCTTTCATTCCTAAGCTTTCAATTAATTCAATTAAGCCAAAAAAACAAGGAGATTCAACAGCGATAATATCCCCACGTTCGGCGACACATTGCAATGCAATAGATAATGCTTCTTGTGCGCCATTAGTAATAAGAATATCTTCATGATTAATCGCTACGCCTTGTTCTTGATAACGAAAAGCAAGGTTTAGCCGTAATTTAGGATCACCATTAACCGGCCCATAACTCACGGCCTTTTCAGCATTTTTACTTAATACAGAACGCATTAAACGCGCTAATGCTTTATCTGGCGGATGCGCATTAACCGGATTAGATATTCCCAATGCCACTGTGTCAGGCAAATGAACAACTTCATAGACTTGTTCAATTAAGCTACGACATGAAATTTCAACGGGCTCACAACTTGCCCATTTAGCACGCATTGGCATTAATGTTCGTGCTTGTTTTGCTTTTATATAATACCCAGATTGCGGTCTTGCAGAAATAGTACCTTGGCGCTCTAATTCAATATACGCTTGTTTTACAGTCGGTATGCTAATTTCAAATTGTCGGCTTAATTTGCGTAAACTTGGCAGTTTGTCACCTGCACGTAAAGCACCACTCTTTTCTTGTTGATCAACAAAATCGATCACTTGTTGATATAAAAATTCAGGTGCTGATTTATCTAACAAACGCATAACTGTATAGGTTTCATTTTCATTATTTTGTACCTGTTATTAAAACAAAAAATGTATAAACTGTCTATTCAATAATGAAACAAAGTATTTGTTCAACACACTCAACTGAGGAATATCACATGACTTTCGTATACATACTGAAAAAAATCACTGAAAAATGGATTAATTTAATGGCTAAGAATAATTTAGCTCAAGCGCTCGTTATGCAGGAGAGTCCAACAATTACTTTGTCGTTAATATCACTAAACAAAAATACTGATGAAACGCTATGTTGTACTAAGAATTAAATTACACTAAATCCTATATTTATTATCAGGCTTCATAAATATAATGAAGCCCATTACCCTCTCAATTGTTAAGGAACAGCAATGAGCAATACTTTTTTATATGTGATCACTGTGCTCATATGGGGATCAACATGGATTGCCATTAACTATCAATTAGGCGATGTTCCTACTGAAGCATCTATTGTTTATCGGTTTGGCTTAGCAGCTTTAATTTTGTTTGCCTATTGTCGATTTAGAAACCTTTCTCTTACTTTTAATATTAAGCAACATGTGCAGTTTTTTCTTTTTGGTTTAACGCTATTTGGTTGTAATTACTATTTTATATACTCAGCTCAGCAACATATAAACTCAGCGCTTACTTCTATCGCTTTTTCAATGATTATGTTTTTCAATGTAATCAATGCCCGTATCTGGTTTAAAACTAAAATAACTCAACAAACTTACCTTGGCGCTACTCTTGGGTTAATTGGCATTATTGTTTTATTTTGGCCTCAAATTAACGATACAGAACTAGGCACAGAGACCCTACTTGGCCTGTCTCTCTGTTTGATAGGAACGTTATTAGCTTCTACGGGTAATATGGTTTCAATGAAAAATAAGTTAATGAATTTACCCATGATGCAAGCGAATGCTTGGGGTATGTTTTATGGCACCGTTTTTATGACAATACTCCTACTTGCTCAAGGAAAGTCATTTACTTTTTCGTACACTTTACCGTATATCAGCTCGTTGCTTTATCTATCTATTTTTGGTTCGATAATAGCTTTTGCGAGTTATTTAACGCTGCTAAATAATATTGGTGCTCATAAAGCTTCATACACAAGTGTGATGTTTCCAGCTGTTGCCGTTGTAATTTCAACACTTGTTGAAGGTTTTAGTTGGAATATATATACCGTAGTCGGCTTGTCGATAATTGTTGCGGGAAATATCGTGGTATTAACAAAGCCCAGAAAAAAAAGCATAACCGTATCCTCAGAACCTAAGCCTGACTTTTAATGAACTCATGCTGAATCTTCGTAATCTGTAATCCTTAACTTTTCGTGCAATATTTTATAAATAATGGCACAACGGCGTAAGCTCCTTCCGGTTTACGCCGTTTTTATTTGTTAATTTATTTAAAACGAAGACATCTTTTTTTTGAAGTGCTACTATTTTCCACATTAACGCTATTGCAACTTTTTAATAACCGTATTGTTTGCTAACAAGCTAAAAACTCTTTTGACCCTCCCAATATTTGAGAATAACATGAAATTTTTCCACCCATTAGCGCTACCCTGTTTAATTACAGGCTTATCATTACTGGTCACATCTTGCTCTTTATCGTCAGATACAACGAAACAAAATTCAAATAAAAGTATCGACCAAACGTTTGCTTATGATTATCTTAAGCAATTGGCTTCACCGACAGAGGGCATTGGCGCTCGTGAAGCAGGGACCGAAAATGAGAAAGAGACAGCAGGTTATATTAAGACCAATTTTGTAAAATTTGGCTATCGCGTAACCGAACAACACTTTTCATATAACAGTAGAAAAATGGTAGGTAAATCACAAAATATTATTGCTGAATTAGGGGACCCTACAAAACCCACTATCATTCTTGGTGCGCATTACGATTCAACGGCAATGAAAACAGGCTCAATGGGAGCAACCGATAACGGTGCTGGTGTTGCAGCTATGTTAGCAATAGCTAAAGCCTTGTCAGATAAAATACCTAAAAATTACAATATACGCTTCATCGCTTTTGGGGCAGAAGAAATTGGCTTACAAGGTTCAAATTACTACGTGGGTGATTTATTAGAAAACAATAAAGTCGGTAATATTGCAGCAATGATCAACTTTGATACTATTGCCGGTGGCGATAAAGTTTACGTTCATAGTGCACACTCAACACCCTATACGCGATGTAAAAATGAAAAATACAGTAGCGAAACATCAATGCGTAACGCATTACTCGCTGCCTCAATAAATGTATTAGGCGAAGATGACAAGTATGTTATTCACCCTGACTACGAAGGTTACCCTGAAGGTGTCACGGGCTCTTGGTCTGATCATGCTAGTTTTGCGTGTGCTGGTATTCCTATCGCTTATGTTGAATCAACTAATTTTGCAATTAATGGTCAGAATGGCTTTGATGGTTACTCTCAATCAACCGCAGAGCAACTGTGGACTTGTTTTGATCAAACAAGTTCAACCGCTTGTGATAGAAAAGCAGAAAAGAATTGGGGAAACATTTGGCATACGCAATATGACACGTTAGAAAAAATCAATGAAATATTTCCTGGTCGTGTTGAAAAGCAACTAAGTGATAATGTTGAAGTGTTAATTGAATTATTGTCTAACCCTGATAAATATTTAGACTCAAAATAAGTTTATTGAATAAATTTTAGTGGCTTTAATAAAGCGTTAAAGCCACTAAACAATAAATAATTAGTTAACCTGAGTTCTGGATAATGAATTTTATAACCTACTGAAACTTAAATGTTATATTTAGTTTCCTCACAATGATGGTAGTTTATTCGTTATCAAGGCACTTTTATGTACTCAATAGCTGGCTATTGATAGTAAAAGTAACGTTGAGAACGTTTAAAATAGCGTTATTGTGTAATATTGCTTATCCAGAATTCAGGTTAGTTACCTATCGGTGAACCTGGAGGCATTTTAATCGTTGATACAGGATGAACTAATTTACCTTGTTCAAGACTATAGCCAATCTGCTCTTCTAGTAACATGAACTGTGCCGATAAACGCTTATATTTTCTAGAATCGTAATACTCACCTAACCAATCCTTCAAATCACGCAACGCTACATACACTTCGGCACGAACTTCAGTTACTAATTTTTTGTTATGCCAAAGTGATAATAAATGTTCAACAACTTGCTGATTTACACGTTGTTGAACTAACAATGGCAAGCCTTTCTCAGCAGATATTTTTATTGACTGTTTTATTAACATATCAATAATTTCCTGTGCACTGGGAATATTATTATTCATCACAGATTGTTGCTGTAAACGTGCTAAGCGCTGGTCATTCAACAATAATGAAATGGTATGTTTAGCGTTAGCTTCAGCAGCTGAAACGGGGTCAAAAGTAAGTCCTGTGTTCCCTTTAAAGCTTTCACGATTACGATAATAACCATACGATTTTGGCGGGATCAGTTTCACTATATGCTCTGGTAGTGTTAAAACATTTACATCTAAAGTAGCTAATAAAGCCTTTAACGCTTTTCGTTGTTGCTTACCTGATACCACCTTTAAGTGGCTTGACTTATTTTCTTCTCGAAGCTGATAACTATAATCTGTACCTGAAATTAATTTCGCGGCAGCTGTCACCTGAAAACGGTGAAAATTATAAATAGGCACCAAAACTTCTTCCATTTCTGAAAGGGGTTGCCCCATGGGAATACTGTTCAAACCAAAGTCATTGAGCGCTTTTTCACGCACTTTCATAATACGAGTTAACTCATCAGCAGCATTATCTCCATTGTCCCACAAATGCCCAGTGCTATGAGCACTTGACGAAGAACGGGCATCAGAGTCTGACATATACTGCAAACCATTGCTTTGCGCTGTCGCTATAACATTGGCTAAATACGCCTCTTCTTGTTCGGCAAGTACATCTGCATAACCATAAGCAATAACTGACTTATCCCAAGTGCCAATATCTGTAGCGTAAGCATTTGATAAATCGATTTTTCCATTTTTTAATGTAATTAATGGATGAGGATAATCCATCACAGATGCTCTGTTATTTGCACTGGCTGCGAAATTATGGGCGATACCTAGTGTATGACCCACTTCATGAGCCGATAATTGACGAATTCGCGCTAATGCCATTTCTTTCATTTCAGAGGTATCTGTCTCTTTTTCTGTGAAAGGAGAAGTTAGGCCTAAAGCAATGAGATAATCTTGACGAACACGTAATGATCCAAGGGTAACGTGCCCTTTAAGTATTTCTCCGGTTCGAGGGTCAATAACTGAGGCCCCATAAGACCAACCTCTGGTTGCGCGATGTACCCACTGAATTACGTTATAACGAACATCCATTGGGTCTGCATCTGCGGGCAACATTTTAACTTGAAAAGCATTTTTATAACCAATGGCTGAAAATGCTTGATCCCACCAACGAGCTCCGTCCAGTAAAGCGCTTTTAATCGGTTCAGGTACGCCAGCATCAAGGTAATAAATAATAGGTTCAACCGCTTCACTTATAGCGAGAGTTACGTCTTTTTTATTAAGGCGATGACGAGGGATGCTGCGCTGAATTAAAGGCTGGTCAATATCACTCGCGTAATCCGCATAACTGTTTGACCAAAACCCACTATAAGGATGAAAAGCGCGTGATTGATAATTATCGTCAGGTAGTTTAATAAGTGAATGATGAAGGTTTACAGTTACAGCTGTTGAATCAGGAGTTACCGTGCGCAAATGTTCGCCAGCATCACTGCCTTTATAAGTAACCGTAGCTTCAAGTTCTGTATTATTCGGGAAGGCTTTACTACGTTTTGCATAGATGCCACTACGACTTAAATCAATACTGAAATTACCTTGCTTACGTTTTTTCAGCTTGGTTGATAATTGATGAATGTCAGATAAAAGAAAGGGGGTGTAATCAATTAATACTTTTTTACCATCCTTACTTTGTGATGCTACTTTAAAACCCCAGATAATAGAACTTGCAAAAGCTTCTTCTACTGCCTGCTTTTCTAATTTGTTGTTTGTGTTAGCACGATAATAAGTATTTAATTGACGAAGAAAAACTTTTTGACCTACTTTTTCAAAGCGGACTAATCGTGTTTCACCAAGTTGACCTCTATCAAGTCCAATATCATTAGAGCCAACCCCTTGTGGCAAACCACTTTGAAACAAAAAGTCTTGCTCAAACTGGTCTATTTGCAAATATATTTTGCCCTCGTCCTCATCGTGATAAAAAGAAAAATATCCTTGCTGATGTTTTTTACCTTCAACAAATTCACTATAGCTTTTAACTTCCTCGCTAAACGCGGCTATTGAAAATGCACTACAAATAAATATTAAAAAGAAACGAAGCGTGAATTTCATGATTTTTCCTATTTTATTTTTGGATCCAGAAATATTTGTTCAAGTCAGTCAATTATTTTTGTTATAATTAGCTCGTAGGTAGCATTAATAGCTTTCATTGTTACCTTTAATAATAAAAGAATATAATGAATTAAAATGCACCCGCTATTATCTGCTATTCAATGGCATTAATTAGCTAACAATTTTATGACTCTCTACAAGAGTCTTACTCTAAATCAATTAGGTAACCCGATGCAACGATTAGCACCAGCTTTACGCGAAGATAATGTGCCATTAGACTTAATTTCCCTAATAAAAACCATATTAGCTGCTACAAAGGAAATATCATTTCGTGTCAGCCAAGCTCAACTAGGTGATTTAATGGGCTCAACTTTGGATGAAAACATTCAAGGTGAAGTGCAAAAGAAGCTCGATGTCGTCGCCAATGAGCTTTTTAAAGATATTTTATTAGAATCTGGTTTTGTAAAAGCTATCTCATCTGAAGAAGAAGACACTTCAGTAGCTGGAGAAAAGGATGGGAAGTACCTCGTTTCATTCGATCCACTTGATGGTAGCTCTAATATCGATATCAATTCATTAATTGGCACCATCTTTTCAATTCATGAAGCACCAAGCGATATGGATGCAAGTGACCCTGATATGTTTAAACAAGCAGGTCATAAGCAAGTTGCTGCTGGTTATGTATTATATGGTCCGTCAACCATGTTGGTAATGACAACAGGTAGCGGAACACATTTTTATGTATTAGACCGTACTCATGGAGGTTACTTATTAGTTGAACGTAACGTTCAAGTACCTACTGATACACAAGAGTTCGCTGTTAACATGTCGAATCAACGTTTCTGGAAACCAGAAATGCAAAATTATGTGAGTGACTTGCTCGCAGGTGATACTGGTCCTCGTGGCAAAAACTTCAACATGCGTTGGATTGCTGCAATGGTAGGTGATATTCATCGTGTACTTTGTCGTGGTGGTATATTTACTTACCCAGAAGATAGCAGAAACCCGAAACAACCATTCAAGCTACGTTTAATGTATGAAGCGAATCCTATGAGTTTCCTCATTGAACAAGCAGGTGGATTAGCAATGACCAGCAAAGGTCGCATTATGGAAATGGAGCCAACCGACATTCATCAACGTGTTGAAGTTATTATGGGTTCTAAGAACGAAGTTGAAGCTTGTTTAGCTTATTATAAGTAAAGGTTAACCTAGTTACCCCATAAAAAGCTCAATTCGTTGAGCTTTTTTTATTGGTTAAAATTAATATTTACTTCATATTTTAACGATATAATACTTTCACTATTGGCATTTTCCCAACGACATTCTTATGAAAAAAATATTTGAAGTTTTCTGGCGTTTTCTTTTTCTTGGTTGCATCAGTTTTGGTGGCCCAGCTGCACATATTGGTTATTTTCAAAAAGTTTTTGTCGGTAAGCTTAAATGGTTAGATCAAACAAGTTATGCAAACTTGATATCATTGAGTCAGTTTTTACCTGGACCAGGTTCTAGTCAAATAGGCTTTGCTATTGGTCTAAGAAAAGCAGGTCTGTTTGGAGGTATAGCTGCATTTGTTGGTTTTACATTGCCTTCATTTATTCTGCTCTACATACTTGCTGTCAATATTAACGGTGCAGAAAAATATTGGCTTGTCCCTGTCATTCATGGTTTGAAATTGTTAGCAGTTGTTGTGGTTGCAGATGCTTGTTTAACAATGTTTAAGAGCTTTTGTAATAATACCGTACATAAATTCATTGCACTAATAACGGCTATTATTTTAATTATTTCGCCCAATTTCGTGACACAAATTTTAACCCTCATCATTGCAGGGGTCTTTGGTTTTGTAGTTAATCAAACATTAAAACCTGTTGTGTCTGAAGTTTCAAAATCACCTGCCGTTGCTTCTAACCATTTCAAAGCACTGCCTTTGATTTTATTTTTTATGATCCTTTTCATTCTACCATTCTTAATTTATGTTGGGGTAGCAAAAGAATCTTCTGAACTCATCGTATTATTCAATCAATTTTATCAAGCAGGCAGCATGGTATTTGGCGGCGGTCACGTTGTTTTACCGTTATTACAGCAAACAATTGGCGAAACATTATCTAACGACACGTTCCTTACTGGTTATGCTTCAGCGCAAGCAATTCCGGGACCTATGTTTACCCTTGCAACGTTTTTAGGTGCTGAAATTTTCACACAAAATCCATTGGTAGGTGCAACAGTTGCAACTTTAGCTGTTTTCTTACCCGGATTTTTATTACTGCTCGCTTTTGAGAGCTCTTGGCATTCACTTGCAACAAAGCCAAAAGTTGTGAGTGCTGTAATATCAGTAAATGCAGCCGTGGTTGGTTTACTATTTTCAGCACTTTATCATCCCATATTTACAAGTGCTGTAAGTTCAATAGTGGAATTGATTTGTGTTGTGATTGGCTTGTATTTACTAAGAATAATCAAACTCCCTATTATTGTTTTAGTACTGACCTTTATAGGTGTTGGGCTACTACTCGCTCAGTTAACACAATTAAGCATAATTTAATGCTGATAATGTGCGCTTTAACTTTTCACTGTAGTTGTTTATTTGCTAAAATATCGCCAATTTAAAACATTGCCTCAATATAAAACGCTAAGACGAGAAATTTTATGCCTAATTACGCTGTTGGACACAAAACCCCTGATTCAGATTCAATCTGTTCAGCCATTGCCCTTTCATACTTAAAAACCACGTTAGGTGAAGAAACTCTACCAGCACGTTTAGGTGAACTATCACCAGAAACGATGTTTATTTTAGACAAGTTTGGTTTTGAGCAACCTGAATTAAAAACAAGTTTTGCGGGTGAAGGCATTTACATTGTTGATCATTCTGATCGTATTCAAGGTCCTGATGATATTGATGAAGCTACAATTTTAGGCATTATTGATCATCATAAATTAGGTGATATTACAACTTCTACGCCTCTAGAAATTTGGGTGCGCCCTGTTGGTTGTACGAATACCATTATCAAAATGATGTACGATTTTTATGATGTAGAAATTCCTAAAAACATTGCAGGTGCAATGATGTGTGCCATTTTATCAGACACGGTTATTTTTAAATCTCCAACCTGTACTACAGCTGATATTAAATGTGTTGAGGCTTTAGCTGAAATTGCAGGTATTGATGATGCTAAAGCATTAGGCATGGAAATGTTTGAAGTAAAATCAGCAGTATTAGGTACACCTATTCGTGACCTAGTATTACGCGATTTTAAAGATTTCGATATGCACGGTAACCTAGTTGGTATTGGTCAATTAGAAGTACTCGACCTTGCTATTTTTGATGAAATGAAGCCTGAACTTGTTGCCGACATTGCAAAGTTAAAAGAAGAAGGTAACCGCCACACAGTTTTATTATTGCTTACTGACATAATGAAAGAAGGCTCTGAAATGTTAGTGATTAGCGACAATGCTGACTTAACTGAAAAAGCTTATGGTAAAGCAACGGTAGACGGTAAACTTTGGTTAGACGGCGTATTAAGTCGTAAGAAACAAGTTGTACCGCCACTACAAGAGTCTTTAGTTTAAAAAACTATATAGGTCAAAAACATGAATATTAATAACTCTGCACGATTAAGCTATCGATTAATGACTGCTGACGACGCGGAGTTATTATATCAACTTGACCAAGACCCCGAAGTTATGCGCTTTATTAGCGACAGTGTTCCCTCTTCAAGAGAGACGATTGAAAATGTTTTAGTGCCGCGTATGCAAGCCTATATCAACCGTGATAAAGGTTGGGGGATCTGGCAAGTAAATATCACTGAAACAGATGAATACATTGGTTGGGTGCTTGTGAGGCCAATGAATTTTTTCTCTGATTCACCTGAGTTTGATAATTTAGAACTCGGCTGGAGATTTTGTCGTTCTTCTTGGGGTAAAGGATATGCGAGTGAAGCCGCTCAGCATATTAAAGATGCTTTATCTGTAAACTCAGAAAATAAGAAATTTTGCGCTATTGCTGATGAAAAAAATCTGGGCTCTATTGGTGTCATGAAAAATATAGGTATGTCTTATGTCAAAAAATACCTACATACAGATCCATTATTTGAGTGCCAAGTCGTTTACTATCAAATTAAGAACTAAATCAGCCTAACTTTGGTTTGGTGTCATTTAGTATCTTTTGTTTAAATTTAGCATAAATCCTGAAGTGACTCAGTATTAATCATTACTTTCCTGATCTGTTGAATGAATAGCTCAGGTTTTTCAACATGCAACCAAAGTTTTGAAACGTTCTCTGGAAACTGTCCCATGGTAGCTAAATAAGTTTCTTCTTCTTTAAAACACAGTTCAATATTTGCAGTACTACCCAGACCTAACATTAACTGTTCTTTATCGTCTGCTTTGTTCCATTGCCCTTGGTTTACGTCTGATATGTTTTGAGTATCTATAATGATAAAACTCATAAAAGCATTATTGATAATAAGCTTATCACCGAGTAAATAAATGCTATATTTTTTAGCAACACGATGGTTCGCAGTAACGAAAATAATCGTATAAAACGAAAGGCTTGCAAAAATAAAGGCGCCAATTTCACTCCAGTCAACCAGTAAAATATAGCTAATATTCCCAGCACTAATACAAGCAGCTATCAACATCAGCCAATGGCTTGTTTTCTTAGAGTGGGTAACTAATTGACCTATTGATTGTGCATGATTTCGTGAAAACTTAGGAATGGCATAGTACCAACTAGCTGGCTCCCACGACATAGGTAACGCCAACGCGAGTTTTTTTTCATCGTCTTTATATTTTTCAAAGGTATGAATTCTTGGATCTCCTGACAACTTCCTCGCTTGCCATAATCCTTTCACAATCGTTACTATCAAATAGAGTTCAATAATAAGCAATATGCCAATCAACGGATAACGAACATACATAATAAAATCAAAGTATTGCGCGATATCTTTAGGAAAACTATAACGTGCGCATAAGCAACTCAAAGAAAATATCAGTATGACTTTCCATGCTTTTTGCTGTCCTGCTTTAATCACCCAAAACCAATGAAGTACAGGTAAGAGAATAAAATAACCAGCAGCAGCTAATAACAGCGGAATGAGAGGTTGAATCGAACCGTTATAATTAAGGTTCTCGGGTAAAAATTGAAAGCCTAAAACATAAACAATGACGGCTACCATTAAAAATTGAAGACGTTTCTTTATAGGTTTTCGCATAAGGCTCTATATTGTTTTTCATGAAAGAATATAGACCTAGTCTTACTTTTTACGACTTTATTACAAAGATGATTAAATTAATTTATCCTTCTTTGTTATTCATCAGTTTTAATAATCGTCATTCTTTCTCTTCGACGCACAAGGACGTACTAATGCCGTGATGACATGGATGTCAAAAAGCGGCCATGTGATCATGACATTGCCTACATGGATGTAGGTACTTAGTTTTTGTCTGGAACAAAAAACTGACCGTTCCTCCTGAACATAAAAAGCTCACCGAAGTGAGCTTTTTTGCTTTAACAATAAGAAGTTAAACTTCAGTTATTAAACGCGTTCTATTACCGTTGCAATACCTTGGCCTAAACCAATACACATAGTCGCTAAACCAATGTTTACATCTTGACCTTCCATAAGGTTCAATAAGGTACCTGTAATACGAGAACCAGAACAACCTAATGGATGACCAAGCGCAATTGCACCACCATTTAAGTTAATCATATCTTCAGCTTTGTCTTCTAAGCCTAACGATTTAATACATGATAATGCTTGAGCAGCAAAGGCTTCGTTAAACTCAGCTAATTCGATATCAGCTAGAGACAAACCAGCACGCTTCAATGCCTTTTTCGTTGCAGGAACAGGACCAAAGCCCATCGTTGAAGGATCACAACCCGCGACAGCCATACCACGTATTTTAGCGCGAGGTGTTAAGCCAAGTTCTTTAGCACGGTCTGCTGACATCACTAACATTGCTGAAGCGCCATCTGATAACGCTGAAGAAGTACCAGCGGTTACCGTACCATTTACAGGATCAAATACTGGACGCAAACCGCCAAGTGTTTCAATCGTTGTTTCAGGGCGAATAACTTCATCATGTTCAATAAGCGTTAACGCGCCCATTGCATCATGGCCTTGAGTGGCAACAATTTCATTGTCCCAACGACCAGCAAGTTGTGCTTCATAAGCCTTTCTGTGCGAACGAGCGCCAAATGCATCTTGTTGCTCACGCGTAATACCAAATTGCTTACCCAATAATTCAGCGGTTAAGCCCATGTTACCGGCTGCACGAGAAATATACTTACTTAATGCTGGATCGAAATCAACATCATACATCATAGGAACGTGTCCCATGTGCTCAACACCACCAACGATGAATACATCACCCTGGCCACACATTATATTGGTTGTTGCATCATGCAAAGCTTGCATTGATGAACCACATAAACGGTTAACCGTTACTGCGCCAACTGTTTTTGGAATATCAGTTAATAACTGTGCATTACGCGCAATGTTAAAGCCCTGTTCTTTGGTTTGCTTAACGTTACCCCAAATAATATCTTCAATTAATGAAGGGTCTAAATTAGGGTTACGTACTAATAATTGCTGCATTAAGTGTGCTGATAAACCTTCAGCACGAACATTACGGAAAACGCCAGCTTTAGAGCGTCCCATTGGTGTACGAATACAATCTACAATGACTACTTCTTTCATGATTTTCTCCTTAGCTTATGCTGTTTTAACGTTGTTGGTTTTTACATCAGTATAGAAATAAGACTTACCTGATTTAGCCATTTCTCGTAATCCGTCAGTTACCTGATAGATTTCACCTAAATGTGCATATTTATCAGCTGTTGCGATAAAGTTATCTAAACCTAATGTTTCTAAATAACGAATTGCGCCGCCTCTAAATGGAGGAAAACCTATACCATAAATTAAACCCATATCAGCTTCAGCTGCTGTATCTACAACACCTTCTTCTAAACAACGTACCACTTCATTCACCATAGGGATCATCAAGCGAGCAATAATTTCTTCACTACTAAATTCTTTTTTGTCCGGACAAGTGCTTGCAAATAATGCGTAAGCATCAGCTGAAGCGACTTTAGTAGGACGACCTCTTTTGTCTTTAACGTAATCGTAAAAGCCTTTACCATTCTTCTGACCTAAACGCTGATTAGTATATAAAGTGCTAACAGGATCGTTATCTATTTTTTTCATGCGCGTTGGAAAACCAGCTGACATAACACCTGTACAATGATCTGCGGTATCTACACCGACAACATCAAGCAAGTAAGCTGGACCCATTGGCCAGCCAAACTGCTTTTCCATAATTTTATCAACAGCCGAAAAATCAACACCTTCAAGCATTAACTGACTGAAACCTGCAAAGTATGGGAATAAAACACGGTTGATATAAAAACCAGGGCAATCGTTAACAACAATAGGTGATTTACCCATTTTAGCGGCGTAAGCAACTACAGCGGCAACAGTTTCTTCAGACGTATCTTTGCCACGAATAACTTCAACCAATGGCATTTTGTTTACCGGATTAAAGAAATGCATTCCACAGAAATTTTCTGGGCGCTTAACACTTTGCGCTAATAAATCAATAGAGATAGTTGAAGTGTTAGACGTTAGAATAGCATCTTCATCAAGGTAGCTTTCGACTTCAGCAAGCACCATACCTTTAACTTTTGGATTTTCAACAACCGCTTCAACAACAATATCAACGCCTTTTACACTATCGTAACTCAGTGTTGGTGTAATATTATTTAATACGCCAGCCATTTTTTTCACGTTCATGCGACCGCGTTCAACTTGTTTCGTTAAAATACCTGATGCCGTGTTTAAACCTAAATCGAGTGCCGCATCATTAATGTCTTTCATAATGATTGGCGTGCCTTTATAAGCCGATTGATAAGCAATACCACCGCCCATAATACCAGCGCCTAAAACTGCAGCTTTACTGACTTTTTTAGTTGCCATCTTGGCAGCTTTCTTTGCTTTACCTTTAACAACTTGATCTGCCATGAACAAACCGATTTGCGCGGTTGCAGCATCAGTTTTAGCCAATTTTGCAAAGTTAGCGTTCTCAATCAGCATAGCTTCAGTTCGACCTAAAGAAGCAGCGGCTTCAATAGTCTTAACCATCATCATTGGTGCAGGGTAATGTTTACCTGCTTTAGCTGCGATCATACCTTTACAAGTATTAAAGGTCATAATCGTTTCAACGGGACTAAGTTTTAATGCTTCAAGTTTTTGTTGACGCTTTGCTTGCCAATCTAACTTTCCAGCCATTGCTTGTTTAAGCATGTTCATCGCAGCTTCACGTAAATGTTCAGGTGCAACAACGGCATCAAGTAAACCTACAGCCATCGCTGGAGCAGGTTTGAATGCTTTACCTGTAGACATCCATTCAACGGCGTTATCAGCACCAATAATGCGTGGTAAGCGTACTGTGCCACCAAAACCAGGAATAAGACCTAATTTAACTTCAGGTAAACCAATAGAACATGTTGTATCGGCAACACGGTAGTCACAAGCTAAGCTCATTTCACAACCGCCACCTAAAGCAAAACCATTAAGCGCAACGACTGTTGGCAGGTTAATGTCTTCAAATGAATCAAAAACATCTGAACCACCTTTAATCCAAGGAACAAGTTCCTCTTCTGGTAATTTAAACATTTCTAAAAATTCAGTAATGTCTGCACCAACAATAAAGTTAGACTTACCTGACGTAACTAAAACGCCTTTGGCATCTGTACAATTGTTAATAGCAGCAACCACTTCAATATATTCTTTAAAAGTTGCCTGATCGAACTTATTCACTGAACCTTGAGCATCGAATTTAAATTCAACAATGCCGTCGTCCAATAATTCGGCAGAAAGGTTTTGACCTTGAAATAACATGCCTAGTTTCCTCGTTTAATGGGATAAAAAAAATAGGGTCTGATCTCAATTAAATAATAATTTAATGATCAGTTTTTATAATAATAGACGACTGAGTGTGCCTTGAAAGAAAATTAATTGCAAATTATTTAAACAAGCGTTTTAATTATGCGTTTCATTTTAGTTAAAACTTATAAATAAAATTCTAAAGTGAGCCAAACAGATCGACTATTTTGAGGGATTAATGAGTTGGTGAAACCAAGACTACGTTGAGTAAAATCATTTCCTGAGTCTGCAGCTTTTATTCCAGGCAACATGTGTTGGTGATCAAACAAGTTATTCACTTTTATACTAATGCTGTAATATTGGCTCGTATAATTAGCAGCTATATCAAAAACAAACCGAGAAACAAGCTTAATACCCTGTTCAGATAAGGGATTCCGCGAATATAAATAGGTAGGAGAATAGTAGTTACTTTTAAAGTTAAGCCCAAAATGATTATTCAATGGAAAGTATACTGAAGCATTTATTTTATGAGGTGCAATATCGCCTACACGTGCGTCATCGCTGATCCACTCATTTATCTCATGTTCATACCTTCGATTCGTTTGAGGGTCTGTGTAAGTATAATAAAAGTTACCGGTTATTTTATCTTGTTGATCAAGAAAGTTTGGATACTCAAATCGTCCTCTATACTCAGCACCCCAAATATCTCTAGAACCATCGTTAATGGCTGATTCTCGAATAACATTTTTATATGAAGCAACATACAATGAGAGTTCATGTAACCAGTGTTCTTCTTGCTGCATCAAAATTAATTCAATATTTTTCGCTTTTTCAGAAGATAAGTTTAAATTTGATTTCCGTCCACTCCAACCGCCATATAACTGCTCTGCGGAAGGTTCTTGAAAAGCCTCTCCGTAAATAAGCTTAAACACTGTTTTCTCATTCGCTAATTTATATATCCCCGCTAAACGTGGACTAATAGATTCACCCCAGATACTATTATCATCAAACCGCAGACCTACGTTAAATATCCATGGGAATACATCATAAATACCACCAACATATAAACCTTTATCAGAAAAAGTTTGGCGGTTATCACCAGGTACATTATTTAATGGATGTTCATTGAAGGTGTAAATTTCATCAGTACTGTGGAAGATTCCTGCGCCTTGTCCGTAAGGACCCAGATCAGACGTCGGGGTTGTAGAGCTATATGAACCTGACCAATAACCAGGAATATCATAGGCTTTAGTAACATCACTTTTTTTATAACGCCACCCCATTAATATATTCCATCGTTCATTTAGATGGTATTCCGCGTCTTGCGTTAACTCAATAGCTTCACTGGTCGTATTCCAATGAGTAAAGCTAATAAAAGAAGTGTTATTCATATTATTTTGAAAGTCAGGTTCAGCCTCGGCCCAATTTCCCCAAATTCGATTATCACGATACAAACCTAGACTCTTAACTGATAGCTTTTGATTTACATTGCCTTGATGTTCGACATACAGTTGATTTGAATTTTGCTTCCAAGAACTATTTGCTTGCCCTCTATCAGCCGCATATTGAGCGCCATACCCCTCATCAACTTTCCAATGAATCAGTCCTAGCTTGTAATTTTGATAAGTAACATCAGCAACGATACCTATATCTACCGTTGGATCAGAATAATGATCCATCCTATTTCCATTCACGTTTAAATCACGGATAGGCCCCCAAATGGTTTCACTTTGGTAAAGATCATTACTTAAGAATCCCCATCGATTAGATAGGTCTTCTTCATCACTTGAAAACTTTCGAGCAGAAAAACTATAACGTAAGTCATTAAAGCGACCGTTAGCTGATATTTCTATGCCCTTAGAGTTCCATCGGCCCAGTTCAGCCCTAGCAGTTATCTCGTGTTGCCCATCAATAAAATCATTAGCATTTTTAGTAATAATATTAATGACTCCCATAAAAGCATTAGGCCCATAACGAACAGATGAAGGCCCGTAGAGTACTTCAACGCGAGCAATATTTGATATAGGATATTGTCGACTAACTACAGCGATTTGAGTCCATAGGTGGTTATCAATCACGCCATTAATCATGAAAAGCGTTCGACTTGATGCAGGAGTTCTATAACCACGTTGATAAAAAGTTAAATGTGTTGCGCCGCTAGTTACCACACTATCAAATCCAGGCAAGTCGGCAAGTACTTCAACGAGGCTAATGTAGCCACGTTTCTTAAAATCACTCTCTTCAATAACAACCATTGCCGCAGGAGCATCTGATAAAGATTCTTCAATACCACTGGCCGTGGTTACTTTGACATTCATTAATGAACTCAATGAAAGCTCGAATAGGTCAACTTCTGAGTTTTCATTAGCTTGCAATGAAAAAGTTAAAAATAAAAAAATAAAAGAATAAATTTTAATCGCTAGTTTTCCCATACGATAACTCAATAAATAATGATTTGATGTTTGCACCTGTTAAAAACAGATACCGTCATTAACTATAGCATTAAATCAATTGTTTAATAATTTTGAAAGGAATTGACTAATAGCTTTTAAAATCGTAAATGGGTTCTAAGTTTGCAGCTTTAATTTCGGGATAAATATCTGCTTCATTATGACGACGATAATGTTATTACTTTTACACAAGAAATAAAGGTAAAATAACTAGCCGAACAATTTATGCCCAAAATTTTAATCACAAACTTCTGTACTGTAATAATTTGTTTAAATAAGACAAAGTTTTATAGTCCAAAATTATTGGAAAAAGATGTCAATTAAAGAACGCCTTAATAAGCCCGAAAATTTATTACTCGCTATGGCATTTATAATGCCGTTAATTTTTAGCGTTTGGATGGTTTTACTTAATAATTTTGTTATTGAAAAAGCAAATTTCACCGGTAAAGAAATTGGTATTCTACAAAGCTTACGTGAAATACCGGGGTTTCTAGCATTTACCGTGGTTTATGTATTATTGTTTATAAAAGAACAAAAGCTAGCCATTATTTCTTTAGCTGTTACTGCTATAGGGGTTATAATCACGGGGTTCTTTCCTTCTGTGATAGGGCTATATCTCACTACCATGATCATGTCTGTCGGCTTTCATTATTTTGAAACAGTGAACCAATCACTCACAATGCAATGGATTGATAAAGACAAAACCGCACACTTTTTAGGGCGCTTATTGTCAGTTAAATCGGTAGCATCGTTACTTGCTTTCAGCAGTATATGGGTGATGATGGAAAAATTTTCTTGGTCATATCAAAGTACCTACGCACTCTTTGGAGGACTTGGCCTAGTTCTCACTATTTGCTTAGCACTTTCATTCAAACAATTTCCCGTTAAAGTTGAGCAAGATAAACGTCTTATCTTACGTAAACGTTATTGGCTATTCTACGCTCTCACATTTTTCAGTGGAGCCAGACGCCAAATATTTACAGTGTTTGCTGGTTTTTTAATGGTAGAAAAATTTGGTTATAGTGTTGCTAATATAAGTGCATTATTTTTAATAAACTATGTATTTAATTGGTTGTTCGCCGCAAAAATAGGAAAACTAATTGGTGTGATTGGTGAGCGACGTGTGCTTAAATTTGAATATATAGGTTTGATTACTATATTTATTGCTTATGGCTTTGTAGAAAATTCTAACATCGCTGCGGCTTTATATGTGATTGACCATTTGTTTTTCGCACTAGCAATTGCCATTAAAACGTACTTCCAAAAAATTGCAAAACCTGAAGATTTAGCTTCAAGCGCAGGGGTTAGTTTTTCCATCAATCATATTGCTGCTGTGGTAATTCCAGCCTTACTCGGATTAGTATGGATTTATAACACCTCTTGGGTTTTTTATATCGGTGCAGCTTTTGCCTTTTGTTCGTTGATTTTATCTCACTTGATTCCGTGTAACCCACGTGAAGGTGTCGAGTTTAGATATCAAGAAAAAGATTAACAGAATTGCCTGAAGGTAATAACAAAAAGCCGAGATATAATATCTCGGCTTTTTTTATTATTAAATTAATACTCTAGAAGTTAACGTTACTTGTTATTACGTAAGAACGTTAAAAACTCATCAGAAGGCATAGGTTTAGCATAAAAGAAACCTTGCACCTCATCACACCCTTGAGCTATTAAATGAGCTTGCTGTGCTTCTTCTTCAATTCCTTCAGCAATAACTTTCAAGTTCATTTGTTTACCTAGATTGATAATTGTATCTGCAATGAGTGACTGCCCAGGCTCTGCAATGTCAGTAATAAATGCTCTGTCAACTTTCAAACGGTCGAGTGGTAGTTTTTGTAAGTAGCTCATTGATGAATAACCTGTACCAAAGTCATCAAGCGCAATACTTATGCCTTCTTCTTTTAGCCTTACAAGTGCGTCGATTACTACTTGAGGTTCATCCATTAAAATATTTTCGGTGATCTCTAATTCAAGCTTACTCGGTTTAACATCGTGAATAATGGTTGCTTGAATAATACTGTTAACAAAATTATCTCGTTTAAATTGAGGAATTGAAACATTCACTGAAATTCCGACATGGTCAAATTTCTGCTCTTCTAATACTTTAATCTGTTTACACGCTTGGTTAATAACCCAATCACCAATCTCTATGATTAAACCAGAATATTCTGCTAGAGGAATAAATACAGCAGGTGAAATAAATTTGCCTTCAGCAGTACGCCAACGAAGTAAAGCCTCTGCACCAATAACAGTACCTGTTACTAAACTAAGTTGTGGTTGATACCAAAGCTCTAAACGATTGTCTGCGAAATCAGTACGTAATTGCCTGATCATACCTAAACGCCAAAGCGTTTCATCTTCCATTTCTTGTTTGTAATAAGCAAAATTTTCGTGAGGACTCTTCTTGGCTAAGTTTAATGCAATGTTTATTTGATTAAGAACTTTTACGCCTTGTGAACCAGCACTTTTTTTAGAACATAAGCCAAAACATGCTGTTACCGGTAAACGTTGTTCACCCGCAGTAAACGAATGATGAAATAATCCCATCAAAGTTTCAGGGTTTACACATTCTGCAGGACCAATCACACCAAAAACATCAGCGCCAACGCGAGCAAACTGACAATCTTTGCCTAGTTCTCTTAGCCGTTCTGTAACAGCAAGGAGCAATTTATTACCTAAATCTTGCCCTAAACCATCATTAATATCACTAAAGTGGTTTATATCAATTAAAGCTGCAACAAGCTCCGTCTCTTCTGATTGGCTAAAACGGTCGAGTAAGTTTACGAATTCTAAACGATTCGGTAATTCGGTAAGCCAATCGCGATATGCCGCATTTCGTAATTTCTGAAATAAATGAACATTTTCATAGCCGATAGCCACATTAGCTAAAAACACTTCAATGAGCTGTGTTTGAATTTCTGTTAGCTCTTGCTCAAGTTGAAGATAAATAACAGCGCGGTATCCACCACTCGCTAAATACAACACAGCAAAATCATTGCCGTAATTATTTTTTTTCTGGGTAAAGGAATTGCTAAGACGTTCTTGTAAAATGTTGCCATCGATTGAGGATATTTTTTTATCAATTAATACTGCGCTATGGCCAAGCTGTGCTAATACATGCAAACTTAAATCATCAGTTCCTTCAATAATACCTAAACCTCGTGCACAAAAAACACTCGACTGGCTATCACTCAAAAGATTCAGCTGAGTAAGTACACCTTCTGCATATTCGTGAATACGGTGTAATTCCAATAATTCAGCAGCAGCACTAATAATTTTTTCTAAACCAATTCTATTTTGATTAACAGAATGTATTTGTTGGTATGAACGAATTGCAGCATAAACCGTAGTCACTAATTTACGACGAGTGAGTTCTGTTTTAGTTTTATAGTCATTAATATCGTAATCTTTAATAACGCTTTCTTCAGGAGCGTAGCCTGGTTGGCCTGTTCTTAAGACAATGCGTATATCTTGTCTTTGTAATGTTTCTCTAATATGTTTGACAACATTTAAACCGGCATCATCTGTTTCCATTACAACATCAAGCAATACCAACACTATATCAAGGTGTTCTTCAATAAGTTGACATGCGTCTCGGCCAGAGTATGCATGGATATACTCTAAGTTTTTTCCTAAAACGACTATATCGGATAACGCTAATTGTGTAACGGAATGAATTTCAGGATCATCATCGACAATCAGAACCTTCCACGTTTCACCAGTACCATTAGTAAGGATCTCATCTTCATCACTGTCATCGATAAATAAAAAATCGTCATTAGTATTTTCGGAAGCCTGCATATAACCCTCAATTAATCAGCAATAAAACAACTGATTAAGATTTTTTGTTCATCAAATTAAATTATGACTTTTACTTCTAATACCTTACATAATAAAAGTCGGTTGAAGAATATTCAACCTAGTTTTGCAATTAAATTCATAATTCCAGTGAGTTGTTGATTTTATGTTAAGTTTAGATGAATAAATAGAAGATTGCTGATTTAAATTTTCCAGCGTATGCTAAGTAAAAACAGTAATAAAAATAATAGATTAGTTACGGAATTTTTTATGAAAGATATAAATGTACCTTCTACTTCTGAAATAACCGTCAATGATGAATCGAGTAATAGCGAAATAATAAAAACAGATACATCGACAACACAAAAAAGTGGAAATAAGAGAAACACGAGTGCTTCTTCACAAATGCAATTATTAGGCTTAGCTAAAAGCTTTGTACTTGATGGTGGTTTAGTTTCCTCAGATAAGCAGATGCCCCTAGAAGATAGAACCCAGAAAAGAGCACGAATATCTGCATTACGAAAACAACAAAATCTTGAAACTATTATTCAAAAGTCTCTAGAATATTGTTCTAGCACCGAAGTCACTGATAAAGCTGATCCCGATTGGTTCATTGCTTTCACTCAGCTGGCCGAAGATGTTAGCAACCCCACTATGCAAAATTTATGGGCCAAAATTCTTGCAGGCGAAATATCTCAACCGGGTTCTTTTTCAACTAAAACGTTAAAAACCTTTCGTACGATGAATATTACGGATGCGAAGTTATTAGCAAAGGCTTGTAGTTTATCTGTATCTGATCAATCTAAAAAGAATATACGTATTATCTCTGGTGCTTATCAAACACCCAGTTTACTAAACTTTTTCAGTAAAAGCAGAGAACAAAACATACAATTGAGTCAGTTTTCATTGAGCTATGCTGACTTATTAATTTTAGCCGATAATCACTTAGTTTTTATTCAGGAAACAGAATCTAGCCCTTTGAGTAAAAAAGAAAATTTTAATTTTAATTTTAATAATGCACCGTTAACTCTGACGGCAAAAAAATCGTCTTGTGTCTTGAAGTTTTATAAGTTTACACCAATAGGAAGTGAGTTAGCGTGTTTGATTAATGCTATTGGCGATAAAGATTATTTACAGCATCTGAAGAATGAATTGAGCGTAAATTTTTCTATTGTTGAAAAATAAAAAGGACAAGCATTTGTTATGCTTGTCCTTTGTTTTTAATGCTTAATCTGGAAATACTTAAATACCATCACCATCAGTATGCAAGCCACATTCTCTAGCCATACCAGAAAAACGCGTATCACTTTCTTCCATACCCAAGGTTAATGGTCTTGTACTATGCGTGTCACCAACAGATACATAACCTTTCTCCCATAACGGGTGATACGGCAAGTTATGTTTAGTTAAATATTCATAAACATCTTTATTGGTCCAATCTATAATTGGGTGAACTTTAAAACGACCACGTAAAATACTCACTACAGATAAACTTTGGCGATGATCTGATTGTTGACGACGAACGCCAGAGAACCATGTTGCTGCATTGAGTTCATCTAAGCCACGCTCTAATGGTTCAACTTTATTACGGCGATTATATGCCTGTAAAGAAGCTTCATTTTTCGCCCATTCATCACCGTATTTTGCTTTTTGCCACGCAGCACTTTCTGTAGCGCTGTAAACTTGTAAATTCAAATTTAAGCGATCAGTAAGTTGTTCAATAAACTGATAGGTTTCAGGAAACAAGTGTCCTGTATCCGTAATCAATACAGGAATATTTGCATCAACTTGCGTCAACATGTGCAACATAACGGCTGATTGAATGCCAAAACTTGATGACAAAACAAATTGCGATGGTAAATTTTCCATCGACCATTCAACGCGTTCAGTAGCAGTTTGCTTCTCTAATAACTCATTCCACTGATTCAACCATGGTTTGGGTAAAGACGCAGGAAATCGATTATTAATCGGTGCCTTTATCGAGGCAATACTTTCACTGCTACTTATAAGTTTAGTCATGAAAATCTCTCTTACTGTTTTTCACTTCTGCAATAATACCTACGCGGATAGTGAAGTCGCCAAACGCTTCGTTAGTGTTACGTTCTGTAGACCAACGAGCAACTAGCGCATCCATTTCATCAAGAATATCTTGCTCGCTCAAATTCTCTTTATACATTTTAGGAACACGGGTTCCGGCTAAGTTTCCGCCTAAATGCATATTATATTTGCCAGGACCTTTACCGACCAAGCCAATTTCCGCCAACATTGCACGGCCACAGCCATTAGGACAACCCGTAACACGTAAAATAATACTTTCGTCGCTAACATTATGCTTAGCTAAAATACCTTCTACATCAGTTACAAAACCCGGTAAATAACGCTCGGCTTCTGCCATCGCTAATGGACAAGTAGGAAATGCTACACAAGCCATTGAATCTTTACGTTGTTTTGAAACAGTGTCATTCATCAAGCCGTATTCACGAGCAATCGCTTCGATTTGCGCTTTATCTTGCGTTGCCACACCCGCCACAATTAAGTTTTGGTTAGCGGTCATGCGAAAGTCACCTTTGTGAATTTTCGCAATTTCAGCAACACCTGACTTAAGCGGCTTACCTGGATTATCAAGCAAGCGGCCATTTTCAATAAATAGTGCTAAGTGATGTCTACCGTCAAAACCTTCAACCCAGCCGATACGGTCACCACGTTCGGTAAACTCATAAGGTCGTGAAGTTTCAAAAGTAATACCAGCACGTTTCTCAACTTCCGATTTAAATGTTTCTACACCAACACGATCAAGCGTGTATTTAGTTTTCGCATTTTTACGGTTTACTCGGTTACCCCAATCTCGTTGTGTTGTTACAACAGCGGCGGCAACATCTAAAGTATTAGCTAAAGGTACATAACCAAAATCATCAGCTTTACGAGGATACGTAGACTTATCGCCATGGGTCATTGCTAAACCACCGCCAACAAGCACGTTGAAGCCGACTAACTTGCCATCTTTAGCAATCGCGATAAAGTTTAGATCATTGGCGTGAACGTCAATATCATTTTGTGGCGGTATAACTACCGTTGTTTTGAACTTACGTGGTAAATAGTTACTGCCTAAAATAGGTTCTTCAGTTTCTTTACCTTCAGGACCTTCAAGCTTTTCACCGTCTAACCAAATTTCAGCATAAGCACGCGTTTTTGGCAGTAAATGTTCACTGATCTTAATCGCCCATTCATACGCTTCTTGATGAAGTTCTGATTCAATCGGATTAGAAGTACATAAAACATTACGGTTTACATCGCCAGCAGTAGCAATTGAGTCAATGCCAATGCTGTTTAATGTTTGATGCATTAATTTAATATTTGGCTTTAATACGCCATGAAACTGAAAGGTTTGACGTGTGGTTAAGCGGATGCTGCCATAAGACGTACTTTCTTGAGCAAATTTGTCGATAGCTAACCACTGCTCTGGCTTGATTATTCCACCTGGCATGCGAGCACGTAACATCACATTATGTAATGGTTCTAGTTTTTGCTTAGTACGTTCACCACGAATATCACGATCATCTTGCTGATACATACCGTGAGTTCTAATAATATGATAATTGTCAGCAGTAAAACCACCGGTAGTTTGATCTTTTAAGTCATCAACTATGGTGCCACGTAAAAAATTACTGTCTGCTTTTAAGCGTTCGTTATCGGCTTGCTTACCTTCAACAATTATCGGCCCTGGACCTGTTAATACGGTTTCTTTATTTGTTGTCGTCATTAGTAAACATCCTTCTGGAAACGCTTAGCGTTACGTAATTCTTTTAAATAGTCTTGTGCTTGTTCTGTGCTTAATTTGCCATGTTCAGAAATAATATCGACTAAGGCTAGCTCAACATCTTTTGCCATACGGCTCATGTCACCACAAATATATAAATGTGCGCCACGTTCTAGCCATGCAAAAATTTCGCTGGCTTTTTCGCGCAAACGATCTTGAACATATATTTTTTCTGCTTGGTCGCGAGAAAAGGCTAAATCAATGTTTGTTAATAAACCTGACTTTAAATAACCTTGCCATTCAACTTGGTATAAAAAGTCTTGTGTGAACGTTTGGTCACCAAAAAACAACCAGTTATCACCGCTTGCTGTCGTCGCTTCACGCTCTTGCATGAATGCTCTAAAAGGGGCAATCCCTGTACCTGGACCAATCATTATCACAGGCGTATCGCCATTGGCAGGTAAACGGAAGTTATCATTGTGTTCAATGAAAACTTTTACCGTGCCGCCTTCTTCTAAGCGTTTACCTAAAAAGCTTGAAGCGCCGCCACTTCTTAATTGGTCGTTTTCATTGTATTCAACTAAACCAACCGTTAAGTGTACTTCTTCTTCAACTTCCGCTTGGCTTGAAGCGATAGAATATAAACGTGGTGTAATTTTGCGTAGTGCATCAGCAAAGTCTTGCGCCGTGATTACAGCTGGAGCCGATTTAACTACATCAATAATTTGATGGTTACCTGCATATTCACGTGCTGAATTTTTATCTTCACTTAATGACAATAAATTTTTGTCTTGTGACTTATCAGCCCAAAAGCTAACAAAGTTAACGGCTGTTTGAGTAATTTCTAATTTAGAGGTTAAGGCCTCTGCAAAAGATAAGCTTGTCCCTGCAATCTCAACTTTCTCATCGGCTGACAAGTTCAATGCCGCAATAAGTTCAGCGACTAACGTGGTATCATTTTCAAACCAAACACCTAAAGCGTCACCTGCTTGATAAGTAATGCCTGAATCCGCTAAATCAATTTCAATATGGCGAACATCTTTAGCTGAATCTCGGCCAGTAATCTTCTGACTTAAACTTAACTCTGCCGCATAAGGTGCTTGTTTAGTGTATTCACTTACTGCGCCAGCTGTTGGCATAGCAACAACATTAGTTGCAGTAGACTCGCTACCTAATAAGGCTTTAGCTTTAGTGATAATCGTGTCTGACCATGCTTTTGCGTCCGCGTCGTAATCAACGTCGCAATCTACGCGTGGTGTAATTTGTTTAGCGCCAAGCTTACTTAAATACTCATCAAAATCTTTACCAGTTTGACAAAAGAACTCATAGCTCGTATCGCCTAAGGCTAAAACGCTATACTGTAAGCTGTCTAACTTAGGTGCTTTCTTAGATGCCAAAAATTCGTGCAAAGCAATAGCATCATCAGGTGCTTCACCTTCGCCATTAGTGCTGGCAACAATTAATAAGTGAGTAATGTTCTTTATACTTTTTGGCTTAAAATCACTCATGCTTTTTAAGTCAACAGTAAGACCTTCTGCTTGTGCTTGCGCAGCTAATGCTTTAGCAACACCTTTAGCATTACCCGTTTGCGAACCAAATAAAATGGTTAGGGTTGCTGCAGGAATAGCAACCGCTGATGGGCTAACATTTGACGATACCCCTTCAGATTTAGCTGCTAAGTAACCACTCGCCCAAGCAAGTTGCAACGGAGAGTAACTACCAATAGTGTGTTGAAGTGATGCTAGTTGGTCTGCATCTAACATAGTTTTTTGTAAGTTTTGCTGTTTTGGCAACATAAGGTCAATTCGCCCATTTATAAATAATGAATGAATAATAGACCTACTTCCTTCAGATGAAAAAGAATAGAAATGGCTTTTTTATTCCAAAATAGAATAAGTCGATATTTCTTGTCTCTACCCACTTTTTTTGTCTGAATTTTAAGGCCTTCTTTTTCTTGAAATTCATACAAGGGAAGACCACACTTAACACAAGCTAAAAAAACAGATGAAATAATGGAAAAAGTAGACGCGATAATTATTGGTGCAGGTGTTGTGGGTTTAGCCATTGCAGCGAAACTTAGTCACAAATTAAAGAACGTACTTGTTATTGATAAAAACGATAGCTTTGGCGAAGAAACCAGTAGCCGAAATAGTGAAGTTATTCATGCAGGTATTTATTATCCTCAACACAGTTTAAAAGCCATGCTCTGCGTACAAGGGAAAGAAAAACTTTATAAATATTGTAAAGATCGAAACATTCCTCATCAACGCTTAGGAAAGTTACTGGTTGCCCATGGCAAAGTGGAAGAGCAATATTTAGAAAAAACGGCAAAGCAAGCCGCACTAAATGGCGTGAATGATCTTACTTGGCTAACTGAAAGTGAACTTAAAAAATCGAATTCAGAATTACATGCTACCGCTGCTTTACTTTCCCCTTCGACTGGCATAATTGATGTCCATAGTTATATGCAGGCTCTACTGGCAGAAGTTGAGTGTAACAATGGACAGTTTGTTGGAAAGACAACCTTTGTTAAAGCAGATAAAAATAACCGTGGGTTTATTGTTACTTTAAATAGCCAAGATGAAATCATGCAATTACATTGCGATTATTTAATTAATTCAGCTGGACTTCATAGCACGGGTGTTGCTGAAAATATTAATGATTTAGCTAAATCACATATTCCAACACTTTATTATTGTCGAGGTCATTATTTTTCTTATCAAGGGAAAAGTCCTTTTACGCAACTTATTTATCCGGTACCTGAAGCACATGGTTTAGGTATTCATGCTTCATTAGATATCGGCGGACAATTAAAGTTTGGCCCTGACACACAATATATAAATGATATTGACTATGAAGTATCTGACGCTCTAAAAGCGAAATTTGTTACTGCTATACAGCGCTATTACCCGTCATTAGATGCTGAGCGGTTACAACCCGCTTATTCAGGCATTCGTCCAAAGTTAGAAGGACCTAGAGATGGCTTTAAAGATTTTGTTATTCAAGGTGAAAACGTACATGGTTTGGAAGGGTTGGTAAATTTGTTTGGTATTGACTCTCCTGGCTTAACTTCTAGCTTAGCTATCGCTGACTATGTGAGTGAAAGTCTGTCATTATAATATTTCTGTTTTGAAAGTGAAGAAGTAGCTCAACTACAGAGTTTAGTAAGGTCAATTCATTAAAATAATATGAATTAAATCATGTATCCACTGACAACAATTAGTGCCACTTAAACCTTGCCTTTTTAGAAGGGCTATCGTATATCTATTCTCTCAGATTAATTGTTGATATTTCAATAATAAAAATAATAATATTCCCTTACTTCAAGGACAATAAATGCTTACTAATTGCCAACGTTATGGCCTATTAAGCCTTATAGCACTAATGGCTTTATGGCTGCCCTTTAACGTTTTTGCTCACGGTGTAGATGAAGATACTCGCGCATTTTTATTACAAAATACTGGCGTACAAATTATTCCCTTTTTGTATATCGGCGCAAAACATATGGTTACTGGGTACGATCACTTATTGTTTTTAGTGGGTGTTTTATTCTTCATCTATAGAAGTCGCGACGTTTTACTGTATGTAAGTATGTTTACGTTAGGTCACAGCTTAACGTTATTGTTTGGTGTGATCAGCGATATTCAAGTAAATGCATATTTAATTGATGCAATTATTGGTTTATCCGTTGTTTACAAAGGCTTTGATAATTTAGGTGGTTTTACGCGTTTATTGGGTAAGTCACCAAACACCAAGCTTGTTGTACTTATATTTGGGCTTTTTCATGGCTTCGGTTTAGCAACGAAACTGCAAGAACTTCAATTACCCGCCGACGGTTTAATTGCGAATTTAATCGCCTTTAATATTGGCGTTGAATTAGGCCAATTTACCGCATTAGCCTTTATCTTATTAATGATTAATTTTTGGCGAAAACATCACAGTTTTACCCGTTTCGCGATAACCACTAATAGTTTATTAATGAGCGCCGGTTTTATGCTAATAGGTTTTCAATTAACAGGTTACTTTGTTAGTTAGCACAACTAAAAAATATACAGTTTTGCCAATTAAGTTATGGCTCATCAATAGTAAAAGAGAAAAAACATGCAACAAACATTAACCTTAACAACCTCAGCGTTACTTAAATACACCTTCTTCAGTATTATTTTCGCTGCAATAATATTACTGACTATTATTTTACCTGCTGAATACAATATAGACCCAACAGGCATTGGCAAGCAGCTTGGGCTAACTGTCTTTTCTGAAGTAAAAGCTGAGTCTATCAATAATGAACCAACAGATATCGGGTTAACATCACAAACCATTGAAGTAATAGTGCCAGCCGGACGAGGTGTAGAATACAAATTTATAATGGCGCAATTTAAAAAGCTGGAATACGAATGGACAAGTAATAATACTCCACTGTATTTCGATTTACATGGTGAACCTAAAGGTGATACCACAGGATATTTTGAGAGTTACACAATAGCAACATCAGATGAAATGAAAGGAAGTTTCACCACACCATTTGCTGGGTCACATGGCTGGTATTGGAAAAATACAACGGAGAGTCCTATAACCGTTAAATTGATAGTAAAAGGTGAATATATAAGTCATAGCTTGAAGCAATAACTTTACGCTATGAACATTTAAAATTTTAAAAGAGAAAATAAAAAAGCCAATTGCTTACACAATTGGCTTTTTTGACAGAAAATTATTGCTGGTTATTTATCAGTAGATTTTTCTGGAACAGCTGCTTTTTGAATATTTAATAATTCAATTTCAAATTGTAGTACTGAGTTACCCGGAATAGTTGGCGGGTTACCATTAGGTCCGTAGGCTAAATCAGATGGGATAGTAAATGAATACTTTGAACCCACTGACATCAATTGTACGCCTTCCGTCCAACCTCTGATTACACGATTTAATGGGAATACTGTAGGTTCATTACGATCGTATGAACTATCAAACTTTTCACCATTTAAGTAAGTGCCCGTATAGTGAACAGTAACAGTGTCGGCTGCGCTAGGTTTTTCACCTTCACCTTCAGTTATAACAACATACTGAATACCTGACTCTGTAACTTTCACACCTTCTTTCTTAGCATTTTCTGCTAAAAATTTAGTTCCTTCAGCAATAGCGGCTGCAGAATCAGCAACAGCTGCTTCTTGCTGCTTTGCTTTCATGTCTTTATCAAGGTTCATTAATAAAGCTTGGATCTCTTCTTTTTCTATAACTGATTTTCCAGCAAGACTATCGATGAAACCGCGTGTAATTAACGCTTGATCTAGTGGTAAACCTAATTTTTCATGTTGTTCAAGATTCTTCTGCATGTACATACCAATTGAAGCACCTAAACTGTAAGCTTGTTTTTGCACTTCAGTTTCTAAAACAGGTGCAGGTGTAGTCTCAGTTTTTTTTACTGCTTCTTGACAACCAAACACTGACACAAGTGTTATAGCTAACATAGTTGGCTTAAATAATTTCATTTCTTCTCCGTTAACGTAACTTAGTACCCAGTTGGAGAAACTCCCGCTAAGCCATTGATTAAATATTGTGTATTGTTAGACAATGCGGCTTATACTAACGATAAATTAACTAAGAAAAAAGTATTAATATTGTGATCATGTGTAATAACAAGCTAACACTACTTTTCATCTGCCTACTCTCCTTATTGAATAGTGCTTGTCAACCAGCAGACGACAAACCTATACAGCGCTGGGAACATGCAACGGAAGGTGCATATGCGGCTAACATTTCCAATGATGGTAAATACAGTGTTGTCTCTTCTATTCACCACGGCTTAAGTTTGTGGGATCTAGAAACAAATGCTTTAAAATACAGTTGGTCGCAACAACAAAATAGTAGCGATAATCTAGTCTTACTAGCTGATATATCTAACAACAACAGCCATGCACTTACTGCAAATCGTGAGGCTTTTTCTTTGTGGAATATAGACACGGGTGAATCTGAAGGGTATTGGAAAGTACGTGAATCTACAATTCGTGATATTGCTTTGTCTAACAATGGTGACTTTATCTTACTGGGTAAAAGTAATGGAACTGTTGTACATATTACCATGAGCAATGGCCGTCGTTTAGAGTTCTTAGGTCATACAGAAAAAATTAATGCTGTTGATATGCTCCCCAATGGTCGTATCGCTATCTCTGGTGGAAACGATTACGTTGCTTATATATGGGATACACAAAGTGGTCAGGTTATTTATCGATTTAATCACCCTAGCCGTGTCACTATGGTGGCACTCGATCCTAATGGTCGATTCGCTTTTACTGCGGATAGTCAAAAATCATCAAATATTTGGGATTTAAAGACAGGTAAGCGTATCAGTCAATTACAATACTTTAATCGCCATGAAGTTTTTAGTTCAGTACAGTTTTCAGATGACGGGACAAAATTACTCACAGGTGCACCGACTCGAAAAGTGAGTCTTTGGAGCATAGCAACCGGTGAAAGGCTTGATAGTTGGCGAGTTACGCCAAAAGAAAGTATTCGTGCTGCGGGCGCGGTAGTGTATAGTGTCGCCTTTCGAGGAAAGAAACAAATAATCACTGAAAGTTCATCTGGCTACGCTGAACTTTGGCAGAGAAAATAGCGTTAGGTAATCCAAAAGCATGACAACAGATATCACCAAAACTATAATCAAGTTACAAGAAAGCATGGAAGCACTAGAGTCTCGAAATGCCTTTCAAGACGACATGATTGAGCAATTAAATAATGAACTGGCTGTTCATCAATCAGAAATTTCAGAGCTTAAATCACAGCTGACATTAATTGCCAACCGCGTTAAAGAGAATGCGCCGGGTCAAAGTGAATCCCAAGATATAGAACCACCACCGCCTCACTATTAATAATAGAGACGAATAACTAAGTGCTTTCCTGAATATATTTCAGGTTGCACCTATTCTTGTTTAAAAATCCCGATCACTTGTTCTAGCGGACGAACTTCTTTAACAACATGTTCTTCAGGTTGTGACATTTGATGCCCACAACTTACACATGTCACGTGTTCCACATTGTTTTTTTTCGTTAATGCCATAGTATCCATAGCATTACATTTGGGGCAAATAGCAGCAGAAATAAATCTTTTTTTCACGTTTTTCTATCTAAATAAAATTCAGTTACAGTATTTTACCTTGAATCTTGTTGATAGGAAAAGGACAATAGCCACCTGAATTAAAATGAGTAAGAACAAAACATGATTATAGCCACCGACTTAAGCTTAGATAGAGGTGCTAAAAACCTCATAAAGACATCAAGCTTTACCATTCATCCTAATCACAAAGTCGGCTTAGTTGGCGCTAATGGCTGTGGAAAATCTTCTTTATTTGCGGCTTTGTTAGGTGAATTACAGCCAGACCGAGGTGATGTTAATATGCCTGCTGGTTGGGATGTCGCAACAGTAAAACAAGAAACACCCGCGCTTGAGCAATCAGCACTAGATTATGTGATGGACGGCGATAAAGAGTTTCGTCAACTAGAAGAAAAGCTTGAGCAGGCTCGATTAAACGATGATGGCAATCAAGAAGCGTTAATTATTAATCATATCGATGCAATCAGTGGATACAGTTTACCTGCTCGTGCCAGCGAGTTGTTGCATGGTTTAGGTTTTTTACAAGAGCAATTGGGTAATGCCGTAAAAGAGTTTTCTGGTGGTTGGCGAATGCGCCTTAACTTGGCCCAAGCCTTAATCAGTCGTGCAGATTTATTATTACTCGATGAACCAACCAACCATTTAGATTTAGATGCTGTAATTTGGTTGCAACGTTGGTTAAAACGATTCACAGGTACCTTAGTGCTTATCTCGCATGACCGAGACTTCCTTGATGATGTTATTGGACAAATTCTACATATTGAGCACAAAGAAGCAAAATTATACTCTGGTAATTATACGGCCTTTGAACGTCAACGCGCCGAACACTTAGCACAGCAAGATGCTCAATTTAACAGACAACAAAAAGAAGTAGCCCATTTAACTTCATTTGTTGATCGCTTTCGTGCAAAAGCCAGTAAAGCCAAGCAAGCACAAAGTCGATTGAAGCGTTTACAAAAGTTACCTGACCTAGCACCCGCTCATGTTGACAGCCAATTTACCTTTAATTTCAAAACACCAGAAACTTTGCCTTACCCATTGTTAGCGTTAAAAGAAACGACCTGTGGATATAATCAAGAGGCCATTATTTTAAATGATGTGGGCTTAACACTTGTTCCAGGCAGTCGAATTGGTCTGCTAGGAAGGAATGGTGCAGGTAAGTCAACGTTAATAAAATCGTTGGCTGGTGATATAGCATTAATTAACGGCGAACGTTATTGCGCACAAGATTTAACCATAGGTTATTTTTCTCAGCATCAACTTGAACAATTACACATGCCAAGTAGTGCTATTGAACATATCGTTCGTGCAAAACCTGAAACCACCGAATTACAAGCACGAAGCTTTTTAGGAGGCTTTGGCTTTACGGGAGATCAAGCATTATCACCTGTTGGCACCATGTCAGGTGGAGAAAAAGCCCGTTTAGTATTAGCTTTGATTGTTAATGAGAAACCTCAATTATTATTACTCGATGAACCCACTAACCATCTTGATTTAGAAATGCGCCAAGCACTGGTCTTTGCCTTACAAGATTTTGAAGGCGCAATTATTTTGATTGCCCATGATCGCTTTTTATTAGAGTCTTGTGTTGATGAGTTCTTCTTAGTTGCCAATGGTCATGTTAGTGAGTTTTCAGGTGACATTGACGATTATCAACAATGGCTAAACGAAGATAAAAAACAAACACTAAAAAATACAAAACCAATAAAATCAGCAGAAACGGTTGATAAAAAACAATTACGAAAAGAACAAGCCGAGTTACGAAAAAAAGCATCACCTTTGCGTAAGCAAGCTGATAAGTACGAGAAAAAAGTACAGGTTTGGCAAGCCGAATTGGCAGAGGTTGAAGCGGTATTAGCAGAAAGTGAAATATATCAAAGTGAACACAAATCACGCTTAGCAACGCTCATTAAACAACAAGCCTCACTCAAAGCAGACATCGAAGAAAATGAAATGCACTGGCTTGAATTAGAAGAACAAATTGAAGAAATTATGATGCAAGCTTCAATATGAAAATTTAGTCATTAATTTTCTATTACTTGCTACACTTAATATTAATACTATTAAAATATGAGAAAATAATTATGAAAAAATCAACAATTGCCCTATTTTGTCTATCTGTGCTTAGTAGTGTTTCATGTTTTGCCTTTCAAGGTGATCTTGACCAAGGTATTTATGAGTTAAACCGTGGGGCATTTAAAGCCGCAATTAATGAATTTGAACCTTTGGTAGCGCAAGAATATTCTCCTGCCCAATATCAAATGGCAGTCATTTACTTGAATGGTTATGGCGTTAAAAAAGATCCTAAAAAAGCATTTGATTTATTTTCTTTGTCTGCCTCTCAAAACTATCCCGATGCACTTTTTAGCTTATCCCTTATGTATTCCGAAGGTGAAATTGTTGAAAAAGACTTAAAAACAGCTTTTGCGCTTATGGAAAGAGCCGCGATACGTAACTTAGTCGGAGCTCAATTTAATCTTGGCGTAATGTATTTTAATGGAATGGGCACTTATAAAGACTATAAAAAAGCCGCTCGCTGGTATGAAACTGCGGCTAAACAAAATTACGCTTTAGCACAGTTTAATTTGGCACTTATGTACTTTGAAGGTTTAGGTGTCGAAAAAAGCATAGAAATGTCTTATGTTTGGAACATTATTTCAGCGAGTAATGGTTACGGAGAAGCAGGAAAAAGTCGTGACATGGACGCGTTAAAACTCAGTAATTTGCAAATTAGTGAAGCAAGAGAAAAAGCTGACAGACTTTACAAGCAATTCATTGAACAAGAAGAATTAAAAGCAAAAAAATAAAGCTGTACAACGATCGCAATATTTCAAAGACTCTAAATAAATTATAGATTCATTGATCTACATCACACCCATAAAGTAACCCACCCTATAAAATGGCTATAACATTAAGTTATAGCCATTTTTGTTATAACGCGTTTACTTTTATGGAGTCTGTTATGAACTTTTTCGATATGCTTATGAATGATCCTATTGTGATATATTCTTTTGGTGGGCTAGCTATTCTTTTGGGAATTGGTGCATTTTATATTTATTACTTTATTAAAAACGTTAATGAAAATAACTAATTAACGGGTGGAATGAAAATAACAAGTTCACCACTCACATTTACTGTTCAAAAAACGAACAAAGAAAATGGTTTTTTGCTATACTTAGCGCACTTGCCCATGTTAATCGTGATGTATAACTATCACATTAATCATAAATAATAAGGTGCGCCTATGAACTTATCGATTAATCAATCTTCCTCTACGCTCAGTTTTATTGAACGTCAAAACAAAGAACGCGAAGAAAAAGATGAAAAGTTAGCATCAGGCAAAAAAATTAATAGTGCGGCTGACGATCCAGCAGGTTTACAAATAGCGACTCGTTTAACATCACAAATTAATGGTTATCAGCAAGAAAGTGCTAACGTCCAAGATCAAGTCAATACTAATAACGTACAAGAAAGTGGACTAGGCGCTATTAATGAAAGTTTGCAAAGAGCCAATGTTTTATCCATTCAATCAGGAAGTCCGCTTAGTGATCCAAGTGCAATTCAAGGTGAGTTAGACCAATTAACTGAACAAATTAATGCGGTAGCTGGAGAAATATTAGGTGATCCTAGTTTTCTTTCCGGATTGGATGCTAGTGACCCTACGACCACTCAGGCAGCACTAGAAGATGCCTTTGCGAGTGTTAATGAATCTGCAAGTGCTTTAGGCGCTGAAAACAATGCGTTAAGTAGTCAAATTTCGACTTATGAAACAGCACGCGTTAATGTTAGTGAATCTCGATCACGAATCGAAGATACTGATTATGCTTCTGAAACGTCAGAGAAAGAAAGCTTAAATGTCATCTTACAAGCTGCAATTATTAACAAAAAAGATGAAGAGTCTCGTAAAGGCATTCTCATTAATCAACTCGTTTGATCCATAAAGGGTAATAAAATTTAAAGGCTTAGTCTTTATTTCTGACTGATAATATCTATTTATTTTCAATTCACTTACAATCATGCCATTAACAAATTACCTCAGATTCCTAATACCTTAAAATGTTTACTCAAAGTCAATTCATTCCCGCTTGGTGGCTACAAAACGCTCATTGCCAAACTATTTTTGCCAAATTTTTACGATCTAAAAAACAGTTAACAACATGTAATGAAACCGTAGAATTACCAGATGGAGATTTTATTGATTTAGCATGGACGGACATCCCAAAAGAAAATGAAACCCGCCCTATCGTTGTCGTTTTACACGGTTTGGAAGGATCAGTTAATAGCCATTATGCTAAAGGGATGTTAAGTGCGATAAAAGAGAAGAAATGGCTTGGAGTGCTCATGCACTTTAGAGGTTGTAGCGGCCGAATTAACAGAAAAGCCCGTTCCTATCATAGTGGTGATACTGAAGATATTAGCTATTTAAGTAAGTTTCTAAAACAGAAATATCCCAAATTACCAATGACAATAGTAGGTTTTTCTTTAGGTGGGAATGTATTAGCACGTTACTTAGCAGAAGAGCCTGATAACCCTTACCAAGCAGCTTCAATTATTTGTGCTCCTTTACATTTAGCAAGCTGTAGTAAGCGGATCAACCAAGGATTTTCACGTGTATATCAAAAATACTTAGTGGGTATGCTCAAAGATAGTGTTAAAGATAAAATGGACAGTAACTTATTTGAAGCGCCCTTATCTCAAAAGCTGGCACATAAGTTAGCTGAAATTAAAACCATTTGGCAATTCGATCAACAGGTTACAGCACCTATTAATGGCTTTGACAGCGCTGAAGATTACTATAATCAAGCCAGTGGCCGCTTTATTTTAGATAAAATCAAACAACCTTGCTTAATTATTCACTCGAATGACGACCCATTTTTATGTGATGAAAATACCTGTGACATTACCAGCATCCCAAAAAACATTTGTTTTGAAATTAGTAAGAAAGGCGGGCATGTCGGATTCATTAACGGGAATAATCCTTTAAGACCCAAATTTTGGCTAGAACATCGTGTTCCAAACTTTTTAGAGAGTCACCTATGATCATCCCATATAAAGATCTTCAACCAGATACGTTAACCGGTATTATTAGAGAATTTGTTTTACGAGAAGGAACTGAGTACGGCGAAGATGATGTGCCTTTAGCCAGTAAAGTTGCACAAGTAAAAAAGCAATTGGCCAATGGTAGTGCGTTTTTAGTTTATTCAGAACTTCATGACACCGTAAATATTTTGCCCATTGACCAGTTTGAACAACAAGAAAATGAGCAAGAATAATTACGTTATAATTTTATTCAGTGAAAGTTAAAACAAAACTCACTGGAACGCTATAAGCAATACTCGGCAAATGAGCTAACGACTTCAATTTATTAATGCCTGCTACTAAAGCAAAGTCTTCTGCTTTAATAATAACGGGCTCTTGTGTTGTTACCACCATATTTTTTTCAGATAACTTCATCACCACCACGTTTACCGTCAAATCTTGCTGTTGACCATGTAAATCAAAGCGACCTTTAAGTGTCATATTTTTACTTGAGCCTGAAGCGATGGCATCAATTTCATTTTCATTTAGTTGTACGCTAAAACTCGCTTGTGAAAATTTAGCCGTTTCAAATAAGTATTCAGCCATACGCTCGTCACGAATAGCAATGTTAGTATCAACACTATTCAAATCAATAGAGATATTGGCAATGCCTTTATTAATACCACCAGAAAACTTTTTAAAACGATGGTTTTCAGCAATAGTACCTTTTTTGATTGAAACAAAGGTTAAAGATGATTTGCTCGAATCAATTTTCCAAGCACTATATGCTGGAGCCGTTATTAATATTGATAGACTTAAAATAAAAATGGATAAAATACGCATAAAACGTCCTGATAAAATATATAAAATTATGAGCGTCGAGCTCGGTGTGGTTTAACAATTTTTTCCCACGGGATATCACTAGAGCCTAAGGTCATAAAATCTGGATTCATCAAGCCTTCTCGTTGGTTATAGGTTAATGGTAAAAATTCACTATCAATAATTGAGCCACCTGCTTGTTCAATTATGCTGTGACTTGCACCTGTATCCCACTCGCCTGTTGGCCCAATACGTAAATAACAGTCTGCCCCGCCTTCAGCAATGATACAATTTTTAAGTGAACAACTTCCTAACGCGACGTATTCAAATGAAAAGTCGTCAGTATTGAGATATTGTCCCATTAAACTTAGTTCTTGTCGGCGACTAATCGCTACTTTAATTTTTCGGGTTCCATCATATTCAGCCACATAAATTTGTTTACTATTAAGATTATTTTCCTTAAAAGCCCCCAAATTATTTTGTCCATAATATGTTAATTGGTGATCGGGGGCATGTATTACGCCAATACTAGGCCAACCATTTTCAACCAAGGCAATATTTACCGCAAAGTCTCCGCTGCCCATAATAAATTCGCCGGTGCCATCAATTGGGTCAAGTAGCCAATAACGCGACCAATTTTTTCGCTTTGCAAGAGGCAAGGCACCCACCTCTTCAGAAATTATGGGTATATCTGGCGTTAATCTTGAAAGCTCTTGCATCAAGACATCATTAGATGCCAAATCAGCACTGGTTACGGGACTATTGTCTTCTTTCATTTCTGAAGTGTAATCACCAGATTTGTAGTGTTTAGCAACTTCAATACCTGCTTTTTTCGCACTCTCTATCGCAACGGCGAGTAATTTGTCACTGTTCATGGGCGTTCACTTAATTCTTCTGTCGAAGTTTTATTAGAATTGTTGTCATTTAAATCTTTAACTAGCATTAACGCTGCGATACTTCTGGCTTCATTAAAGTCAGGTTGTGCGAGTAAAGATTGATAATCAGCTATTTTCCAAGTAACAATCTCTAACTCTTCAGGTTCATCACCGGGTAATTTTTCATTATACAAATCTTCTGCTAAATATATTTCCATTGATGCAGCAAAAAAAGCCGGAGCCATTGCTACTCGATGAACGTGAGTAAGTTTATTGGCGCCATGACCAACTTCTTCTTTTAACTCACGATTAGCAGCATTCTCTGCACTTTCACCTTCATCAATAAGCCCTTTGGGAAAGCCAAGTTCATAGGTGTGTGTGCCGGCACAATACTCTCTAACAAGTAATAAGGTTTCACTATCTAACATAGGCACAATTAATACCGCGCCTCGGCCGTAGCCTTGCATGCGCTCATATTCTCGTTTTACACCATTACTAAAGGTTAGATCTATTTGTTCGATAGCAAACAAGCGACTTTTGGCGACTTGTTTACGTTGGGTAATTTCGGGGAGAGTCAGAATATTGCTCATGGTGCCAAAACCTAAGAGTTAAATATTAATAATATAGTTTTAGAATAGCACGTTAACTTTAGATATAATTAATAAATAATTGCTCAAAGGAAAAATAAAATGCTCAATTGGTCAAAGATTTCTACCGTTCTTTTGGATATGGATGGCACGATTCTAGATTTACACTTTGATAACCATTTTTGGCTACATCATTTACCTTTACGTTATAGTGAAGCGGCAAAGATTTCACTTGAACAAGCAAAAGAAAACTTGGCAATTCATTATGAAAAAGTTGCAGGAACAATTGATTGGTATTGTTTGGACTATTGGGCAGAGCAAACAAAATTGCCAATTCAAGCATTAAAAAGAGAAGTACAACACTTAATAAGTTTGCGCAGTGATGCACACGATTTTATGTTGGCATTACGAGAAAGCGGCCGAGAAATAATTCTAGTAACCAATGCTCATCCTGATAGCTTGTCGCTTAAAATAGAGCTGACTCAACTCGACAAATATTTTGATGTTTTATACTCAACACATGAATTTAGTGTAACGAAAGAATCACAATTGCTATGGAAGCGTCTTCAAGATAAACAAGGGTTCGTTCTCGAGAATACCTTATTTGTTGATGATAGTATTAATATTTTAGAGTCTGCTGAACTATATGGCATTGAACATTTATTAGCCGTAGAAAACCCTGATAGTCAAAAATCGACACGTACTATCAATAACTTCCCATCTACGTCGGATTTTAGAACATTAATTGATGAAATAAAGAAACATCCAGTAAAGTAGTACCCGAATGTTACTCATCCTGAAGTCAGTCAGGATGAGAGGTTTTACCTTCGTTTGATTTAACGAAGGTAAACATAAAAGTTAAAAATTTAACCTATAACGCCCTTGATTATCAACTTTACCAATAAACGGTAATATAGGCTTTATTTTTTCAGGAAAATTAGCACCTGGTTTTAAAAAGCCATTTCCAGAGGCTTTTTTCATACTACTTAGGTAAGCAGTGAACGTTAATCCTAGATCGTTCTTAGGAGATATTGTAAAAGTTAATGCTCCTTTTTCGCAAGCTAAATCAGCAGAGAGAGCACCAAGGTTTACTTTTTCAGACAATGCCGTTACCGATGCTTTTTTCCATTTGACAGAACCCTTCATTTGTTCACAAATAGGCTTACCAACAATGAATTCTTCTATTTCTAGATCAATAAAGTCATGGGCTTCTATCGGGATAGATAAATTAAGTTTTTGTGCTATTTGATTGGCAGCTAAACTTATATCTACATCAGTTAATTTTATTTGTTCGAGTAATTGGCTAGCGGTAAGTTTTCCTTCTGGTCCACTAACTAATGCCCCACCAAAACTTAACATAACTGTCGGGTCAAACATCAGTAGTGAGATGAAACTCAATTCGCTATTTACATTGTTAATTTCAACACCATCTATACGTACTTGTTTAGCATAACTTTGCCACACAGTTCCTGATAATTCAGACACTTGGCTATTCTTAGGTAAATTAACAAAACTCACGACCCAAGACGCAGGTATTGTGGCAATTAAAAAAACTAAATATGTACTAAAAAAAATTGCCCCGTAAGCATACCACTTTTTCATTAACCTTTTCCTAATTGTAAGCGTCGAACTTTCACTACACCGTTGCGATCTGCTTTACTTAAGTCGATGCTTTTCACTGATAAACCTTCGTTGTTTGCTAGAAATTCGAGCCAACTGAGTAATTGTGTAAATGGTACTTCGTCAATCCAAACTTGTAAATCTTCACCTTGCGGCTGCAAACGATCGATAGAAATGTTACTTCTTCTGGCACTGCTATTTACTATACTAGAAAGACTACCTTTACTTCCGTTGGATAAACTGCTTTTTTTCGACTGTTGATAGCGCTGCGTACTTTCTTGCACCCAAGTATGTAGTGCTTGTTGTCGAACTAATTTCTGTTGTGTGGAATTAATGTTATTTTCCAACGGTTGCCAAATCAAGATAAAAAATAAAAACAACACCACAACACCGCTCATTATTAAAACGAGTCGTTGCTCATCGCTTTTTAATTGTTGCCACCAAGCTTTCATTAGCGTCCCTTACTATTGGTTGATGTATTAGCACTTCTAATACTAAATGAGCCAGAAATTTGGTCACCTTGATTATTTTGTGCACCTATAGATACCGTTAAACCGCTTTTTTCAAGCGCTATTTTAAATTTATCAAAGTTCTGATAATCACTGGCGAGTGCTTGCATGCGTATTTCATTACGTTTGCCATCAAATTTCAACGTTTGAGGCTTTATATCTTTTACTAAGCTAAGTGCTGGCTGGACTTGAGTCAATATTGTTAAAAAGCTACTTTCATCACTTGAACTGCCCACTTCTTTGAGTTTTTGTTTAAGTTGAGAACGTAAAGTAGAAATTCGGACGCGTTTCGTTTTTGGGAAAGCTTTCTTGTAAGTATTAATTATTTGTTGTTCTAATTGCGCCTGCTGGCTATTAAGTTGCATTAATTCAGCTCCTTTAATACCAACATTAAGTAATAATGCTAAAGTGGCTATTCCTGCGGCCCAAAACCAACTTGTTAAAGCTGGAGATCTCTTTTCTTTGGTTTTAAATTCACCTTGTAGTAAGTTGAATTTTTCTGCGCTTCCACTATTAAGGCTTGCCGCCAATAGCGCTAAAGGAAGTTCTTCTGGCATAGGATTAATGACAAGTTCAACATCTGATTCTGGTAATGCTGAATATGCGTTTAGCGAGAAAACTACTGTTTCTGTTTCAGTATCTTCGTCACTTTCTTGCGAGGGATTATTCGTCTCATCAATATTATTACTTAATGACTCACTGATTAATGGCCAAGTATTTATGTCAATGGTAATACCTTGCCATTGCCCTTGACGAATAAGTATTTGCTCACCTAAAACAATTGCACTGCCAGAGTTTTCTTCATTAGTCAAAGGCATAGCTAATGCATCAGGAAGCATTCTTTTACAAAGGATATTAGCGTTATCTAACCACGATTTCCAAAGCTTAAGTTGTGCATGTTCAACGACTGCAACAAAGCAGTTATCTTCACTGTCAGCGATTTTTATATCGTTATAAGCAAAAAATAAATCTTCAACGTCTTGTGCTAACTCATCTTCAAGCATGTAAGGTACAGCTAAGCGCATCGCTTTCGCAGATTTACTAGGTACCTTTAAGCTTTTCAAACTAATATCACTGGCAGGAACGAACGCAATAACTTCACGTTGTTTTGCTTTTTCAGCAAGTTGATCTAAATCATTTGCGTGAGGAAGTTCACCACTCGCAATTATGCCTTCTTCATCGTCACTGAAGATTAGCCAGTGCAACGCGTCGTTCGCGTTACTGCCTAATCGAATATATAACTTTTCGGCCATTATTCTCGTCCTATTGTACGACTAACTACTGAGATATTATTATTACTTTCAACTTTCATTAAAGTACTCAATGCAAAATAACTGTCATTAAAACTTGCTATGCTTTTTAATCTAAAAAATTGACTATCAACAACAAATTGCTTTTGTTGAGCTTCAGTTATTTTTTTGTTTTTTACTATATCGGGATGGTCAAAAAACTCTTTATCGGTTTTAAAACCATCACTCGGTCGGTCTGCCAACGCTTGCTCAGCATCTGCTGGAGGAATACCTAAGAAAATCTCAATTAGTTTCACTTGCTCGCTGCTAATGGTATTTAAATTGATTTCATGCAAATCGTTATTGGGTAAAACACAAACAAATTTTTTCAATTCATTTATAACAGGTATCGTAAAATGTTCAATCAGCCGTAATTCAGTAATACTTGCTAGATAATGATTTGCAGCTAAGTAAGGAAACTCTTTTGCAGCGTAATCATTATCTTCTGCGCCACCAGCACTCTCAATAGCGCTATCGTTATCAAGCCAGTCAACTAATGCGTCTGTCATGTATTCTGCTTCAAAGTCACTAATGCCTTCAATATTTAAAGAAAGGATCAACTCTTGAAAAGCTACTTGAACTTCAGGTTTACCAGAGCCCGCAGGAATATTACTACGGTCAACCCTTAATGCATTTAAATTAAAGCATGCTTGCATGTCGAAGATTTCACCGGTTATTTGTCCAAAATCTACTGGAAAACTTGTTTCACCCTGTGCCCACATTTGCTCTAAATGCGTCACGGTATCGTCATCTTTAAACGATGTAATTAATATTCTTTTTGCAAAAGCTTCAGCACCCATAGCATACCAATAAGCTTGCTGATTTAAGGTGATATTATTCGTACGTTGCATTTGTAACTGTAAACGTCCGGTCATTTGAGTGACAAGTACCGCAGCTAAAGCAACAATGAGTAAAACAGTTATTAACGCAACACCCTGCTCTTTTTTAGCCATGGAGATAATTCTAAACACTTTTATCACCCGCCACTAAAAATTCTCTGCGGATCAACCCGTAATCTTTAGTGATAAGCTCTACTGCAATCGCTTTCGGCAAGCTTTTATCAATGATTTTGTCTTGCCATTCTTTATCATAAAAGAACTCGAAATTTAGCTCTTCAATTTCTGTGATCAATTTTCTTATTTTTGGTTCTTGGCCTTGAATTGCATCAACAAAGTTAAAACGAAGTCGTTCAAAGGTGCCTTCATTTAACTGATAAGCCACTGATTGCATGTTACTACGCGGTAAGAGTAAACCTGGGTTTGTCCAACCTTGTCGAACAAATGCCAAGGTACTTTCACTGTCTGAAAAACTATTATCGTCGGTGTATAAAAAGTCTTCCTGCGGCGCCTCGCCATTTAATCGGATACTTCGTTTAGCTATTTGCAGTAAATCTCGTTCAATTAGTAAAAAGCCTCGTTGTAATTCATTGATGCGGTCAGTACGAATTTTAGAGGACTCATCACTTTTTATTACAGTATTAAAAATACTGAAACTGCTCATGCTGATCATTGAAAATATAGCAATGGCTATCAGTACTTCTAATAAAGTAAATCCTTTAGGCTTCGAATTTCTTAACAAGATGAACATTATGGCTGACTCTTAGAAACAAACGTCACCATAGTTGTAATAGGCAGCTTTTCATCTTCATCATTTCGAATCTCTATAACAATAGAACGCATATCTTTGTTTTCTGTTTTAATGACTTTTTGTAACCAGAACCATTCTTGCCCAGCCATTTCAACTGTGCCTTTTTTATTGTTTTTGGGTGGCCATGTTGTATCTAAAGTCACCTCAACCAATTGATTTGAGGCTAACCAATTAGCTAAAACTTTATTTTCTAGATGACTCAAATTTTTGATGTTATTGTCAGAAGCGCTTAATAAAGCGATACCAGCAATTGAAAAAATTGCCATCGCTAACATCACTTCAATTAATGTGAAACCTAATGAGAATTTTTTAACCATTAAAGAGTTATTCATCAAAAAACGGTCCTTCAACACTTAATGGTGTGGTGTACAAACCTGTAACTTTAAAATGCAATTTTGTTTCGATGTAATCATTTTCTTCTAGTTGAAAACGTAAGCTAAACGGTGTTATTTCTCCACCGGAGAGCATATATATTTGCGGGATAAGCTTCTTTTTTTCTATATTGTTATCTGAGCCCCTGTCTTCCTGAAGTTCTTCGTCTGGGTCTTCATTATCTTCTTGAAGTTCATTAAACAACTCAGTATCAAATAGCTGAGGCTCTTCTATCGGTAAATCATCAAGTTGTAAAACTAGCTCAAGACCTTCTGGTAATTCAAACCGACTGAACATTTCATTTTCAGAAACGTCGGTCCATTTGTCGCCATCGTAACCTAAAAATTGATAGCCCTTTTTATCAATCATCAAGCCTAATTCAATATTATTTAACATGCCATATTCAGCGGCAATATTAAAAACACCTGCAAAGCGCTTACTTGACATCTCAAGCATTTCTTCTGCTTTGTTGCCTGAAGCACTAAATTGAATAACAGAAACCATCAATCCAACAAGTACAATAACCAGCATCACTTCAATTAAAGTAAAGCCGTTTCTACGTGTCGTTTTTTTCAAATAATGGTTCATGTTATTATTTATGAGTGATACCTATTGGTATTCGCTAATATTCCAGTTACCAATATCGTCTTCTGTACCTTGCTCTCCATCAGGTCCCATGCTGAAAATATCAATATCACCATTATCGCCCGGATTTAATAGTTGATATGCGTTACCCCAAGGATCATTCTCTAAGCGCTTAACATAACCACCTTCTGGGTAGCGTCGAGGTAAAGGTTCAACATCAGTTTCTTCAGCTAAGGCTTCTAATCCTTGTTCTGTATTCGGGTATTGGTAGTTGTCCATTTTGTACATGGTTAATGAAGTTTCTAACCCTTTTATATCTTGTACTACTTTGCTAATTTTAGCTGTGTCTAAGCTACCCATTACGTTTTGGACAACGGCTCCGCCTATCATCCCAATAATTACGATAACAACCATAACTTCCATTAAGGTAAAGCCTTGCTGATTGTTCTTTGTTTTAATCTGTTTGTTTACTTGGTTCATACTAACCTCCTACTAAGGTATTTAACTGAAGAATTGGCTGTAAAATAGCCATAACAATAAAAAGAACTACACCGGCCATAGCTATCATTAAGGCTGGTTCGAAAGCTTTAAGCGAAATGGTCATTAACGCTTCAAACTCTCTGTCTTGGTTGTCTGCTGAGCGTCCAAGCATATGTTCTAGCTTGCCACTTTTTTCACCACTGGCAATCATATGAAGCATCATCGGTGGGAATAATTTCGTTTGCTCTAAAGAAACCCGTAAACTTGCACCTTCACGTACTTTGTCTGCTGATTCTTTAACACATTGCTTAATGTATAAATTTTCTAAAACTTCACCTGATATTTTCATGCTTTCGAGTAAAGGCACGGCACTTGCGGTAAGAATACTTAAGGTACGTGCAAAACGGGCAGTATTAATACCCCGAATAATTTTCCCAACACCAGGAAAGTTAATCACTTTTCGATGAAAGGAAAATTTGAATTTTTCCTTTTTCATTAAGTGGCTAAATCCAACCATAAGCAACATAATAAAAACAATAATATACAAACCGTATGCTCTTAAGAAGTCACTGGTGCCAATCAAAAGCTGTGTGATTGCAGGTAAACTTGCTCCCATTTGATCGAACTGTCCAACAATCTTAGGCACTACCGTAGTAAGCAATATCGAAATAACACCAATTGCGACTACGGTCATAATAACTGGGTAAACAAGTGCTTGAATAATTTGAGAGCGTAAGTGTTCACGTTGTTCTGTGTAGTCAGCTAAACGATTTAATACGGTATCTAAAAAGCCAGATTTTTCACCTGCTGCCACCATTGCTCGATATAAGTTATTAAAAATACTTGGGAATTCGGCCATACTTTCAGCCAGACCATAACCTTCGGTAACTTTTGTACGCACAGCCATAACCATGCTTTTTATTGTGTTTTTTTCACATTGCTCACCAACAGCTAGCAATGATTCTTCAATGGGTAAACCTGACTCAACTAGTGTTGCAAGTTGACGGGTGATTAACGCAAGTTCGGAAACGGATACTTTGGTACGACCTGCAAATCGTGATTTATTTGCTGCTTCTTTGGTTTTTTGTAAGCTGGGTGTTACTTCCGTTGGCATTAAGCCTTTATCACGAAGCAAACCACGTACTTGTCTTGGTGTATCTCCTTCGATAACACCCTTTACCGTTTTACCACGGCTGTTTACTGCTTGATAATCAAAAGCTGCCATAATAAAACTCTAGTTAATCTTCTCTTGTAACACGTAAAACTTCTTCGAGTGTTGTTTCACCTGTAATAACTTTATCAAAGCCATCACGACGAATACTGGGTGTATTTGTTCGAATAAACTTTTCGATGGCTTGCTCGCCTTTACCGTTATGAATAAGTTCGCGTACTTTATCGTCAACAACAATTAATTCATGAATACCCATACGGCCTTTGTAGCCTTTATTGTTACATTCACTGCAACCAATAGCTCGATAAATATGCTGTGTGTTGTTTTTCGGTAATTCAAGTAACTTAAGCTCTTGCTCATCAGGTAAATGACTTTCTTTACAATGAGGGCATAGTGTTCTAACAAGTCGTTGGGCTAATACACCTAATAAACTTGACGATAATAAAAATGATTCTACACCCATATCTTCCATACGCGTTATTGCGCCAGCAGCACTGTTTGTGTGTAGTGTAGACATAACCAAATGACCAGTTAAACTTGCTTGCACTGAAATTTGGGCGGTTTCTAAATCTCGAATTTCACCGACCATAACTACATCGGGATCTTGACGAAGTATTGCGCGCAATCCACGAGCAAAGGTCATATCAACTTTTGTATTAACCTGAGTTTGTCCAATACCTTCAATAGCATACTCGATGGGATCTTCAACAGTCAGAACGTTACGTTCTCTCGAGTCGATTTGGCTTAAGCCAGCATATAATGTGGTACTTTTACCAGAGCCCGTTGGGCCTGTTACTAAGATAATGCCATGTGGTTTTTCGATGAGGCTCGAAAATCTTATGCGATTTGCGAGTGTCATGCCTAAATCTTCAAGATCTAGACGAACAGAGTTTTTATCAAGCAAACGCAGAACGACACGTTCACCATGTCCAGTAGGCATTGTTGACACACGAACGTCAACGGCACGCCCGGCAATCCGTAAAGAGATACGGCCATCTTGAGGAATACGTTTCTCAGCGATATCAAGTTTTGCCATGACCTTAATACGAGAAACCAATAGTGATGCAAGTTTACGGTTTGGCTTTAAAACTTCACGTAAGACGCCGTCAACTCGAAAACGAATCTGTAATGCAGTTTCAAATGTTTCAATGTGAATATCAGAAGCGTTTTCTTTTATCGCTTCACTTAACATAGCATTGATCAATTTGATGATTGGCGCATCATCTTCATTTTCAAGTAGATCTTCAGTTTCTGTCATTTCATCAGCAAGTGAATATAAATCAACTTCGTTGCCAATGTCTTCCATCATTTGTTGTGCTTCAGATGAATCGCGCTGGTATGAAATCGTCAGTAATTGTTCAAATTCATCTAATGAATGAAATTCGATTGCAAAAGCAGTTTTTAATACCCTACGCACTTCTAATACTGCTGCGCTATTAACATTGGCCAAACAATGTAATGTGTATTGATCATCTTCTTTACTGATTAATACACCATGTCGTTTTGCAAAGGTAAAAGGTAAACGGCTAATCTCAATTTTTTTGACATCGCTATCTTGGCCATTACCCGCAAAAGTTACACTGACAATATTTTCGACAACTTCACTACTTTCATTATCAGCCATATTATTGATCTTTTGTCTCTGAACCTGATGAATCAAAATTCTCACCGTTTGCTGTAGGTGGTAATAAACTTGGTTCTTCTAAATTATTTTTATTCATGTATTCATCAAATGAAGGAGGTAATGCAAGCTCATCATTCCATTCAGGTAATAATGGCATTTTTTCATCATCCATTAATGATAAGCCTTCTTCTTGCTTACGTATTTCAGTCGCACGAATATAGTTATATTTGTCTTTACTGATTTCATTCATTAAGTTGCCATCACGAATAATTGTAGGGCGAATGAATACCATTAAATTACGTTTACGTGTTGAAGTTGCTGTTGATTTAAACAAATGACCAATGAAAGGAATATCACCTAATAACGGCACTTTTTGCACGCTTTCTTGTACGTCTTCATCAATCAGACCACCAAGAACTACTGTTGCGCCAGAATCTGCCATAACAACTGTTTTAATTTCACGTTTGTTAATCGAAATATCAACGCCTGTAGCACCACTTACTGAGGATACTTCTTGTTCTATGGTTAATTGAACACCCGTACCTTCATTAACTTGCGGGGTAACTGTAAGTTTTATACCCACTTCTTGACGTTCTACCGTTTGGAATGGGTTGGCATTATTACTGCCTGCTGTAGAGCCGGTAAGAATAGGAATTTCTTGTCCAACAAGGAAATGCGCTTCTTCATTATCAAGGGTTGTAATACTTGGCGTAGCAAGAATATTAGAGTTAGTGTCATTACTTACCGCTTGTATTATCGCACCCCAGCCGTTTTTCATGATGCCAAACATGCCACCACTCACTGAGCCTAATAATGTGGCAGCTAATGAATAATCTCCTTCTACATCATTTAGATTATATTCACCAGTGATTAAATTACCTGTTTCTGATGAATAAACAGCAGGAACGACTTCTCCAACAGTTGTAGCTGCAGCTTTACCTGCCGCGGCTATTGAACTTATAGGAGCTGGACCGTTGGTGAACTGAGTCATCCCACCATTTTCAGACATCCATTGCACACCTAAACTAACACCATCACTTTCAAAAACTTCAACAATAATTGCTTCAACAAGTACTTGTGCGCGACGAACATCTAACTTGCGAATTACAGCTTCGAGTGAACGAAGCATATCTTGTTGAGCGGTAATAACGAGTGTATTAGTATCTTCATGAGCATCAATGCTGACATTGCGTTTTTTGCTGCTTCCCTTAGACGAGCTTTTTGTCCCAGCACTTTCAGCTTCTATAGACTTACTAACGCCTTCTAAAACCTTGACTAAATCTTCAGCTTTTGAATACTTCAAATAGTAAACACGTGTGTTGCCGTTTGTTTCTAACTCACTATCTAATCGTGAAATCAACTTTCCAATGCGTGCTCGAGCTTGAGACTCACCACTTACTATTACGCTATTAGTACGTTCATCTGCAACTATTTTAGGAATAAGAAATGTTGGTGTTCCAGCTTTACCGCCACTTGATTTATTCATCGCCTCCACAATACGAACCATTTCGGCTGCTGATGCATACTTTAACTTTATTATTTGTACGTCTTGGTCACCCGCTTTGTCGACGCGTTCGATAATTTTTACTAAACGATTTACAACTGCTGCAGTGCCCGTAAGCATAATGACGTTTGCTGGGTCATAATTTACTACATTGCCACCGCCGGCTTGATCTGAAAGCTGGCGAAGTAATGGTGTTAATTCTCGTACGGTTACATTTTTAACTTCAACAACACGCGTAACCATTTCATCGCCTACTCCTGGATTTTCATCACCGACAACAGGAATTGAGGAGGTTTTGGCATCTTTATTACGGATAATTTTTACTACATTATTATCCATTTCAACCGCAGCAAAACCATAAACTTCAAGTACATTGAGAAAGACTTGGTAATACTGTTTTTCTGTTAGCTCATCTTGCGTACGGAGGTTTACTTTGCCTCGAACATTTGGATCAACAATCATAGTCTTTTTAAGGTTTTTACCGACTATATTAATGAACTCAGCAATTTCAGTACCTTTGAAATTCGGAGAATATTTAGCAGCACTTGTGTTAGCACTAAATAATAAGGTATTCATCATCACAACAGTTAAACCTGTTGTTAATAAACGCTTATACCAAGGAGCGCTAATATTCTTGCGCATGGATAAATTCATCATAACTTAATTCTCAATTTTGTAAGTAAAGACATTAGCCGCCAATACTAAATAATATTTCGTTCAATTCGCCATTACGATCAATTAACAACGATACTTCTTTGTCTTCTTTCAATGCTGAAAGCGCTTGTGCTGCTTCACTTGGCGCAGTCAAATCATAACCATTCATTTGAATTGCAACATCACCCGATTTTAATCCTGAACTTTGGAAAAACGCAGCGTTTTTTCCTGGCATTAAGCGATACCCCACTACTTTACCGTTTGTACGTTTAGGAGATATTTTTAAATAGTCTGTTATTTTACTTGGGTCTTTATTTATATCTTCTTTCAATGACTTAGCACTATTGCTCAGCATTTTGTTTTTTCTTTGATCAACTACATTAGGGGAGCTTAACTTGTTATTTATCTTTCTTTTTTTGTTAGTGAGCGAAGCTCGACTTTTTGCTTTCGGCTGAGTAACTTTAGTTGTTTCATTATAGTCAAAACCATCAAGCATTAGAGTTTCAAGTTTCCCTGCATTTTTTAAAATCACTCTATCTCGATACACAGTATCAAGAACAACACGTGTTCCGGTAATCGTTTCACCTGGGCTATAAGTGTCTTGATTACCTGAGTTTTCTATAACGGCTGCAGAAGTATTTTTATCATCACTCGCCACTACACCTGCTAATGTTAAATTTAATTGTGTTTCAGGTGCACTTTCAACTTCAGCGGTTTCAACTTCTTCTATTATGTCTGTATATGCACCAAATAAGTTCAATGTCTTTAGACCTGTTAGACTAATGGTAGCTGTTTCAGTATTTTGCTTTGCGACTTTAACCGTAACACTCGAAGATACATGATATTGACCAATAGGTGCAATAAACCAAGTAATTTGCGCAAGAACATAGGCAATATAAGCTAACAAAAGCACACTGATCACCTTAGCTATTTTTTGCTGAGGTAATTGTGAAAAAAAGTCGACTGTGCTGGAAAAGTTTGAAGGTAATTGCATGGTTATCTTTATAAAGATTTCTGTTGAATATTATTATTATCAAATGATAATACTTGAGCTAAGCACTATCAACAAGAGGAGAGTGGCAATTGTTAATATTTATTAACAATTTAGATTCTAAATATGCAAACTAAAATTGCCACTGTGGTTGTTTGTGCCTTTAAATAACTAGACATTATAATAAATTATGATATTTTCGCCGCGACACATAATTTATAGGAATATGACAATTAGATGAAACAAAGTCAGCCTCCCACTCAGAACACACCAATTCGCCTCGACAAATGGTTATGGGCTGCTCGTTTTTATAAAACTCGCGCTATTGCCAAACAAATGATCGATGGTGGCAAAGTGTTCTATAATGGTCAACGTACAAAATCAGGAAAAGCAGTTTCTTTAGGCGATAAAATAATGCTTCGCCAAAGTTATGAAGAAAAAGAAGTTATTGTAATTGCCCTTGCAGATAAACGAAGAGATGCAAGCTTTGCTCAAACACTTTTCCAAGAAACAGAAAACAGTATTGCTACACGAGAGAAAAATGCCTTTGCACGAAAACAAGGCACTTTACTAAGCCCTGCTAGTGATACTAAGCCTGACAAAAAACAACGTCGAAAACTTATACAATTTAAAGAAAGGATATAACTGTGACTGTTAAAACTGATGTTTTAAATCGCTACTTATTTGATGGTAAACATGCTCGTGGAGAGCTTGTACAATTGACTAAAACTTACCAAGAAATAATTGATTTACATAATTATCCTCCGGGCGTTCAAACACTGTTAGGTGAATTGGTTGCAGCAACTTGTTTATTGACTGCTACTTTAAAATTTCAAGGCGAAATTACTGTTCAATTACAAGGCGATGGACCTATTGGTTATATGTCAGTCAACGGCGATCATAATCAAAACATGCGTGGTATCGCCCGTGTAACTGAGCCAACAGAGGGAGAATGCTTAAGAGATTTAATTGGTAAAGGTACAATGGTAATCACAATTCGTCCTGAAAAAGGCGAAGCTTACCAAGGTGTTGTTGCGCTTGATGAAGATAATTTAGCAGATTGTTTAGGACACTACTTTGAAGTATCAGAACAGATCCCTACAAAAATATGGTTGTTTAGTAAGGCAGACAATACTCAAGTAGCTGGAAGTTTAATGCAACTACTACCTGATGGTGATGACAAAGAAAAACAGAAAAGCGACTTTGAACATTTATGCCAATTAACAAATACCATTAAAGCCGATGAAATCTTTACTTTAGACGCTGAAACTTTACTTTACCGCTTGTATCACCAAGAAGATGTTCGCTTATTTGAACCTCAATCAATAAGTTATCAATGTAGCTGTTCTGAAGATAAATGCTTAACGGCTATTGCTCAAGTTGCACCTAGCGAATTGGAAAGCATTATTGAAGAACAAGGTTGCGTATCGATGACTTGTGATTATTGTTTAACAACTTATAAGTTTGGTCGCTCTGACTTAGCCAAATTCATTGATGATAAACACACCGAAATATAGATTTAATTAATACATATTCTTACTCAAAAATAGCCTACGAGAATCATCATAGGCTATTTTATAATCGCCTAGAGCTCCTTCTGTAAACTCTTTTTGACACTTTTTCACAAATAACATTCAATTACCCAACAGCTTAATACAAGTCATTTACATTGGCGTTACATGTGTTATGTTTATAGTGCGCTTTTTGTTGGTTATTAAATTGACTAGCATTAAGCTTTAATAAAAACATATAAACAATTGGTAATAGAATGTATAACATTTGCCAGTTAAAAATAATAAATTACGCGTCATAAGCGTGAAGGAGATTATCCAGTGAGAAATAAAGTAGCAGTCGCTGTATCAACAGCATTAATGACTGTAAGCCTAAGTTCAGTAGCAAGTGTTGATATTTCAAGTAAATCATTAACTTTTGAACCAAACCTAGCTATAAAAGCTATGACAGGTTCAAAATTAGTAAATAATACATATAGTAAAAAATTTGTCGCTGAAAATAACCTAGCAGCAGGTGTATATACATATATTGTTCGTTTAAAAGATATGCCCCTAGCAACTTATGACGGCAGCATCGCTGGATTTGCAGCGACAAATCCGAAAATAGCTAAAAAAGAGCTTTTTGCTAAATTAGCAAAATCGAAAATGAGCGCTCAACAAATTCGTAATGAATTACGTTTAGATACTAAGTCAAAAGATTCAGTTCAATATGCTAATTTCCTAGCGAGCAAACAGGCTGACTTTCTTACACAAGCTCAAAGCAAGTTAGGTAAAAATGCTAAAGTCGTTTATCAATATAAAAATGCTTTTAACGGCGTAGCGCTAAATTTAACGCAAGCAGAAGCAGCTAAACTATCATCTTTAGACAGCGTAGCATATGTTGAACGTGAGCGTATGGAGCAAATGGATACTGATTCAGGTCCAATTCATATCGGTGCTCCACAAGTTTGGGAAGGTGAAGGCCCTACAGCAGTAAACATGGGTGAAGGCGTAATTATCGGTGTTATCGATAGTGGCATAAATTCAGATCATGCTTCTTTCGCTGATGTTGGCGGAGATGGTTATGACCACACTAACCCATGGGGTGAAGGCGTTTACGTTGGTGATTGTGCCGGTGATTTCGCTTCAATGTGTAACGATAAACTTATCGGTGTACGTTCATACGCATCAGTAACAGATAATTACGACGACGTTGCTGTATATGGTGATACTCCTCCAGCGAAAAATGGTGAAGATTACGGTGGACACGGCTCACATACAGCAAGCACAGCCGGTGGTAATATTTTAAAAAATGTACCGCTAGTTACTCCAGAGTCTGGTGTTGCAGAAAGTGATGGTGTTGTTAATGAAGATTTCTCTTTTGATCAAATCTCAGGTGTTGCACCACATGCTAACATAGTTGCATATCAAATTTGTAATTCTGGTGATAGTGGTGATACATATTCAGGTTGTCCAGGTGCAGCAATTATTGCAGCACTAGATGACGCATTAGCAGATGGTGTAGATGTTTTAAACTATTCTATCAGTGGTGGTGGAGATCCATGGACTAGTTCTACTGAACTTGGTTTTTTAGCCGCACAAGAAGCGGGTATTTTTGCAGCCGTATCTGCAGGAAATAGTGGTCCAAATGCATATACAACCTCTAAGAGCGCTCCTTGGTACACAGTTGTTGGTGCATCTACACATGGCAGAACTTTAGACACTTTTGTTAAATTCGCCGATACTAACTTTGTTTATACTGATAGCTCTGGTCCGATATTTGACGACGTTGTTACTGCTATGGCTATTTCATCTTTGGATGTAGACGCGGCCAACTTTGAAGGTTGTTCAGCTTACGCTGCTGATGCATTTAAAGATGCGATTGCGTTAATCAGTCGTGGTGCTTGTGCATTTGCTGATAAAGTAACAAATGCAACAAACGCTGGTGCTTCAGCTGTTATTGTTTATAACAATAAAGATGGCAACGCTGGTATCTCTATGTCTGGATTAGAGAATGCAACGATACCTGCTGTTGCGATTTCTGAAAATTCAGGTCTTGCTTTACTGCCTTTATTAGCAGCTAATCCAACAATGACAATGTCTATTGACCCTACAATTACTTTAACTTTAGGTCAAGCTGATGACATGGCTGGTTTCTCATCACGCGGTCCTAACCTTTATGTTGATAACATAATGTCTCCATCGGTTACTGCTCCTGGTGTTTCAATTTATGCTGCATATTCAGATCAGCAGTTTGGACATGATGTAACCGGTACAGCACCTGCAGATTTTGACTTCTTGCAAGGTACATCTATGTCGGCACCTCATACCTCTGGTGCAGGTGCAGTGTTAAAATCTGCACATCCTACATGGACACCTGACAACATACGTTCAGCATTAATGCTTACAGCAACGACTGATGTACGTAAAGAAGATGGTGAAACACCTGCTGATGTATTTGATATGGGCTCAGGAAGTATTCGTGTTAATTTAGCAACAAATACTGGCCTAGTGATGGACGAAACTTTTGCTAACTATATGAAAGCAAATCCATCTGTGAGTGGAAAGCCTGAAACATTGAATATACCGTCAATGGCTAATACTAAGTGTATTGATACTTGTTCATGGACACGTACATTTACTGCAACTAAAGATGCTAGCTGGTCAGTAATGACAAATACACCGTCTACTCCAGCTGTTGCGCCTTCTACAGAACCAACCCCTAGTAATATGGTATTAACAGTATCACCTACTAGTTTCGATATATTAGCAGGTGAAACTCAAACAATTACAGTTACAGCTGATGTTAGTGAATCTGCTGCGAATGTATGGAATTTTGGTGACGTTACATTAACTTCTGGCGGTATGCCTGATGCAAGACTACCAGTATTGGTTCAGTTAGGTGGTAATAACTTACCTACTGCTGCATCAATTGTTGCTAATCGTGCTGATGGTTCTATCACTTACACTGGCTTAAAATCTAAAGACTTATCGGGTGATGTGACAGCGGTTGCTTATGAATCTCAAGTTATTGAAGAAGTTACATTAGATGTTCCTGATGGTTTCAGAAGCGCTCCATATCCGGTAACATTTGATACAGATGTTCCTCAGGTTGTCTTTACTACAAACTCTGATGAAGCACCTGATGCTGATTTAGTTATTTACGATGCTACATTCTCTGCAATTGGTGTAAGCCAAGGGTCTGATACTAACGAATTGGTATCTTTGACTAATCTACCTGCAGGTACATACTATGCTGTCGTATGGGCATACACAGCATCAGCAGCAGGCGCAACAGATGCTGTAAACCTTCAAATATCTACCACTAATTTTAATGAAGACTCTATTAGTGAAGTGGCTACTGCATCGTTAATGCAAAATGATGGTGACTTTGATTTAACAATTAACTGGTCAGGTGCTTCAAATAATGCTGGTTTAGTTGAATTAAAAGATGCTGATAGTAATTTTGTAATACCTTGGTCAATCTCTCTAGGGGAAGCTGATGTTGTAGAAGATATCGCAACTGAGCTTATGAGTGGTTTGCAAACTATGGAACCAGGTGTAGCTCAACCAGTAGCATTTAATATTGCTCCTAACTTTACTAACAGTGACAAGGTTTACACGTTAGTTGCTGAAGTAACTGAAGGTCAAGAAATTAGTAACGTTAACAATGACGGTGTAGTTGAAGGTAACATGGTTACTTGGATGATTACTCGTGCGGTTGGCGAATCTACTGAAATGCTTTCTGTTGGATTTGACTTAATTCCTCGCACTGCAAGTACAGGTAATGAAGTTTCATTGTCGAATACTTTAGGTAGCGATACTGTAATGTCTACATATAGTTTCGGTGTTGTAGAAGTAGCTCCTGTAGCAATGATTATGGGTTTATCAAATGGTCCTGAAGAATCAGTAATGACAATGAATGCTTCATCGTCTTATGACGAAAATAGTGATGAATTGACTTATACTTGGTTACAACTTGGTGGCTCACCAGTTACATTTGATAGTAGTGCAGAAAACATTAGCTTTGATGCACCAAAAGTAACTGCTGATGAAACTATTTCTTTTCAGTTAACTGTAGAAGATGGTAACGGTAATTCTAGTACTACTGCTGCATCAGCTGTAATTAGAAATAAGCCGAAAAACGGTGGTTCATTTGGATGGTTACTGTTATTAGTTACTCCAATGTTATTCACTCGTCGTAAGAAAGCATAATAATATAGAACAGGTTATTCATAACCTTTAGAGATAAAAAGCCATCAATGTTATGTTGATGGCTTTTTTATTAGGCTTTTCCCGTTCTGAAATGTGTTTACACCTTTAGGAACTGATATTAAAAATCAAACACTCTCATTCCCCCTCCTCAAAATCAAAATAGTTTAAACTTTATAAACTTAATTGCTTCTACCAATTCTCATGTCAAAAAATACCTAAACTGAAGCCCCAGATATTGAAACAGGACACATTAAAAACATTGTGAGCGATAAAGTGGTTGATGTAATTTCGAAGAACTATAGTGCAGGGTTCGGAAAAAGCGTTGACCATACATCCCTAACAATACAAATAAGGAAGGCAGGTAATGCTTACGCCAATATACGTAACATTAAACCAGAGAAGAATGTACATTTACTTTTCGATGCTCACCGATTTTTATAGCCAAATTTATTGGCTGAAATCTTAGTGACGAGATAAAAGCTACAGATGTTAGAATAAACTAGAAATGAAGTGGTCAAGTAATATTGGATAGAAAGGTTTCTATGCAAATGGCTCTGTCATAAATTTTGTCAAAGTGGGATGCTAAATTCAGGGTTGTTTTTGCTAGAATTGAAGACATAAGTCTATGATATAAGAGTAAATCAATGGCAAAAATATTGATTGTGGTGATTACGCAAGGGTGTTAAGTAATTGTATTTATTCTTGATAAATCTAATAATTATATACAACAAATTCAAAAAAAGCCCAAATGCTTTTAGACTGAGCTTCTCTTGAAGTAGTGTTGCTTATTCTTAGTAATAGATTAAGCAACATTCAATAATGGCTAGAACTTATTTAAATTCCTAAAGCTTAGCCAACAATGACTAGGTTAAAAATGAACAACTACACCAGCAAATACACCTTTAAATTCAATATCGGTATATAAATCATCTATATCTTCAAGTTGAAGTTTTACTGCTCTGTAACCGGCAGTTAAATTGACATCTATAGCTAGGTTGTCAATCAATTCATAACTTACGCCCATTTGATAATCATATAAAGTATGGCTATCTATCGATAATAAATTACCGTTTGCAAAAAGATCCAAACCTGTACCAGGTAAAGCTACAATAGCTGAAGCATATAACATAGGAATCATTTCACTTACCGATAAACTCGCATTCTCAATTTCGGACTTAACCACTATATCTCCGTCGAAATCACGTGCAGTTAATCCTAAATCAAAAGAAAAAAGACCATTATCAAAAATTTCGTAGTATAACGTGTAGTCTACATAGCTAACATCAAACGTGGTATCAACAGGAGTTTCAATATCAAACGTAGTACCTTCAAATTCAAAGCTTTCCGAAAGTATAGTTGAACCATCAGTATCTAAAGTTGTGGAAGCGATTAAAATATTTGGAACGAGTGGTAAAGGGTGTTCCAAAGCAACATAAAATGACCCTTGCTCTTTATCTTTTAAGTTAAAATCAACTAAATTACCTTGTTCACCAAAAGTACCTGTTGCTTCGTTGCTCCATATTGAACCACCAATATAAAGACCAGCAATGGTATCAGCCATTGCTGACGTTGAAAGTATGCCCGTAACTAATACTGCTAATGCTGCTTTTTTCATGTTTAATCCCTTTATTATCCTTGACTTAACAAGTCATTTAAATCAATAAGTGCTGCGTTAGCACGTGAAATATAATTCGCCATTACTAAAGAATGATTTGCTAACAAACCAAAACCATCTCCATTAAGAATCATTGGACTCCATATAGACTCTTGACTCGCTTCAAGTTCTCGAATAATTTGCTGTACACTTACTTTAGCATTTTTCTTCTCTAAAACATCATTAAAATCAATTTCGACTGCACGTAAAAAGTGTAATAATGCCCAACAGGCTCCTCGAGCTTCGTAGAATTCATCATCAATTTTCCACCAGCTAGTCTTCAACACTACGCTCGATTGTGTATAAGTTGATTGCTGAGCCTCGCTGTCACCCGCTAAATCAGTATTTAACTGTTCACGGCCTACACTCGCACTCAATCTTTGCGAGTAACTGCCTAAACGCTTAGTTACTTCTTGTATCCAGTCCTGTAAATTGTCTGAACGCGCATAAAACTGGGCTGATTGACTATTTACCTCAGTTAACGCTTTACGATAAGCATACAATTCATTAACCGCTTTATTGTATTCGCTTTCAGTACTAGGCATAGCCCAACTTTTATGATCAATATTGTACTGCGGCTGAGCAACTTTTAAGTGATTATTTTCTACAGACTGTGACTGGGATCGGCTAAATTCTTGACGCATAACAAGCGCCATATCACGAGACATTTCTAGTGCTCCTAATTCCCAAGCTGGAATATTATCTAAAAACACAGAAGGCGGTAAAGCATCATTCGAAAGGTATCCACCAGGTTTATTTAATAATGTTTCAGTAACTCTAATCAAGGCTGTAGTGGTTGTATAACCGACAACAGGATTTACACCGTCAGCTTTAGCGTCTTGAGTAACCTCAGTTCTGATATTAAGCTGGTCTGGCTCAAAACTCCAATACACTCCTAGAAAATAAAATATGAAAAAAATGGCAAGAAATATAGCCACAATAATTTTACTTGAAAATTTAGATGTCATACTGAACTCCTAATGATGGTGATGCTGTTTTTTAGATTGTCTTTCTTGCTTAATACTTCTCACAGGAACAGTTATTACAAGATCCTTTTGCTGTTTGAAGTGCAATGTTAATGAAACTTTTTCATCTGGTATTAAAGTCTTTTTTACATCAAATATCATTAAGTGATAGCCCATAGGCTGTAAAATTATTGTTTCTCGCCCTTTAATCGCCAGTTGTTCAATTTTTCTCATTTTCATCATTCCATCACTCATCGTGTGTTGATGAATTTCAATTCTATCGGAGAATAAACCACTTACCCCTGTTAACGTCACGGCTCTATCATTCGCATTCTCAATAGACATATACGCTGAAGTTATAATCGTTCCCGGTATATTGGCTCTCACATAAGGCGCTTCAATAATAATGTCGCTTTTATTTTCGCTAGCGAGGGTATCTCCACTGATATTCAGTGAAGTAAAAAATATTACAATTGTTATTAAACTTATTTTATTCATTTCTCGTTATACTTCCTTTTAGAGCGAATACACTTACTACATAAACATTGTAACTAAGCTGAAGCAAAATGGATAATTTAATTATGACTCATAAAAATAATCATATTTTACGGCAACCTTCAAACGTGCAAATTGAAGAGGTATTGAACAACGTTATTTAGCGTAATACATGTGAAATTTAGAATCATGCAAGCGAAGACACAAACATCATCTGTGTTCTCATTTAAAATGATGCTAATTGCTTTTTGTCGATAACGAATTTGGTGGCTTCTGTAAAATGTACACTAACTCTAGATAAACTATCTTTATAATACAAAAATTTGATATGAAATTATTGTTAACCGATCCCAATCAAATATCTATAATGTCCACAAAAAAATAATGTTAGAGCATCATTCAATTACCGCAGTTTTGTTATACAAAGTGGATATCGATAAAACAATATATTCGAGAATTCAAGCTTATTTTGAAAACTTAAATATAAAAACATTTCAGTTAGAAATTTTCTAAAATTTCATCACTGAAATAACCAACTTTTGAAATAGTCAGATTAAACATGTTCTTACCACTTTATGATTAAGCTATTTGGCTTTTATCACGAACCATTAACCAAATAACTAAAGCAATAAAAATAATAGGCCAAAAGATACCAATCATTACCATAGCTAGTGCGCCAAAGATCATTATCCCAATAAAAATGAGTGAGCCAAAAACACTCATAACAATAGCGAAAGCCAGAATAATTAAAGTAACCATAATAAGTGCTGATACACTAATTGCTTTTAAAGGCTCTATCAGTTTATCACCTACATAGAGATCAACATTGAACATCTCTGTAAAGCTAATACCTAAGACATAAGTTAAAAAAAATGTCGCAAAAATTGCTAGGATCAATGATTTTGTAAATGACATAGTGACTCCGGCTTTTAATTCATGGTTAAGGTGAACGTAAAAAATTACTATTCACACTTTTATCTAATGCAAAACTTCACGTTAACCTTTGGTTGGTAGTAATATTGCTGCGACTACATAAGCGACACCTGTCGCTAAAGGAAAGATAATCAGTGCACCAATAGCGGCAATGCGTACTGCGATTCTTGGTAATTCATAATGCTTTGCAATACCAGCACAAACTCCTGATAACTTTTTATAAACAACATCTTTCTTTAATGTTTTTTTCACTGAATATTCACGTTGATAGCTCATCATTTATTCCTCAATTCCAATTAATCTTTTGTAAAATTGTTAATAACCCTGCTCCTGCAAATAAACTTAATAATGGAGCTAAGCACATGATCATTAAAAAATAGTCATTCTCTTGAATCATGCGTTGCTCCTTAATTATTATTGCAGTATTCACTTAACCATTAACGACTTGTTTTTTTAACTCGGCTAATTCTTTTTCTACGGTTTCATCCGCTTCTAAGTCACTGAATTGGCTATCAAGATCTTTATTCGCAGTTAAATCGTAAGACTCAATCTCAGCTTCAACGCGGTCAATTTTTTGTTGGTAACGTTCAAATTTACTAATTGCTTCATCAATATTGTAAACAACAGCTCTCTCACGAACCTTTAAGCGTACTTCTGCTGACTCTTTACGTAGTGCGAAAGATTCTTGCTTACGTTTTGCTTCTTGTAGTTTTTCTTGTAAACGTTGACCGTCTTCTTGAACTGCACTAAGAAAGACATCAAGCTGTGATAACCCATGTTGCAATTCAGTAACTTGTGTCATCAATTTTTGTTTTTCACTCAATGCAGATTTTGCTAAATCATCACGACCTTTACTAATAGCTAACTCTGCTTTTTTCTGCCAATTTTTAATGCTTGTTTCTAATGACGCGATTTGACGCATTAATGTTTTCTTTTCAGCAATATTTTTTGCAGCAGTAGAACGAACTTCAACCAAGGTTTCTTCCATTTCCTGAATGATCAATTTAACCATTTTCTCAGGGTCTTCGGCTTTATCTAACATATTGTTTAAGTTAGCGTTAATAATATCTGTAAAACGTGAAAACATGCCCATAATCCATTCTCCTGCGCTAATGCGCTTCTATTAGTTTTATTAATTTGATTACTTGTTATTAATTAGCTCAATGAGTTAACGCTTAACTTGCTACTATGTCTTCTATTACAAGTGACATGCCAAGTGTATAAAATAATTTAAGCCCATGATTTATATTAACTTTATAAAAAGAAGAAAGAGAATGGGAAATAAGGACATAATATGTCAAGTGATTATTTAGTCAAATTCACAATTAAAATAGTTAATTTGACCAAACATAAAAAGAGGAGGTTTTACTAAAGTTGAGGGTTATATTATTCCGCTGTAGACACAGGAAGTTCCAAATCTGCCCCCCATTCACTCCATGAACCGTCATATACTTTAATCTGCTGATAACCGCACATCTCAGCAGTTAAGGCTAATACGCAAGCTGTTACACCAGAACCACAGCTCATAATCATTGGCTTATCGTGGCTATTAATTTTTTTAAATTTTTCTTTCAAAAGATTTTTTGGCAGTAAAAGACCATTTATCATCAAGTCACTAAAAGGAATATTCGTTGATTTAGGAATATGTCCTCTTCGAATGCCTTTTCGTGGCTCTGCAACTTTTCCTGCAAAACGAGCACTTGCTCTCGCATCAACAACAATACTTTCATCCGAATCAAGTTGTTCATAGATATCTTGGTTACTACAGAAATACCTTTTAGAAAATTTAGCTGTGAAATTACCCATCTTAGTCGGAGATGAATTAGCAAACGAAACTGGAAAACCTAACTCAATCCATTTAGGCAAACCACCATCGAGTACAGCGACATTTTTATGCCCCATAGATTTAAACATGTACCAAGCCCTTGCAGATGAAAATAAGCCTTGATCATCGTAGACAATAATTTGAGCATCACTCGTAATACCTAAGGCATTAGCTTGTTGCTGAAAGTGTTCAGCATTGGGCATAGTGTGTGGTAATGGACTTGATAAATCTGAGAAGTTTTTATTTAAATCGAATCGTAGGGCGTTCGGCAATGAAAAGTCAGGCCATTGCTTCCCAGGCTGATCCATTTGAGCAACAGGAGGAATACTTGCATCGAGGATAATTAAGTTTTGTTTGGGCTGTTCTATATCTATTGATGAGGTTAAATCAGGAGTATAAATAGAAACAATCAACTCATGCAGCTGGTGGCACGATATTACTTGCTGATAAGTAGGTAGCATAATTAGCTTCATTCATTATTGTGAATTAGGCTTAAAAATAACTAATTAATCGGAATATGTACAGCCGATTAAGCATATAACTTAGCAGGGTAAAGCAAATTCCCTGCTATTAGTTTAATGCCTGTTTTTCAGTGAGTAATTGCTCACGGTTATTTTCTAATACACTTACAACCACTGACGCTACCAATAAAAATGCAGCAGGTAACATCAACAACGTAAAAATAAGATCTAAACTAGGCATAATATCTTCCCTTACTCATCTTCGGCTTGAACAGTGTTCTTTGTGTCAAAACGTTGATTTTTTGCAACCTTCGCAACTAAAACAAAAGATTTACTCTCTGTCGTTAAAGCCAATGTATTAAGATGATTTTGAGTTTTAACTGATGAGCTGAGATCTAACTTCGTATTAAGTTGTTGCAAACCTTTTTCTGCTATCTGGCTAGCCATAATTTGAATATCAGAGGTGTTATCAGCAAAGCTGTTAAAAGATAATAAAGCCGTTGTTAATGTAGTAAGAAGTAAAGTTTTCATTTTGCTCTCCAAGTTTAATAATAGTTAAGACGTAATATCTATTACAAAGGTTGTGCCAGAGATCAAAAAAATAGTTAAGCTATTGATTTTTAGGGTAATTGATGTTTTTCGATTTTTGTCATAAAAATTTGAATTCGAGACAAAGATGTCAAAAGTGGTCAAACAAGATACTTACTAGTGTTTTTACCGAATAAGTGGTGATTTATATTTTTATTGGTGTGATATTGATATCCCGATTTAGGGATACAATTTCCCGAAATCGGAACACGAAATACAATACTACTCGCCTGCTGGTACTGTAACTTTAGCGAATGCATCAAAAAGAACTTTACTGGTTGCATCATTACCACTGCATTGCTCGCTTAAGTGACGACGAAACTGTCTCGCGCCAGCCAAACCATTACACAAACCAAGCATATGACGAACAACATGCCAAGTTCGTCCACCATTAGCTACAGTATGATCGATATACCGCGCCATTGTTTCAATGATTTGCTCTCGAGACAAAATATCATTATTCGTTTTATAAATCGCATTATCCGCTTCTACTAACATATAAGGATTTTGATAAATTTCGCGACCAATCATCACACCATCAATATGTTTCAAATGTTCATTAGCTTCTTCAAAGGTTTTAACACCACCGTTTATCGAAATTTCAGTTAGCGGAAAATCTTTTTTGATTTGATAAACACGGTCATAATCAAGTGGTGGAACTTCCCTATTTTGTTTAGGGCTTAAGCCGCTTAACCAAGCCTTTCTTGCATGAATAATAAAATGCTTACAATCGGCTTGAGATACAACATCAATAAAATTATGCAAAAATTCATAACTATCTTGATCATCAATACCAATACGAGACTTTACCGTGACGGGGATATTGGCCGTAGCTTGCATTTCATTTACACATTCAGCAACTAATGCAGGTTCCGACATTAAACAAGCACCGAAACGACCATTTTGAACACGATCAGATGGACACCCTACATTAATATTTACTTCGTCATACCCATACTGTTCAGCCATTTTTGCGCACTCAGTCATAGCTTTAACATCACTACCACCTAGCTGTAACACGACAGGATGCTCTTCGTTATTGAATGATAAATAATCACCCTTACCAAAGATAATAGCGCCTGTGGTTACCATTTCAGTGTAGAGAACGGTGTGCTTTGACATAACACGATAAAAATAACGGCAATGTCGATCTGTCCAATCGAGCATGGGCGCACAAGATAACTTATGAGAAATCATATAGTTAATTAAAAACCTTAGAGATTAAAATAGACTGAATTACTAATAGTAGCAACTAAAATATGCGCGAATTATACGTTTGTTCATACGAATTAACAAAAGAAAATAGAATAATTCAAACATGACAGCTAATACCACAAACCTGACATAATTTGCTGGTCAAATCCCCCTCTTTATGTTCACTTTGATACGTTTATAGTTAATAAAACCTAATTTAATAATTAACTTGTTCACTTGGGTAGAAACAATGAGAGGAAACTTACTGATTCAATATCTGAATCAAGTGATAATGGCTAGGCTCTTATCAGCCTTACTTTGTTCAATAGCAACGTTTTGTAGTGGCATAGTTAATTTGGCCACCTAATTAGAGGTGTTATCATACACCTCATCAAACTTTAGGTGACACTATGAAAAGAAGAACAAGACCCAATTTTACACCAGAATTCAGACTTGAATGTGCT
>Ga0209825_1000034_pt1 | contig 138399 bp, 127 predicted proteins | sample EN8Hudsemesocosm_FD_184631 | JGI IMG/M metagenome (GOLD analysis project Ga0209825, IMG submission 184631) | Methane-oxidizing microbial communities from mesocosms in the Hudson Canyon - EN8B Hudson Canyon (SPAdes) (version 2) | ecosystem: Environmental > Aquatic > Marine > Cold seeps | place... | reverse complement strand
CATCTAGGTCATCATTCAGCATACCTCTAGATGCATCATTTGAAGCAAGTACACCATTTACACCCGTCACCCAAGGATTTAGGTTGTCATTAGATTCAATACTTTCTACCGCAACCGTTCCTAGGTTGGTAACAACACCTTCGCCCGTTGTGAACGGAGCTGAATCAGTATCGTTTATAGTACTATCGTTGTTTCCTTCGTCATCGTCAGCGCCATTTTCAACAATTGCATGGTCTTCTACATGTAGTTCAAATTCGCCATCACTAGGAATATTGGCAAATGCAAAACTACCGTCTGCTCCAGAAACTGTCGTGAGTGAAATAGATTGATACCTTGCTTCTCTATCATCGTGATCGCTACCCGTTGAACCTGAGCTGTCATCATCTACACCGTAAAAGTCAAGAAACAAGGTTGCACCGGCAACAGGTTCACCTGTTAGCGTGTCACGTAAAACACCTTTCGCTCCGGCATCAAGTATGGGTAATACCGCTGTTCCGGCAGAGGCTAAAAAGCCGTCAATAAAGGTCGTAACGGGGTTGGTTACATCTTCACCACCCCCTGAAGCATCAATTTGCGCTTCAGGATAAACCGTAACTGTCGCAGACAACATGCTATCACCAGCAGGTGTCGTTGCTGTTGCTGCGGCCGCTGCTGGCGGTACAATTTGTACGACTAGTTCTTGACCAATCGAACCATCTGTACCCGCGACGCCTACAACAGTGACAGATTTAAAGAAATATTGACCGCCCGCATCCGTCGTCGTATCTTGGCCCGCTAGATATACGATTGCGCCTTCAACTGGGTTACCATTCGTATCCTGCACATGGCCGGTTACTTTGCCCGTTGGCATGTAAACTTCACTAAACGTACCGCCTTCTGTTGATACGCTTCTGTCGCCATCGGCACAACCACTAATAACACCAACACTAATTGATGCAACCGCAATTGCTGTCGCTAGCTTGCATTTTTTAAATACTGTACTTTTCATATTAACCATTATTATTCTCTCCTAGAGACAGTTTCCGCTTTACAGTTATAGCGGTTTGGGACACTTTAAGTTAGGTAAATCTAATAAAAAATTTAAACGTTATTTCTTCGTCTTTTTTCACTTTCGGCCAGTTTTAATTGGCTTATCAAAACTTATAATTAATCGTCGCATTCGCTGAAGCAAGCGTGTAATCATCACTCACGTCATGGTTAATCACTTCGATAGCGAGACCAAGTTTTTCCATTAGGTCAAGGTTAATCCCGAAGCCATAACCCAGGCCGGTATCATCAAAATTTTTGTCAGAACGGCTGCCAATTTTTAAATCTACATCCGCTTTCGTTATGCCAACTAAACCGTAGATATCGAAGTTGTCTAAAATAGGGAGGCCTGCTTTAGCAAATAAGCTATAACTGGTGCCTATGTCAACCTCAGATTTCGAGATCGTTGCATTATTTTCAAGCTCTTCGCCGTTATCATCAATAACGTCTGCACCAATGCTCAAATGCGCCTCTATTGCCAAGCCGCCTTCCCAGTCAATATCAAAGTCGCCCCTTATATCTCGCCCTACTTTAAGCAGTATGGCGGAGGTATTGCGCGCACTGAAATCGTCATGATTAAAATTGAAAACCTGTACACCAGCGCTGGCATAATTGTGTTTATCTGCCTCCACAGTTGAACCTTCCGCTGCAAAGCCAGAAACCGATATTGCACTGGCACAAAGCCCAGATATTAAGGTCGCTGATCGTTTGTTAAATATTTTTCTTTTCATTTTTTTTCCCTTTTGCTTGAGCATTAGCATTAGCAGCCTTGAACAGAAATAGCATAAAAATTAAAATGCTAGTTAAAACCAATTTCAAATATTTTCAGATATCAATTTAGTTTTGTCATTGCAAACAGAGGGCGTTGTAAAGGGGCATGAAAAGTTAACAATAAAGTAGAATCATTGTTAATTAAGAAGGGTTTGTATTACAGATTAAAATGATGAAACGAAATACGGCGAAATCGATCAACATGATAATTTTGCGTTGTTTTACTGACCCTACTTTTTTTCATAACCGAGTGCGTCAATGTTTACGGTTATTTATATTACTAATAATGTTTTTTGTATTTTTTAGTATTTTTTAGTACTTTTTAGTATTCCTCGTAACAAACATAGAAAACTATCTATCGAGATACTACAGTCCAGTTTAATTGGAGATTCTCGCCTCGTACAATTAACTTTTACTTAACTTTTACTTATTACTTAAAGTTTTACTTGCTTTTGATTTTTATAGACAATCTGTCTTTAAATGAGATTAGCATACCGATACAGAGTGTCAAGAAACTTTGCACCCCAATATATGAAGTAATTTATTCCACTAAAGACCGATAAACATTTAAAATTAAACCAGCTTATAGCCGCATCATCACTGGCTCAACTGCGAATTTATATCTTTTGAATTTCAATATTTATACCAGTAAGTCATGCAGTCTTTTAAAAAAAATAATTAGATTTAAGACATGTTTTTATGATTTAAAACAAGTTGAAAACAATGATAGTATCGCTAAACAATATTTACCAAACATTCAAGGAGCCTGAATGCAAGATTTTAGCCAACACTTCCCTCAAGATCCGTCAATTTGTTATTTAAACCATGCGGCAGTTAGCCCATGGCCTTTATGCACCACCGACGCACTCACTGATTTTGCTAAAGAGAACTCTGTATTTGGTGCAACCAATTATCTAAAATGGCTTAAAACAGAACAACAGCTTAGGGAACGCTTAGCCAAACTCATTAATACCCACGACACTGATGAAATAACACTCGCTAAAAGCACTTCTGAAGCACTGTCTATGATTGCCTATGGCATCAACTGGCAAGCGGGTGACGAAGTTATTATTAGTAGCCATGAATTCCCATCAAACCGTATTGTTTGGGAATCCTTAGCACAATTTGGGGTAAAAACGGTCATTGCTGATTTTCCGACGTCATCCACAGCAATAGAAATCATTAACTGTATACAAGATTGCACCACCAAAAATACACGCCTTGTTTCAATTAGCTCGATTCAGTATGCATCCGGGTTACGCATCGACCTAGATGCGCTTAGCCAGCTTTGCCAAAAGCAACAGATATTATTATGTGTTGATGCGATTCAAAGCTTAGGCGCCATCCCTTTCGACCAAAATAAAATTCAAGCTGATTTTATTGTTGCAGATGGACATAAATGGATGATGGCAGCAGAAGGACTCGCTTTACTTTTCATAAAAAAAGGTCTCCAACATCAACTTAAATTGACCCAATTCGGCTGGCATATGATTAAAGATAAGGGGAATTATAGCGCAAGTGAATGGGAGCCTGCCGTTGACGGCACTCGCTTTGAGTGCGGCAGCCCTAATATGCTTGGCATACACACCTTAAATGCCAGCCTAGGACTCATTCATGAGATTGGAATACAGACCATTGCCGCCGAACTAGATAAGCGTATGCACTACTTAACGGCACTATTAAATAACATTCAGGGCTTAACAATATTATCGCCCATTGAGAAAGCTTTAAGAGGGGGAATTATTACATTTAAAATTGATCATACAGATGCGAACAAACTCTATATGGCACTGATGAAAGAAGGCGTTATTTGTGCTTGCCGAGGTGGTGGCGTTCGGTTTTCGCCGCATTTTTATACCTCCAAAACCGTGATGGATTCTGCGGTTAGCATACTTAAGTCACTTTTATAAACAGGTTATTTGCGGGAAATCCACGTAAAGAATTTTACGCGGCTCTACTCAGTCTCTAGCGGGTTGAAAATTACCACTAATGGTACCCATTCCCGGCTCTGTCATTTCACACTCTACCACCACAATTTCACTGGTAGCATAAGGGTGTGCAAGGTAAATATTCCCCTCGCAAAGCAAGCTCACTAATTCGCCGACAAGCGGTTGGTGAGACACAATCAATACACATGCATCAGGCTCGAGACTTTGCAATTTCTTAAGTACTCTGTCAGCTTCACAATCAGGTGATAAGAAGTTTTTCGTTTCAATTTTAAGCTCTAATTTATCGGCATAAATACAAGCCGTTTCATTGGCTCGCTTTAAATCACTCGCCCAAATAACCTGTGCTTGCTTTAGCTCTGAAAGATAATGATCTCGAAGCTTTTCTGTTTCCGAAATTCCCGCAGCGGTTAATGGTCGTGCCCGATCACTCTCAGCATCAAAAGAAGCTTGTCCATGCCGTCCGATAAATAACTTCATTCCACCCCCGTTTCAAAATGCGCATTCAAATTGCAAATATAACTCTAGTCATGAATCAAAAAAGAACACTATTTAACATTAGGCCAATCTGAAAATGGAAACGGTTTTTCTTCGCTCACATAACCCACATATTCAGCTACTTGCTTCACATAAATCCCTAAACTCGCCGAAAATTTCTGCAAGCTTTGGTTTGGACCATCACTAAATATATTTAACAGCGTTTGTGAAACCGCCACTAAAAGAAGTAAAAAATGACATAAGCCAAAAATGAAATAATAAAATATGACGTAAATTATTCTAATCAATTTATGTTCTTCAAAACTAGCCATCGTTATAGGTCATCCTTTGATAAAGTAAATTCCACGTCTGAATTCTGTTCTCCCGCCATCAAGTGCTTAATAACTTCTGATAATGGAACTTGTTTATAAATCACTTGATATAAGCCTTGAACGAGCGGCATATAAATATCGTTCTCATCAGCATACCGCTTAACTTGTACGAGCGTGTTCACACCCTCTGCCACTTCACCTAGTTCTTCTACCGCCTCATCCAGTGTTTTACCCGAACCAAAAGCATACCCAACTCTATAATTTCGACTAAGCGGGGAACTACAGGTTGCTATCAGATCTCCCACGCCAGACAAGCCTAAAAAGGTTATCGGATTTGCGCCTTGTTTTTCAGCAAAACGCCCCATTTCTGCAAGACTACGGGTCAACAACATCGCGGTGGTGTTTTCTCCCAGTTTTTTTGCCGCGACAATACCTGCCATAATGGCATAAATATTTTTTAACGCCCCCCCTAGTTCAACGCCATAAATGTCAGCACTTGCATAGACACGAAAGTAAGAACAACCTAATGCACCTTGAACTGCCTGCCTTAAAGACGAGTCCTCACTGGCAATAACAGTCGCTGTTAACTCATGTCGTGCTATTTCTTTCGCTAGGTTTGGTCCCCCCATCACGCCACGTGAGCATTCAGGTAGTTCATGCTTAAGAATATCACTCATTAAATTTAAAGTACCCGGCTCAATGCCTTTGGTCGTACTTATAACGCATTGATCAGGTTTAATAATACCTTTCACACTTTTAACAACTTCACGAAAGGATTTACTAGGAACAGCAAAAAAGACGAGCGAGGCGCCTTCTAACGCTTTAGATAGGTCTGTCGTTGGTACTAAATTTTTATGTAGAATTAGATCTGGAAGGTATTTTTGATTTTTTCGGCCTACGCGTATTTCTTCAACCGCTTGCTCATTACGCATCCATAAGTGTGTGGTTACACCATATTCAGCTGCGATGTTGGCGATAGCAGTACCAAAACTCCCCCCCCCTAAAACAGCAATACGTTTGTTATCAGGCATTTATGCTCTCTTTTAATCTTTATTTTTCAAGTAATTAAGCACATTGAAACATTAACCTACACTTGAAGACGCGTGCTCTTCAGCTTCACATTCCAAAACACTCACCAAGTCTTTAAATTGCTCTCGATTATGCTCGTTCAAATTCATCAGTATTTTATGCGCACATAATACATTCGTCCGCAAAACTTCTTCGTTCATTTCTTGCGGCGCTAACTCAATCAATGTTTGGTCCGTTAAAGCAGGCTCATCTAAAATTAGATAAACATTCTCAAAGCCCATTGTTTCAATTATCCGAGTTATATCAGGATTAGTCGAAATAATAGAGGGTAAAAAATGACTTTTAGCCCTTGCACGTAAAGCCAACTTTACAAGTAAGCCCAGCGTTGTGCTATCGATCAGCGTTGTTTCACTGAGGTCAACCACAACCGTTGCGAATTTAGGGTCTAGCGTCATGGCTTCAATCGAAGCATCGATCGTCGAACATAAATTTAGTCGTACTTCACCGACTAACTTCAGCACATAAACACCACTACACTCAGCTTGTAATATTTTACATCTGGACATCATAATTTAACTCTTCTGTCATGCTATACACCTATTGATTCACTTCTCGTTGATTTTGGGGTATCACTAATCGTTAACACCGCAATATCATCCGGTAAGTCATCAATGCCGTCTAAGCCTAACGAGGAAAAAAGTGATTCTATCCCTCGTTGCTCCTGAGAAACAACATCTAATAATAAATTTTCTTTCTCTTTTAGTGCTGGACCACTAATTACTTCCAAAATACCGTCAGAAAAGACTGTTATTTTGAAGCCATCAGGCAGATCCTTTTTATAAACATTAAAAGTAGGTTCGGGAAACAAGCCCACCGCCATACCTTTTCCTTCTAGATATTCTGACTTCCCTGCACTCGTTAGAATAGGTAATGGGAAATGCCCACCTATCGAGTAAATAAGTTCTCTTTTTTGCTTATCAATAATGCCAACAAAAATTGTGACATGCTTGCCTAAGTCGGTTGTTAATAATTCTTGGTTCACTCGTCTTAAGAATTGATCTGGGCAGCTTAGTTCATCACTAGAGTTACGCTTAAGATTACGCTTTAACCTCATGGTTAAGTTTTTAAGCAAGACCGTAACAAAAGCCGAGGAGGCACCATGCCCTGACACATCGGCAAAGTAAAACATACTACGATGTTGGTCTAAGTTAAAATAATCTAAAAAGTCGCCACTTAAATACAACGAAGGCTTGATACGATGGTCAAAACAGAAACCATGAATCTCTTTATTTACTTCTGGTAGCATTTTCAGCTGAACTTGTAACCCAGCTTTTTGGTCTGCACGTAGTTCCTGAATACCCAAACTCAGCTTCTTATTTCCTTCTTCAAGCTCTTTATGAAGCCTTCTATTTAGCTTTGCCAACCGTATTTTATCAAGAATCCGATGAATAACATGATCGACACTCGAGTAATTTTTCACAGGTTTCAATATAAAATCTGCCGCCCCCGCTCGCAAGCATGCGACAACATCGCCAGCGGATTTAACCTCTGAAACTATCACAAGGGAAGCAGGAAATGCATCTGGCTCAAGAAAAGGAATTTCTTTAATCTCGTCATTGGAGATATCTGCAAAAATCAGATCGGGAGATTCATCATCTATTAATAAAGCTGCTTGTTGAATTGTGGCAACGGTTTGTACCACATAACCCTTAGCAATCAAATAGTCAGACAAGCGAAGTCGATCTTCTTTTTGATGGTCAATGACCAAAATACGATCCGCGAGGTTAGACATGGTCAAACCTTTTCAATACAGCAAGCTCCAATAGAAACATATATCCGAGAGTATAGAACATGCTTATATAAGGTCTAACTAAATGCGTATTTATTTGTGCAATATTTATAGTTATTGGTTTCTTCAAATACATTTTCCACAACATACTTTCTATACTCCTAACCTCAATAAAGAAAATCTAGAATTATAAGTAGCGAAAACCTTGAATTTTCACAGGCTAGAGCAAGTAAGCATGAGTAAAGTACGCTTCTTTTGCTGGCGCTTTATTGCCTGTAACAAAAAGAGTACTCTTATTTAATCAACTTACGTTGAGACTAATCTCATTAATTAGACTATTCACACTAATTTACAATTTTGGATAAAGTTCTTTGAATTTAAACATTGAAGACTTACTTGGCGCACACCATAAACTGATCATGGACCCTATCCATGGTGGAATTCCACTTTTAACACACGAAGTGTTAATTGTTGATCATCCCTTATTTCAAAGGCTTCGCTTCATTTGCCAGAATGATATTTTATCGCTCGTTTTCCCTGGTGCGACTCATTCTCGGTTCTTGCATAGTATTGGAACCATGCATGTCGGCGGACGAATTTTTAGTGCCATGATTGAAAACAGCTTAAAAGATAGATCGCGCGAAGGTGTTTCAGGCGTCTCAAGTGACATGCTAGAAGCCATTAGTTTTTTCAAACGACTCGTCCGTTGCGCCTGTTTACTACACGACAGTGGCCACAGTAGCTTTTCGCATCAGTTTAATCGTACCCCTACCATTAAAAGCATACTTGCCCAAACAGGTCGCTTCGAGAAACTTTGGCAAGGTGTAGATTTCAGTAAAATTTACACTGACATCCCAAAAAACCTAGAACACGAACACTTTTCTGTTAGAGCGGCATATCAAATTCTCTCTGATATCCCACAGCTTTCACTTAAAATACCCGTTGCTGATATTTTATCACTGATGGATACCACTCAGGTTACACCTAGCGCTGAGTTTACTAACCATGCAGAGGCATTATGGCCACTCGTACACTCAGATCATGCAAAACAGCAGGCCACGCCAATTCACTTTGCCAAAAAACTTCAGCAACTGTTAGCCAGCCTTGTGTCTGGTGAATTAGATGCTGACAGAGCAGACTATATGCTAAGAGATGGCTTTCACTCTTCTGTCACAATCGGAGGATTTAATCTTGATCACCTATTGAGCAACCTTCATTTTGGATGGTGTCAGCAAACTGAATGGTTCGGCCTAGCCATTTCACATAAAGGGCTAGGCTCGCTTGAAGACTTTGTGTATAGCCGCCATCAAATGTATCGTCAAGTGTATGCTCATAAAACAGCACAAGGTTTCGATTGGTTACTACGCGCAGCAATCGACGAAGTCATGACACAAGACAAGATACTTAATTTTGTTACGAAAGGCTTAAGTGATATACAAAGCTTTAGACATTTGACTGACAGTTACTTTTGGGAAGCTTTTAGACAATATGCCGAAAAACACAGTACATCTTATTCTCAATGTATTTTAGAGAGAATCAAAATGCCACATATTGCTAGTCGAGAGAACTTATTACCCGAAGAAGAGCAACATTACCTGATATTCCTCGCAAAAGAGCATAATTTACCTAAAAAGGTTCTGGTTTCATCAAGCATTACCGCACGTTTTACTAAAATAAAAGGTGACTATAGCGGCATCAAGGTTTTATTCACTGATCATCAATCAAAAATACCCACTTTAAGATTAATCTCCAACACCAGCCAGTTTTTTGGTAAGTTTACAGACGAAAGAATTACACACTTTTATATTAACCCTGTACCGTGTAAAGAATGATACCAAGAAAATTCATAAGGACATGACACGCACCCCATGAAAACTCGAGATAAGATTTTACATAAGAGCTTGGAGTTATTTAATGAGCTCGGCGAACCTAACGTCACCACGCTTCTTATTTCAGACGAGCTAGATATTAGCCCAGGGAATTTGTACTACCACTTCAAAAGTAAAACAAGTATTTTGACGGAAATTTTTGGCTGGTATGAGCTTGAAATGAATCAGCTATTGGAAGCGCCTAGCACAGTAACTGACATTGAAGATCAGTGGTTTTTCTTACACTTAATCTTTGAAAATATCGCCAAGTATCGTTTTATTTATAAAGATGTTGTCAATGTTCTGGAGCGATATAAAGAAATAAAGCAACGTTTTCAAAAAATTATTTTAAAAAAGCGTGAAGCATCCTTAAAAATACTCACTAACTTACAACAACAAGGCAGTCTGAAAGCAAACGACAGCGAGCTGGAAGCGCTCTGCGAGCATATCGTTCTAACAGCGACCTTTTGGCTCAATTATAAACTAATCAGCCAAGGCGAATTAACAGAGGACGTATTAGCCCACGGCGTTTACCAAATAATCTCGCTTGTTGCCCCGTTTTTAGATGACGATCAAAGAAATCAACTCAACGAACTTAAAGCAGAATATTTGTAGCTTAACTTCTACTTATAGCTTCGCCTCTAATTTTTCAATTCTAGATTCTAGCTCTTCAATACGCTTATTAGTAGGAATGCCTAACTTGATAAGCGTTTTTGAAACTCGCTGATCAAAAACATTTTCTAGTTTCCCAAAAGTATCTGTCGCTTTTTCTTTTACGCCCTCAACTTTATCTTTAACACCCTCAACGGTATCTTCAACAGCTTTAAACTGTTTCTCAACGACACCACGCGTTATACTCTCGATCTCTTCACCTTCTTTTACGAGCTTTTCAAAAATCTTTCCAGTATCTTCTTCAGCCTTGGTGTAAGCACCTAGTCCTGCAAGCCAAATTTGTCTGGCAGATTCTTTAATTTTCTCTGACAACTGAGAACTGCTTTCTACCAAACTCTGCTCTTCTTGCTTTTTCGTTTTCTTATTCATAATAAACACCAACACCTATATTTTTTCCAATTCTAACGTAATTACAAACGAACGGTAATAAGATTTTACAAAATAGCCTTTGTTGAAGTTCATTTTATTGTCTATACCCTTACTATAGAAATAAAAAGGTTTAAATAATGGGTTTCAAAAGCAAATCTAAACTAATTGATGCCATTGTGGGCTGGCTGGCCTATGAGCGACCGCCAAGCAGCATCCCGATGAGTGACTACGAACGAACACGTTTTGAAATTAAACCAGGCGATGTGATTTTAATTGAAGGCAGAAGCCGTGTAAGCGAAGTCATTAAAAATATCACTCAAAGTCGATGGTCTCACGCAGCCTTATATATTGGTCGACTTCACGAAATTGAAGACCCCATGAGCCGTTTACGCGTAAAAGACTATTTTGATGGCCAGCCTGACGTACAGTTAATCGTTGAAAGCGAACTCGGCATGGGCACTATTATTCGCCCTCTTTCTACTTACGACAGAGACCACCTAAGAATATGCCGCCCACGAGATCTGACATTTTCAGATTCTCAAAAAGTGATTTCATATGCCATTGGTCGCTTAGGAACTGATTATGATATTCGGCAAATATTTGACCTACTAAGGTTTTTAGTTCCTTGGTTAATTATGCCCAGACGATGGCGCTCCAGCTTATTTACAACTCATGTCGGAAAAACAACTAAAACCGTTTGCTCAACCATGATTGCAGAAGCATTTGCATCCATACAATACCCTATTCTACCGCTCGTAAAACGCAGCGAAAAACATGAAGTTAAAATATTCAGACGAAACCCAAAGCTCTGCACTCCCAGCGATTTTGACTATTCACCGTATTTTGACATCATCAAATACCCATTTATGAATTTTGCCCACTCTCAACCTCACTATCGTTTACTGCCTTGGGATAAAGATAAAGACAAAGTACACTCTGAAAACCAGCCTCATTTCTGAAGTATTCATGAGCAACGCCAGAAGCGACTCACACAGCTTTATCCACCTCAGTAACCATAAAAGGCAGTGCTACGTTTGAGACAATAAGAGGCATAAGAGCCTCTGCTTTGACTGGACGGCTAAAATAATAACCTTGATAATTTTTACACCCGAGTTCAAATAAAACCTGTCGCTCTTCATCAGTTTCAACACCTTCAGCTATCAGCTCTAGGTCAAGATGATCTGCCATCGCGATAATCGTATGAACGATCGCACGACTATTGGTATCCCAAATAATATCCCTTACAAAAGATTGGTCTACTTTTAGCTGGTCTATTGGTAAGTTCTTCAAATAGCGGAGTGATGAATACCCTGTGCCAAAATCATCAATTGAAAAACTAAACCCTAATTTTTTTAATGCTTTCATTTTTAAAACAACGGTATCAATGTTTTTTACTAGCATCCCTTCTGTAAGCTCTAATTCTAGGTATGATGCATCAGCACCTGTTAATCGAAGAACATCGTTCACCTCATCAACAAAGCCGTCATCTGCAAATTGTCTTGGGCTAATATTGATCGCAAGTCTTTTAAACGTTTTTGGTAGACCAAGTGCCTGCAACGTTAATAGTTGGTGGAAAGCCTCTACCATTATCCAACGCCCGATTGGTAATATTAATCCGGTTTCTTCAGCAATTGGAATGAACCTATCAGGAGGAACCCTACCTAAAGTAGGATGATTCCAACGAATTAACGCTTCAAAACCTGATAATTGACCATTAACATTAACTTGTGGCTGATATTGCAAACTAAACTCTTCGTTCTCTATAGCGCGATGCAGTGCCTTTTCTAATATTAAACGCTCACTTGCATGCTCTTGCATTTCGGCATGGTAGAAATAAAAGCCATTACGCCCTTCTGCTTTTGTGCGATACATGGCGGTATCAGCTTGCTGAAGTAACTCTGAACTAGTTGAGTCATCAAGCGGGAATAGACTAATACCAATACTAACAGTCATATAGAGATCTTGATCTCTGATATTGAATGGCAAACTGAATTCAACCAACATTCGCTGCGCTAGTTGCCTCACTAAACCTTGAGCTACAGAAGGGTCATCCGATAACTCCGGCACCAAAATAACAAATTCATCGCCTCCAATACGCGCTGCTGTATCTTCTTCTCGTAAACAACCCTTAATACGTATCGCCACCAAACCAAGCAATTCATCACCTGCGTTATGCCCTAGCGAGTCATTAATCGTTTTAAAACGGTCGAGATCTAAAAAGAGTAACGCACCAACATGTTGATGACGCCGTGCGACAGACAGCGTTAATTCAAGACGGTTCTGTAGAAGGCGACGGTTAGGAAGTTTAGTTAAATCATCATAGTAGGCAAGATAATGAACCTTATCTTCCGCTTTCTTACGCTCACTCACATCTCGAATTGATGCAAGCAGGCGCTTTTGCCCATTCAAAACGACTAAATTACATCGAATATCCACCGGATAAACTAGATTATCTTTTCGTCTAAAATGACTCTCAATACTAACAGGTACCCCCTCTTCTAATGCTTGTATCCAGTTTACAACCGAGCTTTGTGAAGAGTTAGCATCAATATCTGAAATCGTGCGAGAAATAAGTTCCTCATTGTCATAATCGAGTGAGCGACATGCTTCAGCATTTACGTCCAGAATTCTCCCATCTAGATCGGCAAGTATCAACGCTTCGCCAGACTGCTCCATCACGGCACGAAAGTAAGCTTCTTTCTCTGCTAATAGTACTTCAGCTTGGTCGCGAGAAGCCCAAACCTGATTAAACGTTTCAACTAAAACACCGAGTTCATCCTCACGATGACCATCAAGATACGAAAGCGCTTTAGATTTCTTATCTATATGATTAAGTCTTTTCAGCTGATGGGTAATTTGTGAAAGAGGTCTCGAAGTTAAAGTATAAAACAAGCCTAACAACGTGATACCCAAAACTAAGTTTCGAGCAAGGCCAAAAAGCAGTACACGAATACTTCGTGATAAAAAATCAGAGGTAATTGTCGCGCCATCCACCCAAACATTAATCTGGCCCACTCGAAGGTTTGGTTCAACGAATAAAGGGGTCGAAAAAAGTAGAATACGACCAACCAATAGTTCCGTTAACCAGTCAAAATGATCATTTGAAGGCTCTACACGCTGTCGAGCGATAACACCGCCTAAATCATCTTGCAGCTCTGCTTCGAAAATAGCGTCTTCTTTCATCAGGCCTGAAATAACCTGAACGGCTAACTGACGATCTAGTGAGTACGCAGCCTGTACCGCAGGATCTTTGAGAATACTCATAACCCCTTCAATACGAGCATCGACGTTTTTCTGCTCATGCTGCCAATCTATCGCTATTTGAGCCACACTCACGATAACACCCACAAACAATACGAGCATCAAGGCCCACTTGGCTTGTTGATACGAAAGGCGCTTCCTTAGTGGCAACATTAGTTCTTATATCCTGTTAAATAGCCCAATCAAATATTATTTTACGCCATACTTTTGTTTAATCGTCTCTATGAAGCCTTGCTCTTTAATTTTTACCAAGCCTTCATTTAAGATCAATCGCCATTTATCTGATTCAGCATATTTTTTACTGAAACATACATGAAATTTTTTAACATCTTCCATAAAAGGCAAGGTAAATTGAAGCTCATCTAAATACCCAAGACGTTTTGCCTCGAAGGCAGAGCCCTCCCAACCAGAGAAAAACACATCTTGATCACGGTGCTTCACTAGATTCAAGCCCTGAGTCAATGACGACGCCGGAGTATATTTTATACCATTAGATTCGAGCATGCTTTGCTGGGAATAACCACTCACAATAACAATTTTCAAAGCCTTCAAGTCCTCCAAACGCTGAGGCACCTCGCCTTTAAAGTTCGCCCGCGTAATAAAAGCTAAACGGGATTGACTAACAGGGTTTGAAAAAGTTACAAAAGCTTCTCGAAGTTCCGTTCTACGACAAGAGATACCGCCTAAAACATTGCCCAATTCAACATCGCGCATCACCCTTTTCCAGGGACTAAATTCAAACTTAGCGTCAACCCCCATCACAGAGTACGCTTGTCGAATAAGCTCTATATCCATTCCATCAAGCTTTGTTTCACCGTCAAAATCAGCAGTATCTGATTTTATAATCTCTGCATCGGTTTTATGGTCAATGGAATAAGGAGGGTAATGCTCTGCATAAAGCGTTAAGGTTTGCGCTAGCGTAAAATGTGACACCAGCATCAGCACCAATGAAGAGGCATACAACAAAATTGAATACTTATGCTTTGACCTACGGTTTAAATACTCCATAACGACACAATCCCTGTAGAGGCTCTTCATGCCTTATATCTCAGCACAGCACATGTTAGAACACTCACTTGATTTAAAATAGCGTTTACATTGTAATTTATTGAACAACAAGTATTCGTAATTCAACCTAAGCATCAAGCGCAATTAGATCTGCTGCTTTTTCAGCGATAGCGATGATAGGCGCATTAGTATTACCACTCACTAAATCAGGCATAATCGATGCATCGACAACCCTCAACCCCTCTAAACCATGAACTTTGAGCTCACTGTCAACCACTGACATTGAGTCATGCCCCATTTTACAAGTGCCTATAGGGTGATAAACGAGACCTAGACGATCCTTACATTTTTGAAGTAAATCAGCATCGCTCTCAATCGTTTTACCGGGGTGAATTTCTTCTCCGCGATATTCATCAAATGCAGGACTTTTCAGGATATTCCGCGCAACACGAATACCGTCAACTAATACTTTTACGTCACGCTCATCCGATAGAAAATTAAATTCAATCTTAATCGGTTCTCTCGGATCAGCAGATTTTAAACTTAATTTGCCCCTACTTTTAGGACGTAGTACACAAACATGCAACGAATAACCATGCCCAGCAAGAAGCTTCACATCGCGACCACAATCATCAAATAATAAGGGTACAAAATGTAGCTGTATGTCAGGCACTTCTACCTCGGGATTCGACTTTAAAAAGCCGCCCGCTTGCGTAATTGAACTCGCTAACTTGCCTGTTTTAGATTTATAGTACTTAACGACATCAGGTAGCATTTTCATTAAGCCACCAGGACTCACTGAAAAACCATCTTTCTTTAAGCTTTTAACCAGTACACAAGCATCAACATGCTCTTGCAAATTTTTACCAACACCAGGCAAATCATGAACTAATGGAATATTGAATTCAGCAAGCTCTTCTTTCGCCCCAACCCCTGAAAGCATTAAAACTTGGGGTGAATTAAACGCACCACCACAAAGAATAATTTCCTTCCGAGCATGTATCGTAAATAATTTATTGTTTTGTTTATACTCGACCGCAACGGCTTTTTTATCTTTGAAAATAATCCGGTTTACAAACGCCTCGCATTCAACCTGCAAATTACTTCTTTCCATTGCAGGCTTTAAATATGCCCTCGAAACACCACACCGTTCACCGCCCTTTATAGTGAATTGAAAATAACCAGCACCCTCAAAGTTCTCGCCATTAAAGTCATTATTTAAAGGAAAACCTGCTTGATGACTTGCTTCTAAAAAATGATCATTTAAAGGATAGTCATTTTTTACATCAGAGACATATAACGGACCTAAGCCGCCATGAAATGCATCTGCACCACGTTCATTTGTTTCAGATTTTTTAAAATAAGGCAGCATACTGTCATAGTCCCAGCCAGGGTTACCTTGCTCCGACCATCTGTCATAATCTGTTTTATGGCCTCGTACATAGACCATGGCATTAATCGCGCTGCTACCACCCAATGTTTTCCCTCTAGGGCAAAACATTGGCGAGCCGTGTCGAATATCATCGATTTTTTCCGATTCATACGCCCAGTTATATTTTTTACTGTACATAAAAAAGGCAAACGCACCGGGAATTTTTATCAAGGGTAATTTATCTGCCGGCCCAGCTTCAAGCACCAAAACGCTGTGTTGAGTCACTTTTGACAAACGATTTGCTATTACGCTTCCCGCAGACCCAGCGCCAACAACGATATAATCAAACATAGTAGGCATGCTTATAATCCTAACTTTTTAAAGTACTCAAGAGATAAGAATTATTATTTTTATACAAAATATGTAACGAACACTATAAGAATATGCCCTCTCAGAATCAAGCGCTAGCTTATTATTTATCAATAAATGCAATAGATCAGAGGGATACTTTATTTCGACCCGTTCCTTTTGCTCGATAAAGCGCTTTATCAGCAGATTTAATCATATCTTCGGGTGTTTTATGGTTTGCTACCTCAGAAATACCGCCACTAACCGTCACATAATCGGTAGCCGATGAATATTCATGCGGGTAAGCTAGTTTTTTAAGCGCATTCACGATTCGACCACCTACCAATGCGGCATTTTCCGCATTCGTATTAGGTAAAATAACGGCAAATTCTTCTCCTCCATACCGAGCCACTATATCATTTGGCCGGCACATGGCCTCTTTAAGCGTATTACTTACAATAGCGAGACAGTCATCACCTGCTTGGTGACCATAATTATCATTAAAAGGTTTGAAGTGGTCAATATCAACCATAATCAAGGCGAGAGGCGATTTGTCTATTTGAGCATGTTTAAACTCGAGCGACATGGCATTGTCGAAGCCTCGACGATTGACCAGCCCAGTTAACTTATCTTGATGGGCAAGTAATTCCATTTTTACTTTCGTGCTATGCAGTTCGTCCTGAATTGCAGCAATACGTTGCATTGCGTTGATCATGGACTCTAAAACTTCAGGAATAATAGGTTTAAAAAGGTAAATATCCCCGCCAGAACGGATGCCTTCTGCAAAAAATTTTGGATCAGTTTTGGCGCTGACAAATATAATAGGAAACCAAGTAATAGTTTGCTCTCTTATCTCTTTAGTTGTCTCAAAGCCATTTATTCCTGGCATTTCAACATCCATCAGAATTAAATCTACTTTCTCTCTAGCGCATATATCTATCGCATCTTGCCCGCAAGCGGCCTCAATCGCCTCATGCCCAAGAGACTCCGCTACAGACATAGAAATCATTCGCATCGAGCGCTGATCATCCACAACCAAAACTTTCATACTTCACCAAAGTCTAATTCTTTGAAAGAAGTATAGTCTAAAATTTAGTTATGTCGGCATTGCACGTATCAAGCCAAGTATTCATCCGCAGCGTTACAAATTAGTGTAAAACACGCTCTTGAGCCTGCTTTTCATCTGCATCCATTACGGCTTTTGTAACAACGCCTGCAGCCTGTACGCCAGCGCCAATCATCGCTTTAGCTACCGCTGCATGGTGTTCACCTAAAAACTCAATCACTTCAGCTGAAAAGTCAATTACCACTAATGGCTCGCCATCATCATCGATTCGTTTCAGGGCATACCCACCGTCTTCTAACTCAATTATTTCTAAAAATGAACTACTCATATATTCTCCACCAATCATTAAAATTTCAATTCTGGTCTATACTTTATTACCTTAATTTCGCTTTACCACTCAACTTGTCTCACACGAACCGATTCAATATATTCTTTAAATTCAGACATAACTCGCCTTATCAATACATTCTCTTCTACCTCATCCGTAGGCACTAAAGAAATAAGACCTAAGGAAGACGCGTTTGATTTCGTTTGCTGCTTAACTCTTACCGCAGGTTCCGCAACTTTCCTAAGAAGAATAGATAACCAGCTCTCTGAATTCTCAGTTAAGCCGAGTAATAGCTGCCCCTCTGGCAACCCTGTGTTAAACAATAGTACTAGTTCATTTAACTGATAGCCTTCAGCACGCTCCAAATTCATGTAGGTTGACAGTTCATTTAACCAACACTCCCACGATTCTTTTAAACACAACCAAGCACCTGTTAGTAAAGCATGCTGATCTTGCTGTATGGAAGCGTCGCTGCCTTTCTCGTAAATCGACATCAAACGCTGGGCATAAAATAACGGGGCATTTGTTTGAGATTGCCGCTGACCCATAGAACCTACCCTTAATTTCTTAAAAACAATAATGACGAAAAGTATACCGGATCTAAGGCGTAATTTCCCTTACTTATTCCCCGTTTCAACTTGCCGAATGAGACAGCATAGACTTTACTATAAGCTATCAAAAGATACTTACTACCTCGCCATAACTATTAGGTTAATATTTATACATGACAATACCAGTCTTAATTTGTGATGATTCTAGTGTTGCCCGAAAACAAATGGCACGAACACTTCCTGACGATTGGGATATTGAGATTTCCTTTGCAAAGCATGGTGAAGAAGCGTTAGCAGCTATTAAAGAAGGCTTAGGTGACATCCTATTTCTCGACCTCAATATGCCGGTAATGGATGGTTACGAAACCCTTGAAAATATTGCAAAGCAAAACCTACCCACAATGGTGATTGTTGTATCTGGCGATATTCAACCTGAAGCGCATAAACGCGTAAAAGACTTAGGCGCCATTGAATTCATTAAGAAACCAACATCGAAAGAAGTCTTGTCTGAGTTATTGGAAAAGTTTGGTTTATACCGTCCAACAGAAGGGACAGCCGCGAATACGCCTCCCGTTGAAAAAACAATCGTTAAAGGCGAAATCGGTCAAATTGAATACCGAGACTGTATACAGGAAATTGCAAATGTTGCGATGGGCCAAGCAGCCGACCTGCTTGCCCGCCTGTTAAATGTGTTTGTTAAACTTCCTATCCCTAATGTGAATTTATTAGAAGTAAGCGAGTTGGAAATGGCGCTTACTCAAACTGAAAGTAGCGCCACCTATTCTGCGGTTTGCCAAGGTTTTATCGGTGCAGGTATTTGTGGTGAGGCACTCTTAATTTTTAGTGACTCGAGCTTTGAAGATATTGCCAAACTACTCAAATATAAAGGTGAACTTAACCGCATGGTTGAGCTAGAGCTATTGATGGAAGTAGCCAGTATATTAGTGGGTGCCTGCACCAATGGTATTGCACAACAACTCGACACTAGCTTCAGCCAAGGCCATCCTGTTGTGCTCGGCCAGCATGTCAAAGTAAGTAACTTAATTAAAGCGAACTCAAAACGTTGGAAAAAGACACTCGCGATTGAAATCACTTACGAAATTGAAAACTATAATATTAGCTGCGATTTATTACTGCTTTTCACCGAAGACTCGATAGATAACTTAAATAAGCGCCTATCCTACTTAATGGATTGATCTTACCGTTTGATGGATGAATAAAGATATATGTCAGAACCCACTATTGATATAAAAGAATTTCACTGGCTAATGGAGATGCTGCAAACCATTGATGTTGGTTTAGTGGTACTTGATAAGGAACACAATATAAATGTTTGGAATAGCTTTATGGAGAGCCACAGCGGCCTCACCCCATTACAAACAAAAGACAAAAATATATTCGACTTATTCGAAGAACTCCCAAAAGACTGGCTAATGCATAAAACCGGTTCAGTATTTATGTTGAAGAACCGGTCATTTATGACTTGGGAACAGCGCCCATATTTGTTTAAGTTTAAAAATAATCGCCCTATTACGGGTACAGAACCTTTTATGTACCAGAACATTACCATATCTCCGCTCGGCTCTACTGACGGGAGTGTAAATCATGTCGCCATTATTATTTATGATGTCACCGATATTGCGGCAAACAGAAATGCGCTTGAAAAAGCAAACCTTGAACTGGAAACACTCAGCCGTACTGACCGACTAACTCAGTTGAATAACCGGGGGTATTGGGAAGAATGCTTATCAAAGGAATTTAGCCGCTACCAACGTTATAAAACAACGTGCTCAGTCATCATGTTTGATATAGACCACTTCAAAAAAGTTAACGACACCTATGGCCACCAAGCTGGTGATGAAGTCATTCGTCTTGTTTCTAAAGTACTCACCAAAAACTTGCGAGCGACAGATATTGCCGGTCGGTATGGTGGAGAAGAGTTTGGTGTGATTTTAGGCAACACCGATGCAGAAGCAGCCATGATATTTTGCGAACGTGTACGTGAAGAAATTGCTGCTTTAGACGTGACCTATGAAGGTCAATTAATTAAATTCACTGTGAGCTTAGGCATCAGCCAAGCAGTAGACAGTACTCCTGATTATGTCACGTGGCTAAATCAAGCCGACCAAGCACTATATGCCTCTAAAGAAGGCGGCCGAAACCAAACGAATACGTTTAAACATTAGTATAAAAGCTGAATAGTAAAAATATAGCACTAAGAGTAAAAAACTAGAATAAGGCTAAGATCTAGTTTCTTTGTCTGCATAAATTTTAATATATTTGAAAAAAACCTCATTCGCTTTTGACCAAGCGACCACCAAGCCACGCCAGCCTGATAAAAAACCTGCACGTAAGACATAACTTTCAAAGAATCGCCAAGCTGCTTTACTAAAAATAATAAACGGAGAGTACGTTTTACTTGACGTTTCTCGGCGAATTTCAGTGTATAGATTCACTTTTTCTAAAAACTGACCAATACGCTGAACCGCATTGTGATGAATAGCATAAGGAATATCAACGACCGTACTGCTTTGATCAATGACGATCGATTCATGCACGTCATTATCGTTAAAATTATGTGCCTTCCGGTTAAATAAGCGAACTAAGCGGTCATTACCCCAACCACCATATTTTACCCGCTGCCCCATTAAGTAATTATGGCGAGGAATCACACCAACAACCATGTCAGCATGCCTTGCATCCCAGTTGCGCAGATAATCGACTAACTCAGAAGACGCCCTTTCATCGGCATCTACTGACAAGATCCAATCATTCGAAGCAAGCTGAACCGCCACCTGCTTCGTTTTACCAAAGCCTTTAAATGAACCTTGATGCACGACTACATTTGAAAAACGTTCTGCTATTTTGAGCGTACCATCCGAAGAGCCATTATCGTATAAAACGACTTCTGTAAAGCCATCCAGTGAGCTAAGTGTTTCACTCAAAGTTGCTTCGCCATTTTTAACGATAATGACCGCGCTGATATGTTCAATCATTTCTGTTTTCACAAGATCTACCTTCACCGACCACTCTGTATAGATTAACCAATTATAAGAGTGGTTACCGTCAGCAAAAAAGGTCCAACACTAGCAGTAAAGTATTAGGCTACTGCAGAAATGCTTTGCTGGCTCGCGAGATACTCTTCATAGGTACCTTGAAAATCTACAACTTCTTTATCTTTAATCTCAACAATACGTGTTGCCAACGATGATACAAACTCTCTGTCATGACTCACAAAAATCAAGGTCCCATCGAATTTATCTAAGGCTTGGTTTAAAGCTTCTATTGCTTCCATATCCATGTGATTCGTAGGCTCATCCATAATCAAGACATTAATGTCCATCATCATCAGCTTACCAAACAACAATCTGTTCTTTTCACCACCCGAACAAACTCTCGCTTTTTTATTAATGTCATCTTCCGTAAACAGTAGCCTTCCCAGCATACCCCTTACCATCAAATCATCATGTTTAGCAGTTCGCCACTGAGACATCCAATCAAATAGATTCAAGTCGCTATCAAAGTCTGCGGTACTATCTTGAGGACAGTAACCAAACGCTGCATTTTCAGCCCATTTCACTTCGCCGCCATCTGCCTGCAGTTCATTCACTAAACAGCGTAGAAACGTAGTTTTACCTACGCCGTTTTCGCCAATCACCGCTAATTTCGCACCCGCTTCTAAAATAATACTCCCTTTATTAAACAGGGTTTCATCTTCAAAGCCGTGAGAAAGCTCTTCAAGCACTAATGCTTGACGGTGTAATTTTTTATCTTGCTTAAAGCTAATAGAAGGTGAAATTCGGCTCGATGATTTCACTTCATCCAGCTTGATTTTGTCCAGCTTTTTAGCACGAGAACTTGCCTGCTTTGCTTTCGAAGCATTCGCTGAGAAACGATTCACAAACGCTTGCAACTCATCTATTTCAGCACTCTTTTTCGTATTTCCAGCTAATAGTTGCTCACGAATCAGTGACGATGCCTCAATGAAGGCTTCATAGTTACCCGGGTAGATGCGTAGCTCTCCATAATCGATATCTGCCATATGGGTACAAACTGAATTTAAAAAATGTCGATCGTGAGAAATAATAATCATGGTGCACTTGCGTTGGTTAAGTACCTCCCCCAACCATTCAATAGTATGAATATCCAAGTTGTTGGTTGGCTCATCTAATAGCAAGATATCAGGGTTAGAAAATAATGCCTGTGCAAGTAATACACGCAACTTCCAACCTGGCGCCACTTGGCTCATCAAACCAAAATGTAAATCTTCTTCAATACCAGCCTGCAAAAGAATTTCACCTGCACGGCTTTCTGCGGTGTAACCATCCATTTCGGCAAATTCAGTTTCTAAATGCGCGACTTTCATGCCTTCTTCTTCAGACATTTCAGGTAATGAATAAATTCGATCTCGCTCTTGCTTCACTTTCCATAACGCAGTATCGCCCATGATAACCGCATCAACCACACTATATTCTTCAAACGCAAATTGATCCTGACTTAGCGTTCCAAGCTTGAATCCTGGTGTAATGGAGATATTCCCCGATGTCGGTACCAATTCTCCACTCAAAATTTTCATGAAAGTAGATTTCCCACAACCATTCGCACCGATTAAGCCGTAGCGATTGCCGTTACCAAATTTAGCTGAAATGTTTTCAAACAAAGGCTCAGCGCCAAACTGCATGGTGATGTTCGCGGTAGATATCAAAGAAATATTCCTAAGAGCTTACAAATTAGAATGTATACCAAAAAAGGCAGACACAAGGGGGGCGCACTATAAAGAGTTGGCGCCGAAATGTCGAGCTCAACTGTATATTATTTAAACAGTTTTACATTCGAAATAATGAAGATAAGGTTGAATTAATCTAAAGGTGGACGGCTATCAGCCATCAGTTTATCTAGATCGATCTGAGCTTTTTTGGGATTAGCCAAATCCTGCACCTCAATCATCTCACATTCATCATTCACCATTTCTTTAATCGTAGTGGGATAATGCCGGCAATCTTCAGGACGATCAAAATAGATATCACAGGTGTATATTTCCTTATTTGGCGCTTTGCGTAACCACGGGCATAATTCAATTTGTTCACCCGTAGCAGGGTCCATCCACAACTTGCCATCACGAACATACTCAGAAATATGGGGACGAAATACTTCCCACAATTCCAATTCACTCTTCGAAGCCGTCAGACCACCATTACTGTATTTAATACAGCACTTTCCACATTGATTGCAGTCTTTCATGTCGCCACCCACTTTCGTTCAAGATATGAACAGTTTTGGGTATTCTAGACACATCAAAAAACATTCTCTACACAACGCAACGTATTCGACACATTTTCACACAGCACTTAACGTGATCACTGTATTTATTGGAAGCTACACCACATACACTTATTTCGTGGGTTTGAGTAATATCCCTTAAGCAGAGGATTATGTTGTACCTCTGCTGTTTTTTTGGGTGAATCAAATCCACCCAATTTTATTTCTTGTTAGACGCTAGTTTTATGGCCGCTACGAACTTAGACTCGGAGTGGCTTTTTTTTGCCTAAAATATGGTCTCTATCTCTCGCTGTGTTGGGGTTCGCTGTGCTCACCCCTATCTATGGCTCGCATGACTTATTCTGGGTACCCAGTGATATCTCGAATACTTTTGTAGAGCGGTTGTAGCTGCTGGTACATTTTTAAATACACTTCATTATACAGACGGCCGTATAGTTCGACGTTTTCAAGGTTTGGCTTGAATACTTTACCAACCCTAGTCATGTTATCAACAGCTTCTTCAAAGCTTGAATAAGTGCCAATTCCGACCGCTACATCAATGGCGGCACCTAAGCCTGAGGTTTCAAAGGTGTGCGGGCGCTCTGCTTCCATACCAAAAATATCAGCAGTCAGCTGCATCGCAGCATCACTTTGTGAACCACCCCCAGACACTCTTAGCTTGGTTATCTTTACGCCATTCTTCTTTTCGAGGCTTTCTTTGCCGGCTTTTAACCCGTAAGCCAAGCCTTCTAGAATAGAACGATAGATATGCGCGCGTGTATGAACATCACCAAAGCCAATAATACCACCTTTTGCTTCAGGCCCAGGATCACGCACACCGGGAGACCAATAAGGCTGAAGCATTAACCCCATGGAACCGGCAGGCACACTATTAACGAGTTCATCAAACAACTCTTCGGGCTCTATCCCTCGCTCTGCGGCAACTTTTCGCTCCCGATCGCCAAACTCTTCTTTAAACCAACTGACCATCCAAAAACCACGATAAATCATAATTTCAGATGAAAACGCGCCAGAAATAGCAGAAGGGTAAGCGGGTAAGTATTTTATCGGTTCGATATGCTTGCTGTTAGTCGTATTAATGGTTGCCGTGGTGCCATAACTCATACACGCGACTTCTGGGCTTGTGCCACCTGAGCCTAAAATCTCACAGGCTTTATCTGATGCTGATGCAATGACCGGCAAACCTTCGGGAAGACCGGTATGCTTTGCTGCTTCTGCTGTAATTTTACCCAAAGGTTCACCTGGCATCACCAGGTCGGGCAACATTGACCGCTTTAAGGAAGGTAAAATTTTAAAACGCCAATCTGACTCTTTCGCCCACTTCAGTTTTTTGTAATCGAATGGAATATAACCAACTTGAGCGCCAACCGAGTCTTTATAACACCCGGTTAATTTATAAGTCATAAAACCTGAAAGAAGTAGGTATTTATGTGTTTTTTGCCATACCTCCGGTTGATGTTGGTCGATCCAAATTGCTTGAGATTTTTCACGAAAGCGATGAATAACATCTTCAACGCCCGCTAGTTTGAATAACCACTTCCATAAGCCTGGCACATCGCCCTTCACCTCTGCTCGACGTTGGTCGAGCCATGTAATTGCAGGTCTCAATGGTTGACCATACTCATCTACATTGACCACCGTACCACGCTGCGTAGTGAGTGAAGAGGCAATAATCTTTGACCGATCAATATCAACCTCAGACCATAGCTTATCGCAGGCTTTGGCCAATGAAGCCCAGTAGTATTCTGGGTGCTGTTCTGCCCACCCTGGTTGCTCAGAGAAATAAGCCTCTAACTCTTGCTTCCCCTTACCGATCAAGTTTCCTTTGGTATCAAACAAAAGTGCACGAATGCTTTGCGTGCCATTATCGATGGTAAAAATATACTGTTCAGCCATGATGCTATCTCTCGTTACTCGTAACCGGGTTAAAAAATCCTTAGCCAGGAAACGGGTCTACATATTCTGCTTAAAATGAATGTCTCGATTTATGAAAACGCCTACTCACATTCTGGCAGCGAGTAATGTTTTTTGATGATGTCCTGATAACGCTTTAATTCAGACGTCCACGTTACATCATCCCAAGCGAGATACTTTTGACAAATATCTTTGATGCCATAGAACTCCGATTCGGCACCATTTTCTAACAACAAACCAATGCGGGTTCGTCGTAATAATAAATCGTCTAAATGCTGTATCGATTCGTGCTGACAACTCCAGGATAACTCCGCCCAAAGCGTATTGGTGGAACCAATTTTCTGATAGTCGTTTGCTAATGATTGAGCGTGCGACAATAATGTTTGGGTGTGATGACCATAACGACCAAGCAGACGTTTTTTGAGCTCCGAACTTAATTCAATAAAGTTTGAAACAAGATAAGAAGGCTTAAAATGACTGGTTCTCTGCCCTCCTTGTGCGTTCTGCTTCAACGCTGATGAAAGACTAGACACGTAAGGCGCTGCTGTTTGAAGCACATCTAATGCAATCAAGCGGTAGGTTGTTAACTTACCACCAGCAACACTTATCAAGCCTTGATCATCCCACACAGCGTGCTCACGTTTTTCATCGGATGGTTTATTGGGTACCCTTGCATCAGCGGCTTTATCTTGATTCTTACTAACAACAGGACGAACACCTGACCATGTGGCTCGTACGTCATGGGCTGATAAATTTGCATCAGGAAACTGTGAGTTCGCCGCTTCCAATAAATAGTCGACTTCTATTTGCGTAATCGACGATTCCTCACTTGGATTTTGTTTATGGTCCAGATCGGTGGTCCCAATCACAGTCACACCTTCCCATGGAAAAACAAATACAGGTCTCTTATCTTTAGAATGGAAAAAACTCACCGTAAAAGCACTCGGCAAACGCCAAAATGGCACAACCAAATGACTCCCTCTAAGTGGTCGAATCACATTTTTTTGGCCAAGCGTTCGACGCAATTCATCCGTCCATGTACCCGTCGCGTTAATCACGACTTTAGCCGTCACTTCAAATTGTTCACCCGAAATTTGGTCTTCAATTTTTAAGCCGCTTACTTTTTCAGCGTTAGAGGTTTTAAGGGTATCAACCGCTTTTACATAATTAATCGCCGTGCCGCCATCTGCATTACCGTCATGTAAAACACGCATCACTAAACGTGCATCATCAGTGACCGCATCTGAAAACTGTGTTGCGCCTTTTAAGTCATGAGTATTCATGCCCGGCACTAAAAAATCACGAATACCTTTATTAAAGTATTTTCGATAACGCTGACCCGCCATGAAATCATAAATGGCTAATAATTTGTTGAATATCCACGGCCCTGGGAATACGCCCTTATAGTGCCCCATCATAAAAGGTAAGGGGTTCACTAAACCCGGTAGTTCATTCATCAAGCTTTGACGCTCTTTAACCGAATCATTAGCTAGGCCTAATTGGCCACTGCCCAAATAACGTAAGCCACCATGCACCATTTTTGAGGAACGAGATGACGTTCCCCAAGCGAAGTCTCTCTTCTCAAGCAATAAAACATTTAAACCTAAACGAGCGGCTTCACGATAAATTCCAGCACCGGTTATGCCCCCACCGACAACAATCATGTCCCATTGAGTCGTGCCATTTTTTAGTTGGTCAAGCACTTGAGCCCGTCCTTCTGGGCTCCAAGCGGCTTCTTGACTAAGCATCAGATTTGCCTTGTGTTTGTGCTTCATCAACTAAAAGAGTACCGGGATTCAAAATTCCTTTTTCATCCATTGAATGACACAAGGTACGAATCAAATGCATCCCTAATTCACCCTTTTCTGTAGGAAGGTAAGGCGCATGGTCTTTCCCTACACCGTGCTGGTGGCTAATGGTGCCGCGATTATTTACAATTATTTCAGATGTTGGGTATTTCAGTTTACACCAGCGCTCTAAAGCGGTTTTACAACTAGACCCTGCTCGATATACATACGTGGTGTAAATACTGCAGCCTTGGCCATAAAAGTGCGATAAATGCGTAAATACGTGTACGTTTTCATCCTCGGAACTTAGGCCGTTACGAAGACTCCCTTCCATTTGTCCTAATAAATTATCAACATTATCCCAGTCTGTTGCAGTTTCGAGCGTATCCACCACATAACCTTTATCCCAAAGTGCTTCACGCAAATATGGCATGGTAAAACGTTTTTCAGCCCACTTTTTGCCTAGATATGTGCCGGTATAAATACCTTTATAAGGGCTAATAGTTTGCTTCATTAAACTATGCGCGGCACTGCATTGAGCTTTGTTACCGGTTACGCCTAAGGTCATCATGCATTTACCTTCACCAGCACCACGCACACTCAGGTATTTTTCTAATAAGGCGATCTGGCCAGGGTGTCCAGCCAAGGCAAGTTGGGTAACCGTTTCAATCGCATTACTTAAACGCAGCATTGACAACTGAACTTTAGATTGGACTAACTCTTTTGCCGCATTTTTTGCTTGTTCCCATGATGGGAAAAAAATAACATAAAAATCTTCTTTATCAGCAATCTTAGTGACACGAACTTTCACCTCTGAAATGATACCCAAGCGGCCCTCTGAGCCCAGAAACATTTCGCGAATATCAGGACCTCCTGCCGAAGCAGGTATTGTCGCAATCTCTAATCGTCCTTTTGTGGTTTCAACACTACCACCGGCAAACATTTGTTCAATTCGTCCGTAGCGCAGTGACTGCTGTCCGCTGGAACGACTCGCAACCCAGCCCCCAACCGTAGCGAGTTCAAAACTTTGAGGGTAATGCCCCAATGTGTAACCTTTAGCGCGCAGTTGCGATTCCACTAACGGCCCGGGTGTGCCTGCTCCAAAAGTTGCAATCTGACTTTCAGTTTCTAGCTCAAGCAAACGATTCATTCGCGCCATTGAAACCGTTAAAATAGGTCGATCCGATTCAACAGGATTAATATGCCCGGCAACACTTGTTCCGCCACCATAAGGTATTAAAACAATATTTTGTTCATGACAAAAATTAACTAACTCTGCTACTTGATCCTTGGTTTCAGGAAACGCAACGCCATCAGGAAAAAACTCAAAGTCTCCACTTCGCATGGCGAGCCAGTCTGGCAAGCTTTGTCCACGAGCATGGCGTACACGCTGTTCTACATCTTTGGATATTAAGGCATGATTCGGCAATCTACTTTCGGGCACTTTCGCCATCACATCTTTTAAAGGTGTATCTCCCAAAGGTGTCGAATCGCCTACCAAACCTTTTAAGAACTCACCTCCAGATGGTGGTAAATCCATTTTATTTGACTCATCACCCCAACCATTCCAACGACGCATATCAACACCTACCTTTAATAAATTCGTAACTAAGAAAATTATCTACCCATAAATTGCCATCAAAACATGACAACTACTTTCTTTGATTAGTGAACATCATATAGAATAAATTCAATTTTTCACTGACGTTTCCAGACATTTCTTTAGGCAAATTGAGTCATTATAGACAATGAAACACTTGGGCTTTGCTTCTATACCAGCTGTACAGCAGTACTTACGCTATGCTGAAAACCAAAATATTGATACTTCCACTGCCATTAGCAAGGCGGGTATCGCTCCGAATGTTCTTAATAATGAAAACGGGCGCATCAAAGGGGAACAGTTTCAGGCGCTAATCAAAGCATTAATACATCAATCTAACGATCCATTAATGGGACTAAACAGTAGTAAACATGTTCAACCAGGCTCTTATAGCGTGCTGGGATATATTTTGATGAGCTGTGCCACGATTGGCGAAGCACTGCTACGCATTTCCCGCTTTGAACGCTTAGTCGGTGATATGGGTGTTACCACCACGAGCAATCAAGGTGAATTCATTCATATTCAATGGCATTGCGCTTATCCTGATACAGAAGTCAGACAGCAAATGATTGATAACGTACTTGCCTCCTGGACAAATTATGCGCGCTGGTTAGCAAACCAAGAGACGTCACCACACAAAGTACAACTAGAACACCCTTTACCTAATCCAGAAGATGTTCAAAAATATGAAACATTTTTCAACTGCCCAATCGAATTTGAAGCTAAACAGAACGCCATTGTTCTCCATCAGAATATTTTAAATGATCCCTTGCGTCAGCCCGATAAATTGCTGCTCAAAACCTTAGAGAGTCATGCAGAAAATCAAATATCTTCACTGAACGAAAAAGATTTATCCTTTTCTATTCGAGTTAGCAATACGATAAGAACACAGTTAAATTTAGGTGTTGCACGAAAAGAGTTTGTGGCGGAAGAGCTTAATATGACTGCTCGAACACTTCAGCGAAAACTTGCACTCGATGGCAGTTCATATCAATCATTGCTTGATCAAATTCGCTTAGAACGCGCTTCAGATATGTTGAGAAATACGGCTTTAACCATTCAGGACATTGCCTTTAACTTGGGTTTTTCTGATGGACGCTCTTTCCATCGTAGTTTCAAAAACTGGACAGGAAAAACACCGGGGGACTATCGCAATAAACACTAGGCTCTGTCGCGATAAGAAGAGCTGAAAAAAAGGTCTAAAAAAATGAAAACCTAAAATTCAGCAGCTAAAGCACGTAAACGATGACGAATTAAATATAATAACAATAAGCCAGGTAACACCATGACAGCAGTGATCACAAAGAAGGTCATCCAATCGCCCTCAAGAAAATCGACAACAACACCACTATAAGATGCCAAAAAGGTACGTCCAAGCGTACCGATAGACGCCATCAATGCATACTGACTCGCGGTAAAGGCCCGACTACACATCATGGACAGGAATGCGACAAAAGCAACCGTAGACCAAGCAGACGTAAAGCCATCCACCACAACAGCAGAAACTAATAATACTTTATCAGGGCCTACTGATGCCAACAGAGCAAACATCAAATTACTTGTGCCCATTGCGATACCGCCGACAAACAAGCCCCTCAAAATGCCATAACGAATAGTGACCAAACTACCGATCAACGAGAATACGATGGTCACCCACCAACTCACTAACTTTGAATACAAAGCAATATCAGTGTTACTAAATCCGATTTCTTTATAAAATACGATCGACATGCGCCCTAAAAAGGCCTCGCCAATCTTAAATAGGAAAATAAATAACAAGACAGACAATGCAAGCTGAACGCCATTGCGGCGAAAGAATTCAGCAAGCGGTTCAATAAAACTCATCATCAGCCACACAACAACTCTTTGAGCGACTGACAACGGATTCAAAGTATCAAACTCACTTAAATTTGAAAACGAGCTACTTTCAATTTTAACCAAGGTATACACAATAAAAGCAATTAGTATTGCTATCACACCTAAAACAAGCGTATTACTCACACTTAAATAGTCAGCGGGAACACCTGGCATGCCCATAATAAACCAGCTTATTAACGCTAAGCTCAAGATCAACGCAGCACTAAACAACATATATTCGTTTTGTCCGCCACTCGACACAAGCGCACGGTACTTCGCACCACTTTGAGCCTGCAAAACCTTCCGTTCAGTTTGAGGCTCAGAGGCCAATAAAGGCACCAGTACTAAGCACAGCATCAAGCCCGACATTAGTACATAAACATCTTTCCATGACCAAGCATCAAAATCGACGAGTAATAAGGGAATTGCACCTAAACCCGCAAAACCACTCCACCAACCAGCAGTAGCCATCGCTGAACCTGCGGCCATCAAGCGTGAGTTATCGGCAGGGAGCGAGTCAATTCGGAAGGCATCAATCGCAATATCTTGCGTTGCCGCGACCAAAGCCAAAGCAAAGGCAATTGTTTTTGCATAGCCTAGGTCTAATGAGGGGTTCACTGAAGCAATTAACCAGCAACATACCGCAATTAAGACCTGCATTAAAACAATCCAGCTACGTCTTTGGCCAAGAATACGCCCAAGAATAGGAACAGAAAAGCGGTCTAATAATGGAGACCAAAGAAAGTTGATTGAGTAGGCAACAAAAATAAAACCAAAAAAACCAATATTTGCACGAGACAAACCCTCTTCAGTTAGCCAGGCGCTCATCGCAGAGCCAATCATGACCCAAGGGAAGCCACTTGCTAAACCAAGACCGAATATCAGCCACAAACGTTTATCAAAATACAGATTAATCGTCTGCCCCCAAGTAGGAACAGACGAGAAATCACCCTGAAAGCTGTTATTATTTTTATTACGCTGTTTCAGAATTAATCCCTAAAGTTATCAAACTGTAATGGCACTTCAATTTGCTCAGATTCTTTAAAAAACTTCATCACCTGCTGTAAGTCATCACGTTTTTTAGCGGTTACTCGCACTTTATCACCTTGAATAGCAACTTGAACTTTCATTTTTGCTTCTTTGACCATTTTGACCATTTTTTTAGCCGTGTCTTGGTCAATACCCTGCTTAATATCGTAAATACGTTTGATTAATTTACCGGATTTGCCGTCATCAGATCGAGATAGCGAACGCACATCCAGACCTCTTTTTGCAAATGCCATACGCAACATATCGATTAGTTGATCTAGTTGAAAATCAGCTTCTGCCGAAAAAATAACCCGTTCTTTCTCAAGAACGATGTCAGTTTCGACGTTTTTCATATCCCAACGGTTACTTAGTTCACGTTTTGCTTGATCAATTGCATTTGTGACCTCATGCATGTCAAGTTCCGAGACCGTATCAAATGATGGCATGCTATACTCCTTCCAGACTAATAATTAAGTTAGCGCATTATATAACTAAGGCAGAGCTAAACAAGCCTTCCACCTGAATCTTACTTTATTAAATAAGAACAGGCTCAATAAAAAATGCTCAGTGCTTGATGTTCTCGATGTAGGGTCGGCTGTCAAATAGTAAAAACGTAGGTTTTTTCACAACGCTAATCTGAAGGGATAAGACACTAAGATAAGGATGATTTAATATTATGAACTTAGACCTTTCTATCATTGTTGTTGATGATACAAAATTCAGCAGTACAATTATTGGAAAAACACTTTCAAAAGCCGGATACCGTGATATACGTATAGCCAATGACGCTATTACTGCGTTAAATATGATGGACAAACGTAAAGCTAGCGTGCTGATTGCTGACTGGCTAATGCCTGAAGTAGATGGCCTCGAGCTAACGCTTCGTGTTCGTCAAATGGACGAACTACGTAATCACTTCACTTACATCATATTACTCACAGCTAGAGAAGGCACAGGTGCTCTCACTAAAGCCTTCGACCAAGGTATTGACGATTTTATATTCAAAGCTGAAATGTCTAAGCAATTACTGCCCAGAGTTTTTGCAGCAGATCGTATGGCTGACCGTCAAAACTCAATGCTAGCAGCTAACCAACTATTACTTGAGAATAATCGACACCTTAAAAATCAAAACGTGGTCGATATTGAAACAGGCATCGGTAATGCTCGCCATGCAAGAGAATCTTTAAAAAGTATGCTTAAACATACTGAAGCAAGAGGTGGTGCCACTAGCTATATGCTTATTAACATCAAAGACTGGGCAAAAATCAAAAAACAACATAATCATATGACCTGTGATGAACTTGCTTTAGGGATTTCACGCCGTTTAAGAAGCCTGATCCGTCCGCTGGATGCACTTTGCCGCATAGCTGAACACCAATATGCTGTTATCGCGCACTTCACACACATTGATCATTGTACATTAAGCTCGTACCGTAGAATTCATGATGGCTTAAACCACAAGTCTTTTAGGACATCATCAGGTTACATTTCGGTTAAAACTGCTACCAGTGTGTGTACCGTTGATGATCAAGCACCTTCTCCCCCGATTGATGAAATCGAGAAAGGCTGTCAACAACAACTGTTTAATGCGATTGAAACCGATACTATTTCAATTTCACGTTGGAAGGATGAAACAAGTCACGCGTATTAATGAAAGATGGTCACGTTTAAATAATCCAAAGAACAATCTGAAGAGGCATAATCGAATCAGCCTCTTCAGGTTTTCCTGTCACCTAGAGTCCTCAAAATCATTTCCTCTTTAGAAGCCTTGTAAAATTCAGTACACTTCGCACCTAGATAATTCAATATTATTAATATGTCATAGTGGTGCATCATGAGTTTTTCATCTTTAGGCCTCAATCAACAACTTATCAGCACCATTAATAAGTTAAATTATACCGAACCCACCCCTATTCAATCCGAAGCCATTCCACATATTCTGGCCGGACATGACATCATGGCTCGAGCTCAAACAGGTACGGGAAAAACAGCCGCCTTTGCATTACCCCTGTTACACCTTATTAAACAACCCCTTATTCAAAAACAAGCCACTGAAGAACAACTGACCCCTGATACGTCTCAAAAAACTGAATTAACAACATTGGTACTAACACCTACCAGAGAACTTGCCCAACAAGTACATGGCAGCTTTATTAAATACGGTAAGCTTACGGAGTTAACAACCGCACTTGCTTATGGCGGGGTTAGTATAAACCCTCAAATTGACGCATTAAAAAATGGCGCCCACATTCTTGTGGCAACACCTGGTCGACTATTAGATTTACTTTATAAAAAAATCATTGATCTCAGTAAAATTAAACATGTTGTATTTGATGAAGCTGATCGAATGCTCGACATGGGTTTCATCCCTGACATTAATCGAATCCTGAAAGTAATCCCTCTTGATCGACAGACTTTGTTATTTTCAGCCACGTTTGATGACGCTATTTTTAAGCTAAGTAAAACCTTATTAACCAAGCCAAAAATCATCGAAATAGATGAAAAGAATACGGCGGCTACGCAAGTAGAACAGATGGTTTACGCCGTTGATGAAGATAGAAAACGCGAACTCACCTCACACCTAATTGGCTCAAAAAATTGGCAACAAGTGTTAATCTTTACACGCACAAAACAAGGTGCAGATGCGCTCGCCAAAGAAATGTGCAAAGACGGTATAAAAACACAAACCATTCATGGCGATAAATCTCAAGGCGCTAGAGAAAGAGCTCTCGCAGACTTTAAAGATAATAAAGTGCGCGCATTAGTTGCTACCGATGTAGCAGCTAGAGGATTGGATATAGAACAGCTTAAATACGTAATCAACTATGAACTGCCCTATATCGCTGAAGACTATATTCACCGCATTGGCAGAACAGGCCGTGCTGGCAATAAAGGTTTGGCTATTTCGTTATTAAGTATTGGCGAAGAGTATTTATTAGAAGAAGTGGAAGCCGTATTAGATACACGCCTGCCCCAGCAATGGCTTCCAGGCTACGAGCCTGATTTAACGAAAGAGCCTCCCTCTTCAAAGAAAAACAGCCGTAGTGCACAAAACAAGCGACGAAAAGATAGGGTTTATGGAAAAAACAACATAAACCGACAAAGGTAATCGTAAAACTAAGCCTCGATAGGTGCTTCACGAAAACTTTTCACTACAAAGCCTCCTTGCCACATATTTTAACTCAAAGCATATAGCAACCTTATCATTTAAGCTGCAAACCCTCTTTCATCTGCTAATCTAATTAATAATAAATCAACACTGATGATAGGAAAATAGAATGAAACACTTTTTAATTGCATGCCTTCTAACATTGGCCTCGTCACTATGCTTGGCTCAAAATTATACACTAATGACCACACAACCTTCCAAAGTAGCCGATGGTGAAAAGAGTACTGAGAGTTTTTTTGTTGAGATTGCAAGCGAGATATTTTCACGAAGCGGACTAAACATGAACATTAAAAAAGGACACTGGATTCGCAACCAGAAAAAAGTATCAACCGCTTCAGCTAAAAACAAACTACTCATTATTCCTCTCACACGAACCAAAGGTAGAGAAGATTTATATGATTGGATTTTACCTATTTCAACCTACGAGCTTCAATTTATCACAACGGACAACTCAATCGACATTTCTAATATAGACGCGCTAAGAAATTCACCCACCTGCGTCCTTAGAGAGTCACCAGCAGAATACAAGCTAAGAGATTTAGGTTTCACAAAAATACGAGCAAAAGTACAAGAACAAATATGCTTTAAGAACCTCAGTATGAAAATCGTAAATATCATGCTTGCGCATGGTAAAATAGCGGCAGCTAAAGGTTTTAAAATCATTAATAAGGACCCAGGAAAACTAATTCATGGTAATTCCTTTCCTGAAGAAACGCTCTATTTAGCCAGTACTAAAAATGCAGTATCTGACGCAGACAAGAAAAAATTAAATGATGCCTTCATGGCCATCAAAGCAGATGGCACGTACGATAAAATCTACGCGACCTATTAAAAGCAAGACAAAAAAAACCTGAAGCAGAAAACTGCTTCAGGCTTGTTAGTATTGGTAATACTAAATAGTTACTTAGATAAATCCAATAAAAGCTTATTCAAACGACTTACAAATGCACCTGGCTCTTTCAATTGCTCGCCACTTGCTAGTGCAGCTTGATCGAATAGTACGTGAGTCAGATCATTAAATCGCTCATCATTCTGCTCGTCATTTAGCTTTTTAACTAATGGGTGCTCTGGATTAATTTCAAAGCTTGGCTTGCTATCAGGAATTTGCTGCCCTGCTGCTTCCATAATCTTTTTCATCTGAGCATCCATGTCGTGCGCACCAGCAACCAAACATGCAGGAGAGTCAGTCAAACGACCTGTTACACGCACCTCATCAACCTTGTCTTTTAATAGTTCTGTAATTTGGCTAACTAAGTTTTCGTATTCTTTGGTCGCTTCTTCTTGCTGCTTCTTATCTGCTTCATCTTCAATATCACCTAGATCTAACTCACCTTTGGTAATGTCTTGAAGATGCTTACCATCGAATTCATTCAGGTATGAAATCATCCAACCGTCAATACGATCACTCAGAACAAGTACTTCAATACCTTTCTTACGGAAAATTTCCATGTGCGGGCTACTGATACCGGCCGCATAACTTTCTGCGCTCACATAATAAATTTTGTCTTGGCTTTCTTGCATACGCTCAACATAAGCAGCCAAAGACTGGTTCTGTTTACTGTCACCCTGAGTTGAAGCAAAACGTAACAAGTTAGCAACTTTCTCGTTATTTGACTGATCTTCAGCTAAACCTTCTTTGATCACTGGGCCAAACTCATCCCAAAACGCTTGGTAGTCTTCAGTTTCGTTTTTAGCCATTTTATTCAGCATATCCAACACACGTTTGGTTAACGCAGCCTTCATACTCTCAACAGCTTTGTCGCTCTGAAGAATTTCACGAGAGACATTCAGAGATAGATCTTTTGAGTCGACTATACCTTTCACAAAACGTAGGTATAAAGGCAAAAACTGCTCTGCGTCATCCATTATAAATACACGCTGAACATATAATTTCAATCCACGCGGCACTTCACGGTTATATAAATCATACGGTGCTTTAGCAGGGATATATAAAAGGCTCGTGTAATCATACTTGCCTTCAACACGGTTATGAGACCATTTTATAGGGTCTTGGAAATCATGAGAGATATGCTTGTAGAATTCTTTATATTCTTCATCTTTTACTTCTGACTTAGATAAAGACCATAACGCAGTTGCTTCGTTAACAGTTTCATCTTTTGGTGCTTCTTGCTCTTCGCCTTCAGCTGCTGGAGCAGGCTCAGACTGCATCACAACAGGAAACGAAATATGATCAGAATACTTTTTCACAAGACTACGTAAGCGCCAGCCATTTGCGAATTCAGCTTCTTCATCCTTCAGGTGCAATACGATAGACGTACCACGCGATGCTTTCTCAACGTCAGCAATCGTAAACTCACCTTCACCTTCAGAACTCCAGTGAACACCTTCAGACTTATCAGCACCCGCTCTACGCGTAAATACATCTACTTTTTTAGCAACAATAAATGCAGAGTAAAAACCAACACCAAACTGCCCAATCAGCTGTGAATCCTGTTGGCTATCACCACTCAGATTCTTCATAAATTCAGCGGTGCCAGACTTAGCAATCGTGCCTAAGTGGTCAATCACATTCTGACGAGACATACCAATACCGTTATCACTTAACGTAACAGTTTTAGCTGCTTCATCAAATTCAAGACGAATTTTTAAATCGCCGTCGTTTTCATATAACGCATCATTTGATAATGCTTCAAAACGTAATTTGTCTTCAGCGTCTGAAGCGTTTGAAATTAACTCACGTAGAAAAATTTCTTTGTTGCTATAAAGCGAGTGAATCATCAATTGTAAAAGTTGCTTAACTTCAGTTTGAAATCCGAGGGTTTCTGCTTTAGCTTCAATATTATCTTGTTCTGACATTTATTATTTCTCTCAACTGTTTCTTAAATAAAGTAGATATTTGGTTAAGCACCAAATACCTTAAATTTGTGCGTCTTAAACTATGTGGGGTCGGCTATTTTAAATTCAAGCATGTTTGATTTAAGAACTTATGATTTAATAACGGTCCATAAACAATTTAAAGAATAAAAACATGCTACGTTTCATTGCGACTTCTATCTTATCAATCATCGTTCTCATTGCCGTCATATCGATTGCAACGGAGACTATCTATGGCGGCGGGGCCGATTTCCCCGACCGAACCACTACCCCCATACTCTCGGGCGACGCCCTTGAAGTCATTGCCAACCTTGACTACCCGCCGGGAAATATTGCGGTATCTAACACTGGGCGTATATTCTTTACACTTCACCCAGAAGGCCGACCGTCATTTAATATAGCCGAACTGATAGATGGGAAAGCCATCGAAATATCTGTAAACGACGACATCAACCTACGCACAGTGCTCTCAATGCGTATCGATCGTCAAAACAGGCTCTGGGCATTAGATTACGCCGACCATGGCTCAGCAACACCTCAAATACTCGCAATTGACCTCAATACCATGAAAGTCGTTCATCATTATGAGTTTTCATCTGATATCGCAGGCTTAGGTTCCCACCTAAATGATTTTCAAGTGAGCCAAGACGGCTCAACAGTCTATATTGCAAATGCCAGCGTATTAGGCTTAAACCCGTCAATTATTGTTTACAACACACTAAACAAAACAGCACGTCAGGTATTATTAGATCATGAATCGGTTAACGCTGACTTTTATGTGCCAAGTGTTGAAGGTGAAAAGATGTTGATATTTGGGGTATTTGCCATTCGCCCAGGCGTTGATTCAATCGCCCTAGATCGAAATGAAGAGTGGTTATACTTTGCGCCGGTGACCGATGAACACCTACACCGAATACGCATCAATGATTTGAACAATCTTTCACTTAATCACGAGCAACTCGCTCAAAAAGTAGAACGTTTTGGTAAAAAAACCATGAGTGACGGCATTACTACCGACGGTGCGGGCAATATTTATCTGAGCGATATAGAGCATTCAGCCATTGTGAGAATGAAACCCGATGCCTCTTTAGAAACATTGATTAAAGACCCTAAACTAAGATGGCCAGATGGATTTAGCTTTGGGCCCGATGGCTGGTTATATGTGACTAGTAGCGCATTACAGGATGTGATTGGTAAAACCGACACATATATTGCCGAGCACGGACCGTATCAAATTTTTCGCGTTAAAACAGATTCAAGTGCCACGGCAGGCCATTAAGCTATTTAACAAATAATAGCCATCAGGTAATTTTCATGCGCGACAAAAGCTTGTGAATAGGAATATCCATTTTCTTGGCGAGCTTTTTTGCCATCGGCTGTAATCGGCGAATATTATTTTCTGGCACGCCATTTTTAAATGCATAAGCAATCAGGTTGCCATCTTCAATCAAACAGGTCATACAGTGATTACTACCAAACAAGTCACGAATAGCCTGAATAGCAAGCGGGTGACTACCTCCGCCTTCATCCCATAAATTCAGGACTAAAATGCCGTCATCACTTAGGTTTTGATAACAATCCGATAAGAAGCTTGAGCTTAATTGCGCTTCAATCATGCCCTCATCATTATAAATATCAGCAAAGATTAAATCACTTAGAGGATATTTGTTAGCGATGTACTGAGCAGCATCACCAATCTCCAGCGTCAGCTCAGGAAAAACCTCTAAAGCAAACCACTCTTGCGCTATCTCAACAACTTTTTCTCGCAACTCCACCACCACTATGTCTAGGCTTTGGTCATAATGATGAAGCGCATGCACTAAGCTGCCCGCACCTAAACCCAAAAATGTCACCTGCTTTGGCTTAGGTAAATAGAGCAACGCCAGCATCATCGCCTGCGTATACTCATAAATCAGTATTGAAGGATGGTGCAAATTTATGCAGCTTTGCTCTGCCGCCTCACCAAACGCAAGATAACGCAAAGCACCATTCTCAAACACCCGAATAGGTCCGAATTCATCATAACAACGATGTATCTCAAGCCCTAAATCACTAATATTGAAAGTCACTCATATTGGAATTTTGCCAGCAAGAAAAAGATGGACGTGCTTTTATTGTTTTGTGGGTAAACGAAGTAAATCCCAACATTGAGCATGATAACAAACTTTGTTTGGGTTCGTGCAACTCACCCCAAGCTATTTCTCAAACCCCAGACACAAGAAAGCCCCGTAAATTACGAGGCTAAAGTGTATATCCTTATCGCTAATCCTTAGCTTGACCTTGATCCTTGTATACTCATATTCCTTATGAAGTATGACTCCCTTCCAATCATCCTTAATCGCCAAGTCCTTCTTGGCTAATCCTTATTCCCTGCTGTCCTAGCAATGAAATATATAATAGAGATTACGTGTGACAAAATATACGGGCGATAACCCTAGTTCGTGTAAGAGATATCTCACAAATCATTTTTGGTTTGACAGGTCACCGCAACACAAATCACAATAATAGTTTAATACGCATTACTGAAGCGCACACTAAACATTAGAATAGAAGAATGCAGATGCAATCACATCACTTTAATCGAGAAGATTTTGCTTACCAAGCAGCCTACTGCGAAGAAAATATCTGGCATCTATGCCAGCAAAATCTTCTTCAAAATAGTTATGTGATTTTTATCTTTAGCAAAGGTGATGCGTTTCCTATGCTTGATCAACGCGCTTCTGAGCATCCTTCTTTACCAATTTTTTGGGACTACCACGTAGTTTTACTGGTTATGACTGAAAACAATCAAATATTCGACTTTGATACCTCACTACCCTTCCATACTGACATCGAGACCTACTTTAGCCAGTCTTTCATTGATGAAAGCTTACTTTCAGACAAAGAGACCCCTTTGTTTCGCTTAGTACCCTCGGATGAGTTTGCTAAGTTATTTTCTTCAGATAGAAGTCATATGAAAACACCGTCTGGCTGGCTTGCGCCTCCTCCAGACTGGCCACCGATTGGAGAATCAGCAGCTAATTTGGCGGACTTTATTCGTACAATTGATAATCAGTTTGGTGAATTACTAACTTATGATGCGGTGTTAGCTCGCTTTACAGATATACGGTGCAATTCTCAGTAAATTGCCCATTATACGGGCTAAACCAATTTAATGGCCGTTACTCTTCTAATAAAAAGTGCGCGCGAGCAAGTGCAATCGGCTTATTTTTTGATTCTTGCCATGCGTGTATTTCAACATTAGCGACACGCCCACCTTGTCGAGAAACCTCACAATAAGCATAGGTTTCACGATCGGCTCCGCCTCGAAGGTAATCGATGGAAAAATCGATAATTTTAGGAAATTTAAGTGTCGTCTGTGAAACCAGTAGATGTAATGCTGCAGATAGTTCCATAAATCCACCTAATACTCCTCCATGAATCGCAGGTAAAATCGGGTTGCCAATATTACTTGGCTTTTTTTGTAGTTTGAATGATAAGCCAGAAGTTTGTTCATTAATGATCGCGCCTTGCTGGTCAAATTCGATCCCTATCAGTTCAGCATAGGGGATAACTTTGATTAGATCAGAATAGTTTTGATTATTTCTAACTTGCTCAACGATTTGTTTAAAGTCTACCGCTTTATATGCCTGCGTATCACAACCCAAAGGTGCAACACTAATTCCACTGGTCATTGCCTCTAAAGACGGAATACCTTTTTTACCCATACGCATAAAGGCTGCGACACAGTGCGCCACGGTTCGATCAACCTGATAAGCTTCACAACGCATGAATAAAATATTTTTAGTACTACGGTAGCAACTTGCCCGTGCAAAAACTGACTGACCTGGCTTTGCCGAACACATATAATCAACACGTAGATCTAAGGTAGGGCAAAGTTCAAATTCAGGCATCGCACACAACACTGCAGCACCTGCTGTGGTATCCATCAACGTCGTAATCGCGCCACCATGAATAACGCCTGATTCAGGGTTACCAATAATCTTTTCACTGTAGGGTAATTCGAGTATTAACTCGTTTTCTCGCGCTGAAACTACGGTGATACCCAGTTCACGACATTGAGCTAAAACATTCACAAAGCTATCTACTTGGGCAAATAATGCAGTTTCATCTCTCATATAGCCTTCTCTTTTAAACTTAAGAAACGCTATTATAGCGAACAAAGAAATTTGAACAAACATTTGTGAACTAAGTCACACTAAGAGACTGCCGGTTTAAGCGTTCGTTACGATAGATCGAGCTAGATTTTTCGGTCAATTGGGCGAATAGTTGCTCTATTCAACATTCAACGCCTCTTTATTAAATATAAATAATAGGGATCGAAAAATATGGCCGACATAGCGGTTTTACAGTAGAACAGTTTTAAATCCGACAGTCTCGTAACAATTACAGGTTAATCTTAATGCAACTCAAACGTTTTTTATTATTACTCACTACTTGCTTCGTCATCACGGGCTGCTCAGTAAATGCGGTCACGGGAAAACAGCAGCTGATGTTTACATCGATGTCAGACGACATTGGTATAGGTAAAGAACAATATAAGCCCGCACAACAATCCCAAGGCGGAATCTATTACCTCGATCCTAAACTAGGCGACTATATTAGTGCAGTAGGAAAAAAACTCGCCAAAGTAAGCGACCAACCAGAACTACCTTATGAGTTTGTCGTACTCAATAACTCAGTACCAAATGCCTGGGCACTTCCGTCTGGAAAAATTGCCATTAATCGAGGTTTATTAATTCAACTGGATAGTGAAGCGCAGTTAGCAGCGGTCTTAAGCCATGAAGTCGTCCATGCTGCGGCACGTCACGGCGCTCAGCGTATGCGAGACACAATGTTTGTTCAGGCTGGTATCGCTGGTTTAGGTTTAACCCTTGCTGACAATGATTATCGGAGCTTAATCATTGGTGGTGCAAGTGTAGGCGCCCAGCTGACGGTCGCTAAATATGGACGCGACCATGAACTCGAGTCAGACCAATACGGCATGAAATATATGGCAAAAGCGGGTTATGACTTACAAGGCGCTGTCGACCTACAAACACTATTTGTTAAGCTTTCAAAAGGTCAGAAAAGTTCATGGATTAATGGTTTATTTGCCTCACACCCTCCCTCTCCCGAGCGCGTTGCTGAAAATAAAAAACATATGCTTAGACTTCAAAATCAAGCGACTGGCTCATTTACGGGAAAGAAAGAATACCAAGCAGCCCTTGCCAATTTACGCAAGCAGCAGTCAGCTTACGATTTAGCCGATCAAGCTTCTCAAGCCTTAAATAAAAAACAAACCAACCAAGCCTTATCTCTCATTAATCAAGCCATTAACTTAGAGCCTAAAGAAGCACTCTTTCACTCAACAAAGGGACTAATTCTTGATCAGCAAAATAAACCTGACTTAGCACTAAAAGAACATGACCGTGCGACAGAGCTGTACCCTCAGCAGTTTTCCTATTTTTTAAATCGGGCAAACACACAGTTAGCACTTGGCAACTCGGCTGCAGCACAACAAGATTACCAACGTAGTATGAAGATGCTTCCAACGAGTACTGCGGCACTACAGTTAGGTCATTTATTTCAAAAGATAGGCAAGCAAAGCCAAGCTGTGTCTTATTATTCACAAGCCTCTAGTGCTCAAGGGAAAGCGGGACAATATGCTCGTTTAAATTTGGCTTTGTTAGAAATTCATGACAAGCCTGAAAAGTATCTGAGAATCAAACACCAACAAGACTCAAAGGGACCGCTTCTGTTAACTGTTGAAAACCTTAGCCCACTAACAATTAAAGAACTGACGCTCGTTAGTCAGCTATTCGACAATAAGCGAAACTTAATCAAAGAGGAATCATGGCAAATAGCAGAGCCAATCAAAGCAGGTGAACGAAGCCGCTACTTTCCTGTGCCAGTAAGTTATCATTTAAAACAAAACGAGCACGTTCAAACCAAAATACGGAAGGTTTTAGTTAATCACTCACGCTCTAATTGAAAGCCCGAAGTAAAAAGCGCAGCTTCTGTTTCATCTCTTGCGCGATTAGTTCAGGGCGCTCCTGCATAAAGCAGTGACCGCCAGGTACTTTAATAAAATCAAAGTAAGCATTGGCTTTTTGCACCTTCGGCATCGACTTTAAAACAAATGAATACGTATCCTCACCATAGAGTATTGTCATTGGTTTTTGTATAGATTTAATCGACTTCCATAAATTATGTGCATAAGCTGAAAAAACAGCTCCTTCAATTTTAGGGGGGCATTTTAAGTGTAAAGAGCCATCCTGATGTTTGGTCAATGCATGATCGATGTAAGATTGTAAGCACTCATCCTGCCAGCCTTTGAACGTGCCCCGCTGATAAAAATACGTCCATGCATCCTCCTCACTCGCCCAGGTCTTCGACCTTATTTTAGCTTGCTTCGCCAGTGGCATTTGCTTCATCAGCCCAAGATTTGTCATCACAGACATTGTTTTAGCTACTTTAGGCGAGCAGTAAACGGGGTCCATCAGCATGCCAAAATCGAACAAATCAGGATGTTTTGCCATTATCAGGGTCGACATGACGGCACCATAGCTATGACCTAGTGCTATTTTTGGCACACCCTCCCAAAGAGGCGCGTAGTGCTGCCACACGCGAGCAAAATTTCGCGCGCTTTTATTCCAGCCTGGATAAATTTCACCGGCATCGCTTTCGCCATGCCCCTGGCCATCACTAATAAAAAAGTCATAGTCATCTTGAAATTCAACCAATAAGCGCTCGAACGTTAACCCACTGAACCCGGTTCCATGAATAAAATGCAATACAGGCTTACCGCTCGGTATACTGTGATAACCCCTAACGGTAAAACCAGCAGGTAGTTTATATTCCCAGGTTTGTAACCCTTGAATAATGCTCAAAATTAACTCCATTGCTGTTCAAATGCTGCGTTAATGTCGCTAAATTAACACTAGGATAAGCCTGATCTCGCATCAAGTGGATAAATCGAAGGGTGATAAATGCATCAAACCAAGTATGAAAACCTTGCACAAACTGCGCTTGAGTCTTCTTTTGACTTAAATGCTCAAACTGTTTCTCTACCTTTAATGATCTAAGGGTTGAGATAACATATTCTGCCCTCTGGGTAGGCATTTTATCGCGAAGCTGATGAAATAATACCTCTGCCGACGCAATGGACTGTTCGGCCTTTGATACGATCGCCAACAATTGCTTTAAGACACTGAATATCTCAGGGTGATAAAAAGTGTAAGTTGAAATAGGGTCATCCATTTCTTGTAATTTAACCAGTGCAGGACCTGTTCCAAAGGGTACCCGATGACTCGGACGCCCAGAAATATTGATCACGGGACTTTCAAGGCTCAACACACGACCAACTTTGGCTAGCTTGTTAAGCAAATAAAAATCTTCTGCCCCCGACCTTTTTGGCATTCCTCTTACTTGCGCATAGCCGAGTGGTGTCACAGCGATTAATGAACCAATGGTATGAAAAGCATAAGGTGAACCGGCCCATTTAAGCTGGTCTACATAGTAACGTAAAGACAAGTCATACAAGGCCATCGACTGCTCATACCCTTTTTCAGCATGATGCTCAAAAGGGTAAATTATGGCAGACGTAGATTCTTCAGGAACTGGGACATTAAAATAGTCTTGAGGAAGCACCACATCAGCATCACTACTATGAAGCCAAGCGACCTTCTTACCACTATTGTCATTTTGATGATCAATCAGCTTTAATCCAAAATCCATCCCCAGCTTTCGAGCTAAACCCACCCCCTGCTTTGCAGGTATCGTGCATCCTGCTGTACACCGATCTAGAATATAAAGCCCTAAACACTCATTTACTTGAGCAAAATAAACACCACTACTTTGCTCCGCATTTTGATCTAATTCTTGCGCATTTAATGTGTCTATAAAGTAGCTCATCGCGCAGAGAGTACGCTGTTGCTCATCTGTTTGAGCGTTATCCGGACTGTTAAACACCCAGATCATGACAATTTTCTTTGGGTCGTTTAATGCTAGGAAGCGTTTTAGGTTTTCAATGGGTTCGTCAAAGATAGGGAGAACAAGCACCGACTCAAATTCAGGAGCCTGCACAAGACTGATCGGTTGAAGCGCTGGCTCAGCATAGGTAGAAAGATACTTCTTTATCGTTTTATCTAGTTGGTTCAAAACTTACCAGCTATGTTCAATAATCATAGCAAGCCGTTTTTTTTGTTTCGCTATGTCTTCATCACTAAAGTGCTTTGCTGGCACTTTACCCCACACGGGTGCAGGCCACGCTATATCGCCTTCAAAACGCACCACATGATGAATATGCAACTGACTCACAACATTACCCAGAGCTGCGGTATTGAGTTTGTCGCCCTGATAAATAGCCATCAAAGCTTCACTCAAGAAAATAGATTCGGCATCAAGCTGCTCACGCTGAGCTTTATCGAGATGATAAAGTTCGGTTGCACCTTCAATTCGGGGAATTAAGATGACCCATGGAAATTGCGAGTCATCCATTAATTGAACATCGCAAAGTGGCCAGGATGTTAGATTAATGGTGTCATTTTCGAGTCGAGCGTCTAATTTAAACACCGTACCACCCTCGTGTCAGAAAAAATTCTTTAAGCTTTTCGTGCCTGCCAAGTTGCTTCCCAATCCAAAGCAGATTGAACAATCACGCCTAAGTCATCATGGTCAGGCTTCCAGCCAAGAACTTTCTTGATTTTAGTATTATCAGCCATCAACGCATCCGGGTCGCCAGCTCTACGTTCAACCTGTTCAGCAGGAAAGTCCTTACCTGACTTTTCTTTCACCATATCAATCACTTCTTGAACCGTAAAACCACTACCATATCCACAATTAAGTATTTGTGATTCACCGCCTTTTGACATGTAATCTAAAGCCATGACGTGCGCTTTCGCTAAATCATCGACATGGATATAGTCACGAATACAGGTGCCATCTCGTGTTTCATAATCTGTACCAAACACTTTCATCCCTTCCCGTGCCCCGGTAACACACTCACACGCTACTTTGATCAAGTGAGTGGCTTCTGGTGTCGCCTGCCCTAGCCTGCTCGTTAGGTCTGCGCCTGCCACATTAAAATAACGCAAAATCACATGATTAAGATTCGATGCAAATGACAAATCACGAATCATTTGTTCACTCATCATTTTAGACGCGCCATATGGATTAATTGGTAGTAAAGGCATATCTTCTGTTAGTACTTTCTCATCCGGCATGCCATATACAGCAGCAGTAGACGAAAATACCATGTAAGGCGTTTTATGCTTTTCAATAATACCCAGTAGGTTTAATGTATTACGGGTGTTGTTACGATAATACTTAAGCGGGTTTTCAACTGACTCAGGCACTACAATGTGTGCAGCAAAATGTAATACGGCTTCAAAATCATGTTCTGTAAAGACCTGATCAAGCTTTTCTGCGTCAGCCACATCACCCACAATCAACTGTCCATAAGTAACAGCCCATTCATAGCCTGTTGAAAGATTGTCGTATACAACAATATCATGCCCTGCTTCACCAAGCTGCTTCACAACATGACTACCGATATAGCCTGCACCACCTGTTACTAATACTTTCATTCTTCCGGGTTCCCTGTATTGAAATGCTTTCGTTTAAGAAATCGATATTTATAATGCATGCGATCAATTCTTTGTGCGAGCGTTGATTTTAATCTGTTTTTTCTGTTCACGTCTAAATACAAAAAAATCACTCATTATTTTACTGCACTCATCTGCCAATATCCCTTCAGCATAGACTATATTTGTGTTCATGGAAGGGTGTTCAAATAAGTTATTTTGACTAACGACTGCACCTGCTTTGGGTTCTCTTGCGCCAAAAACAACTCGCGCAATTCGGGCATGAATCAAAGCCCCAACACACATTGTGCAGGGTTCAATGGTGACATATAAAGTCGCACCAGAAAGGCGGTAATTGCTTTCATTTTTGGCAGCCTGTCGCACGGCATTTATTTCGGCGTGTGCACTTGGGTCACAACTACTAATCGGACAATTCCAAGCTTCGCCCAATACTATGCCGTCACGTACGACTAAGGCACCGACTGGCACCTCACCTTCTTGTGCAGCATGGCTAGCTAATTCAAGCGCACGACGCATCCATTTTTCATCTTGCGCTTGCTCTTTCAACTGTTCTTTCAAGACCAAAACCCCAAGTTCAATCTTTTTACCAAAAAGTCGTTTATTCCCACTCAATCGTTGCAGGCGGCTTTGATGAAACATCATAAGCGACACGTGAAATACCCGATATTTCATTGATGATTCTGCCGGATACAAGCTCAAGGAAATCATAAGGTAAGTGCGCCCAACGCGCAGTCATAAAGTCAATGGTTTCAACTGCTCTAAGCGTTACCACATACTCATAACGTCTTGCATCGCCCACAACGCCTACTGACTTCACCGGTAAGAATACAGCAAATGCCTGACTGGTTTTATGGTATAAATCAGCTCGGTATAGCTCTTCAATAAAGATTGCATCGGCTTCACGTAGAATATCAGCATATTCTTTTTTCACTTCACCCAATATGCGCACACCTAAACCTGGCCCAGGAAATGGGTGACGATAAACCATGTCGTACGGCAAACCTAATTCCAAACCGATCTTTCGCACTTCATCTTTGAATAATTCGCGTAAAGGTTCAACCAATTTAAGCTTCATATCATCGGGTAAGCCACCCACATTATGGTGCGACTTAATCACATGCGCTTTACCAGTTTTTGATGCCGCTGACTCGATCACATCAGGATAAATAGTACCCTGTGCCAACCATTTAACATTATCAATTTTTACAGACTCTTCATCGAACACTTCAATGAATGCGTTACCAATGACTTTACGCTTTTGCTCTGGATCACTAACGCCTTTTAGACGAGACAAAAATAATTCTGCTTTATCGGCGCGAATAACTTTAACACCCATATTATCCGCAAACATTTTCATCACTTGGTCGCCTTCATTTAAACGGAGCAAACCGTTATCAACAAATACGCACGTTAGCTGATCACCAATCGCTTTATGAAGCATCGCTGCAACAACAGATGAATCAACACCACCCGATAAGCCTAGTAATACATGATCAGTACCTACTTGCTTACGAATCGTTTCAATCGCATCATCAACAATCTGGCTGGGTGTCCATAAAGCATCACACTCAGCAATATTCAAAACAAAGTGCTCTAAAATACGCTCACCTTGAAGGGTGTGTGTTACTTCTGGATGAAATTGTACACCATAGAAGTTCTTCTCTTCATGATACATACCTGCGATAGGGCAAGAGTCTGTTGAAGCCATCAATTCAAAGCCTTCCGGCATACTGATTACTTTATCGCCATGACTCATCCAGACATCTAACAAGTCATTCCCGTCCTCATCAACATGGTCTTTTATATCAGCCAATAAAGCTGAATTACCACGTGTATTGATTTGAGCATAACCAAACTCATGTACATCGGAACCTTGGACTTTTCCGCCCAGTTGTTCTGCCATGGTCTGCATACCATAACAAATACCAAGCACAGGGATCCCTAAATTAAAAACACTCTCTGGCGCACGAGGGCTACCAGCGGTGGTAACTGACTCAGGACTTCCAGCTAATATAATTGCTTTTGGTTGATACGCTTTGATTTCTTCATCGGTCATATCAAAAGCACGAATTTCACAGAACACGCCAATTTCACGTACGCGACGTGCGATCAGTTGCGTGTATTGAGATCCGAAATCAAGAATTAAAATACGGTGAGCGTGAATATTCTGGTGATCAGTACTTTGTTTATCAGACATAGAAGCGTTTAAACCTTTTATAAACACAAAACGGGGCGCTCGAATGAGTCTGCCCCGTGAATCAAAAATTAGTATATTTGTCTTACCTTTTGCTAGCCTACTTTTAACGATAGGCTAATAAAAAGTCAGTACGATGAATTTCCGCTTTCGGCGGAAACAACATACTAGAACTTAACCAACACGGTAGTTGGGCGCTTCTTTAGTAATGGTGACATCGTGTACATGACTTTCTTTCATACCTGCTGAAGTAATACGTACGAACTGAGGCTTGGTACGCATATCCTCAATCGTAGCACTTCCGGTATAGCCCATACTCGAACGCAAACCACCCATCAACTGATGAATAATAGCAGTCATCGGACCTTTACATGCAACACGACCTTCGATGCCTTCAGGTACAAGCTTATCAACGCCTGACTTTATATCCTGAAAATAACGATCACTCGAACCTTGAGACTGCCCCATTGCTCCCAACGACCCCATACCACGATATGCTTTGTAGCTTCGGCCTTGAAATAGTTCAATTTCACCAGGTGCCTCATCGGTACCCGCCAATAAACTACCTACCATAATACTATGAGCACCCGCAGCAATTGCCTTTGCAATGTCACCTGAAAAACGAATACCGCCATCAGCAATCACTGGAACATCACGACCCTCTAGGGCTGTAGATACGTCTGCAACCGCTGAAATTTGAGGAACACCAATACCAGCAACAATTCGAGTGGTACAAATTGAACCAGGGCCAATACCAACCTTAACGCCATCTGCACCAGCGTCTGCCAATGCAATCGCCGCTTCGGCAGTTGCGATATTTCCGCCAATTACCTGCAGTTCAGGGTATGTTTCTTTTACCCATCGAACACGGTCAATCACGCCTTTCGAATGTCCGTGAGCAGTATCAACCACAATCACGTCCACACCCGCAGCCACTAAAGCTTCAATTCGGTCTTCAGTACCTACGCCTGTACCAACAGCAGCACCAACACGCAGCTGACCAAACTCATCTTTAGAGGCGTGTGGAAAATCTTTAGATTTTTGGATATCTTTAACTGTTACCAAGCCTTTTAATTCAAAGTCGTCGTTTACCACTAAGATTTTTTCAATACGGTGCTTATGCAACAAATCTTTAATTTCTTTCGATGTAGCCCCTTCTTTCACTGTCACCAAGTTATCTTTTGATGTCATGATTTCAGATACTTTTGTATCTAAACGGCTTTCGAAACGAATATCTCGCCCCGTCACAATTCCGACTAGGTCTTTACCGTCAACTACAGGTAGTCCAGAGATCTTATTCGCCGCAGTTAATTCAAGCACTTGCCTGACAGAAGTAGAAGGCGTGACCGTGATAGGGTCTTTCACCACACCACTTTCAAACTTCTTTACAGCACGAACAGTCGATGCTTGTTGCTCGATCGTCATATTTTTATGAATAATCCCGATTCCACCTTCTTGAGCCATCGCAATAGCAAGTGGCGCTTCTGTCACCGTATCCATTGCAGCAGAAACAAGCGGAGTATTTAGGGTTATTTTACGAGTAAGACGCGTTTTAAGCGTAACTTCGTTAGGGAGTATGTCTGAGTAACCAGGTAGTAAAAGAACGTCATCAAACGTCAGTGCGTCTTGTGCGATCCGCAACATATAGCCAGCCTTCTATGCCGAGATAAAACGCGCCATTATACGGCCTTACACAACTCCCGTAAACGTTAATTTCATCACTATTAAGAATAGCACCCTTTTTTACCCGCTATTCTTTTCTAAACTATTAAGCAATGCGCTAAGTATTAAGTGTTCTTGGACGTCACAAATTCCCCGTTATATCCTATTAAAAGATATTCAAGAGGGAGGTGTATAATGTCTGTAGCTCCAAGAGTTGAAGCACACCTATCAAGAGTCGGTGTTAATTATGACTTAATCCAACACCCTGAAACTCACAGTAGTATTGAAACAGCTAGATCCGCCCATATTCCTAGCATTCAACTCGCAAAATCAGTGATGACTCATGACGGTGAAAACTATCGATTATGTGTCATACCCACGAACCACAAGCTGGTTATGTCATGGTTAAACCAGCATATGAAAGGCCACTATCGTCTTGTTCACGAAGATGAACTGAATGAATTATTTGACGACTGCCAACCTGGCGCCATTCCCGCTCTCGGTCAAGTGTACGGACTGCCGGTCATTTGGGATAACAGCCTCAAGCAGTTGAACGATATTTATTTTGAGAGTGGCGACCACCGAAGCTTGATTCACGTAAATCAAGGTTCTTTTATGCAATTAATGGGCTTACAAGATAATCATGCTATCAGTTGCCCATCCGACGATTTGGAGGGAAGTGCCTATTTTACACATTAGAAATAAAAGCCTTTCACGAACGTTGATAGCAGCGCTGACGTAAAGACTTTACCTTTCCCTCCTTGATGAGGGCTTGCGGCTTCTTTTGAGGCCGCTTTAATTTTTAGCCTCAACGATATAACCTAATAATCTAAATTGCACCAAATGCATATTCAACTACAATAATAGCTATATTCATTTCTGTCTTCTCACTTTTCTCGACAAACATATAAACATGCAATATTGGAATAAAACGTTCTCTATTATTTATCGCGCCATCCGTCTAACAGCAGGACTAGCACTCTGTCAGTCAACACTGGCTTCTAACCTAGAGGAAAGTGTTAGTGAAGCCACCTTAATGCAGCAACAAGGTGCAACATCACAAGCTGTTATTCTAAAGAGCCAAGACACGACACAAAAATTGCTCGCCGAGTACCAAGCCCTCAATAAAGAACTTGATCAACTAAAGATCAATCAAGCGCATTTGCAACAAACGCAAACACAGCAAATGTTGTCGATGCAATCACTGCAGAAACAATTAAATACAGTCGAAACCACTGAAAAATCGATCATTCCCCACTTACTGTCAATGATCGATTGGCTTGATCACTTTATCGCCCAAGATATGCCCTTTCATTTCAAAGAGCGCCAACAACGTATTAATTATTTAAAGACCAGCATTGTCGACCCTCACACCAGTCTACCGGAACGTTACCGCAGAGTATTAGAGGCATACCAAATTGAAAGTGAGTACGGTTACACCATTGAGGCCTACCCTAAAACTATCAATCTGACCAACTCACCTTTGCACGTCAAGTTATTAAGAGTTGGTAGAATCGGCCTTTATTTTCAAAGCGAAGATGGTCAGCACAACGGTTATTGGAATCACAAACAAGGGGCTTGGCACAATGCTTCAACAGATCCTGCATTAGACATCGAAGATGAAATAAAACAAGGGTTATTAATTGCTCAAAAACAACGCCCACATTCTTTATTGTCGCTACCCGTCATAAAATAGATTAACCAGGCTACCACATGAATTTTTTCAGTTTCATCACACTTACCTTCATTGTTTTGCTTCCTTCAACGAGTGTTGCGACTCAAACAACAAGTACTGCGACACAAAATGAGCTCAACACTCTTTTTGAAATGGTAAAAGAATCTCGCCAAACCCAACAACAGCTTAATAAGACCAGAGAACAACAGTTTTTAGCAGAACAAACGCACCAGCAGCAACGCGTGAACACCCTGAATGAAGCGCTGATTACAAAGCAGAAGGTCTATAAAAAACAACAGCAACAGGTGACCAACAACGCAAAAGAAATCACCCAGCTTCAAACGCAACTTAATGAAAGAACACATTCACTTAAAGATTTGTTTTCAGCTTGGAAACAAACGACCCAAGAAACACTTGAGAACCAAAGAAACTCATTACTATCTGCGCAGTTCAAAGAACAAATCACTCAACTAAACACCCTGCTTGACAAGCAAGAACTTCCAGAATCCAGTGATTTAGTGACCTTAAAAAACATACTTCAGCAAGACATCGCCAACACAGGTCAAGTCACGCAATACCAAGGCATGGTCACTCAATTAAGTGGTAAAAGTACTTCAGAGAATATCCAGAGAGTAGGCCCTTTCACGGCGACAACCGACACACAGTTTTTAGTTTATGATGCGAGAGATCAATCATTAAAAACGGCTGCAAGACAACCTGACCAAGCTTATTTAGATATTATCGAAAGCAACGCATCCACGACCGTCATCGACCCTTCCAGAGGCGTCGTACTACAACGACTAGCGCTAAAACCAACGCTATTAGGACGAATCCAACAAGGCGGAATCATTGGATACGTGATCATTACTTTAGGCATCATTGGTCTTTTACTTGCGGCATTTCGATGGATTGATATTGGCCAGATACGCCTCAAAATAAAGCAACAGCTTAAAACACCCGAAATACCCGACCCTAAAAACCCTCTAGGGCGTATTCTTGGGGTGTATCACGACAACCCGAAAGATCAAATTGATAGCCTTGAAGTCAAACTACAAGAGGCCGTTTTACAAGAAGTACCCAGACTGGATCAAGGATTAGGCGCCATTAAACTACTCGCTGCTGTTGCACCACTACTCGGTTTACTTGGAACTGTCGTTGGCATGATCAACACATTTCAGACCATCACGCTCGTCGGCTCAACCGACCCTAAGCTGATGGCGGGAGGCATATCACAAGCGCTAGTTACCACCGTGTTAGGTTTAGTCGTTACTGTACCCCTACTCTTTTCTCACAGCTTTGTTTCATCTCGCGTCAGAATGCTCGTGGTATTATTAAGCCAACAAAGTTTAGGCATTATCGCTCAAGCGATGGAAGGACAGCCCGAGAATACAAGAGAGAAAACAAGCGAGAGAAACCATGTTTAGCGACCTCCTCCCATCCATCCATCACCTATTTAATCAGGGCGGTAATGTACTTTGGGCGATTGCTGCGGTTGCCTTAGTGATTGTATTTCTGGCGACTGAGCGATTTTTATTCATAACAGTCAGCTTCAAAAAACAGAAGCTCGATATTATTAGGAAATGGCACCATCGAGACGACACACACTCCTGGTTTGCCTACCAAATAAGAGAATCAATTTTGGCAGACAACAACCTCCAGCTAAATAATGCTTTGTGGCTGATTAAAGCCTGTGTACTTGTTTGCCCATTATTAGGGCTACTCGGCACGGTAACCGGCATGATTTCAGTATTCGACGTACTATCATATTCAGGCACAGGCAACCCTAGACTGATGGCTGCTGGTATATTTCAAGCAACAATCCCGACGATGGCTGGCATGGTGGTAGCGATTATCGGCCTAGTATTACGCCAACAAGTTCTTAGACTCGTTCGAAAAGCGCATAGTCAACTCGCGCAACAACTACACTTTGAAAGCACTGCCATGAACAGCACCTCAAAAGTCACGAAGGGAGCCTCATAGTGCGACATCGCTTTCCTTTTTATCGAAATGAAGACGAAGAAGCTGAAATAAACATGACACCTATGTTGGATGTCGTGTTTATCATGCTCATTTTCTTTATCGTCACTACCAGCTTTGTCAGAGAAACTGGCGTTGAAATAAACCGGCCCCTTGCTGAGTCATCCGAAAAACTTCCGCAAAATGCGATCTTAATTGCGATCACTGAGCACAGCCAAATTTGGATCGACCGGCGTCGTATCGACAAACGCGCAGTCAGACGTAACATCGAACGTTTATTGGCAGAAAACCCCGATAGTAGTGTCGTAATACAAGCAGACCAAAGTGCACCGACAGGTACGTTAATTACAGTATTGGATCAGGCTAAACTCGCTGGCGCTAAGAAAATCGCCGTCTCCAGCAATCAAAGGCAATCAAGTTGATGCGGTTCGCCATTTCTGCCCCTGTCGCGCTACTATCACTCGTGTTGGTTTTGTTATTAATGGCACAACTCATTCAACCCAATGTGACCGCTACACCTTTTTCAAATAAACTAACGCCCATTGATTTTTTCCGCACATCACCGGCTAGCAACCCCAACAACCAAACACCCAAAGAAACCAAAAAAGAAACGATACCAAAAGAAGAGCCGGCTCCACTTCCGCCCGTCACACAAGAACTAGTAATACCCCAAAACATCCCCATAATTGAAAGTGAAGCGATCAGCCTACCAAAAGCCCAATTTTCAACCTCAACACCACTCCAAAGTCTAAGTTATGAAGCCAATCCAAAACTATCCCCTAGTCAAGCATTACCAAATCGGCAGCCGAATCACTTAGCGAGCGAATTTAGCACCAAATTTACTGAAAACTTATTCCCACTTCACACACCAGACCCCCTATACCCCAGACGTGCACGTAAAAGAGGCATCGAAGGCTGGGTAAAAACAGGTTTCACCATACGGCCCGACGGAAGTGTTAGTGATATACAAATATTAGAGTCTGAGCCTGCGGGCATTTTTGATAGCATCACTCTCAGAACAGTTTCTAAATGGAAATTCAAACCACAACTTTTAAATGGAAAGCCAGCAGTCCGAGAAGTAGAAAAAATCATACGGTTTAATCTACAGAAATGAATATCTTATCGCCTTTTTTACTTACATTAATCACCCTATTTACTTTTGCTGAACAGGCCCACTCCGCTGAATTTTCTATTCCAGAAGAAGCTTACACTCCCACGGCTAATAGCAGCCCAGCCCACAACAAACAAAAGAACCAACAATCACGCTTAAGTGAAATTGCATATCGACAATTTCAACCCATTCAAAAACAAATATCCGCAGGAAAATATGACCAAGCGCTAAACGCTTTAAACCTACTGGCAAAACGCTATCAAAACAAACCCTACGTTGTTTCGCTTGCCATGAACTCAGCGGCTTATATTTACATCGCACAAGAAGCCTATCCAAAAGCAATGACCTGGATGACCCGCACACTCGTACTTTCTGCGTTGAGCACAAAAGAATTACAAACAATTCGACACGATTTAAGCCAACTACAACTACAAGTAGAGCAATACCAAAACGCTGCCAACACGATGAACGACTGGTTAAAAGCTGCCAAACCCTCTGAAATAAACGTTGCTGACTATCAATTTTTAGCGATTGCAGAATTCCACCTTGAGCATTATCAAGCATCAAAACAAGCCGCGCATCAAGGCCTATCACTCATTAAACAACCTTCCGAGCCGCTTCATCAACTATTGCTATCGTGCAACCTTGCTTTAAAAGATTATACCAATGCCAACAAAACGCTTATGACTCTAGTCAAACTCAACCCAGCCAAAAAGAACTACTGGCAACAATTAGCAGGGGTTTATGATGTACTAGAACAACCAAAAAAAGCACTCGCTATATTTCAATTAATGGCACAGCGAGCAATGCTCAACTCCGAAGCAGAACGAACCCAATACATTCAACGCTTAATTCACCAAAACAACTCATTTAAAGCCGCCAGCCAGTTAAACCAATATATACAAGCAGGTGATGTTAAAAATTCAACAATTAATCGTCTGCTACTAGCAGACGCATGGGAGCATAGCGGAGAAAATAAAAAAGCGCTTGAGCAATTAAAAAACCTGCCACCAAAACAAGCACTTTCCCGCTTGGTACGAATTTACGCCAGCGAACAACAATGGCAAAACTTAGCAGAAGTGCTAGAGCCTAAAATAAAAGATCCCGTCACTTCAAATAACGAATCGCTCTTCTTACAATTAGGCTATGCATTCAACAAACTTGGCAAATTTGAAAAGGCTACTCAGGTCTTTTCTAAACTTGTTAACGCAAAAGAAACCAGTAAAGACACAAAAAAATCAGCCAACGACTGGTTGGCTTATTTAAAAGCGCAATGAATGAAAGTTAGCGCAACTAACTTTTTGAACAAAGGGGATTCAGCGTCAGTAAAAATCATCAAATACTGCCTTTGCCCTTCCATCACAATTCAACAATCATTTAGTAATCGGAGGTATTTAAAAAATTGTGCCTACTACCTATTCTAGGTATGTGTTAATCGTCAGCTTTAGGTAATTTACTTTCACTTGTAATGCTCAACAACTCTGCATTCGTTGGGAATTTCTCAAGTAACTCAATAAGTTTCCTAGCGCCCTCTGCAGGCTTAAGATTGGTAAGCCCCCTACGCAAAGCCCTTATACTTTGGATATCTTTCGCATTTAGAAGAAGCTCCTCACGACGCGTGCTACTTTTAGCAATATCCAGCGCGGGAAAAAAACGCTGATCCGCAGCCTCCCGAGACAAAACAATTTCCATATTACCCGTACCCTTGAACTCCTCAAATATCACTTGGTCCATTTGGCTTCCCGTATCAACGAGTATGGTCGCTAGTATGGTAAGCGACCCGCCATTTTCAATATTTCTAGCTGCGCCAAATAGTTTTCGTGGTATTTCCATGGCTCTTGCGTCAATCCCACCCGACATGGTACGACCGCTGCTCTTTCGCTCTGCATTATGTACTCGTGTGAGCCTTGTGAGAGAATCAATGACAATCATTACATTGTGACCTTCACCAGCTTCCTGGATGGCGGTGTCAAGAAGTTCATTGGCCACACGAACGTGTTGGTCATAGCTATCATCTGAGGATGAGGCATGCACTTGTGCCGGCACGCTGCGCTTAAAATCAGTCACTTCTTCCGGTCGCTCATCAATGAGTAACGCATAAAGCTTTATCTCAGGATAAGCTTCCCCCACCGCCTGGCAAATATGTTTTAACATGGTCGTTTTCCCACAGCCGGGTGGAGCTACAATCAAACCACGCTGCCCCATTCCAATTGGCGCGACCAAATCAATCGCTCTCGCAGTGAGTTGCTGAGAGCCTAATGCTAAGCTAATGCACGGAGAAGGATGGATAGCTACACCATTTAAAAAACGCTTTTTAGGGTCATCATGAGATTCATCCTTGGCCACCTCATCTACTTGTTTAGAATTTTTATTTTTTTTTACTTTCAAACTTAATATTTTTCTCGTCATGATATCGATTTATAGCTCTAGAGGATTAAGAATTTATCGTCGTGTTTACATTAGTTTAACGTAGCTAGCCCCGCAGCAGCTATTAGTTTTATACCGCATATTATTCCATAGAAAGTTGGGGTCAGTGAAAATGGAACTTACTAAATGTAATTATATAGGGTGTGCTTGCGCACCAATGATGCTTTACATCGTGTTTTTGGTTCGCAGGCACACACTATATAAATAGTATTAACAACCAAATAGCGGGTTGACGCTTATGTAAATGCCTGTGTCCAGAGTGAAAATTAAGTTGAGTGCCTGCTCTGAAACGCTAAGAATCTGGTGACGCAATTAATTGAATTGATGTAGTAGAAATTTGAACATAAAAAAGATATCGCTTTAACGTATTACAATGAGCTTTAAATGCTTGGCTAGGTCACCCAATTACCTCTCGTAATCCACGCCTAGCCGCTCGATCGACCAGACTGAAGAGTTGATCAATTTTATCTTTCTCACTTGAGATTTTATGGCCTTTTACTTTTACAAAGATATATTTATTTGAGGTACAAATACTAGAACTACAGCTGGTAAAGCTATGGGGACAGTCATCGATTAACTGGTAAAACTCCTGATATAACTCAGCATTCGACAGCGGTTGATGATTTCGAGAAATATAATTATTTGACTCTAATCGGGCTCGCCGGGCAGGCAGAGTAATAATATTTTGTGAATCAGTATAAACAGTCAGAACAATATCTTTGCCATTATCTTTCGTATTCACCTCATTCACCGCCCATAATAGGGTTTGTAGCTCTAATTTAGTGGAACTGGTGTTATCGAATCGCTTCAGCTTCACCTTATCATGAAGTGAGTCTATTGACGCATTGATATCCGATAATAACAGGTACGCGCCCATCCCAAATTTTGATTGAGTATGTACACTGCCATCAGTGAAAAGATGTAAACGCGGCATAATTTGATAAGCCTTTAGTTGCTTTGGCAAACAATAGCCAGCCAGGGCTGTTCATGCCGAGGCTTTCCCTCTGGCCTGTAATAATGATCTAAAATACTAAAACCCGCCTGTTCAAGATAGAACTGGCTCTGCTCAAACTCCATATAATGACCGTAACGTTCTCCTTGCCACCCTTCGGCATCGCCTCGCGGATTGGATGTAAATAGAATGCCTTGCGGTTTTAATGCCCGATGGCAGGCCGCCAACACGCGAGGAAGCTCTTGGCTGGGAACATGAAACATTGAGGCATTGGCATAAATACCATCAAAGCTGCCTGAAGCCAAATCAAGATTTAAGAAATGTTGATGCAATACGGTGCAACCGCTGTACTGCTGAGCCATAGTGCAAAAGGCTTCACTGCCATCTAAACCGATTGACCGGTGACCGAGTTGTTTAAACATGGCTAAATCTCGTCCTGGGCCACAACCAAAATCGAGAATATCCAGCGCTCTGCCCTTGGGCAGTACTTGCAAAAACGCATTGGTATTTTGGCTAACATCGTGATCACGGGTGCCTTGCCAAAAAGATTCTGCGTTAAACTCATAATGATTGATAGTAACCCGCTGAATCTCATCGTTGATGATTTGATGCTTTTTGTTTGACATAGTAGATTTTCAACCAGCTTCTTTTATTTGATTTTCAGACTTCAAGGTAATCTCACCAATAAACATGATTGAGCAAAAGCACTCCCTTTCCATATCTAGTTTTCATTCGCCATAAACAAAAATTTCATTCAGAGCAATGTTAAACGTATCATTTACTGAATCAGTATAAGCAAATATAAGACTATTTTTGCTTAAGTTTAGCTTTAGCCACTAAGGCTTAGTGTTATATTTTTATATAGCGAGTCTTGGGTATGTTCTTTAGAGACGCCCTTTGCCTGAGAATTCAGTCGGCTCCTTCGGTATTGCCGTCCGCCTTATTAGCATCAAACTCCATTTCTGCACGTTTTGCTTTAGAGATATACGTGGGCTTGTTCTTAGGCGCTAGCTTGGCTTTTTCTTTTTTAGTACGTTTTTTAAGAATGGTATTCATCTTTTTCTTGCGGTTCATATCAAATCTCGTAGCTTGGATTTTTTCAGCGTTAATGCAGATTAACGCTCTAAGCATCAACTATATATTAACTCATAACGTAAGTGACGTGATTCCAATTACAATCGCTTTCAACTTAAGCAGCGGCTTATCGAAGCTCAATAAGGTATCGCTTTAAGAAAAATCTCCATTTTATACACCAGTAACGCTACTAATAATAAAGACTATACACCCTAATAGCTTTATAGCTGACTCTTAGGGTTTGAATTCTCAAGAGTTTGCTGAAAGAATGAAAAGCAACTAAAGTTAGTAAAGAACGTGATATCACTAGCCCTTTGGTATTTATTTAAGATGTAGCTGTTGGGAACGATATGAACAGATTAATTTCTTTCGCGGATACCTTAGCAACAATATTATGTTTAATCCTTATCAGTACTCACTTAGCAGCGCTGGAGTTCGTTCGTTACCCTCAACCAGTGCAGGCTTATAAAGAGCATAATATCTACCCTCTGTCTTTGCTAAAATTAGCTATTTCAAAAGTTGAATCAAATTATCAGCTGGCTCCCTCTGACATTTTTATGAATCAAGGTCGCGCTTTAAAGCAGTTAGCTGCTGAAGTTGATATAGAAATCCTCTGGACAATGACCTCAGAAGAGCGTGAGCAAGCATTAAATGCAATCAGAATACCGATATACAAAGGTTTAATCGGCTGGCGTTTATTTTTAGTTAACGCTAACCCTAATTTTGATTTAACAAAGCCTCTTGCATTAGTAAAAGCGAAAAAATTAAATATAGTACAAGGGCACGATTGGCCTGACACAGCCATTCTCAGGCATAACCAATTTAATGTTCAAACGGGCCCAAATTATGAAGGGCTGTTTAAAATGCTCCAATACCAGCGCGCCGATTTATTTCCTCGATCAATTATTGAGGTCTGGGATGAATTGAAAGTAAATTCCGTTTCAAATATTAAATTAGAACAACACACACTTATTAGCTACCCAACGGCGTCATATTATTTCGTTTCCAAGAACAATAAAGCACTCTCTCAAGCGATAGGTCAGGGATTAGAAATAGCCTTGAAAGATGGCAGTTTCGATGCGCTTTTTCAGCTACATTTTTCAAAAATGATTAAGAAAGCAAAGCTTGATACCAGAACCCATTACCGCCTTAAAAACCCCTTATTGACAAAAGAAACTCCGCTCGATAATAAGCGTTTATGGTTTTCACCTAATTTGCATGAGAAATGAAACAATAACAAACGTCGATTTAATTAAGCGACATTATGTATTTGAAGACTTACGCTGGGGATGTGCATGCTAGTTTCTGAATTTAGACTTCTTGTAAAGCCAACTTACATATGGCGATGACTGTTATCCCCCCTATTCGTTTAAAGATAGCGGTCGATTAACTGGAATATATACCGTTATTTTGGAAAAAGTTTTTGAGAAAATGCCTGACTACAAAGTCAAGATGAGAGGTCTACCCTAGAAACGGGGGCTTAGTGAAATCGAAAAAACTGAAATATTTGCACTACTCCCCCTTACAAAAGAGTTAAAGAACGCCCTTTCATGGAATACGAAGAACTATCCTGAATGAAGAGCTTGTGGTGTATTGCCGACAAGATATTCTGGAAAAGGATCGCCCTAACTGGCCTAATGATTATTTTGGGTTAACAATAGGAAATAATGCAGGATTTTCGGCGGGAGGTGACAATTTTCTGGCCGCAGTTAAGGCTGGTGATATCAAAGTCCAAGAAACAAAAGGGACCCCGAAAAACCGGTAAAACTCATTGTAGGACGAGTGGACGGCTACATGAATGACGGTTTATCCATTCAATGGGAGCTTAAAAAACTAGCTAGCGAAGACCGCTATGACGGAAAAAGCAATATTAAAGGCGCGATCATAAGTGCCGAACAAGGTTTTTTAGGTTTCGTCACGGAAGGGTCGGCTTATTCATATAAGCATGATTTTAAGGAAAAATATCATGCAATTCTCAAAGAAATGAAACAGAGTGGAGAGATTGATAGAATAGTGAAACAATTTGTCGAATAATCTCGGATAAAATCTCCCATAGCAACAGGTAAATCTTCAGGTGCTATGGGCTATTGCATTAGAGACGTTGCGATCTAAAGCAAAGACTGGCATTGATGCCTCCAAAATTTAAAAGGCCCAACCAAACACCACTTACTTAAGGCATAAGTACCAGACATTTTAAGCGTCTAAGCGCATTTGTTGAATGAAATTCTCTAGGGCTTTGTTAAGGTGCAAAGTTTTTCTGTGAATTAAAAAAATTTCGATATGGGTACTGAGCAACGGGTGATCGATAACCCTTAAAGTTCCAAGCCTCAATTCTTCCTCAATACAACTTATAGGCATAAGGCTTAAACCGAAGTCGGCTTCGACTAAACGCTTTTGAGCAGTTAGACTGTCGACTGGCATCAGTTCCGCATCATCTAACCCAGCTTTTATCAGTTGCTTTTGAGTGAGTTGGTAAAATGAGTTTGTCATTTTCTTTTTGCTTTTTGCAAAGCTCAGAAACTTGCAGGATTGAAGTTGTTCTATTTTGAAGCCAGAGCGGTTTATCAAAGCAGTATCGTTCGCGCAAACCGTTACCATTGCTTCCTTTAGAAGCAGGTTAGACTGAATATCTGTGTTACTTTCTGGAAAATAACGCATCCCTAAATGAACCTCGCCACTTAAAACCAAGTCACTTACCTCATCACTTAAAGCTGTACGCAAATTAAGCTCTACTTTAGGATATGTTGCTCTAAAGGCTTTGAGTTTCTGGCTTAAATTTGTACTAGCAAGCGTGCCGACTACCGCAATATTAATGCTACCTAATGCTATATCATTATCTGTTTTTAGCGCATCCATACCATCTTTGATCGAAGACATGACCCTCATTGCATAGGGTAAAAATGTTTTACCGGAATCACTTAAAATAATACCTTTAGGCATGCGCTCAAATAAAGAAGCTTTTAATGCATGTTCTAATAATGCGATTCGTCGGCTTATAGCAGGCTGAGAAAGGTGTAAAGTTTCAGACGCTTTGGAAAAGGAGCCTGTTTTAGCGACGGCAATAAATGCTTCTAATTGACTGATTTCCATATTTACCAACCTAATATATAAAGACCTGATAAGGCCTATAGACTCTTTGCATTAGACGACAGGGGGGTGATGTCTTTAATATTTCATCACCTTCAATGAACTAAGAGATATAAACTATGCAAAAAATAGTATCTACCCCTAACCCTCCGTACTATGCAGTGATCGCGCCAACAGTGGTAGGCAAGGATAGCGCAGGATACCCAGAAATGGCAGAAAAGATGATGCAATTTGCCCAAGAGGTGGATGGGTTTTTAGGCATAGAGAGTTGTTTTCAGGGAAATTTCGTTCTTTCAGTCAGTTATTGGAAAACGCTGGAAGATATTCAAAAATGGAAGACAAGCAGTCATCACATGCTTGCCAAAGAGAATGGAAGAAAACGTTGGTTCAAAGAGTATTTTACTCGGATAGCAAAAGTCGAGCGAGACTACTAGACAATCAACACAAAATTTAAACGAGCCAAAGGCAAATAGCACTTACTTAGGTTATAAGTGCTATTTTATAAATAGTGGATAAATCAACCCAACAAGCTTCATAACATCTACCTTTGTTGGAGGGCATTACTCTTCACAACTAACTTTTATGCTACTCCAACAATGCTGGAGCCTATCCAGCAGTAACATTGCTATATTCTTGTTGTATTTGGGTTAACCCTGCTCTATTTAACTGCTTGGTCACAACTTTTAAGTAGGCTATTTCATCCTGCGCAATCAGTACAACTTCCTCCACACCCTTAATAAGACTTAATTCATCACTAATTAGTTGCGCCTTGGCATGGTCCATTCCGGTCATGGTGAGTGAAATACCGGTTTCGGGGTTGGGTTTTGTCATATTTCTTGCCCCCAAAAACCAAATAAAGCAAACCACTGAAACAAGATAATATACGCCTGATTCTTGATAGCTACTCACAACATAACCGCCTAGCACACCGCCCACAAAAGCACCGAAGAACTGACTGGTTGAGTAAATACCCATTGCAGTGCCTTTGTTGCCCGCGGGAGAGATCTTACTCACCAATGAAGGGAGACTTGCTTCGAGTAAGTTAAACGCCATAAAAAATAGAAAGAGGCTCAACCAAAAATACAAAAAGGAGTGCTGCGACCAGCTAAAACTAAATGAAGCGACACATAACAACAGAATAGCAAATAAGAAAACACCCTTCATTTTATTCTTTTTCTCGCCAATAATGATGAAAGGCACCATGGCAAAAAAAGAGGTGAAAATAACCGTTAAGTACACTAACCAGTGTTCACTTCCAGGCAATTTCAAATGGTTTTGTAATGACATCGGTACGGCTATAAAAACCGCCGTTAAGCAAAGATGAAGTGCAAAAATTCCGCCATCAAGACGAAGCAATTCTTTATTTCGCAGCACCTCGCCTATTTGGTCTTTAAATAAACGTACATTACGATTAGATTGACTTTGCACGGGAGAAGGTACAAAAAACATCAACCAAAATATACCAAATAAGGCTAAAAATGCCGTTAACCAAAAGATACCCTGCAAACCATAGACACCGCCGACTAATGGCCCCACAACAAGCGCAACCGAAAATGACATGCCAATCGACATACCAATAATAGCCATACCTTTCGTTCGACTCTCTTCACTGGTTAAGTCGCTCAGTAGCGCCATCAAAACACTGGCTATGGCACCCGCTCCTTGTAGAAAACGACCTAAGATCACACCATAAATATCAGTCGACACCGCGGAGAGTACACTTCCTAGAAAAAACAGTACTAACCCAAAAAATATCAATGGTTTACGGCCATATTTATCTGATAGCGCGCCAAAAGGTATTTGAAATAATGCTTGGCTCAAGCCATAAGCTCCTATCGCTACGCCCAACAATAAGCTACTCGCATTTTTTAGATCTTGCCCGTATAACATAAAAACAGGCAACACCATGAACAAACCCAACATTCGGGTGGAATAGAGTAAAGCTAGAGAAAAAACGGAACGACGTTCGCTTTTTGTCATCATTTATAATCCATTAGTCATATCGAAATAAAATCTCGCACATTCTATCACTATAATCTGGCCATACAATAACAGGCTCAACTAAGTGGATGTTGTTTAAGAAATAAGTGCTCTTTTTTGTACATTGTGGATGAACAATGTGAATCCCAACATAGCGCGTCACATCTGGTTTTGTTGGGGTTCGCGTTGCTCACCCCAACCTACAAGTAACTTTTGGCTACAATAAGTATCACTCCAAGTTCAACTCTTTATTACATCTGCGGTTAAAATTGTTATAATGCGCGGTTTTTAACCATGAGCCGAATTATTGATGGATACGATCCTTGTACGTGGTGCACGCACACACAACCTTAAAAATATAGACATCGATATCCCTCGCGATAAGTTAATTGTTATTACTGGTTTATCTGGCTCAGGAAAATCTTCTCTTGCCTTCGATACACTTTATGCAGAGGGTCAGCGACGTTACGTAGAATCACTTTCAACTTATGCTCGCCAGTTTTTATCGATGATGGATAAACCTGACGTTGATCATATTGAAGGTTTGTCACCGGCCATTTCTATTGAACAGAAGTCGACCTCTCATAATCCTCGCTCAACGGTTGGCACCATCACCGAAATTTATGATTATTTGCGCTTGTTGTTTGCTCGCGCTGGTGAACCACGCTGCCCCGAACACGATTTACCGCTGGACGCACAAATTGTCAGCCAGATGGTCGACAAAGTAGTGGGGCTCGAAGAAGGCAGCCGCTTAATGATGCTAGCGCCGATTGTGCAAAACAGAAAAGGTGAGCATTTACATGTATTTCAAGACCTTCTAAGCCAAGGATTTATTCGTGCACGTATTGACGGCATAATCACCGACCTGGATGACACTCCCTCACTTGAAAAAAACAAGAAACATACCATTGAAGTCATCGTCGACCGCTTTAAAGTACGCGAAGACATTCAACAACGCATCGCTGAGTCATTTGAAACCTGTTTAAACCTAACAGACGGTATCGCTATTATTGCGCCGATGGATTCAGATAGCCCACAAGAAGAGCTTATTTTCTCTTCACGCTTTGCCTGTTCGCAATGTGGGTATTCCATCACTGAGCTTGAACCTAGAATGTTCTCTTTCAACAATCCTGCTGGCGCATGTAACAGTTGTGATGGTTTGGGTGTTAATCAGTTTTTTGACCCAGGTAGAATCATTCAGAATTCAGCGATCACACTTGCCGAAGGTGCGATTAAGGGCTGGGATCGACGTACGGTTTATTACTTTCAACTTCTCAATAGTGTCGCTAAACATTACGGCGTTGAGATTGATACGCCTTTTGAGAAATTTACTGAAGAATTTCAGCAGGTACTGCTTTATGGCAGCCAAGATGAAGACATCGCCTTTAATTACGTGAATACGCGTGGCGACATGGTAGAAAGGTATCACGCATTTGAAGGCGTTATTCCCAATATTGAACGACGATACCGTGAAACAGAGTCCAATGCTGTTCGGGAAGACTTAGCTAAGTACCTGAACAAACAACCCTGCCCTAGTTGTCACGGCTCTCGATTGCGAGAAGCGTCCCGGCATGTATTTATTAACGAAGAAACCTTGCCCCAATTAACCTGTTTACCGATCGGTGATGCCTTAACATATTTTGAAGGCTTAGTACTCGAAGGAAAGCGTGGCGAAATTGCGGAAAGAATTGTTAAAGAACTACGTTTACGCTTAGAGTTTTTAGTCAACGTAGGTTTAGACTACCTAACACTTGAGCGTAGTGCCGACACCCTTTCTGGCGGAGAAGCGCAACGAATTCGTCTTGCAAGCCAAATTGGTGCGGGTCTTGTCGGTGTGATGTATATTCTAGACGAGCCCTCAATAGGCCTTCATCAGCGCGATAACGAGCGACTTCTAAAAACACTCACGCACTTACGCGATATTGGCAACACTGTAATCGTGGTTGAACATGATGAAGATGCCATACGTTTAGCCGATCATGTTATTGATATCGGCCCTGGTGCGGGTATTCATGGGGGCGAGATCATTTCTCAAGGCACTCCACAGCATGTGATGGATGATGAGAAATCACTGACTGGGCAGTATTTATCGGGTAAAAAAGAGATCTCGATTCCCGGAAACCTAACCCCCAATGACTTAAGTAAACAACTTGTTCTTAGCGGCGCAACAGGCAATAACTTACAAAACGTCACTCTGTCTATCCCGTTCGGCTTATTAACGTGCGTCACGGGTGTCTCGGGTTCGGGTAAATCAACCTTAATCAATTCAACTCTTTATCCTTTAGCGGCCACCGAACTCAATAACGCTACCACGCTGAATGCCAGTAAATATGACAAAATAGAAGGCTTAGACCTTTTCGACAAAGTAATTGATATTAACCAAGGTCCTATTGGTAGAACGCCTCGTTCAAACCCTGCTACGTACACCGGCTTATTTACTTCAATTAGAGACCTATTTGCAGGTACGCAAGAATCACGTTCACGCGGTTATAAAGCGGGACGCTTCAGTTTTAATGTAAAAGGCGGCCGCTGTGAAGCATGCCAAGGTGATGGCGTTACGAAAGTAGAAATGCACTTTTTGCCTGATGTATATGTGCCTTGCGACGTATGTAAAAGCAAACGTTATAACCGCGAAACCCTCGATATCAAATATAAAGGGAAAAATATTCATGAAGTGCTAGACCTTACCATTGAGGATGCGCGAGAATTTTTTGATGCAGTACCCTTTATTTCACGTAAGTTGCAAACACTCATGGATGTGGGTTTATCCTATATTCGTTTAGGGCAAAGTGCGATCACCTTGTCGGGCGGTGAAGCCCAACGAGTTAAATTAGCAAAAGAGCTTTCTAAGCGTGATACAGGTAAAACACTTTATATATTAGATGAGCCAACAACGGGACTTCACTTTTACGATATTCAGCAGTTACTAAATGTATTGCATCGCTTACGTGAACACGGCAACACCATTGTCGTGATTGAACATAATTTAGATGTTATTAAAACTGCCGATTGGGTTATCGATCTTGGGCCTGAAGGTGGTTCTCGGGGCGGCTGTATTGTAGCGGAAGGAACACCTGAAGAGGTTTCCAAAGTACCCGAGTCATTTACGGGTCAATTTTTAAAGCACTTTTTTAAGGCATCATAATGCGGCATTCTTGCCACCATTGAAGCAAAACACATTATTTATAGGTTTATCGACATGAACATTTTAGTGATTGGTAGCGGCGGACGTGAACACGCTCTCGCATGGAAAGCAGCTCAAAACCCACAAGTTGACAAGGTTTTTGTTGCTCCTGGCAACGCGGGCACTGCGCTGGAAGCCAAATTAGAAAATATCGACCTTGATATTATGGACTTTAAAGCCCTGACTGATTTTGCTACAAACAACAATGTATCGTTAACCATTATCGGCCCAGAAGCGCCATTAGTAGACGGTGTTGTTGATTACTTTAATAAACAAGGTTTACGCTGTTTTGGACCGACTAAAGGCGCAGCACAACTTGAAGGCTCAAAAGCCTTCACAAAAGACTTTTTAGCGCGTCATGACATTCCAACAGGTTCATACCAAAACTTCACTGAAGTAGAACCTGCTATCGCTTACCTTCGCGAACAAGGCGCGCCAATCGTTGTAAAAGCCGATGGTTTAGCCGCTGGTAAAGGCGTTATTGTTGCGGAAACACTTGAACAAGCTGAAGAAGCTGTTCATGACATGCTGTCAGGCAATGCTTTTGGTGAAGCAGGTTGTCGGGTTGTAATTGAAGAGTTTCTTGAAGGCGAAGAAGCAAGCTTTATCGTGATTGTTGACGGTAAGAATATTCTACCTATGGCAACTAGCCAAGATCACAAACGTATTGGTGATGGCGACACAGGTCCGAACACAGGTGGCATGGGCGCTTATTCACCCGCACCAGTTGTAACCCATGAGATTCATGATCGAATAATGAAAGAAGTGATTGTACCCACCGTTGAAGGTATGGCTGCTGAAGGCAATGATTACACTGGCTTTCTTTATGCCGGCCTTATGATCTCATCGACAGGCGAGCCACAAGTAATCGAATATAACTGTCGCTTTGGCGATCCTGAAACACAACCAATTATGATGCGCTTACAGTCAGACTTGGTTGAGTTATGTAATGCCGCTTTAGATAAAACTTTAGACCAAGCAGAAACTAGCTGGGATGAACGCGCTGCGGTAGGCGTTGTACTTGCATCAGGTGGATACCCTGGCAGCTATGAAAAAGGAAACATCATATCAGGGCTTGATACCAATACCGATAACACCCGAAAAACCTTTCATGCAGGCACATGCTTAGAAAATGGCGACGTCAAAACAGTTGGTGGACGTGTGCTTTGTGCGACTGCACTAGGTAATACCGTCACTGAAGCACAGCAGAGCGCTTATGAGCTGTTAAAGCAAATCAGTTGGAAAGATGTGCTATATCGAAATGATATTGCATACCGCGCGATTGCTAGAGAAAAGAAATAAAGCAGCAAAGAACGATAAGAGAAACCACCATCGAATGCACTTTGATGTACTCGGTGGTATAAATTCTTTATAGGAGTGAAAGCGATACCATGACTATCCAACTTAATGACATTCTTTCACTGGCAACCGACGCAGCACTTGAAGCGGGTAAGCTCATTGTTGAAAAACGACAATCTGGGGATATCCAACAGCAATATAAAGACCAGCAAGAACTGGTAACCTCAGCTGATATCGCCGCTGATAAACTTATCATTAGCAAGATTAAAAAACATTATCCTGACCATCGAATTCTGTCCGAAGAAACCTATACTGATAAATCACAAGCGAAAGACCTATCGAAACCTATTTGGATTATTGATCCGATTGATGGCACGGTAAACTACGCCCACGGTCACTTCATGGTGGCTGTGTCGATTGCTTTTGCAATAGATGGCGAAGTCAAAGTAGGCCTGGTGCACAATCCTTTTCTTGGCGAAACCTATTCAAGTATTATTGGCCAAGGTAGTTTTTTGAATGGAAACAAACTAGATGTCAGCCACCAAACCTCACTTCGTAAAGCAGTGATCGCGACAGGCTTTCCGTATGATAAGAGTACGGTACCTGAAATTATGAAACGTACTGAAAAAGTTCTGATGCATATCCAGGATATTCGACGTCTAGGCTCTGCTGCGATGGATATTTGCTGGGTAGCCAATGGCCGCTTGGATGGTTACTTTGAATCACTCAGCCCTTGGGATTTTGCTGCCGCACGGCTCATTGCGCAAGAAGCAGGTGCAACCTGCGGGCACTTTACTCCGGTTCCTGATGACATACCTGCTTGCATTCATTGTGATAATTTACTCATTACCACCCCTGAAATATATCACGCATTAGATGAATTATTAGACTAATTTCTATTTACCCCAGGTCCCTAGTCACTTCTCGGTGTAACGAAGCGCTTAAGATAAATACAAACGAAGACGATAAAAAACTTTATCTTGAACAGAGTATCTACTTTTAGATATTTTGATCTTAAAGAAACATTTTGAGAATTGACTCGATATTAAAATCGGCCACTGATTGAAATAACGTAGCCATGTTGCTTTGATGCAAGCGGTGCAACCTTCACACCCGTGTAACTCTCAGTAAAGTATAGCCCTGACAACACACCTATCGCAGCGCCTAAAAGCACATCAATCGTTTCATGTTTATCACTTTCAACCCGAGAATAACCAACAAAAGCAATGACCGGTTACAAAACATGAAGTACATCACCCGCAGCCTCAGTATTAGACTTAGCAAACGCGCTGGCACAAAAAAACAGAAACAAACAACCAAATATTTTCAAAAACAACAATCGCCCTAACATAATTATTCAACAGTAGCCCTGACTAGTGAAACAAACCTGCAGCAAGTAGCGGCCAATGAGCCGACCAGCCAGTCGTAGGACTTATTTTAAACTCACTGCGTACATATTGATGGATACGCCCCTCAATATTCAGTACTAATAGGTTTTCACCTGCACGCCCCGTCATACGCAGTTTTTTCTTTTCGTGAATTTCACCTTCGCGCAATACATGACGCAGTTCAGTTTCAAGCCGGTCAAAAAAGTGCCCTGCACGCTGCTGAAGACGTGGCTTCTCACCACTCAATGCGCCTCCTACTAAAACACAGCACAAACCAGGATTCTTATCAGAAAAAGCCAAAATAAACGTCAAAATACGCTGAAGTCGATCTACGCTGCCATCAACCTCTTGATTGATTCGTTTTATACGTGAAAAAATCGTTTCCTCAATAAACTCAAGCAAACCTTCAAACATCTTTCCTTTACTTGGAAAATGACGGTAGAGCGCTGCCTCTGTTACACCGACTTCTTTAGCAAGTTTAGCCGTCGTGACACGTTCACCAGGGTTCGCTTCAAGCATCGATGCCAGCACTTCAAGAATCTGCTGACGTCGATTGGGTTTAGATTGTTTTTTTTCAGCCATGTTTATAAACCATATTTAGATTGTGCATTTGAATCACTAAATAATTAGACCATCTATGGGAGATGACGCCGATGCATAAAGTTTACGGGGCATTCGACCTGCCAACCATGCTTCTCGACCACTTTCGACGGCTAAACGCATCGCATTTGCCATACGAATAGGATCTTTCGCTGCCGCGATTGCTGTATTCATTAATACACCTCCACACCCTAATTCCATCGCAATCGAGGCATCGGATGCCGTACCTACGCCTGCATCCACCAAAATAGGTACCTTAGCATTTTCAAGAATCATTTTAATATTGTAAGGGTTTCTAATTCCTAAGCCAGATCCAATGGGCGCACCTAAAGGCATCACCGCAACACAGCCCATTTCTTCTAAACGCTTTGCAATAAGGGGGTCATCTGTGGTGTAAACCATCACTTTGAAGCCATCTTTAATCAAAGTTTCTGCGGCAATAAGTGTTTCAGTCACGTTCGGGTATAGCGTTTTCTGATCACCCAGTACTTCAAGCTTCACAAGGTCGTGACCTCCTAATAATTCACGTGCCAGCTTACAGGTTCTTACAGCATCCTTAGCGGTATAACAGCCAGCAGTGTTAGGTAATATCGTGTACCTATCGGGTGAAATGACATCGAGTAAATTAGGCTCGTCGGCATTTTGACCAATATTGGTTCGCCTAACTGCTACGGTTACAATCTCTGCACCACTCATTTCAATAGCGGCTTTTGTTTCAGCTAAATCTTTATATTTTCCGGTGCCGACTAATAAACGGGATTTATATTCCTTCCCTGCCACGGTTAAAGGCTTATCAACGGGGAGACTACTTGAAACTGTATTCGTCATGCATCCACTCACTTAAATTTAAGAGTTTTTGATATATATTTGTATTCAATTAATTTGTATTGTTATCCAACTATCTAACCGCCACCGATTGCCTGAACGACTTCGACCTGGTCCCCATCACTTAAGAAGTGTGTGACGTGTTGGCTACGTGAAATAATTTCTTCATTTACCTCAATCGCATAACGCTGGTCTTCAAGCAGCATTTGAGTAACTAAAACGGAAATTGTTGCATTATCAGCAAGTTCAAGCGACTCACCATTTACCTTTATCTGCATAATATCGGTACTACTTCTCTATAAAAATTTGTTAGCAGCCATCTGTCTGCATCATTTTGGGGTTCTCTTCGTTCACCCACAACCTACAATAAAATCAAACAGCCTCCTACCTTCAACCTTAAGGTTGTGATCGGCTAATCAGCTCGGTATATGGTGTATAACAACACCAGCCACCCTAAAATAAAAGCAAGCCCACCAAATGGGGTAATAGCGCCTAGTATTTTCACACTCGTGATTGCTAGAAGATAAAGACTACCACAAAATAATACTAAGCCAACCAGGAATAATTTTCCTGCTAACTGAAATCGTTTCATCTGTAAGTCAGTACTTACAACTGTATGTAATAATACGCCCAGAATAAGCAAAGCTAAAGCATGAAACATTTGATATTGGACAGCCGTATTAAACACAGCCATCATTTTTGCAGTAATTAGCGGTTTCAAGGCATGCGCACCGAAGGCACCAATCACAACCGATAAAAGTGAAAATAATGCACCAGAACACAAGTAAAATCGAGCCGATTTATTCATAAATTTTCTTTCGAACATTCACAAGAAGTTCGCTCACCCGTGTCTATATTCATTGCTGTTAATGACCCTCCCCAAACGCAACCTGTATCTAATGCCTGAAACTGAGTATTTTCCGTCACCCCAGTGAGTGCGGCCCAATGTCCAAATAATATCGTTGTTTGGTCCGTTCTTGTTTCCTGAAACCAAGGTATAAATCTATCAGGCGCAGAGTCTAGTGTTTCTTTGGCTGAAAAATCCAGCGCTCCATCTGAACGTATAAAACGCATACGCGTAAAATAATTAGTAATCACCCTTAAACGCGTCATGCCAGCTAAATCATTTGACCAATTATCAGGTTCATTTCCATACATGACGTCAAAAAAGGCAACATGATCTTCACACTTCAATATGGCCGACACTTCCTGACTTAATTTAAATGCCTCAGGCATTGACCACATCGCTGGTACTCCCGCGTGCACCATTACAAGGTCACTATCAGCATCCCATACCATTAGCGGCTGCTGCCTTAGCCAGTGCATAAGTTCGTCACAATCTGGCGCTTCCAATATTTGAAGTAATGTATCTTTTCGTTTTGGAGACTTCTCACTCGCATGAATTGCTAGCAAGTGTAAATCATGATTTCCCAATACGACACGCGCAGAAGTCCCTAAATTTTTAATAAAGCGCAAACACTCTAATGAATTAGGCCCGCGATTAACCAAATCTCCCGCTAACCATAATTCATCATATAGAGGGTTGAATGAAAGCCTCGCTAACAAACATTTAAATGAATTGAAGCAGCCTTGTATATCACCGATTGCAAACCGCGCCATGGTTAGTTATTTTCCTTCAAAATGTTGTTCACACTCATAAGTAAGCGGGTCGGTCAATCCATTCAACTGGAATGCTTCTAATCGTTCCTGACAGGCACCACATTTGCCGCAAGCCCGCTCTCTGCCGTTGTAGCACGTCCATGTTTTAGAATAGTCCAAGCCTTTCTCAACGCCTTTACGAAGAATATCTGTTTTATCAATCCCCTGAAACGGCGCCAAAACGTCAATACTTTCATAGTTCGCCACTTTTGAAACCGCATCCATTTTCTCGATAAATTCAGGCCGGCAATCTGGGTAAATCGCATGATCGCCACCATGCGCACCATAATAAACAGCTTCGGCTTTTATAGAAACAGCATAAGCAATCGCTAACGAGAGCATAATCATATTTCGATTAGGGACCACGGTCGATTTCATACTCTGTTCTTCGTAGTGACCTTCAGGAATTTCTATATCATCGGTGAGTGAAGAACCTAATAACAACTGATGGATCGCGGTAATATCTACAATTTTATGTGGCAAGCCTAAATCATCACATACCTTCTGGGCATAATGCAGCTCTTTAGAGTGCTTCTGGCCATAGTTGAAAGACAAAGCATACACTTGTTTACCCTGAGCTATTGCCTCATGAAGCAGAGTATAAGAATCCATACCGCCAGAATAAATTACTACGACTTTTTCAGTCATTCAGTTGCACCTAATTATTCACAAAGAGAGGAATTTTACGCGTTCTTAGCATTGAACAACACCTTTCAGGCAAAGGAATTAATGAAAATAAGTACCATAAGCCCAACAAAGATAAGCATTCGCTTTACCACAACAGATTAAATTACCGACATGTATCATCCAAAACGTGCTTTAGCGCACTATCTCGTCGTCTTAAATTTGTACTCTTTCAGCTTAATCTTTAATATTGACAATTGTTATTGTATTTACAAACACTGGCGCTGTTGTATATGTCTATTAAAACCCCTATTTTTATTGATTTTGAGGCTTCGAGCCTTGACCTTGTTTCTAGTTACCCGATTGAGGTAGGCATCTGTTTACCAGATGGAGAAGTCATGAGTTGGCTAATCAAGCCTCATGTTCTCTGGCGTGATTGGTCAGAAAGAGCAGCTAGAGTACACGGCATATCTAAAGAAGAGCTACAATCAGATGGCCTTGAAATAAGCTGGGTAGCGGCAGAATTAAATAAAATTGTTAGCGGGCCTGTTTATTGTGATGCTTGGGCGTTCGACAGCTTTTGGTCGCACCGTTTATTTAAGGCAAGTAATACCAAACCAAATTATGAACTCGACTCTATTACTTCTATTTTAAAACCAAATGAAATAGACCAGTGGCAAGATATTCGAGCGCTTGTGATTGATGATTTGAAATTAGTACGCCATCGAGCAGCTAATGATGCACTCATTCTTCATGAGACATGGAAGCGACTTGCATCACAATAAATAAAATTCTTAACTAGAGCGTGTTGAACTCACTAGCGACACTCAGAAATACTGCCATAAAAATGGTAGAATTCAACATGTTTTACAATGAGCGCTTTAAGTTAATATAGACAGTTAGCCTCAATATTTTTCATATTTAAATAACCGCCCAAAGAGTACAAAAATTGATGAAGTTAAGCCTTTCCATATTCGCATGTTTATCGACACTTTTACTAAGCGCCTGCGACCCTCGCTTTGAAACAACCACAGAGATATGTTCCTCTAATCTGAATGAACAAGTCTCCGTTGCAAGGTTAAACCATGGCGTAAAATCATCTGATGACGAGTACCAACCATACCTACACGATATTCTAAATGCATTTCAAGTAACTGAACCAATCACAACTGAAGAGCAAGCAGCACTAGATAAACTTGATATTATTATTAAACAATATATGCCTTATGAAATGGCTGGCGAAGAAATTCAAGCGACAAATGCTTTAGATATACTTGAAAGCATTATTGCCACCACTGATCCTGGCACCAAACTAGTGACCGATGAAGGTAATGGGGGCAATGAACGAAATGATAGCAAGCTCGTTGAGGCTTTTAAATTAGCCAAAAGACAAGTTGCTTCAGGAATTAGTGCTAATGATGGCTTTTGTATATACAAAACTAACAATATCACGATCGAGAATTATGTCACACAAGCAAGCATCGATGAAGATACTGGGGAAGAAATAATCGATGAAGATACCGGAGAAACAATAAAAACAGATGTATTAGTCAACATTATTAGAGCAGCCCTTACCATGACTTTTGACCCATTCAATGGTACTTTCGCTCAAAATATTATCATGACACAAACAAATACTGACCCAAACGACGCAGATAACGGTGTCGTCACAAATTTCGTCGGTTTTTATGACGCTCCTCCGAATGATTTTAAAGCCGTCGGCCATACCCCACCTACTGTAAGATTTGGCTCAGTCAACAACACCGAACAAACTGAAAAACTCACGACAGATGACGACTTTAATGACAAGCTCGGACAGATCGAATATGAGCTTTTTGATGATTACTGCACTTTAAAAGACAGTGAAGGTGAAGATTTCTTATTTACAGGGGATACGGTGCTCATAGTAGAAAACTCAGGCTCAAACGCAAACACCCTAGCTTTTACAGGAAAAATTCTTAACATCCAGAGAAACAATACCAACGATCACACACTTTCAATAGATGATAGCGTTATCTCCGTTAGTATTGAGGGGGAAGAAGAAGTAAATGAGGTCACTCTCGACACCATTATTGTTAATAGTCATGAGCCTATCGCCACCCCCACCACTCCTGCAGACCCAAATAACCCTGTTGTTATAGACAACAACATCTTAACCATTGATTTATCCAAAACCAGCGGCTTGGTAACATTTCAAGACAATGCCCTCTATATTGACGGAGACATACAGTTAGATGATGATGGCGGTGCACTTTTAATACAGGCCGATACGGCAGTGATTAAAGATAATACGCTTATCATTGATGACGCATTCGCCTTTGGCTCAATCAACCAAGAAAGAATAGCTGTCAACTGTAAAACGAGCGTCGAAACTGAAATATCGAGCATCAAAACCGACATTCGTCTCATCCAAAAAGACGCTTGCAAAGGCGGCGGCTTTGACTCAGACCCACAACCGAACAAACTCCCTAATGAGGTAGGAAAGCGACAAACGCGATCCTTTGACTTGAATAGTGACCTGTCACCTGGTTTGAATAGTGACCTCTCTACGCTTAAGAGATTTCGCATAGAAACGGATTTCCCCAATAACACGGCTCAAGTATATGTTTCAAATTATAGAGAAGCGATTTATGACTCTGATGGAGAAACGCTGATAAAAGACCCAACACCTTGCGAAGGACAAGCAGTTTTAGATGAATTGTTCAACCAATTTTCAGAGGAAGAAAGAGAAGCCGATGACTTTGAAGGTGTACGTCTCACCGCTGTTCCCGACACAGGTTATGACTTTATATTTGAATTAAATGATGACGGCTCTATAAAGCAGGATGAAAATGATGCTGGTATCATTGACCAAACACAACTACCAACACCAATATATAATTTCACAGGCACTGCAATTCCAGCTCGGCAATAAACACAACAGTAGCCTAGTAAGTAGACGCTAATAGTTTATGGGCCCTTAGTCGGCAGCCTTCTGCTGACTTAAAGGTCTTAGGTGTAATAAAATCATATCAATCAGTTGCATGTTACGTTCAATCGTTTCATTCAGCTGATTAAGTAACTTCAGGTCAGGAAACCGACTCCTCCTTACTTGCAAAATCCGCTCTTTTGCTACAAAGATTTCTTCTTCCAATCGCTTATGCTGCTGCTCTAATGTGTTCATCAAGACTCACTAATCTAAAGTCATAGCGTTAGCCATAACAATGATTTTGGTTAAAGTTCAATAATTAAACTCAGTATAATCAGCATTTTTAAATTCAATACGACCCAGTTAACACAAAAAAGTAAGGTTTAGTAAGCAAATGTTGCTTAATTACCCAGAGCCGAAGTTTTAGCCATTCATGTAATTTCATGTAGGGTTTTGTTTGTTCTGCTATGCTTATTAGCAACAATTATTTATTTTATAAAGCTGTGATCGTGAAACTTACTCTTAGACGGAATTAAAATGACTCAACCTTCCATTGCACACGTTATTACTGAATTTATGGCGTTTTCGGAGCTTTTAGATGATGCTTATTGGGAAGCATCATCGATTGAAAACAAAGATTTCATTTACGATATCATTAGCCTTATTTCACAAGAAATGGCTGAGCTAAACAAACTCAGCATTCAAGACCATCATTACCCTTATGAGTTTATTTCTGAAGGAATACGAAGAATCGTACCCAAAGTACTTGCCTTAGAAGAGCGACAAGCAAGTATTATTCACAGAACAAAAACGCTGACTGATATGCGAGAAGTTCTATCTAACGTAATCGTCATCTTAGAGGGTCAAGTCGAAGTATAGCCCTCATACAATCGCATAAAGCTTATTTCTTCACTCGCCTTATTTTGAAGGCTCCATTATTTTAACCACCTGAATAGGGCTCTCATCAAGTGACTCCTCTTCAGTAAGCTGATTCACTCGAGTCTCCATTTCACCTGGGTCAACCTGCACTAACTGTTTTTCTTCGAAGTCGCAGCTTACACACTCCTTAAAGGTATCATCATCAATGGTATAGGTTACTAAACGATCCATTTCTCCACACCGAGGACAAACAGCCCCCGCAATAAAACGCTTTGTACTCATGATTGTATTCCTGCTTGTTTCAGTAAAGGGTCGACACTTGGCTTTCGCCCTCTAAATGCAACAAACATGTCCATTGCATCTTTCGAACCGCCCACTTCAAGGATTTCTTGCTTATAAGATAACCCTGTTTCTTTATTAAAAATGCCTTCTTCTTCAAATCGAGAAAACGCATCGGCAGCAAGCACTTCTGCCCACTTATAACTGTAATATCCTGCGGCGTAGCCTCCAGAAAAAATATGGCTAAAGGCATGACTGAACCGAGTGTAATCAGGAGGTACCTTTACCGAGACCTTTTTACGAATTGTATTGATTAAAGCCAATACATCAGTTTGATCCGCTTCAGAAAAATCACGATGTAACTGAAAGTCAAATATCGAGAATTCGAGCTGGCGCATCATCGCCATGCCACCTTGAAAATATTTCGCCGCTAACATTTTATCAAGTAAGGTCTTAGGTAGTGATTCACCCGTTTCAAAATGACTGCTAATAAGAGGTATTGACTCTTCCTGCCAGCACCAATTTTCTAAAAGCTGACTAGGTAATTCTACAACATCCCAAGGCACACCAGAAATACCGGACACGTCTGCCGCTTCAATCTGAGTCAACATATGATGCAAACCATGGCCAAACTCATGAAATAAAGTTGTCACCTCATTATGAGTCAACAAGCTATCATTGCCATCAACTGGCGGCGTAAAATTGCACACCAAATTCGCGACAGGTAGCTGTAGTGAGCCGTCAACTAATCGACGCCTAACACGACAATCAGCCATCCAAGCGCCACCACGTTTGTTCTTACGTGCATACAAATCGAGATAAAATCCCGACACTTCCTGCCCATCAACATAAATGCTGTAATAGTGAGAGTCCGCATGACAAGTCTTTATATCAGGTCGTGCTTTTACCTCAATATCAAATAGCCTTTTGGCTACTTCAAACATACCTTTCAGTACAACTGGCACAGGAAAATAAGGTTTTAACTCTTCTTGAGACACATCAAAACGTTCTTGTCGCAGCTTTTCAGAATAAAACCCAACATCCCAACTTTCTAGAGATGCTTGATCAAAGGTTTCTCGTGCATACGCTTCTAGCTCTGAAAATTCTTTTGTAGCGACTGGCAACGCTTTATCAGCTAATTGCTCCATAAATAACATAACTTCATCAACAGAGCCGGCCATCTTGGTCGCTAAGGAACGCTGTGCATAGTTTTCAAACGATAATAATTTTGCAAGCGTCTGCCGTGTTGACATTATTTTCTGGATATTTTCAGAATTATCCCACTTTCCTGCGTTAGGCCCTTGATCAGAAGCCCGAGTCAAATAAGCTTTATAGAGCTCTTCTCGTAATTCAGCATTCTCACAATAAGTCATAACAGGTAAGTAACTCGGTATATCAAGCGTCAATAAATAACCACTCTCATACCCCTGATCTTTCGCTAAACTTGCTAACAACTGAAGCGCACTGTCTGGCAATCCTGCCAGCTGATCAGACGATTCTATATATTTAGTCCAACCTTGCGTCGCATCTAATACATTTTCGGAAAAATTATTCGTTAATGATGATAGCGTTTGTTTCAGTTCAGAATACTGCTGTTTATCTTCAGTATTTAAACCAATGCCTGATAATTTAAAGTCACGTAAACTGTTATCGACCACTTTCTGTTGAGGCCCATTTAATGTTACATATTCAGCACTCTCAGAAAGTCGCTTGTATGCCTGAAACAAGGCTTCATTTTGGCCTACTTCAGTTTGATACTCCGTTAATTTCGAGATAAGACGTTTGTAAATATCACGCAACGCATCTGAATTAAGTACCGCATTGTAATGAGAGATAACCGACCACATATTATTCAAGCGGTCATCTGCAGACTCTAAAGGATACACCAAGCTATCCCATGTATCGGATGAAGCCGCCAGCAAACGCTGAATAAGCTGTTTATTCTCGGCAAGCACTTCGTCAATTGCGGGCTCGAAGTGCTCAATCTTTATCTTTTCGAATAATGGCAAGGCGGTTTCAGACAACAATGGATTCATTCAAATACTCACTCAAGGAAAATAGACATTATTTGGTCATACGACTTATTTATAAGATTCTACCAGAACATACATAGGGACTATTAAGGTTTTTTAAAGTACGTTTCAAGTCTTCACTTATTTTCACAAGACTTTACAACTTAACGAAACACAAGCCCCTACTTATACGGTAGATATGTACTACAATACAAGTATTTCTAGGCAAGCTCTTGTAAGAAGATTTGTTTTTAATACTTCAGCAATATGCCATTAGGACATACTAATGCAATTAGAAGAAAGTGTAATTGAACATGTCGTTCAAGGATTTCATATTCCACCTAAGCCCGAAATTCTTGAAAGGGTACAGACCTTAGCACAAACACCTAATGTCGACCCCGCTGAAGTAGGCCAATGCATTGCGACAGACGTCGGTTTATCTGCCTCGATCTTAAAAACCCTAAACTCGCCATTTTATGGCATGGCAAGAACCATTACCGACGTTACGCAAGCCACAATACTACTAGGAACTAACAGCGTATTAAACTTGGTAGCCGCGATTAAAATCAGAGAAGCGATGCAAGGAGAATCTTGCATATCACTCGAACGATTTTGGGATAGTGCCAGCGATATATCGAATGCGATGACTTACATTGGCAAGAAGGCCAAGCTAAAAATACCACCCGAGAACCTCCATATTGTCGGCCTATTTCATGACTGCGGCCTCCCCGCCATGGCCATAAAACACCCTAACTATGTCGACATTCTAAAAGAAGCTGATGATAATCACGAGTTGAGCATTACCCAAATTGAGAACAAACATTACAACTCAAACCATGCGGTGATTGGTTACTATATTGCTTCTTCGTGGGGGCTTCCAAAAGAGCTATGCAACGTGATTCGTCAGCATCATGATCCAAAAGCACTTGAGCACAAAGTGTCACCTGAATTCCGCGCTGTTTATTCCTGTCTAAAAATGGCTTGTAATATTCTTGAGAAACTCAGACGATTTAAAGACACGCGTGATTGGCCAATTGTAGAAGAAACCGTTTTGAGCTCATTAGGGATTACTGACCTGGATTATCAAGATTTATCAGAAGACATTGCAGAGATGTTCTCTTAAACTATCAATATGAGACCTTGTACGGCGTTATGAGCACAGAAAAAAATGACGAAAAATGCGCAGTAGTCATGCATAGGCCTCAATATAGCGTACTAGCTACTCTCTGACCTATGGAATTAAAACATGACCAACATTCGAAGCTACCTTAAACACTCACCCCAGCTTGGCCCACGTGTTTTTGTTGACCCCAGCGCCTTAGTAATTGGCGACGTTGAAATTGGCGCAGACAGCTCTATTTGGCCAATGGTCACCATAAGAGGCGACATGCATCGCATTAGTATTGGCGAACGCACCAGCATTCAGGATGGCTCTGTTTTACACATTACTCATGCAGGCCCCTACAACCTAGAAGGTTTTCCTCTTACAATCGGCAGTGACGTCACCGTTGGCCACAAAGCTTTATTACATGGTTGCACTGTTTCCGATCGGGTTTTAGTCGGTATGGGCGCGATTGTAATGGATGGCGCAATCATCGAAGAGGAGGTTATTCTCGCCGCTGGCAGTATTGTACCGCCCGGAAAAGTACTTGAATCTGGTTTTTTATATCGGGGCAGCCCAGCAAAACAAACCAGACCTTTAAGTGAAAAAGAGCGAAGCTTCTTTTCATATACCGCCAATAATTATGTGAAATTGAAAGACCAACATATTGCCGATCATAAACAACAAGGTTTATGCCGCTAGTCGAAATTAGATAGGGTGCACTTGCGCACCTTATCAACCATCACTTATAAAAATCTAACCTTCATATTCAGGATGTTTTTTAATAAACCCTGCTAATGCCTTATTCGCCATTGTGCTGACTTTTTTCTTCAGAAATGATGACCAGCCTAATAATAAGCCGGGCATTCCCAACGATTGCCGGCTCCAGCGCCAAAAATCAAAATGATCAATATGCCTAATAATTTTGCCATCCTTAAACTCAAATTCAGCATCTATAATATTATGCACAAAGCGCCCAGTTTGGCTGAATGAATATTTAGGCTCCCAATGAGCAGTCACAAGCTCATTCGTTTCACTAACACTATAAGTTAATACCATGTCAGCACCTCGTTCACATAACATGTGCCACATCGCCCCTATCTGCCTCCCTTTTAATTCAAAAGCTTCATCCCGAAAGTAAGCATCAGCGTGATAGCATTCCGCCATCGATATAAAATCTTTATTTTTAAACGCAGTATAAAACGACTCTATTAAAGCTTTATTTGAACTCATAACAACTCCATGGTGACATTATTGATTTTTATTTTCTAAATCTACCCGCATTAAACTGTGAATATCGAATTTTAAATATACAACTAAAGATGGTTTAACGGTATCGCTGTCCGGTCAATTATTTTACGCAACACAAAACTGGAGTGAACCCCCGTTACACCTGGAATACGCGTTAACTTTCCCAATAAAAATGCTTGATAAGCCTCCATATCAGCCACCATAACCACAATTAAATAGTCAGCGGCTTGTCCGGTGATCATTGAACATGATATCACTTCTGGATAACCCTCTAGCGTATCCTCTAAACTTTCAAATCGATCAGGCGTATGACGATCCATACTCACTTGAATCATGACTGTTAGCTTTAAGTTCAGCTTTTCTGGATCCAAAAGCGTGACGGTTCGACTGATTACACCACTTTCTTCTAATTGCTTAACCCTTCGAGAGCAGGGAGATGGCGAAAGGCCTACTTTTTCAGCTAATTCAAGGTTACTAATGCTGCCATTTTTCTGCAACACTTCTAGTATTCGACGATCCGTCCGATCAATATTCACTTAAACACCTCAAAAACAGCATCAACATTTTAATCATTACCACATAATAGCAACATTTCACTCAACTATAGCGTATTAATAGCTATATATTGCCAAACGAATGTATTTTTAGGGATAGTTTGCAACCATTCTCCCTAAAATCCACTCTATAATTTACGCCTGCTTCAGTAATCACACTGAAACAAACAGACCGTGATCCGGTCAACCGCTCTTAAACGTAAAGGCAAACCCACAAGATTTGCCTGACCACAATCTCACAAAGATTTAAAGTCACGTGATACGAGCTAATTCTTTAACTTATTTAAACTAGGAGAGACCAAGTGCCAGGCTTCAATCATTCAAAATACCGCCCTTTTGCCCCAATCAAAATGGATCAACGTACTTGGCCAGATCAAGTCATTACGCAAGCACCGATTTGGTGTAGCGTTGACCTGCGCGATGGCAATCAGGCTCTGATTGAGCCGATGTCAGTTGAACAAAAAAAACAGCTATTCTCTTTATTGGTTAAAGTCGGATTTAAAGAAATTGAAGTTGGGTTTCCCGCGGCTTCACAACCTGATTTTGATTTTGTTCGATGGCTGATTGAAGAAGACCAAGTGCCTAGCGATGTTACTTTACAGGTGCTAACCCAAGCACGTGATGAATTGATTGAGCGAACTTTTGATTCATTAAAAGGCGCTCGACGTGCTGTAGTGCATGTATATAACTCTACTTCTACAGTACAGCGAGAACAGGTATTTAAATTAAACAAACAAGGCATTATCGACATTGCCATTAACGGCGCCAAAAAAGTAAAAGCATTGGCCGATGCTAGCCCTGAAACAGAATGGGTTTATCAATATTCACCTGAGAGCTTTACCGGTACTGAGTTAGATTTCGCTGTAGAAGTCGTCAATGCCGTCACTAATATTTGGCAACCTACACCCGAAAAACAAGCCATTATCAATTTACCTGCGACAGTAGAAGTATCAACGCCTAACGTATTTGCTGATCAAATTGAATGGTTCTGCAATCATGTTAATCGACGCAATTCCATAATTGTTAGCGTACATACCCACAACGACAGAGGCTGCGGTGTTGCTGCGGCAGAATTAGCCGTGATGGCAGGCGCTCAACGCGTAGAAGGCACAATGCTTGGCAATGGCGAACGTACTGGCAATATGGACATTGTTACCATGGCATTAAACCTATATAGCCAAGGTATTAATCCGATGTTAGACCTTGCTGATATGGATGAAATTGTACGTACAGTAAAAAGCTGCACCCAATTACCTGTGCACCCAAGACACCCTTACGCTGGCGAGTTAGTTTTCACTGCATTTTCTGGCAGCCATCAGGATGCCATTAAAAAGTGTTTGGATATACAAACTGATGACAAGCCTTGGCAAGTGGCCTATTTACCGATAGACCCCACTGATTTAGGGCGTTCTTATCAAGAAGTCATACGAGTAAACTCCCAATCAGGCAAGGGTGGCATTGCTTATTCGCTAGAATGTGAATATGGCTTAAGTTTGCCTAGGTGGCTACAAGTAACATTTAGTCGCGTCGTTCAGAACCAAGCGGAAGTCAGTGGCGGTGAAGTTTCCGCAGAAACCATCTGGAAGTTGTTTAACGACTCTTATATTCACCAGTCGATCACACATAAAACAACTGCTCGCCTAGGTGCATTCGAACATCAGCGTACAACACATGATCGTATCCAAGCTCAGTTAATATTTGAAGATGAAACAATACAAGTATCCGGGGAAGGTCATGGTGTGATTGATGCTTTTGCTCAGGCATTAAAAAATCATTACGGCATAATTATTAACATTCAAGAGTACAATGAGCACGCATTACAAGAAGGCAGCGATGCTGAGGCGGTGTCTTACATTCAGGTAAATATAAACAATCAACCTTATTATGGTGTCGCGATTCATGAAGATACTGTGACGGCATCACTCAATGCAATTTTAAGCGCAACTAATCAGTTTATGCTCGAGTCTCAAAAAAATATTGATGATTTTTTACAGGGCCAATCTGCTTGAATATCAGCCATAAAAAAAGCGCTCATTTGAGCGCTGTTTTTTAACTGACAGGACTATGACTATGCACCCTTAGCTTTTAAGGCCTCAAGGTAGGCAACCGAACGACGATGTTCACTCACAAGTTCTAAAATCGTTTTATCTTCTGCTGACTTTGCACTTAAGTCTCGGCCTCCTGCGACATACATATCAAGAAAACGAATAAAAAAAGCAGGTGTCATATGCTGATATGCTTGCAATAGAACATGATAATCATGACTGCTGCCATCAAGTGGTTTCAGTGATAGAAAACCTTTAATTCGTTCATCACTCCACTGCTCGTCTTCTACTTTTGGTTGACTTGGTCCACTCACGTAATTCACCTTTCATTAAAAAATTTTCGTCATTATATAACGAAAGCTACGTTTCGCACTTAAAATTTATAGCACTGCATATTTTAAAGTACACGAACTGATGAAATCAGAACGCAAAACCAGCCTCTTCACAAATAGGGTTATAAACGCTAATTTCAACACGCCGATTCTTTGCTCTATTTTCTGCGGTATCATTGGGCGCTAAGGGGTTCGTTTCAGCATGGCCTGCAGCGCTAACACGATCAGCGTTAAGCTTATTATTTAAAATAAGTTGATGCACCACACTCACCGCTCTAGCCGCAGACAAGTCCCAATTTGAACGAAAACGACTTGAATTAACCGGTAGATTATCGGTATAACCTGAAACTGTTACACTGCCCTCACAATTAGCTAGCACATTTTCGATTTTCTCAAGAATAGGAAACATGGCATCTTTTAGCTCTTCACTTCCAGAAGGAAAACTAGTTGAGTCAGAAAAACGTACCACCACTTTGTCAGCATCATAATTAACACTCAAGGACTCTGATGAAATTTCAGCGGCTAGCGCATCAACAAGCGTTTCTGTCAGTTGCTCAATATTTTGATCAATTTGCTTTATTTCTTCGACTGGTTCCTCTGGCTCTTCTAACATTTCAACATCAGATTCATCAAAGTCTTCGAACTCATCTTCTAAGTCAGACTGATCAGGTGTGGTTGCTGGGGAGGGAGCGATTTCTGGTTGCTCAGCAAAAATAATACTACCTCCAGGGCTGTTTGAAGAAATGCCAAATGAGGCAGACAATGATCGTGCCATTGCTTCATATTTAGCAACATCTGTTTCTGAAAAGCTTAATAAAAGAATAAAAAACGTGAGCAGCAACGACATCAAGTCTGCAAAGGTAACAATCCAGCCGGCCCCGTTATTACTTTTTGCCTTGGGTTTTGGAATTGCTCTCATGCAAACTTACTCTTCAACCAACAGAATATCACGCTGCTGAGGAGGCAAATAAGTCGCTAGTACTTCGGTAATAACGCGAGGATTTTGGCCTTTCAATATATTCTGCACGCTCGTAATAACGAGTGACATATTTCGATGTTCGTCCATCGACTTCAAGTTTAGCTTATCTGCGAGAGGTGTTGCAATCACCTGGTCAATAAACGCGCCATAAAAGGTCGTCAACAACGCAACAGCCATAGCTGGCCCTACAGAAGCAGGATCGCCCATATTATTCAACATTTGCACAAGGCCCACCAAGGTACCCAACATACCTAAGCCTGGCGCAGTTGCAGCAATCCCACGAAATACTTTTTCTGCAGTTTCATAACGCTCAAGTGACTGTTCTAGCTCTTGAATCAATAGTTCTTCAATAAATTCAGAAGGATGGCCATCGATACACAGGGCGATACCTTTACCTAAAAAAGCATCGTCTATTTCTGAATTCTCTAAGCCAAGAATCCCTTCTTTTCTAACAACAGTTGAAAGTTCTTTTACTTGTTGGATAATCATGACTGGATTTTCAGTACGATCAAAAAAAACAGTCGACAAAGCTAATTTAAAAGATGTCCCGATGGTAGATATACGAAATTTTGTTAAAGTAACGGCAATGGTGCCCACAAAAACAATCCCTAAACCTGGGATATTTACAAAGTCCATAATCCCAGACTCAAGCAATATTGCCCCCACTATAATTGCAATACTCGCAAAGAGGCCAATCAGGGTCGCTAAATCCATAAATTCTTTCTCATTATTTTTTCTAACTTTAGTTTATTTGATCTAGTTTTTGTCTATTTAATATAGTACAAAAACCTTATTTTAGCGCCCTAATTGTCGCCATAGCCGCGAATGTTTCAGGACGAACCCCACGCCAAAGGTTAAACGCCTCTGCAGCTTGTTCAATCAACATACCTAAGCCATCAATTGTTTTTGCCGCACCATGTTGCACTGCCCACGCATTAAAAACGGTCACCTCTTTGCTATACATCATGTCGTAAGCCACCGTTGTTTCTGAAATTACTTGCGCAGGTAATGGTGGTAGGCTTCCAGCCAAACTTGCAGAAGTACCGTTAATCACAACATCAAATTCCTCATTCAAGTCCTGAAAAGCGCTACTTTTTATGTTACCAAGGGACTTAAAAATTGAAACAAGCTCATCTGCTTTACTTAAAGTCCGGTTACACAGCACCACACTTTTTGGCATTTCTTTGAGTATAGGCTGTAATACGCCTCTTACCGCACCACCGGCACCGACTATCAGTATTTTTTTGTCTGTTAACGTTACCTCGTGGTTTTTCAGATCACTCACAAGACCAATTCCATCAGTATTATCGCCGCAAACCTGCCCAGTTTCATTTAGATAGAGCGTATTTACAGCCCCAGCCAATTCCGCACGATCAGTTCTAGCGCTGCATAAAGCCCAAGCTTGCTCTTTAAAAGGCACGGTAACATTGAGGCCTTTTTGATTTTTTTGAGCAAAGAAATTATCTACAAACTCCTTGAATGCTCCAATGGGGGCTTCAATCTTTCCATAATCTAAATTTTGCTTTGTTTGCTTGGCAAACATGGCGTGAATCATAGGTGACTTGCTATGTTCAATAGGGTTTCCTGCTACAGCGTAATAATCCATCACCTTATTATGCCCTCCACCTAATAACCAGTCTTGATGCGGCAAAAACTTTTCAGTTAGCGCTGCCTCTTTAGAACCGGGTTCAATTTTTCGATCATAATCCCACTTTACCAGTGGCGGCATTGACATGAGGATTGACTCTGTTCGACCACCAGACTGCAAACCAAATAAAGTGCCTCGATCAAAAACCAGATTGAATTCAACATATCGTCCTCGACGATAAAGCTGAAAGTCACGTTCCTTTTCTCCAAATGCTATTGCTTTACGTTTTTCTACAATCGGTACATAAGCATTAAGGAAACTACTACCGACCGACTGCATCAACTTAAAGCTATTATCAAAGCCTAAGGCATTCAGGTCATCAAAAAACAAACCGCCCACGCCACGTGCTTCATTTCGATGTTTAAGGTAAAAGTAGTCATCACACCATTTTTTATACTCGGCATACACTGTATCGCCAAAAGGTGCGCAAGCTTTAGCTGCAATTTGATGCCAGTGCTGACAATCCTCTCTAAAAGCATAATAAGGCGTGAGGTCATACCCTCCACCAAACCACCAAATTGGTTCTTCACCTTCTTTTTCAGCAATAAAAAAACGAACATTCGCATGTGAAGTTGGTACATACGGATTATATGGGTGCATGACTAGCGAAACACCCATTGCTTGAAACTTACGACCAGCTAACTCCGGACGCGCATCCGTTGCTGAAGACGGTAACTGATCGCCATGGACGTGAGAAAAGTTAACGCCACCTTTTTCAAATACTTTGCCGTCAGTAATTACTCGCGTTCGCCCTCCGCCCCCCTGCTCTCGCGTCCAGCTATCTTCTTGAAACTTAGCTAGTCCATCAACTTGTTCCAAACCTTTACAAATCGAATCCTGTAGCTCTAAAAGATATTTTTTGACTTGTTCTAACATGTATTCCTCTTTAATTAACAGCGAACAGTATTGGCGGTTCGAAGGTCACGAATAATGGAAGGGCGTGAAAACCCACCCAATTCAGCTGGCAGAATATAGTCCAGTTGAGTTGAAAAATACTGATGAACTCTTAGTTTTGATCTCGCAGGTTCCATTCCAGCAGGATTTGCGGAACTGGATACTATAGGGTGCCCTAAAACACGTGTTAAGTCGGCAAGTTCATCATGATCAACCACTCTTATAGCAACCGTATCATGTCGCCCCTTTACACTCTTTGGCACTTGATTTTGAATATCAGGCACCAACCAAGTACTTGGATGGTTTTGTGGGGTGTAAAATCGAGTTCGTAACGCTTCTGGTAACGGTTCTAATAGCGGTTCAAAGTGCTCAGAGACACCTGAAATAAGAATTAACCCTTTTGAAGTAGGTCTTTGTTTCAACCTCAAAATTGTCGCAATGGCTTGTGGATTAAATGGATCACAGGCAAGCCCCCATACAGCCTCAGTCGGGTGTGCGATTACCCCTCCCTGACGTATAACATGAGCGGCGTAACGAATTTTCCAAGCATATTGTGGCGTAGCAGCCCCTAAAATGGCAGTCACATTATAAATCCAGCGGTTAAACGTTTTAAGTGTCTTGAATCTGACACTAATTTTAACAAAAACTAAGCTGGCGAGTGTACTGTTTTAAGACGTTGATAGCCACCAGGAACAGAGCTAAGCTCTCCCTTTAGCTCTAGCCCGATTAAAAGATGAGTTAACGTCCCAACTTCCAAATTAGTATGATGGGCAAGCACATCGAAAGAGACTCGCTGGTAGTCAATATTTTCCATCACCAAACGCTCTTCAGGTGATAAGTGCTCAGACATAACCGTATTACTTACTGCTTGATTCTTACCTTGGGATTGAGAAGGAACTTGTGGATGGGCTTCGTGTACCCATTCCCCTAAAATATCATCCACGGTTTCGACCAAACGCGCACCTTGCTTAATTAAGGCGTGACAACCTTTTGAAACAGGGCTATCAATCGGCCCAGGTATCGCGAATACATCCCTATTTTGTTCAACTGCATAATTTGCTGTAATCAGCGACCCACTTTTAAGGCTCGCTTCAACAACCAGTACACCTTGAGATAAGCCAGAAACAATACGATTTCTTCTGGGAAAGTTAGCCGGCACAGGCTTGGCACCTAAATTCATTTCAGAAATCAATATACCTTTTTCTGTAATCTCATCTGCTAATTTAATGTGCTGCCTTGGATAAACGACATCAAGCCCTGTTCCAAGTACGGCACACGTAGCACCCTGAGCATATAAAGCGCCTTGATGTGATGCGGCATCAATACCTAAAGCCAAACCGCTATAAACACAAAACCCAGCTAAGGCAAAATCTCTTGCAAAGGTAAATGCATGCTGAGCCCCTGAAATACTGGCATTTCGGCTACCTACCATTGCAATAGCTGGCTGTTCAAAGGCACTCAGACAACCCTTAACGTAAATTACCGGCGGCGGACAATAAATTTCTTTCAATCGAGAAGGGTAACCGGCATCTTCAATACTTAATAAATATTGTCTATTCAGTGACGCCCATTCAATGGCCTGTTCAATTTCAAACGAATAGGTGTATGACGTTGGAGTGTTTACTAAGTCACAAATCGCCTTATTAATACTTTGTTTCAGCCCAAGTTCTTTTAAGCGGTCATGCCCCGCTAGAAGAATATTATCGACACAGCCTAATTCACGATGTAAATGATGAAAGGTTTTCAGCCCCAAGCCTTTAATGGCCGATAACTGAAGAATAGATAAACAAACTGAGGAAATTGGCATTCAGATCATCCTTGACCAAAAAAAGAGGCGCTTATTATTTCAAATAAGCGCCCCACTTGTCACGTATAGTTTACGAATACATAAAATATTATGGTGTACGTACTTCATCCATAACGGCCAATGGACGCGTTGCCCTTAATATCAGACCATAGCTTAGCTTTTCGAAAACTCTAAACACCATTAAAAGCCCTGCTCGCTCAGAAGGAAGCTCTATACTTTCTTTTGTGTAAGGATCACGAACTAAGCCACCGCTCTTATAAATAGCAAGAATATTGCCTTCAATAATACCTTCCCTTTCGCCACGATTAATCACCACAACATTATATTGACCAATATTATTGACACCAGAATTAACCGAAATCATTTGGCCTTTTATATCACCATTAGGCTTACTCGGTGTGAAAGTAGCGTTTATAACACGATCTTCTGTCGGTAATAATCGATCACCTTGACGAAGTTCTTCATTTGAACGAAGTACTGATAAGGTCACGACCTCATTATTAATATCTCCAACCCCTACCGTTGCAATAGATTTAGCTTCTAAACCTAAAAACTCTTCGGTGACTGGATCAACATAGGTTTCGCTAGAACGATAAACACCCATCCTTTCAGCTCCTTTCACATCTCCCCTAGCAAAAACTTCATCACCAGCACCGGTAATAAGGTGTTGTTCACGGCCAATCAATATATAAGGCGCTGTTTCTAGCTCTTCAGGGCTCACAACCCTATTCTGAGAAAGAAAACTAGCAATGGCATCTAAAGGTATTGTTGGAATAGCAGTTGAAATCGGAGATGCTTTTATTTTAGGACTAAGTTTTACAACACCATTATTTGGGCCTGGCTTCACAACAGTAATTCGAGGCTCGCCGTTAACATAAATCAAGCCTATAATGTCGCCAGGATAGATTAAATGCGGATTAATAACCTGAGGATTTGCATGCCAAATTTCAGGCCACAACCAAGGAGACTTCAAAAAAGTTTGCGATATATCCCATAAAGTATCCCCTTTTACTACGGTATACTTGTCTGGATGCCCCTCCGCAAGTTCAGGAGAAGCCATTAAAATCTGGCTTACAGCCAGAGATAAAACAGAACAGATAAAAAAGAGCTTTCGAATCATGAGATGCCTACATTAAAATGCGCGTTCAAATATTTACTATAAACCACTAACTATAGATGAAGAATGAAGAACTTGTACTAAATTTAGTTTCTAATAGATAATAGTAGCAGTGATATCGAAACACGCACCACAATTTAATCCACCTTAATTGAAAAAGAGTTGAGTAAAACGGCTTATGTCGATACTAGAAATATTAGAATACCCTGACCCACGGCTCCGTAAAATAGCAAAACCCGTGAGCAAAATTGATGAAAAAATCTGTAAACTTATAGACGACATGTTTGAAACCATGTATCACGCCCCCGGTATTGGACTTGCAGCAACACAAGTTGATGTGCATTTACAAATCATCGTCATGGACCTATCAGAAGAAAAAGATGAGCCACTTGTCTTTATTAACCCTGAAATAACCGTTTTAGATGGCGTTTCAGAAAAAATGCAAGAAGGCTGTTTATCGGTACCTGGTTTTTATGAAGATATAGACCGAATTGAACATGTTTTAATAAAAGCACTCGATAAAACAGGTACTTCTTTTGAAATAGAAGCAGAAGGCCTACTAGCTGTATGCATTCAACACGAAATGGATCACCTGGATGGTAAACTTTTTGTGGACTACCTGAGTAGTTTGAAACGTAATCGTATAAAGAAAAAGCTCGAAAAAATACATAAAAGCCAAAACTAAACCTTAATGTCGACGGTAGTTTTAAACATCATCAGCCAAAAGCGAATTAACATTGAATATTATTTTTGCAGGTACGCCCGAGTTTGCCGCCAATAGTCTCGAAGCTCTTATTAAACAAGGCCATCATGTAATTGGCGTATATACGCAGCCTGATCGCCGAGCAGGCCGAGGCAAGAAAATTTTAAAAAGCCCAGTTAAACTTGTCGCTGAAGCACATGGGTTGCCGGTCTATCAACCTGAGAAGTTAACAGATGAAGTCGCACAAAAAGAGCTTGCAGCTTTAACACCTGACTTAATGATTGTAGCAGCTTACGGTTTATTATTGCCTACTGCTATTTTAGATACCCCTATTTTAGGTTGCGTAAACATTCATGCATCTCTGCTACCTAGGTGGCGTGGTGCCGCACCGATTCAACGAGCCATTCAAGCAGGTGATACTGAAACCGGTATTACCATAATGCAAATGGATGAAGGTTTAGATACAGGCAACATGCTAATGAAAGTATCGACCCCTATTACAAAAACAGATACTGGTGGAACACTTCACGACAGGCTTTCTGATTTGGGTTCAAATGCTATTTTACGCTACTTAGAATCAATCAGAGATCAGCAACCAGAGCTAGGCGAGATTCAAAACAAGGATTTAGCCAATTACGCACACAAACTAAATAAACAAGAAGCAGCTATCGATTGGTCAGATAATGCACACCAGATATGCCTAACTATCAGAGCCTTCAACCCTTGGCCTGTTGCGTTTTTAACGGTAAATAATGAACGTGTACGAATTTTTGAAGCCGAAGTTGTTAGTGATACCATCGCCAGCAAGCCCGCTACTGTTCTTGAAAAAAACAAACACGGCATCGTCGTTAGTTGTGGAAAAAACGCAATCCGAATCCTCAAACTTCAATTACCAGGTGCTAAAGCAATTACTTCTCAAGCATTTTTCAATGGCGGTAAAGACATTCTAAATGTCGGTGACAACCTGAATACAACAGAAAATGATTTAGGAGCAACGCTTGAGCAATCTTAAGGGTTCATCTACAAGCAAACAGGAGAATATCCGCGCGATTGCCTGCCAAGTTGTTCACAATGTGGTCGTTCAACAACGCTCCTTAAACACCTTATTACCTAAAGCGAGTGAGCAAGTTGCCGAAAAAGACAGAGCATTACTTCAAGAACTCGTTTTTGGAACATGTAGATGGTTTTACCATTTAGAAGCACAGCACAATCAATTTCTACAAAAACCGCTTCATAAAAATGACAAAATAGCAGAAACACTGCTAAAAGTGGGTATTTATCAGCTTCAATATACGCGTATTCCAAACCATGCAGCATTAAATGAAACCGTTGCTGCCGCCGAAACACTTGGTGTCAGAAAATTAAAAGGTTTAATCAATGCAATTTTACGCAAGGTTAACTCGCTTGAAAAAACACCGCCTCTTGAAGCAGCTATTGCCAGCCATCCAGAATGGATACAAGAAAAATTAAAATATAACTGGCCAAACCAATGGGAAAGTATTTTACAACAAAATAATCAACATCCACCGATGACACTACGGGTTAATCAACAACACCTCAACCGTGACAGCTACCTTCAAAAATTACTTGATGCTGAGATCGATGCAAAGGCGACCCCATTTTCGACTAATGGTATTTCCCTAACCAGCCCTTGTAATGTTTTGTCTTTGCCTAATTTCTTAGATGGGTATGTCAGCATTCAGGATGAAGCGGCACAACTATGCTGTAGTTTATTAGATTTATCTCCCAATTTAAACGTATTAGATGCCTGCGCAGCACCGGGAGGAAAAACCTGTGCAATGCTCGAAACAGAACCTTCTCTTACCATGCTAGCACTCGATGTTGACCCGAAGCGCAGTGAGCGTATTACCGAAAATATTGAACGCCTAAACCTTTTTGCCGAAATCAAAACGGCTCAGGCTGAACAAGTCGACACATGGTGGGATGGAAAAGAATTTGATCGCATTCTATTAGATGCTCCCTGTAGCGCTACAGGCGTTATTCGACGCCACCCAGACATTAAACTGCTACGTAAAGAAGAGGATATTAAAAATTTAGCCGTTTTACAGCTAAATTTACTGGTTTCTCTCTGGCCAACACTGAAACAAGGTGGCACACTCATCTACGCAACATGCTCTATTTTTTCGCAAGAGAATAGCCGGATAATAGAACGTTTTCTTAAAAATGAGCCAACTGCAAAAATAGTACCTATTGAATCTGACTGGGGGGTTGATACAGGGTTTGGTCGACAACTTTTCCCTCAGCAAGAAGGTCACGACGGGTTCTTTTACGCTCGTTTAACAAAAAATGGCGTATCAATATAAATACGCCATAATCATGTTTAGAAAGATTAAATTCAGACGACAGTTTAAAAAATATTATGAAAATTATCATTATCGGTGCAGGGCAAGTCGGCGGAACGCTCGCTGAAAATCTAGCGAATGAAGAGAACGACATTACGGTTATCGACCAAGACAGCGCTCGCCTTCGAGAACTACAAGACCACCTTGACATCCGTACCGTTCACGGCCAAGGTGCTCACCCAAATATTCTTGAACAAGCAGGAGCTGAAGATGCCGATATGTTAATTGCTGTCGCAAATAGTGATGAAGTTAACATGGCTGCTTGTCAGGTTGCTTACACTTTATTTAAAACGCCCAGCAAAATTTGTCGTGTACGCGCCACCCCCTATCTAGCCAAAAAAGAACTTTTTACAAATAAAGCTTTTCCTATTGACGTTTTAATTAGCCCCGAACAAGTCGTTACCAAACATATTACTCGCTTGCTTGAATACCCTGGCGCACTTCAAGCGCTAGACTTTGCTAATGGTAAAGCGCGTTTAGTTGCGATAAAAGCTTGCGAAGGCGGGCCTCTCATTGGTCATGAACTTTCTTTTTTGCGCCAACACATGCCCAACATCGACACTCGGGTCGCCGCAATATTTCGTCAGGGCCAACCAATCATCCCTTCAGGTAAAACCGTGATTGAAGTCGATGATGAAGTATTCTTCATTGCAGCAAGAGATCATATTCGTGCAGTTATGAGTGAACTTCAGCCGCTGGAGAAAAAGTATCGCCGAATTATTATTGCTGGCGGTGGTAATATAGGCTTCAGACTCGCCAAACAACTTGAACGCCGTTATCAGGTAAAGATCATCGAAACTTACCACGAACGATGTGTTGCGTTATCTGAATCGCTTGAAAAAACGATCGTATTGCATGGCAATGCTGCCGGTAAAGACCTGCTACTTGAAGAGAACATTGAAGATACAGATGTATTTATTGCCGTCACCAATGATGATGAAGCTAATATCATGGCTTCTATGCTCGCCAAACGTATTGGTGCACGTAAAGTAATTGCACTGATTAGCAACCCTGATTATGTCGATTTAATACAAGGGGGAGAAATTGACATTGCCGTCTCACCACAACAAACAACCATCGGTAGCTTGCTAACACATATTCGTAAAGGTGATGTAGTAAACGTTCACTCTCTTCGTCGCGGCGCTGCAGAAGCAATTGAAGCGGTTGCACATGGTGATGAACATTCCTCAAAAGTTGTCGGCAAACGCCTAGATGAAATCAAGCTTCCAACCGGTACAACTATCGGCGCTATTGTTCGAAAGCAAGAAGTACTCATTGCTCATGATCATATTCGTATTGAGGCTGATGACCACGTCATTTTATTTTTAATCGATAAGAACAAAATACGCGAAGTCGAAAAATTATTCCAAGTCGGTCTGTCATTTTTCTAATGCGCCATTTAACAAGAATACAACTGCGTATCCAAATATTGTACTTTCTGCCCGCTAGGAAACAGATGTAATGCACTTTTCGACTATATTCCGCATTCTCGGCATCCTACTGATGATTTTCAGCCTATCTATGCTACCCCCCATATTAGTATCCTTAATTTATGATGATCATCAGGTGTCTGCATTTTTACACGCATTTATTATTACATTAGGTGTGGGAGTTATAGTTTGGCTGCCCGTACGCAAACTCAAAAAAGAACTACGCGTACGTGATGGCTTCCTTGTCACTGTACTTTTTTGGTTAGTACTCAGCATCAGTGGTTCAATACCGCTATATCTTTCAGATGCTTTAAACCTTCAATATGTTGATGCTTACTTTGAGTCACTCTCGGGGCTCACCACCACAGGTGCGACCGTTATTACAGGTTTAGACCTCCTGCCAAAATCAATTCTTTGGTATCGCCAACAACTTCAATGGTTTGGCGGCATGGGTTTGATTGTACTCGCTGTTGCCATCCTCCCCATGCTAGGCATCGGTGGAATGCAGCTTTACCGAGCTGAGACCCCCGGCCCCGTAAAAGACAGTAAACTTACTCCCCGTATTACCGAGACAGCGAAAGCTTTATGGTATATCTATCTTGGATTAACTGCGGCCTGCGCACTCGCCTATTGGGGAGCAGGCATGTCGCTCTTTGATGCCATTTGTCACAGTTTTTCAACCATCGCGATTGGTGGGTACTCGACCCATGACGCAAGTATCGGCTATTTTGATAACAGCATCATTGAATTAATCGCAATCTTATTTATGTTTATTTCAGGGATCAATTTTGCACTTCATTTTACCGCCTGGCGAAGCAACAGCTGGGTCACGTATATACAAGACCCCGAATTTCGCTTTTACGGCTCTTTAATGATTTTCGTCACGCTCGTCACCATCGCCACATTGTATTTCACAGACACTTATGGGCTCTCAGACTCGGTTATCAGAGGTCTATTTGAAGTGGTTTCTATTGCAACGACAACAGGCTTTGCTACCGCAGATTTTGCGAACTGGCCATTTGTATTACCATTCCTCCTGTTCTTGGTGGCTTTTGTTGGTGGCTGCGCTGGGTCGACTGGCGGCGGCATGAAGGTAATTCGGGTGCTACTCATTTATAAGCAGGGCCTTAGAGAAGTTAAACGACTCATCCACCCCAATGCAATCATCCCCGTTAAACTCGGCAAAAAACCAGTACCAGATCGTGTACTTGAAGCTGTATGGGGGTTCTTTTCAGTTTACTTATTTGTATTTGTTGTGCTGCTATTGTTATTGCTAGCAACAGGTTTAGATCAAGTAACTGCTTGGTCAGCTGTTGGTGCCAGTATTAATAATTTAGGTCCAGGCTTAGGTGATGTTTCAACCCATTATGGTGATATTCCAAATACTGCAAAATGGATACTTTGCTTTGCAATGTTAATGGGACGGCTTGAGATTTTCACTTTGCTTATATTATTTACACCTTCATTTTGGCGTAACTAAAAACCATTGCCAAAGCTAGAAACGTCGTGTTCCTAGCTTTTCGCGTCCAGAGTTATGCGGTAAAGCGCTTAATGCTTTTCAGAAGGCCGCCTCTTAAGCTCGCTATTTCTTCTTTTGCTTTCTGGTAAGCTTGCTCAGCTACATTTGAAAGGTTTTCATCGACATCACTTTCAACTAACTTCATCTGACTTACTCTTTGCAAATACAATGCACTACACGCCATCATTGCAGCCTTAGACTCTGATCTTGGCTTCAACCCATACCATTCACAAATTTTATCGACAGATTGCTTAAAGGCCTCATCTGGCCCATGAACGCCAATAGAAATCGTGGTGCGTTTGATTTGAGTTTCCCACGGAACATTTACTCTGAGCTCAAAAACGTCGGAAGGCGTACGGCCTTTTCGCTTCACTAAAATACGTCTTAAACCGCGAATATGACCATCAGGACGGACATGATATTCTGGCAATAAAGTTTGCTCTAAACAGTACATCTTTTGTTCTTTTTCAAAACGAGCGTCTATCTCTTTCGCTTTAGTATAAGCCGCATTCCTGCTCCGTTTGATTCGAACATATTCCTGATGTTCTTCACCGCCCCATGCCCTAAAAACCCGAAAGTACGACAACTCTCCGTACTTGTGATCGTATATTGCCATGCAATTATTCTCCTTGTGGGATATTCCCTACCACTCTTATTTAATTACAGTTTTAATTCCTTTAAAATTACCACGCTATATATAGCAAAAATTTATAATACAAGGAACTTACATTTATGAAATACAGCATTTATCTTTCAGGTGAAATTCATTCAGACTGGCGAGAACGAATCATTTCTGGTTTAAAAGAAAACGGTGTTGATGCAAACATTTACGCCCCGATCACCAACCATGAGGCTAGTGATGAAGTAGGGGTTCGCATATTAGGTGAAGAAGAAAATATTTTTTGGAAAGACCATAAAGCAGCAAAAATTAATGCTTTACGCACGATGAGCCTCATTAAAAAGTCAGATATCGTTGTTGTTCGCTTTGGCGAAAAATATAAACAATGGAATGCTGCCTTTGATGCGGGTATTGCCATCGGCCAAGGCAAGCCAATTATTGTGATGCACGCCCCCGAACTAACCCACCCTCTTAAAGAGATAGATGGCGCAGCCATGGCAGTTACCGAAACCCCCGAGCAAGTCGTTGAAATTTTGAAGTACATCAACGAATAGACTACTCCAACCAAGTGAATTTTAAGGTATAATGCCGCACTTTTTGGTTTATGCTAAAACCGAGATCACTCACATAATAAAATTTGGTGGTATAACCGTGTCGAATGAGACCCGCTCTAATATATCTGAGCCTAATGTTAAAACCTTTCAAGGGCTGATCCTTGCACTTCAAAACTTTTGGGCGAGCAAAGGTTGCGTTATTCTGCAACCTTTAGACATGGAAGTAGGTGCCGGAACCTTTCACCCTGCAACTTTTCTTCGGTCTATAGGCCCTGAGACTTGGAATGCAGCTTATGTGCAGCCAAGCCGCCGCCCAACAGATGGTCGTTATGGTGAGAACCCAAATCGCTTACAACATTACTACCAATTTCAGGTTGTCTTAAAGCCTTCCCCCCTTAATATCCAAGACCTTTACCTTGAGTCATTAACGGCAATGGGTATCGATACAAATGTACATGATGTTCGCTTTGTAGAAGACAATTGGGAATCGCCCTCATTAGGCGCTTGGGGTCTAGGTTGGGAAATCTGGCTAAATGGCATGGAGGTAACTCAGTTCACTTACTTCCAACAGGTTGGCGGACTCGAATGCTACCCTGTCACCGGCGAAATCACCTACGGTTTAGAACGTATCGCCATGTATCTTCAAGGTGTTGATAGTGTGTATGACCTTGTTTGGGCAAATGGGCCAAACGGTGTGGTGACATATGGAGATGTTTTTCATCAGAATGAAGTTGAAATGTCGACCTACAATTTTGAACATGCAAATATCGACATTTTATTCGCTAATTTTGACAATTTCGAAGCAGAAAGCCAGCGCATGATCGATAAAGGCTTACCTTTGCCTGCGTACGAATTAGTATTAAAAGCATCCCATGCTTTCAATATGCTTGATGCTCGCCATGCAATCTCAGTAACTGAACGACAACGTTTTATCTTACGTGTTAGAACACTTGCACGCGCCGTTGCACAAAGTTACCTCCAAAGCCGACAAGAATTAGGCTTCCCACTTGCACCCGAAGCACTTCGTAAGGAAGCGCTCGCCAAGCTCGAAGCACTTAGCTCCGGCTCTAGCAATTCAGATAAGGGAGACAAATAACATGTCAGCAACACAAGATTTTTTAGTTGAAATTGGTACCGAAGAATTACCCCCTAAGTCGCTCAAGAAATTATCAGATGCCTTTTCAAGCGGTATCGAAAAAGCACTCAAGGAAGCTGGTTTAAACTATGATGATGCTAAATCATTTGCCAGTCCACGTCGCTTGGCACTTAGAATCAAGGGCTTAGAAGTAAAACAAGCCGACAAAACCGTAGAGAAAAAAGGCCCGGCTAAAAAAGCGGCTTTTGATAACGAAGGCCAGCCATCACGAGCGTTACTTGGCTTCGCAAAATCATTAAAAATTGAACCTGCACAATTAGAAGAACAGGAAACGCCCAAAGGCACCTGGTTAGTTTATCGCAGCACAGAAGCGGGTAAAGAAACACTTTCATTACTGAATGCAATTGTTGACCAGTCTCTGAACAAGCTTCCAATACCTAAACGTATGCGTTGGGGATCTCAAAGAGTTGAATTTGTTCGTCCACTGCAATGGGTATTAATGATCTTTGGTGGCGAAATCGTTCAAGGCAATGTTTTAGGTATTCCTAATGGCGATACAACGCGCGGTCACCGCTTCCATAGCTCAGGTAAAATTCAGATCAACCATGCGGATGATTATGAAAAAGCACTGTTAGAACAAGGTAAAGTCATTGCTGATTACGATATCAGAAAAGAAAAAATCCGTTCAGACGTCCAAGCAACAGCTGAGCAAGCAGGTGGCGTTGCCGTCATCGATGAAGACCTTTTAGACGAAGTTGCTTCACTAAATGAGTGGCCTGTTCCTTTATTAGGAGGCTTTGAAGAGCGCTTTCTTGAAGTACCAACCGAGGCACTTATCTCATCAATGAAAGAACACCAAAAATACTTTCACTTGCTAGATAAAAGTGGCGCTATGATGCCAAATTTCATTACCATTGCCAATATTGAGAGCACAGACCCCGCTCAAGTAATTGAAGGTAATGAGCGCGTGATTCGCCCAAGATTGTCTGATGCTGCATTCTTCTTTGAGACCGATAAGAAATCGAACCTTGAAGCAAGAAGAGACCAGCTTAAAAAAATCGTATTCCAAAAAGAACTCGGTACGGTATTTGATAAAACAGAACGTGTGTCGAAACTTGCTGCGAAGATTAGCCAACAAATCGGTGGCGATGCAAACGAAGCCGAACGCGCGGGTAAGCTTGCAAAATCTGACCTAGTCACCGAGATGGTACTCGAATTCACTGATTTACAAGGCATTATGGGTAGCCATTATGCACGTTTCGATGGTGAATCTGAAGAAATCGCACTCGCTTTAAACGAACAATATATGCCTAAATTTGCCGGAGACACATTACCAGGCACTAAAACGGGCCAAGCACTATCGATTGCAGAGAAACTTGACTCCCTCGTGGGTTTATTTGGTATTAACCAGCCGCCTACAGGCACCAAAGATCCGTTTGCATTACGTCGAGCTGCCCTAGGTATTTTAAGAATCATTGTTGATAAGCAGCTTGACCTAGACCTTAACGATATTATTTCTTGGTCGATTGAGCAATATGATGGCCTGAAAAATGACAATGTAAAAAATGATCTTGTAACTTACTTACTTGAACGTTTCAGAGCATGGTATGAAGGTGAAAATATTTCTGCCGAAGTTTTCTTGTCAGTTTGCGCACGTAGACCGACTCGTCCAGTAGACTTCGATAAACGCGTTAACGCAGTGAATGCATTTCATGCATTGGATGAAGCGCAAGCATTATCGGCTGCTAACAAACGTGTTTCTAACATACTTGCCAAGCAAGATACTGATTTAAGCGGAAAACAAGTAAACTCTAGCTTACTGACAGATGCCGCTGAAATTGAGCTCGCTGCACAATTAGACTCACTTTCTAAGAAGGTTATTCCTTTATTTGATAAAGGCGACTACGAAAGCGCATTAGCCTCGCTAGCCACACTTCAAAAGCCCGTTGATCAGTTTTTTGATGATGTAATGGTGATGGTCGATGATGATGCGGTGAAAACGAACCGACTGATTCTGTTAAACCAGCTTAGAGCGTTATTTTTGAAGGTTGCTGATATTTCGCTACTGTCGAAGTAAACTCTATTCGATTGGCACTTACTACCCGAAACTGAAAAGCGTACATAAATCATTATGTGCGCTTTTATCATATTGAATTCGATCGAATATAAAGCCCTAAGCTTCATTGATCCCCAAGCACTCCCTATAAAGACCTAATCACTACATCAACCCTACTTCTCGATAATAACGAATGGCTCCTGAGTGCAATGGCGCTGATAAACCGTCATTAATCATTTGTTTTTTTCGTAAACCACTAAATGCAGGGTGAAGTTTTTTAAACTCTATAAAGTTTTCAAAAACAACTTTTGTTAACTGATAGACCACTTCATCTGGTGTTTCTCGTGAGGCAACAAAAGTCGCCCCCACGCCAAACGTTTTTATTTCACGCCCCGTACCGCGATACATCCCGGCAGGAATCGTTGCTTCACGATAGTAGGCTGTATCATTAATCATTTTGTCGACAGCATCGCCGGTTACATCAAGCAAAATACTCTCGCACTCTGTTGTCGCTTCTTTAATTGACGTACTTGGGTGCCCTACCATGAATATCATGGCATCAAATTCATTGTTACAAAGTGCTTCCGCTTGGTCTGATGATATTACTTCTGACACATGCGAAAACATGCTTCGCGTCCAACCCTTTTCTTTCATGAGCACTTCCATCGTCGCACGATGCCCAGAACCAAGGTTACCCAGGTTAATTCGCTTTCCTTTCAAATCATCAAAAACTTTAATACCAGAATCTTTACGCGCCACGATCGTGAACGGCTCGGAATATATAGAAAAAACTGAACGTAAGTCTTTATCAGGACCATCGCTTTCAAACTCACTACTGCCATTATAAGCATGAAACTGCCAATCCGATTGCACCACTCCTAAGTCTAAATCGCGCTCCCGAACTTTTTCTAGGTTATAAACAGAACCTAACGTGCTTTCAACACCACATCGAATACCGTGTTCTGAACGTAAGCGATTAATCATACGACAAATCGCGCCACCCGTTGGATAATATACACCGGTAACACCGCCCGTTCCGACAATCATGTAATGTTTATCTTGAGCCGCGACCAAAGTACTAAAGCCTAGTGATAAACATAGTACAACCATGCCTATTAGTGATTTCTGTAACCTGGGCATTTATCTTCCCTATTTTTAAAATAATTTATTTACTGATTATAGAGAAAATAGCATCCACAAACACCTCTAAATCAACATTAGTCGATATACCTAAGCCTAGCGTTCTCGCCTTATCTAATGATAAACGGTCACTCGTTAAAGAAAGATGAAAATAGGAGAATGAACAACTCAACGTCATGAAATCGGACCTATAACCAAACCTTGTATTGAGCTGCAGCTCATCGGTTAAACGAAACTATACATTGGTAGTCAGAAAGTTTAAATCGCTATACTAATACAGCAATAGACCTAGATTAAAACCTAGTTGTAATTGATATAATCCTGACAACTTTGCTTATTTGGGATAGCCCAAAACTTCTTTTTTGTGCCGTTCAGTAAAAGATACGCATATTTATTTTTCATGGCTTAAAGCATTAATTTACAATTTAAATACGAACAAAATAATTTATATTGTTTATAACAATTCGCCAATTTTTTAAAATTTCACAAACAAAATCAATCATACTGCTAGACTTATCCTTATCTATTAAAAGCATGAGTTAAATGAACCCGATTACCCGACCCATTTTTTATTTAATGAATCAGTTGAGCTATCGAAGTAAATTCGTGCTCCTTGCATCATTATTGGCAATTCCTTTAGTGTTCTTTGCAGGGCAGCTAGCTTATACCTATCATCAAGAAGCGAATCAGGTAAAACTAACCAAAACAGGCTTAAATTACCTGAAGCAAGTATCTTATCTAATTGAAGATTTAGAAACGCTGCGCGACCTGTCAGTGATCGCTTCAACACAACAAGAGTCCGTCCTCATTAAAAAAATTAAGGGAGTAAAACAAAAGGCCCTTCAAAAGGCTGCTCAAATACAAAAACTCGCTATACCTACGAAACATTTGAGTTTTTTAGTCGAATTGCAAGAAACCATTCAAGATAAAGGTATGATTCGCGGTAATGAAGCGGGAATAGAAGGTACATATGAACAAGCCCATACTTTGATAAGTCGGGCTTATACCTGGCGAACCAAACTTTCTTATACATTTATTTCTCGTGCTCGTAGTAGTGCTAATATCATTGACACCTTAAATTTACTCAACGAGAGTGAAATATATTTACATGCATTAGGTCAAACGAGAACTTTTGGTAGTTTATATTTAGAGCAAACCTTTATTGATTCATACGGCGCTTCAGTTTTAGAGAAAACATACTTAACGCTTTCTAAATTGATAGAACTTGTGGATGTAAAAGCGGAAGAATACAAAGAGCTAATAAGCATTTATCCGGAAATAAAACCTGACATCGTAAAACAAAATCTCGGATATGCACTCGAGCGGTTTTACCAAGCGCTTATAGAGACCTACACGCCATCAGAAGACCCTATTGCGTTCTATGATGACATAACTAAAACCTATGAACTGGCTTACCAACAAAATCACCTGTTATTCCAGCTTTTAGATAAAGTGCTTGAAAAAGAGTACCAAGTTAGCAAACGTCGACTATCGTTTTTTTACTTTGGCGCAGGTTTGGTGTTGTTATTGATTTCTTACGTCTACTTAGGCCTTTATAACTCTATGAACTCCGCGGTTCGTAGTTTGATGCACTCTGCGCATAAAGTTGCCGCAGGTTCCTATAACGACCCCATACGTACCCACACAAAAGATGAGCTGTCTTCCGTGGCAGCCGCCATGGATGCCATGCGTCTGAGCATTCAGGAGCGAGAAGAAAAACTATCATTCATGGGGCAAACGGACGGACTCACACAACTGTATAACCGTCAGTATTTTGATACAGCCCTAGACCTATCACTGGCAAATAGTCTACGCCAGCACACGCCTTTCACACTGGTCATGATCGACATTGATCATTTCAAATCAATTAACGATACTTTCGGTCATCAAACGGGTGATGAATGCTTAAAGCAGGTTGCACAATTAGTACAAGATCAATACCAACGTAAGACAGATGTTGTGGCACGTTATGGTGGAGAGGAGTTTATCGCAATTTTATATGGCTCAAACCTTGAAGAAGCGATCGTGCAAACAGAAACGTTACGCGCAACGATTGCGTCGCACGAAATTAAATCAAATAACAAAACTATACAACTGACGGCAAGTTTTGGTTTAGCCGCACTCGCCTCACCTGAAATAAGCACCAGCAGTGATTTGATTGCTTTAGCTGACGTTTTACTTTATCAATCAAAGCATACCGGTAGAAATCGTTTAAGCTCTGCTTATTACGTCGAAGGCAACGCTAAACGTTCTAACCAATAAGCCCTAAATTCTATGCCCGCACCTCATAAATTTAGCTCATAGAGCATTATTGAGCAATCGATTTATCCAAGCACTTTTGCTTTAATGCTTGAATTTTGGCTTGATCATCACTTCTTTCAAATAAAGCTTCAGCATCCTTGCCTTTATACCTTACGAACACATCATCTAAATTCTGGTATCCGATATTCACATCACATTGAATAGATGATGGCAGCCCTTCTACACTTAAATAAAAAGTCCCTTGCCAATAGCGTGTACCTAAATCAGAGAGAGTCAGCTTAGACACTAATGAGCTAGCACAGGCACTTAAACAAATAATGCAAAAAACAGCACCTGCAAACCTCCACAAGCTTGCGTTAGACCTTACACGACACAAAACAAGCGCTATACTTTTTATATCTAACCGAGCACCGTCCTCTAACCTAGTATCAACCACTAACCTGCCTTTCAATAAAAAAATGGTATTCTAAACGAATAGCTTTAAGTACCAGCATTTTCTGCTCCCTTGCGATGTGATTTATTTCCACGCTTACGGTGCTTCTGAGCCATGACAGCCTTAAAGGCCTCTACCTGATTTTCCGTCAGGATGCTTTGTAACTTATCAATCGTCTCTTGATGAAGTACTTTCATCGCTTGAAACTGCTCTTTTCTGCTCTCATCATATTGGCTGTGTAGATTTTTGCGCTGCTCATGCTGAGCTTTCATAATAGATAAAAACTCAGGGGATTGTGATTCTGAAATTTGCAAAATCTTAACGAGTTCCACGAGCTTATTATGTTTTTTCTGAGCGACATCCTGTGCTTGCAATGGTAACGCTAACTGAGTCAGCAATAAGCAAAATATAAATCGTTTCATAACTCCGACCTCTCCTATTAAATGAGTATTCAGTTTATAAAAGAAATAAGGAAGCAATTTGCAAGAAAAAAGGAAAAGTACACTCTCAAGACTTAAAGTCTTAATTTAGGTCAACGGCATAAGGCTTTAGCGTCGCTAAAGGGACAATTTCAAGGGCTTTAAAATGTGTACGTTTTAAATGTACCCTCGGCGCCATACCTTGCTCATGAGCCTCAAACCATCGCGCAGCACATAAGCACCAATTATCGCCCGGTTTTAAGCCTGCAAAACCAAAATCCGGCATAGGCGTCGACAAATCATTGCCTTTGAAACGCGAAAACTCTAAAAAGTCTTTCGTTGCTTGAATACAAACAGTGTGGGAACCTAAATCTTGGTCATTGGTATTACAACAGCCGTCTCGGAAAAAACCTGTAACAGGGTCTTCATTACAACTCATTAACGCTTCACCAAAAACATTCAGCGATTCATCCATACTGACATTGCTCATCAAACACCACCTTTTTAATGATTATTAAATAATAAAGATTGTAACGCTGAAAGCGAGGATTTACCTAGGAGGCTGTCGGATTTAAGTCTGTTCTACTAAAAAACCGCTATGTCGGCCATATTTTCAGATATCTATTATTTATGTTTAATAGAACAACTATTCGCCTCAATTGATCGAAAAATCTAGCTCGATCTATCGATTTTTCGTAACGAACGCTTAAACCCGACAACCTCCTAGTTTTCTTCAAACTTGTAACCCAGACCATAAACAGAATAAATCAACTCTTCAGGGTAGACTGCTTTAATTTTTTTACGAAGCTTCTTTATATGGCTATCGATCGTGCGGTCACTCACAACGCGATATTCTTTGTAAATGGCCTGCATCAATTGCTCACGCTGATAAATTCGACCAGGCTCACTCGCCAGCACCACCAACAAATTAAACTCAACCACAGTCAAATCAAGCAGCGCACCTTGAATTTTGGCTTGGTATTTATCTTTATCTAATTCCATTAATTGACTTGAAGCAGAGAGTTCTTTCGATGCTGCTTTATCTATACGACGAAGTATTGCTTTAACACGCGCGACAATTTCTCGATAGCTAAAGGGTTTACAAACATAATCATCAGCCCCTAACTCTAAGCCTAAGAGTCGGTCGATTTCTTCAATTCTGGCAGTCGCCATGATAATCGGCAGTTCTGAAAATTGCCGAATCTCTTTACAGACTTCCATGCCATCTTTATTCGGCAGCATAAGATCTAGAATCATTAAGCTAGGTGAATGCTGCTTCACCCATGCAGCAACATGTAGTCCATCCATCAAAATATGGGTATCAAAACCAGACTGCTTTAGATAATCACTCAACAAGCTAGCAAGCTTTGGCTCATCTTCGACGATCAATATCATGTCACTCATAACGTATGTTTGCTCCCTTGTTTCATAATACCTTATTAAAGTAATAACTTATCAAAATAGCGCCTTATTAAAATATAGACTAAACCAAAGGTAAACGGATCGATATCTTCAAGCCACCTAAACTTGATGCGCTCGCTTTCATCTCACCTTGGTGGGCCAGTACAATCTGCTTACAGATCGCCAGACCAAGGCCAGAGCCTCCGGTTTGCCTATTACGAGAGGCCTCCACCCGATAAAGGTGGTCAAATAGCTTATCCAAGTGAAAACCATCAACGCCAGGAGAACTGTCTTCGATCATTAACTCAGCCATGCGCTGCTTGCCTTTTTTAAAGGCCTTAACCGTGATACGAATTTCGCCTGGCGCATCCGTATATTTAATACTGTTACCTAAAACATTTTGAACCAACTGTTTAAGGCGGCTGGCATCAGCCTGAATTCTAGTTCTTTCGCGTGGTAAATTAATATTCACCTTGAGGCCGTGCTCACCTGCAATCAATGCAAAGTGTTCACCTTCTGCTCGTATCAGCTGAATCAAATCTATTGGCGATTTATGGTAACTAATTGCGCCAATATCCGCGTTGGTTAGTTCATATAGGTCATTGACCAAACGCTGTAAATGCTTGATTTCATCTCGTGCGGATTTAACGTTTTCAATATTGAGCGGCCTGACGCCATCCTCCATCGCTTCAAGCTCACCGCTTGTAATTGCTAGTGGGGTTCGTAGCTCATGTGAAATGTCAGCAATCCACCGCTTTCGAGCCGATTCATTCTGCTCAAGTGTTTGCGCCAAGTGATTAAAGTCTCGCCCAAGTTCACCTATTTCATCTTTACTGGCCACCATTACTCGGTGACTTAAGTCTCCACTTGAAATTGCTTTAGCGCCGTCAGTTAGCGCCTTGATTCGTCGAACAATAAAACGAGTTAAGGGAATCGAGAAGGTGGCAGATAGAAAGATCACTAAAGCGCTAATCAACAAAAAACCTTCTGTTAAGGATTCTTGCAAGGCAAAATCAAAGTCATCACCCGGGTTTCTTTTACGCTTAAATGCTAACCAACCAACTGTCTTGTCTCCCCTTTCAATGGCCGTTAAATCATAATTTTCACCTGCCCGAAAAGGCCCTACAACTACCTCCTTTTCACTATTTAACAATGAGAAATCTAGTTCACTCTTAGCCGGAGGCGGCCTAAAGTTTCTTTCATTTTGTGTAGGGTAGCGTGCTCTAATGTCTCTATCACCAAGAGGAGGGCTATTATTAGAAAAAGGCCTGCGATGTTCAGGGGGCGGCGGTCTGCGCTCTCTTGGTCTATGCTCGGCAGATCGACCATCAGCTTGGCGAAGAATTTCATGAAACAAGCGTGGCTGTCGTGCTATAAAGGACCAATCCCCATAAGTTTTATAACTATCACTTAAGCTCTTACTCATAGCCGAAAACATTTGCTGCTCTCGAATATTAATATATTTGACGAGCTCTTTATCAACCGTCCATTGGATCAATAAATACATCGTCATCACTAAAAATATACTGTTTAAAAGCATGACAAAAAATAGTTTAGAGCGTATCCGCACACCGACCTCACAAAACTTCATTAACATCCATCTGAACTTAATGACAACTTTATCTATTTAAATATAAAGATTGATATAAGCCGAATTTAACCACTATACGAGACTTCCCTCACAAATTCATGGCTTAAACACAGCTTCCTTATTTGGTGCACATTTAAATCACAATTGCCGCACATTGTGCTTATACGATAGCAGTATCATTCGTCATACCGGAGTATCACCATGACAAATCACCTCACCACGCCGCAATTTGAATCCAATCCAAAAAAGTTAAAAATAAGTCTATTACTGTCCACTTTGCTCTTTATTTCTGCCTGCTCAGACACAAATAATGATGTAATAGATGACGATGAAGGCCAGACCGCTGACGTTGAAATAATCGAAGAGGTAATAGACACCGATACACCAACGACGACATCAGAGCCAACCGCACAAGATATTGTATTAAGAGCATTAATTGAAAACTTGAATATTGACGAAGAGATTGTAACGTCTCACCTACCAGATATTTCTGAGGATCTACCTCAACTAGGTATGAAATTGTTTTATAGCCAAAGCCTAGGCGGTGACTTTGATGCCGCCTGCGTTACCTGTCATCACCCGACACTAGGTGGTGGCGATAACTTAAGCTTACCGGTTGGTGTAGGAGCAGTCACACCAGCCCTTCTGGGACTAGGTCGAACGCACAGCTCGGGTTTACCAAAAGTACCCCGAAATGCGCCGACTATATTTAATGTGGGCTTATGGGACACGGGGCTATTTCTTGACTCTCGAGTTGAAAGCATTGGTAAAGAGCCTGATACCAACGGTAGTATTTCTGGTATCAGAACGCCAGACAGCAACTTTTTGGTTGCCGACCTCAATGCAGGCGCTAATTTAACTGCCGCACAAGCACGTTTTCCCGTTACATCTACTGAAGAAATGAAATCAGACCAATTTGAAGCGGGCTCAGACAACAATACGATACGTAATCATCTTGCCGCTAGAATAGGCAACTATGGTGAAGGTGAAGGTGAGTTAATCACCAATGACTGGCTCGTAGAGTTTCAACAAGCCTTAGGTTCGACAGCAATAGCAGAAACATTAATTACCTTTGACAACATCGCACTCGCAATAGGCGAATATGAACGCTCTATGGTATTTATTCAATCGCCTTGGCAAAACTATGTAGAAGGGGATTTAAGCGCTTTAACCGAACAAGAGAAATCAGGCGCGCAACTATTCTTCACATCAGTAAGAGATGGTGGCGCTGGGTGTGTAACGTGCCATAACGGTAAACTGCTCTCAGATGGCCGACATCATAATGTTGCGTTTCCACAAGCAGGTCCAGGTAAAGGCGACACCAATGATGACGACTTTGGTCGTGAACGTGAAACAGGGAATACTGGCCACCGCTACCAGTTTAGAACCGCCTCGTTGATAAATATTGCTCAAACTGCACCTTACGGCCATAGCGGTGCATACCAAAATCTAGAGGAAGTGGTACGTCATTACACCAATCCGAACCAAGCAATCGAAAATTTCTTTGATCGAGGCGGTATTTGTAGCCTACCTCAGTTCCTTGATGTCGAGAGCTGTAATGCGCTTTACCCTAACAATGAAGCTAATTCGACGCTTGCTTTAAATAAACTGAATAATGAACGACGAGATGACAACACTCTTTTTGAATCACCGCGCTTAAACAATAATGAAGTCATGGAACTGGTTGCCTTCCTTGAAGCGTTAAGTGACCCTTGCATAACGAATAGAGAGTGTTTAAGCGACTGGATTCCTGACAACACAAGTACAGGGCCAGATGGACAGCAACTCAATGCAATTTCTGTTTCAGGTTCACTGCTCTAATTAGCTACCATTATTTAACCATTAAATGCGCCTGCCGATTTATGCCTTAATTATAAATCGGCGCGCCATATTCCACACCTTCTTTGATATGCCCTTTCATCTGCTCTTCCCATCAAAAAAGGATCTCCTTTCACTCGCTTTAATAGCCTCAAATATGCTATCTTCCGCGACCGTTTTTTGAGCTTTAATGCTCAGTCAATTTAGTTTAGGTGGAAGGTTTAAGATGTTCGTTGGTTTCGATTATGGCACGTCTAATTGTGCAATAGGTGTCATGAATAATATGAATACAGGCGTTAATTTGTTACCGCTTGATCAAGGCCGAGCTTTTATGACCTCAACACTCTATGCAATTGAGCGCGAACTTATTTGTGAATATGTTGGGCAACATATCCCCAGCAAACAAATGCAAACAGACTACCTCCATATACGCCGCGGCTTACTCTCACAAGCTCAAAAAGTGCGTATCGATGAAGATATACGCGCCAATGAACAAAGCTTATTTTTCGGCAATGAAGCCTTCGAGCAATACCTTGAAATGCCCAGCGAAGGCTACTTCATAAAGTCGCCAAAGTCGTTTTTGGGCGCCAGCGGCCTTCGCCCTGCTTTCGTACATTTTTTTGAAGATATTGTAACGGCTATGATGCTCGGCATTAAACAACGAGCCGAACAAACCCTGCAGCACGACATAAGCCATACAGTGATTGGTCGTCCGGTAAACTTTCAGGGTCTTAATGCCGAGAAAAGTAATCAACAAGCGTTAAAAATACTGACAACTTCGGCACATAGAGCTGGGTTCAAATCAGTTGAATTTCTATTTGAGCCACTTGCTGCGGGTTTAGACTTTGAAACAAAGCTTGAAACAAACAAAATTGTATTAGTGGTCGATATCGGTGGTGGTACCAGTGATTGCGCGATGGTCAGAATGGGACCCAATTATCGAAATAAAACAGATCGCTCTCCTGATTTTTTAGGGCACACTGGTGAACGCATAGGCGGAAATGATTTAGACATACAATTAGCTGGTAAGGAATTCATGCCACTATTTGGTATGAAGTCTCTGCTGAAAAATGGCCACCAGATGCCCACCCAGTTCTTTTGGGATGCTGTCACGACCAATGATGCTGGCGCTCAAGCTGATTACAACAGCCAACAGACAGAAAGTGCCTTATTAAAACTGCTAAGTGACACCACAGAACCAGCACTGTTACAACGTTTCATCAATTTACGCCACGAAAAGCAAAATCATCAAATTGTACGAAGCGCTGAACAGGGCAAAATTGCGCTCTCTGAAAACAGCATTGAGCAAGTAGATTTAAGCTATGTTGAACCATTATTAAGCTGTGATGTTACAAGAAAACAATTTTCCAAAGCGATTGAACGCCCACTTGAAAAAATGACAAAACTGATGAGTGAAGCGGTGAAACAGGCAGGATGTAAACCCGATTTAATCTATATAACCGGCGGTTCTGCCAAGTCATTAGCCATACAGCAGGCAGTTAGGCATAAGTTTGGCGACATAGAGGTGGTTGATGGGGATCATTTCGGCAGCGTCGCAGCAGGGTTAACACTATGGGCCAAAAAGTTATTTAGCTAAATATTGCCTTCTCTTAAATATCAACAAGAATAGTTATCGGTCTACTAAGCATTTGAATTGGAATTACTTTTTAAGGGTAAAGTACTTCTACTTCAAATTGAATATCTGGGTTCTGTACTTTTTTTGCATCAACGACTAATAAGTTTCCACCCAAATTAATGGGGTGCGTGTCATCTTCCATCACAAAACTTGAGTGTTTATCTTTACCATTAAACAACACTGGGGTAAACACAATACCGGACGCTGTCTCAATTTCTGAAACATTCACCCGCACGGCTAAACTTTTCTCACCATTAATATTCACCACTGGCTTTTCTACCCGTGATGCCTGGCAAGCATCTCCGCTAAGTAAGCCTGTTGCGGCGACCAAATTGCATTGCTTGCCATTGGCGATATTCAAAGCCCCAAATTCAAGGCCTTTATCTTGTGTGACGTTCGCTGGGCTCACCAACTTTAACTTTACCTTGGCGGTAAAGCTTGCACTCCAGCAAGTAGCACTGGTACAAAGCAAGGCAAGCAATAAGACACTTCTTACTATTTGCATATCCTTATCCTTAGATGTTCGCAAGTCATGACAAGTATAAGTGTAATTATTAATACTACAACCAATGTGACAAAACTTTACATTTCAAAAAACAAGGTGTACGAAAACCAAAATAACAAGATTATTTTTACATATTAATTAGAGTGATTTACACCATTCAAGCTAATTGTATCCAAATATACAACCCCTTCTCCTCCTTGTGTAAGTAGATGTACCGGGGCAGACATGACGAGTTCATGTCGTTTAAGAAAACTTTCTGCAACCGTAATGTGGTAGGCGCCTGGCACCATTCTTTCGACAATAAAAACGCCATCATATTCTGTTGACGATTCAGCTACAATTTCACCGCCTGCAGTGCGTACTTGCACAGGGATACCACTGCGGATACTTGATCGGCCCTGCCTAACAATGTCGATAGACCCTTCTATTTCAAATGTTTCCAGCACGGAAAATTCCAGGTCATTTGTGGCGCCCGCATGTGTATACACGAAGCGTTTTGCATTTTTTACACGTAAGAAAGGGTCACCTAATGAGCCTTCATCTATCTCAATGATTTGGAGTTCTTGAGGGGGGATGCCTTTCAGGGTAACAAGGCCAGTTGAATCAGTCGGCATTTTTCGCCATGCTGACCTGCCTTTAAAGGTCACACCTTCAAGGGCTTGATCACCGTCATTGAACTGGCCATCATTATTTCGATCGAGATAAGCTTTGGCCGTCACGGTTCCGGTAGAAGATATAAAGTCATTGCTAATGGATAATTGTTGACGTTTGGGGTCATAAGCAAAAGCAGTATTTAGACTCAAGCCAAGCGCTTGCATACCATTGTTGGTAAAACCGGCATTTAGGGATAAATCCAGGTCATCAAAACTCCAGGTAAAGGTATTATTCAGGCTTAATTCAGCGTCTTCAGAAAAAGCATAGTTGACTTGCGCCTGGTACATAAAGCGTGAAGTTTTCTTCCAACTAGCACTGGATACTAAACCATTAATTCGCCCCTTTGGCGAAATCGAATAATCTAAGCCTGCTTTTAGTCGCCATTGATAAAAACGCTTATTCACACTGAGATTGGCATCGAGTAGCGCGTCTATTTCATCAACACTGTCATCGTTATCTTCATCTTGGCTATAAGTAGTATATCGAAGATCATGGGCAATATTGGCACTAAATAAATTAAAGCTCATACGGTTCTGATATGAAGTTTGGCGCTTCAAGCTTCCCCGAAACTCTGTGTCGTTGATTTCAAAATCATAGGTCATCGGAGTTGAAAAGAATGCACGCGTTACGCCATTGATGCCCAGTTTTAACTCGCCTCGCTTGGTATTATTCGGGTTTTGATCACTGACTAAGTTATTAAATTTTAAGGCATCAATATTAAAATTTACGCCACTCCAGTTACCTTTTACAACCGCCGCATACGCATGGCCACTTTCGGTATCATCTACCCACGTTAAATGAATAAAAGCTCCCGCTAGTGATGTAAACGCATCAATTGAACGGTAAAAATGAGTGTTTTCACTATTTTCTGGTCTTAATTCTACCAGGCTTGTTTGTAAAGTAAGGTAGTCATTTAAGCCGTAGGTCAACTCGCCCATAAAAAAATTCGAGTCGACACCTTCGTCAGAGTCTTCACCATTTAGCGAGATTAAAGGCGTTTTACTTTCGATGACCTGAAGTCGAGAGCCCCATTCATTTTTTTTAATCATCCCCGGCCCGATATTAATTTTCTCTTTACGAGTACGGTATTGCCCTTGCGGGCCATAAATTCGAATATCAAAAATATTCTGGCCTACAAATGTCGCAATATCTGAAAAACTATAGCGGCCATCAGATCCGGAGTCTGTAAAGGCGACTAATGAACCATTTCGGTACAATTCAACTTCCCAACCAGGTGGCGCATCACCCTCAAGCAATACGTCATCTACTTTATCCAAACTGGTACTTGTTCCACGGGATAAAGCTAGGCCCCTACCCTCAACGGCATCATAAACCAAACTATCGGAGCCGGTGTTCAAATCGCCAAATTCATAACTTCTAAGTCCTAAATACATATCGGTGTCAGGCCCTGAAGCGCTTCGAGAAAAAGTCAGCCTTAAATCCTCTTGCCCGTCAGCGTAAATATAACTTGAGCGCATCGAATGCTTCATTAAGTCCATACGTCCTTGAAGCACACCACCGGTAAATTGTTGAAAGTGCCCCCGGTGATGTAGCAGATCTTCACTTAATTCCAGGTCAAATAAAGGATTTCCTAAATACTGATATTCGTTCGGCAAGTATTCTTTAGCGGGGGCTTGAGCTTGACCCTTAACTAGGCTTTCACGTTTTTCGTGGCGTTTACGCTGTTTGATAATTGGGAGCTCAACATCGGATGATATAAGCAGGCTTAATTGAGAAATATTTAGGTTGAGCTCTAAGCCAAACCACCGTTCCAATAGTCGATAATCAAAATAGAGATCGAAGTCATCCACAGCATAATACAAGGCTTTCGGCCAAGCTTTCTGCTGACCTCGAATAAACAATGTTTGCTGCTCGATATCGATCGAAAAGGTATTACTCTCCTTAACGAACCAGCCATCTACCGTGCCTGCGGCGACATCAATATTCAAAGGAAAGTCTAAGGCATCCACCAATTCCTGCAGCGGCAGCAAGGTGGTTTCGGGCTGTTGAAAAACAAAGAGCGTTTCGGCCAATTTAAAGCTTGCTACACCAAGCTCTACAACTAGTAGGTTTTCTTCATTGAGCTCGACAAGCTGCAATGCATTCACAGGTTTATATATGCAAATAAATATAAAAATTAGCGTATATTTATACAGTCGAGCGTCACGAATACTGATCACTTAAGGCTGTACAGTAAAAACCTGTTCAACAAGGTTATTACCGCCATACTTTCCTTTTTCATCAAAACGAAGTAATAACTTTTTACCTGCAGTTAATAGTTCAGAACTAACTGGAATACGTACCAAGCGCGCTAAGGTCGGGTCATAAAGGGCAATCCCTTTTGCATAACCAATACGATCCGCGGCCTTTGAGCTACTATCTAATTCATAAATTTCCACATCGCCATACAAAGAGCGATTACCTTCGCGTTGTAGAGTAAATTGAATAAAGGCACTGTTCTCATTTTCTTGGATCTTAATAATATTTGAAAGCGCTGCACTCGCATGCAATTCGCCCTTACGCACGATAACAGGTATGGCAATTTTCAATATGGGCTGTACTTTAAGAATCAGTTCTTTTGCTTCGACAGAACCTGCACCAGACTGATTCACGACTGGCGTTTCTTTATTGGGTATCTGCTTTAATGCAAGATGTGAAATATATTCGCCGTCAGGTAAGCCTTTTGGTCGCCTGATCGCTAAACGAATTGTTTGCGAGGCCTTACTGGCGATATCCACTCGACGAGGCGAATAACGGATCATATCACCGGCACGAATGGTCTTAGCCTCATCATCTGTAATATCAACAATACTACCATCTGCCAGCATTTTTTTGTGTTCAAAGTAAATTTGAAAACGTGCAGGTTCATTACTTGTATTCAGCAACTCTAGGCTGGTGGATCGCTCTCTATCGAGCACTACGATACGCTGGGGGTTTAAAACCAAGCTCGCAAAAACAGTAGATGAAAATAGGCAAAAAATAACAAAACCAAGCGTAACTTTAGAAACGTTCATAATATTTATAATTGTAATTGTATGAGTAGTTAATTTGTGAGGCGCTATGATGCAAGAAATAACAGGAAAATAAAAGAAAAAAGGCGTATCTGGGGTATATCGGAATAGGTACGCCTTAAATATTATATTAAGTCACATGACTTAATATAAAGAACATCATTTATTGGTAAGTGACATCCACCTGGTAATCAACAGAGGTGACACTGTTCGTTAAAGCCAAAGCACCATCGGCAACCGTTACAGTACCGCCCAGAGCAAGCGTATGAGAAGCCAAAAGCGTCACGCCCGTTAAGGTGGTTGCACCGGCACCGTTATCTAGCATACTTGGGGCAAAAGTAAGTTCCGAAGCCGCTGACGCGCCATTCGTTAAGGCAATATCAACCTGCAAGCCGGCTGTACCTGAAACATCAATCGCGGCAAGGGTACCCGCACCTGAACCAAAGCAACCCGCGCCACTTCGAGCACCTGCCGCCGCCACGGTACAAGTGTCAGTATCGTTCGCCAAAATGGTACCTAAGTTCATTTGCGTAGTTTCACTTAAGGAAATCGGCTCAACCATGCTTAAAGACGCATTAAAGGTGTCGGCTTGTGCAAACCCTACTGTTAGGCCGGTAAGTAAAATTGACGCTGTTGCTGATTTGATAAATGTTTTGTTCATAATTTTGTTTCCAATTTTTTAAAAGAGTTTTATTTGTTTTATAAAAGAGTTTTATTTATTTTTTAATATGAATTACTGGTAAGTCACATTGACTTGGTAGTCAACCGAGTTTACTGCGTTGGTAATAGCTAACGCACCATCAGCTACAGTCACTGTGCCACCCAGAGAAAGTGTATGTGAAGCCAAAAGCGTCACGCCGGTTAAAGTGGTTGCTCCGGCACCGTTATCTAGCATACTTGGGGCAAAAGTAAGTTCCGAAGCCGAAGATGCGCCATTCGTTAAAGCAATATCAACCTGCAAACCTGCTGTACCTGAAACATCTATCGCAGCAAGGGTACCTGTACCTGAACCAAAACAACCCGCGCCGCTTCGAGCACCTGCTGCCGCCACAGTACAAGTGTCAGCATTGTTCGCCAAAATTGAACCTAAGTTCATTTGCGTGGTTTCTGTTAATGAAATCGGTTCAACTAGCGTAAGTGAAGCATTAAAGGTATCCGCATGTGCAATACCTGCTGCCATACCTGTTAAAAGAAGAGATGCCGCTGCTGATTTAATAAATGTCTTATTCATAATTTTATTTTTCCATTTTTCCATTTTACTTGCGTACTATTGAGTAGTTCCCGCAAATGTTAATCGCGCCCTTACATTTTTTGGCTATTCAATAGTGTTGAAAAATCAGCCAGTTACGTTTTTCGGATGCTGCTTACGCTTATTCAAATTTTGCAAAGGTTCACAAATTTGTTTACGTATAAATTTGACGTTAGCGCATGCCTGACAGTTTTCTCGTTAATTTCAAAGTGTTTTGTAACAAATTGTGAAAAATGTTGTATTCATGTAAGCAAAAGAAAAGCTATAATATCGGAAGCAATATTTTTGTATCTATTCAGGTAGTTAGATACACTTATTAACGTGCTATCACATGAGCTTACCTAACGCTAAAGCGCTGAAAAGTAAGCCAAACTAGCACTAAACCTACTTTTACATATTAATAACTCATGTTTTTTATAACGGAATATAAGGTCAACGCACGAACGGTTCACCCACATAAAGTACTTCATAAACTGATAAATATGCTTTTTTTGCAAAAGGCCATCGCTCATATTGCAAAAAAACAGATCTCCCTTGCGTGGTTGCCTGTATTTTTTATCGTTAGTTATTTTGTGCCGGCAGTTGCACATAGTGAAATATGGGTAGAAGAAGTTCAGCAAGCTGAATTGCCTTTGGCACTATTACCCACAGGCAGTAAAAAGATAGTTTTGGAACAAAATAGTAGTTTAGGGTCTCGTACATCAGCAACTATTGTAGGTGGACACCATTTTGCAGGCCAATACCTCATAAAAAGTGATACCACTAGCACCATCACCATTAACCTAACCAGCGATAACAATATCCCAAGTGTTCTGCTGAACCAGTTTCAACTTAAATATAACAATACTGTTCACAGCAGCTTTCCCGCGTCAGGGCTTGAGAACCCGAGCATATCGGGCGCTTATATTACCGTTGGCTTTACCGCCACAATAAAATCTAGCGCCCAAGAAGGCGTTAGCTTACCTTCATTTACTATCGACGTAACAGAAGACCAGCTTTAATTTATTTAGCGGGTTCATCTTCTTCTGCGTCAACCACTACCTGATCGAACTCCATCTGCTTGGCATTATACAAAGGTAGTGATAATCATCTCACAGGTCAGACTATTCAAGCATCAGTTCAATTCAACCCGAAAGCAGCACTTGGTAATAATGTATATAGATGCCTCAAGTGGTGGGAGCCGTGGTTATTTATTCTATACCAGACATACCTATATAAAGTACTTGGAGTGATGTAACCCACTTAAAGAACCTAAAAAACACTTTTCGTTTCCGGGAGACTTTAATGCCTTTGATATCAGTGTAATCGGTGGTGAAATGTGAGCCATAGGCAGGTGGAAGCACTATATCCAACCTATAATCATGCCGATAGAGAAGACCTTCTGGACCAAAATAGAAGCATTGAAGCGTTGAATGGGAATCAAACCCCTTGGGAAATCGTACCCAGAAACCACGGTAGACTCTCCCTTTATGAATCCAATATTTCTCCGATATAAACTCCAAAAGTGGAAGTATTGCTGGGATAGAGTAGTAAGTAGTTAGCGCATATCCCCGGAAATAGATTGCATCTAACTTACTCCAGGGTAAAAACTTCTTTAGAAACGTAAAGGTCTTTCTATGATCTTTTGATTCAATAATGCTTCCATTAGCACTTGTGACCTGTACATTTCCCTTTCTATATACCGCCTTACTACCTGCATCGAAAACATTATCAAAATAAACCACCCCTTCTTTCGGAATAATTTTCACCGTCATGGTTTTTTTTATCGATCCATTTACCCCTTGAAACTTCGCCAATATTCCATCAAGCCTGTTCACATTCAAATTAACTTCAAATGATTCATTCCATAGATTTTCCTGCCCATGAGCAGCAATACATTTTTTAATAAATTTTAATTGGTCTTCCGGCCATGATACGTGCTGTAGAGATTGCTGTGTAAAGAGAGAATCGTTCATTTTCATTCCTTCGCTTATATCATGTTTAAAGGCCTAGGAAAGACCATACTGAATGATTTATTAGGCAGAAGATCAAGTTGTTAACCAATAGCTTTGTTAGGAAACACTCTTTCAAATCTAATGTGAATTCTGTCTAAAAAGACCAGAAATTCTGAACAATCTCTTTGAGTCAATATTTGCTGAGCTCCCGTTTTTGTTAAGGTGTGATTCTTTTCTAACTGTGAAAGACATCTGTTTTATGGGAATAAAGACCTTTAATCGCGCGTACTCAAAACGACAGATATGTCGATTTCTTTGACCCATAACTCAAGAACCAACCGACAGGCATTATTGAAGGCAGCCTGATGAAATATACAAATTGTAGAACTCTTGATATCTCAACGCGGGCGGAGAATGACGATGCGACTATGTCACAGAAATCCGCTCAGTCGTCATTATGGTCATCACACTTCAATATTCTCATAGACTAAACAGATCAAATTCCCAATACCTAGAATTGTTGATATATAAGGCTAACGGGAGGTGATGAGCAGAAAATGTGTCAGCAAACTATACACTTTCTCATAAATGTAAAATTAGCAAGTTACAAAACACGCCTGTTTATTAAATTAAAATAAAGAAATGGCATGCGTTATGTATATATTTCAGTAGTTGTTTTTACCATGGACTATTGGAGGAAACTAATAATGGGGAAATTAACTAAATCAGCTTTTATCTTAGTGCTTGCACTAATGATGAGCGGCACCGCATGGAGCTATGTAGTTGAACAAGATGGCCTCGGAATTGACGTTAGTTACACTAAATTAGGTCAAACCGTTTCTTTCAATTTTGTCGCAGATTTCACTTTAGCATCTGATAGCTGGATCGGTGATACAATGGATTCATTTAGTTTGCAGTTTTATGGAAATACCGATGGAAGAATAGATGATTTTTCTGACATTACCTCCACGAATACAGCGGGTGACTGGACTGGGATGCTGGATAAAGTTTCAGGTCAAGGGTGCTCGGAAGGTGAACATTTGGGTGCTATTTGCTATACCGTCGAGCCAACTCGCTCAGGTGGGGACGGTGCATCGGTGATCGCAAATGAAATATACAATTGGAATTTTGACGTGACGTTTGCTGATGGCCTGAATTTAGATAGAATGCTGGCAAAAGACCATTCCATTAAGTTTCTAAGCGTTAAGTATAATCAAAGGCGTGATATTTGGCGCGTAGGTAGTCAGCTATCACAATCTGGGACTTATACAACTATTGAAATAACTGAACCAGGCAGCATGGTGCTACTCGGTCTTGGTTTGATTGGTCTTGTTGTAAGTCGCCGTAAAATCTCAGTTTAATCTCAGTTTTTTTGCGTCAGAACTCGCTGAAGGCAGAGTAACTACTAAATACATCTATTCTGTCTTCAAATATTATTTGGTAAAAGTATCGCTTTAACACCTTAACCAACGCTACAGAAGTAATCGAAGTCAAAATAATTTGGCTATATTTACCTTAGTCTTCAGTAGCAGAGTCTGCCTGCTAAACTGCGAATCCAGCAAACTTAAATGGCACTTACGTACTCCTACAACTTTAATAATCACCGCTCTGACTGCTTTGCATCCCCTTTAAACAGTTTCTGACAGCTTTTGTTCGTGTAATTACGGCTTGTCAAACTAATGCTATTCAACACGCTCTGGCACTACGCAGTTTAATTTCAATAAGGCATTGTCTCGAAAGTATAAGCTTGTAGGTATCGTTGATGAGCTGTTTTGGTCCAACCTAAAGTCACTTAAGTAGTATTCAATTTATCTATAAATTAGTTCGTATTTCAGTTCAAAATTATCTTTACAAAGTAAAGAAAAACATTAATCTGAACTAACCAAAGATCAGTTGTAATTGGAAACATGAATGAAAATATGTACATTTTGCATAATCCGGTTTGAGCTAAGCAGTGACTGCAACTGCCCTAAATGTGGCCTTTTGATTTTCATAAAGCCTGATGATGAAAGAACATATTTTGATAAAACTGGCGACACACTCGACCGATACGTGTCTTGGAAAAACTGACAGCAAATACCTTCAAACTAATTGTAAGCCCCTTTGTTGGAGTTCTTGCCATTATTTGAAACAATATTATTGTTATTACTAGTAAAAAGAATCGCTAACCTCCACATACCGACACCTTGAAGATTTAACCCACAAGTGACAACTAGAGAGCTGACTCCTTGGAGAACCTGCTCAGCATGATCTAAGTATTAGTCTTCGCGTTTACGTGTCGAATCTTTTATCGAAGCTCTTCTCGTATGTATTTTTCTATCAAACCAAGCCTGTCTTGCCCCCAAAAATGCATATTGTGATAACAAATTGAGGGCACTCCCCAGCAGCCCGCCGCTAACATGTCATCTAAATTTTTATGAACTTCATCACGCCAGCTTTGATCGTTGAGTTTTAGTTTTGCAGTGGCCCAATCGAGGCCGCAACGAGAAACAATTTTTTTCATACCTCGGTCAGTCTCAGCTCTTATTCCCTCTGCATTGACACCCCTAGCAAAGCTCAGCAAGAAGTCATGTAGTTTATTTTGAGATCGAGCATATTCCACCAACGCATAACAACGTTCGACGGCTGCACCCAGTGGGTCAGCAACCTTCCCGTATGGGATAGCAAACTTATTTGCTTCTCTTTTCGTGTCTAGAAAAATATACATTTTCTTTGTATCGGGAACATTCATCCCTCGCATCATCATGGGCAAAACCGGCTTAATTTCTAAGGGTAAATTGTAGTGTTTTGCCAATTGCACTGATCGCTCTAAACCGATGTAGGAGTATGGACTACGGGCCGACCAGTAAAGGGTCAAAGACTTCTTCTTGGATGCTTGATGAATGCTGCTTATAGGTGTTTGGCAAAATCCTTCATACGTCTTATTAAAAAAGACGTGCTCATCTTTTTTTACTGATAAAGAAAGCTCAATTAACCTTTGTTCCAAATGATCAAGTCGGTCAATTCCCCAATACCACTCGCCTTCGTAATAGATTGTTGCACCAAAATAGTGGCCCTTTTTACTGAGCAACAATTGGTTCTTCATCAGCTTGAGTTGTGCCTGTTTAGCATCACCGACACTTGTACCTAGGACATCTGCACTGAACCAATACTGCGCAAAAAGTTTATTTGCCTTGATGAGAAAATCATCATCACTTTCAATAGTTGCCAGAGAAAGTGCTAGCTGATTTGCTGATTGCTCATTATGTATCGGTATATGACCCTTTTCAGGGAAACGATAGCCATAAAGGTTCGCCAAGCAATATGCGTCATGCTTGGCATATTCTCGCCACATATCCAGCCTTGGATACATCTCAGGATCAACATTCTGAAAAACATGGTATTGAAGTGAGACCTTAAAACGGGAATCGAAGCCTTTAAGTGCCTGTACAAGTAAATAACTATAGGGATCGTCAGCCTTTAGAAATACAACAAGCGTTGGCTGTTTTCTGAGAACTGTTCTTTTTGAAACGCTAAACTTCCGCTTAGCGTCGCGTAATTGGTTGCTCGAAATGCAATTTAAAATATAGGGCATAATGGACTTTTTCATGTTATTAACTTTCCTTACCTATATTTTTAGATACAGCGATTAAAGGTTTTATAACGCTTGCTTAGAAGTTATCTTCAACTCCTGCGGACATATATATCATTATTAGCTGTTAACTACTCGCGAGGGCGTTTAGGGTGTTCATACTTGGCCTAATCCAGTTTTCACAATTACAGTAATGCACTATTAACAGTTCATAAATGGAGTGTTTTTGCTCTGTGCCTCGTGAACCTCTGATGCTCTAAAAGGTAACGGTATTTACGGTTAAAACCAGCGCTTTAGGTTAAGTTGACGCATGACAGTCCTGCCAAGTAAGCCCTATGGTTCACCGTTTAAAGTGGCGCGTTTGAGTCAGTCGTTTAATGTTGAGAATTGTAGGATTGGCCAAACCCTGTAGCTTCAAAAGTAGGATCAGGTTCAGAACTTTACATCTAAATACAGTAACTTGGCTTAATCAAATTATCGAGTGCCGATGTATTCACAACTCACTCGATACACAAAAAAATCTCACTAAAACCTACAGTTTTAAAGTAATCACCCTTTTAGAGCCATGTATTGCATAGCCTTTTTCTTCAATCTGGCCAATAACATCTGCTTGATCCACAGCATTATGCTCTACCTTTAGCTCAATTTCTAAACGTGTTTTAAAGGGTGATAATGTCAACAATTCTGGGTCAATCGTGTCAGGTAATTCCAAATCTTCTATCTTCGTACCCTTCGCGACAGACAAGTGCTTTGCACCATTTTTAGTACTGGTGTATATATCAATTTTCAATGTTAACGCCTTTTTAGTATTTAATTTTTGCTAAGAATACGCTTAAATCATTCAATTACCTATTTTTTTGGCCCAATTTTTATAGCTTTACACCCACGGTGAGAAAGACATTCTGGAAAAAAACTATTTAACAATGTACTATCCGCCGCAATTCTTTCCCGAGAAGAAAAATAACGGACTTAATATAGCAGGCTTGTGTAACAAACCTTGTTAGGACAAATGGATGTCATCAGTGATCACCTCTCAATTTCGTGTGCAATATTTTATATTGTCATTTTTTTTCTCAAAGCATATTGCTCACTCCCGATATTTTATTTCCCAAAGAGTGCTAAACACCATTAACAGTGTTCATGCATCCGACTAAAAAAATCACGTTAAATTCGTTGCAGGAAGCATCAGTTAATGAGAATTATTGGAATTGATTTAGGGACGACTAACAGTGCCTGTTCTTTTTGGAAAGATGGAAAACCAGAACTAATCCCTAACCGTTTATATAAATTATTAACCCCTTCTGTCGTTGGCGTGGATGACAATGGAGAAATTATAGTCGGTGAAGCAGCCAAGCATCGCCTCGTTAGCCACCCATCATTTACCACGTCTGTTTTTAAACGCTATATGGGCGCAGCAGGTTACCAATGCCAACTAGGCAAACGTGAATTTAGTTCTGTCGAACTCTCATCCATCGTATTACGTAGCCTTAAAGAAGATGCAGAACACCATCTTGGTGAAAAAATAACCCAAGCGGTTATTAGCGTGCCCGCATATTTTAACGATGCACAACGTAAAGCAACAAAGCTTGCAGGGGAGCTCGCAGGGCTAACCGTTGAACGCTTAATTAATGAACCCACAGCCGCAGCAATAGTTTATGGCTTACATCACATAAGTGACGGCGCCCAGTTTCTTATTTTAGATATGGGAGGCGGCACCTTTGATGTATCGTTAGTAGAATACTTTGCAGGCGTGCTTGAAGTACATGCCTCATCGGGCGATAACTTTCTTGGCGGTGAAGACTTTCTCAATATATTAGTCCAAAAATACTTAGATGATCACCGTATCAATGAGAAAAATATTTCTTCTATAGAACGTCAGCAAATAATTGAAGCGTTAAACAAAGCAAAACACCAGCTTACCTTTGATAAAAGCGTCACGATTAATAGCATTCATAAAGCACAAGATAAACCTTGGACTATTGACCGAGACACTTTTGAACAGTTTGCAAAGCCCCTACTTTCTCGCATACAAACGCCCATAGAACGCACCTTAAATGATGCCGACATTTCGCCCTCAGACATTGATGAGGTTGTGCTGGTCGGTGGCGCAACACGCATGCCAATGTTTCGTTCATTAATCTCAAAAATGTTTCGTCGTGTTCCCTCTGGAAATATCAACCCCGATTTAGTCGTCGCAATGGGCGTTGCAATTCAAGCAGGGTTAAAAGAGAAAAATAAAGATCTAGACGACATTGTTTTAACCGATGTATGTCCCTATACGCTTGGTGTTGAAATTATTAATCAGGATGATAAAAACGGCAAACAAGGTGGTCTGTTCATGCCGATCATTGACCGTAATTCGATTGTTCCTACGAGTATCGTTAAAACACTATGTACCGCATCAAATAACCAAACAAAATTAAATATTAGTATATATCAAGGTGAATCCCGCTTAGTAAAAAACAATATTTTCCTGGGTGAATTAGATGTAAATGTCCCGAAAGGCCCTGAAGGCAAAGAAACAATCGACGTTCGTTATAGTTATGACATGAATGGTTTACTCGAAGTAGATGTAAACGTAAATTCAACCAACAAAACTTACCAAAAAAATATTTTCAATCACTCAGGTCTACTTTCCGAAAAAGAGCTTACCACTTCTAAAGCGAAGCTTGCGCGTTTAAAATTTCACCCTCGAGAGAATGAAGCTTATCGAGTACTCATTGCCAGAGCTGAAAAACTTTATGAAATCACACTCGGTAGCAAGCGAACTTACATCGGCAATATTCTAAGTCAATTTGAGCAAGTATTAGAAAGCCAGGATCTAACAAAAATTGACGAAACGTCAAAAAAATTCAAATCCATTTTAGATGAATTGGAACAACAAGGAATGTTTACATGAGCTGCTGGAACAGCCTCTGCATTGAGCCAACGACAGATAAAATTGCGATAAAAAAAGCCTATGCCTGTCAATTAAAAACGCACAAGCCCGATGAAGACCCGGAAGGCTTTGCAATACTGCACGCACATTACAAGCAAGCACTTAAAACTAAGCCTCAAACTATAAAAACCAGCGAAGCTCAAACTGTTGTACCTGCGTCAATCATTGAGACACTCCGAGCTGAAAAGCTGAAAACAGAACAAAATATCATTGAACAACTTAAAATTGAACTTTCTAAAGCTGAAAAGCCCATTGTTCAATATATTCACGAGACGCTCTCTAGTAATAATTCAGCGAATAATAAAAAGACAGAACAGGAGTTAGAACTAGAAACATCAAATGAATTAAATTTCGAAACAGAATGGCGACGGCTTAAAACAAAAATTGATCACGTGTTAACAACCCCTCATAAAGCGATTCACAAAGACAATTGGTCTTTTTTAGGCGATAATGAAGCACTGTTCGACATCGAATTTAAAGCATATACATCAAGCTATGTTTTCGAAAAACTCTTATCACTCACTAAAACTTCGCGTCAGAAACAGCGTGCCATCGCGGTTGTACTGGGTACTTTTTTCCGGTGGACTGATAGAAAGGACCTGTTAGAAGCACAGTTTGGATATGACAAGGTATTACATTTACTGGGCAACAGTAAATCAGAAGAGAAGCAAAACAAGTCCAAATGGAGCAGTAACAAATTTCATCAAGGACCCATCATTTTTAGTTCGTATTATCGAAAATTCGCTTCAACAAGCATCGATATTGGACTCATCGCGATAGCACAATATTGTTTAGCCCTTATCACAAGCCTGATAGGTTTAGAGCATTTTTTTCTGGAATACGCGTTAATTAGAGGCTTCGTTATGTATCTATTTTTAGCGCCAATTTTTGAAGCCTCTTCTCTTCAAGGCACTCCCGGGAAATGTTTATTAAATATAAAGGTAACGAATTTAAACGGCCGCCGACTCAATATTTTTCACGCATATTGGCGAAACCTTTGCTTTGTACTATCAACTGCAGGGTTTAAGATCACTTTATGGATTAATATTTTCTTGAAAGATGGAATCCTACTACATGACCGGTTTAGCCGCTCGATGGTGATAAGGCGCTAAGCTGACGTTTTATCACAGCTAAATACAAAGATCATGAGCCCTTTATTTGAGCGGAAAACAGCTCAGCTATGGGGCCATTCGCTCTCGAGCACGCTTTGACAGAGCCCTACCTGAAGTTTTATCGAGTATCTCTAGCTTATGATGAAATGCCGTTTTAGCCAACATATGCGCAGTGATAGGCGCAGTAATGAGCAAAAATAGTGTAATAAGTAGTTCATGCAGGCTTAAATATCCTTGCTGATAGGTGACTAGTATTACCGACGCAATAAGCAGGCAGCTCATTCCCAGAGTTGTCGCTTTGGTAGGGCCGTGAAGGCGGGTATAAAAGTCGGGTAGCTTTGCAAGGCCAAGTGAGCCAATAAAGACAAAAACTGCCCCTAAGACTAGAAATACTGATACCACTAATTCAATCCAAAATCCCATCATATAGTCCTAACTATTCTCGTTATAAGGCTTTTATTCGGCCGTTTATCGGCTATTTATTCGATAAGATCGCCACGTAAAATGTATTTACACATTGCTGCTGTGCTGACAAACCCCAGCATGGCAATTAACAATGCGGCCTCAAAATAAAGTGCTGTTCCTGAAGAAATACCAAATAATATAATCAACGCAATACTGTTAATATACATGGTGTCGAGCGCCAAAATGCGGTCGGGCCTGCTTGGCCCTCTATATAGTCGCCAAAAGTTGAGAATCAACGATATACAAACCAGCGTGGTAGCAATCACTATTGCGGCAGTTAGCATTCAAAAATCTCCATAAGAGGCCGCTCATAGCGTTGTTTAATTGATGCGATGAGCTCATCTTTATTGGTCAGGTGCAGCACATGCACATATAGCCACCGCTTGTCTTCGGATATTTCAGCGCTAACGGTGCCAGGGGTTAAAGAGACCGTACTGGCGAGTATGGTTATCGGAAGGTCATGTCGAATTTCAATAGGAATCGCGACAAATGCGGGACTCAATTTTTTCGACGAACCCATTACCAATAGTGCTACATCAAAATTCGCCACAATAATGTCACCGATCACCCTTAATACATAGCGAATGGTAACGAGTGGTTTATGAAAACGGGGTTGTGGGTCTTGCATACCAGATGTCAGTAACGGAATGGCTATTGCCAAAAATGCAGCTAATACTAAGTGGCCAGGTGCTACGGTATTGTTGAGCAAAAGCCAGACAATAAATAACAGAAAAGAGTGCATTGGCATGGGTAAAAAGCGAAAACGAGGTTTAGTTTTCATTATTGATCCCCTCCTGGAAGCAGAACGTCAATCGACTGAGCCGTATCATGCAGCTGTGCCGCTGCAAGATTGGTATAATCTGTGATTGGGCCACCAAACACGACTAGCAACGGTGATGCAGAAAGTAACAAGCCAACGGCAATCAGCTTCAGAGGGGAGATAGGCTCATCATAGGTACTTTCTCCTGCATATCGCCAGAAAATAGTGGTGCCCGCCCGGGATATTGCCACTAGAGTCGCCAACCCCGCTAATAAAACAACCGGCCATACCCAGGCTATTTCATTCATGCCTTGAGCTGCTTGTAAGATGAGTATTTTGCCCACAAAACCGGATAACGGTGGCATACCCACTACAGTGAGTGCTGCAACGAAAAATGCAATGCCAATGACTTTTCCATACTTCATTTTACGCGCGATAACATAGCGATCTTCTGCTTTGCCTCGTTGCTTACTAACGAGGTCGGCGAGCAGGAAGAGAGCTCCAGTGACTAAGGTTGTATGTATCATATAATAAAGTGCTGCCGAAGTAGCTGACTCTCGTTGCATGACTATCGCCAGTATGAGTGTCCCTACCGAGACGATAACCAAATTGGCAACAGTTAACCTTAAGTTCGGACTAGCAAGAACACCTATGGCTCCCATAATTAAAGTTAAGATCGCCAAAGGCCACAGCCATGGTATGGCAATACTGGCCAAGGCGCCCGCATCTTCGCCGAAAATAACCGTATGTATGCGTAAAATACTGTAAACGCCCACTTTCGTCATTATGGCAAATAGTGCGGCCACTGGGGCACTGGCTACAGCATAGGTTTTGGGTAGCCAAAAGTGTAATGGCAGCAATGCGGCCTTCAGCCCAAATACGACCAACAACAATAGGCCGCCGGCTTTTGCCAAGGCTTGTTCATGCTCGCCTAATAAGCGTACTTTATTGGCCATATCAGCAATATTAAGTGAGCCGATGGTGCCGTATAAAATACCGAGTGCAAACAAGAAAATACTCGAACCGACTAGATTCAGAATCACATAATGCACATTGGCTTTAGTTTTTTGTTTACCGCCTCCGTGTATTAATAGTGCATAGGAAGCTATGAGCAGCACTTCAAAGAAAACAAACAGATTAAATATATCGCCGGTTAGAAACGCACCATTAATCCCCATGATTTGAAACATAAATAGCGGATGAAAATACATACCGTCATTATCATCGCCAGCACAGGCGTATAGTTGTGCGCCCAAGCCAAGAACCGACGTCAGCAATACCATCATGGTTGATAGTCTATCGGCCACCAGCGCTATACCAAATGGTGGTTGCCAGCCACCCAGTATGTACATTTGAGTTCCTTGCTGATGACTGGCGAGTAATACCAAAGCAGACACGATGACGAGAATGATCATTACCGAAACCGCAAAAACACGGTGCCGAATGATCGAGCTGCTTAACGGCGGAAGTAACATCAATACTGCTGCCAACATAGGCAATAATATGGGAAGAATAGGTAGATGTAGCATTAACCATTCCTCTTGTGTGAAACGGTGTGTTTGGTCGACGGGACGGGGATTTTTCCATCTACATGATCACTCCCTTGATCCGCTCGGGAACGCATGGCTAATATCACCACAAATGCTGTCATGGCAAAGCCGATTACGATGGCGGTTAGTACTAATGCTTGAGGTAATGGGTCGCTGTAATCAGTTGATTCCCCCAGTACTGCTGCGCCATCAAGCGTCAGGCGACCGCTAGCAAAAAGAAACAAATTTACCGCATAAGACAGCAAGGTAAGACCGATTACCACAGTAAACGTTCGTCCTCTTAGAACGAGAAAAAATCCGCAAGTGGTCAGTATGCCGACACAGAAAGCATAGATAGCTTCCATTAATCGTTCTCCTTAATATCAAACCGTTCGCTAGTCGTTAACTTACCCAAGTTTGCCAGTATTAGCATCACGGAACCCACTACGGTTAGGTAGACCCCTAAATCGAACAACATAGCACTGGCGAGTTCAAATTCGCCAATCCAAGGTAAATGAAAGTAGTCGAACCAAGTACTAAGAAATGGTTTACCAAAGATCCAGCTGCCTAAACCTGTAGCGGTTGCAATTAATATCCCACCGGCAATGAGCCATTGGTAGTCGATATTAATTCGGGGTTTTATCCACTGAACACCATGAGCAATATATTGCTGAATAATCGCCACGGATGTAATAAGTCCCGCGATAAAACCACCACCGGGTACGTTATGCCCCCGTAATAAAATATAAACTGATACCAATAGTGCTAAGGGTAGTAGACTCTGCGACACCATTTCAAACATCATAGGGTGAGGATCATTACTCCAGTGGCGTCCTTTGTCATCACTTATCGGCATATAAATTCGCATTTTGGCAATCAGCTTAAAAATCCCTAATGCAGCAATACCTAATACAGTGATTTCTCCGAGTGTATCGAACCCTCTGAAATCAACTAGAATGACATTAACGACATTAGTCCCACCGCCACCTGTTTTGCTGTTAGCTATGAAGAAGTCTGAAATGGTATTTAAAGGGGTTGTGAGCATGGCGTAACAGATAGTACCTATTACGCACCCTATCAGCCCTGAAACCAATAAATCTCGGCTTAAACGGCTGGGGCTCGACTCTTTTTGTGTACTTTGAGGTAAAAAAAACAACGCTAAAAGTAACAAAATAATGGTCACTATTTCAACAGACAGTTGTGTTAGTGCCAAATCTGGTGCTGAAAACTGAGCAAAGACCAACGATACGATTAACCCCACAACGGACAAAAATATGAGCGCAAGAAATCGTTTTCGGTGACATATTACGGTTGCGATGGCACTTAATATCAACAACAAGGCACCCGTTATTGCTACACCATCAAAGGGAATTTGCGGGCGTGAACCTGTGTTCTGGGTCAGATCGAGTAGAGGTAATGCCACCATGACCAGTGTGAATAACAGCAGTAAGAAAACATATCGTTGCAGGGAACCGTTTTCCAAGGTTTTTATAATGCGCTGAGATAAGTTGACGGTCGATTGAATGACGCCTTCGAAGATATGCTTTGAATCAAGTTCATCGAAGTGTGACTGAAACTGAAAAAGGTGGCGCCGGTTATAGTAAATCGTTGCACCTCCCACCATTGCTAGAACACTCATGAACAATGGGATGTTAAGTCCGTGCCATATTGCCAGGCTGTGAACGGGTACGTCATGAGTAAGCACGGCAAAAGAGGCTACATTTAACAGGTCCTCGACGACGTAAGCGGGAAATAATCCCACCAGTAAACAGAGAGTGACGAGAATCTCGACCGGCACCTTCATATAACGAGGTGGTTCTTTTGGGGTTTTAGGAAGACCTATCGGCTCGCCGTTAAAGAATACATCATGAATAAAGCGTAAAGAATAGGCGACAGAGAATGCAGCGCCGACAGTGGCTAACAGTGGGATCATCCAAGACAGAGAGCCCAGCACACTTTGGTTAAGGGTTTCGGAAAAAAACATTTCTTTTGACAGGAAACCATTCAACAATGGTACGCCCGCCATCGATAGAGCCGCTACGATTGCCAGTGTAGCGGTATAAGGCATGTATTTCCAGAGACCATTGAGCTTGCGCATGTCCCTTGAACCAGACTCATGATCAATGATTCCGGCAGCCATAAACAGCGAGGCTTTAAAGATAGCATGGTTGATAACATGGAACACAGCCGCTACAGCGGCAAGATCCGAGTTCAGACCTAATAGAAGTGTAATTAGTCCTAGATGGCTGATCGTCGAATAAGCAAGAAGGCCTTTGAGATCATGTTTAAATAGGGCGATATAGGCACCTAGAAGCAGCGTCGTTAGACCGGTTAGGCTGACAATCATAAACCATAGATCCGTACCAGCCAATACGGGGTAAAAACGGGCCATGAGGAAAATACCGGCCTTTACCATTGTAGCAGAGTGTAAGTAAGCACTAACTGGTGTTGGTGCCGACATGGCCTGAGGTAGCCAAAAATGAAACGGAAATTGTGCTGATTTTGTGAATGCCCCTAAAAGCACCAATATTAATGCTATTGGGTAAGTGGCGTGTGATCGGATCAGGTCACCATTGGCTAACACAGTATCGAGGTCATAACTATCGACAATATTACCAATCAGCAATAGTCCCGCGAGTAGTGCAAGCCCCCCAGTTCCTGTAACTGTCAGGGCCATTCTCGCACCTTTTCGAGCGTCTGACTTATGAGACCAAAAACTGATCAGTAGAAACGAACTAATGCTAGTTAGCTCCCAGAACATCCATAACTGAATCAAATTATTAGATATGACAATACCTACCATCGCGGTCATAAATAGGATCAAGTATGCATAGAATCTCCCCATCGAGTCTTTTGCCGATAGGTAGTACCGAGCATACAGAATCACTAACAGTCCAATGCCGAGAATCAATAACAAAAATAGCAGTGAAAGTCCGTCGAGGCGAAATGAAAGATCCAAGCCCATAGTGGGGATCCATTCTATGGATTGCCGAATGACTTGACCATCAAATATGTCTCCTGCATACATTAGAACCAAAATCAGTGACCAGGCGGGAAATATTGCAACGGAAAAAGCACAGAAACTGCGGCCAAAGCGCTCTGTTAACAAGGGAACTAATATGCCAAAAATCGGTAATAGTACGACCCATAGCAGGTTCATAAGAGGGATGCCTCCGGAATAATAGGGATAAAGCTATTATTAGATTGATTTATAAATCGTGCCTTGGTCTCGCCAACATGGCAGTCATGGCAAGCAAGCCTCCTCCGGAAAAATCATGGTGAAGAAGGTCATTAACCAACTTTGATATTTGTTGTACGGTCATTAAACTCTCAAGAGAGGTTTAAATAATTAGCATACTTATAGCTGATTTGTAAAACGCAGTAAAGCAATGTTGCTACTTTAAAAAAGCGATGTGGTAGCACATAAAGTCGCGATAAAAGCGCCCACGACCGATATCAAAACTTATTTTTAGCACATCTCTTTCATATCAATTTTATACCTTTCAAACCAAGCACATGCTTAAGCGTGATTTTTCAAATAGAGCATAAATACATTCGCTGCGTCATCGTAGCTAGGCTGAAGTTTCAGTTTATATGCGTATATTTTGCGAATAAACGCCTAGAGTTCTAGGCCAATCAAAGGACAGTCCATCACAGCGGCAACCCCCCTTATCACTTGATGCTCATGGTCGTTAACGTGTGCGTCAGATTGCGCTGCACTAATAAGCCCCTTTATTAGTCGAGGCTTTAGTAGAGGATATGCTTGACCTAAAGCATGAACAGCTCGAGTAAACTTAGCTTGGCTACATAACTCAATTGGTAAAAGTTCAATGGTATAGGTACCTGCTACGTTACAAGCCTTATGAAACGCCTTTGACTTATCATCTGCATGACTACCACCATAATGAACCACACGAGACAGTACAACTTCATAAATAGATGAGAGTTGCTTTATCGTTTTATATTTTGGCTTCTGAACTTTTGATAGTCCAAAGTGTCGGTCACAGTATTGACACACAAGCTGGTAAACCACCCATTCAAATAATTCAACACGGCCATCTGCATGCACCATCTGTGTCATCGTTTCGCGTAATAACCTGTATTGCTTCAATGAAGCTTGCTTCAGACTTGGTATGGCCATTTCTAACAACTGCAAACGATGTTGACCAGAAACCTTTGACTGCTCATGCAATAGATCAAGCAGTTGTTTTGACCCTTTGGTTGGCAGTAGCCAGTGTTTTTGATTTTGTTCAATCAAGGCTAACTGTTTATTCAACACTTCCAAATCATCATTTAGTAACGCAGATAGAACTAAAGATACCGCGCCTAATGGTTCATGCGCTAGCACTTTAGCTTGTTCAAACAACATATCCACGTCAGGCGTTTGCTCATGTAATACCTGAGAACTTTGAGTTGACTCAAGCGTAAACTCTACTGGCTTTCCATCATAGTTCGAGGTGCTTTTTTTCCCCAAGGCCTTTGCTTCAGTCACGCTTTCGACAGTTTCACCAGATACAGATTCCCCAGACAATGTCGCGCCGTTTCTAGAAAATGATGCATACGTTTCATTTGAACGCGTTGTAGCCGTTTCACCAGAGTGAATTGTAGCTCGACCATGCTTTTCTGGCTCTTTTTTATATCGTGCAAAGCGTCCATTCCATGAAGGTAATACTCGGTTAATCCGATCTTCTAGCGGTGGATGGGTCGCAAATAACGATAGAAAACTTTTGTAGGCACTCGAAAAAAATAAATGCCCGACCTCATGCGCGGCACTATGCTGTATGTTTGACTGCGCACTATAGCCTCCAATTATTTTTAACGCGCCGCCTATGCCTTCAGGGTTACGTGTAAACTGTACTGCTGAAGCATCTGCTAAAAATTCACGCTGTCGACTCACAGCAGATTTAATTAAGTCACCAAAAAATTGCCCCAACCAGCCAATCAAAAAAAGGCATAAGCCAAAGATAAAAAAACCGCCATTTACATCTCTTCTGGAACGAGAATAAGATCGTCTTGAGCTATGGCGCATGATTGTCCTGCCAGTTTCACTAATCATCAAGATGCCATGAAGTACCGCCAGAAGTTTCATGTTTAACAACATATCGCCATTTAAAATATGACTAAACTCATGTGCGATCACACCTTGAAGCTGTTCTCTATTCAAGCACTCAAGTGTTCCACGCGTGACGCCTATTACGGCATCTTCATATGACAAACCTGCAGCGAAGGCATTAATACCTTGTTCATTATCCATAATATAAATAGGTGGAACTGGCACACCTGAGGCTAGCGCTATTTCTTCAACCACGTTAAGTAAGCGCCGCTCTAGGATATCTTCAGCATTCTGCGCCAGCAGCCTGCCGCCAAGAGACTCCGCCACAACTCGGCCACCGCTACGTAACGAAACCCATTTAAAGCCCATGCTAATACCAATCACACCACACACAAGCCCCGTCACCCACAGAAATTTGTGCCAACCTAAACCTACAACAATACTCGTAAACCAGCCAACCAGAGAAGATAAGCTTGTGATGGGTTGAAGATGAACATTCGTTAAATTACTCGGATTGCTATACCAAACAAAAATAGCAAAACAAATATTGGTGATAAGTACAATACTCACCACTGAAAGAAAATAGAGGAAGAGTAACCAGCTAGTTTGCCTCCTAGCTTGGTCCTGCGCTTTATAGAAATTCATATCTATACTTTATCTAAGTTCATCGTCATACCTATAAAAACTCATTACTTAAAAACTGACTTTCGGCGCCTGTTTTATTTCTACTGAATCTTCAAACTCAAGCAAACTGGCATCTTTTTTATGTCCAAAAGTAGGTGCAAAAAAATTATGAGGAAAACTCTGGCGAAAACTATTGTATTCAGTCACTGCATCATTAAATGCTTGTCTTGCAAACGCGACGCGGTTTTCAGTACTGGTTAATTCTTCATTGAGCTGCAGCATATTTTCGCTCGCTTTTAAGTCTGGATAAGCTTCAACCGCAATATTCAACTTTCCTAAAGCACTTTGAAGCAAACCCTCACTCGACGCTAAATTCTGCAAAGCTTTCCCACTTGCTGGATTTGAGGCAGCTTCTTTCAATCCTGCCAGCGCACCATTTCGTGCGGAAATAACCGCCTCAAGCGTTTCACGTTCATGCCCCATATAGGCTTTAGCTGTTTCAACAAGGTTTGGTATTAGATCGTATCGCCGCTTAAGTTGTACTTCTATTTGAGAAAAAGAATTTTGAAACCGATTTTTCAAAGCGATAAGCGTATTAAAAATTTTAATAATATAAAAAATAACAAAAACCAGTACGAGCCATGAGATTAAAGTTGATATTTCCATATTCATGTTCTCTATATTCACTTAGGTTAATTTAGTCAATTTACGTCGTTCAGATGTATTTTCTGCTGAAAAAGCGCAATGAATAGTTTTTTACAAACCTTTCTACTTATTTAAACCTAGATCTAGTTGAATTATTTATCAATATTAACTTCAGAAATTTGCTAATTTCAGGCACTAAAATCTTTAGTCTATTTAACTCAGAGGAGACTTATCTATCATTTAGGAGTTTCAAGAGAAAGGAAGTGAGAATGGTATAGAAGGAAGGTGTAAACAATATTGACTGTTTACACCTTTAATGACGTCCTTTATTTAACTTGTTCGTAAGCCCATGCTAACCAAGGCATTAGCGCTTCTATATCACTTGTTTCAACCGTGCCACCACACCAGATACGTAAACCATCGGGGGCATCCCTATAGGCTCCAATATCATAAGCGACAACTTCATTTTCAAGTAATTTCGTCATCGATTTAAGTGCATTAGGCGATAAATCA
>Ga0209825_1000033_pt1 | contig 140889 bp, 114 predicted proteins | sample EN8Hudsemesocosm_FD_184631 | JGI IMG/M metagenome (GOLD analysis project Ga0209825, IMG submission 184631) | Methane-oxidizing microbial communities from mesocosms in the Hudson Canyon - EN8B Hudson Canyon (SPAdes) (version 2) | ecosystem: Environmental > Aquatic > Marine > Cold seeps | place... | reverse complement strand
GCACAACCTCACCGTTAACCATAAAAATCACTTCCTCAGCAATATTTGTCGTTAAATCAGCAATACGCTCTAGATATCGAGAGCAAGATAACAACGCCACCGCCCGCTCTACGGTTGAAGAATCCCGCTTCATCAAGTCCTGCAAATCTACATACATTTGTCGATTTACATCATCAACTAAATGATCCATATTAATCACTTCGCGTGCCATATCCGCATCCATTTCTACCAATGCCGTTAAGCTATTATGTACCATTGTTCTTATTGTTGAAGGTATGACGGTAGTAAAACCCTCTGGACAAGAAATTGGTTCTTGTTTTTCTAGTTCAATAGACCTTTTGGCAACATTAACGGCAAAGTCCCCCATTCGCTCAAGGTCATTATTTACTTTAAGCACGACGACTAAAAAACGAAGATCAACCGCAACAGGTTGATGTAAGGCGAGTATCTTTAGGCATTCATTCTCTATAAACACCTCTTTATCATCTATTTTTAATTCATCAATAAAAACTTCTTCCGCTAACATTTGGTCACGTTCAACCAAAGATGCGATGGCTTTATTGATTGAAATTTCTACCATATTGCCAAGCTGTAAAATTTGTTTTTTAAGTGATACAAGATCACGCTGTAAATGGTTAGACACGGTATAGATGCTCCTTCTGGTAATAATTTATATTTTGGCTGCTCGTCTGAATTAACAAACTATCCGAACCTTCCTGTAATATAGGCTTCTGTTAGTTCGTGATCTGGGTTAGTAAACAAGTGTTGCGTATTATTTACTTCTACCAAGTTACCAAGATGAAAATAGGCTGTGCGGTCAGAGACTCTCGCAGCTTGTTGCATCGAGTGTGTAACGATCGCAATCGTAAAATTCTCTTTTAGGGCTGTAATAAGTTCTTCTATTTTTGAGGTCGCTATAGGGTCTAGCGCAGAACAAGGTTCATCCATCAATATGACTTCAGGACTGATCGCTATTGTACGAGCGATACAAAGTCTTTGTTGTTGCCCTCCAGACAAACCGGTCCCTTGCTGATCTAAACGGTCTTTCACTTCATCCCACAAACCTGCTTTACGCAAACTGTCCTCTACGATGTTATCGAGATCAGCACGGCTTTCAGTCAAACCGTGAATTTTGGGGCCATAAGCCACATTGTCATAAATTGACTTTGGAAAAGGATTAGGTTTTTGAAATACGATACCGACCCGTGCTCTTAAAGGAACGATATCTTGTTTCGGGTGGTAAATATTCTTACCCTCCAAGTCAAAAGAACCTGTTACTTTGCAGCTATCGATTGTATCGTTCATGCGGTTTAGACAACGTAAAAAGGTCGATTTACCACAACCTGACGGACCGATCATCGCCAAAACTTCATTCTTTGCTATATCAATACTCACATCATGTATTGCTTGTTTGTCGCCATAAAAAACATCGACATTACGCATTGACATCATTGGGCTATCTACAAAAGGCTGCCCAATGGTTTGTTCAATTTTAGTTTGTAAATTGTTCAAATTTTACACCTTATTTAAAAAGAATTTATTTGCTTACCATCGGCGTTCGAGGCGCTTACGCAACCATACGGCAAGCGTATTCATAGTGATTAAAAAAGCGAGTAGAACCATAATGGCTGCTGACGTTCTTTCGACGAATGCTCGCTCAGGACTGTCAGCCCAGAGAAATATTTGTACTGGCAAGGCAGTAGATGGATCAGTCAATGATCCAGGTACATCGACAACAAACGCCACCATACCAATCATTAACAAAGGAGCCGTTTCTCCTAGGGCTTGCGCCATCCCTATAATGGTTCCGGTTAACATACCCGGTAACGCTAAAGGTAAAACGTGATGTAATATCACCTGCATTTTTGAAGCACCCATTCCATAAGCGGCTTCTCTTATTGAATTTGGCACCGATTTAATCGCCGCACGACTTGAAATAATAATCGTAGGTAACGTCATTAATGAGAGTACGATACCCCCCAAAAGTGGAATTGAACGTGTCATACCAAAAAGGCCAATAAATATAGCCAGACCTAACAAACCAAATATAATGGATGGTACTGCAGCCAAGTTATTGATATTGACCTCTATAAAATCGGTTATCCAATTCTTTGGCGCATACTCTTCAAGATAAATAGCTGAAGAAATCCCAACAGTAAAAGATAATAAAAGCGTTACAAACAAAGTAAATAAAGAACCGGTTATTGCACTCCGAATACCTGCTAACTCAGGTTCTCGTGAGTCACCATTGGTGAAAAATACTGTATTGAATTTCTGTTCTAAACGATCTGCTTCAATTAAAGTAGTTAACCATGTCAGTTGTTTAGCTGATAACCGTCCGGTAAAGCCACTCTCATTTTCATTGGCTCGACTTTTTAGCCACGTATCAACATCATCGTCAGCCAAAATATCAAGTGAAACTGTTTGACCAATTAAAGAAGGGTCTTCTTTTAGTTTATCTGCTAATTGGTAACTTGCTCCTGTACTTATTAAAGCATTCAACTTACGTTTATCTTGTCTCCCTTTCACGTCGGGAAATAGTAACGTTAAAGACTCACGTAATGCTTTTTGATAATTACCCTGTTTGATTTGTTTGGCATCATTGATATCAATAATTTCAAGTACAGCGGTATCCAACTGAACATCCAACTTTATGTACGTTTGAAAAAAAGCACTATGGCCTTTACCAATAATATCGGTAAAGAGCAGAACCAAGCATAACAATGCAAAACAAATTGAAAGCACCCCATAGAGTTTAAACCGCCTCTCCTTCCGATAACGCTTAGCTAGCGTTTTATTCACTAACTCAAGCGTTGTTGGATTATTAATTTGATAGCTGTTTTCTTTATAGCTTTCATCGACTACTTCTATACTATTCATACTGTTCTCGATATTTTTTAACGACACTTAATGCGTAAATATTTAGAGCTAGCGTCACGATAAATAACATTAAGCCTAATGCAAATGCAGATAAGGTTTTCGCGCTATCAAACTCTTGATCACCCACTAATAAGGTAACTATTTGAACCGTAACAGTGGTGACAGAAGATAAAGGATTTGCCGTAAGGTTTGCAGCCAACCCTGCCGCCATAACGACAATCATTGTTTCACCAATAGCGCGTGATGCAGCCAATAAAACGCCACCCACAATACCTGGGAGCGCAGCAGGCAATACAACTTTCTTAATTGTTTCTGACTGAGTTGAACCTAAGCCTAAAGCGCCATCACGAAGTGATTGAGGCACTGCGTTAATCACATCGTCAGACAAAGAAGATATAAATGGGATGATCATGACCCCCATCACCAAGCCAGCCGCTAATGCGCTTTCAGATGACACTTGTAATGACAGCCCCATTAACTCAAACATATAGGTATCTCCTACCCAGCCACCGGCATCACGAATAAAAGGGGCAATAGTTAAGGCTGCAAAAAAACCATATACAACGGTGGGAATGCCAGCTAAAACTTCTAATAAAGGCTTAATAATGCCTCTAGCCCGCTTACTCGCATATTCTGATAAGTAGATCGCTGACATCAACCCAGTCGGAACAGCAATGATCATTGCAATGGCTGAAATTAAGAGTGTGCCGACAAATAATGGTACGGCACCAAAAGCCCCTGAGCCGCCTACTTGGTCAGCACGAATAGCTACCTGAGGGCTCCAATGTAGACCAAATATGAATTCAGAAATGGGCACTTGTTTAAAAAACTGAACGGACTCAAAAATCACCGATACCACAATGCCGACGGTTGTTAGTATTGCGATACAAGAACACACTAACAGTAATGATTTAAAGATTGTTTCTACATGGTTACGGGCTCGAAGCTCAGGGGTTATTTTGACCCAAGCGATGCACATACCACAAACGGCCAGACTTAACGCAATGACCGTTAATGCCATCTGACTATTTGCACGTTGGCTCTTAAGGTAATGAGCAGATTCAATCAGATAAGGAGCCTGACCAAGAGTTTCACTATAGCCCGCGACAATATTATTGACCACATTGACTAATAAGGTTATTTCACCGGCTGACAAATTTTTCTGAGCTTCAGGTAACTGAGATATAACTAAGTTTTCAATAATATATTCATCGAAAATTACCCAGCTCACCACAAATAAAAGGCATGGGATAACACACCAGAAAACAGCCAACATACCATGATAAAATGGCAATGAATTAAGCTGTTGGGTACCACCGAATTCGTTTGCTTTTGTTACTGACCGGCTTCTACCACTAAAGTAAGCAATTACAGCAAGTGCAATTATTACGGCCAGTAAAATTGATGTAGTCATCTACACTCCTAACAAAACTTTAAAAATATTTAAACAAGAAAAAACTAAGTTTGAAGCCTGAGTTACTTGGTTAATACAGGCTCCACTCAAGTTGTATATCATCACTACAAAGCAGTGGTTATGTTTACAATGCTAAATCTCGAAGACTCTTTACATCACTCGCAATCTCCGACCTCTTAGTTTCGTTTAGTGGAATCATGCCTTTTTCAGTTAAGTAGCCTTCGTCGCCCCATGTTCTTTCGCTTGTAAATTCAGCTAGGTATTCAGCAATTCCAGGCACTACGCCTACGTGAGCTTTCTTTACATAGAAGTATAAAGGTCTTGAAACAGGGTAAGATCCGTCTGCAATAGTTTCAAAGGTTGGCTCTTTACCATCTACTACAGAAGCTTGTACTTGATCAATATTCTGATCTAAGAAACTAAAACCAAAGATTCCCAATGCATTTTTGTTAGCATTTAGTTTTTGCACAATAAGGTTATCGTTTTCACCTGCTTCAATATAAGGACCATCTTCTCGAACAGTATGGCAAAGCGCTTTATATGCTTTTTTATCCCGTTTTTTTATTGCTTTGATCCATGCGAACTTTTTGCAGCCGCCTTCAAGTGCAAGTTCAGCAAACGCATCACGTGTGCCTGATGTAGGTGGTGGACCTAAGACTTCGATACCTATATTTGGAAGGTCTGAGTTAACATCTTTCCAGGTACGATAAGGATTAGGGACTAAGGTTTCGGTTCCATCTGGGTTAGGAACCTGAGCAGCCAAGGCTAAAAATAAATCTTTACGTGTGATATTCATTTGATCTGCTTTTCTTGAATTCGCAATCACGATGCCGTCATAACCAATTAATACTTCAACAATACCGTTCACACCATTTTTCTTACAGAGTTCAAATTCTGACTTTTTTATGCGTCTTGAAGCGTTTGTGATATCTGGATGCTGAATACCGACACCTTGGCAGAAAAGCTTCATCCCACCACCCGAACCCGTCGATTCAACTTTAGGAGTTTTAAAATCTGTAGAGCGCCCAAACCGTTCAGCTACGACAGTAGAGAATGGGTATACGGTAGATGACCCAACAATATTGATATTACTTCTCGCAGCCGAAGCGAACTGCGTTGCAGCCATTAATATAGTTAGTGAAGCAAGTAATTTAATTTTCATATGTATGTCCTATTAAATATTCAGATAACCTTATGTGCTGCAATTTACACAGCATTTATTAAGATAATATAAAGAAAATGTATTAATTAACTTTGGGCAGCAATATGACACCAGCCTCTAAGTTATTGGTTCAAACATGTAGCTGTTTTTAGAACTTAATTTCATAACCCAAACCGAACGTTTGGTCATCGGCAATACTAGAAAATTCATCTTTTCTTACTGATGCGTAGTAGGTATAAATCTTCGAGCTCTTGCTCATCTTTTTATCGACACCTAAAACCATTAGCGTATCTTCATTATCGTTACTATATTCAGTCATTCCGTATTGTGCTTTTAAGGTATAAGTCCCAATATTGTGTTGACCACTAACCAGCCAAGAATCTTCATCTACAGATGAATCATCAGTTTTTTCTGCTGTCTGAACCATAAAACCCAATTTAGTATTGGATAAATTAAAATCTGCCACTAATCGCATCGTATCTTGACCATCTATATCACCATTATTTGCAATGGCGGCCGTCACCAGATCATTTTTGAAATTGATTGATATTGAAGTACCATCTAATAAGCCATCATCACCATCTTCCGATTGCGAGTCTTCGGCAGGTACCGCTGCAAATGAACCTGAAAATCCTTTAAATGATGGGGATGTGTACATAATGCTGTTATCAGCCCTATCCTCGCCCTCCATAATATTTTTGATATCGCCTAGCGGTAGGTCGCCAAATCTATCTACTTTACCTTGAGCTTTCTTAAGTGGCGTATCAAACTTACCGCCAATTAAGGTGCCGTATTTTCCCTTTAACCCTGCATAAATATTTCTCTGTGAAAATGTTTCGCCCTTGTTATCACCATCATCAATTGCCACTTCAAACTCCATTCTATAGATCGCTTCAAACTTTTCGTCTGAGTCACTATCCAATGATTGAGATCCTTTAACGCCAATTCGAGAAGCGTTGCTATTTAATTGCCATTCATTGATTTGTGGAGATTTAGATTCCTGCTCAATTTGGTTTACAGATAAATTGGCTTTTCCGTAGAATTCTAAAGGAGAGCTTGCATGAGCGTTTTGTACTGCAAGTGCGATTGAAGTCAGTGCGACTGGTAGAATAATTCTCTTCATTTGTATGCCCCATCATTAACGTTTTGTTTACGATATAAAGTTTTTTTTGACGGGAGGAATTTTGAGAAATATATATTAAGTGTTAATGAAGTTTTTATTAATATTCAAACTAAATTAATAAGAAATGATTAAGAGAGTATGTAAACGGCTAGATTAATTTTCTAGAAACTGGGCACAATTTAACTCTCAAATGGCATATAGTGTCACTCAACAATTGGTTAACCCCCTTCAGTACAGGACGCATTAAATGGAATATCGAAAACTAGGAAAAACAGGGCTTGATATTAGCCTGATAGGCTTAGGAACCATGACTTGGGGTTGGCAAAACTCTCAGACTGAAGGTTTTGAGCAAATGGATTATGCGGTTGATCAAGGTATCAACTTTTTTGATACAGCAGAAATGTATGCTATCCCTCCTAGTGAGGAACGCTTTGGTACAACCGAAACAATTATAGGAAATTGGTTCGCTTCAAGGTCAAATCGCGACAAGGTAATTCTTGCCTCTAAAATATCAGGGCCTGGCTTGCCTTGGTTAAGAACAGGCAATGATCGTATCAATAAAGAAAATATTCTACAGGCGGTTGAAGATAGTTTAACAAGGTTAAAAACTGACTATATCGACCTTTATCAATTACATTGGCCAAACAGAGGCTCTTATCACTTTGGAAAAACTTGGAGTTTTGCACCTGATTTTGATGTAAAAGCAGAAGAAGATAATTTTTTAGAAGTATTACATACCCTACAGGGCTTAATTCAGGAGGGTAAGTTACGTCATATTGGTTTGTCTAACGAAACAGCTTGGGGTGTTAATAAATGGCTGCAGCTCAGCAAAGATCACGACTTGCCACGTATGGCTTCGATACAAAATGAATATTCTTTGTTATGTCGTCAATTTGAACCAGATTTGAGTGAAATAGCCTTACATGAAGAATGTGGTTTACTCGCATGGTCACCGTTAACCCGAGGCATATTAAGTGGTAAATATCTTGATGGAGCAAGACCACAGGGTGCTAGGCTTACAATTGAAACGCGTGCTGAACATAGAGTAGGCCAGCAAGTTGATAGCGCGACCAAGAAATATATTGAAATCGCCCATCGTTACGACCTAGACCCTTGTCAAATGGCTTTAGCCTTTGTAAATAGCCGCCCCTTTGTCAGTTCGACATTAATAGGTGCGACAACAATGCAACAATTGAAAAGTAATATTGATTCAATATCTGTGACTTTATCTGATGATGTACTCAAAGAAATTAACCAAGTCAGACGAGAGTACCCAATGCCTTTTTAACAAGGCATAACGCTTTGAGCTCAGTTAATTTTTGCTTAATAACTGAGTTCAAGACCATTTATTCAACTGGACTCACAATCCGGCAATGAGGAATCTGAATGTACTTTGTAATACTGCTGGTTTTAAGCGAGTAGTATTAAATACTGTCCTATTTTAATCCTTAAATTTTATCCAACTCATTAGAGTTTATTAGTCGGCTAAGGTCGTCAGCACCTCCAACTAAAACTCCATTCACAAATACCATTGGAAAAGTTTTCCACCCAGTCCACATTTTTAAAGCATTTCTTTTACGCCATTCTTTAAAATAGTTTCCGTACTCTAGATACTCAAAATCAAGCCCTTGTTTGGTCAATAATTTACACGCATTCTTACACACAGGGTTGATGCCCATACCAATAACAACCAGAGGCTGACTTTCAATCACTTTGATAATCTCTTCAATAAAGTCTCGATGATTGTTACTAATAGTCGATCGAATACTTGAGTGTATTTTAGATTCATTAAGGATATAGCGTGACATAATAATTTCTTACAGGAAAGATGGATAGTTAACTATAACCTTACACTATCGATGTTTATTTTGCGGTAATAAGAAGAGGATATTAAATGAGATTAACTATTCCAATGAACAAACAATAGTTTTTAAGTGTTCAAAACTACAAGTACTCCCCTTATAAAGGTCAACGAATTAATCGAAAATCAGTAATTTGTTAAAACATAACTATCTATAACTCCCATTCATCATGTCAACTCCAAAACATTACACCCCAAACCTCCGAGCTATAAAATGCAATAAATCGTTACACCCTAACAAATATTGAATGTAACGTTTATTTACTTTAAAAACATAATAAATACACATTCTAATTATATTTCAACAACTTAAAAGCTGACGTACTCTTCGCTATATATTAAGTAAATTTATCAAAAAGCTTACTCGACTTAATCAAAACTCGGTTGGATACAAACTTTATATATGACTTTAATTACAGAGAAGATGAATATGAAAAACTTAAACATCGCAAACACTAACCTAAAAAACACACTTATTTCAGCAATCGGTTCTTTGGTATTTTCTGGTTTAGCTTTTTCAGGCGCAGTAAAAGCAGACAGCAACCCATTTGGCGCAACTAAATTATCAAGTGGTTATATGGTACTGGCTGACGGTTCTTGTGGTGAAGGTAAAAGTCAGGCGATGCTCAATATCAGTAAAGAAATCCTATTAGTCTAGTAATACGCGCGTACTCATTACAGGAGAAACGGCACTGGAAAAGAATTAATCGCACACGTCATTCATCACCATAGTCACCGTCACGGCCCTTTTATGGCGATAAACTGCGCAGCTCTCGTAGATAACTTATTAAAGAGCGAGCTATTTGGACATGCACGGGGTGCCTTTACGGGCGCAAGCGACCGGAAACCGGGCAAATTTGAATTAGCCGAAAATGGCAGGCTATTTTTAGATGAAATTGGCGAAATGGCACTCCCTTTACAAGCAAAATTATTAAGAGTAATACAAGAAGGAACCTTTGAACGAATTGGTGGTAGCCAACTACTTAATACAAATGCACGTGTTATCGCAGCCACAAGCCGAAACTTACTCAGCGAAATTGAGAAATCTAATTTCAGGGAAGATTTATACTATCGACTAAATGCCATGTAAATTAAACTTCCGCCATTAAGTGAGCGTGCTGAAGATATTCCAAGTTTAATTGAAGGTTTATTAAAACGTATTTGTCGATCAGAAGTTAAAGAGTTACTTCAAATAACCCCTACTCCTATTAGCTTGCTCATTCAATACAAATGGCCAGGAAACATTCGAGAATTACACAACGTTCTTACCCAGTCAGTCATAAGAGCGGAGTCACGTCATTGGGCCAAACGAACTAAACCTTAAAACAATCAATCGCCAAGAAGCATCTCAAGGAGAAACCATCAAAACACAGCAACCAATAAGCTTGGGCGGAGATGGAAGCAAAACATATACAGCTGGTATTGAAATTTTGTAACGGACAGAAAAGGGAAAAGTGCTAAAATTTTGCAAGTTTCAAGGCCTGCACTTGACCGAAAAATTGATAAATATAAGTTAGTTATAAAAAAAGTTTTATAAAAGCGTAATACTAAAGCTTGTCAACATATATTAGTGCTACTAAAAACCGTTAAGGTTCACACCATTGCATTCATTCTTTGTAGGTAGTGCTTAGAACGTATTGATAAGTTTGGGTTTAATTTTCACCCTATTATTGATGTTACGACTTTGGCAAATTAGATCATTGCTGGCAATGGTGCATCCTGATTTTGCTAATCGATCATAAAGCACAACGTTGACCGCCATAGCGACATTAAGACACCCTATGGTAGGTATATATACCACGGCATCAGCTCTATCGATCATTTCTTGGCTCAAGGTGCCATCTTCTGGACCGAAGATATAAAAAGCTTTTTTAGGGTGATGAAATTCAGGTAGCGGTGTGGCATCTTCTACTAGTTCAACACACACTATTTGGGAATCTTTAGGGGCGCATTCTAGAAGGCTGTTTACCTCAGACAAAGACGTTATGCTTGTGATGTCTTGTGTTTCAGTATAAAAACGTGCGGCTCGGTCATAACGTTGACCTGTGTAGAAGACAGCACTAGCTTGAAAACAGTTAGCAGCACGCATAACAGCGCCGACATTAGTTGGGGTTTTAGGGTTGCTTAAACCTATATTTATTTCAACTTCACTCATCAAATAAGTCTACTATTTCAAACTCTACGGATAATGTTTTTTATCGTTAATATCAATAAAGCTAAACTAGATTTGCAACTTATAAGCATGATCATACTTTACTAATTTTTCTAAACTCTGTGTCTGACTGTTAATTTGTTTGAGCGCGCGTTTAAAGCTACTTTTCAAATATTTCTTCAAATGGCGAGTTGCTTCAGGAGTAGGTATTTGTTTTAGTCGGCAAAACAAAGCAAGGGAAAAAATCACTTCATCTTCAGTTAAAGTTGCTTGCCGGTTAGACTGTCCATTATAACAACTGCCACACCCTCCCCTAAATGTATAAGCAGAGTTAGCAAACATTACACCGAAACCCATAAAAATAGCTAACACTTCAGTACCTTCGGCGAAGTAATCTGACCCACCTGGCGGAAATTTCTGAGATTGAACGACTAAATGCTGCGCCATTACATGTGCAAAAGTGGAAGATAAATCTTCTGGTTTTAATGTTTGCTGGGGGTTGTAGCTAACATAAAGCGGAGCTTCACTCGTTATAACCGGCAGATTCCTATTCACTGAATCACGCTCTAAACCAAAGCAGGCTAATTGGGGTGATGGAGTAGACTGATAAAGTTCAGGCTTTTGTAGCTGAAAAGGCCAATGAACTAAGCCAGCATAATTGAGCGTATGCCGATAAATATTTTCTGCTTTATTGTGTACGCTATCTACATTACCCGCAAAAAAATCATTCGTAGGCTGAATTAAACGACTGCGTTTAAAAAATTCATGACTGTCAAAATACTTTAAAGCCCACTCAAAGGTTTCAAATATCCAATTAGCACTTGCCTGCTCTATAAGAGGCCGCTGTTTAAAAAGGCTAATCATCAATATCTTCCGATACGTGTAACACGGTATAGGCATTCACTAATTTCTGGCTATTTTTGAGATGTAAATAGATTAGACGTGCGTACCCCAGACCTAGGATTAACATAGCCCAGAATGCCGTTAATTAAACAGTCTTCGACACTACTAAATCACTCTGTCTCAGATGATTTTTTAAGACTTTCGATTTCTTGTTTCTGCTTTAACACCACTTCATTAAGCTTTACTTTATCTTTAGTCATATCTGAAACTGTTTGTGTTTTGACCTTCAGTTTCTTCTTGTTCTCATCAAGCTTTTTCTTAAGACCGATCGGATCCAATCTTTTAAATTCAGCATGTTCTGACTTCATTTTTGAAGATTGAACTCTAAGTAAATCATATTTTTTATTTAGACCAGTTAGCTCACTTTCAAGACCAGATATTTTATTCGTTAAGTCTTGTTTAATAGATTGATGCTCTGACTCTAGAATTGTTTCCGCGGTTAGCTTAGCTTGACTCGCTAAAAGATCTGTTACTTTCTGATCTAACTGTTGATTAGATTGCTTTAATTGTTCGATATCTGATTTATAGCGTTTTTTCATTCGCTCTTCTATTTCTAATCCTAGCTCCATTCTAAGAGCCATATCTTTCGTAAGTATTTTTGATTCCATTGTGATTAAACTTCTTTTGGTTATTGATAGGTAAAATTTCGAGTGGTATTTTAACAGAGTAATGGCACTCTAGGTACATTTAGTCTTGTAAAGAAAATTTAAATGTAAATAATTGATTTATAATTAAAAAATCACATAAATTAAGAAAAAAACAAAACTAGTACTAGAAAATAATAAAAATAAACACTCTTTTTTACTATTTTGTCAGCAATTAAGTCATTTTGGCAATCAATACCGCTGGTAGTTAGTTGCATAATAAACCCTTTAATATAAGAAAGTTGGTTTAAAATAAGCAAAATACTAACCAGAGATATAAGGCTGACTATTTTAGACTGTAGCCATTCACTTGAAAAGAAAAGCCATAAGTTTGATTTAAAACAAGTCGGTTACGCTAACTCATTTCTGCATTATATTATGGGTAAAATGAATGTAAATCTCGTTCCCTCTCCTAATCGACTCTGAATACTAACATTGCCACCATGTTGTTCAGCGATATTTTTTACGATTGATAAACCAAGACCCGTACCACCAAGGTCTCTTGATCGCGCTTTATCTACCCGATAGAAACGTTCGAATATTCGTTTTTGATGCTGAGCACTTATTCCAATACCATTATCTTTCACCTCTAAAACCACTTTTGACTGGTCTAAATTGACATGCATTGAAACTGATACGCTTCCATTTTCGAGTGTGTATTTAACAGCATTATCTAGTAAGTTGTCGACTAACTGGCTAATCGCTTGCTCATCTGCTTCAATTTGCACACGTTCGTCGCATAATTTTGAAGACAGCTTTATATTTTTATCCTGACATGCAGTGGTGACATCAGCTAAAGAACTTTCTACTATTTTCCTAAAATTTAATACTTGTAGCGGCTTTGCTGTTTCGTCGGACTCTAGTCGCGATATTGTCATGAGATCTGTTACTAAGGACGATAACCGTAGGCTTTGTGCATTTATTTTTTCAGTAAATCTTCGACTAATGGCTGGGTCCATTTCTTCGTCATCAAGGATGGTTTCAGTTAAGGCTCGAATCGCTGTGATAGGCGTTTTCAGTTCATGTGAGGCATTCGCAACAAAATCTCGACGTATTCGTTCAAGAAGCACTATTTCAGAAACATCATTTAATACAATCACAACACCGATAGATCGACCAGTTTCATTCAATATTGCTGCCACATATATATCTATGACTGTATCGTTTGATTGTTCTGACAATTGTCCAGATTCTTTACAAAGCTGAGTTTTAACAACATGCCCCGTATTTATTGCCTGCTCTACAGCAGTGGTTATTTCTACAATACGCACTTGTTCCCAAATTGGTTTATCCAGACAGCTATTCTTAGTTAAAGCTAACATATTCAGTGCAGCTTGGTTAATGTGCTGAATATTTTGATTTTCATCAACATAGATCACCCCTTCGACCATGCCTGTTAATATTCCAGCTAGCCGGTTACGATCCTGTGTAATTTCCTCCATTCGTTGTGATGACGTTAATGCCATTCGATTTACCGCGCGCGCTAACATTCCCATTTCATCATGTTGTTCTATCTCAATGCGGCGACTGTAATCCCCTTTTGAAATGGATTCTGCTACTTCTGTCATTCGAACGATGGGAGATAGAAAGTGTTTTACAAAAAAGAAGCCTAATATAAGTGCAGAAAATGCAGCGATAGCGGCCCCATAAATAACATTTAACCTTAAGATACCTAGCTTTTGATCAATATTACGCAGAGGAAGTGAAACCCGCACAAACCCTAAAATTGTGTCCCCGTCATTCACTCTTTGTGCGCGGTAAACCATGTTCTGTTGTAATGTTTCGCTAAAACGTGAAATGGATGAGAAACCGTTCGTTCGTGCATCAATGATTTCTGGACGGAAGTTATGGTTGTCCATTTTCTGAGGTAGTTCTTGAGAGTCGGCAATCACTAAACCTTTGCCATCTATAGCGGTCAACCTACTTTCTGTTTTTTTCCCTAATGTAATGATTTTTTCTTGCAAGGGCTTCAAATGATCAGCGCCTGATAAATATAAAGAGTTATTAACCAAGGTGGGTTTTGCGACTTCAGCAAGAAGTTCAGAACTAATCGCTAGGGAATGATTGATTTCTAGTAGGTTATTTTCTTCAACTTGCCTGCTAATCAACCCTCCCACAATTAAGGTCGAAATAAGAATAATTACTGCGTACCCAGCATAGAAGCGCCAAAAAAGTTGGGATCTAAACATTTACTTATTATCTCCAGTAATAAAACACTTAAAAATCCAAAAACCGGTATCCGACACCGCGAATTGTTTCGATAAAGGAGCGGTCATCGCCAATTTTTTTCCTTATAGACCTAATATGAACATCTATATTTCGATCTACCACTGCGACTTCTTCACTTGTTGTATGGTTTAGCAATTGTTCCCGCGAGAAAACTTGTCCGGGATGACTCGCCAAGCAAAATAATAAACGAAACTCTGATGCCGTCATTTTAACGGGGCTGCCATCAATAGATACTTGATGCTTTAGTGAATCTATTTCTAAACCATTTATATCAATACGTTCTTTATTAATGGGCTGTTCAGCTTTAACACCCCTTCTTAAAACAGCTTTAACTCGTGCTATTAGTTCTTTTGGACTAAATGGTTTAGGGATATAATCGTCAGCCCCCACCCCAAGCCCCAACACAACGTCACTCTCTTCACCTTTAGCTGTGACCATAATGATAGGAACGTGTTGAGTACGCGGATTAGACTTAAGTTTTCGACAGATTTCTAAGCCATCGATGCCAGGCAACATCAGGTCAAGAATTACAATATCTGGAATTTTCTTTTCAATTAAAGCCAAGCCTTCAAGACCATCCAACGATTCAAAAACTTGATAGCCTTCTCGCTTTAGGTTGTAACACAAAACTTCTAGAATATCGGGTTCATCTTCAACAACAACGATTTGTTTATTTTGCATAGTAATTTATTTTCAGTTGTGAGGTTTTATAAGATTAACGGATGATTATTAAGAGTTTATAAAGAATAATATCCGATGCCAAATATTATGGTAATCGTTAAGGTTTATATGTTAACGGGCACCGACATTTTTTACATAGGTAAGCTGCTTTTTGTTTATTTATCTTATTATGCCTGATCACAGTTAGTTGATGGTTTACATCTATACATCCACAACGATAATCGAATAAACGCCTTACTTTGGCCGCTATTTCAAAACGGTGGGTAACATCAGGTGTTTGCTGATATAAATTCACCATCAGCGCCTGCCATTCCGAACCATGAGGTTTTATTTTCATGCCAAATAAAGCATAGGCTACAAGATGCGCGCACTCATGCGGAACAACTTGATCGATAAATGTCTCTTTATACTTTTCTAAAAGGTAGGGGTTAAATCTCAAAATAGGTAAATTACGAGTAGCTTTAGAAGCACTACATCCTACTTTCGATGAGTACCCGTATCTAATTTGACCCGCTGCACGACCTCTAATATTGATTTCAATAGATTGGTAATCAAATACTTGTCGAAATTGGAGCTCAGCCTGCTCTAAGCAAAACTTAACTTTCGATTCCAACTTAGCAGTTAATAAAAAATAGTTTTCATCGATAACAGCGCTATTCATATCGAATTTTCACTTTGTCTCGGTGTGCGTAAAAGGATATTAGGGTACCATGCAAAAACACGCTAGGATCAATTTATTTCACCTACATTATCGGCTTTTAAAAATGTATGAGCTAAACCTTTTTTTTATTTGTATATTAATTACAACAGGTTTCTTAGCAGGCATTATCAATACAATGGCTGGTGGTGGCTCAAACCTAACGATTCCGGCACTAATGGTACTGGGTTTACCTGCTGACATTGCTAATGCTACAAACCGTGTGAGTGTTTTACTTCAATCTTTGACTGCAGCAAAAGGATTTAAGAAACACGGAAAGCTCGACATTCCAGATTTAAAAATGATCATCCTCACTACTTTAGTTGGCGGTATTGCAGGAGCAATATTAGCGTCATATTTACCGAATGAGTATTTAAAACCAACGCTATTAATCTCCATGATTATTATGGCGGCGGTTATCTTGTTTAAGCCGTCAGTTATCACCCCTCCCGATGGAACAATCCCTAATACCGTTTTGGGTTCAAAACAATCTATTCCCATGCTTCTTTTGGCTGGTTTTTACGGTGGTTTTGTACAAGCAGGTGTTGGTTTTATTCTAATTGCCGCCATTGCGGGCAGTCTTCGCTACGACCTAGTTCGAGCCAATGCGCTAAAAGTTGTTTGTACCGCCGCTTTTACGCTAATAGCATTGTTTATCTTTGTATTGAGGGAGCAAGTGATGTGGGTGCCAGGACTTATACTCGCTATTGGTTCAATGCTAGGGGCTCACCTCGCTGTTAGAATAACAATTAACATCAGCCCAAAAACTTTAAAATGGATATTATTTGTGATGACAATTTGTGCCAGCTTAGCTGCAATGTATGCTTAAAACCCTATAAATTCTAAAGTCTTTTCACGTGCAATGTAATAATGCTCGACTATACTTATTTTTCGATAACATGAAATAATATGTACTAGATGGAGTTTTAATATGGCCGGTGATGCGAAATTATTATCATTAGCAGATGTAAGTAAAATACTTAATCAACCAGAATCCACAGTTAAGCGTTACGCGCGAGAAAGCTTATTGCCCTCAATTAAAGAAGGCAGTAACTTGTTATTCCCTGAAGATGCAGTAATAAAATACTTAGAAATAACGAAACGCTTAGGATAATTATATAACAGTCGATATATATTAGCTTTTTGGCACAAAGTGCTCATTTAACTGATTTTTAATTAGTTCAGGAATGGGCATTGATTTTTTGCTTGTATGATTAAAATGAACCATCACCGCCCTGCCTTTTGCGACTAACTTTTCACTTTGCCAAGCTTCTTGATAACAAACAAAAGAGCTAGTACCAATTTTTTCAATGAAAGTACGTATTTCAGCATCTATTCCATAATAAATCTCTTGTACGAATTCAACTTCAATTTTAGCTAGAATTAAGGTCCACTTTTTTACATCAAGATTAGGTATAAATAACTTAAAAATAGGTGTACGTGCCTGTTCAAACCAAACCGGTAATACGGCATTATTAATATGTCCCAGAGCGTCTGTCTCTGCGAATCTTGGTTGTACCTGTTGTACAAACATATATTTCCTTAATGTAGTTTATTAGATTTATGATTTATCTATTTGTTTTAATTGTAGTATTTGTTATCGCACTTCCAAGTTACTGGATAAAACGTACCATTAAAAAGCACGCATCGGCACTTCCTGAAATGCCAGGCACAGGTGCCGAGTTTGCTGAACACCTTATCAATAGGTTTAATATTGAGGGTGTAAAAGTCGAGAAAACGACTCAAGGTGGAGATCATTATTCTCCGCATGAAAAAATGGTTCGCTTAAGCCCTGAAAATTATGATGGACGCTCTGTGAGCGCTGTTACCATTGCAGCTCACGAGGTCGGACATGCGATTCAATATCATTTAAATGAACCTATCACCAAACTCAGAGAAAAATATACCCCTCTCGCAATCATAATAGAAAAGTTATCAATCGGCCTTATTAGCCTTTGTCCGATACTTATCGCAATTTTTAAAATTCCACAAATAGGCCTTGTAAGTATATTTGCTGGCATGATCACTTTACTTATATCTGTTTTATTGCAGTTTATTATTCTGCCGATGGAATGGGATGCTAGCTTTAATAAAGCGTACCCTATTATAGAACAAGGTAACTACCTACCCAAAGAACACCTACCGGCAGTTAAAAAAATATTACGCGCAGCGGCAATGACTTACGTCGCATCAACCTTATCGAGTCTATTGAGTATTTGGCGTTGGTTGGCAATTTTAAAAGGTGCCCGCTAAATTAGTACATTCTACACGCCATCCCAGTCTCTTAGAACGGGGAGTTTAAATATAGTGTTATCTTTACTGACCTTGATAAATGCCTCTCCAATTTCAATTAGCTGTATACCATCGAAAGACTGCCCCTCTTTCAAATAGAAATTATTTATCATGACGCGCCTCTGACTAGGTTCGTCTGAATAAATATGGCTATTGAACGTTAATTCAGGAATAGATTTTTGAAAGCTATGCGCTAGGTCTGTTAACAAGGGCACTCCTATGAAATTATCTGAGCGAACACTTACTTGGCTCTTTACTTCTTCAACTGGCCTATGGTTTATATAGATATTCTCTTTAGGCGCATAGGATGGGTTAATCTGGATAGGTGTTTCAAAGCTATTCATTTCACTACTCTGCTTAACTGTAATAGGCATTGTTTTTTGCGGTGCTTTTGTTTTACTTTTAGGTTTAATCAGTAAACCCTCATCCACAGTAGTACCATATAAGTGATCATCTGTCCTTCTGCCATTACTTTCAGCTGCTTGCCAATTACTTGAAGGTGCTTGTTTTAATGGCTCAATATAATGCCGCTCTTTAACAACATTGGCGGGTGGCGCTCTTCTTTGGCTAGTTGAGGCAGAAAGCACTGTTACTTTCGGTTCGACTCTCGTTAAGTCTTTACTTGCACTTTGAAGCTGATGATCATCTAAAACATCACGGTTAAAATAGAATAAAGCGAGCGCATTTAAAATAAGTACTAAGATTAAAGCGTAAGGCCACCAGTGAGCTTTCTTCTGATTTGTTTGAAGAATCATATTCTCAGCGGTGAAGCTTGGCATTTTATCTTGGTGTCGTTCTTGCTCAGATCTTTTCAAGGCATCTAGTATATAAGACATAATTTATTCCTTATGCCCCGCCTAACAGTGTTGGGAGATCCAGCTCTAATTTTGAATTGATATGAATAAGCGTCATACTACCAAGAATTCCATCGGGAACGAGTCCAGATTTGAGCTGAAAGTTTTTTATCCTTGCCTCTAAAGATTCTTCTTTTACTTTTCGATACGAATGTTGAGAGCGAGTGGTTTTATTACGACTTATGGTATCAAGGCTAGTAGTTACCCATTCGGCTTCTTTTTTCTGCCCTGGAGAAATATTATTTGATTGATAAGGAGGTAGTTTCCATACAATAGAGTACTCACCAAGCCAGTATCTATCTAGTTCATCTAAGCCAACCCAAAAGGCACTTTCTTGATGTGAAACATAAGCATCATCACCTCTTATTGCGAGCAATGAAATATAAAGCGTTTCACCGTAGTCAGTAATTAAAGTTAACACTGCCGGACGGTTTAACTTTAAAACACTGCGCCAATTACCATTTTTATGTAAACAACGTAAACCATACAGTTCAGCAAATTCACAGGCTAGCATAAAAGGCTCGTCTGTATAATTTACATTCCATTGATTAAAAATAGTTTTAAACGCTCTGAATTTATCATTTTTATGCTGTTTTAAGTTTGAAATAGACTCGATATAAGAAGGGTTTTGAGTAGGTAAAGTTGCAGAAGACTCTACACCATCAATCTTTGCTTCGTTTTGAGTAACAACCGTAGTGACCTCATCATCAACATGCTTACTTTGACCAGTACTAATAGCGACTGTTTGAGCATTAGCATCAAGCTCAGAAGGAGTTGAGTTAAATTTGTTTACACTAAAAAAGGTGCCTAGCCCGACAACTAAAAATGTGGCCGCTAAAGGTAATAACCAAGCTTGATTAACGTTAAATTTAAGAGAACTTTTGACTTTCTCGCCTTGAATTTCACGATATGCACTCTTAATATGATTGTCTTCAATCATTTCTGACTGACTAGCATAGGCACCTAATAATGCACGGTCAGCAATTAAATTTATTAATCTAGGTACTCCGCCACTTAACTTATACAAAGTACTAGTTGCTTTAATACTGAATAAGCGCCCACGCCTACCAGCAACAGCTAAACGGCACTGAGCATAAGCTCCTACTTCCATTTTATTTAATTCATGCAAGTGGTATCTAGCGGTAACTCGCTGAGCTAATTGCCTAAGATCGTTTTGCGCCAACATCTCACGTAATTCTGGCTGACCAAGCAAAATAATTTGAAGTAGTTTTTTTTCAGATGTTTCTAAATTGGTAAGTAGTCGTAACTGTTCTAAAACATCAATTCTGAGGTTCTGTGCTTCATCAATAATTAGCACGGTATGTCGATTGTCAGCATGTGCCGCTAATAAGTAATTATTAATTAAATCATTAAGAATTTTAATCGATGCAGAAGGAGGATATGTGATCTTTAATTCATCACATATTGACGCCATAAGCTCTCTTGCAGATAACTTGGGATTAATTATAAAAGCGACATCGGTATTCGCTGGCACCTGATTTAAAAAACAACGGCATATCGTGGTTTTACCAGTACCCACCTCGCCCGTTAAAACAATAAACCCACCTTGGCCAGAAACACCATATAACAGATGCGCTAAAGCCTCTCGGTGACGTTCACTCATATATAAGTAGCGTGGGTCGGGTGCGATTGAAAATGGACGTTCTTTAAGACCAAAGTAGTCTAGATACATGAATTTATTATGCCAGTGTGCTTTAAGAGTGCTCAAGCTTAATTATAGCTAAAAGGAAAAGCAAGTCGGCATGTTGCATCAAATATCTTATTGGAGGCTATTTGTTAGCGGGCCAACCGCAATACCACAAAAGTACTATGCTATTACTCTTAATGTTGCACGACGAGTTCTTACATCGGCTTTCAATCTTGAGATACAGTTTTCTAATGTTTTACTAATTTTAGAATGTGTACGTATCATAGAAATCTTTGGCCATGTAGCTCGCTCACCCTCCAACATCATTTCTTTAATAAATTTAGGATCTGGATTACTTAATACTTTCAAGTAATGCCCAAGTTTATATCTAGGCGCAACAGTAACATCACCATAATAGTTCTGTGACATCATTGAATAACAATGCCCTGATAATTGTCGAACAACTTCTGAACTGGTGTGCTGTCGAACATAATCACATACAGCTTTTCCATGAAATGCAGCTTCGGCTTTTAATAAAGCCCCAGGCATTTTCCAAATTTTCCGTTTGTTAGTATTCATTGTTGCGTCTAGAAATGGAACAACATGAGGGTTGGTTTGGCTAACAATAGTATAATTCACGTCGTACAGATGCATTAAACGCTCTACTGGAAGGTCACTCACCATACTCCCATCTACCCACCTCAAACGTGGCATATAGGGTACATTCCGACCTTCCGCATCTTTTTTAAGTAACTTAACCGGGGGAAAGATCGCAGGAACAGCACAAGACGCTAATGCTGCACTCCAAGATAAAATATACGGCGATGTATAGCCACATAATAACCGGGCTTTTTGATGATGCTGTACTGGCGATACACTTATATTGACACTACGCCCTGTTTTTTCATACGCTTCTTGCATCGTATATTCACCAACATAGCTACGAATGTAATCTTGTAGCTGACGCTGATCCATAAAGCCTTTGCCTTTAACGCCATTAAGTAAACCCATCCATCGCCATGCTTTCATATTGTGTGCATTTGGATCGAATAATGAAGGCAACTCTTCATCGGTATGCGATCCTAATGCGGCCGCAATAATAGACCCTGAGCTTGACCCATTAATAACTTGTGGAAGTAAGTCTTGTTCCCATAAAGCTTTAACAACTCCTATGTGAAAAACGCCTAAAGAAGCGCCACCACTTAATAGAAGCGCAGGGCGACCAAAGCTGAGTAGAATATCTTTAAATAAGTCTAGTTTCTTAGCGGGGGTTAAATCGTTTAAATTGTTATCACACACGAAATCTAAGCAAGAACAAACCTCAGTAACATAGTTTTCAATCAAGGTTTTTGTGCCAAAATGACACTGCTGGTAAAGCCTGACATCACCCATATTACCAAGATCATGGTGTAAGCCTTCACGTAATGCTCTATACAACCCTTCTATATCTTTTTGTTCTTTCAGTTTTTTTAGCAAGATTAAGCGATCAGACAGTAGGTCATAGTTATAGACGTCTGATGCTATATTTTCTTTCCATGAGCTTTTGTTTTCAAGCGCGTCAAGTGTCTGAGCAGCTTCTTTCCATTGCTCAAAATTGGTCGCATTGGCCATTGATTTTTTATGTTTTGCAAATGGATTTTTCAAGTAATTAACCCCATCAAGTTCTTATTATTAAGCGAAATATAATAAACATAACTATAGGCTAATAAGTTATAAAAGGGTGTTTCGCTTAGTAATAAGATTGTGAAGTAATGTTATAGCTAATAAGAGTGTGAAGGAGTTGACACTATTTATATGGTGGGAAACTAATCAGGAGTATTGATACACGAACTAATCATTAAAGCTCTCGTTTAAACTTAAATCTCTAAAAATCGTCATAATCTTCGTACTCATCATCAGAAAAAGGATCATCTACCACTCCATCATTTATTAAGAAGTCTCTATTTTGATAATAGGCACTTCGTATAAAGCTATAGCGATCACTCCCGAATAATAAATTTTCAGCACCTAAAAGGTCGGCACGTTTATCTAATAGTTTTATCCCCGTCGCAAGATAAATCGTATCATCGTGTATATCATCGATATATTGTAAAGGTTCAAATGTACTATCTACTACTCGACCAGATAGGTCTCTGACTGTCGAAGGACCTAAAAAAGGCAGCATTAGATAAGTACTATTTTCATAACCCCAATAACCTAGAGTTTGACCGAAGTCTTCTTCTGTATTAATTAAGCCAAATGAAGTTGCAACATCGAAAAATCCTGCAAGACCAAAGGTGGTGTTATAAATCACCCTATTCAATGTAACAATCGCATTATGAAACTTTGCTTGAAAAAGCGAATTAGCAAAGGTTTCTACATCACCTAAATTTCTAAAGAAGTTTGTAATACCCTTATCTACAATAACTGGCGTGATAGTTTTATATGCTTGAGCAGCTGGTTTTAGTACGTATTGGTCTGCTTGATCATTAAATTTAAAAATACTACGATTAACAGACTCAAAATAATCCAGTTCTTCGTAAGTCTCTGCAGTAGAAAAAGGGCTATAAAGCGATACAAAGCTTAATACAACTAACAATAGGTTTTTTGTCATTACACGTACTTTTATAAAAAATTTCACGAAAATTAAGCTCTACTTATTGTTTTTTTAAAATTATATTGCCAACTGAATAACCTGCACCGAATGAGCAAATTACACCCATATCACCAGATTGTAGGTCTCCACGATTTTTATGGAAAGCTATAATTGATCCAGCCGAACTGGTATTTGCGTATTCATCTAAAATAACAGGTGCCTCATTACCTTCAGCAGGTCGACCTAACACACGCTTAGCAATTAATTGATTCATACTTAAATTAGCCTGATGTAACCACATCTGTTTCAAGTCGCTGGCAAGCAAATCATTCTCTGCCAAGTGTTCAGAGATCATACTAGCTACCATTGGAGAAACTTCCTTAAAAACTTTTCGACCTTGTTGTACAAAAAGCTTATCAACATCATCTTCCGAACCCGGTGCAGTGCGATTTAAAAAACCAAAGTTATTTCTAATATTATTAGAGAATTTCGTCTTTAATTTGGCACTTATTACCTCAAAAGAGTCGTCTGAAGCAATGTTGTCCTGTCTTTCAACGATTATAGCTGTACATACATCACCAAAAATAAAGTGGCTATCACGATCACGGAAGTTTAAATGAGCAGTACAAATCTCAGGGTTAATGAGTAAAACAGCCTTTGCAGAACCTGTTTGGACCGCATTTAATGCCGCTTGTAAGCCAAAAGTAGCAGAAGAGCATGCAACATTCATATCATAAGCAAACCCTTCTACGCCAAGATAGTGCTGAACTTCTACTGAAACTGCGGGGTAAGCGCGCTGTAAGTTAGAGCAGGCAACGATCACAGCATCGATTTCCTCGACACTTCGATTTGCATTTTTCAAAGCATCTTTCGCCGCAGCTACGGCCATTTCACATAAAATACTGGGTTCATCATTACCACGTTCTGGCAATAAAGGATGCATAACCTCTGGATCAAGAATGCCCGATTTATTCATCACATATCGACTTTTAATTCCTGATGCCTTTTCGATAAATGCAGCGGAAGACTCTTGTAGCGCTTCAAGTTCGCCCTTTTCAATTTTGTCAGCATTCGTTGCATTAAAATTATTTACGTAAAGATTAAAGCATTCAACCAGCTCTTCATTAGAGATTGACTCTGTTGGAGTATAAAGGCCTGTTCCACTAATTGCTGCTTTGATCATACTTACCTCTTCCATAAATTATTAACCGTATCTTTAATATGACGAACCTAGATAAAGGAGACTACTTTTGACTCACAAATAAGGCAACTAAAATTTAGCCAACACCGGTGAATAAACGGTCAAGCACGACAAACTAATGTCCATTGCTTATTTATTCGTTTCTCAGAAACGGGTTCTGCAGTTTTTAAGTTTTGTGCATACCATGAAATACGTAATTCTTCGACCAACCATCGAAACCGTACCAACTCATCATCCCATATACCTTGAGCTTCTAGTTTCTTTTTACGAGTATGGAAGTTTTCCCACCATTCACGAAGTAGAGGAACATATCTTCTTTCATTAGCCATTTCACGAGGCATTTTTTCTAAACGTAGCGCGCAAGCTTCAAGATAAAAAGGCATCCTTTCTAGGTAAGCGATTGGTGTCGCTGACAAGAAACCATCGTAGATGAGATGACTAAGCTGGCTTTGTAAATCGCTCATTGGAATTGCGACAGATAAACTGACCTTACCTTTTAGCTTTTTCATTATTACATGGTATTTTTTAAGAATGACATACACCAGATCGGCAAACGCAGAAACAGATAACAAAAAGTCACTTCGTCCGGCTTCAAAAACTGAGTCAAACTCTACTTGGGAGTAAATTGCTTTATTTTCACTTAAAAAATGGTTAGTAATCGCACTAATTAGAAAATCATCATATAGACGCTTTGCCTGACCTACCGGTGAATACAAAAGCGCCATTTCTTTGTAGTGCTTCACTTCTTTCTTAAACAACTCTATTTGTGGCGCTAACTTGTAAGATAAAAGTCTAGCAATACCGTATTTAGTTAACTGTTTCGCTTGTAGATCATTGGAGCATAAAATCTTTTCTACATACGTACCGCAATCCTTTAAAGCTGGGTACATCAACATTTCAATACCCGCTTGAACAACCGCGACTTCCGAGTCTAATTTACCGAAATCCCAACACGTAATTTTTTCCTTTTCAGATGTCGATTGATTAGTGTCTGCCGGAACCTTATCTATCAAATGCTCCACTTTGTGCACAACACTCAGTAAGTCACGCCCCTGCTCTATCACTTTGCCTGCATTGTCTACAATTTGAATATTAAAACGCAGGTGGTTCTCAAGTAATTCCAAATCCCAAGCTTCGTAGGGTACTTCAACTAAAGTTTTGCGCTTTAACTCTAAAGTAATGGCTTCAAGTAAAGGTGCACTTGAGCTTTCAATTTTAGGTAAAATTTCATCGACAACATCAGGTACTGGCACGAATTTTCTTCGAATCGTGCGAGGTAAATTTTTAATAAGCTGAATGCATTTTTCACGCAATAAACCAGGCACTAGCTTCTCAAGCCGGCTAGCCGTGAGCTGTCTTATTGCATTGACTGGAACAGAGATGGTTACACCGTCTTCTTCTGTACCAGGGTCAAACTGGTAACTTAAAGGTAAGCGAATGCCATTAGTTTCAATCTGACTTGGGTATAAAGACGCATCGAATTCCGGAGCGTTCCCTCTTAACAAGTCCTGTTTAGTGAAACAGAGCCTATTTTTATCTAGCTCAGGTAGTTTCTTAAACCACTTTTCAAAACTCGCTCCGCTTACAATATGCTCAGGAATACGCAGCTGATATAAATCATAAACAGTTTCGTCATCAACAAGCATGTCTCGTCTACGTGTTCGGTCTTCCATTTCTTCGAGCCTTTGTATTAACTCCTTATTTTTGCGTAGGGGGCCTACGTTGTTTTTATATTCACCATCCACAAGCCCTGATCTTATAAATATATCACGACAAACTACGGGGTCTATTTTGCTATAATTAACAGGCCGATTTGAAATGATTTCTAAGCCATATAAAGTAACCTTTTCATTAGCAATTACTTGGGCTCTTTTTGACTTCCAAACAGGCTCTGACCAAGATTTTTTAATTAAATGTGGCGCTAAAGGCTCAATCCATGCAGGATCAATTTTTGCATTATTGCGTGCAAACACCTGCTGTATTTCAACTATTTCTGCTGAAAAAACCCACTTAGGGCGTTTTTTATTGAGCGCTGAGCCTGGAAATAAATTAAATTTTCGGTTTCGACAACCATGATATTCTCGTTTCTCCTCATGGCGACCGACATGCCCAAGCATACCGCTTAATAATGCTTGATGTATGGTGTCATAATTCGCTTCTTGGATATTAGTCGCGAATTTCATCTCTTTTAATGCAAGATGCAATTGACGATGTATTTCACGCCATTCTCGCATCCTCATAAATGAAAGAAAGTTTTTTAGGCAATATCGCTTTAACTGGTTACCACTGAGTTCTTGACGCTCTTCTTCATATTGATTCCAAAGATTCAAATATGCCATAAAATCTGATTCAGGATCTTTATAGTGCGCATGCGCTTGATCAGCCGCTTGCTGCTTATCACCTGGCCTTTCTCTAGGATCTTGGATACTTAACCCACTCACTATAATGAGTACTTCTTTTAAGGAGCCGTTATTCGCAGCACTCAGTAACATTTTTCCTAATCTGGGGTCTGCAGGAAGCGAAGCGAGTTGTTTTCCTGACTTCGTTATATTACGTTTTTCATCAACAGCACCTAATTCATGCAGTAATTTATAACCATCGCTCCATAAACGATTATCTGGCGGATCAATAAATTCGAATTCACTCACCTTACCAATACCGGAGTCCATCATTTTAAGAATAACAGCAGCTAGGTTGGTTCTTAATATTTCCGGGTCAGTAAACTCAGAGCGAGTAAGGAAATCATCTTCACTATAAAGCCGATAACAGATTCCCTCAGAGATTCGACCACAACGCCCTTTTCTTTGATTTGCACTGGCTTGTGATACCGCTTCAATCGGTAAACGTTGGATTTTAGAACGTACACTATAGCGTGACATTCTTACAGTGCCGGGGTCGATGACATAACGAATACCAGGTACTGTAATCGAAGTTTCTGCCACATTTGTGGCTAAAACAATACGGCGACCTGCATGAGATTGAAATACCCTATTTTGATCCTTATTACCGAGTCTTGCATAGAGAGGCAATACCACAGTATCACGCCAATTTTCATGTTTAAGTTGATTTGATATTTCGCGTATTTCACGTTCACCAGGAAGAAAGATTAAAACATCGCCAATTCCCCAGCCGCGTTTTTTTTCTTCTAAAAATATTTCTTCTACTGTCTCAGTGATTTGGTTTATAAGTGAAACACCGTTATCGGCAGCATCCGAACCTTCTTGCATCGCTGGTCGGTAATGCACATCAACTGGAAAACTTCTTCCAGTAACAGAAAAAATAGGTGCTCCGGTAAAATAATTAGAAAAACGGTCAACATCTATCGTTGCAGACGTAATAATTAATTTAAGTTCTGGGCGCTTAACTAACAACCGTTTCAAATAACCAAGTAAGAAATCTATATTAAGGCTGCGCTCATGAGCCTCATCGATAATAATTGCATCATACTTGTTAAGATAACGATCGCGCTTGATCTCTGACAGTAAAATACCGTCAGTCATCACTTTAATTAGCGTTTCATCTGTAGCCTGATCAGTAAACCTAACTTGGTAACCAACGACACCACCTAACTCAACCTTCATTTCTTCAGCAATACGCTGTGAAACTGTTCTGGCTGCTAATCGCCGAGGTTGAGTGTGACCAATCAAACCTTTGCGACCTAAACCAGCTTCTAAACAAATTTTTGGTAATTGCGTTGTTTTACCTGAGCCAGTTTCACCCGCAACAATAACAACCTGATTATTTTGTATCGCAGACACAATATCGCTAGCGCGTTGTGATACAGGCAATTGCTCAGGGTATTTAATATAAACATTATGGGCTTCACGCCTTAAAAGCTTCTCTTTCGCTAAGTCCACTTCAGATTTAAGCTGTTCGAGTGCTTCAGTCCGATTATCTAAATGTTGAATTGATCGGATTTTACGCGCTTTATGCTGAAAACGTATTTTGTCTACGTACATACAGAACTGGAGATCAAGCAATATACATGCAAATAGTTTATCTAAATTTTCAGTGTTTAAAGTATTGGTATCAGACATTGGTTACTACAAAATAGGCTATTTAAAGGTAAATAATAAAAAAAGTGCGATTAGTTTAACATTTAATATCGAAGACTTTTGATTCGAGCAGATTCTAGCCTATCCTTAATAGATTGCAATCTAACTAACGAGATATCAAAACTCTATGCGTGTATTAGAAAATATCACTTATGATGAATTACATATCGGCGATTACGCTACTTTCACTAAAACGTTAACCGAAGAACAATTAATTTTGTTTGCTGCTGCGTCATCCGATACAAACCCTCAATCTCTAGAATTAGAGGCGGTTAAAAAAGATCTACTTAAAGCCGACATTGGCTATGGTATGTGGTCTGAGTCCGTTATTACTGCAGCGATATCGAATGTGATCCCTGGCCCCGGTACAATATATCTTGAACAACAGTTAAAGTTTGATCGTAGAGTTGATATTGGCAACACATTAACCGTTAAATTGACGATTAAAGAAAAGCTAGAGCGTCACAGGGTAATTATCAACTGCGAAGTTACAAACCAAGACGCAGAGTTAGTTGTAAGTGGTGAGGCTAAGGTCATTGCTCCGATTGAAAAAATATCTATTGAGCAATCTGAACTACCTAGAATTAAAATTATATAAACTCTAAACCTCTTCTTAAGTAATTCATGTTAATGTCCTTTTATTAGTGTTCATTAACATGAGATTCAAATACTTAGATTTTAAAAGAAAACGGGATATTCTTAGTAGTTTGCTCTACCTCTTCAGGGCCAAAATCTGTCAGGTAGATTCTATTCACCATTTTCTTTTCAAGTACTTCATGATTCAGCTCTGAAGAAATAACACGGCAAGATGAAACCGAACCACTCGGCTCTATAACGACCTCAACCAAAAGCGTGCCTTCTAAGAATGGGTCTTTTCTTCTCTCTCTGTTATAGAGAGTAATTAAAGAACCTTTTAGTCTTTCAACTATCAAGTTGATGCTCTTCTCACTTCGGAACTTAACTCTTGAAGCCTCATCTGCTTCAGCCTTCGCCAATGCTTGTTCATCTATAGTTTCATCGAGTTGTGTGCCTGCAAGTGCCGTTAAAGCGACCGTTTCAGCAGGAGCTGTAAGTGTATCTGTCTTAATTCCAGAGCTTCTCGCTAAGACTTGTTTAGAGTCTGTGCCCGATGTAGCTTTAGCAGCAATTGTTTTAGCTTTTTTAGGTGTCACCTTTTTATTTAAGGCTGACATATCAACCGTTTCTCGAAGGTCTGCCAAGTCATCCTGTAAGGCTAACAACCCTGATTTTTTAGCTACTTCACGAGCTGCTTTAACTTTCCGCTTCTGCTCAGGTGTTTTTGCTTTTGGCTGAGACCTTGGCTTACGTATTTTAACCGGATCCTTTTTCTTAGGTTTTACTTTCGGCTTATCCTTTTTAGGCTCAGGCTTCTTTTCAACTTTTTCTTTTATTTCTTTCTTTTTAGGCTCAACTTTTTTAACTGGTTTAGGTGCCTCAACTTTTTTGACTAATTTTGCCAATTGTGGTGGTAGCTTTTCTAATGTCTTTCTGTCTTTTTCAGGTAGCGTTATGGAGGGTATCCATACTGAAAGAACAAAAAGCAGTAAAAAAAGAATAACCAAAATGCTTTTAAAGCGAAGACTTTCTTTCCCTTCAGAAGTCCAAGGCAGCATTAAACGATCTTGTGAGCCACTCATCAAGCGTCTGCCTTCGGTTTAGGGGTCTTAGATACAGCTAATGATACTTGGGTATATTTGGCTTCGGTACACGTTGCCATAATTTTTTTTAGTAATTTATATGGCGTAGCTTTGTCTGCAATTAATGTAACAGGAAAGCCTTTGAATTCGCCCTCTACAGGCAGAATTCTACGATTAGCTTGATAATCTAACTCTGTTTTAAGGTCCTTAATAATCTCTTTATCCAGCGGTGAGTCGATTCTTGCAACAGCCCTACCTTGTACCAATATATTTACACCTGAAATCGTAATAACAAGGGTATCTTTCGGTTGTTGCTCCGCCGTAGAACTTGGCAAAACAACAGTTTTATCTTGCTGCAAAACCTTTACGTCAGATGAATTTACCATCAAGAAAAATACCAAAATAGTAAAAATATCCATGAGAGAAACAAGGTTCAAGCTAGCTGAATTTGTAGTACGACGTTGGTGTCGTTGCATTCTTTTCGCACGTCGAGATAGTTTCATTGATCCAACTCCGGCGCATCGCCAATAGAAATATCAGGAAACAGCTCAGCCTCTACGAGATTAGCAGCCACTACAGCAGGATAAGAACGGGTGGCATCCATCGTTGAGACCAACGTTTGGTAGTCTATGTTCTCAGCAAGCAGAAGTGTTATGTCTGTTTTATTGGGTAACTTGGCTTTAAGTGATTTTAAAATTTGAGACAAAGATTCAAAATCATATTGACCATGTAGCTTAGGAATATGTTTAATTAGCCCTGCTTTTGTATCTGCAATGTTCATCCCGTTCTCACGTACGATTAATTGAAGCTGCAACTTCTCGTTCAATGGAGGGATTTTGCTATCATCCAATGCTGGGAAATTTAAATCCAGCACTGCGTTTTGAGTAAAAACCATGCTCAACAATAAAACAGGTACTAAAACGATCATCAAATTCATGAACGCAGTAATATCAAGTTCGACTGGTTGAACGAGTCTTCTGTGCTTCCTTCTTGCCATAAAAACTTTCGCTTAGCTTAATATTGTCATAGATAGTATTGAGCAATAATGATCAACACGGTTTCACATCAAACCCCTAATGCTTAGTCATTTGGTGATTGGTCAGAGATTAAGTTGAGAAGCTTTACACCCGCCATTTCGAAACTATCAACAATTTCATTTGTTTTTGTCTGTAAAACGGCATGAAATAATAAAAGAGGAATAGCAGCCATCAGACCAAAAGCTGTTGTATTCATCGCAACAGAAATACTTTGTGACAATAAAGATGCTTTTTCAGCAGGGTCTGCATGAGCAACAGCGGTAAAAGCAGCAATTAGACCAATAATTGTTCCAAGGAGACCTAATAAAGTTGATACGTTGGCAAGTGTTGCCAGATAGGGTGTTCTCTTTTCAAGCCTTGGTAAGGTTTCCATTAGGCCTTCTTCCATCGCGAATTCAACATCATCACGTCGGCTACCGTTTACTAAACGGCTTAGACCTGCACCCATAATAGCTGCGATCGCTGTTTGCGATTCATTAGAAAACTTTAAAGCAGACTTATAATCACGCTTTCGTAATATTGGTAAAATCCCTTGATCAAACGCCGCTCTATTTGAACGTTTTGCTGTAGATAAGTAAAACCATCGCTCAAGTGCAATAGCTAAACCAATAACTAAAATAACAGCGATCGGGTACATAAAAAAGCCACCCTCTTGAAAAAAGCGCACCACTGTTTCTGTCATTACATATTCTCCTGAAAACGATTCAAATTCATCAATTTAGTTCCGTATATAAAGCGCTATTGTAAACAAATATTATGTTTCAAAATGCCTATTTCGTCTTTATTAGTATTTAAAAATATTTAATAAGTTTTTATCTTGCATTGAAGTGAGTCGTATCAACCTCTAAATATTTCGAAAAATGTATTTGTTGCTTATACCTTGACGGCTCTATTGGCCTCAAGAGCCCTGGTACATTCTTTAATGGAGACTGATCTTCCCTTTTATCAACACTTGGTAAACGCCAAGGTAAATCAAATTTTGTAGATGGTAATTCATTATTACCAATAATCGAAACCTCTTTCATTGTCTTAACTTCAGAAAGGCCTTCTCCGTAAGTCAAACCAGAGTGAATTAATAACACGAATATAATCCAGTGTTTCATTTTCGCTCCAGTAGTTGAATCCAGCGCTTTACTGTTTCTTTATCATCATTAGACGTTAACGCTAGATAATTTTCATAATGGTTAATTGCATCGTCATACTGTTGTAGATAAATCTCGTATAAAACAGCTAAGTTGTATTGCACGATTTGATTTGAACTTTCTATAGCTTCAGCTGTAAGTAGGTATCGCTCAACGTCCTTAAACCGTCCACTTTTTTGACTTAACACTGCCATTTGAATTAGCGCATCAACATTGTTTGGGTTTATTTCCAACGCTTTACTAATAGTTAGTTCAGCTTTATTTCCATCTGATTTAGCATTATAGATTAAGGCCAAGTTGACATAAGCTCCTGCTAAATTAGGGTAACTTGTGGTTAATTTAGTAAAAATGATATGGGCTTGGTCATAAGATTTAGCTTTCATCAAATCGAGTCCTTTTTCATACTCTGATTGATGCAACTTAGTTAATACCGGCTTAGTTGATTCGACACTTTTTTCTATCACAATTTCAGGCTTTGTCGCTTTATTTGCACAAGCAGATATAAAAAATAAAACCAAAAGTATTGCCCATAATCTATACATTGCCCCCCTAATAAATACTCGTTGCATGAGAAGCCTCCTTGAATTCGCGTTTGTATTCTGCTGGGTTCATATCTTTAAGAACACTTAAACTCAGTTTTATCCATTCATCAAACTGCCCGTCTGGAACTTTTGATAAGTTTATCTTATAAATATCTAATGCCTGCTCTTCAAATGGGTATGCTTGCTCTTCTAATAAAATATCGTATTGTTCAAGTTGCAATTCATTTAGCTCTGCTGGTCGCTCAGAAAGCATTAAATCTTGTGCAAACGCACGATAAACTTGCGCAATTTGATAAGTTGAAGCCGAAGCAACATCAGCCACATCATAATCGACCAAAGACTCAAATTTCTTAACAACACCCGTTAATAATGCTTTTTTCTTTGCTAAAGACTTCTTAAGTGGCAAAGTTAATTTATATTCTTCAAATATCTTATAGTCTTGCATCGTTAATGATAACGCTGCATTAGAAGCTATAAAGGATGAACGGTCAGTACGCTTAGAGGTATCCTGTTTTTCATACTGCACAAGCTTATGTTTCCATGAGTTAGCAGCTCTTTTATTAGCAGCATCTTCATTAAATTGAACAATTAAATGATGTGCCTCAATATTTAGATCAAACATTTCTTTGTAACGATTAACGAATTTTTCGTACAACTGAACACCTTCATATTCAAAACCATTACTGTGATATAAATCCGCGGCACGATACAGGTAATTAGATGCTTTGGCTTTCGCTTGTGATTTATTCGATACTTTCACAAGTATTTCAGCTGCTGAGACAAGTTCTTTATTTTCGACATACGCAAAGATCAACTTTTCCGACGCATCATCATAAAGCTCATGTTTGGGGTAAGCCGATTGAAAATGATTAAGTGTCGCAATCGCTGGCCCCCATTTTTTTGAGGCTAACAACTGACTTGATGCATCATATAAAGCTTGAGGGACAATGCTTGAACCAGGAACGGTATCGACGACCCTTAAATAGAGTTCAGCACTTATTTCAAGGTCAGTTTCTGTTTCAGCTTGTTTATATATAGAAGCAGCTAGGCGCTCCTCAAGCACTTGTTTACCTTTACTACGTTTGAAACTCAGCGCTGCTTGGTATGCATTTTCAGCGGTCTTATATTTTTTCAACTCAAAAGCACTGTGTGCTCTAACTAACCAGCTTGAGTATAAAACAGTAGGCTTAGCTTTAACGCTTAAAACAACTTTGGCTGAAATTGCCAGAGCTTGAGTATAGTTACTAGCACTAAACAATTCATTTGCCAAATCATTTAACAAGATTGGTGTATTGATATTTTCAGGAAAATATTGAGCATATTTTTCGATACTCTCTTGTCGCTTTTTTACGAGATTGGGTGACAAGACTTTGGAGCCTGCGCTATTGGATGATTTAAGTTTTTCATAACTAAGTATTGCTGCGTAGCCCGCTTTAACAGAAACGGCGTGACCTTTATTATATTTATATGCAGCCTTCTCATATACATTGATCACATTTAAGAAATCTGTTTCATTTTTCGATGAAAGATTGAGAGCTTCTGCGGCTAAAAATAAATGCTGCGCATTCTCTTTCTCTGCTGGGTTTGTCGCAACCAATTCGAGATAATAATCTGATGATCGCTTAGCGTAAATAGAGTAATCAGAATGCTTAACCTTTTTCTTAATACTATTTTGCATTCGTACGTAATATGAATGCGCAAGTTCACTGAGGTATTGATTAACTAAGGGCTTTACAACAGTAACTTGTGTGGCGGTTAATTGAGGCCAGTAAGTACTTTTGATTCCGAAATTTCCGACAAAGCTTTCTTTCGCTTGCCATTCTTGTATATCAAATCCACCTTTTTTATAGGTTTTAATTGTATTTATTGCCATAAGATAAGTATTAAAATCTTTAGGGTAGTTTCGGGTGTAAGCATCCGTAATGAGTGCGCCTTCTTCAAAGCGATCCTGAGCCAAGTAAAACCGAAAAAGTGAGTCATATAATAGAAATGCATAATGCTTATTAGAAATAGATTGTTGAAGCGATTCTATCGTTTCTGCATTTTTTTGTTTCGAGAATAAAATTGAAAGAAGCTTAAATGTGTCGTCAACAAGGTCCTGATCCTCTTCCGGAACATTATTAACATTAAGCGCATCGACCAAGGTAGGATATTGATCTAAAGTTTTGATAGCTGCTTTACTGGCATCTTCATAGCGCTCTAGTTTAAATATAGACCAACCTAGTTTGAATCTAGCTCGCTGATGAAAATCCTTTCCTTTAGAAAAGGCTAAAATTTTCTTATAGGATGATTCTGCTTTCGCATAACTACCTAGCTTAAAATAAGCTTCAGCCATCCTAAAATTGCTTTCATCAAATAATTCAGAGTTTGGATACAAACCGATTAGCATCTTCAGGCGCTTTATCGACTCCTTTTCGTTCCCAATAAATGATTGCGCTTTAGCTGTTTGGTATATTAACTCGTCGATCCTCTGATAAGAGATATCCGAATCTATAATGCGGTCATACCCATCAAGCACCACTTCGCTTTGTCTGATGTTATCGATAGCCAATTTTTTACTAGTGATATTGTATTTTACACGTAAATTATTGATTCGATTTAATGCGTCAATTTTTACGGCTGGAGACTCTGCTTTTTCAAACAACTTCAAATAACGTTTTAGTAAATATTTAATAGATACTTTTGGAAGCTCTTTGTCTTTGTAAACAATAAAGACAGGTCTAATATCTCCTATTGTTTTAGCTTCCGTTTTCATCTCTACAATAAATGATGAATTATTTTCGGCATACAAGGGCTTAGATAATATTCCAAGCCCAGCAATCACAATAAATAGGTAGATTAATCTAAGCAGGTTCATTATTTATACCGCCCATCTAATCTATTTTTTTGTTTCTTATTACTTTCTGCAATATCCTGAAATACATGCACTAAACCTTGTTCTGATCGCTCAAAGTTAGCTGACATTTGAATGTTAAGTATTTTAAGCTGATCTCGAACTAAACGGGTAATTTGCACATCAAGCTTCTTTGTTACAACTTTTAGCTGCTGTTGCGAAGTTTGCGTGCGTTGCATCAGTTCTTTATTCATTTCAAATTGTGATTTTAGCCGCCCTCGCCCTTGAGTTACCGTCCCTTTTAACTCAGCAAGACGATTAGCTAGTTTTGATACACTACTAGCCAGTTTTATAATTTGAAGTCGATCCATCTGAGCCTGTGAAAGTGTATTTTCGCTTTGAATTTCTTTAATTCTATTCGTAATTTTAACAATTTTTTTCTGACTCTTCGTTGAATTAAATGCTTTGCTTTTTTTGGTAAATGTTGCTCGTTTATCTTTCAATGATTGACTAAATACATTCAATTGAGATGACCAAAATTGCATACTTTCAGATAACATTTTTAATTCTGAATATAATTCAACAGCGTTGTAAATTTCTAAGTTACTCATGAAGTAGCTAAAATATGTCGCCTTCATCGTATTGGTCACAACATCCTTTGCTAGAAACCATTCCAAACCTTCAATAGTGTTATCTTCTATGAGAATTTTTGCAGCACCATACTTCTTTAATAAACTATCTACTTTAGAAATAATCTTGAGTTCTGTTTCAAAAGAGCTACTTGCTTCTAAATACGCCTCGAGCGCTTGGCTTATATACCCCGAACGCTCATAAGCATAAGGAATCGCAAGTAAGGCTTCAGCGACACTTTGATTTACCAGAGGATACTTCTTTACACTAAACCAAGACTGTGTTGCTGCACGAAAGTCATTAAGCTCCAGCTTAGCCAGTCCATTTAAATAGAGCGCTTGTGGAGCAATAGAAGCGTCTAAATATACTTTCTTAAAAAAGTTAGAGGATAAGTCAGGCTTTTCTGCATTTAAATATACAGATCCTACCGATAAATTTATTTGGTTTTTAAGCGCCTTCTCTTGAAGAGTTTTACCTTTGTTTAACAATATTGCGAGTTTGAAAGCTTTTAAAGCTTTCGATTTATTGCGGCTAGATTCATCATAAGAAACCCCTAAATTATAATATGCATGTGACGCCCAAATACCATCGACAGTGTCGTTCAGTACTTGCATCGCATTCTTATTACTACCCAGACGAATAAAGCAGTTAGCACGATAAAATATCCACTCTTGTTTTTCTTCTTGTGATAACTTATTTTTTAGCTTTTTAAACGCTCTTAATGCTGGTTTACATCGCCCCAATTGATATTCTAGACGACCTATTTGGAAATAGTCTTTACTGCTAAATGTAACGTTTTTATTTTTTTCTTGTGCGTATATTTTTTTAAGAATTTCATGTATCTCACTATTAACATTAAAGCCTTTTAAAGCAGTGATATGATCTACACGGTGAGTATCTTGGTAGACTTCATCCATTAATGTGAGAGCTTTAAAATGATTCCCCCTATCAAGCTCATACTGAATCATGCCCTCATACAGCTCAGCAGGCATTGAATATGAAAGAGGACTTGCTATCAAACAAGTCACGACAGTGATAACTCTAAATACATTTATGGTATGGCTACAATGAGCAAATTTAATCACTAATTTACCATGCCTTGACTTTAAATAAGGGCTCGTTATTTGTTTTGCTTTCTGTTACTACGAGTTGAATAAATTTAGCACTCTGCTCTTTAGTGAAAGGTAATGCTTTTTTGCGTCGAAAATATTGATTGTTTGCACCTTGACCATTAAATCGTGCAGTAAGTTTATGGCGTCCATCCGCCAAACTTCCAAGATACAACCTTTGAATACCTCCGTTCTTTAACGAAGATATTTCATTTTCTTTATATATATATGAGGTAACTAGCTTGTCATCTAAACGAATTTCGATTGAATCCAAAACAAACGAACTATCTTTAGATATCGATAGAAATACGCCTAACTGAGTATTAGCTGGGTGAAGAAGGTCCTCTTCAAATTTGTACAGTTCACTATTTAGTTGAATTAACTGTTTCTTTAACTGTTCCGCTTCTTTTATCAATGCAGAATCAATAGACTTTGGTTTCTTCTTATCTTTAGATGTTTCTGCCGCATTTATTATCGATGCGCCAAACGCTATAAGTGTTAAAATAGTGAGGAATGACAAAAAACGTCGTAAATGCATATGCGTTGATTTACCAAAAAGTGATGGGATATAAGCCAAGCGAGATATTAACACCGATAATCATAGAATTAACCGGCACTAATTCACTATTTTGAAAGAGAAAAGTTATTGATTGTAAAATTGAATAAACAACATACAACCAATACAGATATAAAACAAAATATCATGAATTTTTTGCTAAGAATCAAATAATTAAGCTAAATATTCTATCAAATACTCTAACGACTTAAATAACGCATGCCATCAGCCAGTCCTTCGACTGTCATCGGGTACATATTGTCTGTTACTAACTGCTTCGTTACTCCTAAAGACCCGCCCTCTCCCCAGTAATCAATGGGTAACGGATTTATCCAAATAACTTTATCAAAATGATCATGCAAACGTTGCATCCATACAGCACCAGCCTCCTCATTCCAATGTTCAATACTGCCGCCCGGTTGCGTTATTTCATAAGGAGCCATGGAGGCATCTCCTACAAATATCACTTTATAATCAGAACTATACTTATGCAGCACATCCCATAGCGGCGTCGACTCATTTGTACGGCGAATGTTATTTTTCCACACACTTTCATATATAAAATTATGGAAGTAAAAATTTTCCATATGCTTAAATTCGACTCTAGCAGCTGAAAAAAGCTCTTCACATACCTTTATATGAGGGTCCATTGATCCTCCGACATCAAAAAACAATAATACTTTAATACTGTTATGACGCTCAGGTACTAATTTGATATCAAGAAACCCAGCATTACGGGCTGTTGAATTAATTGTGTCATCAAGATCAAGTTCATCAGCTGCGCCCTGGCGAGCAAATTTCCTTAAACGTCTTAATGCCATCTTAATATTGCGAATACCTAAGGTGACATCACCATCTAAATCTTTATAGCCGCGTTTTTCCCAAACCTTGACAGCACGACCATGGCGCCCACTCTTTTGACCGATCCTAACGCCTTCAGGGTTATATCCGTTTGCACCAAATGGCGATGTGCCTCCCGTACCGATTTGACGATTACCGCCCTGATGCCTTTTCTCTTGCTTTTCGAGCCGCTCTTTAAAAGCTTTCATTAATTCTTCGAGCCCGCCCATCGCTTCAATTTTTGCTTTTTCTTCTTCCGTTAAGCTTTTTTCAAACTCAGCTCGAAGCCACTCTTCTGGTATCGCTTTAGAAAATAAGTCATCTAAAACCTCAATACCTTCAAAGTAAGCACCATAAGCACGATCGAATTTATCAAAGTGCTTTTCATCTTTAACTAAACACAAACGACTTAAATAATAAAACTCATCGACATCTGCAAATATCAGCCTTTTTTCCAAAGCCTCCATTAAATCTAAAAGCTCTTTGATCGTGGCAGGAACCTTTGCGCTACGTACTTTTTGAAAAAAATCAATTAGCATAGAATTACTCCAAAATGCGGCCTAGCTTTTTCGTCTGGTCATAAAAGCAAGACGTTGTAGTAAATGAACATCTTGCTCATTTTTTAACAACGCACCATATAATGGTGGTATTGCTTTACTTGGGTCGCGTTCTTGCAATAGCTTTTCAGACAACTCATCCGCCATCAATAACTTCAACCAATCTATCAACTCGCTTGTGGATGGTTTCTTCTTTAGTCCAGGCACTTTACGCACATCAAAAAATACATCCAACGCCTCTTTTAATAGAGCCTGCTTCAAATCAGGGTAATGGACATCTACGATTCGTTGCATCGTTTCGCTATCAGGGAAATTAATATAGTGAAAAAAACAACGTCTCAAAAAAGCATCTGGTAGCTCTTTTTCGTTATTACTTGTGATCAATACAATGGGACGTTTTTTTGCCACAATACGTTCTTGCGTCTCATAAACAAAAAATTCCATTTTGTCTATTTCGACGAGTAAATCATTTGGAAATTCGATATCAGCCTTGTCAATTTCGTCAATTAACAGTACGACCCTCTCTTCAGAATCAAAAGCCTCCCAAAGTTTGCCTTTAACGATGTAATTCCCAATATCATGTACTTTGTCATTCCCAAGTTGAGAGTCTCTCAGTCTTGAAACAGCATCGTACTCATACAAACCTTGCTGTGCCTTGGTTGTAGACTTAATGTGCCACTGGATTAACTTCACACCCAATGATGAAGCAATCTGTTCAGCCAGCATTGTTTTACCGGTCCCTGGCTCACCTTTTAATAATAATGGTTTCTCAAGTTGTATTGCTGCATTAACCGCCATTTGGAGATCGCTGGTTGCTATGTATTCGCTTGTACCTATAAAACCCATGTTAATACCTATTAAGTTAAATCTGGCGCTATCGAAGCCGTATAAAACTAGAAGTATATTCTAGTTTTATACAAAACGGAAAGACCAAGTTTTCTGAAATTCAAAAAAAGACTTATATAATGTAGTATCCTGCTCATAAACGAGTATTTAGAGAATTTTATGCAAGATTTAGTGATTTTGTTAGCTCACGGCAGCCGCGACCCATTATGGGCGAAAACTTTTGAAAATTTTACCAAAAGTGCAAGAGCGAAACACGCAAATACAACACTTGCATATATGGAGTTATGCACCCCATCGCTTGAACAAGCTGTTAATAACGGCGTAATGGCTGGTTATTGTCGCATTTCAATACTCCCACTATTTTTAGCTCAAGGTAAGCATTTAAGATACGACGTACCTAAACTGCTAAAACAATATGAGATACAACATAATATCGAGATTAAACTTCTTGCGCCCCTTGGAGAACAAGCAGAACTAGCAACAGCGGTAGAATTGTTTATTGATCGACACATTCAAGAAAGATAAAGACTTATATTTAAACTTCTCAATAAAAACATAGCACATAAGTTACACTCTTCTTTCAATATACTAATGAGCTACCTATTGTTGTCATGCTAAAGACTTTTATATCAATTTTTATTTTCTCTTTTTTTAGTCAAAACACATACTCTGCAACAAATGATGATAAAAAAGAAAATCTCAAACAAAACTTCCTTTCCTGCTCAATCATAACCAGCGAGCATCTTACTGTTTTGCAGTTATACCAAAGAGGTTTACCTAGAAATTTGGCAATAGAAACTCTTCCTAGCATTACACGTGCAGCTAAAAAGCGTGTTAAATATGTATATGACCTTGCAAAGAAAATAGGCATTTTAAATGCCTACGCAGATATAAACACCAACTTCGCACGCTGTTCAACATTGGTACATCAAATAAAAGGCACGCCTGCCGCTGACTTAACAGAACATAGTTATTATTATTGCGCAGGTGAAAACAAAGTTAGGTTTGAAATAATATTAATGGCGAATCAAAACAAATCTCTAGAAGAACTTATTTCAAACTTCCCCTCACACTACCAAGCAACAATTATCAATTTTTATCGTGTAATAAAATCAAAAGGGTCTTTAGCAGCATTTGATCTCACTGCCAATAACTTGAAGGCTTGTTTAAACCGAATAAATTAACGCAAACCAACCCATAAGTTACAGTCATAAACTTTTAGGCTTTCTTGATTAATTAATTATTGACTTAGCAAAAGCTCTCCCCTATTATGCACGCCACTTCGCAAGAAGCTGATGCGTCCCCTTCGTCTAGAGGCCTAGGACACCGCCCTTTCACGGCGGTAACAGGGATTCGACTTCCCTAGGGGACGCCATTTTTATTTCTGCAAAATTATAACTTCCGATTACTCTCCTTCAAGCGAACTTATCACTTAAATTTACAATCTATACATACTAATTTCCGCCATTTTCTTATCATTCGACTACACTTACCTTAACTTAAAGTGCTAATCGCACCAATTCTGCATGTTCTAGCAATTAAACTAGACGAAACTCAACACTTAGAAGCTAGCTTATGGATAAACAAGATATACTTCTAGCGCGTCAGCCTATTTACGATACAAACAAAGTAGTCGTTGGATACGAACTTCTTTTCCGTGAAAATAACAGCACTCCACTTATTAGCTTTGATGGTAATAGAGCAACTTCTAGGGTTTTGCTAAGTTTATTCACTGAAACAGATTTAACTTCAGTTACAGGTGGCTTACCTGCATTTGTTAATTTTACAGCAGAGTTATTAAACGAAACGCCATTATTTAACCCTCAAGCGATTATAATTGAGGTGCTGGAAGATATTGATATTACCGAACAAGTCATTGAGAGCCTAAAATCTTTAAAGAAAAAAGGCTACACCCTCGCTTTAGATGATTTTATTATGGACGATCGGTATGAGCCAATTTTAGAGTTAGTTGATATTATCAAGCTTGAATTACCAGAAATGAATGATGAAGAGCTTGCATCAACCATCAAACATTTAAAAAGATACGATGTAAAACTATTAGCTGAAAAAATAGAGACTCAAGCTGAATTTATGCGCTGCAAAGAACTGGGCTGCGACATGTTTCAGGGTTATTTTTTATCTAAACCAGAAGTCATAAAAGGCAAGAAACTAGCCGCAGGAAAACTGTCCGTTATAGGTCTAATATCAGAAATACAAGCACCCGATGTTGATATGACAAGCTTAACTAAAATCATCACAAAAGACCCTGCTTTAAGCTTCAAATTGCTCAAACTCATTAATTCTGCAGCGTTCAAACGAGCCAATACGATTGAATCGATACATAAAGCGATTATCCTTTTAGGTATTGATAAAATCAAAAGTTGGGTCAGTTTACTAGCTTTGAGTAAATTAGATGACAAACCTCAATCTTTACATTTTTTAGCGCTTGTTCGAGCTTTAATGTGTGAAAAGCTTGCTGATTTTATAAGCCCTTACGAGAAAGAAAAATTCTATACAGTTGGACTTCTATCATGTCTTGATGCTTTTTTCGACCAAAGTATTGATGAAGTAGTTAGTCACATTAAGCTAGACCCAGCAATAAGTGAAGCTCTGCTGTCTTATCGAGGAGATTCTGGATTAGCACTTGAGACCACGCTTAATTTTGAGCAATCTCACTGGCAAAAATTAAACTGGAGCAAACTAGGTAAATATGACTTAAATGTAAAAAAAATCAGCGCTATTTATTATGAATGTTCTACATTAGCGATGACATTACAAGAAAATTAGAACTTGATACCTTGTTTGCTCTTATTTTAAGTTCAAACTAGGATAAACCTTCATTTACAGACCTATAAACCCAATGAATTCAAAGTTAATACTTGTTATCAACTGTGGCAGTTCTTCTTTAAAGTTTGCCTTATATACCACCCAATTAACACTAATAGCTGAAGGGCTTGCTGAGTCACTCAACTCTCAACATGCCAAATTGAAAGTTGAAGTAAGCGGCTGTCAAACCAAAGTTACCTTTACTACCAAAGACCACAAAAGTGCAATTAATACAATCATCACAGAACTACAAAAACATTTTGACTTAGATAAGAAACTAATTGGAATAGGTCACCGAATTGTTCATGGTGGAGATAATTTTAAGCAGTCCGCACTTATAGATCAGCAAGTATTATCTGAAATTGAACATTGTATTCCACTTGCACCACTGCATAACCCAGCGAACCTCCTTGGAATTAATATTTTAAATGATAAGTACCCTAACCTAAGTCAGGTAGCCGTATTCGACACATCGTTTCACCAAACAATGCCAGCATATGCCTTCACTTATGCCATCCCTTATTACTTTTACGAACAAGAAAGTGTTCGTCGCTATGGTTTTCATGGCACCAGCCACAGGTATGTAAGTCATCATGCTGCAAAGTTACTGAAAAAAGAACTTAATCAGACCAATCTCGTTGTTGCTCACTTAGGAAACGGCGCTAGCGTTGCATCCATTTCAAACGGTAAGAGCGTTGATACGAGTATGGGGTTAACACCATTAGAAGGCTTGGTCATGGGAACCCGCTCTGGCGATATTGACCCTGGCCTTTTTGATTACTTGGTATCAAAAAACCTAAGTCCTGAAGATATTTCTCGTATATTAAACAAAGAGAGTGGATTACTAGGTGTATCAGGTATTAGTAATGATATGCGTACATTATGTGAACATGCAGAAAATGGTCATAAGCGAAGCCAACTAGCGATTGATATTTTCTGCTTCAGGCTCGCCAAGTACATTGCTGCGATGATGGTTTCATTAAAAAGTTTAGATGCACTGGTGTTTACCGGAGGTATAGGTGAAAATTCTGCTTTAATACGACAGAAGACAATTGAGCACTTAGCTATTTTTAACTTCTCTATCGACAACGAACTTAATCATTCTAACTGCCATAACAAAACCATACACACAACAAGCTCGAGACCAGTCATCGTCATTCCTACCAATGAAGAAATAATGATTGTACAAGACACATTAGAACTTATTCCAGGTACCTATTAATGGCTAAATCTCTATTTATCGCACCTAGCACACTTAATTCAGGTTTAACGTCTGTTAGCTTAGGCCTTGTACGAGCCCTTGATCAAATTGGTGTTCGTGTAGGTTTTTTTAAACCTATCACTCAGTCTTCACTTAGCGTGCAGAAACCCGACTTGTCCAGTCACTTTGCTAAATATATTTGTAATATTGAAACACCATCTCCTCTCTCAATTACAGAAACCGAGGCTTTTCTAAATCGGGGTGAAAAAGACCTGTTAATGGAGAAACTGGTAGGTGTTTACCACTCTTTTCATCTTAACTATGATGTAATTATTGTCGAAGGTTTGGTTCCTGAGGAAGACACACCGTTCTCTAACAAGCTAAACGTAGAGATTGCTAGCAACTTAAATGCTGAAGTAATTCTTGTTGCAGACGCAAAAGGTATGAATTACCACGATTTAGACATACACCTGAAAACAGCCGCGGGTATTTTTTCGTCCTCAGAAGACTCAGATATTCTAGGATGTATTTTAAATAAAGTAACGACGTTAAATACACAGAGCTCAAACAGCGATTCGCTTCTATTTGAATACGACACAACTTCTAACAATACTAATGAGCAAACAGTAAATGATTCCCTTCCGGATTATAATGCCCATTGCTCTGTTTTTACTGATAAGTTTAAATTGTTAGGAGAGATTCCGCTCGACCCTAACTTAATTGCCCCACGCACAGAAGATGTTGTAAGTGAGTGTGGTTTAGTAGTTTTGAGTGAAGGTGATTTAAAAGACAGACGCGTTTTAAAGATTTCAATTTGTGCCAGAACCATACCAAACTTAATTAGTGCATTAACACCAGGCTGTCTCGTTGTCACACCAGGCGATAGGACTGATGTATTATTAGCTGCTTGCATGGCGGCTCTAAATGGTACGCCTTTGGCCGGAATTGTTTTAACGGGGAATTATAAACCCGAGCCAAAAGTATTAGGCCTATGCCAGTCTGCTTTAAAATCTGGGTTACCTTTACTTTTAAGTAAAAAAGACACTTTCCAGACATCTATACAATTATCAAAGTTAAGCAATAAAGTACCTGTTGATGACATCAACCGAATGGATAGTGTGATGACCACCGTCGCGGAGCACCTCGATATCGAATGGTTTAAAACTTATTGTAATAAGGAGCGCGCTACAAGACTCTCACCACCAGCATTCCGCTATCAATTGTCGGAAAATTCCCGCTTAGCAAATAAAACCATCATTTTACCAGAGGGAAATGAACCCAGAACCATTAATGCTGCCGTTATCTGTCACGAAAGAAAACTTGCAAGCTGCATTCTGGTAGGGAAGCGCACTGAAATAATCGATGTGGCGTCATCTCAAGGCCTAACATTACAAGATGACATCATAATCATTGATCCTGATGAAGTCCGTGAGAAATATGTTATTCCAATGACTGAACTAAGAAAAAGTAAAGGGGTTACATCGCAAATGGCCCGTGCCATGCTTGAGGATAACGTTGTTCTAGCGACCATGATGCTTGCACTAGATGAGGTCGATGGCTTAGTTTCCGGTGCTGTACACACCACAGCTAATACAGTTCGACCGGCCCTTCAATTAATTAAAACAACACCTAGCGCTAAGGTCGTATCGTCCGTATTTTTTATGTGCCTTCCTGAACAAGTTCTTGTTTATGGTGACTGTGCGATAAACCCAGACCCAAATGCCGAAGAGCTAGCAGATATCGCTATTCAAAGTGCTGATTCAGCAATAGCTTTTGGAATTGACCCAAAGATAGCAATGATAAGCTATAGCACAGGCCAGAGTGGTACAGGAAACGATGTTGATAAAGTAAGGGAAGCCACGCGCATAGCTCAAGAAAAGCGCCCTGACCTTCTTATAGATGGCCCTTTACAGTATGACGCTGCAGCAATCGAAAGTGTTGCGGTAAAAAAAGCACCGGATAGCGCTGTTGCAGGTAAAGCAACTGTATTTATATTTCCTGATTTGAATACTGGTAATACGACTTATAAAGCAGTACAGCGTAGTGCTAATGTAATTAGCATCGGGCCAATGTTGCAGGGTTTGAGAAAACCTGTAAATGATTTGTCTCGTGGAGCACTGGTTGAAGATATCGTGTTTACTATAGCGCTTACCGCCGTACAATCGACTCAGAAATAGTTATTATAGAGGTAGATAATGAACAAGTACGAATTGATGACATCAAAGATATGCTTTGCCTTACTACTATTATTTATTCAAGGCTGTTCAAATTATGAACCTGTATCTGTCAAACATTGCAAGTCCGTAGTGAAACATGCTCAAGAAGTGCTAGGAAAGATGTCTCCGCCGTATAAAGAGCTACTTAAAAGCTGTAAAGCGGCAACTGATGACAAAAGAGGCTGCATTATGGCCGCCAAGAAAATGGGTCAAATGACCCAGTGTAATTAAACATTAACTTTTATCTAATTATAAGAGTTTCATAATTATATTATGTTACCAAGGTTCAACTAAGGCCGCTTTAACGTGCTACAAATAACACCAAATATTTCAATTTCTGATGACGAGATTGAGTTATCAGCGATTCGCGCCCAAGGCTCAGGAGGTCAAAATGTCAATAAAGTTTCCTCTGCCATTCACTTACGTTTTGATATTAATACCTCGTCACTCCCAAGTATTTACCGTGAGCGCCTCTTAGCACTTAAAGACTCTAGAATAAATAAAGATGGCGTTATCATCATCAAAGCTCAACAGTATCGAACTCAAGAAAAAAACAAAACTGATGCTTTAGAGCGTCTTCAACAACTAATAAAAACTGTTACAGTAGTTCAGAAAGTAAGACGAGCAACCAAACCAACCAAAGGCTCTAAGCGACGAAGAGTAGATGCTAAAACTCAGAAAGGTAAGACTAAAGCGCTACGCGGAAAGCCTTCCTTTTGAATATAGACAGACGACAAGCTAAAACACGCCTTGACCGCTTCATAAGTAAGAAAAAAAATATTAACAAGCGGGATATTAGACTTTTCTTAGCTCAAAAAAGAGTGGTTATAGACGGAAAAATTGCAACAGATACACAACAAATCGTTCATCCTTTTTCCTCAGTGATATTCGATGGAGAGTCACTTCAAGATAACAAAGCATGCTATCTAATGCTAAATAAACCAACTGGCGTTGTGAGCGCCACGAAGGACAAAATACATAGAACGGTTATCGACCTACTTAATCATCCACAAAAAGACTCACTTCACATAACAGGACGCTTAGACCTAAATTCTTCCGGTTTATTACTGCTTACAAATGACAGTAATTGGTCAAGAAAACTGATGTTACCAGACCGCAAAGTTATCAAAGTTTATCAAGTCACGACACAATACCCTATCACCGATGATTACATAAGTTCCTTTCATGAAGGCATGTACTTCTCATATGAAGATATTACAACTAAACCCGTAAATCTTAAGGTTCTAAGTAAGTACTCAGCTGAGCTTGAATTAACTGAGGGTCGATACCATCAAATTAAGCGTATGTTTGGTCGCTTTCGAAACCCTGTACTAGAAATACATCGTTTGTCGGTGGGTAATATCACTTTAGACCCAACACTTACTTCAGGCGAGTACCGACATTTAAGCGAAAAAGAAATAAACGCTTTATGTTGAGGCTTTTATATCATGAAGCTTTTGTCTAATTTCCTTTACTATCAGGTCAGACCAGTGATCATAAGCCATACCGCTTGGGTGAAACCCATCTTTGGCAATAAACCCTTCTTCAAGCGGAAAACTAATATCCATATATTTAAGTTCTGAAAAATCACACGTTTGCCTTAATAGCTCTGAATTGAAGGCTTTTGACTTACGTCCTAAATACCAACGTAGTGGCTGAGGTAATGATGGAAATCTCTCCATAGGTGGAATGCTACTAAGTAAAATAACCTTTGCGCCAAATTTTGCAACCAAAATTGATCTTAGTTGGTCCTGTAAAACCAGCCACGTTTTTAATTTCACATTACCCGTAACGTCGTTCACACCTAGCGAAACAATAACAATATCAACTTGAAATGACTCTAGCTGTTCTAGTTTCTTGATCGTATCAGATGTCTTTAGCCCTGTTTCAGCCTCTAACCGCCACTCAATAAGGCGGTCAATGGATAGCTTTGAAACAAGCTGGCCGGAAAGGGCTTGATGCTGGCTTTGCACCCCAACACCCGCGGCTGCCGAATCTCCTAAAATAAGTAATTTTAATGGTTTACCCGCCCCAGTTTCTCCAGCTCTTTCACCCTCAGCTTCAGGTAATTTTGGAGTAACGATACGAGTATAGACACCTTGAGTAATCAACACAGGAGCTAATAAAACAGTAATTACAGGGTCATCAATCATTATTTATAGTATCGCTCACTGACTAATTATAAGTAGAAACATGGATTTATTTTAAATTGAGACCTTTGCAAAAAAGCCTCTCGTTGACATTCCGCTGATATTAAGTAGATATAATGCAAAGACTTCTATTAGAACAAATAATGCCTTTAAGTTCTTAATAATCTGTTATGCCTTGTTATTTTTTGTGTTTCATTGGATTTAATCAACATGCTCTGCATAATTAAGTTATCTAGTTATTATTTTCTTTAGAAGAAAAACGTATTTAAAGGCTAAATTTAATGAGCAAACCCTCTATTTTAATAGTAGATGATGAACCGATTAATATAAGGCTTTTAAGTGAATGCTTAAAACAAGAATACGATTTACGCGTTTCAACAAGTGGAAAGCAAACGATTGCTCAATTAGAGCTTCATAGCGATGAAATAGATCTTATTTTGTTAGATGTCAATATGCCAGAAATGTCTGGCATAGAGGTTCTAGATAAAATAAGCGAACACCCTGCCTGGTCTGAAATTCCTGTCATTTTTGTTACTGCGATGGACCAAGAGTGCGACGAAGCCGAGGGTTTAAAGCGCGGCGCCGCAGACTATATAACCAAGCCGATCTCTTCCTCAATTGTTAATGCTCGCATTAAAACACAGTTGACACTTCGTAAAGCCAAAGAAATTCTAGCCTCGCAGAATAAAATACTTGAGCAGGAAGTTCAAAAAAGAACTGAAGAAATACGATGCACCCAAGAAGTCATCATCAGTGCGCTGACAAACCTAGCATTAACACGAGATAAAGAAACCGGTAATCATATAATTCGTACACAGCACTATGTTGAAGTACTGGCGCAACTTATACGCCATTTACCTGAATATATCGAAGAGCTAGATGATGACACAACCATTGACTCTATCTTTAGAACTGCACCACTTCATGATGTAGGTAAAGTAGGCATTCCAGATTATATATTATTAAAGCCTGGAAAATTAACTGCAGAAGAATGGGAGATCATGCAAACACACGCCACACTAGGTGGCGACGCCCTTAAGAAATCATGTGATATTGCAGGGTTTAAGCAAAATAAATTTCTTACATACGCACAAGAAATAGCCTACTGCCACCATGAAAAGTGGGATGGGTCAGGCTACCCTCAAGCATTAGAAGGAAATGCAATTCCAGTTTCAGCAAGGTTAATGGCAATTGCCGACGTTTATGATGCTCTCATGTCGAAACGCTGCTACAAAGAAGCATTTCCCCACTCTAAGGTGCTTGAAATAATGGAAGAAGGAAAGGGTCAACATTTTGACCCCATTATGCTGCAAGTATTTTTAGATAATGAACATTTATTTTATGCTATTGCCGAGAAGTATCAATAACTACATATAAATGTCAAACAAGGTTGAGTTCAAAATCAAAGATACTCCCTTTTCCTATTTCACTCGTAACAGCTATTTTGCTGTGATGTAGTTCGACAATTCGACGGGTGATAGCTAAACCCAACCCGCTATTAGTACGCTCTCCTTGCGCACTATTCTCAGCACGATAGTGGGCCTCGAATATATGTGGTAGATCAATAGGAGGAATTCCGCAACCGTTATCTTCAATTGAAATTCTAAGTTTATTAGCGACTATCGACATCTTAATCGTGACAAGCCCCCCTGATTCGCTATGGCGAATCGCATTCTCTAATAAATTAGTAAACACTCGCTCAATTTTCTCAATGTTTGCTAAAACTAATAACGCAGGGTCTTTAGGGTGTACGTCTAAGGTCACCCCTTTTTTGTCTGCCTCTAGCGCTAATTTTTGAATTACATCTTGAGCTAACTCTGCAATTGACACCGGTTCTAGAGTAAGTGTGGCATTTTCAGCATCTAGATGCGCCAACTCAAATAGCTGCTCAACTAAGCTACTGATATGTTGTGCATTGTTGACAGCAATTTGAATTAGTTCTGCACTTTCGCTATCACTTATTTTGCCCTGCTTTAACTGCCAGGTTTCTAAGTAGCCTTGTAATGCCGCTAAAGGCGTACGTAGATCGTGAGAAACATATGAAATAAGTTCACGCCTTAACTCATCCGTCGTTCTGACTTTCTCATATTGCTCTTTTAAGGTGCTCGCCATTTCATTAAACGTTGAACCAAGACGATGAATTTCATCTGTTGAATTTTCATCCCAAATCGAATCAGGCATATCCCCTTTTTCAAACCCTTCTGCTCGAAACAATCGCATATCTATCGCTAGCCTGCGCAGTGGTCTTGTCAGCATGGCAAACAAAAGAAGTACAACAATAAGGCTGAAGAATAATGTTGCAATAAACCCCCAAAAACTTAGCTTAATAATATGACTATTTTGTAGTAGATCAACAACACCGTCATATATTTCACCACCAATTATAATGTAAAGATAAGCAACGAGTTCACCTTCATCTTTAATCTCGGCAACAGAAAATATTTTCTTTCGATACTCTGAACGAGGATCATCGCCTACGATAGGTAGGTTATGCTTCCCCGAAACAAATTGTTTTATCGGCGTCAAATCAACCTGCATTCGTTTTATTTTATCGTCATCGGCAGAATAAGTAGTTACTTGCCCTTCAGGAGTGATCACATAAAGCTCAAAACTAGGCCCTAGAATCATCATTGAATGAAAAGTGTGTTCAAGGGCTGCACGATCTACTTTTCCATTTTTCAAAAGTTTGTCATCATGAACAATATGTTCTGCAAGCTCTAAGTGTAGCTTTTGCTCGACTTCACTTTGGTAGTTACTTGTTAATTGTTGTACCAGCGCGGTTAGCAGCAGCGCTATTAGTGAAAAGCTAACCAATAAACCGAGCACAAGCTTGCTGTAAAATGAGTCGAACCATCTTTTTTTCGACTCGATACGCGCCTTAATCATGATGATTTTCCGTATCTGTAAATTTATAGCCCACACCCCAAACGGTTAAAACATATTCGGGCTTTGAAGCGTCTTTCTCTAATTTAGTTCTCAATCTATTAATATGGGAGTTTACGGTATGTTCATAACCTGCGTGCTGATAACCCCAGACTTTATCTAACAATTGGCTTCTACTAAAAACCAAACCTGGTTGTTTCGCCATATAAAGTAATAAATCAAATTCGGTACTTGTTAACTCTACTAATTTTTGTCCTAAATGAACTTGCCGCTTATTCACCTGAATCTCTAACTCACCAAAAACAAGTGTATTCTTGGCTTCAACCGGGTTAGATTTTGTGAGCATTTCAACGCGTCGTAACATCGCTTTAACACGGGCCTGTAATTCACGTACGCTAAACGGTTTAGTAAGGTAATCATCAGCACCCATTTCTAGGCCTACGACTCTATCAGCCTCTGAATCTCTGGCTGTAAGCATCAGAATTGGAATAAAATTATTTGAAGCACGAAGTCGACGACATATTTCTAGACCATCCATTTCTGGTAACATTACATCTAAAACAATCAAATCAAATTCACCGCTCATTGCCATTTGAAGCCCTTGTGACCCGACATCACAACTTTCCACTTGATAGCCCATGTCACTTAGATTCATTGAGACTAATTTATTGATATCCGGGTCATCTTCAATGACGAGAATTTGGTTTTTCATGTATTGAATGCCTTATATAAAGTTCACATAAATATACGTTTTAATCACTTAAATGTATTTATTTTTTAGCCAATTTTACAATCAATCATTAATCATAGTCGCTTTCGTACAATAAAAAACCACTAGCATTTGAATGGAAGTGCCAGTGGTTTCATATATAGCAGGTATAATAAGAACTTATTACTGAGTACGCTTAAGCACTAACTTAGCGGCAGGTGCATCAAAACGATGAGACGAATCAAGAATAGAGTCTGCATAGCCATCCTCATTAGTCACCACACCTGAGTGTCTTGAAACAACATTCACATCATCACGTAAGGCATTATAACCTTCACCACCATCTGCTGGGCCCGGTATTGTGCCACTTAACTCACTATTTTCCTCAGTACCTGCATCATAAACAGTTATGAGCACTGTCAGTTCATCGCCAATATCTAAGCTAGCTAAATCCAAGTCCTTTATACCAATAAATGCATCATTTGTATTAATAAACATACTAGCGAAAGTAAGCTTTAAATCATCAGATGAAATACTTTCAAGCTCAAGAGTTTCTGCCTCGCCAGGAAAAATTAAGCCCGCCCCAGCTTTAGCTGTATAAGCACCGGCATCAGTGGCTTCGGCCAAGAAATCTGTTACATCACCTTCTTCGGCTAATTTTTCTAGCCCAATACTAGATTCAACGCCGATTGACCAAGCAGTATAACTTTCTCCATGAATAACCACTGCTAAAGGAGATAGCGGCTGGTTGCTAGAAAGATTACTCAAAGTTAGATCGAAACTTTGTGTAATGATCTCAGGCGTCACCACTTCTTTCGAGTCACTCGAGTTACTATCACTACAGGCGCTCAAGGTAACGATAGAACATACAGATAAACCAATACTTACATATTTTTTTAAATTCATTGTATATTCCCCTTATTTAACTGTTACAACTACTTTAGCGACAGGGTTTAACCAACGATGTATTCGACTGTCAACATCACTGATACCACCCGTAGCATCGGCGTCACCTATATTTCCACGGTGAATATGAATATTCTGATTCGCTTCATCTGTAGTTACGCCAGTACCGTTTTCCCCACCATTAGCACCTGGATTTGCTGGAATTCCTAGAACACCGACAGCACCACCACCATTAACAAGCTCATCATTCGCTTCTGTACCAGCGTCATAGGCATTCAAAAAAATTGTGTATGTACCTGCTACTTCAGGAATATCCCATGAGTCTAAGCCTACAAACGCATCGTTTGTAGGTAATAACATCGCAGTAATTGATAACAACCCGTTAGAACCAGTATCAAAGTCATTTATCATCGTTGAAGTGGAAGGAGCTAAAAGTCCGCCAGCTGGGTCTGCCGAATTTAGAGCGCCTAATGCTTCAGTTGCTGTCACTAGACCGGTAATATCACCTCCTTCTGCCATTGCTGTTAATTCAGCAGTGGCTTCTTCTCCTGATACAAAAAGATGTTGAGTATCATCATGTGCACTAACTAACAAAGGTGTAAAAAACATGCCTTGGGTCAGGTTACTTATTCTCACATCAACTGTTTGGGCTGAAGAAATGGAAGATGCTAATAATAGTGGTAGGGTCGCAGCAGCCAGTATAGGATTTATTTTCATGTTCGTTCCTTTCGTTATTTGTGGTCATGGTTATTTAAGTTTGCTTGTCGTTATTCAACGAAAACAAGTTTACGAAAGGAAAGTCTCAAAAGTTTCACGAAGTTATCACAAATTTATCACGACCTATCATGATTTGATAAAAGCATACTTAGCCCCCTTTTCTTCTTCACTAGATGGGTGAATACTAGTGTTATCAAATAGCTTGAAGCTATTTCGCTTTATCACTACCTTGATCTAAGTTTTTTATGTCAGGTTTAAGTTTTATCTTAAAAGAATAGGTACTAGATATGATTACAAACATTCGTTTTAAAAAGCCTTTGTTAATATTTTCAATATTCATGGCTTCTACTGCCTACCTCCAATCGGCACAGAGCACTTCACCAGCGATGAATAATGAAACACAGCAAACACTCAATAAACAAAGCGTTATGCAAACCTATAATTTCGATAAGGACTACAAAAAACCTTCAGATATGGAACTTCGTGAACAACTTAGCACGCTGCAATATAAAGTCACCCAAAAAGAAGGAACTGAGCGACCTTTTGATAATGCGTATTGGGATAATAACAAAGCGGGGGTTTATGTTGATGTAGTGAGTGGTGAGCCTTTATTTTCGTCAAAAGACAAGTTCAAGTCAGGCACTGGGTGGCCGAGTTTTACACGCCCTATTAACAACTCATTTATTGTAGAAAAGGAAGATAGCCACTTATTTTATACGCGAATAGAACTACGCAGCAAATTTGGAGACTCACACTTAGGTCATGTTTTTGATGACGGTCCACAACCAACAGGTTTGCGATATTGTATTAATTCGGCCGCATTAAAATTCATTCCTGTTGAGTTACTTGCTAAAGAAGGATACGCAGACCTATTACCTGAGTTTTAAACAATCTTTTATCCAATATAGGAGGAGCTTAATATCATGCTCCTCCTATATTCTTCTAATTCTGCTATTATTTTCTTAATTCTTAGCCAACCATTATATAAACCTACCAAAATATAATTAATTCAAGAAAAACAACACCTAAAACTCATCATTTTTAAATGATGTTAGCTAGATCTCAGTGTTCTACGATGATTAAGATTAAAATGTCGAAAATATAAATACAGTTACAATACGCACACAAAAATTATTCCGACAGGTCTCTTCTATGAAAATAAAGTCCAATCTAACAATCGTTAAAGGCGTTTGCGTAAAGTTTCGCTTGATACTAGCCATATTTATTACGTGCTTAACCGCTTCAAACATAGCGTTGGCAGATTTTGAACAAAGTAAAAGTCAAGACATTGTCTCACTTGGTTTTGGCGTGAAAGTCAATTCAGCACCTTATAAAGGCCAAGATGCCTATTCAGACCCTATCCCCTTAATCAATATTCAACAAGGACGGTTCTTTTTCAAAGGCGCAACAGTAGGTTATCATTTCTACAATCATAAGCGTGTTTCTCTTGCCCTTGCGGCAAGTTACAACAGTGAGTTTTTAGACGTTGATGAGATCAATGATAAAAATGAACAGCTTTACTATGGTATCGAAGATCGCGACCCAGCAACAGAAGTTGGGTTTGTTGGCCGATTTTATTCTCGAGTAGGTATCGTTGAGGGTACATTTTTCAAAGATGTATCAGATACACATGACGGTACACGAGCAAGTTTAAGAATTTCTCGCCCTATTCCTGAAACGGGAAAGTGGACAGTGGTGCCGAGCTTTTATGTCAACTATTATAGTGAAAAGTTCAACAACTATTACTATGGCGTCACTCAAGAAGAAAATGACAATGGTGAACAAATAGCAGTTGATAAAGGTGAAATCATTGATGGAGAATTTAGCAGAAGAATCCGTCCAACCTATGATACGGGGAACACTGGTCACGTTGGGTTTTCTATGGATATTAAATATTCTTTCACCCAAAACATTAAAGGTGTTGGTAATATTTCTATTGAGAAATTTGCAGGTGAAGTAGAAACAAGCCCATTAACGGAAGACAAAGAACTTATAACAGCAGTGATAGGCTTTGCTTACGAGTTTTAAGTAGAAACGGGCTAGCGGTTGCGTTTTAGGTAATCGCTGCTAAATGTAAAATAGGCTTACTTAGTGTTGTTTATGACTCTGCAATACCACTGATAATACGCCGAAGCCATCGATGCCCTGCATTGTGTTGTAACAACGGACTCCATGCCATTTTTAATTCAAATTCAGGAATGACGAAAGGTGGATCTTTCACGACTAATTTTGAACTTTCACTTTTTAGATTTGCAGCTCGACTAGGAAGCGTCGCAACTAAATCATGTTGTTGAGCCAATAACATCGCCACTTGATAATGACGTGTAAATACGCTGATATTTCTCTTTTTTCCAATTTTACCTAGCGCTTCATCAACCCAACCTAAACGCTGAACATCTTCAGGGTCTACACCAACACCCACACCAAAACCTGTTTTACTGACCCATATATGATTAGCCAGTAAGTAGTTTTCTAGATTAAAGCCTTTCACCAAGGGATTCATTGGGCTCATCAAACAAGAAAAAGTATCTGACCAGAGTGTTTTCTGATGAAAAGATTGAGGTAGTGTGTCAAAACGGTTGATTGCCATATCGACACGGCCTTGCTCGACATCTTCGAATGAAACGTCACTCGGTGTCAGCACGTCAAGAGTTATATTCGGCGCCTGCTCTCTAACCACGCTTAATACAGCAGGTATTAATGTAGACTCTGCATAATCACTTGCCATGACACGAAAAACGCGTTTACTTTCCAAGTCAAAATTTCGATCAGGCTGTATCACTTTTTCTATATGAAATAAAATGCTACGAACTTCAGGTTTAAGCTTTAACGCCAACTCTGTCGGCGACATTCCCTCACTCGTTCTTACTAAAAGAGGATCTTCAAACAATAAGCGCAAACGTTTAAGACCATTACTCATTGCTGGCTGCGTAATACCTAAATGACTAGCGGCCTTAGTAACATTTTGCTCACGTAAAAGTACATCCAAATGCACTAATAGATTTAAATCTATGCGCCCTAAATCCATTATTACAAAACCCTAGTTGTTGAAAAGGTGCGCAAGCACACCTTTTAGTTATAAAAAGTACAATCAGGGAGACTACTTAAACTTCCTGATAAATTTCACTGCCTGAATCTTTAAATTTCTCAGACATTTCATCCATACCTTTTTTTGCTTCAAGATCATTTGCGTAGTCACGAACTTCTTGTGAAATTTTCATCGAACAGAACTTCGGACCACACATTGAACAAAAGTGCGCAACTTTTGCTGAATCTTTAGGTAATGTTTCATCATGATATTCACGTGCTGTATATGGGTCGATCGCTAAGTTAAATTGATCTTCCCAGCGGAATTCGAACCGAGCTTTCGACATAGCATTATCATGGATTTGTGCTCCGGGATGACCTTTCGCTAAATCCGCAGCATGCGCTGCAATTTTATAAGTAATTAAGCCTTGTTTAACATCATCCCTGTTTGGCAGGCCTAGATGCTCTTTTGGAGTGACGTAGCACAACATTGCACAACCATACCAACCAATCAGTGCAGCACCAATACCTGAGGTAATGTGGTCATAGCCTGGCGCTATATCGGTCGTTAATGGGCCTAATGTATAAAAAGGAGCCTCATCACAATGCTTAAGTTGTTCATCCATATTTGCCTTAATCATATGCATAGGCACGTGCCCAGGGCCTTCAATAAAGACTTGAACATCGTGCTTCCAGGCTACTTTGCATAATTCACCCAAAGTCTTAAGTTCTGCAAACTGTGCCTCATCATTTGCATCGGCAATAGAACCCGGGCGCAAGCCATCGCCTAAAGAGAAACAAACATCATACGCTTTCATGATTTCACATATTTCTTCAAAATGTGTATAGAGGAAGCTTTCTTCATGGTGAGCTAAACACCATTTTGCCATGATTGATCCACCACGACTAACAATACCAGTTACACGCTTAGCAGTCATTGGCACGTAACGTAATAAAACACCAGCGTGAATAGTAAAATAATCAACACCTTGTTCAGCCTGCTCTATCAAAGTATCTCTGAAAAGCTCCCAAGTTAAGTCTTCGGCAACACCATTACACTTTTCAAGCGCTTGATATATCGGCACCGTACCAATGGGTACTGATGAGTTCCGAATAATCCACTCGCGCGTTTCATGAATATTCTGACCCGTTGAAAGATCCATTACGGTATCGCCACCCCAACGAGTTGACCATACAGTTTTCTCAACTTCTTCCTGAATTGATGAAGTTACCGCTGAGTTACCTATATTCGCATTTACCTTGGTTCTAAAGTTACGGCCAATAATCATTGGTTCAGTTTCAGGGTGATTAATGTTATTTGGAATCACCGCCCTGCCACGTGCGACTTCATCACGCACAAACTCTGGCGTTATCATTTTTGGAATACTGGCACCAAAACTCATGCCTGGGTGTTGATCTTCCATAGCTTCATCTAGCTGCTCTTCAGACAGTGCCAAGTTTTCTCTAATGGCAATATATTCCATTTCAGGTGTGATAATACCTTGTCGCGCATAGTGAAGCTGGGTGACATTTCGCCCTTCTTTTGCTTTTAGTGGATGGCGTTTATATTCAAAACGTAAACCATCCAATGCGATATTTTTATCTCTTACATTCGCGTATTGTGAGCTAAACCCTGCCAATAGTTCAGTATCTTCTCGCTCTTCGACCCACTTTGAACGTAATGTATCTAAGCCTTTTCGAACATCAATTTTTTTATCAGGATCAGTATAGGGTCCGGAGGTATCATAAACACGAACGGGTGCATTATCTTCAATTTCACCACTTCGCAATGTTGTGGGGCTTAAATTAATTTGGCGCATGGCCACCTGAATATCAGGGCGACTTCCTTCTACGTATATTTTGCTGGAAGCAGGAAAAGGCTGAGTTGATAATTCATCAACATGTGCAGTTTCACTGAGTTTCTGGAAGTTTTCCGCTTTCATGATGTGCTCCGAGTATGATTGGAGTTAGAGTTATAATTGACTTTGGCAACTCACAGCACAGAAAAGATAAGCATTAATAATGCTTCCTTGTTCCCTACGCTGGCATTAACCAAATCAGGTTCAACGGGTCCTATTTTTATTTAATATAACTAGTAAATAAATACCATTAAATAAAGCAGTCTCAGCCGAACATTACGAATATTCAGCTCCCCGACAAGATTGGCTTGATTGTAGGCAGGCACCAGTAATATGGCAACTTATTTCATCACGCCATAACAAAATCTTCTTTCTATTCGTAAAACCGACAGTTAAAGATATAAAAAGAAGACCAAATTTCATGAAACATGAAACTAACCGTCTTTATTAATTTGTTCAATTAAAGACTTTAACGTTTCTTCAGATTTCTCATGCTCTATTTGGCACGTGCCAGCAGCCTGATGCCCACCACCATTATATTTGAGCATTAATTCACCTACATTTGTTTTCGAGCCTCGATCAAATATGGACTTCCCTGTTGCAAATACCGTATTTTGTTTTTGGAAACCCCACATAACATGAATTGAGATGTTGCATTCAGGATAAAGTGCATAAATTACAAATCGATTTCCTGCATGAATAATTTCCTGATCTCGTAAATCAAGTACCACAAGGTTGCCATGCGAAGTGCCACAATCTTTCAACTGCTGTTTAAATAACGTATCTTGCTCATGATACAATACGACTCTTTCTTTAACGTCAGGCAGTTGCATAACTTCATCAATTGTATGGTTTTTGCAATAATCGATTAAGTCCATCATCAAATTATAATTCGATATTCTAAATTCTCTAAAACGCCCAAGACCTGTTCGCGCATCCATCAAGAAATTAAGTAAATCCCAACCTTTAGGATTAAGAACTTGTTCTTTGTTAAATTGAGCTGAGTCCCCTCTATCCACGGCCTCCATCATGTCGACCCATGACTCAGGAAATGCTTCTAAGGCGCCATAATGATCCCAAACAACTCGAGCCGCTGAAGGTGCCTCAGGGTCAATAATATGATTATCTACTTTTTCATTTCGTATGGTTTCTGACAAATGATGATCAAAAGCTAAATGAACGCCCGGTACATAAGGGAGGTTCGTCGAAATGTCATTATTTGTGACCTCGATTTTCCCATCTTGCATATCTTTCGGGTGTACAAATTTTATTTCGTCAATTAAATCTAGGTGTTTAAGCAAAACCGCACAAACCAAACCATCAAAATCACTTCGCGTTATCAGTCTGAATTTATTATCTGCCATTTGGCTCTCCATAATGTGAACAATGAAAATTAAGTTTTAACTAATTAAAAAGTATAGACGGGCTTAGTGAATTTATATGAAATCTTACAAAAAATAATTTAGTTATTATTATTAACCAAAAAAAATCCTGTATTTTTGTCTTTAGCCTTTAACCTTGAATACTTATATAATGGTTAACAGTGAAAGTGGGTCTTCAATATAAATCCCATTCAAGTCCCACCACCTTAACCTTCATGACGTATGACAAGGCCCTTGTTTAAATGATAGATTTTGAAGCACAACCTAATGAAACAGTCCCACTAACACTAATCAATAGTGTTGATCATGTTAGACGAAAACACGATAGCCTTACTTTATTGAAAATGATGGAGAAAGTGACCGGTAAAAATGCAGTTGTCTGGGGAGACAGTACAATAGGCTTTGGTTTCTACGAGTATTTATACAAAACAGGCCGCAAAGGAAAATGGCCACTATTAGCGTTCACACCAAGCATTCAAAGCATTAGCATACAAATCATGACTGGTTATGAAGACTACGTAGGGTTAATAGAAAAGATTGGCCGTGTTAAGTTTAACGGCAATATACTAACTTTGCATAAGTTTTCAGATATCAAACTGCCTGCCCTTGAAGCATTATTAAAAAAAGCCGTTTATGATATTCGTAAAGCACACACTTGTGGTTAATGGATAGGAACAGCGTTTAAACATTTCTGCATGTTTATTTTAATAGTCTCTCGACCTCTTCAAATGCTTTGTTGAGGTCAAACTGATTAAATACTTGAACACCATTATTTTTCAGTAGCGCTGTTGTTACCCCAACACCACTAATTTTAGTCGCTGTAAATTTTCCATCGTAAACTTTTGAACTACCACATGATGGACTTGATTCAGACAGCACCGCGACTTTAATGCCATACTTCAAACACAGATCAAGAGCAATCGTTGCCCCTTTTATAAACAGGCCAGTAACATTCTCACCTGACTTTGTTATGACAGTAGCTTTTCCCTGTAAAACTTTACTTCCATCACCATTTAATATTTCAGCTGCTACTCTAGGTATGCTCATTCCAACATCGACTTCAGGACAAACTGACGCAACCCACCCTTTATCGATCCAATTTTGTAACTTTTGATCTGATACCCTGAGCGTATTACCGTCGTATCTAACACGTTCACCAAGAAGGCAGGCACTGATAAGGATTTTTTTATTAGTCATAAACAATCAGAGCCCTGCTCTCAATGATAAAGCCTGTTATTAGCGTATTGTTTCATCCACGAGGTCTTTAGCTTCTTGTTGTATTTTAGTTAAATGATCCTTCCCTAAAAAGCTTTCTGCATATATCTTATACACATCTTCTGTTCCAGAGGGCCTTGCCGCAAACCATCCATTTTCAGTGCATACTTTTAACCCACCAATGGCAGCATTATTACCTGGAGCTTCAGTAAGTTTGCTTAGAATCGGTTCACCTGCCAATTCGTTAGCTGTCACTTGATCCGCGGATAGTTGTTTAAGCTTTTCTTTTTGTTGTTTAGTCGCGGGGGCATCTAGGCGCTCATAAATAGGCGAACCAAATTTAGTTTCTAATATAGAATAATGCTCTCCTGGGTCTTTCCCTGTCACAGCACAAATTTCTGCCGCTAATAGATCCATAATAATGCCGTCTTTATCGGTAGTCCAAGTTGAACCATCTAACCTTAAAAAAGATGCACCTGCACTTTCTTCGCCACCAAACCCTAATTTTCCAGCCTTCAAGCTTTCTACAAACCATTTAAAACCAACGGGCACTTCGTTAAGCTGACGACCAATCGCACTAGCTACTCGATCAATCATACCGCTAGAGACTAAAGTTTTACCGATGCCGACAGATTTGTCCCACCCAGAACGATGTGTAAACAAATATTCAATGGCCACGGCTAAGTAATGGTTTGGATTTAACAAACCAGCACTGCTTGTAACAATACCGTGTCGGTCGTAATCAGGGTCGTTGCCAAATGCAATATCAAATTTATCTTTTAACTCAATGAGCTGCCCCATCGCATAAGACGAAGAGCAGTCCATTCTAATTTTTCCATCTTTATCTACACGCATAAATGAAAACGTAGGATCAACGCGTTTATTAACCACCTCTATATCAAGCGAATATAAATCAGCGATCGGCTCCCAATAATCAATTCCACTCCCCCCCATAGGGTCTACGCCTATTTTCATTCCACTTTTTGATATGGCATCCATATTCACTACATTTTTTAAATCACGTACATAAGGTAATATGAAGTCAATATTTTGAGTAGAGTCTGCGTTTAATGCTTTTTGATAACTACAGCGTTTCACACCATTTAGTTTATTTAAAAGAATCTCATTCGCCCTAGCCTGAATCATTGCCGTCACATCAGTATCTGCGGGACCTCCGTGTGGTGAATTGTACTTAAAGCCACCATCTTGAGGTGGGTTATGCGAGGGTGTAATCACGACACCATCAGCCACACCACTTGTACGCCCTAAATTATAAGTTAATATCGCATGTGAAATAACGGGCGTTGGTGTATACCCACCACCAGACTGAATTCTAACTTCTACATTGTTGGCGGCAAAAACTTCAAGCGAACTAATGAATGCAGGTTCCGACAAGGCATGCGTATCTTTACCTAAGAATAATGGACCGGTTATACCCTGCTTCGTTCTGTATTCACACAATGCCTGACAAATAGCTAAAATATGATATTCGTTAAAACTACCGTTCTGTGCACTCCCGCGATGCCCGGAAGTACCAAAAGAAACATTTTGATCAGTATTTTCTGCATCAGGTATTATTGAATAGTACTGGGCAACTAACAAAGGGACATTAGTTAACAATTCATATGGTGCGGCTTTACCTGCTAGCGGATGAATACTCATGAAAGTCCTTTAATGGGGGTTATTTTAAATAACACGAATAGATTTACATATTACCGTAAAAATAAGCTCGATAGAAACGAGCTCACACCCATAATTAATATAAAAAATACATTAAACATTTTCTTATAAGGTACTAAATTATATTTTATAAAATCAATGCATATTATTGTGATGTTTTTTAGTTATAATCTTGAGAAATAACTTAATAAGACTTATAAATTACCATGAATAAAATACAAGAAACTATTATAAAAAATAAACTTATTACTCTCTATAAAGAAGGAAAATACCAAGAAGCATCCCCTTATTGTCAGCAACTGATTGCGGTCAATCAAAAAGACATGCACCTTTGGTATACTTTTGGGCAAATACAAGAAAAATTAAACAACCCTGATCCTGCAGTAAAAGCCTTTCTAAATGCCACTAAAATAAAATCTGAAATCACACATCAAGCTTTAGAAAAAGCCATTGATATTTCCACTAAACATAATCTAATTGCACTAGGTTTCATGGCAGCTACTTCATTAGTCAAAGCTGACCCAGAAAGTGAATATGCAAATTTTAAAGCAGGCTCTTTTGCTTTAGATCTACAATTAAACTATCTGTCAGCTCAACATTTCAAAAAGACAATAGAGTTACAAGAAACAGAAAATAAAAATTATAGAACCTTATACGCGCAAGCGCTGAATTGCTTAGGCAGAACAACGGAAGCTTTAGCTCAATACGCAAAAGCAATACAAATAGATCCGTCTGATGATTACGCCTATTTCAGAGCCGCATTCGCACATAATTATAGTGAAGATATAGATGAAGACGTCGTATTTTCAGCGCACAAATCCTATGGCGAGTTATTAAAATCCAAATTCCCTAAAATTGAACCCTTCAAACCTAAACAAAAACCTAAACGTATAAAAGTCGCTTACCTTTCAAAAGATTTTGGTTCGCACCCTATCGCCTATTTTATCCTCCCTATCATCCAAAACTCTAACAAAGACCTCTTTGAAACTTTCATCTATTCGGACGAAAGTGTTTCAAAGGAAGATAAAATGACAGACAAAATAAAGCAGTATTGTGAAAGATGGACTTGTTGTAAAGAAATGACTGATGACGAACTCTATTTCAAGGTTCGTCACGATGAGATTGACATACTAGTAGACCTTCAGGGCTTAACGGGTTTTCCCCGCATGAGTATTTTTGCTAGAAGAGCCGCACCAATTCAAGTGACCTATCTTGGCTACCCAAATACAACAGGCTTGGAAAATATGGATTATAGAATCGTTGACCATTGGACGGACCCTGTAGGCATGACTGAAAAATTTAATTCAGAGACTTTAGTTAGATTACCTTCTGGTTTTATCTGTTATTCCCCAGAACTTCCCAAGCTTGATGTTTCGGAACTCCCCGCTTTAAACATAGGAAAACTCACATTCGGCTCATTTAATTTTTACGGTAAAGTCACTCCTTCCATTCTCAAAACTTGGACAACAATACTCAATTCAGTCGAAAACTCTCAATTATTAATCAAAGCAAAATGTTTCAACGAAGCTCATAATGTAGAACAAATTCAGGAGCTATTTGCCTCTGAAGGAATTTCAAAGAATCGTCTTATTTTACTTTCATGGACTCGCGATGAAAAAGCGCACCTAAGTCTATATAATCAAGTAGATATTCATCTAGATACTACGCCTTATAATGGTACAACAACAACATGCGAAGCTCTCTGGCTTGGTGTGCCGACAATCACCTTAGCAGGAGTCAACCATAGGTCCCGAGTCGGGTGCAGTATTTTAGAACAAGTAGGGCTACAAGACTTTATCGCCACATCAAAGGAAGAATATATTAATATTGCTATCGAGAAAGCTAAGGACTTACAAGCACTATCAAGCTTGCGGGTCAACATGCGCGAAAGATTGAAAGATAGTAAGTTATTAGATACAGGTCTATTCGTTAAAGAGATTGAAGAAGCATACCTTGATATGTACAAAAAACTGTAGACTCTTTCCCCTATATAGAACTCTGAGTGCGTAATATTTTTACAAAAATTTTGAGCTATGATAAGGAGCTAGAGCTTATAGCTCTTTTAAGAGGCGCTAATAAAATTGAGCAAAAATTCCATCATGGTCTGAATATTTTTTTAGGTCAATTATATTGATTTTTTTGACCTTCAAATTTTGATATAGAATATGATCAATACGTTGTAAAGTTTGCTTGCTTGGAGGTATGTTATTCAACTTATTGATCATCATTTCTGCAGAAAGCAGCTGATGTTTTTTCATTAGTATTGTTAAAGTCTCTGAGTGAATAAAATCATTAAAATCACCCAGAACTATCAATGAATCAGACTCAGTAATAAATGTGTCCATCGCTTTTACAAGTGCATAGGCTTGCCTGTGACGATTCTGGTATTTTTTCTTATTTTCTTTCCGTTTTGATAAGAAGTGCGATGTGATCACACCAATTTTTTTCTTACTCTTACCAGGGTTAGACCAGAACTGCATACCTACAACTTTACTTAATCGTTTCTGTTTACCAAAAAAACCAGGTAGCTGACCGGCAGGAAAGCCAAAATCTGTTAATGCCCCTTTCACTGGATCTAAATTTGATAAGATTGCTACATCCTGACCCGTCGCCGTATCACGACCTTGTTTAAAGTATGCCTTCCAGTCAGAACCAAATGCTTTAGCCAAATCATTGGCAACAAGACGGTTTTCAATTTCACTTACGGCTAGAATATGTATAGTTTTTTGTTCGATTAAAGATGAGTAGAACTTTAGCTCTTTCTCATATTTTGCGGCAGTCATATCGCCTTTGTTAAATCGCCCTCCGTCTATCTGTCGATCGTAAGGTGTCCATAACCATTCAGTATTAATCGTCATTACATTTAATTCTGCCTGAGCTAAACATGCAGATAAAAACAGAAGAGTAACAACAAAAAAACGGATCATAAGTTAATCAAGTGTCGACTTTCTTTAGCAAAACCTGCACCAACCTCTTCATAATAGTTAAAAGCAACATCCGCCCCTAAACTAATAAGGTCTCTGCGTTCATCTTCAAAGCGAGCAATAGCAGCAATTCGACCGCGATATTCAGTATGTTGTAGTTGATAAAGAATATTTTTCATTTCAGTCACGGAAGGAATCGCTAACATAATTAATTTTATTTCTTTTAAATTGATGCTTTCCCAAAATTCAATATCATCCGCATCGCCAAACACGACATTCTTCCCTTCCTCTTTAAATTGTTTTGCACGCCGTTTATCGACCTCAACCCCCCAAATTTTGGTACCAAGTTTCGACTCCAAATCTACATAAGCACCAAAGCCAACACGCCCCATCCCAACAATAATCACTTCAGCGCCATCAGGTTTTTCAACCTTATACAAACGAGAAACCGAGGAACGTTGAAACCTTGAAATAAGCGACTTATTGGCGGCAAACATTGTATGTGCATATTTATAAAGCAAAGTATTCACCACAAAAGACATCGCAATGGCTAAAGCGACAATCACTAAACTTTGTTCTGTTAACCAACCTTGATCAACACTTAGGCTCACCACAATCAAACCAAATTCGCTAAAATTGGCTAATAATAAAGCGGATAAAAATGATGTTCTTGCTCTAAATGAAAACACAGCAAAAACTAAATGAAACAAAGCAAACTTCAATGGCAGGAGCAATAATAAACCAGCCGCGATATAAAACATTTCAGCAGTCGGCAAAGCGGTAAAACCAATTGATAAAAAGAAACCGATAAGAAATAGGTCTTTAAAACTCATTAATGACTTATAAAGTTCATTTGCTTTTGGCAATCCTGCGACGAGCATACCGAGCATCAAGGCGCCTAAGTCACCTTTTAAGTCGACAAATTTAAATAGTTCAGCCCCACCTAAAGCAAACAAGAAACCAAGTAAGGGAACCAACTCGCCATGGCCACTCAAGTTTGAAATTCTATTAAAGATCGGTCGCACTAACACTAGAGCAATAAGTCCAAACGCCCAGATGCTTGGTGTTTTACCGATAGCAAACACAAGAAAAATAACCGCTGCTAGGTCTTGTAAAATCAGTACGCTTATCGATAAATCGCTATGACGCGTTTTTAGTTCAGAACTCCCCTCTAGCATTTTAATAACACATACTGTACTACTGAAACTGAGTGCAAAGCCGATGATAGCAGCTTGCTGTAGCGTGTAATCAAAATAAGAAAGCGTTGTAATTGAAGCTAGAAGTGATAACAAACCAAATAACAATGCCGTCCAAATACTCATATGGCTAATTGCAGAGCCCCATATTTGAGGGCGAAGCAAATCTTTAAAATTAACCTTTAAGCCAATTGTAAATAACATGAGCGTTATGCCCAGTTCCGCAAAAGCATCTAGGTTAGCAGCAGGTGCTACATCAAAAGCGTGTAATATAAAGCCAGCAGACAAATAACCGACCAATGGAGGGAGACCAATTTGCTTAGCAACAAAGCCAAATAAAAAGGCTACAAGTATCCAGATAAAACTCATTTTCTCTTCTCAAATCAACAATATAAGCTTGAGCTTAGCACAGACACGTACTAGTAAAACATACAGCATTAATTATTTACTAATATAACGAAGAAGTTTTAATTATCAGAGGCGTTACGGGTTTTATATTTTTTTATTTTGTAAGTATCGCCTAAAATTATTTTTTGAGGTTTCTAATAATATTCACAAGTTTTTCTAACTTTAAATTGGATAATTGACGATAATCAAAATACGGCGTAACAATCATACTTGCAGAAGAATCTATCGCAAAGTCCTTATCAATCCACACCAAGTTACGGGCATCGATAAGTTTCATAGCGTAAGTTTTACCGCAAATAATATTAATACAGTTTACATGCTCAGTGACAATATGATCATCGAACAACAAAACTTGGCGTGAAGATTTTGTTAATAAAAAAGAGTCTCGATAAGACTGCCATGTTAGATAGCCTTCAGAATTTAAGGCAAAACCTAATTTGGCATAAATATTTATAATTTTACGCCAATGATTGCCGGTTTCATTCCCGATTCTAAATAGCTCACCATCTACAACAGGTATTATACCGTCTAATTTTTGATACTCTTTTAAAGGAGGTCTGTTGCCAATATAAACAGCAAGCTTGCAATGCTCATCACCAATACCAATCATTTCTTCTCAATTTACTTATTAATACAATAAAGCTGATATTGCGGAGTCTATTAGCTCTTTATTTACCTCATTTAAAAGCGCTCAGGCAGATGCGGACAATTTTACAGTTATATTTTTTTACCCCTATTGTTTGACTTTAGAATAATTAAATAAAGGAAACTTTTTATTTCACAGCAGTTTTTTTATTCTAATCCCCTCTTGTACAGATGAAAAAACTTAATTTTTACAAACAGTAAGTGGTACTTCATACTTGGAAAAATCTGTGGGTAAAAGTTAAGGCCGCTTTAAATTTTTGCTTTTTGATATGGATTTATCATCAGTAAATCCAAGAATATAAGGTCTTTGTTTTGAGTCTCATGCCTGAGTCGTTCAGTAAACTCTTGGACTACTTCATATTTTGAACCATCTGAATTCTCATCAACTTTTTTGCCCAGATGATACTCTGCCCTTGTCGTATTATTTTCACCAGATTCAATTGAAAACGCCGATATCAGTCTGTTATTTTGACTAATAATTTGAGTGACGTGCTCACTGCTTCTTTCAAATTTTGTATATTTATACGTTTGAGAATCAAAATCAGGGTTTTCTAGCAAACCAACAGGAGTGTAATAGGCGCCCTTTAATGCAAAATTTTGCGTTTGAGTTAAGATCTCCTTCCCCGTAATACTATTTTTCTCACCCTTAGTCTTCAATGATAAGTCGACAGAAAACCCTTGATATTCTGAAGGTCGATAAGCTTGGTTAGGTCTTTCAATTTTTGAGTCCAACGAAAAATTAAAGTCAGGCAAACCAATAAGACTACTATTAGCCATTGGTTGCTTAGTTGATTGTTGTGGGCCTGACGGCTCAATTGAGGGCGATAAATTTTTAAAACCTAAAGCAAAAACATTTTTCATTAACTTTGTAACGTTACGGTCAGCATGTGCTTCTCTCGTACTTTTAAGCAAGAGTTCTTCAAAAGATTGTTGGCTTTGCTTTGTAAGTACTGCAGCACCCATAGAACTTTTATCAACCGTTAATTCTGAACGATCACCACTTTGACTAATTTTAATCGAACGCATCTTCATGTCATCATGATAACTGAAGCTAAAGTCATGGGATGCACGACCACCACTGAGCGATAATTCGATATCTTCTAATTTAGTAAAACTAGATAAATCTAAGTTATCAATATCCACATCATTGCCACGAAAAAAACGATCAGCTTGATATGATAATTTTTGAATAAAGTCATCAATTTGTTCACGTTCGGCTGGTGATAGCTCTCCTTCAAATTCAAATGATACTTCAATACCATTGAAACCAGAGACATATCCATCCTTTCCTTTTCCATCCCCCTTGTATGTATTTAACGAGAAATCAATTACATCGCCTTCTTTAGTTTTAAGCTGCAACGTTAAGTTGGCTATGTTTTTTTTCTCTCTATCGTTATAACCTATTAGGTCAATTTCCTCCGCATTCTTACTAGATGGGCGAAAGCTACTATATTGTCTAATGTCTTGTTGGTAACTGGAATCTTTACTTTCCAACAAGTTGGGCAAAAACTTTAGTCCACCCTGTATACCTGTACCATTGCCATTGCCATTGCCATTTAATCGATGCGCCAGAGTTAAGGAATGCTCATCAGTTCTCTCTATATTTGAGAAAGTTGTACGTTGTATCCTTTGATACGATTCATAAGTATCAGCAGATTCGGCAATAGAAATCTGAATAGTATTACTTGAAGAAATTAACTCTGATGTAGCCTTTGACACATAAGGCTTAGCATTACTAAACGCACTAATATCTTTTACGTTATGACCAGTGAGTATTGATGAGCTAGCAGTGAGAATAAGGGGGATTTTCATATTTACATCAATGAATGAACTAATAGTAAATAATGTATCGGCAATAAATTAATTTTCTTAAACAGGAATTATGTATCTAATAAAATTTTTTATTTTTAGGACGTAATTAGTTTAATTCCGCTTTAAGGCGCCCATGTTTTATCCGAAGACTCACCAATTAGAGCAAGCTCTTCAATAAGGAAGTCAATAAATACACGCACTCTATTGGGTAAGTAATGTCGTTTTGGATATAAAGCATAAACTCCAAAATTATTAATATGTACGGTTGGCCCTATTATTTTTAATGCACCTGACTCAAGCCAGTTCCGTGCTATAAAATGTGGCATTTGCGTGATCCCAAAACCATCTTCACAAAGTGAAGCCATGGTTTCGCCATCATCCACCACCAAGCTATTCTCAGGAAAATCATCATGTAAAACACCTTGTTGATAAAATTTGTATGGCATGATTTTACCTGTCTGACCAAAACGGAATTGAATACATTTGTGTCGTGAAAATTTTTCAGGCGTATCCACCGATTTACATAAATTAGGGTGTTTCTTTATATAATCTGGAGAAGCGCACGTCACAAAATCAATCGGACTTAATTTTCTAGCAGTCAAACGATTATCTTGCACGGTCCCGCTTCTAACACAAACATCAATACCTTGTTCAATCAAGTCAGTGTAATGATCACTATATGTTAGTTCAAAAGTGATATCGGGAAATAGATAATTAAATTTCTTCATCCAAGGACGTACATATAAACGCCCGTAAGACATAGGAAGACTTATTTTTAGGTGCCCCTGAGGTTCATCATTTATTTCCTTAAGTCTATGCTCACAGTCACTTAATTCATCCATAATTTTTCTAACTGTGTCAGCATAAGTCTCCCCACCCTGCGTTAATGTTAAACCACGAGTATTACGATAAAAAAGCTGAAGCCCTAAGTTTTCTTCTAAGCGACTTACCGCTTTACTTATTGTTGAGGGAGATGCACCAAATTTTTTAGCCACTGCAGCAAAACTACCATGGTCCGAAGCTGCCAAAAAGAACTGTAAAACTCTGAGTTTATCCATAATTATCCCTAAACTATCTTAAAAGCTCTCATTCGGTGAATATAATTCACTTATAAAATGATAAAAGTGTAATTTATTCACTACAAAAAATCACTTAAGATTTAAATTCAAAATATTACTTACGGAGCATAAAATGTTTTCTTTAAAAAAAATTGTCATTCTAATATTAGTCTTAAGCACATCGAACTTTGTTCATGCGGATAAAAGCAAAATTGGTATATTAATCTACGATGGCGTTCTAACTTCAGATGTTACTGCGCCGGTTGAAGTATTTGGTGCAGCATCAAGAAAAGCTTGGTTCTCAGATTATGAAGTAATACTTATTTCACCCAAGAAACAAAACTATGTAACGTCTGAAGAAGGTTTAAAAATCATAGTAGATAACTCTATCTATGATTCATTAGAGCTTGATGTTCTATTAGTGCCCAGCACCTACGATATGTCTCCTCTATTGGAAAATAAAGATCTTATAAATTTTATAAAAATGCAGGGGGAACACACAAAATGGCTCGCTAGTAATTGCAGTGGCGCTTTTTTGCTGGCCGAAGCGGGCATTTTAGACGGTCTTAAGGCGACAACTTGGGCTGGCGGTGAAAGCGATTTAAAGGCTGACTACCCATTAGTTGACGTTCAGTTTGATCAAAATGTAGTTATAGATAAGAATGTTATCACTTCGAACGGCAGTATCATTAGTTATCAAGCAGCACTGACTTTACTAGCGAAAATGAGCAGTACTAGCTTTGCCAATAAAATAGCCGAAAGCATTCAGTGGTCGAGACTTCGAAATGCATTTTAGAAAAATATCAAAGGACACACAACTTTAAATTGATAAGGAAGTTGTCGATATTTGAGGGAGCTAAGCTGGTTTGATACACCTAAAGGTTATGCTTTTATGAGGATTAACTCTAGTAAACATCCTGTGAGAATTGAATAAATCGTATCTCAAGAATGGTTCCCGAGATACGATGCATTGCATTAAATAGACTTTAAATATTCAAGTAATGCTGTTTTATCTACGCTTGAAAGTGTTGTGCCGTATACGTGTCCATCTTTACCGTTACCACGAATCGTCGTATTCAGTAAGAAATGACCATCGTTCATATAGCCTGCACCTTCTACATCATACTCAGTTGTACCTGTGTAAAACGAAGTAGGACGGTCTTCTGGTCTTTTTAACAAATCATCCAAGGTTCTTACTGATCCGTTGTGCAAGAATGGACCTGTAAACGCAATGCCATCTAATGGTTTAGCTCTATATGAAGTAGGCGTTAAAACATTACGATCAACTTGGCCAGCCGTATACTCGACAATCAATGCTTCAACCGCATCCGCTGATGATAGCTCCGGATAAGTTTCATACGCTTTTAGTTTGAAACCAAGTGAGTTGGTATAGTCATTAATAATGACATCCGTCGCTGCACCTAATAGGACAAGTGCATTAAAGGTATCAGGGAAGTATTCTCCAAATGGTATTCCTGTTTCTGGGTCAACAGAGTCTGGAGCCGCAAGTGAAATAACTGTACCCATGATGCCACTCTTTGCTTTTCGCGTACCATAATCTTCAGCAAAGGCTGGATCTGTACCGACTTCCGTATAGTGCTGCCGAGCTACCTTAACAAATTGCTTTCCAATTGAGTTTGGAGCCGTTAGTTCACTACTATCAATACCATCACTAGTGTTAATGTGACAGCTCGTGCAATTAGCTGTATAGACAGCTTCACCAGCAGCGACAAGTTGTGGGTCAAGAGCGGGAAAGCTACTCGGCCATTTAGGTGGAGACATTTTATCTAACGTTCGCTCTAGTGTGTAAATGTTGTCTACTTTTGCAGTAGAATTAAACAAAGTATTTAGACCTAACTGCTGAGCTAACATTTCAACCGTATTATCAATCAGTTTATTTTCATCAACGTTTACGTATCCAAACACCCCAAGTACCTCACCTATGTTTCGAGCGAGTGGGTTGTTAGAAATACAATTGGTCTGTACACATTCTAATTCAGCAACATTCCAAATATAAGGATAACTAACCGGAGCTGTAAGCGGCTTCGCAAGACTTTCACTCTCATCCGCATGTGATACATGTAATTGATTTAATATCGAGCCAATAGCGTCTAGTCGTGCTGGACCATTAACTACTTGCTGATGATTACGGTTTGAAAAACCACGCACGTAATCAATCGCTTCGTCTAGATATTGCGTGATAAATAAAGTGCTAACGACTTGCGCACTATAGTCACGATTTGCATAAACATAGCTTCTAAATCGGCTTTTAAAACGTCTTAGCTTCCAATAGTCATTTCTATTTGCTTCAAGTGCATCCGCTAATTCATTGAGGAATAAGGCAACATCTGCGTTAGCTTGGCCACCCTCAACAAAGTAGTTGTTCGAACCGTAAGTGATACTTGCTGTGTGACAGCCGGCACACGTAAGACCTAAATAATTACGGTTATTAAGCTGATTTTTGTCTTTTACAAATCCTAAAGGTAGTCCTTCTTGGGATAAGTCGCGCTCAACTCGCTCTTCATAAGAGCCATCGTAACCACCTTCTTTAGGCGTATAGGCATTCAACTCCGGAAATAAAAACCCAAACTTAGATAATGATTCACGCTCAGAAAATAAATCTCGTGAATCATTTTCTTCAATCGATTTGAAAACTTCCCACATGATCAAATGTGAGCCTTGAGGTGTTTTATACCAATCGTCACGACAGGTATTTTCACCGTACTCATAACAATCCTGATCCCAACTATTCATCCAGTAAGTGCCTTCGTTAGCCATTACAGAACCTGTAAAAACCATCAAGCATAATAGTGGTACGTATATTTTTATTTTTGTACTCATGTTGTCTCCAAACCAAATAGGCATCGTAAATATCTACTACTTAGAACTTTATATAAACACTACCTACTCATGAATATTTAAATTAAGACCACTTAAATTGATGAAATTTACTCTTATTAAGCAGTCACCATCTTCTTATTAAGCAGTCACCATCTTCTTATTTTTCAATCTATAGATTAATGCGGTCACTTTTACATGAATAGAATATTTAGGCTTTTTGGAGGTAGGGATTGCCGCAAATATACAATTTTGCGGCAAAAAGATAGAATTAAACCTGCTTAAAGTGTATTTCGAGAAACATAAAGCCCGGCTAAGTTTGTTCTAAACGTTTCTAGTTCTGGGCTATTACTCGCTTGATAAGCTTTCGGAGTCAATCCCGTTTCTTGCTTAAACGTTTTGATAAAGTGGCTACTATCACTGAAGTGCAGCTGGCTACTAATCTCTGCTACGGTATATATATGACCTTTTAAATATTTTTTTGCAATTCGTACACGCTCCCCTCTTAAGATTTGATTGAAACATGTCTTCTCGATAGTGAGCTGGCGCTGTAAGTTACGCACACTCATATTAAGCCGTTTGGCCCAATCTTCTTGCTTAGGAACTAACTCTGGTAACTGATGTTTAATATAAGAGATTGTGCGTTGTGACAAAGGGATTTGAGTAACATTTTTTAATTCATCATCCATAATGGATTTAGTCGCGCTAGTGAGCGCCTTATTCGATAATGGGTTTTCTAAATTATAAATATGTTTGTCAAAGCAGAGTTCATTTTTAGCGGCACCGAACTCGATAGGGCAATTAAAATATTTTTTAAATGCCATTAAATTACTGGGTTCTTGTCTTTTTAACTTAACGATCGTTGGCGTTGCTAGCGGGTCATCTAATAGATTTCTGAAAAAAGTAACAATATACATCAGCATAAAATCAATCGTATAGACTGGATACTGCTCTGTATTTTCGGATGTTTCGAAAATCAATCGTACATCTGTAGATTCTTCTAATGTGGCATAAACTGAATTTGTATAGGTTTCATTATAACGCTGCGAAGTAAGACCAAAGAGCATTTTAACGGTGTCACAAGAACCCGCAAGCACCGTTAACAGGTTGCTTCCTGGCGAGGTATGATTGATTAGTTGAACAGAAAAAGCATCATCTTGAGTAAGTTTAACTGCTTCGTTTAGTATCAAATTTATATCGTGCTGCTTAACTCGCACCACCTTGTTGTTAACATTTTGTTCGAAAAGATTGGCATTTTTAGATAGCTGACGAGTTTCAATCCCATAGCTATCTAAGCCTTTCTTAATAACGCTAAGAAAATGTGAAGAAATGGTATTACTGTTATTGACCTTGCTGTTATTTCTAATCATTAGTTGGCGCCACTTTTATTGTTTTATTTATGACTGCCAGTTATTGTAAAATTAGTGTGAACAAAAAATCAAGCCCTCTATTTAGATTTTTAATAACGTGTACACTACTCTCCTTTTACGTACCTAGCAGCCCACACGCCATATTATTCTATTGCATAAAAATCGCTTTTCTTGACTGATACAAGCTAATTAAAGTCGACATCTTAAATGCAGTAATGTAAAAATCGCGACAAATTAAGCACTCTAAGCAAAGCAATACAAAGTACGAGTTCAATACAACAACTTAGACTTTAGTTTTACTACTAAAAGAACGAAAAAACCTTACCAAAGGATGATTCATCAATATATCCAAAAATACTTGTTGTGCAATCTGCCTTAAAGCATCTGAATAAGTAGGGTAAGGATGAATAACGCCTTGAAGTTTGGCAAAATTTAAACCAAGCGTTTTCATCACCTGCACTTCGGCTATTAATTCACCCGCACGTTCACCAATAATATGAGCGCCAAGTACCCTGCCTTTACGATTAGTAATGAGTTTAATACGTCCCATATCGCCAGATTTTGTTTTCGCTCGATCTAGCTTGTTAAAATCATAGTGATAGACCTGTATTGAATCACCATGTTTTTCACGTGCTTCAGACTCGGTTAAGCCTGCGCGAGCAAATTCAGGGTCAGTGAATGTAGACCAAGCCACATGCTCGTAACTTACTTTTCGTTTGATTGGTAGCAAGGCATTCATTGTCGCAATCTTTCCCTGAAAGTTAGCCATATGACTTAACAAATAAGGTCCGGCAACATCACCACAGGCGTACACACCTTTAGCAGTTGTTTGCAGATATCGGTCGACCTTGATACCACGATCAGTTTCAATACCTACAGACTCTAGATTAAGCCCTGCTAAGTTAGGTGAACGCCCTAGTGCGACGAGAAGAGCTTCAGCCTCAAGCTCCAAGGGATGACCATCCTTTTCGGCAAAAATACGTATACCGATATCACTCTTCTCAAACTTACACGCCTTAGCATTCAAGTAAAATTTAACACCTTCATCAGAAAGTTTTTCTCGAATAATTTTCGAAAATTCTGGCTCCTCTCGAAACATCACCTCTGACATCATTTCTACTACGGTGACGTCAACACCCAAGCGGTTCATTGCCTGTGATAACTCCATACCAATCGCACCAGCACCCAATACAATGATTGATGATGGTAAGCTCATTTGCTCGAAGAAATTATCATTTGTTAGGAAAGGTATGCTTTCTAAGCCAGGAATAGGCGGCACCATCGGAGAAGAACCTGTGGCGATCATGACCTTCTTACCTTTAAATTCCTCACCATTCACTGAAATCACTTTTGCAGATACAAACTGCGCGGCGCCATGCACAAAAACTGCGCCAGCCTTTTCTAGCACTTCAGGTGTTTCGTGTTCGTAAATCCCTTCGCTAATTCCTCTTACTCGTTTAAGAATTTCGGTTGAGTCAACATTGATCTCAGTAAATTTACGAGCGATATGAACATCCTTCGCTTCATTAATGAGACCCTTACTGGGTATACAACCTGACCAAGTACACTCACCACCGCTTTTATGTTTTTCAATAATAAGTACTTTTTTTCCAAAGCCCAATGCTGTGAACGCAGACGTTAAGCCCCCTGCACCAGAACCAATAACGATTAGATCGAATGCTCTCATATAACTCTCATTATGAAGTAAATATTGTCGTGAAATTTATTAAAGCGCCTGATAAAGCTCAGTAATTTTATTGTATCGAGTGCGGTTCAAGCCCATATCCGAATAACCAGCACGACTCGAAGACCGGTAATGCACCTGATTATTTGTATTATCAAGCCAGAATTCCACATCATCACGATACTTCATCAAAGACGTTGTAAAGATCACATACAAATAATCATCAGTTTCAGTTTCGATATGACCGCCACCATATTCTTGTACTGCTTTCTTTAAGGCTTCCATAGTTAATTGACTAGAGTTTTTAAATGCCAATGTATTGACTTTTTTCTTGGGTACATCAGTTTGAGTCGATACGTTGTTAGGTTTCTTACTAATAAGTTTTAATTTGCCGTCAGACACGCCTAAAACAGGCACTTTATTATTCTCTATAAAAACTCGCACCAAAAATAATACGACTAAAACCCCAATAACCATCAATACAGTTAACATGACCTTATACCCCTTTTTAATGTATGAACGAAAACAATTGAGCAAATCAAATATAGTTTGCGCGCAAATTATCCACAAATAAACCTTGACCTGTCAATAGTTTGTACGCAAAATAATTTAAATTAGGAGACATTAGATGAACAAAAACCCTTTATTAAAACTCGATAATCAGATCTGTCATTCCTTGTATTCGGCGACCAACGCACTGATACGTACTTATCGTCCACTGCTTGAAAAATTAGAATTAACCTACCCTCAATATATTGTTATGTTGGCCTTGTGGGATGAAGATAATGTGATCATTAAGAATTTAGTAAAACGTACACGGTTCGATGCAGGCACTCTAACCCCCATACTTAAGCGATTAGAGAACAAACAGTTAGTGAGTATTGCCAAATCATCTGACGACTCTCGACAAAAAGTAGTGTTATTAAGCGCTCAAGGGAAAGCTCTCGTGAATAATGCTAAAAAAGTACCTGAGGCATTAATCTGCCAAATAGAGATGGCACCACAAGATGCACTGCAACTTAAAGTTCTTGCTGAACAACTATATGCGCAACTCACATTCCAAGAAAAGAATAGCTAAAGTAGTTGCGATACTTAGACCTTTGTTTGGTAGTTACTCGGGTCATTCTATTTTGTTTTGTTTTGGTCGGAATGATAAATTGTTTCATAAGCAGCGTTTGCGCAAAGGTCTCATACTGACTACTTTACTAATTAGAGGTACGAGTTAAATCATTTCTACCAATACTTACATAACTATATGCGTTTACTATGAGCGCGGCTCATCACCTAGTACTTACGTCTTTTGACCTGCTTAAATCTTTGTTATTTTCAACTTCCAATAAAAAAACATTTATAACAAATTAATGCATTAAACACCTGAATTATAGTCACATAATTCAGGTGATTTCTTTTGGTTAGTTAAGCACCTGCATGCACAGTGCTTTGGGCTAGATCTAATAACTCTCTCAAAGCCACTGAATACATAGAGAATTCTGCATCCTCAGTAGCTTTGAACTCCGTTAACGTTTGCGTCCACCTTAAAACGAGATCTTTATGCTGTTCCATCCACATATCAATCCTTTGTTCTAAATCTTTAGGCGCATCTTTAAGTTTTAGCAAGCCTACGGTTAATGCTCTTTGCTGCCAATCAAGATCTTCACGAAATGCTTCTCTTGCTAATGCCTGCCAATGCGTTAAGGGGGCGAGAGAATTAATTTGCTGCCCGAACCAGGTAAGATCAAGACGATTACCCAGTACGTAATACACATTCGCTACGTTATCGAGCGTACTTTCACTTGATTCATGCGCCTCAATAATTCCTAATGCGGCGTACAAATGCCTTGAACCAGCAACCATCGCGGCTAGCTCTTTAGGAACACCTTCGCCGACTAAAAAATCATACTTATTTTGCCAAGCTTTTTTTGTTCCCCCGTTTAAATAATTTGGTAGTGCTTTTGAAATTTTAGCAATGCCTTTTTCGAAGGATTCCATATTGCCTGCCACATTTAATTCACTACGTCTATTTCTGATAAGCCATCGGCAGGCGCGTCGCATTAGACTCATCAATTCTGACATCATACTCATTTGTAAATCGCTTGAAACTTTATAATCAAGAGATTCAATCACTTCCCACCAATGATCTAATCTAAAGACATCTCTGGCAATAATATACGATAAGGCTATAGCTGAAGTAGAAGCCCCCGTTGATTGCTTTAGGCGCTCAACAAAACTAATTCCCATATGGTTCACGAGGTCATTGGCGATTTGAGTCGAGATTATTTCTCGACGGAGCCGATGACTATGCAATTCTTTTTTATATGTTTTAACCAGTTTAGAAGGAAATACACACTCTATTTCTGTTATTAAGCTTTCGTTATCAGGTAACTCCGAATTAATTAACTCTTCTTTTAAGTCACCTTTAACGTACGAAATTAACACTGAAAGTTCTGGACGACTGAACCCTTCACCTTTTACTTTTCGCTCGGTGATTATGTCATCTGCGGGTAAAAACTCTAAGGCCCTATTTAACTTTCCAGCCGTTTCCATTGAGTTTATAAGTCGGCGATATTCTTCAGTTCGTGATAGCGCTTCAGCGGTCGCGATACTAATGGCTTGTGTTTGTCGGTAGTTATTTTTTAATACTAAGTCAGCTACATCATCAGTCATACTTACAAGAAGGTTATTTCTTTGTTTCTCTGTTAAGTCACCATTGACCAGTATTTCGTTTAATAAAATTTTAATGTTTACTTCATGATCTGAGCAGTCTACGCCTGCGGCATTGTCAATAAAGTCGGTGTTAAGTCTGCCTCCATGCTGACTATATTCAATACGCGAAAGTTGCGTCATACCTAGGTTTCCACCTTCGCCAACAACTTTTACATTTAACTCACTGCCTGTAATACGCAGCGCATCATTAGCTTTGTCACCAACATCGGCATGGGTTTCAGTGCTGCTCATGACATAAGTGCCAATTCCACCAATCCATAATAGGTCTGCTTGTGCTTTTAAGATGGAATTAATCAGCTGGTTAGGTGCCATTTTCTTTAATGATGTGCCTAAAAACTTTTGGAATTCTGCATTTAACGGAATTGATTTGGCATTCCGCGAATATATGCCACCGCCTTTACTCATAAGGTCTTTATTGTAATCCTCCCAACTTGATCTCGTTAAGTTAAAGATACGCTGGCGTTCTGCGAAACTTTTTGCAGTATCAGGGTCTGGGTCAAAGAAAATATGCATGTGATTAAATGCTGCAACCAATTTTGTGTGAGGTGAAAGCAGCATGCCATTACCGAACACATCCCCTGCCATATCACCAATACCAATTGTCGTAAAAGGTGTTGTTTTGGTATTTAGACCAATCTCTCTAAAATGGCGTTCAACGGATACCCACGCACCTTTGGCGGTAATTCCCATTTTTTTATGGTCGTAACCTACACTACCACCGGATGCGAATGCGTCACCAAGCCAATGACCTTTTTCTAGGGATATTTCATTTGCGATATCTGAAAAAGTTGCTGTTCCTTTATCTGCGGCGACAACCAAATAATAGTCATCCTCATCATGACAAACGACATCAACTGGTTTTACAACCTTGCCATCTACCAAGTTATCCGTAACATTCAAAAGCCCTGTAATAAAAGTTTGATAGCATGAAATACCCTCTTTCATGAAATCGTCCCTACCTGTATCCGGTAGTTTTTTTGCAACAAAACCGCCCTTCGCACCAACAGGTACAATCACTGCATTTTTAACTTGCTGTGCTTTAACCAAGCCAAGTACTTCTGTACGGTAATCTTCATAACGATCTGACCAACGCAAACCACCTCTCGCGACTTTTCCACCTCTTAAATGCACCCCTTCAATTCTGGGCGAATAAACAAATATTTCAAACATTGGTACTGGTAACGGAACATTAGGTATTAGCCGCGGTTGAAGCTTAAATGAGATGTAGCTTCTATCTTCGCCATGAATACCTTTTTGGTAATAGTTGGTGCGTACAGTGGCTTTAATCAAATCAAGATAGAGTCGTAATATTTTATCTTCAGTGAGGTTTTGAACTTTATCCAAGGCTTCAAAGAATTCATTTTCTTGAGATTCTTGTTTGCTGCTTTCTTTTTTTGTTTGCGTGTTAAGCGTAGGGTTGAATCGAGATTCAAATAGCTGAATCATTATTTGCGATATTTCTACATTACTGACTATCGTGTTAGAAATAAACTCTTGAGAATTACTAATGCGAATCTGGCGCATATAGCGTGAATATGACCGTAATACAGCGATTTCACGCCAATTCATATAAGAAGCAATAACCATTCTGTTGAAGCTGTCGTTTTCTGCCTCTCCTAGCCAAACTTTGGTAAAAAGGTCTTCAAAGGGTTGACGAATTTTTTCTATATCAATCGATTGCCGCGTCTTGGTGGTCAGCATAAAATCATGCAACCAAACGGTATGACCATCTCGATCTACCGCTTCATAAGGCCGTTCACCTATTACTCTAAAGCCCATATTCTCAAAGATGGGCATAACATCAGACAATGGAACAGGTAGGTCTGCATGGAATAACTTAAAGTGTACAACCTGATCATCTTCATCTAAAGAGCGGTAAAAACTCATACTGAGTTGTTGTGATTCTTTCGTAACAGTTTCTATGTGTTCGATATCGATGGCTGCACGCCTAGGTGAAAACTCTTCTCGATAGCTAGATGAAAAGGCTGTTCGGTATTTATTAATGTAATGGTTTGCCTGCTCTTCACCGTAAGTATCAAATAATGAGATTTCTAGATCATCTTCCCAAGATTGTGCAACCTCAATAATCTTTTGCTCGAGTTTTTCAACGTCTAACTCTCTACATACGTCAGGATCAATTTTAATGGTAATTTGAGTGCGGGCTAATACTGATTCTGAGATGTAAGTATTATAATCTACATCTAAACCATTCAAACTAGTCATCAATATATTTTGAATCTTAATCCGTAAGTTCGTGTGAAAAATATCGCGTGGCACGTAAACCAAGCAACTAATAAATCGGCCAGACGTATCTTTACGCATGAATAATCGTGTCTGCCTTCTTTCTTGAATAAATAACGTGCCCATGACGACATCATAAAGCTCATCCGTATCAATCTGAAATAGTTCATCTCGGGGATAAACAGCAAGCAATTCTTCCAACTCTTTACCACGATAATCTCTTGGGTTTAACCCTGAGCGCGCCATCACTTTTTTCGTTTTTTGTCTTAGTAGAGGGATTGTATTGGGATTTTCATGATAAGCCTGCGCTGTATACAAGCCTAGAAAGCAATGTTCGCCTATTACACGACCTTTTTCATCAAACTTTTTTATGCTGATATAATCAGGGTACGAAGGACGATGTACACATGAGCGCTTAGATGATTTCGCAAAAGTTATTAGCTGTTTAGCTAAAAGTTGATGCCTCATTTCGTCAGTCATACAACTCATACTGATGCCTGACAATTGATCGGCATGTTTTCTCAGGATGCCAAGCTCGGTTCCTTTAATAGGCTCTAATTTCTGGTTTTTACCTGTTCCTGCTAATTTATATTCAACATAGCCAAGAAAGGTGAATCGATCATCTTTAATCCAATTTAGAAAGTCGACTCCTTCAGCCATATCAGATGAATTAATGACTTTGCTTTTAGTTGTTGATAACTGCTTTGAACTCTCAATTGTATGAGACAGCATCTCTTCGTAGTCATTCACCGTGATCGTGACATCATCCATGATTGAAACAATAGATTTTCGAAGCCTAGTTAATGCGGTTTTATCACTATGCTTATCAACTTCTATAAAAACTAAGGTCTCTTCTTCTTTTTGAAGCATGTCGTTTTTAACGACAAACTCCGTAACGCCACCTTTTTTATCGCGGTTACATCGAATAGTTGAATACTGAATGCTATGGGTCTTAATTTCTCTTGCGCTTAACTCCATTCGAACTGAATCTACAATGAAAGGAACGCTCTTTTGTAAGACCATGAGAACAGTATGAGAAGACTGCCAGCCAGACACTTCAAGATTTGGATTAAATACTTCTACTTTTGCATGCTTACCATCAAAATTACTAACGAACTTCCATGCTGAAATGATCAAACCCAGAATATCAGTGACTCTTCGGCCTTTAAACTCATCTAGAAATAGACTTGTAAATAGTTGTTCCGCAAACAGAATAACCGAGCTCGCATCTTTTTTCGGAAGCGCTTCAATAATTGCTTTTTGAATCTGCTCATCAAATTTTTTTCTATCCTGAGTATCCACTAAGTTCATTGCTCATTCCCACAAAATTGAAAGTTATTTTTATTTCTTAAATTGGTGTTTAACTTAATTCAATTAAGAATAGTTCATTGTTAGGAAATTGCTTATTTACAATCAATCGATTAACTTACTTCGCTCATTTGGGTATTAACCAAAAATTTTTATATAGCTACAACACTTTTACTAAAGAAATAAGCGAGTTTATAGGCATGACTTCAAGCAGTGCATTTAAAGAATTAAATCATTCATTAAGCCAGACAATTATTGGCCAGCATCATTTAGTTGAACGTTTATTGATCGCATTACTTGCTGACGGACACCTATTAGTCGAAGGTGCCCCAGGTTTAGCAAAAACGAAAGCAATTAAAGAACTTGCTGATCGAATTGAAGGTAATTTTCAGCGTATCCAATTTACACCCGACCTTTTACCCTCTGATGTAACCGGTACTGAAATTTATCGTGCTGAAGATGGCGCTTTTCATTTTCAAAAAGGACCTATTTTTCATAACCTTATTCTTGCAGATGAAATAAATAGAGCACCTGCTAAAGTACAATCTGCTTTACTTGAAGCAATGGGTGAACGACAAGTGAGTGTGGGTAAAGAAACCTTTCCATTAGATAAGTTATTTTTAGTAATGGCCACTCAAAACCCAATCGAGCAAGAAGGTACTTACCCATTACCTGAGGCTCAATTGGATCGCTTTCTAATGCATGTGAAAATTGACTACCCAAACCAGGCATCTGAACACAGCATTTTGAAACTGGCACGAGCTGAACATTCTCAGAATGATAAAATCAAAGAAACACTTGACCAAATTTCACAAGAAGCTATTTTTGATGGGCGTGAAGAGATCAATAAGCTCCATATGAGCGCTGCTGTTGAGGACTATATTATTCACCTTACAATGGCGACAAGACAACCTGAAAAATATGGGGATGATTTAGCAAGATGGATAGACTTTGGCGTAAGCCCGCGCGGTACGATATCTTTAGATCGATGTGCTAGAGCTTATGCATGGCTTCAACAAAAAGACTTTGTTAGTCCTGATGATGTTCGAGCAGTATTACATGACGTTTACCGCCACCGAATCCTTATAACATTCGAAGCGGAAGCAGAAGGAATCACCACTGACCAAGTGATTAATGAGTTGATACATCGAGTCCCTGTTGCCTAACGCTATAATTGTCGAGTTTATTTAATGTTAAAACGCGTTAGTGATTTTTTGAGTTTCGGTAAACCAGCGAGTACTCAAACTCAAAACGACCCAGTTGAGGTTTTTAATACTGGATGCACCGGCCCTTATTGTTCATTAAAGCAACTCATGGCACTTCGCTGGTCTGTTCGTAATTTAAGTTTGCCAAAAGCTAAAAGAGCAAGCCGCCCTCAGTCTGGACTGCACCACTCACGGTTTCGTGGGCGTGGTATGGAATTCTCTGAGGTGAGAATGTATCAACCTGGAGATGACGTACGCAGCATTGACTGGCGAGTAACAGCAAGACGTCAAAAACCGCATACCAAATTATTTAATGAAGAGCGTGAACGCCCTCTTTTAATTGTATGCGATCAAAGTCAATCTCAGTTTTTTGGAAGCCACTTAACCTTCAAATCAGTTCGTGCTGCTGAAACAGCCGCGCTTTTTGCATGGGCAGCATTAGACCATAACGATAGAGTGGGCGGAATTGTGTTTTCTGAAAAAGGCCATCAAGAGGTCAAGCCTTCAAGAAACCGAAAAAGCATTATGCGCCTGCTTAAAGGAATTAGTGATTTTAACCAAGCGTTGAATATTAGTGAGCCGAGTACAGAAACTAAATTCCAATTTAATGATGCGCTAATTGAAACGATTCGCCTTGCAAAACCAGGAACATTACTCGTCATTATTAGTGATTTCAGACATATTAATGAAGACACTGAAAAGCTACTTACCAAACTTGCCAAGCACAATGAACTACTCATATTACGCACATTAGATCCGATCGAGGAACAACTCCCGCCCCCAGGTTTTTATCCTGTGTCAAATGGCAATGAAACACTTGTTATCGATTCACAATCTGAAGAAGCGCGCCAAAACTATGCGAACTGGGCTAAAGAGCAACAAGAAACATTAACGTCACTTAGCATGCGTTTGAAAGCGCCTTATCTTGAAATTTCAACACAAGAAGCGCCGATTAATACCCTACAGCGCTTGCTGCATTCTGTGAGGAGTTCTTAATGGATCCATCAAGCCTTTTAGAGCAACTTAGAGATGTGCATAGTCCAGAATCAATTGGTTCATGGCCACCCGCAATTGGCTGGGTATTACTATTTTCAATTATTGGAACTGCCTTAATTACATTTATTTTTCTTACAGTTCGCTGGTACCGGTCAAACGCTTGGCGACGCGTAGCACTCAAGGAATACAAGCTTTTACAGCTAAAATACCAACAGTCACCATCAACACAACGCCTGTCTGAAATATCTAGCTTATTAAAACGCTGTGCAACAAGCCTGAATAAAGACCCTACTTTGCTGTCTATGACAGGTGAAGCGTGGAAAAATCTTCTTGAAGTACCAAAAAGTCCCTTGAGTGAACAGGAAATAAGACTTCTATGCTTTGGTCATTACCAAGAAGAATGCGATCAGCTTGATACCGCTGCATTGCTACGAATTAAGAGATGGATTAAGACTCTTAATTGTATCGAGGTAAAACGGTCATATTCTGAGGAATCCTCAACAATTAATTTACCAATACAAAACGAAAAAATTGAGAACAAAACATCATGATGAGTTTACTAAGTGGTGAAACAGCATTCGAACTTCATTGGCCATGGCTATTATTGCTACTTCCCTTGCCTTGGGTCGTAACGTTTAAGCGCAAGATTGAAGCGCCTAGTTATATTGCACCTCACCTCCCCATATTTGAAACGGCTAAGTCTCTTGGTTTTGGTCAGGTTAATCATGATCTCTCTACTGCACGATGGAAAAACGTCATATTATTAGCTGCCTGGATATCTTTAGTGTTAGCTGTTTGTCGTCCCACCTATATTGGTGATCAAGTAGATATCCCCCTTTCTGGTCGTGACTTAATGCTTGCTATCGATATTTCACCAAGCATGGAAGAAAAAGACATGCAAATACAGGGCACTAACGTTACCCGCTTACAAGTAGTTAAAAAGGTGGTGACTGAGTTTGTCGAAAACCGCTCGGGAGATCGTATTGGTTTAATTCTTTTTGGCTCACAACCTTATGTTCAATCCCCCTTATCATTTGACACAGTTACTGTGAACACCCTATTGCAGGAAGCCTACTTAGGCATGGCCGGCAACGCTACCGCAATAGGCGATGCGCTAACGTTAGGTGTGAAACGTTTAAGACAACGCGCCGAGCAAAGCCGTGTATTGATTTTACTCTCAGACGGTGCAAATACCGCTGGCGAGATTCCACCTGAAAAAGCTGCGCAGTTTGCTGCAAAAGAAAATATCAAAATTTACACAGTTGGCATCGGCGCCGACGAAATGACTCAGAGAAGCTTTTTTGGCTCACGTAAAGTTAATCCTTCGGCAGATTTAGATGAAGAAATGCTTAAACAACTCGCCGAATTAACCGGTGGTCAGTATTTTCGTGCAAAAAGCTCAGAAGAACTAACTGCTATTTATCAAGTTATAAATAAGCTAGAACCTGTCGAACAAGAAACTAGAAGTTATCGCCCTACCAAAGCATTATTTTACTGGTTTTTATGTTTTTCAATGTTAGCTTACGGAATTTTAGTCATGTACAACGCATGCTCAAAATTATATCGAAACATGCGTCATTCAAAAAATATAAGCAAAACAGAACAAACCTATGACAGAGGTAATCGATGAGCTTTTTTGACAACCTCTCATATTTTCATTTCCTTAGGCCATTCTGGCTATTAGGCTTGTTCGTTTTACCTATTATATATATAGCCATGCGCAAGCGTGCTTTAAGTAACAGCGATTGGTCCAATGCAATTGATCCAAAGCTGCTAAAACATTTGCTACCCAGTAATCAGCAACAGAATAAACAAAACCGTCACTTTGGTATGCTAGCCGTACTGAGTTTTTCCTTTATTGCGATGGCCGGACCTGCTTGGCAAGAAAAACCACAAGAAGTTGTGAAGCTAACAGATAACATGGTCGTTGTGTTAGATTTATCCTTATCGATGCTGGCAACCGATACCGCACCAGATAGACTAACTCGATCTAAACAAAAGCTCCAAGACTTATTAAAGCTTCGTAAAGAAGGCTATACCGCATTAATCGCATTTTCTGGTGATAGCCATGTGGTAACGCCTTTAACAGACGATACAAAAACAATCTTAGCCAACCTCCCTGCTCTTGATCCTTTTATAATGCCGGTAATTGGTAGTCGGCCTGACTTAGCTGTTAAGCAAGCAGTTGACCTTTTAAAACAAGGCAAGGCAAATCAGGGTCGTATTATTTTACTTACTGACAGTGTCGAACCTCATCACATAGAGCGTATTACTAAGACCCTAGCAGGCACTAATACAAATTTACACGTACTCGCAATAGGTACAGCGGCGGGCGGGCCTATCAAACTTCCCGAAAAAGGCTACCTTAAAGATGAAGGTAATGTGGTCATTCCAAAAACTGATTTTGCTTCACTAGCAAAATTAGCAAACCAAAATCGAGGTCAAATGCTGCGTATGACGCTCGATGATAAAGACCTTGAACGCCTAGATATTGAAGGCAGTTTAAGCTTAAACCAAGAAAAAGATAAACCCACACTAGAAAAGGGTTTTGATGCTTGGAAGGATATGGGTTTTTTATTCGTGATCCTTATGATCCCTTTAGCCTTAAGGGCTCACAGGCAAGGCGTCATGCTTCAAATTTCATTATTACTTTCCTTATTTTTACTACCTGTTGAAGATAGCCTTGCTTTTGGTTGGGATGATCTATGGCAAACACAAGACCAACAGGCTCAAAAATTATTAGACGAAGGTAATTTTTTTGAAGCAGCTGAGCGCTTCGATTCACTTGAACATAAAGCCAATGCAAACTATAAGGCAAAACAATTTGAGAAAGCATCTGAGCAATATGCTCAGTCCGAAAATGAAAAAAGCTATTATAACCAAGGTAACGCCTTCGCTCACCAACAAAAATTTGAAGAAGCTATCAAGTCTTATGATCAAGCACTTGAGATTAACCCTGATAATGAAGATGCTCAGCATAATAAGACTTTGATAGAAGAGTTCCTAAAGCAAAAATCAGAATCATCGGACCCGCAGCAGGATTCAGAAAACAAAGATAAGCAGGACCAAGACCAACAGAACTCTGACGATCAACAATCTAAAGATAAACAAGAACAGTCTGATCAAGAGAAAAAAGACCAAAAATCTTCTGAAGATAAACAAGATCAAGAACAAGAGAAGTCAGAACAGGAGCAAAAAGAAGAACAAGATAAATCTGACCAAGCATCTCAAGATCAAAAAAATAAACAAGAAGAGCAAGCTAAATCAGAAGAACAAAAACAAGCAGAAAAAGAGCAAGAAGCTAAAGCCTCTGAAATGCCTGAACCTGAAGACTTAACGGACGAAGAAAAACAATCTTATGAACAGTGGATGCGTCGGGTGCCAGATGATCCTGGTGGTTTGTTGAGACGAAAATTTGAACAGCAATCAAGAGATAGAAACCGAAACACACGCGAAGCAGGTGAACCGATATGGTAAATTATTTTAAACTTGCTGATGTTTTAAAAAATAAAATTGAAAATAAAACAGCCAATCTAAAAACATACTTTTTAAAGGTAAACAGTTTAATGTCCCGTTGCTTAATGCTCGTTTGTTTAATGGCATCAACCTTTTTCACCATGGCTGAGACAACCCTCACAGCTAGTGTCGACAGAAATAAGATATATGAGTCCGATACTCTGAATTTAATCATCATGGGTGAGATTGAAATGGATTTCAGTCTTGGCGGTATTATGAACTTTGGACGGAACCAATTAGAAGCACCAAATACGGATGAGCTCACTAAAGATTTTGAAATTCTCGACCAAAAGCAAAGCTACAATATGCAATCGATAAATGGGGATACAACTGCGCAGGTAACATGGAGCTATAGTCTTGCACCAAAGCGCACTGGTTCTTTAAATATCCCAGCCGTTAAATACAAAGATGCTGAATCAAATAAATTAACCATTAGTGTACTGCAAGGTAAAGCACCTCAAGATGCGAATAATCCTCCACAAGTATTTATTGAAGCGACAATAGATAAATCTGAAGCATACATTCAAGAGCAGGTAATTTACACATTACGCTTATACTCCGCTGACCGTTTAGCGAGTGGTGAATTAAGCGTACCAGAATCTAACGATGCAATTATCGAAGCGCTTGGTGACACTAAAAAATATTTTAGAATGGCCTACGATCGACGCTACGAAGTACGAGAGCGACAATATCTTATCTTCCCACAAAAAAGTGGGAAACTTACAATTGATGCTCAAAGCTTCAACGGTTTACTTATTGATACTCAAAACAGACGGCGCGTGAGGGTCAGAGAACTTAGCGACCCAATGAATATTGACATTAAATCACCGCCTGCAAGTTTTACGGGTGAGACATGGTTACCAGCAACTAGTTTGTATCTAAGTGAAAAATGGGAGGCCGACCCTGAAAACTTAATGGTGGGTGACTCAATTACACGCACATTAGAAATTAAAGCTTTAGGCTTATTGGGTTCTGCGCTACCGCCCATGGGCGTTGATAAAGTCCGTGGTTTAAAAATTTATCCAGACTCCCCTACTGTAGAATCACAACAACATGAATCAGGCGCCCAATCAATACGCCAAGAATCTATCGCACTCGTTGCCGTATCTCCCAATGAAGTGACACTACCCGAAATTCGGATTCCTTGGTGGGATACACTTAATGATATTGAACGTATCGCGGTAATCCCTGCTCATACATTTAATATTGTTGTTAACCCTGAAGTCGAAGCTATAATTCAAGTTCCACAAACTGCTTCAGAGCTGAGCCCTCTCCCTAAACCAGACCTAACAATGCCTGAGCCTGTTAATTCCAAAATTGCTGAAATCAAACCACCAAATAATCAATTTTGGTACACTATTATCGTATTGATCTTACTTGGTTGGATTACTACAACGTTGCTACTAATTAAAAACAGAGCGTCAGATAGTAGTATGATTGACGCTACTTTTAACACTGAACCAGAGTTTAATCAGCTCTATAAAAATTTATGTGAAGCAATAAAGAAAGATGACCATGAAATGCCTAAGCACCTAATAATCTGGGCAAGTAAATTCTCAAAGATTAATAACCTTGATTTATCAATACAAAGCTTACATGACCTATTTAAGCTAAATAAAAATATTTACGATCAAGCTAAAACGTTCGAAGCACAACTATATGCTGAAAAGAATACTGATACACAAAGCCAATATGACAAAGCACAATTACTGCAACACCTTAAAACATTAGTAAAAGAAAGCAATGGTACGCCAAATACATCACCTCTTAGGCCGATGTACCCTTAACTATATAATCTCCTAAGCCGGTGACTGAACGATGAGACTATTACATACAATGCTAAGGGTCGTTGACCTAGATAAATCAGTCGACTTTTATACTCACACCTTAGGCATGCGTTTATTACGCAAAAAGGACTACCCTGATGGCAAGTTTACACTTGCCTTTTTAGGGTATGGTGATGAGTCAGAGCACACTGCTATTGAGCTCACCCATAATTGGGAAACGAAAGAATATAACCTAGGCAATGGATTTGGTCATTTAGCCATTGAAGTTGAGGATGTTTATCTCGCCTGCGAACAAATAAAACAAAGAGGAGGTGAAATAGTTAGGCCTGCAGGACCAATGAAACACAGCAGTACAATACTAGCTTTCGTTAAAGACCCTGATGGCTATATGATTGAACTTCTCATGCCGAAATAATCGTATCATCGTATCATCGTATCATCGTATCATCGTATCATCGAAAAACTTTCAATCACTGCACCAAGCTTGGCAAAATCTCTGCTAATTTTGCCATTTTTGACTTTTGAATAGCTAAGCCAACTTCACGGGTTGGCGCTTTTATCGATAACCATTCAGATAAAAATCGAACTGTAAAACGCGGATCAGTAAAATTTTTTGGTACCGGAGCGAAAGTCACGCCTAAACCAGAGCCAACTAAAGCATGCGCCCACTCTTCACTATCGACCTTAGCAACCGTGTGGATATTAAACCCCATCTGAGTAATAGTCTGATCAAATAATGCTTGGTTTTCACAGTGAATACGCTCTATTACGTTCTGCTCATTTAAATCATTCAGACTCAAGTTTTGTTGGTAGGCAAGTAGGCTATTATTAGGGATTAATAATGCATACTCTTCAAACCCCAATGAAATAAACGTTTCAGATTTATCACACTTATTTCGCGTCGTTAGGCGCATGTCTGCTTGTTTATCTGCCTTATTGTTTAAAGGGTTTCCACTGGTACTCGGATCACTTAATATCTCAAATTGATAGGTATTAAATTCACATTTTGGTTTTGACAATAGCGCTTCAAGCGTCATTATTCTAATGGTTTTATCAACCGACAAAGTGACCTTATGAACGTTTTCAACAGGCGAGAACTGCTGTTTAATGCTATCAGCATGCTGCAATAATTCAGTCGCCATTAGATACATTCGGTCACCATCCTGTGTAGGCGAACTACCTTTTCGATGACGGTTGAATAACTTGCAGTTTAATTCATCTTCAAGCTTAGCAATAGCCATCGTAATAGATGGCTGTGCAACGTGACAACGATTCGAAGCAGCGCTAATACTTCCTGTTTCTACTGTTGCCACAAAATATTTTAAACTACGAAGATCCATATTATACAGCCTGCATCGATATTTAGTTTTGGTCGCTTTTATTCACTAAATGATGGGAAATTTGGTAACTGTTTTAGCTGTAATTCATCATGAGCAGGTACTATAACTAGATTTTCATTCTGCTTTGACAGTTGGTGTATTTTATCAATAACCTTAGCATTTTGTGAGATGTCTGTATCTACACCAACTAACGTATCCGTAATCCATGGTCTTGATTTATTCTCGACAATGCCTTTAATTGCCCAAGTTGTGTCGCCGATAAAGAAATATTGTTTACCATTGGCCAGCGTAAGAAACAAACCTAAGTGACCTTCAGAATGCCCACTTAAATCAACTAGCACTGCTGAGCCATCACCATGAATGTCGAGACTGTTATCGAATCCCATAAAAGGTTTATTTGACAATTTGAGGTCATGCCATTTTAGGCTGGGACTATCGAATTGAGCTTGTACAAATGCTGGTGCCTCTCCCTGTCTTGCTTCTGCTAAGCTATTTGGTTGCACCCAGATTGGCGTATTTTCAAAATCTTCGAGTGCACTAGCGTGATCCCAATGCATGTGGCTAGGGATAATAGCGAGAAGGTTTTCAACAAGATAGCCTTTTGCTTGAAGTTGTTGCTTGGCTGGATTGACATTATTGATACTAAATAATTGAGACTCAAATAAATTAAACACCTCCATTTGTGACTCAACTTCACTACCAATACCACTGTCCCACAAAAAATCACCTTTCGGGTGCCTAACTAAAACGGCTGTATGTACCAAATTTCTAACCGTAAACCAGCCGCCACCATCTACAACCATACCTTCAAGCGTCCCACTTGATTCAGCAGTTTTAATAACCGAAAAACTTAATTTCGTCGCTGGCGTATCGAGTGCTGACAGTACAACAGAAGAAGAAAGTGATAAGTATGTGAGTATAATTGCAGGTAATAATTTAGAAATATTTTTAATAATGGTCATTACAGACTAGTCCTTAATGGTTTAATTTAAACAAAGTATATCCACATTCAATACATATGAATAATATATTATATAAGCAATATATACATATTATAACTATACCAAATGTACGATAAATATTATCGATTCGTTTCTCGAAAAGAACCTGGTGTTAGTCCTGTCCACTTTTTAAAGGCCCTATTAAATGCGGCTGGTTCTGAGAAACCAAGATCTATTGAAATATCGTTAAGCGCAAGAGCGGGGTTATCTAGCAACATCATGGCTCTATCCCTACGAATACTATCTTTAATCTCTTGAAAACTATTTCCTTCAGCCTTGATGCGTCGCCTTAAAGTATGAGTAGTCATATTCAATTCTAAAGAAACTAACTCAAAACTCATATTTTCTAATTCAGTTTGCATACCTTTACGGTGAAGTAATAGGCGCTTAATTTGAGCTGTTAAACTATTGTCAGACCTAAACTGTGTTAACAGTGATTCTGGCGCATTATGTAAAAAAGTATTTAACGTTTCGCTATCTTGATTAATGGGAATAGATAGCAATCTGTTATTAAAAACGACTCGATTCGAGCTTTGAGAAAAGCTGTGACGACAGGGAAACATGAGTGAAAACTCATCACTATAGGCGGGTTTTGAAAATTCAAATTGAATACGTTCCAGCATAATTGGCTGATCAATTAACCAGCAAGAGAGCCGTATCCAAATAACAAATAAAGAGGTAACAAAAAATGTTTGATCAAGATTGTGAGGATTTCGATAATGAATAATAAAATGAGCTTCAACCCCCGTTTCTTTAAGCTCCAAAGATAGATCATCACTAAGAAGCTCTATAAAACGAGCACTACGTAAGAGCCCTCTACGAAGGTTGCCTGAAGTTATGAGCGCATGACACATCATGCTGAAAACACCTAGTTTGAATGGTCTTGTTAAAAAACCACTCGCCTCATCACCCATTTCTAGCCATAAGCTTCGAAGTAACGGTCCTACGCAATCTAAATGCAGACGGTCATTTTCTTTAAGTATATTAGGATCTAAGCCCGCATCTTCAAAAACACGAGTTAAATTAACATTATGAAAATGAGCGCCGGCTAGCAAGGACTCGAGTAATGTAGCGTCTACGGAGTCGTTTTGATGCACTTGAGCCTTGATTAAGCTGTCGTTAAAATTGTAAGTAGACTACCTGAATGTTCTGCAGCATCGCGACCTAACCCTGTTAGATAACCACCATCATTTTGTGTAATTAAACCCTTATCAAATAGACGTTGCGTTGCCTTTACTGCTTCAGGCGCAGCATCATGATGTACTTTAATACCTAACTGGGAGCTGGACAAATCAAACATTTTTAATACATTAATTTCATCTAGTAGCTCAGTGTTAAACTTCATAAGAACCTCTTTATTTTTTAGATTTATGTTTTCATTCTATGGCGTAGTGGTACGATAAAGAAAGAAAAAATATACTTTTATCTTTCTAACTCTAGCGCTTGTTAAACGTTTATGTCCATTATTTTAAACAATTTTTTTTGTTAAATTATTTTATATTTTATGAAACCCAATAGCGTTGCAACAAAGCTTCACTATACTTAAAATGGTTAGAAGCCATTACCTTTTCATAATGTGAGTTATTTTAATCCGTGAACATTAAACACGATAAAATCCAAAAGCTGGATAATAATAAATTACCTAGCTTAGAGCTCGCAACGTCCATTCAACAACATTGGCGAATCCCTCTTTATATTTCAATCTCTTTATTAATCTGTAGTACATTTAATTCAACACTGTTCCACACGCTCATTGAGCTTTTTGCCATTGGCATTGCCATCATGAGCTTTGTTGTGTCATGGAACACTTTTGCTTTCTCAAGAAATCGATTCTTATTATATTTAGGTTGTGGCTACTTCTGGATCGGCCTCATTGATTTATTTCACACGCTCAGCTTTCCCGGTCTTGAAGTATTCAACTCCTTAGACTCAGGGGCGACTATTCAATTTTGGATTGTTGGCCGTTATCTTGAAGCATTAATTCTTTTAATGGCTCCTTTTACTCTCATCAAAAAATTCAAACCAAAATCAATATTTTTCTTTATTGGGTTAATTAGTGCAATCGCTACATTCGCTATTTTCAGTAATCTATTCCCAAAAATGTTTATTTCAGGAGAAGGTCTAACAACGGCAAAAATATTAAGTGAATACATCATCATTACAATACTAATATTTGCTGGGTTTCACCTTAGGCTAAAGCGATATAATATTGATGCCAGCACTAAAAATTTACTACTCATTTCAATATGCCTAACAATTCTTGCTGAACTTTGTTTTACCCTTTACATAGGCTTCAATGCACCAGCCATACTCATTGGTCATATATTTAAGTTCTTATCTTTCTGGGCAATTTACCAAGCGCTAATTGAGTCGACGTTAACCCGACCGTTTGAAAGCTTATCTCGTGTTGTAAAATCCTATGACTCAGTCAGCGAAGCAACGGTTATTATTGACCAATTCGGCATTATTCAACAGGCGAACAAAATTGTAAGAGACATGTTTGATACTGATGTTGTAGGTAGACATTGCCATGACCTGCTCCACCCCTACTCTATTTCTAAAAAAGAATGTCCTATTTGCCAATTCATAGATAGAAAGCAATCGCTCCAAGATTTTGAATTTTACGATGAAGATAACGTTAAATGGTATGAAGCTAATTTATCCGCCTTGCATTTAGGTGAAAATTTTTCAACGATGGTACATACAATACGTGAAATCACGATACGCAAAAATGCTGAAGAGCAGTTCGCTAGTTTAAGTCGTGCTTATCGTGTTTTGAGTCATACAAATCAGGCCATCACACGAATAAAAGATAAAGAAACGCTATTCCAGAACATATGCGAAATAGCGGTCAACCAGGGCGGTTTAAAAATGGCCTGGATTGGTTCATTTAACGACCACGTTGTACAGCCGGAATTTTTTGCGGGTTCAGAAAGTGGTTATTTACAAAAAACTCAAATGAGAATAGATGATTCAGAGTGGGCTAAGGGGCCCGTAGGCATTGCTGCAAAAACTAAACAAGTATCCTGTGTAAATGATGTACTCAGCGAACCTGACTTTTGGCCTTGGAGAAAAGCAGCGATTGAAAGAGGATATGCGGCATTGGCTGCTGTACCGTTATTTTTTGATGGTGAGGTGATTGCAATTTTCACACTTTACTCCTCCCAAAAAGACGTTTTTGATGCAGAAATGAGAAAACTGTTAAGTAGCTTAAGTGACGATATTAGCGCAGCACTTTTCAATATGCACCAAGCCAAACTCAAAGCACAAGCAGAAGATACCATAGAACAACTAGCATTTTATGACCCACTAACCAAGCTCGCTAATCGTAGATTACTGATGGATAGATTGGATCAAGCAATCATTAGTGCTCACCGACACAAAGAACTAGTTGCTGTTCTATTATTTGATTTAGATAATTTCAAAATGGTAAATGATTCATTAGGTCATGACCATGGAGACCAATTATTACAACATATTTCATCTATTTTAAAATCTCATGTACGTGCTGAAGATACCGTTGCACGTCTAGGCGGCGACGAGTTTACTGTTGTCATCAGTGCTATCAAAGGCGAATCTTGCGTGATTGATATCGCTGATAAAATATTGAGTGAACTTGAGAACCCTGTATTTATATCTGGCAACCAATTAGTGGTCTCATCAAGTATCGGTATCTCTTTATATCCACAGGATGGACTTAAACCGGAGGCGCTACTAAGAAATGCAGACTTAGCGATGTATCATGCAAAAGATGCAGGTAAGAATCGCTTTCAATTTTTTCAGCAAGAAATGAACATCAAAGCAAAGGGAAGATTAGTACTAGAAAACAAACTTAGAAAAGCGGTTAAAGACGAAAGCTTTGAACTACATTATCAGCCTCAGGTAAATATGAGTGATGGTAGTATCATTGGCTTTGAAGCACTCATTAGATGGAAGGACCCACAAGGTAAGCTTATATCACCTAACGTTTTTATCCCATTAGCAGAAGAAACTGGCCTTATTGAAGTGATTGGTGACTGGGTTATTAAACAAGCCTTCAAAGATTGGCAAATACTTTATGAAATAGGTTTCGTAAATACAAGAATGGCTGTAAACGTTGCTGCCTATCAATTTAGACATGCAAACAATCTTTGTTCCGTCATTCAAAACATGATTCAGGCATATCCCCTTTGTTCAGCTGAAAGATTTACTGTTGAGCTAACCGAAGGTACACTAATTGAAGATATTGATGGAACGATTGAGACTCTGAACACCTTAAAATCTTTAGGTATTAGCCTTTCTATAGACGATTTTGGAACAGGCTATTCATCATTAAGCTACCTAAAACGCTTCCCTATAGATCAACTAAAAATAGACAAAACCTTTGTACAAGACCTTTCTAGCAATACTAGTGATGATGCCATTGTTACAGCAATTATCGCGATTGCTCAGAAACTTGATATGAAGATTATCGCTGAAGGAGTTGAAACTGAGAGTCAGGCTGATTTTTTAAAGATTCATCAGTGTGGTTTGGCGCAAGGATACTTATTTTACAAACCGATGTCTTTGGCTCAACTAAAAAACCACCAACATTAATTTTTAGTATAATAAAGATTAAACCAAGCTTCTAACACCAGTCACATCGTGGATTTAAATCACCAGTGAATCAGATCAAAGGATTTTTAATTAGCCGCCAATGGCGCGAAACAAGCAATGGTCTATTACTACGATACTGGCTTAAAACAGAGAGCGGCCCTTTACTAATTGAACAAACATCACAAGAAGGTATTTTTTTCGTTGAACAACCTCACATCGAACTGGCAATAGGAACAATTAAGAACCTTTTTCACAGAACACGCCCTTTAGCTTTAAAATCCTTCTCTCAACATGCTGTTTCTGGTTTCTATTTTACAAGCCAAAAAAATCTTCGCACTGCAGCAAAAAAACTTAAAGAGTACAAAATATCAGCTCTTGAATCAGACGTTCGAACCGTTGATCGTTATTTAATGGAGCGCTTTATCACTAGCACTATGTCAGTGACAACGACTTCAGCATCTGAGCAACACTTAATACCAAAAGACAAATATCAGCATATTTGTAACGCAAAACTAAAGCAGAGTAATTACACCCCCACATTGCGAATTGTTTCTTTTGATATTGAAACTAACTACCTTGAAAATACCCTTCTATCGATTGCTGTTTATAGTGACGACCTTCAAAGTGTATTTTTTCTTGGAGCTTCATCTCAATTAAACTGTAGATCTTATAGCTGTGAGAAGGAACTTTTAATCGCTTTTATGGACTGGTTACAAGACTACGACCCCGATCTACTAATTGGTTGGAATTGCATTAATTTTGACCTTCGTTTTTTACACAATGCATGTCAAAGACTTGGTCTAAAATTTAACATTGGTCGTAATAACGAAGCTATTGAGTGGCGATCAAATTCGAATAACACAAGTTCAACCAGTAAAGGCTCAGAGCATTATTTTGTATTAGTGCCTGGCCGAGCTATTCTTGACGGTATAGACACGCTAAAATCAGCCACATTTAGTTTTGAAAGCTTTGCACTCGATTACGTTGCGTTTGAAATGTTAGGTCGAGGTAAGTTAATTGACAGCAGTGTCAATAAAGCTGATGAAATATTACGCCTCTATTATGAAGATCAAAACGCTTTCATCAAGTACAACATTGAGGACTGTGTACTTGTTTGGGAAATATTCAAAAAGGCTAAGTTGATTGAATTTTCAGTAGAGCGAGCAAGACTTACTGGCTTACCACTTGATAAAATTGGAGGTTCAGTTGCTGCATTTGAAAACCAATACTTACCCCGATTACACAGACAAGGTTATGTCGCACCAAACTTACCAGAAGACCCTCAAGGTGTAGGTAGTCCAGGTGGTTATGTGATGGACTCTGCACCCGGTTTTTATTCTAATGTATTAGTTTTAGACTTCAAAAGCCTTTACCCAAGTATTATTCGGAGTTTTATGGTCGACCCTTATGGTCTAACCGAAGGTGACCGTTTACATCAGCCATCTCATGCAAACACACAGTTTGACGAGGATACAGATTATAATAAATCATTATTTTCTAAAGGCTTTAGGGGAGCTTTTTTTAAAAAACAAGATAGTATTTTACCAAGCTTGATAGAGAATTTATGGCAAGCACGTGACCAAGCAAAGCAAGATAAGAATGACGCGCTCTCACAGGCCATCAAGATTATTATGAACTCTTATTATGGCGTAATGGGCACGCCTGGTTGTCGCTTCTTTGATGCTCGTTTACCCAGCTCAATCACCCTGCGTGGTCATAATATAATGCTCCGTACTCGGGAGCTAATTGAAGAAAAAGGTTATGAAGTTATTTATGGTGATACAGATTCAATATTTGTATGGCTCAACCAGTCGGTTTCAATTAAAGAAGCGGATATAATTGGTAAAGAATTATCTACCTCTATCACTCATTGGTGGAAAATTCATTTAGCACAAGAATACCAATTACAAAGTGCATTAGAGCTTGAGTATGAAACTCATTTTTCTAGGTTCTTAATGCCAACCATAAGAGGCTCTCTACAAGGCTCTAAAAAGCGTTATGCCGGCCTTGTTTGCCAAGAAGGCTTTTCATTTAACAACCCAGACACTTCAACATATAAGCTTATTTTTAAAGGGCTGGAAGCTGTACGAACAGATTGGACACCACTAGCCCGCGAATTCCAAAAAAACTTATACCAGCGTATTTTCTTAAACCAATCATTCAAACCTTATATCACAGATGTAATCACGGACATCTATAATGGTTTGTTTGATGACAAACTTGTTTATCGAAAACGTTTAAGGCGTAACTTAAGTGAATATAAACGTAATGTACCACCACACGTACAAGCGGCAAGAAAGGCTGACACAGCAGCAGTTTCAGCGGGTCAAAAAGCGCGATATAAGAATGGAGGTTGGATTGAATATTTTTATACCATTCAAGGGCCTGAGCCCAAGGATTTTTTAAATTCAGCCTTGGACTACGAACTATACATTACAAAACAAATTGAACCCATTGTTGATGGTATTGTCACCTTTCTTGGGACCTCTTTTGCTGAAATAACGACCAAGCAAATCAATTTGATTTAGTTTGGTATTTAAGTTTGAAAATTTATCATTACATTACAGTTATAATCTAAAATTTTATTGGCAAGCCCTCCCCCTCTGCACTTTAATATACAAACAACAATTTAACTTTGGAACTCAATTATGTCTGAATTATCAGATAAACAAGTATTCGTAAACAACGCCTTAGAGGCTAGCATAAAAATAGGTGCTATATTTTTACTTGTTTCTTGGTGTTATGACATACTTAAACCCTTTATAACGCCACTTTTTTGGGCGGCTATTATTGCTGTTGCAACCTATCCGATTGCACAATGGTTAGAACGAAAAGGTTTAGGAAAAAACTATCAGCAACAATTGTTGCTGTTTCATTGTTAGCGGTATTAATCACCCCTACTGTTATGCTTACAGACGCTTTAGTCGATAACATTACAGCACTCAAAGACAAAATCGAAGCGAATGAGCTTCATATTCCAAAACCAGAAGAGTCTGTCAAAGAATGGCCTCTGATAGGGGAAAATACTTATACTTTTTGGGCAAGTTCTGAAGCTAATATGGAAGCAACACTTACACGATACCAAGAACAAATAAAAAGCGGTGTCGGGTTTGTGCTAAAACAAGTTGCTAATTTTGGTGCTTCAATCGCAGTTTTATCTTTTCAATTATTCTTAGCGGTTTCTTTGTTGCTACGGCGGAAAGTGGACAACGTGCTGTAGAACAATTCGGTAGACGTATTGCAGGCGATACCGGCACTAAGTTTGCCGGCCTAGCTAGCGTAACCGTTAGAAACGTCACGCGTGGCATACTTGGTGTTGCAGTTATTCAGTCGTTACTTGCCGCACTAGGTTTATATATAATGGATTTTCCAGCTGCACCGGTATTAGCTTTTGGAGTATTAGTACTTGGCATCATTCAAATTAGCCCTGGTTTAATCCTGATTCCTGCATCAATTTATGCATTCACAGTTTTTGGCCCCGTGGCTTCATCAATATTTTTAATATGGAATATTGTTGTTGGCGCACTAGATAATGTACTAAAACCTATTTTAATGGGTAAAGGAACCGATATACCAATGCTGGTCATTTTTATGGGTGCAATTGGTGGGTTTATCGCATCGAGCTTAATTGGTTTATTTATCGGGGCGGTCATCATCGTGCTCGGTTACGAACTATTCATGACCTGGCTTCACGCAGAAGACGAAGGAAATACTGAGCCTGAATTATAAGAGGCTTTTGCTAAGCAAACTTCAGCAAGATATTAACAACTAAAACTCTGACAAAAGTTTAGTTTCCACAATTTTAAATTCTGAATTAAAGGAAGGTTTCACCTTGCTCGTGACCACCTTTCCTTTATAAACCTACCATGCACGTTTGTAATATCTATTTAAGTCATAGAGCCCTGCTCTAACAGGGTCCGACTCATAGAAGTTAGCCTGAAACCAATCATAGGTTTTCCAAAAATCAGGATTTGAACGAGATATAAAATAGCGCCGAGCCTTAGCCTTGTATGCTTCACTATCATCGAAATTTTTAATTAAGTCTAGAAAGTCATGAAGCTCATTAAACTCCAGCTCAACAAACATGTTGGGGTATGAACCTATAGACCCAGATATAAAGTCAATTGTGTCTTTGTCTGGATTTAATGTATCTGATTCCGAGAACATGGAATACACATTATCATGCCATCTATTAATGACCATTGATATAACTTGACCTTTTCCATCCTTCCCTTTGATACGAAGATGAATCACATTGATATCGAAACCTGTGACGTATTTTAAAAACCCTGTTTCCGGTACAGTTAGTGAACGAAATGCATCTTTGACTAATTGAATGTTCGTTAATTCATTAGGCATTTCAGGAACAACTTGATTTGGACCAAAATAATTAATTTCATCAAATGTTATTCCCGCTTCAGGTAAAAGGTGCCGTTCTACCAAGGTTTCAACAAACTCCGCTTTAGGATACAGTGTTTTAAAATTCACCCCTGAAGGTGTAAAGATTTTTTCTTCTGAACTGATATTTTCAACCGTTGAATCACCTTTGTACCAAGACTTAAACATTGGTAAGCGTCGCTCTGTCGGCATGAATGATAAGAAATTAGCTTCACCTTCAATTCGTAGAAAATCCATATACCTTCGAATATTAGTTTGATGTGAGACATTGCCAAATACATCGTAGCCAGCCACTAAGGTGTAGTAAATTCTCTCTAGATGAGCGTAATCAATTACCCATAGTGTTTTTGGCATTTCGCCAACAACTCCTTTATGTACCGACGCACTATTGAAATGCCGGTAAATACTTAGCATTGGCGCATCACCTTTCTGCTCACCTTTCCATATAGCATTATACCCAAGTCCTTTAGGATAAGCTGATCGATAAAGTTGTGTTTTGGCTTTCATATACTCGGTGTATTTATCGAGATAATCATCACTAAATGTTTTAAGAATGGAGAAGTCTGTATTTTCAATAGGTGTTTCTAAGTTATCTGCCTGGCGCAAAAGAAAGCTAGGTTGTTGGATTGAAATATCATAATCTGGATCTTGGAACATCACCCAAAAATGATCATGAATCACGTTAAGTGCCATTTGACCCCGACAAACTGGGCCGCGAATAAAGGTCATTATAATATAATGACTGTTATCTAATAAAAACTGATATCGAGAGCGCGTTGGTATTTGAGAAAATACAATAAAAGGGTTCGCACTAGCTTTAGCATCGTAAGTAATGAAATGCGGGGTTTCTTGCCATTTAGACAATATAAATTGCTCATTTAAACGCTCAAGTTTATTGTCATCAAGCTCTACTACCATGTGTGTTTTATGAACGATAGTCGAATGAATTTTCTTGAAACGGTAATAGACCCGATTTACCTGAGGGTCATCAAAGGGTCGATCACTGATAATTTCATCTATAGCAACAGGCGCTTTAGTTCTTGACCGCACCAAATTATAAAATTCATCAGGAGCTGTTTTAAAGTTCAAATGCGCTAGGTATAAATGTTCATAAAGATATCTTGCTGTAACGGTATGCTTTGCATCATCCTGGTTAAAGAAAGACTCCCATTTTACAATCTCTTTTTGAGCAAATATTGATGGCGTCACTAGCCGTGATTGTTCCGCTGGCGCTGGTCCTTGAGCTCCCTGTGATAACCATTGCATTAAGGTCCTGTAGTCATTATTTTCTAACGCGGGAAAGCCGTATGGCATACCATGCTTTGGTTTATCCTCTAAATACTCACCTAGCTCTTCGTTATCTTTTGGGCATGATAGAGAGTCGTTTTCAGGTTCGTAAGAGCCCAACACTTGAGGGTTTTTAATTTTCTGTGTAATTAAATGTGAAAAAATATCATTGTTATGGCCCGCTACTTTTTCACCACTACTCGTAAGAGAATAAAAACCTTTTGCTCGCCATTCTTCAGTATTTTTTGCATCTTTGAAAAGCCGTGTTGGCTCAATAGCACTAAACCTAGTGGCGTTATAAACTTTTATCTTCGAGGCCCCTCTTTCAACACCTTCATAAGAGCTGAATTTAGCCTGACATGCTGCGTTATAACACGAATGGCAGGTAACGCACCTTTGATCTAGAATAGGTTTAACATCGGATAGAAAATGCACTTGAGTGGAATGCTTTTCAACTTCTATTGGGGTGGGTACAGGTGCTGAGCAACCATAAAGAATGAAAATAAGAGTCAGGATTATTAGTAGACGGAAATACATGAATATTCGCTTTGGATTTCAATAAGATTAAATAGTCGTACAATCTACTTAAGGTAAACAGATTCCAGTTCAAACATAAGTTTATCATTCTGGTCGAAAAGAGATAAGCGCTCACCTTTAATATAAAACATCACGACAAGGGCCAAAGCTTGTAAATAAGCTTGCTCTTGATCCATTCCTTGCGCGCAAAACTTTCGTGTACTCGCTACTTTAGAAAACGTTAAAGAAGTTGTTTCTACTGTGTAGCTACCCATTATGGCATTACAACCTGCAAAACCTTTTAATGAAGCATCAAATTTCAGTTGCAAAAATAAATCACGCTCACCTTCAATACTTACAACTGGCTTGCCTTGAATACTTAATAACTTCCAATATGTATTTTTTAATTCCGCAGTAGATTCTGTACTTTGAACCTGACTTCCCCCTTCAGAATTTGTAGAAACACAAGAATTTAAAATAAAAAGAGACATGAATAAAACGACTATATAAAGATAATTATTTATTATTTTCATTGAGGTGCCTTCCCTTTATAAATTGATATAATCGCTGTATATATTTAATGTGCCCGACCTATTTTTCAATGAAATTATTTTCAAGGTCTGCTACTTTTGAAACTCCTTTTTGAACAAATGTATCGCCAGCTTGCTCGATCGCACTGCCAGTTAACAAAGTTGTCTGAAGTACTACATTGATAAAAGTTAGAAACCGGCTCTTCTGCATTAACAGGCCAATTGACTAAACTAATAAATTAACGTGCATCCCAAGGCTTCATAGGCTGAGATTTTTTCTCCGCTATATTAGCAGGTAGAATTAAGACACGTTTACCTTCCTGCCATTGAATTAAAAACATCTCTTTGCCGATCTGTTTTCCAGTCTCGTCAACATTATAACGGCCCATTAATGATAAGAAGCTCATAGTAGATAACTGCTCTCTTAGCGCATCTTTATCCAATGACTTTGCTAACCGTGCTGCGGCTTCAAGAACTTGCCCAGCAGCATAGCCGCCCGCAGAGTTACTACTTGCTGCATGCTTATAAATTTGACGATATCTAAAGTTAAAGTCATAAGCCATGGGTTGACGAGAAGCTCTTATCCAAGGCGTAAACCCTAATATACCTTCAGCATCTTCACCCAACTCTTTCCCAAAGTCTTTAGTTGATGGGCCAGAAGTAAAAGCCAATGCTCGAGGGTTATAATTTTGACGCTTTGCTTCACGAACTATCGCAACCGAGTCATCAAAGTAACTAGCCCCAAGTAAAATTTCAGTATCAGTGTCTTTAAACTTTTTGATTAACGTCTGATAATCAGCACCTGTTCGAGGGTAGCTTTCAAATACAGTTACGGTCAAACCCAAGGCTTCAGCCTTTTGCTTTGCCCCTAGCGCTACTTCAGCCGTAAACAAGTTGTCTTGATAAATGATTCCAACGCGTTTTCTGCCTCCATTTTTTGCGATCTCTAACCCCTTCTCCATATAAGCGGGTGCGGGCACATCAACTTGAAATATATTCTTATAACCACGATCCCAAATTGCGGTTGCCGCAGAGGTACCCGACACCATTGGAAACTGATGTTTTTCAGCTATCTTTGAGGCGGCGAGTGTGACATTTGAAGCATAAGGCCCTACAAGAAGATCTACTTTATCTACCGTTATCAGCTTTTCATAAAGTTCAGCACTTTTTTCGGGGCTTGATTGATCATCATAGTGAACGATTTCTACAGCTCGGCCTAATAAAGCACCTCGGGCATTAATATCATTCGCCCACATAGTAATACCTTGAAGCAGGCTTTTTCCTTGTTCATCGTAAGCCCCTGTAAGTGATGCCGTTACCCCCACTCTTATTGGCTGATCATTATTTAAAGCGAATACAAATGGACTTAAAAAAAGTAACGCTGTGACGGCTAAAATTTGTTTTGTATAATCTAAAAAATTTGTTGATTTCATGATGCTACCTCCTTATTTTTCAATTTGCATTTTACGTTGCATTAACCATAAACCACGTATCATTTCATACTCGAACGGTGATCCAGTTTCATAATACCTAAAAGGTACATTTGCTCTTGTATCAACCGCATCTAGTACGCTCCAAGTAGCTTCTTCCCAAGGTTTCATATCTAATTCATCACGTAAAGTGGCAATGGCAGTTGAGTCAACAAACCCACCAACTCCATCTCGAAGTGTTGATGGGCCCAAGAAAGGAAGAACCAAATATGGACCACCACTTACCCCCCAGTACCCCATTGTCTGCCCAAAATCTTCTTGATGCTTAGGAATACCTACATAGGAAGCGACATCAATTAGCCCTAGCAGACCGACTGTTGTATTCGTTATAAAGCGACCCGTTGTTTGATATGTCTTTGTAAAATTCAGCTGAAAAACACTGTTATATAATGTACTTATTTCACGAATATTATTGAAAAAATTATGTATCCCCGATTCAACAATATCAGGTGTGACCGCTTTGTATCCAGCGACAACAGGTAAAAATACATATTTATCGACCCGATAGTTAAAGCGATACATGGTACGGTTAAAACCCTCCCAAGGATCAGAAATTTCTCGAGGGCCATACTGTCCATCAGTATTGTTAATTCTTGCCCCATCAAAATAAGCAATATCTGCGACATCACCATTAATTTTAGGCGCCGTGCTACATGCAGAAACCGATAGCATAATTATAATTAATAAAGGTAAACGCAAGCTCGTTTTAATTTTCTTTGTATTTAAAATTGTCATAATAAAAATCATTACTTGCCCCCCTCCGATGTAAATACACTAAGCATATGTGCAACATTATCGCGGTGCGACATGTTCCCGCAATGCCCACCTTTGGGGTAAATTTTGGCACGGTTTCCAAAAACTCTGGGGAAAAAATCAATTTCTCCCGGCTCTAAAATAATGTCATCCTGATTATGGATGACTTCAATTTTAGTTGATGACTTTAAATAATCTTCTAAAGAGTACAGGCTCATCATTTTGATGTATTCGCCCTTTCTCATCTTCTTGCTATGTTTCTTGTGATAGGGGTAAAAAAAGCTATGGAAATAGTCTGTAAAGCCAATTTCATGCGCAGTAATCATATATTCTGCCAGGTTGGTATTAGGGGTTACCGACACATTCTTTGGCACAATATAACCCGAATTTGTCATAATATCGGAGGTGTAAATCATACTGGCAGATGAAACACGAAATGATAAACCCACTAAAGCAGCCAATTCTTCATTATTTGGATCTACAGCTTTATACGCATTAAATAAAAACTCTTCATTCATATCTACCGAAGGAGAGTCACGGTACACTCGACTCACCTCTTCTAATAAATTATTCATAAATTGATGGCTATTATCGGCGCCGCCAGGGATATTACCTGCCATACGATCAAGCAACGACGTGGAGTTGTATAAACTTACTGGTGGATTGATCAATAAGGCCTTTTTGAAATTAAAACTTTGTTTTGTTTCATCAAGCGAAGTGATAAATGCAGTATTGAAACCACCCAAACTATAACCCGTTATAAAGAAGTCGGTCACTTCGATGTCTTCTTGCAACTGTGCCCAAATCATCTCCATCGAACGGTAAAGGTCTTCAGCATCCTGAATAGCATGCCCCGGAACGCTCGTTTTAGAAGCCGATACTATGAAATTCATAAAGGTTGGAGAAGATAAAGAAACAACATGAAAGCCTTCATTGTAAAAAGCTTTAGCCATTTCTACATTTTTACTTCCATCATGTGATGCACCGGTACCGGCAATAAGGAAGATTAATGGGGACTTATTATTTTGCAGTGCTTGTGAATAGCGCATTTCTTCATCAAAAAAGAACACTTCTGGCACAACTCTATCTTTAAATATAAGAATGCTTTCAGTTTTTAATGGGTTTTCTTTTGGTAATTTAGCAGCAACTTGTGGCAACGTGCCGATAACTGTTGCTTCATATTTGCTATAGACTGGGTCAATGGTTGGGAAATCATACTCTTCAACATCGGCCCAGCCGTATGTTGAAAGTAAAATGGCAAAAAGTAAATGAAATACCTTCCACATAAGAGAGCCTCTTAATAATTATTATTGGTATGGATATGCCAAAGAGATTATATAGAAGGCAGTAAAAAATAATAGCGCTTTAGTTTCGATAAATGATTTAAACAAATAAAAAAACTTCGCTAAGCAGTTGTTATTTCTTCAATAAAGCAAGAAATGTAAAATACATTAATCATCACGACTAATGTAATAAGCATCAATCAAACTGATTACATCATCGCTTGTAAGTAATTCTCTAAACCTATTTTGTCAATTAAGCCAAGCTGCTGCTCCAGCCAGTATGCATGATCTTCTTCGGTATCTTCAAGTTGACGCACCAGCATTGCCCGAGTTTCATAATCCTGTTCAATCTCACATAATGCGATGGCTGCTTTTAAATTTTTAACCACCGAATATTCTAGGTCAAGGTCGCTTTTAAGCATTTCTGGTACCGAAGTACCTATATTTAGTGCCTCACGTTTTACCATGTTAGGCGTTCCTTCCAAGAAAAGCATACGCTTAATCATTTGATCAGCATGGCCAGTCTCATCTTCCATTTCATGACCAATGCGCTCATATAGCTTTGATAGGCCCCAGTCATCATACATACGTGAATGTATAAAATACTGGTCCATCGCTGAAAGCTCACCCGCCAATAAGCTGTTTAACACATCAATAATACTTTGCTTGCCTTTCATATGCTTTCTCCACAAGAAGGTTGTTTCTACAATCGATTAGTCGGCCATCATTGATTGTAAGTAATTTTGAGTTCCAATATTTTTAATCAACGCTAACTGTGTTTCAATCCAATCTACATGTTCTTCTTCTGAATCTAAAACCCCGCCTAACAAATCACGACTCACATAATCTGAAACAGATTCACAGTATGCGATTGCGGCTCTTAAGTCATTTAAAGTGATTTTTTCTAGCTTCATATCGCACTCAAGCATTTCCTGAGTATTTTCACCAATCAGTAATTTTCCTAATTTTTGAAGGTTAGGTATGCCTTCTAAAAAAAGGACTCGCTCGATTAGTTTATCTGCATGCTTCATATCTTTTATTGATTTTTTATATTCATAACTATCAAGCTCACCTAACCCCCAATGTTTAAACATACGCGCATGAAGAAAATATTGATTGATCGCTATCAGCTCGTTACCTAAACAGGTATTGAGTAATTCAATGACTTTTATATCACCTTGCATAAAGCTTCACTCTTTGAATAAAAAAGAAATTTGTTATGCAAAAAAGTGTAGTTCAATTGGAAATAAAAAGAGAGAATTATTTTCTAGACATAGAAAATAATTAGGTGAAATCGAGAAATATGACTTTTAAAATTTTAGCACTTAATTTCATAGGCTAATTGAGAACTGTGGTTTAGCTGAAATTGGCTGATGGTATTTGAAATAAGGTCCTTGGCATAAGATGTACATTGCCCACAACAGCTACCGAGCCCTAAACTTCGACGTATTTGACTGAAACTTGATGCACCGTTATAAACCTCATCTTCGATGGTTTTATCGGTAATCCCCTTACAAATACACACCAACATAAAAAACCTCAAATTTTTTGAATACATTTCAAATTTCGAGAGGAATAATAATATAAATAGGAATCATTAGCAAATAGAAATAGTAATCAAATTCTTTCTTATTTTGAATTAGCTATCCTCGTCTTTAAACTAATTAATATTTAGTTGCTAATTAATCCGCAAAGCGCGCTTTAATTTCTAAAATTTTAGGCATTTCTTTAATAAATAATTTTACTAACTCAGGGTCAAAATGCTCACCAGACTCTCTTTCAAGTAACTCAATAGCTGAATCTACCGTCCAAGCTTTTTTATAGGGTCGCTTTGAAGTTAAAGCGTCAAAAACATCAGCAATAGCAACGATACGTCCAATTTTTGGTATTTCTTCGCCTTTCAGACCATTTGGATAACCTTTACCATTGAATTTTTCATGGTGCGTCATTGCTACGGTTCGCGCCATATCGAACAACACTGAGTTATCATGTCCAATAATTTCAACACCAATTTCAACATGACTTTTCATAACATCCCATTCTTCACCATCTAACTTTTCTGGTTTTTGAAGCACGCGATCTGGCACTCCTATTTTACCAATATCATGCATGGGGGCCGCACTCATTAACGTTTCCGCATCATTTGGAGCCATGCCAGCAGCTTCCGCTAGAATTTTAGAATAATAGCTCATACGAATAACATGCATACCAGTATCATCATCTTTATATTCTGCCGCACGGCCTAATCGTTGTATTATCTGCAAGCGTGTATCATTAATCGTTTTTGTTTGTTCATGTACTTTACGGTCAAGTTCACGGTTTTGGTTGTAAAGTGCAAGCTGTGTTTTTACACGAGCTTTAACAACAGGAGGACTTATTGGCTTAGCAATATAGTCAACAGCTCCTAAATCAAACCCTCTTAACTCATCTTCAGTACTAATTTTTGCAGTCACAAAAATAATGGGTATATGCCTAGTGGTATAATCTTCTTTTAGTTGGCGGCAAACCTCGTAGCCGTCAATACCAGGCATCATGATATCAAGCAGAATCAAATCCGGCTTCTCTGCCATTCTGGCAATTTTAAGCGCCTTATCGCCGTCTTTCGCCGCTTTTAAACGGTAATCAGCCTTAAGTATTCCAACTAATAAATCGATATTCTCGGGAGTATCATCTACTACCAATATGGAAGGCTTATCCATTACATTTCCTTTACTTTTTTCTTAGTAAATCTATTTAACATAATTATAATGCAGCTAGTTCTTTTACTCAGGTTCAGATAACGCAGGTATCACATTCTGCTCCACGATTGTTCTATGCAATACTGCTGGAGGCTGTATACCTTCTTCAACAAATAACTTCATTACATGCAAGGTGATATCCGTCTCAAAGTCTTTTTCATACTTTGTGTCTAATACATAGGCTTTTAAACGTAACTGGAGTGCGACACAATTTTCCAACACCACCTGCGAAGCGATCACCTTTATAGGCTTAGGCAGGTATATAAATCGAGTATTTGCTGCAACCTCATGTATGATTTCACGCGCTTTAACTAAATTTTGATCTAACCCAATATAAAATGTAACCATTATTTGCATATCGACTTCGCCATAGTTACTACATGACGATACTTCGGCTAAAAACAAGTTGTTTGGAATCGTCACTACACTGTCATCTAAGGTTTGCATTTTTACTGAACGTAAACCAATGGCAAGTATGTCGCCGTACTGACCATTAAATGCCACCCTGTCACCGACCTGAAATGGCCGATCAAACAAAATCATAATACCTGCCATGAGTGATGCGGCAAGATCCTTCAGAGCAAACCCCAGTGCTACAGCGCCGGTACCACTCATAATAACTAAAATTTCTTTGCTGATTTTAAAGCTCAGCATAACAACACTTATAATCGTTCCGATATAAACCGTAAAAGAAAAGAAGGCGCTTATTTTTTGAATAGATAATCTGCGGTCAGCAAAAACACTGCCTAGTTTTTCGACTAGACGATCTGCAAAATGCAAAGTTAACCAAGCACATATAACCACAACTAATGAGGCAAACATTCCCTCCCATCTAAACATCGTGAAAACAACTGAAATAGGATCTGCCTGAGTTGTGGGCTCCACTATCTCAGTCTCTTCTGCTAATAAAGTTGCAGGAAACAACCAAATCATCAAAATATAATGCATAAGTATTTTTTTATACATCATCATTCTCCTTATACATACCGTGGCATTAAGTTTTGACGAGCGAGTACGCGTATTATTTCTTTTCGCCAATACCAATTAATTGAGTAATATTTTTCATCATAGTAATCAACCCATTCATTCAAAACAATTAACCTTAGCGCACCAAAAACCTCTGCATCAGTCAACTGTAAACTTTTAACTATGTCATCATTATTGATAATTTCAGACTGACAAATGACCCTCAGTACCAATAAGACAGTTAACGTAGCATTCTCAAGCTCTGAAGACGAAGCTAGTCGCGGTAGGCGTACAACATATTGATCTTTTGAAGTTATAAACAATGACTTTGCCCATAAACCTAATGCAACTCGGGGGTTACCACCTGCTGCCGTATGCAAAATACGAATAAAGCCCGAGAATACGCGATCTTTTGGGTTATCGTAGTTGCTATCATCATATTGTCGCGGAATCACAACCTTAGAGAAATCTGGATGTACATCCATTGCGGTACAAGAGTTTTCTATTAGAGTACCGATGTGATCAGGCGTCCAACTCGGTAAGCGAAAGATATTACGGTCAAAAATCCTATGTGCGCGTGCTCGAACAATATACTGCCAAGTTGCTGAGTTTGTTGATAGGACTAACATCAAATCAGGAACAGCCACTAAATAAGAAGCCAGTTTATCTAGTTCATCCTGACCGCCAACATAGGGGCGTATCAAACGCTGCACATCATCAATAATTAACACATCAATTTGTCGCTTGCGAAGCTCCTCAAAAACAATTCGACCCGTTTGCATGTCTGAATCCAAATGTATCTTTCTTGCAAGCTCTTCAATTAGCGCATCTAAACCTTCCTTAGGGCAAGATACCATAATTGTTTTTTTATCCGAATCCTTTGCTATACGTCGTAGCAATGTAGATTTACCACCACCACTTTCACTTACTACAATTATTGCACCACCAACATTTTTGTCGATTTTAGCTAGTATTTTACGAAGTAAAGAACCACCCATTTGATTAATAATGACATTACCACAGGCTTCAAACTTTTCCTGGATTTCTGCCGAGATGGGTTCAAGATCAGCATCATCTTTTTCTTGCAGATAGGCTTTTGCCATCTCAAGGCCCAAAAGGCTGTCTAAAATCTGCTGCCCGGTATGGAAGTTTGCCAACCAGTCTATTAATACTTTTTTGAAATGTAACTGTAATAAGAAAAAGGCCCCGTACAAGCTATATACATAACTTGCAAAGCCATTACGATGTGACAATACAAGCTTGGTAACAGAGTTTTGTTGCGGCTCTAATTCGCATGAAGTAATAATGGTCGATCGCCATATCGCCACTAAGGCAATCAATACGATTACAAGCAAAAACTCACATAATAAAAATGCCCAAGCATAGAGTGTACCTTCACCAACATAACGTGAAATAATTTCGAGATTTAAACCGCTGATAATAAGCCACACCCCAAGGATTTTTAAGGTTTTTAGAATCAGATCGGATGTTGTTTTTTTTATGGTACTAGAGCTTCGAGCAATAACCGCGTTTATAAGTAGAACACCTAACCAACTCCAAAGTATCCAACTCATAAAGATACGACCAACCTCTATGAAAAACGTTAAGGAAGGGTCTTTAACAAAACCAAAAATTAAGCTGAGTAGTATAAGTAAAGCAATAGGGTTTCTAAGTTGATCAAAGTACCAAACAAGTTTCGTTAAACGAAGATTACGCTTGGTTCTTGGGCGTGCTCGCATAAACTTTTTACGCAAGTCGAATAAACCTTTGGGTGCCCATTTTTGCCAAAAGCGGTAAGCAAATATGGCTACGATGAACTCAACAAACAATCTAATCGTTGGCAAAGGCGCTGTCAGCATATCGTCTAAGAATTTTATAATAATATCTGGTAGCGTTGCTATGCGATAGCGAAGCGTCATTTCTAAAAAAGAAAGCTCTCGGTTAAACTCTTTAACCCCTGCAACGCCTGTTCCTGTTACCTCTTCAACAATAGATTCAGAAGTATTATCAAGTAGACGTAAACGCTGCTTATACAAAGTCTCTAATGTAAAGAAAAGATCACTCTTAGACTTAGGTACAGCGTAAGTGCCTGAGCCTGAGCCTGAGTCAGTATGACTTGAGTTCCGCCATTCTCTCGCTTTATATTGAGTGCGGTATTTGTCGAACGCCCTGCTCATTTCACGATACAAGGCATTAGTTTGCGCTTGTTCATCGCTTTCAAGTGAGCTGACAACTTCATCGACTCGACTTATCCAATATTTTGCCGCCGACGGTAATGTTTCTTTAGGCTGAGTTTTATTTGGCAGTTCTTTGTCTTTCTTATCGCGAGTAGCCTCCTTGATTTCTGTATTGATACTGGTGGGTTTATTGTCTAGCGTTACCTTATCTTGATCAGTCCTATCTGCATTAGTTTCATCTGACAAGGTTTCAGATTCAGAACCTCCAAAAATACCAAGTATGGATTTAGATTCAACCTTCGGCGATTTCTCTTCTATTGGCTTTTCTACCGGTTCTTTTTTTGATGTTTTTTTAACGACCTCGTCTTTAGACAAGCTGACCGAAGACACCATCATCATGATTAACAATAGAACACTGCTTAACACTGTTTTCATTTCATAGGTCCGCATATTTGGTGCCTTACTTTTCTTGCTGAAGGTCAAATGTTTTAAGCTGATCGAGGGCTTCATCAAAGTCATACTCTTCAACCGCGTTAGTTACTTTTTTGAGAGTATCTGAATAAATAGATACACCAGGTAATGCCAATATCTGATCGACAAGCTCGGTTGATTCAGTATCGTTTTCTTCTAAGAAACCTTTCAACCGAGCAATCAAGACTGTGAGTTGTCCAACATCCAATTCACCCGCCTCGCTTATGCTTACTTCAGTAGATGCATTTAACCATTGCTCCAGACCGCTTATAACAGGCGATAAAGCATCAAGAAGAACGCATAAAAGTAAATGAACTTCATCTTCTTTTTGTTGGTTTTCACATGCTGATTCTAACGCCCCCGCTGCAGTTGCAACACTACTAACTCCTAGACTTCCAGCAACACCTTTTAATGTATGAGCTACTCGAGCGGAACTACTTTCTTCAACATCCAACAAGGCCTCATTAAAAACTACCTCGAAGTCTTTCTGGCTATGATAAAACTTGATTAAAAGTTTGCGATAAAGTGAAATATTCTCCTGAGTAACAGCTAAACCAATATTGGTATTGATACCTTCAATTTTCGGTAATTGTTCACCACTCGACTCTGGCTTTTTATGATGCGTTATTTCATCTAGGTTATTATCTGTAGAAGGAGTGATCCATTTAGCCATGACAATGAACATACCACTGACATTAATTGGTTTTGCAATGTGGTCATTCATTCCAACTTCAAGCACTTTTTCACGATCACCAGCCATTGCATTGGCAGTCATTGCAAGTATTGGCAATGACTTATATTTATTCTGTGCTCTGATTTTTTTCGTTGCAGTATAGCCATCCATTACCGGCATTTGGCAATCCATTAAAATGCCATCAAATTCTTCATTATCCAATATATCGAGAGCTTGTTGCCCATCGTTTGCAACGACGACACTTAAGCCGTTATTTTGTAATAATTCTTGTGCTAACTCTTGGTTAATATCGTTATCTTCTACTAATAATATTTTGGCACCCTGTAAACTAGAAATAGCTTCTCTAGCATCATTTTTACTTCGACTAGCCCTAGATACCTCAGCAATTTCTTTGCCCATAGCAATCATAATGGCATCGAGCAAACTAGATGGCGTTAAAGGTTTTGTCATCACACAACTAACATCTATATCTAATGATGCTTTAATTGCTTCATCTCGACCATGAGCCGTTACCAAAATAATTTTAGGTGGGGAATGTAAATTAAGATTATAAATAGATTGGGCTGTTTCTATTCCATCCATGCCCGGCATTTTCCAATCCAATAATATCAGATTAAAATCAGACTCATTCAATGCATCAAGTGCGTCTTCTCCACTGGCAACAGCCACAGTATCAAAGCCAAATACTGTCAGCATAGATTCGAATATTTCTCGCGCTGAATCATTGTTGTCGACAATTAATATTTTAACTGGCTCATTATCTGTAATGATCGATTCACGTAAGGGTTTTACATTTTTCTGTTCTTTAAAAATTGCAGTAAAATGAAACTCACTACCCGCTCCTTCTTCACTTTCAACCCATATTTCACCTCCCATCATATCGGTAAAGCGTTTAGATATAGTTAAGCCCAAGCCAGTACCACCAAACTTTCGTGTTGTTGAGGTGTCAGCCTGGCTAAAAGAGCTAAATAATTTCTCTTGTTGCGTTTGAGAGAGACCTATACCGGTATCACATACCGAAAAATGAAGGATAATTTCGTGATTGTTTTTTGACTCAGCCCGAACACGTACAAGCACTTCACCAGTGTCGGTAAACTTAACAGCATTATTTCCAAGGTTAACTAATATTTGCCCTAAACGTAGCGGATCACCAATGAGCGCCGTAGGTAAGTCAGCAGGAATATCGAATAATAATTCCAAGCCTTTATCTTCGGCTTTGAGCCCTACAAGGTTTGCCAGGTTTTCAAACACTTCTTCTAGAAGAAAATCAATTTCTTCCAGTTCCATCTTGCCCGCTTCTATTTTTGAGAAATCTAAGATGTCATTGATAATGCCAAGCAGTGCTTCAGCGGAACGGTGCACTTTTTCAATATAATTTGTTTGCTGTCGATTTAAATCTGTTTGCAGGGCCAAATACGACATGCCGATGATGGCATTCATTGGTGTTCTAATTTCGTGTGACATATTTGCCAAAAAGTCAGATTTTACCTTCGTAGCATCTTCAGCAGCTTCTTTTGCTAGAATCAAATCCGTAATATTTGTAGAAACACCACCAACAGCAAACACCTCTCCTTCACTATTTAACACAGGAAATTTATAAGACATGTAGGTATGAAATGTGCCATCGGGCTGTTGTAATTTTTCTTCACGTTGAAGTGATTCGCCTGATTCGGCAACAACCCGGTCATTCAAAACAAAGTGCTCGACCACTTCTTCAGGCTGAAAGTCATAATCGGTATGGCCAATAATCATTTCGGAGTTTTTGCCGACAACATTACAAAATATCTTATTGACCAGTAAATAACGTCCTTCAAGATCTTTCATATAAATAACGGCTGGGGAGTTATCTAATACTGCTCGTAATAATTCTTTATTTTCAGACAGTGCCAACTCCGCTTCTTTACGCGCGGTAATATCCGACACACTCCCACTGGTCAGATATGCTAAGCCTTGTTTATCGCGCTTTGATTTCGCCCTAGCTCTAAACCAATGATAGTTGCCTTGCTTTGTCCGCATTCGGTATTCAACATCGTAGACGCTAGCAGTACTTAAATGCGCATTAAACCCTTGATTTGCAGTTTCAAAGTCATCAGGGTGCATATGTTGCTGCAAAATTTCAGAAGTATGCGGTAACTCATCAGCCTTATACCCAAGTAGTTCACTGAATCGTGGAGAAAACCAATATGTTTCAGTTGCGGTATCATACTCCCAAAGTGCATCGCCACTTCCACGCACGGCTAATTCGAAACGCTCTTGAGCTGACTTTACGGCCTGTTCGGCAGACCTTAAATCTGTAATATCGTAGGTTACACCATCAATATAAGTTGTCTCTCCTTCATCATTGTATGAAGTTTTACCACGAGCCGCGATATACCTAGTTGCACCATTAGGCCAAACCACACGATATTCCACGTTATAAGGTTTTCGATTATTAATTGCCAAATATAGTTCAGCCTTCGTGTTTTCCCGATCATCTGGGTGCAGCATGTCAAACCATTGGTTAAGACCCTGTGAAATAGGCTCTTTATTTGAAACATTTAGAACTATTGCATCAGAAAGCCCCATCATCCGATTAACTCTACTGTCCCAAGTCCAAACATTTTTCTTGATATCACCGCGCCACAAACCAATTTGCGCGGCATCAAGCGCTAACTGCCTTGTCTGTTCAGCTTCATTAAGTGCAAATTCAACACTTTTAGCAATGGATATATCTTCCATCATGCCTATAAAGTGAGTAACTTGGTCGTTATTATCATTTACAGGTGCAATTGAGATTGAAGCCCAAAATAGTTCGCCATTCTTTCGTTTATTTTGAATTTCTGAATGATAAATATCTCCATTCTGAATCGTTAGCCACAGATCTTCATAAACATATCGAGCCACACGATCGCTACTTAGTATATTGGGTCTCTTTCCAATGGCCTCATTACTGCTAAAGCCTGTGATCATAGAAAAAGCAGGATTTACATGCTCAATCACCCCTTCTATATTGGTTATCATCACACTTAAAGGACTTTGTTCTATCGCTTGCACAACTTTTCTTAAGTCTTCTGTATGTAGCAGGATGCTTTCAGCCATTGAATTAAAGGTTTTAGCAAGCGCCCCCACCTCATCGTTAGTAACCAAGTCGATACGCTTGTAGTAATCCCCTTTACGTATAGCTTCAGACCCTTCTTCAAGCATTGATAGGGGCTTTATAATTCTTGACTTCAAATAAAAATAAGAAAAAATCGAAAAGGCAATTGTAAATACAGTTAGTAATGTTATTAAGCCTAAAATCGCAATATTTTGGGCGTTAATATCATGTAAGTCTGTTGCCATTCTGAATTTAAACTGCTCAAAAAAGAGATCTATTTCCTCTAATATGTCCGACTTTATATTATGGTACTCACGGCTATGCAGCATGTTGCGTGCTAGCTCCAAGTTAGGCCTATTATGCTGTGTAAAATTACCTTCTGAATCTTGAAAGACACCCTTTGCCGCATTCATGGCTATGGTTTCCATTACGACCAGTTCATCTGATTTTTTCTTTGCACTAGCAATGTACAAACGTTCTTTATCAGAAAACCTTAAATCCAACATTTTTTGCTCTAGGCTATATGTTGGTCCATTGGCATTGTGTTTAATACTACCGGCGAGAATATGATCCCAGTACGTACGGATATAGTTACCAGGGCGTGCTTGTTTACCGTCACGAATAGCAATAATATGTTTAAAATAACGTTCGAAAGATGCGTCACCTCTAATGGTATATAGCCTAGCCATGCGAGTTAAATCATCAGAAGATTGCTTTAACTCCAAAGCAAGCTCAAAAGAAGCATATTCAAGATTTTTAATCTCAAATTCTTTTTGTTCGCCCTCCCAAAGCAGTGCAATCAAACCGCTAATCGCAGTAACCGACACGGAAAAAATAAGAAAGGTAACGAATAAAATTTGCCTGATCGTAAGTTGCTTGGGCCTACCCAAGTAAATCCAGTAAGCAGCAACGATCAACAAAAGTGAGAAAAATATAATGGAAAGATTTTTAAGCAAGCCTATGCCTTGAGAATAAGAAAATGCAGGTTCATCATTTTCACCTTGTACCGCCATAACAGTAACTTCATCGTCGGCACTTACGATAGACTCCCAACGTGCCGTTATTGTATCTCGCTCATCATTCGAGATTTTTTTCATGCCTTTATCGATGATCTCACGCAATTGATGATTTCCATACTTCACTGCTATATTCCAGTCATTGTCATAAAGTAAAGAAGTAGTAGATATTTTATAATCGGTCAGTAATCTACTCTTATTTAAGTAGTAGATGCCCGTAAGTGTATCTGCGGCAAATGCACGAATAGTGCCCATATTAAGTGCATCAAGAATTTTTGCATAACTACTAAAAGCGATAACAGACTCAATCGGTAAACGTTTTTTAAGGTATCCTTCTACATAATCACCTTTTAAAACGCCAATACGGTAACCAGAAAGGTCAACAAGATTATTAATAGAAGGTAGGTCTCTGTGAAGAAAAACATGTGTATCAGTGTTAGAAAGTTTGGCGCCGAAGGTCAGAAACCGACTTCGTTCTTTACTAAAAAATAAACCTGCGTGTACTTGGCTTTTCCCCGTCTTAACCTGCTCAATCGTTTGATTCCAAGAAGCAGGTACAAAATCAATTTTAACCCCAGTCTTGTTTGACCAAAGCCGCCATAAATCAATCATCATTCCAGCAGGTTTAAGATCGTCATCTTGAAAGTGAAAGGGTACACAATCTATGCAATACGAAACACTGATACGTTCTGGAATAGACACTTCAGAGCTTTTACCCCCTTCAGTATCCTTAGCTTCCTCAGACGAAATAGAAGGTAAAGAGAGTATAGAATCTTCGGCATATGTCAGAGGACTCAAAGCCAATAATAGAAGAGTAATCAATATCCGGCTTTCAGAAATCAGTGCGTACACCTTTTTATACAGCATTCATGCGTCCCTTATATATTTACTTCAATAGCTATTCTTTTTGAGCGATCGCTGTTTGATAAAGATGCACATCACGCTGCGGAAATGGAATGCTAATTCCTTCTGCATCAAAGCCTTGCTTAACAGCTTTTGTTATATCCCAATAAACATCCCAATAATCTTTTGTTTCAACCCACGGACGGACCACGAAATCGACAGAAGATTCATTTAAGGTATGAAGTTTAACCATTGCTTCTGGATTTTTAAGTACTTTAGGATGTTCATTAACAATACGAGTTAAAACTTCTTCTGCATGGGGTATATCATCGCTATAACCAATACCAAACACCATATCAATTCGACGCATATTTTGAGCGGTCACATTACGTATCACATCACCCCAAATCTTGCTATTTGGCACAACTAAACACTGATTATCTAAAGTGAGTACCGTAGTTGACACAAGACTTAGCTTCGAAACAGTTCCTGTTAACCCGGCAATTTCAATTAGGTCACCTTCGTCAAAAGGGCGATAAATTAAGATCATCATTCCTGATGCAAAATTAGACAGAGTATCCTGTAATGCGAAACCGATAACTAAACCTACCATACCAAAACCGGCAAGTAGTGGTCCTACTTCTATACCAAGCTGGGATAAAGCAATTAACAAACCGATTAGCATCACTACCTTTGAAGACATCGCAATAAAAAAGTCTTTTAGAAGAACTGACATACTTAAAGAATAATGATTCATAGAGTTTGCAACTAATCTTTTCACTACATTTGATAATGCTCTAAACACAAAAAGGATTAATAAGAACAGAATTACCTTCCACAATAACTCTACACCATTCTCTGAAAACCACTCATAAATGGCTGCCATAGACTGTTCAAACAAACCTGTCAGTACCCCCTCACCAAGCAAGTCTCCTGATATTTCTCCTGTGGAGGTCAATAGGAGTTGCGTATACTCAGTTGTATCTTGTTGAAGACTCTCTAAAAGCACAACACGACGGGATAAATTCTCGATGGAGCCTGACTTTTTATGCGCAAGTAAGCTTAGCTTACTTTTTAGTTCATCTATTACAGCTACATCGCCAAAGTCCATAAGATGCTCTAGGTCATCGACTGCAAGATTAATGAGTTCTAGTCGATCTGCCGCGATACGCGTATATAAGTTAAGGTGAGAGATTAAGAACGATCTACTATCACTATCATCGATACTGAATGCAGGCATATACGATATATTTTCAAACATACCTTCAAAGTGATCATCTAAAAGCATATTGGCGCGGAGTACTTGCTGCTCTCGCATAAGTGTATCAACTTGATCCGTGGACTCATCCCTTGCCTTTTCACCATTTTCAATAGATGTTTCAATCAACGAAAAGTTATGTTTAAGTTTCTTAAAAAGCTCAGGTATTTCAATTTTAATTCGCTTTCTCAACGCATCGTTATTTGCAACATCTACCTTTGCATATTCAACTAATTGAGCAACGATTAGTCGTTGTGTACCACCGGCACTTAAAAGGCGAAGCCCCGCAATTTGCTTATCCTCGCCTTCAGTCTTCTCAAGGGCTTTTAAGTTGTAAGCAATAACCTTATCAAGCCTTCCCATTTCTTTTAATAACGCTTCACTTTCTGAAGCTGATATCGCAAAAGAGCAACTAGCCCATAAACTTAAGACCCCCAATAAGAAAAAACTTACTAGTTTGTTTGGGGTAGAAATCATGCGCTATCTCCAGATAAAATTTTAGTTTTTATATTTATGAACACTTAATATAACTAGATAGAATAACAAAAAATTAACAGATAAAGCTAAGAAAAAACGACTTATTGTCCAGTGCCAGATTTAGACACTGTAGCGCTTTGAACAACCTGATTACGCCCATTATTTTTAGCCTGATAAAGCGCTACATCTGTTTTGGCGTATAAAGTTTCAGGTGTATCAGACTTAGTACACTGACAATAACCAATACTACAAGTTATCTTAGGATTAATATCACTTACCTCTACCGAGTGCCGCATTCGTTCCAATAAAATCAAAGCATTATCACAAGTGGTATTTGGCAAGATAATCGCAAACTCCTCCCCGCCAACCCTACATACCATATCTATCGTGCGTACATTCGCCTCAAGTAACAAAACAAACGACTTAAGCACCTGATCACCCACATCATGTCCAAATTCGTCATTAACACGTTTAAAATGGTCAATATCAACCAATACTAAACAGAATATTTGCTCAGGATAACGCCTAAAGCTTTCAATTTCATGCGCAATGGCCGTTTCATAGAACCGCCTATTTTTACACCCGGTCATCGCATCCGTAACGGTTAGCAATTCCAGCTCACGCTTTAGACGTTTTTCTTCAGTAATGTCATAAAAAGTTATCACTAAATTTGTAGGTGTTTTTTTTGAATTACCAAATGAAACCGCCTCTACAAAATCAATATGCTCATCACCAACTTTAGACAACCTTGAAACTTCACCCCGCCACTCTCCTGACACTTCAAGTGAGTCTCGTATCAACGTATAAATATCGTTATTAACCACATCAGGATGTAAAATAGAGGATGGTTTACCAATAATTTCAGATGCAATTACTTCGAAAATACGACAATAGGATTCGTTGACCTGCTCTATATTCCCTTGTTCGTTAGTGAGCATGACTGGAGACATTGATTTCATTGCTGCGTACGACAAGTGAATATGCCTAACTAATTCACGATAAAAAATAACAAATAATGCTAAAGGAAATGCAATAAAAAACAATAGTATCATTCCAACAAACATCTTTTCATTGATCTCACTAATGTTATGAAGAGCTAAAATAGCAACCTGTTCATCATTATAATCATGTATGACAGTCAATTTGGCCGTTCCTAGACCTGAAAGTGGCAAGTCGATTCTGTCAAAAACCGTATATACGTTATCTTGACGGTATACACCCTCTCTTTTTAGCTTAACCTTTTCCCAAAAAGCAGGGTTATCCTTTACCAATGAGTGCTCTTTACGTGTAGCTATACGTGCCCCATATAGTCGAGAATCTTCTACTCCATAGAGGTACTGACTATCCCCACCCAAAATAATTGGACGATCATCCAGCACAAGTTCCCCTAATAAGTTTTCAAATATACGATTTATAGCTAGATTGACAACCAGATACCCTAAACGATTGCCACTTTCATCTAATACAGGTACTAAAATCCTCATTGCCATAGTATAGGGTTTTACATACTCACCATCTTCACTTTCAAGGTCTGCACCATAAAATGCCCAAGGCATAGCCATTAAACTTGCATACCTAAAATAATCTGACCCGCCCTTATAACGAAGCTTTTTAGCTAGCTGTACACCATCTTTAGGCGTGTAATCTACACGTACTTTTTCATAACCTTTAAGATCTATAAATCGAATCTGCCGTAGTTCACCGTTACCAAGCATTAAGCGCCCCCAGGTATCGACAAGCGTTTGTTTTGTAGTAAAAGGATTGTTGATAAAGTTGTATAAAATACGACTACCCGCTAATAACTGTGAAGTCGATGCCAGACTCTCAAAACGTTTATTTAGCTTATTTGAAAATAGTTTAATTTGCGTGACATATTCAACCCGAATCTGGTCATCGAAGCGTTGTATCTCATGCTGTTTTTCATTTTCAAGTAACGTTATAAAAGGGGCTATCAAGAGGCAATAAATCAGTAGCACAGTCGCTATAGTTCGAAACGAAAAAATGGTATTTTTAAAAGAATGATTATGCATACGATAAAAATCCAACTCATAATTTTTATTATTTTAAGCTTAGTACAACCAACACAAACTTTCGAACCCCCCCCTTATTTAAAACAAACTTGCGATTAACATAACCTTAAATTGGACAAAATCCTTCGACATATACTTATATAATGATAAAGGCCAACAGTTTGATTAAGCACCAGAAATACCATTAAATTAAACAAAATATAAATATGCTATCTCTGCTGGAAAAAAATGAAAGATGGGTCTAGTATCCTTTTAATCAATCATTTTTAAGTATCGTACTTTTAAACTAAAAGTTAAAATTTGAATCATCAAAAAGGAAAGTAAGACTATGAAATTCAGCACTACGCTTTTATGCTCTTCAATTACAATGGCTATAGCTTCAGGCTCTGTTCTAGCTGAATCAAAATTTAGTTTAGGGTTCGGTTTAGCATCAAAAACAAATATTTATGAGAAGCCAGATGACGATAACAAAACCCTCCCCCTTCCTGTTATCAACTACCAGTCAGATTTAATTTATGTAAAAGGCTTAGAAGCGGGTTTATATTTACAACCGCTAGATATACTTAAATTAACCGGTTTCGTTAATGTTCAAGCTGCTGCTTATGAAGAAGACGATGCTGATTCATTAGATGGATTAGATGATCGTGAATACACAGCCAACGTTGGTATTGGTGCTACTGTATTCCTTAAAATAGGCGATGCAGATTTCGGTGAAGTGGCTCTAAAAGCAATGACCGAAGCGGGCGATGAGCACGAAGGTGAAGAAGTAGATTTACGATACGGGAAAACGATTATGTTTTCTGAGCAGAAGTTTCATATCAAACCTTACTTCGGTATGACATTTATTTCTGAAGATAAAGCAGCATATAACTACGGTGTTACCCAAGAGCAGGCAGCTGATGCGGCTTTAGTAGGTAACGATATCGCAACGGCCTACCGCCCTGGCGACAGTGTTAATACTTTTGTCGGCATTGAAGGCGGTTACTCAATCAATGAAAAGCACACGATTATAGGTAGTATGGAAAGTCTACAGTTAGATGACTATATCGCTGACAGTACAATCGTAAAAGAAGATACGATTACAACGGTTTCTGTTGCATGGTTATATAACTTTTAATCTTAGCTTATAAAAGTTAGAGACTATGAAGGCCCTATCGAATGGTAGGGCCTTTTTTTATTCGCTTTATAACCTACAACTCAAGTCCCACAAAATGTTTTATACGGTCCAAAGTCTGTCGGGGCAGCTTTAGTATACTCTTCAAGCCCATCCCTTTTTTCAAAGGGTTTATCTAACACCGCCATTAGCTTTTCAAAAGGCTTAAAATCAGAGTCTTTTTCAGCAGCTTGCAGCGCAGCCTCTACAAGGTGATTTCGTGGTATGTACAACGGGTTAACTGAGTCCATTAATTCAGCACGTGCATCAGAATTTAGCGGCTCTTTTTCAGATCGCTTACGCCAGAGGGCTAGCCATTCATCAAGGCCTGAAGTGTCGTCAAACAAGGCTCTAAGCTCCTCAAACTCACCACATGCAGCACTAGAAATACTTCTAAAGAGCAAAGTAAAATCAACTTTTTCAGCTTGCATAAGATTAAGCAACTGTTGAACAAGCTCTAAGTCACCTTCTTTAACCTCAGTAAAACCAATTTTTTTGCACATACCTTTCAACCAACAGATTTGGTACGTTTCAGCAAACTCTTTAATAACGGCTGTTGCTAAACTTACTGCCTCTTCTGGGTCGTCATCGATAACTGGCAGTAACGTTTCAGCTAAACGTGCTAAATTCCATTGAGCCATATGCACTTGATTTCCAAAGGCATAGCGCCCCTGATGATCAATCGAACTAAATACAGCGGCAGAATTATAATCATCAATAAACGCACAGGGCCCATAATCTATTGTTTCACCAGATATCGTCATATTATCTGTATTCATCACGCCATGCACAAAACCTACCTGCATCCATTTAGCAATAAGCACTGCTTGTCGATCACAGACCACACGCAATAATTCAAGGTAAGGTCTTTGGGTCGCTTTTATTTCTGGGTAGTGACGCTCAATCGTATAATCGGAAAGTTGTTTTACTTTTCCAATATCACCTTGAGTTGCAAAATATTGAAAGGTACCGACACGTATATGACTTGAAGCAGTACGGGCTAATACAGCACCAGGTAGCAATGATTCGCGATATACATTTTCACCCGTCGCGACCGCAGCTAAAGCACGTGTTGTGGGTACACCAAGCACATGCATCGCTTCACCCAATATATATTCACGCAATACAGGAGCCAGTGCAGCCTTCCCATCGCCACCTCGTGAATAAACAGTACGACCTGAACCCTTTAAATGAATATCATGTCGCTTACCGCTGGGATCAATTACTTCACCCAATAATAAGGCCCGCCCATCACCTAATCGAGGGCTAAACCCGCCAAATTGGTGGCCCGCATATACTTGTGCGAGAGGTGATGCGCCTTTAAGTTCAATGCCACCCGATAAAATTGCTGCAATATTTTCAGTCTTTAAACTTGAAAAATCCAAACCTAACTCTTTGACTAAAGCATCATTCAATTTAATAATTTTGGGGGCTGGTGCTTCATCACCGATAAAAGGAACATAAAAACCTTCGAGCTGATTTGCATAACTATTATCAAAATTAAAATTGATATCAAAGCTCTTGCTAGTCATTTTTCACCCGAGCTTGTAGATGAAGAGGTAGACGAAGGCAGCACCCATTCAGCACGAACAAAATGACAGGTATAGCCATGCGGAATACGCTCTAAATAATCTTGATGTTCTACTTCCGCCTCCCAAAAATCACTCGCTGGCTCAACTTCGGTCACCACTAACCCTGGCCATAAACCCGACACATTAACATCTTCAATTGTTCTGAGTGCCGTCTGATATTGCTGGTCAGAGCAGTAATAAATCGCTGAACGGTAAGAAGATCCTTGATCATTGCCTTGTCTATTCGATGTAGTTGGGTCATGTATTTGGAAAAATAATTCTAAAACTTTCCGATAACTTATTACTTCATTATCAAATAGTATTTCGATACCTTCTGCATGACTACCATGGTTTGGGTACGTTGCATTAGGGATATCACCACCGGTATATCCAACTCGTGTTGATATGACCCCTGGCTGTTTTCGAATAAGGTCTTGCATACCCCAAAAACAACCTCCTGCAAGAATCGCACGTTCATTTGTCATTATCAGAGTTCCTATTTCCGTTAAATTAGTTTGTAGGCGAAAACCGGTTAAACTATGTCACTATAAAAGTTTAACTCACTCATTAAAATAAACATAACAATAGCCCTCGACATTGCATATATTTTCAATATCTAATGAAACATCACAAACAGATAACAGAGTTCTATTTTTTGGTCTAGTCATTGATAGGATAAATCGTTTAACGTAGTACGCATACAAAATAATAGCCTTACCAAATAGCCATCACCTAAACACAACAACGATACATTTCAAACAAAATGGAACATAAGTTTTGAAGCCAATTATACAAATAACTAATTTATCTAAAGTCTATACTGGCGGCTTTCAAGCGCTCGATAACATTAATTTATCAATCAATAAGGCCGAGATCGTTGCACTTTTAGGCCCTAATGGTGCTGGAAAAACAACTCTGATCAGCACGATATGCGGTATTATAAATGCTTCATCAGGACAAGTTACTGTTGACTGCCACGATATTATTTCTGGCTTTCGCCACACCCGAAAAGTCATAGGGTTAGTCCCCCAAGAACTTACAACAGACTCATTTGAAACTGTATGGGATACTGTATCATTTAGTAGAGGTCTATTTGGGCATAAGCCTAATCCAGCTTTTATTGAAAAGACCCTTAAAGACTTATCGCTATGGGATAAAAAAGATAATCGTATTATGGAATTGTCTGGAGGCATGAAACGTCGCGTGATGATTGCAAAGGCTCTCTCACACGAACCTACTGTTTTGTTTTTAGATGAACCAACCGCTGGCGTAGATGTGGAGCTTCGAAAAGACATGTGGCAACTAGTGCGCCAATTAAGAAGTAATGGCGTCACGATTATTTTAACAACGCATTATATTGAAGAAGCGGAAGAAATAGCCGACCGTATTGGAGTCATAAAAAATGGCCAATTAATCCTGATTGAAGATAAAGTTAAGCTAATGGAAAAGCTTGGTAAAAAACAATTAATACTCGACTTAAAAGCTAGCTTAACCACCATTCCAGCAGCAATAGAAAATTTTGATGTTCAATTACAAGATCAGGGTAAACGACTTGTTTACACCTACGATACCAGCGCAGAGCATACTGGAATTGCGACATTACTAAAACACCTCTCCGAACTAGGCATTCAATTCACTGACCTGAAAACTGACCAAAGCTCACTCGAAGATATTTTTGTTTCGTTAGTAAAGGAGTCCGTATGAATCGTTACGCAATTTCGGCTATTTACAAATTTGAAATGGCTCGGACAAAACGAACCATCTTTCAAAGCATTGTTTCTCCCGTCATATCCACATCGTTATATTTTATTGTTTTTGGATCTGCCATTGGCTCTAGGATTACAGAAATTGGAGGGGTTAGTTATGGTGCCTTTATTGTGCCTGGCTTAATTATGCTTTCATTACTCACACAGAGTATTTCAAACGCTTCATTTGGTATTTATTTTCCCAAATTCACCGGAACCATTTATGAACTACTCTCAGCCCCCATATCTTATTATGAAGTTCTGATTGGTTATGTCGGCGCCGCGGCCACTAAGTCGATCATTTTAAGCTTGATCATTCTAGCCACCGCAGGCTTATTTGTTCCGCTGCAAATCGCACATCCTATATGGATGCTGTTTTTTATGGTGATGACCGCAATTACATTTAGTTTATTTGGTTTTATCATTGGTATTTGGGCAGACAATTTTGAAAAATTACAAATCATTCCTTTATTAATTGTCACGCCTTTGGTTTTTCTAGGTGGCACGTTTTACTCGGTTAATATGCTACCTGAATTTTGGCAAACTGTTACCCTATTCAACCCTGTTCTATATTTAATTAGCGGGTTTCGTTGGAGTTTTTATGAAATTGCTGATGTTAACCTAATGACCAGCGTTATCGTAATTATGGGTTTTTTATCGTTATGTATGATTACTGTCTGGTGGATTTTTAAGACAGGCTATCAAATTAAAAAATAAATTTGCTCGTTATTAGTACAGACTAACGTAACCAATTCATGGCACGCTACCACCTTATTTAAAAATATATAGACAGTTAATCTATTCAATACTAACCTTCTTCAGGAGCGAAGAAGGTCTTCCTTTTATCTCCCTCTAAACAAGCCGCTACTCAAGTCTTATTAGCATGCTTTATACCCTATTTTTTTTACTTAGTTAGGCGAAATTTCAATGGATGAACAAACAAGTAATAATGATGCAACAGCTATTATTCAAGCCGAAGGGATAGAAAGAGGCCTTGCTGAAGCAGAAAATGAAGCCAAAACTCTGCCAGGCGCATTACTCGCAATAGGCGGTGCACTTAACGGCACCTTAATTGATTTAAAAAATAGCGAAATTTCTGTGGGAAGAAGTGATAAAAATACCATTCATTTAGAGTTTTCATGTGTTTCACGCTTTCATTTCAAACTAATGAAAGTAAGAAATGACTGGTTTATTGAAGACAGCCAGTCAAAAAATGGTACTTATATTAACAACAACCTGATTAAAGCACCTACACAACTAAAAAGAGGCGACATTATTAAAGTAGTCAACATCGCCTTTAAATATTTACCGCAAGGTGATAGCGAACGACTGGCTTATGACAGACTAACCTACATCGCAAATACTGATGGCCACACAGGCTGCTTTACTAAAAGCTACTTCAATGACCAACTAAACAAAATGTTTAATAAATCTCGCCTGACAGGTCAGGAACTTTCACTTATTATTTTGGATCTAGACCATTTCAAAAATATAAACGATCAATTCGGTCACGATGCGGGTGATTACATATTAAAAGAGGTCTCCGATATCGTTCATGCTGAAGGCGTCAGAGAACAAGATATCTTTGCTCGATATGGTGGTGAGGAATTTGTAATATTACTGCCAAAAACGTCACTTACACAAGCAATGGGTATTGCAGAGCGAGTAAGAGCTTTGATGGAAAATCATCGATTTTCTTATGGAAAGGAAAAAATTTTGGTTACCGCCTCACTAGGCGTAGCTGACTACAATAAAGATATTATCAGTGCAAAGGATTTTTTTAAACGTGCTGACAATGCAGCCTACGAAGCTAAAGCTTTAGGCCGCAATCAAGTATCTTCATTAATCTACTTAGCAGATGAATAATAACTAACTTTAATAAGCTTTGTTTATACTAATACTTCTAAGTATTTAACGTCAATATCAGCATTTATATACGCCATACCAAGTTTATTTAAGTAGTCTAAACGGTCTGATTTAGAGGGGTCCATCACAGGTTCGTCAAAACCGTGTACTTTATATATTTCACCTAGGTGCTCTAAAAAATCATTACCTTCAACGAGTAAAAGGCTTGCTGCCCCCACATCAGGTTTAACTTTATCATCTATTTCTTCCGGCAATTTGATTGCTAATACAGCTGGCGTTTCATCAACACCCGTATGTACCACACGCTCATTAACGGTTTGCATTGCCCAATAATGAGCAAGCTCTTTACTTTGCGTTAGAAAAACAGGTTCGATTGATTCTGTATAACTATTACCAATCGTCGCCATAATTTGTTTTGCTGTTTGTTTTAAAGCTTTATCACCTGAACGCTTTAATCCATGTTCTTTTATCGATGCGACTAATGCTGACGAGGTTCCGTGATACCAAGTACTACCAACCTTAAAACCTTCTTTAGTTAGTAACTCTTTCGCATCTTGTAAGTTGCTTGGGATATTCGTCATAATCAATCTCACTCTATAAATTCTTGCATTAAATCTAAAGAAAAGGCGACACTCTTTTTCAAGAGGTCGCCTTTTCAAACACTTTCGACCTAAGCCCTAGTTAGCTAAGACTTAAGTAACCTAGTTCAGCTTAGCTAAACTGGTTTGAAGTATTATTTGCACCACCAGCTTTAAGCGCGTTTTCACCAGCAAAGTATTCTTTGTGGTCATCGCCCATGTCTGAACCAGACATGTTCTGATGCTTAACACATGCGATACCCTGACGGATCTCTTTACGCTGAACACCAGCAACATAACCTAACATACCTTGCTCGCCGAAGTATTCTTTCGCCAAGTTATCAACAGACAATGCTGTTGTGTGGTAAGTAGGTAAAGTGATTAGGTGATGGAATATGTTCGCTTCACGTGAAGTATCAGCCTGGAAAGTACGAATCTTAGCGTCTGCTTTAGAAGACAATTCAGTTTCGTCGTATTCAGCTTTCATTAGATCAGCACGAACGTATGCAGATACATCTTCACCGGCCGCTTCCATTGCATCAAACTGCTGCTGACGGAAGTTTAGTGTCCAGTTGAACGATGGAGAGTTGTTGTAAACAAGTTTCGCATCAGGAATCTCTTTACGAACGTCGTTCATCATGTCAGCGATGTCTTGAACATTTGGCGTCGCAGTTTCGATCCAAAGAAGGTCAGCACCTGCTTTAATAGCTTCGATAGAATCGAATACACAACGCTCTTCACCAGTACCTTGACGGAACTGATATAAACCAGAAGGTAAACGCTTAGGTCGAACAAGTTTTCCGTCACGGTTAAAGCATACATCGCCTTCAGCCATGTCAGCTACGTCGATTTCTTCAACGTCTAGGAAAGAGTTGTATACGTCGCCTTGATCGCCTGGCTCTTTAACAACAGCGATTTCTTTAGTAAGGCCAGCACCTTCAGAGTCAGTACGTGAAACGATAATACCGTTGTCGATACCTAGCTCTAGGAAAGCATGACGCAATGCACGAATCTTAGAATGGAAGTCAGCGTGAGGAACAGTTACTTTACCATCCTGGTGACCACATTGCTTTTCATCAGCAACTTGGTTTTCGATCTGTAGTGCACAAGCACCCGCTTCGATCATTTGCTTAGCCATTAGGTAAGTCGCTTCAGCGTTACCAAAACCAGCATCGATATCTGCAATTATTGGTACAACGTGAGTAACGTGTCCGTCGATTGCTGCTTGAATTTTAGCAACTTCTGCAGAATCGCCAGCTTCGTTAGCAGCGTCTAGGGCACGGAAAAGTCCGCCTAGTTCACGTGCATCTGCTTGACGTAAGAATGTGTAAAGCTCAGCAACTAAAGAAGCAACTGATGTTTTTTCGTGCATTGACTGATCAGGAAGAGGACCAAAGTCAGAACGAAGTGCTGCAACCATCCAACCAGAAAGGTATAGGTAACGACGATCAGTTTTTCCACCAAAATGCTTCTTGATAGAAATCATTTTCTGTTGGCCAACAAAACCGTGCCAGCAACCTAAAGACTGTGTGTATTTTGAAGTATCAGCGTCAAATGCCGCCATGTCTGCACGCATAATATCTGCAGTGTATTGAGCGATGTCTAGACCAGTTTTGAATTTGTTCTGTGCACGCATGCGAGCGATTGATTCAGGGCTGATTGCTGCCCAGCTGTCGCCATTTCCTTCAATTACTGATGAAACTGCTTTAATGCTGTCTTGGTATGCTGACATTTATTAATCCTTCTATAAGGTATTAGATTACTTTTATAAACCTAAGAGCAAGGGTGCTTTTGATTGATAAAAGAAACAAGTTATAAATTCAGGACGAATTCTAATGAATTACTAACAATAAATGAAATATATCTATTTTATGTTCGGTATATACGCCATGAATAGTAATAAAAGACTAGACAAAAATATTCACACTTAACCAAATACTATCAACAAGTTAAAACATTAATCTAGATTTTAAGTTAACTCAAAAAATTTACTAAAGTCACATAAAGATACTCACCGTGACAAAAAACAATGGATTTAACTTGTGTTAAGTTAATCAAAATCTAATTTCCGAAACAACACAGAGACGGTAAAAGAAAAATACTGGGGAAAAGAACGCTAAAGAAAATACTAGAAAAGACTCTCATGCTATACAAAATATAAACTTTTGAACCTCACTCATGCAGCTTTACCCTCAGGCTTCTTACCCGCCTGAATATCCTCATTAAAATGCACCTGCTTGATATTTGGAAGTGCTGCGATTTTTTTCATTATATTTATACCTTCTACAGCGTAATTTTCAATCATCTCAGCACTAACGTGAACCGGCTCTCCTACCGACAACCCCAGTGTTGCAGGGCTCAATCGCCACCCTGTTGTAATGTCAGATCCGCCAACTAAGTTAATGGGTAAAATAATATCATTAGGACGTAAATAAGCTTCCATGAAACGCGGATTAACGTATTTCATGGTAACGTTGCCTTGTTTATCGGTGTAAGAGCGGGAGCCTTCTGGGAAAATTAGAAAAGGTTCATACATAATTTTTTTGAACAAATCATAGTCAGCACGATCTAATTCTTCTAATGCATTGTTAAGTCTAGCAAAGGTTAAGTAGTCAGCTAATTCCTTTTGCTCTACGGTCTTCAATTGAGCACAAATCTGCTTGAAGCCCTGTTCATCAGGCCGCACCAGTTTATTCATAAAATCGGTATATGACATCTGCTCAATGAGTTTTAATCCAGAATTAGGCATTTTAATCAAAAACTGAGAGCGTCTACCATTTTTTAATAAGGCCTCAGCCAAACCTTTATGCTTTACTTCAGTCGTTTTTTGCGATGGTAGCGTTAAAAACAAATTCCCAACGTTTCTTGCGCCATTTTTTAACACTAAGTTTGAAAACATACGCGGCCCGACAACCGTATTACAGTTAGCGGCTAAATTATCAAAACCCAATCGGCGTAAAACGCTACGAACAATGTACGGCCCAATATAGCCCTCATGGTGCCCAATAATAAAAATGCGCTGCCCTGACGCTTTCATTACTGACGCTTGATATAAGGCACGAACAGCTTGAGATGAACCAACCGCATGCTTGCTGTCATACTCAACCGAGACTCTTTGCCCGTTGTCACCCACAAGAACTAGATCTTTAACATTCTTGCGCTCGAGATATTCAAATAGCTTATGCCACATTGTGCTATCTGGTAAAACAGGGTAAATAGATCGATGAAATGAAAATGGTGTCGCTAAGAAACGCTCTAAGCCAGATTTGCTGAATTCAGTAAAGAAGTTGTGCTGCAATAATTGATTTTTTCGCTTTTGAAACTTTTTTGCTATATCAGGAAAATGTTTTTTAACATCCAAGCCATCACGTTTAGCGTAAGCAATAATGTCATCCATCATTTGCACTGCTCGAACATTTTGTGGTGCTTGTTTAAATGAATAAAATTTTGCTGTTAAGAAACCGACAATCCCCTGAAAGTTAACAACATTCAGTAAGGATTGCAGATAATCTTTTAATCCTTTCGGCGCTGGAATTTTAAGAAATACTGCAACGATAAAATCTTTTAATTTATCGAAAAGACCTGCAATGGCGGAAAAGAAGGTAAATAATACATTTGTCGCACGATAACCTAAGCTTCGCTCATGAATTGAGGCGATAGATTTTTCAAGGCGCTCTTTATTTTCTTGTAAAAAACGTAAAGCATCGCCTTTGGCCAGCTTAACTTTTTCTCGCTGCCACCATTGAGTCGACTCTGAATGGTTTGATTTAGACTTTTCGTCTTTTTCAGTCATAACAGCGGCCTAGAATTGAGAAAACAGCAGGCTAGCAGATTTTATAAATCGATTCTATTCCAAACTAACCAAAGAACTACCTTACTTGCCCCTTTATTATAGAAGTACTAAAAATACTCAGCAACAATAAACTCTTCGATACAAGCACCTAGACCCGAGTAAAAATTAGGCGTTAGGCACACTAATGTTAAAAGCAATTTAGTTTATAATTTGAACTGAGAAGCAAGTTTATTCAGTTCGTTAATCGAGCAATCGATACTTGAACTAAATTGGTGACCATTTTCGGACTATTCGATAGTAGAAGTAATTGTTTCATAACTAACCCCTAATTGAATATTATTTATTATTCTAATAACGTGACTTAATAATTGAGATTTAAAGGTAGTAAGTATCAACAAAATATAGTTAAGAACCCTCCCTCTGTACAATTCTCATACGAGAGTGAATTTTATTGAAAATATTTTTAGACGACGGGCTACGCAGGTATACTTCACATTTATCAGAAGGCACCCAATAAAATCTTTAAATGACGGACTTTTCATGAACAATCAAACAAAAGCCAAGACTGTTGATACACTTATTCACGCTCGATATGTTATTCCGGTCATCCCTAAAGGCCTCATATTAGAAAACCATAGTATTGCAGTTCATGAGGATAAAATAGTTGCAGTACTTCCCACAAAAGAAGCGTCAATTCTTTTTGCCGCCACACAAATATTTGAGCTAACTGAGCATGCCATCATGCCTGGTTTAATAAATGCTCATGGGCATGCTGCGATGAGTTTATTTCGAGGTATTGCAGACGACTTACCCTTAATGGAGTGGTTGAACGAGCATATATGGCCAGCTGAAGGATCCTGGGTGTCGGAAGATTTCGTTAAGGATGGTACTGAACTAGCTATTGCGGAAATGATTCGGGGTGGTACAAGTTGCTTTAGTGACATGTATTTTTTCCCTAACATTGCTGCTCAAGTTGCTGATAAAACAGGTATTCGAGCACAGTTTTGCTGTCCTATTCTAGACTTCCCGACGGTATGGGGAACTGGTCCAGAAGATTACATCGCTAAAGCGTTAAAATTGAATCAACAATACGATCAACATAATTTAATTACGATAGGGCTAGGCCCTCATGCTCCTTACACTGTATCAGACCAGCCACTAGTAACGATTCGTGACCTCGCAATTGAAAATAAACTTCCTATCCAAATTCATTTGCATGAAACCCAACAAGAAGTCGATGATGCGATCAAACAATCGGGTGTAAGCCCAATACAACGATTAAAGTCAATCGGACTAATTTCCCCTGACATTTCGCTGCAATGTGTGCATATGACCGCCTTATCAGATCAGGATATTGAAACGATCAAACATAGCGCTGCTAATATCGTTCACTGCCCTGAATCAAACTTAAAGCTGGCTAGTGGCTTTTGTGAGACAGATAAATTATTGAAAGCAGGCATTAATGTTTCATTAGGGACCGATGGCGCGGCAAGTAATAATGATTTAGATATGTTTGGTGAGATGCGAACAGCGGCATTGATAGCAAAACCCACCGCCAATAATGCTGCTGCTGTTGATGCAGCAACTGCATTAGAAATGGCAACGATTAATGGTGCAAAGGCCTTAGGCATTGAAAATGTTACAGGCTCAATAGAAGTAGGAAAATGCGCTGATTTGATTGCGGTCAATTTAGATGCATTAAATAGCCAGCCTAGCTTTGATCCTATCTCAGATATTGTATACTCCGTAGCTTCTAACCAAGTCAGTCATCACTGGATTAATGGTCAATTATTACTTCAGGATGGACAATTACTCCATTTAGATGAAAAAAATATAATTCGTAACGCTCAACAATGGGCGAGTAAGATAAAGGTTAATACTAAATAACATGAATCAAGCTACACAAAACGTCGATCCAAATGAAATTGCAAAATTTGAAGCACTTGCGAGTCGCTGGTGGGATAAAGAAAGTGAATTCAAACCCCTTCATGATATAAACCCGCTACGACTAAATTATATAGATGAACGAGCTCGTTTGCCTGGTAAGCGCGTACTCGACGTAGGTTGTGGAGGTGGTATTTTGTCTGAAGGCTTATCTCAGCGAGGCGCACACGTATTAGGTATTGATATGGGCGCAGCACCGTTATCTGTTGCAAAGCTTCATGGGCTTGAGTCTGGCGTTGAAGTTGAATACCAAAAAATAACAGTCGAAACTTTAGCAGAACAACAGCCTGGTACATTTGATGTAGTCACCTGTCTTGAAATGTTAGAACATGTCCCTGACCCTAGCTCTATAATTAAAGCATGCGCAAAATTATTAAAGCCTGGTGGTCAACTGTTTCTATCGACTATTAACCGTAACCCTAAGGCATTTTTGTTCGCGATTGTTGGTGCCGAACACCTTTTAAAAATGCTGCCAAAAGGCACGCATGAGTATAAAAAGTTTATTAAACCCTCAGAGTTAAGCTCTTATATTCGGCAGGCAGACCTTGAATTTAAAGATGTAACCGGCATGGTTTATAACCCTCTGTTAAAAGAATATAAGCTTGCGCGAGACGTAAACGTTAATTACCTAATGCATGCGACAAAACCTTAGTGAGCCATTCGACACGTATTGACGCTGTTCTTTTTGATTTGGATGGTACATTAGTCGACACAGCGGCAGATTTTGTTTTTGTGTTAAATGATCAACGTAAGAAACATCAGTTTCCGCCACTACCTGCTCAAATAATTCGAGATACCGTATCTGATGGGGCTCGGGCGTTAACCAAGTTAGCCTTTGGCGGTGAACCTGGGCACAGCGATTTTGAAGCGAAGCGTCTTGAGCTACTAGAGCTCTATGCAGAGCAAGTAGGAAATCAAGCGCAATTATTTGAGGGTATGAATACCGTATTAAGTCATTTCGAGTCTCAAAACATGCCCTGGGGAATTGTAACGAATAAACCTAGGCGCTTTACAGAGACCCTGCTCGATAAACTCGCTTTAAGCTCACGCTGTGCGATAACACTGTGCCCTGACGACGTTGTAAAAGCAAAACCTGATCCTGAATCATTATTCTTAGCTTGTGAACGTTTGAATTGTAAACCAGAAAAAACAATTTATGTGGGCGACCATGAACGCGATATTATTGCAGGCAAAGCTGCCAATATGAAAACAGTTGCTGCTACCTATGGGTATATTATTGATAAGAAAAAGATTTCTGACTGGCAGGCAGATTTTGAAGTAGATCACCCTTCTGAGTTAATTTCATTATTTAAGCGCTTAAATTAATAAAAATTTTCAGTAATTTTCTTGAAATCATCTATGCTTAGAGTAAATATTATTTCTACGTTACTAAGTTTTCAGGAGAATACATGGCTGTTGAAACAGCACTCGTCGTCGATGACTCCAAATCTGCCCGTATAATGCTTAGCCGCATGGTAAAAAAAACAGGGCTTGAAGTCGAAATGGTCGAGTCAGGAGAAGAAGCGCTAGCGCGACTTGAGTCTGGTCCTTATCCAGACGTTATCTTCATGGATCATATGATGCCCGGCATGGATGGTTTACAAACAACCAAGCAAATCACGTCGAACACTCAAACCTCACACATCCCCATCTTTATGTACACATCTAAAGAAGGACCTGCTTACGAAGCTGAAGTAGCTGCTTCTGGGGCTGCCGGTATGCTGGGTAAGCCAGCAAAGCCTGAACGACTATTAGAAGTTATCGCTGAATTAAATGAGCGTATTGCTGCTGAGCCTCCTGCTATTCAAGAAGAGGCACCAGTCACGCGAATAGAGGCTGAAGCAAAAGAAGAATTAGTAGAGCCAGAGCAACAAGCCACCACTGAGATAATTACTGAACCCGAGGAAGAAGAAATGAGCAAGGAAATGATTGAGGAAGTATCCGCACGACTAGTAGCACGAGCAATCGAAGATGCGTTACAGCCTATTTCCGCTTCAATTCATCGCTTAGAAACGAATATATCCGAGAACCAAAGTGATATACGTAAGCTTTCTTCTAGACAGGATCAAAATCAAAATTTAGTCACTCAGTCTGTTTTGGATGCTAGTTTAAAGCAAACAACCGTTCAGCTACAAAATCTTGTTACCGGCGAGATCAAATCTATTCGTGACTTGCTCGAACAACAGTCTGAACTCTCACCAGCTGCATTACAACAAATAAAAGACGTCGCAAGTACAGCAGGTTCTGAGGCAGGAACCTTAACGGCTGAGAAGGCTGCAACGAGTGCGGCAGAAGCCGTAGCAGCTAAAGTAGGTGCAGCACAAGCTCAAATTCAAGTTATGCAAGACATGGAACCAATCCTTAAGCAGGCGAAGAAAGCTAATCTTATGTCTGTCATTGCCATTCTTGTAGCTGGTGTCGCTATTGCTAGCGCTTTTTTAATATAAACACCAAACTTGAGGCAAGTTATCGCTTGCCTCTACCCATTTATCGTTATTGACCACCCGCCACTATTAAACTAGTTTTAATACTTAATTTTTATTATATTAAGGTTTACGGATGGTAAATTGGCTACATTCTTTACGTTTCTCAACAAAGCTCATAATTTTAAGTCTTCTCCCTACGCTCGTGACACTTGTTTTAGGCGAACGTATTCTCCAAGCTAAATTTAATGACATTGAACAACTAACACGACTAGAACACAACATTGAGCGCTCTCTATTATTAGACAACATTGCACATCAACACGCTGTTGAGAGAGGATTAAGTGCCGGTTTTTTAAGCAGTCAAGCTCAAAATGAAAAGATAAAATTGAAAGAACAAAGAGTCATAGCTGATCAAGCTTGGCAGAAATATGTTTTATATAATAAAAATTTTAAAAACAGTGTCTTCGATAATTTAACTAAAAACTTTCATGAAAAACTAAAAGCGCTTATTTCACAGAAAAACTCAATACGAATTAAAGTTGATGCACTTAGCCCTGATAATAATGCGTTTAAATACTACTCCGACCTGAATCGTATTGTGCTTGATATGATTCAAGTTACCTCACTACAGATAACCGACTCAAAACTGGCTAAAGATTTTTTCACTTATAGAAACCTACTCATCACAAAAGAAAATGCAGGCAAGATTCGGGGAAAATTAAACGGCGTATTTAAATCAAATAGTTTGGAGGGAATTGAACTCACTACGATTCAAAGCTATATCTACAAACAGAAACAACACTTTACTAAAGCTGCTAGTAGCGCTTCACAAAAGTTCTCAGAGAAAATTCACACGTTTACTCAAAGTGACGCCTATAAATCAGTATTAGATATCCAGAATATAGTTTTATCCAAGAATAAGGGACTAAGCAGCATTGAAAGCGAGCAGAAGGATAATTGGTTTTCATTGTCAACTAAAACGATTAAAGGTTTTAAAGCTATTTCAAATGACATGGCAGGAAACCTAATCAGTAACCTCGATAAAGCTATTAAAAAGACTTATACCTCTTTTTATGCTGGGATCGGTGCATTGACCATGCTCATTTTGACAATTTTCTTGCTTACATGGTGGCAAATAAAAAACCTAACCACACGAGTTAACAATATTAGACGCACGCTTAATTCAGTATTTTCTACGGGCAACCTAAAGCTACGCTCAAGCGATACTGCAACCGACGAAATTGGTACGATTTCGTCAACGTTAAATAACTTCTTAGACAATATGCAAAGTTTAGTCACTGATATAAAAGAGACTTGCGTTACTTTACTCTCCCAGTCAGATGACGTCTCACAAGTGACTAAGAGGAATAAAGCTTCTGTTGACTCTCAGCGTGAACAGACACAGCTTTTAGCAAGCGCCATCACCGAGATGTCTGCTAGCTTTTCTGAGGTGGCGCGAACGACCCATGAAGCAGAACAGGCTTCCGAAGAAGCACAAACAAATAGCCAGCAAGGCAAACAAAGTGTTAATCAAACTTCATCTTCAGTCACTAACTTATCCAATGAAATACTAAAAGCAGAAGGTACAATTGAAGAAGTCTCTGATAACTGTAATCACATTGGTACAATATTGGATACAATACGCGGGATTGCTGAGCAAACAAATTTACTTGCCCTTAATGCCGCAATTGAAGCCGCTAGAGCAGGAGAACAAGGAAGAGGATTTGCAGTAGTCGCAGATGAAGTCAGGTCCCTTGCACAGCGTACTCAAGAGTCCACTGAAGAAATAAACAACATGATTATTGCTCTTCAACAAAGTTCACAAAATGCTCATAACACAATGACTACAAGTCGTAGTGTAGCAAATGAATGCTTACAACATGCCAGTGACTCAGGCACATCCATGGAAAATGTCGACACAACCATTAAGCAAGTACATGATCTATCGATTCAGATAGCTGCCGCAACTGAAGAGCAAACAGCAGTTTCAAATGAGGTAACACAAAATATTATCGTCATTTCAAATTCTGCAGAAGATATTTTAAATGCTGCCGAAGAAATTGAGCAAAGCGGTATTTCACTGCAAAACGTAGTAAATAAGTTAAATGATAAAATTGAGCGCTATCAAGTCTGAGTAATTAAACTCTACAAATAAAAAGCGATTGAACTTCCCCCGCTTTGACGGACACTAAATCCTAACTAGGAATGAGGTGTCCCATGGCAAAGGTCAACAAACCACGTCGAACATGGAAATATTCTGAAAACTTCAAAGCAACCGCAGTTGCCATGT